>VOFI01001410.1_pt1 | contig 468000 bp, 545 predicted proteins | sample 5384131 | NCBI WGS metagenome assembly VOFI01 (sample SAMN12384728, study PRJNA508395) | human gut metagenome | isolation source: healthy gut H | host: Homo sapiens | reverse complement strand
AGCAAGTATTTTGCTCGGAAGAAAAAGAACTGACAAGAGCGGAATACAAACGCTTGTGTCAAGCGGCAAAGCAAAAGAAAAATGAACGATTGAATTTAATTATTCAAACGATTTGTGCCACGGGTATTCGTGTCAGCGAGTTGCAATATATTACAGTTGAGGCGACAAAGTGTGGCGAGGCAATCGTAAACTGCAAGGCAAAAACACGCTCGATTTTTATCGTGAAAGAACTAAAACAAAAATTGCTCCGCTATGCAGCAGAGCAAGGAATAAAAAGCGGTATAATTTTTGTAACCAAAAGCGGCAAACCCATAAACCGCACGAACATTTGGCGAGAGATGAAAGCCTTGTGCAAAGATGCAAATGTCAATCCACAAAAGGTGTTTCCGCATAATTTACGCCACCTGTTTGCACGCACATTTTACGGTATTGAAAAAGATATTGCAAAGCTTGCCGACATTCTGGGTCACAGCAGTATCAACACAACTCGAATTTATATCATTTCAACCGGCACAGAACACCGCAGACGAATGGAAAATATGCACTTGATCATATAGAAAAAGCCACCGGATTCGGCGACTTGCTACATAATCTGCATTATGTTGTTTTAAATTTCTTTTTAGCACAGAAAACACAACTGTACACATAAAATATAGCATAATATTGACGAATTGTAAAGTATTGGCAAATAAAATAGACATGACAACAAAGCCTTTTCGCTCATATCTTTTTAATGATAAGGAGAAGGCTTAATTTGTTGTGCTAAATTTTGTATTTTTAAGGTTTAATCAGATCTTTATATAATCCAGATACAACATAATGCAGATTATGTTGTATCTAGAGGTGATTAGATCATGCCTAAAATAGCAGAAGTAATAAAATACGAGGGTGACAACAGTACATTCATCTGGAAGCACCCGCTTGAAGATTTTAATTCGCTTACTCAACTTGTTGTCCATGAGTCGCAGGAAGCAATATTTATGATGAACGGACAGGCTCTTGATTTGTTCGGTCCGGGCAGATATACACTTAAAACGCAGAATATTCCGCTCATTTCAAAGTACATAAACAAGACTACGGGCGGCAAAACGCCGTTTCATTGTGAAGTTTATTTCATCAACAAAACCGAGCAATTGGCAATTAAATGGGGCACGGACAGTAAGGTTCAGTTTATGGAGCCTACATATAATTTCCCTATTTCCATCGGTGCAAGCGGTGAAATGAGCCTGCGTGCAGAAGATTCAAGAAAACTGCTTGTTAAACTTGTCGGCACAGAAAACTTCCTGGGTCAGGATAATCTTGTCAGGTATTTTCGTGCATTTCTCATGACTAAGGTCAAGTCATATATTGCGCAGGTTATCCGTGAGCAAAAAATCAGCATTTTTGAAATTGATGAGCGTATAAACGATATGTCAGCCGCTCTTTTAAAAAATGTTAAAACCCGATTTTGAGGACTATGGCATTTCACTTGAAAGATTTTTTGTAACCACGATAGTTAAGCCTGACGGTGAATCGACTTACGAAAAATTCAAATCACTTCATTTCAGACAGTATGCAGACATTGCCGAGGCTAAAATCCGTCAGCAAACGGCGGTTATTGATGCCGAAACACAGGCACAGCGTACCGTAATTGAATCGCAGGCTATGGCAACAAAGCGTCAGCAGGAGGGTTATACCTATCAGCAGGAGCGTGGCTTTGATGTAGCACAGGATGTGGCACAAAACGAGGCTGTCGGTCAGTTTACAAATATGGGCGTAGGCTTCGGCACTATGGCGGGAGTAGGCGGTGCAGTCGGCGGAGTTGTCGGCAATGCCGTAAGTAACGCTCTTGACAGTGCAAATCAGCCACAACAACCGGCACAGCCACAAGACGATATGGCACAGTTCCAGGCAAAAATACAAAAACTTCAAATGATGAAAGATTCAGGAATGCTGACTGATGAAGAATTTGCAAATATGAAGCAACAACTTTTGTCATCTATTATGTAGGAGGGGAAAAATGAAAAAAGGTATTAAATTTTATGCGCCTTGTTGGGCAATCGCACTTGCAGTATTTAATGCAATCACATTTGCCGTGCCGATTACGGTTAATGTTAATAAATTTACACCGTCTTTTTGGATAGGTTACGCATTTATTACGCTGATGTTTATCGCTCAACTTGCTTGCAGTATTTTGTTTTTTAAGCAGGACAGCAAAGAAAAGAGATTTCTTAATATTCCTATTATCAGCTTGAGTTATACGGCACTTCTTGTATCAATGATTGTCGGCGCTGTTGCAATGGCTGCACCGTTTATACCTTATTGGGTAGGCATTATTCTTGATGTGTTGATAGTCGCTTTTTATGCTATCGCAATTATTTCATCAAAAGCGGCGGCAGATACAATAGAAAATATTGATAACAAGGTCAAAACGCAAACATTTTTTATTAAGTCACTTACAGTCGATGCGGAAAGCCTTGTATCTCGTGCAAAATCGGAAGAAACAAAGGCGATAGCCAAAAAGGTTTATGAGGCAATCCGCTACAGCGATCCAATGTCAAATGAGGCTCTTTCGTCTATTGAATCTCAAATTACAATTAAATTCAACGAGTTTTCAAATGCAGTAATTGAGGATAATAAACCAACTGCAAAAGCTATTGGCAACGAGCTTATTATACTTGTTAATGACAGAAATACGAAATGCAAATTATCGAAATAAGAGGAGAAAACAATGTCGATATTTAAGTGTAAAATGTGTGGCGGAAGCCTTGAGGTAGAAAAAGGTCAAACCATTTGCGAATGTGAATACTGCGGTACTAAGCAAACGGTTTCCGCAACCGATGATGAGGTTGTAACCAATCTGTATAATCGTGCTAACAATCTTCGTATTAAATGCGAATTTGATAAGGCACAGGAAATTTACGAAAAAATCGTTGCAAAAAAACCTAATGAAGCGGAGGCTTATTGGGGTATTGTTCTTTGCAAGTACGGTATAGAATATGTCGAAGACCCTAATACATATAAAAGAGTGCCTACCTGTCACCGTACTCAACTTGAATCTGTTTTGACTGATGTTGATTATCTTTCTGCTATAGAAAATGCTGATTCTAACCAAAGGTTGATTTATGAGCAAGAAGCTAAAGAAATCGACAAACTGCAAAAGGATATTCTTTGAATCGTTCATAACGAAAAACCGTTTGATGTGTTTATTTGTTATAAAGAAACAGACGAAAACGGTAAAAGAACAGTTGAGAGCGTACTTGCCAACGATATTTATTATCAGCTTACGCAAGAGGGCTTAAAGGTGTTTTATGCCGCAATTACACTTGAAAACAAACTCGGTCAGGAATATGAGCCGTATATTTTCTCTGCGCTTAATTCCGCAAAGGTTATGCTTGTTGTCGGTACTAAGCCTGAAAAACTTTAATGCTGTTTGGGTTAAGAATGAATGGTCAAGATACTTAAAGCTTATGAGTAATGACCGTTCAAAAACTCTTATTCCGTGCTTTCGTGATATGGACGCTTATGATTTGCCCGATGAGTTTTCACATTTGCAAGCGCAGGATATGAGCAAAATCGGTTTCATCAACGATATTGTCAGAGGTATTAAAAAACTCGTCGCACCGGCAAAGAAAGAGCCAACTAAACAGTAGTTGTCGAATCAAATAATACAGATATTGCACCGCTTCTAAAGCGAGCATTTATTTTCCTTGAAGACGGTAATTGGAAAGATGCTGATGAATATTGTGAAAGAGTGCTTGACATTGATCCCGAAAATGCACAGGCATATCTCGGTAAATTAATGGCTGAACTAAAAGTTCACAAGCAAGACGATTTGGCAAAATTAGAAACCTCATTTGATGAAAATGATAATTACATAAAAGCGGCTCGTTATGCGGATGAGAAACTTCGTGACAAGTTAAATTCATATTTGGATGTAATTCGCTATAACGCTGATGAAAAAATGTATAAAATATCTGTGGATTTAATGGCAAATGCTAAGACAAAAGAAGATTTTATCAATCTTGCAGAAAGTTTTGAATTATTGGAAAATTTCAAAGATTCAAAAGAATTAGCAGCTAAGTGCAGAGAAAAAGCAGAAGAAGCAAGAAAAGAATCAATCTATCTTAATGCAATTAAATTTTATAATAGCGATTCTGTTGCTAAGGTAAAAAAATCTATTGAAGAATATAATAAAATAGCCAACTATAAAGATGTTGACAACAGAATCCTGCTGTCTGAAGAAAAAATTAAGCAGCTCAATTCTATTGCTAATGAAAAACAAATTGCGTATTCGAAAAAAAGAAAGCGGAAATTTACAATTGTCTTATCTATTATTACTGTAATTATAGTTGGAATTATTTTGGCTTTTGTAATAACCAATGTTAATAAATCAAATAATTACAATTCCGCTATACAGATGTTGGAGTCGGGTCAATATCAAGAAGCGTATGATTTATTTCGTGAACTTGGCGATTATAAAGATTCCGAAAAACAAATGGATAATGCTAAAATCGAAGCCCAAATAAGTAATTTAAAAAATATAAATGTTGGTGATGTAATAAAATTCGGAATTATTGGAGACGAGGATATTGAGTGGCAGGTGCTTGATAAAAAGGATAACGAAATATTTGTTATAAAAGTATATTTATAGTTGTGACACATATGACGGTTGTGATTGGGAAAGCAGTTTTATAAGAAAAAAACTAAATACTGATGTCGGTTATAGTGATGACGGTTTTTATTATTATTTTTATTTTAATGAAGACGCAAAGACTATGATACAAACTACTAATGTTATATATAAAGATGAAAATGGCACAGAAAAAAATACTGCCGACAAATTGTTTCTCTTATCTGTTGATGAATATAACAAATATTTTAAAAATCCAAGTGAAGCGAAATGTACGCCTTCAAAAAACAATCCTTCAAAAAACGGTATATTAGATCATTGGGATTGTTGGATGCTGCGCTCACCGACGAGCGGTCTTTCAAGAGAAGTAGAGTGTGTTAGTGGATCTGGAGAAGTGCTTAACTCGAGCGATATTTATGACGAGTATTATGTAGGCGTTCGTCCTGCAATGTGGATAAATTTAGAAAAATAAATTAAGGAGATTTAATATGAATACTACAAATCCAAAAATAATTGGCCTTTGGGGCAAGGGTTCAAGAGGTAAAACACATACATTGAATTTAGTTGTCGTTTTATTAAAAAATCGTGGCGCAACTATTATTAAGGGTGAGATACCTGCCGATTTTAGCAAGGACGGTATATACATAGTAGAATATCATAATAAGAAAATCGGTATTGTAACTTACGGTGATGACGGTAAAACGCTTTCTAAGGCTTTTGGCGATATTGGAAACGATTGTGATTTGTATATCTGTGCCACAAGGACAAAAGACAGTTCGGTTGAATTTGTCAGGAGCGGATATTTCAATATTGTTTGGGTTGAAAGATGGAGCATTACTACAGAAAACTGCCAGCTCAATCACATGGATGAACTCCGCCAAAAGGCAAACGAACTTCAAGCTATGGGTATAATTGATATTATTGATGCCATATGATAAAAGAGCAGCCCCCGGGCTGCTTTTTATTTTTACACGCCAAGCAAGACAGCAGTATTTCTAATAAACCCGGCGGTTTTTCTGAAGTCCGGCCGGTATGCGCGTGGTATAGTAAGACTGTGTGCCGGGCAACGAGAACCGAATATAGACAATCGCCGCCGGGCGTAACCCTGTAAAAAGCGCAAAAAAGACGGAACCGCTCTACATGGTTCCGTCTTTCGTTTTGCTTGATGGACTTACTCCCCCGCCTCGGTAGAGAGCAGCACCCGGTCGTTGTCAAACTCCTCACCGGAGGTAACCTTAAACTTATCCAGCAGATCCTTGGTGGTCAGTTTCTTCTTCTCCTCACCGCTTACATCATAGATGATCTTGCCCTCGTTCATCATAATCAGCCGGTTGCCGATGGCAATGGCGTCCTTCATATTGTGGGTAATCATAATGGTAGTCAGGTGATCTCGGGCCACGATCTTCTCCGTCAGATCCAGCACCTTCTTGGCGGTCTTAGGATCCAGCGCTGCGGTGTGCTCATCCAGCAGCAGCACCTTCGGCTTCTTCAAAGTGGCCATCAACAGGGTCACCGCCTGGCGCTGACCGCCGCTGAGCAGACCCACCTTGGAGGTCAGGCGGGTATCCAGCCCCAGATCCAGCTCCTTTGAGCATCTCTGCATACTGAACCTTTTCTTTTTTACTAACGCCGGAACGCAGGGTTCGCCCCTTGCCACGGCGAGCGGCGATGGCCAAATTCTCGGCGATCTGCATATCCGCAGCCGTGCCGGTCATGGGGTCCTGGAACACACGGCCGATGAACTTGGCGCGCTTGTATTCCGGCAGCTTAGTCACATCCTTGCCGTCGATCACAATGGAACCGCAGTCCACCGGGTACACACCGGCAATCATATTCAGCATCGTGGATTTACCGGCGCCGTTGCCGCCGATCACCGTTACAAAATCGCCCTCGTTCAAGGTCAGATCAATGCCGCAAAGGGCCTTTTTCTCATTGATGGTGCCGGGGTTAAATGTCTTTTGTACACCTGTGATTTTAAGCATTGTCCTTGTCCCCCTTATTCGTCTTTACATGCTTGGCGCTCAGCTGCCCTTTCCAGTACGGCACGCCCAGGAACAGCGCCACCACCAAAGCGGAGAACAGCTTCAGGTCGTTGGCGTTCAGACCCATTTGCAGCACCAACTGAATGACAATATAGTAGATCACGCCGCCCAGCACCGCTGCCAGCAGGCGCAGAGCAAAGTTCTTGAACAGCTTGCCAAAGATCACATCGCCGATGATCACGGCCGCCAGGCCGATAACGATAGCGCCGCGGCCCATATTGATGTCCGCAAAGCCCTGATACTGGGCCAGCAGACCGCCGGACAATGCCACAATGCCGTTGGAGAGCACCAGTCCCAGCACCTTGTTGAACCCGGTGTTGATGCCGTTGGCGCGGGCCATGGCCTCATTGCACCCGGTGGCGCGCACGCCGGCGCCCAGTTCCGTGCCGAAGAACCAGTACAGCAACCCAATGATCACCAGCGCAAAAGCACCGCCGACGAGAATGGATTTGGGAATATACCGCAGGGATACCAAGATCCCGTATTCATCAATATTCAGCGCCACATTGGCACGACCGCTCATAATCCGCAGGTTTACGGAATACAGCGCCAGCTGGGTCAAAATACCTGCCAAGATCGCCGGTATGCCAAACTTGGTATGCAAAATACCGGTAACCAGTCCGGCAATACACCCGGCCAAGAACGCCAGCAGCATGGCCAGCCAAATGTTCATCCCTGCAATGGTACACACCACCAGCACGGCGCCGCCGGTGCCAAAGCTGCCGTCCACCGTCAAGTCGGCCAAATCGAGAACCTTAAAGGTCAAATACACGCCCACTGCCATGATACCCCAGATGATACCCTGGGCACAAGCACCGGGCAAAGAAGCTAAAAATCCGCTCATTGCACAATCTCCTTCAATTTAAAGTGCTAAATTCGCAAAGCGTAGTCCTATCTTACCAAATCCGCCGTAAAAAATCAAGTAGAGGACGCCAATATAAAGGACGCCAATCTCTCCACCACCGAACCACACGCCGAATCAACCACACAAAAACCGGGCAGCATTTCTGCTGCCCAGCATCGTAGCAATGTTTAACCTTCGATTGCCTTGTAGCCGTCTACCACCTTCACGCCCAGTGCCTTGCAGCGGGCGGCGTCATATTCCTTGGTCAACTTATCTTCCGGCACAAACTCAATGTCCATGGTTGCCGGGTCTTTGCCGTTAACCAGAATGTCATAAGCCATTTCGCCGGCCTTGTAGCCGATGTCGTAATAGCTGATGGACAGAGTGGCTATACCGCAGCCGGAGCAAATGCCCTCCTCACCGGCAATAATGGGTACGCCGGCAGGCTTTGCAATGTTGTCAATGGTCTTGGCGCTGGAGGCCATGGTGTTGTCTGTGGGAACATACAGCACATCGCTGTTCTGGCAAGCCAGCTTGGTCACAGAAGCGATCTCATTGGAGTCCGCAGCGGTGTATTCCTTCACCTCCAGGCCCATTTCCTTCAGCTTTGCGCCCACAACGGTAGCCTGGTACTTGGAGTTTTTCTCCGCTGAGCTACAGAATACCCACTTTCTTGGCATTCGGCACCCACTCTTTAACCATGGCGGCCTGCTTATCCAGCGGCGCCAGGTCGGCGGTACCGGTCACATTGATCCCGGTCTTGGTGGCAGTCTCGTCCTTCAGAGCCAGAGCCACGCCGTAGCTGGTGACGGAGGTACCCACAATCGGAATGGTGTTGGTTGCCGTGCGGGCAGCCACCAGTGCATCCGTAGCGTTGGCCATGATCAGGTCCACATTCTGGGACACATACTGGTTAACAATGGTGGAGCACAGGGTGGAATCGCCGGCGGCGTTCTGCTCTTTGAAAGTCACCTTGTCGCCCAACTTGTCCGTCAGCGCCTTCTTAAAGCCCTCGGTAGCCTTGTCCAGTGCCGGATGCTGCATGGACTGGCAGATACCTACGGTATAAGTGTCCTTGGCACTGCCGCCGGAACAACCGGCAAATACAGAAGCCACCAGCAGCCCGGACAGCGCCACGGCAGCGATCTTCTTCACAACCTTATTCATTGTAATAACCCCTTTTCTCGGTAAATTTATGATGATTTTAGTTTAGCACATAAAAGCGTTAAAGTCAACACCTTTTTTCTTGCATAAATGCCTGCCCGGGTGTATAGTGAAGTTATCCTAACGAAAAGAGGATATTCCTATGCAACTGAACCCGTACCAGGATCTGCCCTGGGAGTAGCTGATGCCCACCGCCCGGCGGAAGCTGCTGTGCAGCGACAAAAACTATATGTTCGTCTTAATGGAGTGCAAGGCCGGCACTGCCCAGCCACCCCACAGCCATCCCCACACCCAGGTGGATTACCTACTGGAGGGCGAGATTGATATGCAGGTGGGTAACGAAGTGCGCCGTATGCACGCCGGCGACATTGTGCAGGTGCCCGGCAATGTGCCCCACGCCTTTTGCCGGGTCTACCAAGATACCCGCTGGCTGGAATTCTTCACCCCTGCCCGAGAGGACATTTTGCCCCGGGAAGAACAGAAAGAAAAAGAATAATTCAAACCCTTTGGCGCCCCTTGTTGCAAGGGGCGCGCTTTTTGTTTTGCTTGTTCCAATAAATAAGTAAGGGCGGCAATCTGCCGCCCTTACCAAAATTACAAACAACATCACACCACCTACAAAGCCCGACGCTTCCTTTTCCCTGCCTGCCGAATATAAAGCGCCCCGCAAAATCCGGCGCAAACGACGGCAGCAATGGGCACGGCCCACCAAACAGCCCCGGTGCCCAGGGGTGCCGCCAGGCACGCACCCACGCACAGGCACAACGGCAGCGCACCGGCGGTAACCAGCGCCGATTTGGCTCGGTTTACCGACTGGAAATAGGCACTCACCGTCAGTACCGGCGGCAAGAACAACAGAGCCGGTGCCAACCGCCGCAAGCAGTAGACACCAAATTGCACGATCGCCGGATCGCGAGTAAAAATACCCAGCAGCGCTCCGCTCAGGGTATAACACACTGCCACAGCAACCACCGCATACACCAGCCCCAGCTGCACCGTGCGCACCACCGTTTGGCGTACCCGGCTATGCAGTCCGGCGCCGTAGCTGCTGCCGATGATCGGCGCTGCCGCCAAACAAAGGGCGGAGAACGGCGCCAAGGCAAATTCCGCCAACCGACTCACATAGCCAAAGGCCGCCACACCTACTGTGCCTGCCCGAGGCGCTAACAAACCGTTCATCACCACCAGCACAACAGACAGACTGCCCATTTGCACCAAGGTGGGCAGCCCCAGAGTCAAGATCCGCCCTACTGTGGCGCGATCCGCCCGCACGCCACGAAATTGCTGGCAGGAAAACCGGGTGAAAAACAATACGCTCATACAAAAGCTCGCCGCTTGGGCGATCACCGTGGCCCACGCCGCACCGGCAATACCCAGGTGCAGCCGATAGATCAGCAACCAATCCAGCAACAGGTTCACCCCGGTAGGCAACAGCCAGATCCAAAGGCTGTAATCCATACGCCCCTCCGCCCGTATAATAGACGAAAACCCGGTGGAGAACACATTGCCCGCTGCCAAAATGGTAAAATAGGTGCGGGCATAAGGCAAGATCTCTGCCGTGGCACCGAACAGCCGCAGCAGCGGCGTGCGAAACAACAAGCAAACGCAGGTAATCCCCAGCGCTGTGGTGTAAAAGAACGCCATGGCGCTTTTTGTAACCCGGCCTGCCGCCCGGTAGTCCTTTTGCCCCAAACAGGGCGACACCAGTGCCCCGGCACCGGCGCCAACCATTTGGGCAATGGCACCCTGCAAAACCGTCAGAGGAAAGACCACGCTGATTCCCGCAGCCGCCAGGTCGCCTACCCCGTGGCTGACAAACAACGTGTCTGCCACATTATAAAAGGCACTAAAGAGCAGCGAAGCCAGAGTGTACGGCAGGTGCCGCAGCAGACGGCCGGTCACCGGCGCAGTGGTCAGCGCCTGCGCCTTGTCCTGCGCCTTTTGGCGCCCGCCCTTACCCACGGCGCAAAGCGGCAAAGGCCGCCTTGTAAGCCACAGAAGCACCACCTATATCCACCATCCAGCCCTGGCTCAAGGGCGTAAAGCGATAATATTTTTCCACTTCCTGGATCAACGCCAGCAGCCCCTGGGCAAAGGCGTAGCGCAGCCGGGTCTCTCGGTTGACTTGCACCGGTACCCGGCAAAGGGCGTTGTGGGCTGCCAAGGACAAAGTCTTTTTGTCCAGCGGCGCAGTAAAGGACTCCAGCGACAAAAAGTCCAACACCGGGTCGCCCCACAGGCTGCGCTCCGGGTCGATCCAGGCAAACCGGGTTTGTCCGTCCACCGTATGGCACAGGATATTGCTGCTCCACAGATCAAAATTCACCATCACGCAAGGTGCCGCCGCCAGCACTGCCCGATACTGCCGGGCATACGCCAGCAGGCGCTGCCCGCGGCGGCTGGTCTTGCCCATACGCCGGGCGTCTGCCAGCAGGTTCTCAATCATGGAAATGTAAGCGTCCGCCCAGTTCTCATACAGCCCATTTTGCACATAACCGTAGCCGGTGCCGGACACATTATGGATCTGCGCCACCATCTCCGCCGTGCGCCGGTGCTTCTCCGCACTTGGCAGCGGGCACTTGTCTCGGTGCACCCCGGGCAGTCGCTCCATCACCACCCAGGGTGCGCCGCACAGGTTGCCCGCCGGGTCACTATACAGAATATCCGGCACAGTAATCTCCGTGTGCTGCCGGATCTGATCGTACCAGTACAGCTCGGTGGCCAGCATATCCCGCTCATAGGTCATCACCGGCACCTGGGGTCGGGGTGCAATCTTCATCACCACCGGCGGGTTTGTCTCCGCTGCAAAAACGGCGTTGAACATACCGTCCCCCAGCAGCCGAAATTGCACCCCCGCGCTGTCCAGTCCGGCTTGTTTCAGCATATCCCGCAGCACCGCATCGGTAGGCAGGGTCTTGGTCTTACTTTTCATATTTTGGTCACTCCTTTCCAACGCTATCATAGCACAACCCCCATTTTGTCTACCAAAAAGCCGAGAAAATACAACAAATCCCCATCGACTTGCGCCGCCCCGGTTGACGGACAGCCTCCGGGCAGCTATACTGCACTTAGGGGGAATTCAAATGGATAGTGCATCTTTAATGAGTATTCGGGTGATCCCGAAAGGCGTCAAGGAAGAAACCGGACACCACGCGCTGGAGCGACTGCACCATACCCCATACCGGGACGAGGTGCGCCTGTTCTCCTGCCTGCAACGGGGTGATCTGAAAAAGCTGATCTACGAACTGGGGCAGATCGGCATACAAAATATTACCGTAGGCCAAATGTCGGAGAACGACTTGCAGCAGCAAAAATATATGGCTGTCAGCTTTATCACCCTGGCCACCCGCTATGCCATTCAAGGAGGACTGGGCGAAAGCAACGCCTATGCGTATTCGGACGATTTTATTCGCCGCATTGACGCGGCCAGCACCAAGCGCACCGTGCACGCCGCCATTGTGGACGGCGCCATTGAACTGACCAATATGGTCAGCCGGGCGCAAAAGGACCTGACCTACTCACCCCATGTGCGCCGCTGCATTGCCTATATCAACAAAAACCCGGACCGCAAGCTGACGGTGGCTGCCGTGGCCGCCCACTGCGGCCTGTCGCCGGACTATCTCTCCCATCTGTTCAAATGCGAATTGGGCGTAAATCTGAGCACCTATATGACCGCCCAAAAGCTGGAGCTGGCCAAAACCCTGCTGTGGGAGGGCTGCGCCGCCGAGCAGGTGTGTTACAGCCTGGGCTTCTCCTCCCAATCCCATTTTATCGCCCTGTTTAAGCGCCGATTCGGTATGACCCCACGGGAATACACCGCCCTGCTGGGCACGGAAAAGTGAATGCATAATAACCATCGCCCCTTGATTTGCAAGGGGCGTTTTTTGTTTTACTTGCCGTAGGGCGGGGGCTTGCTCCCGCCGTCCAATCTCTCCGTCTGCTCGCAAGCTCGCAGCCACCTCCCTTTGCAAGGGAGGCAAATCGGTTACAACACCTTAGGCTCCCTTGTAAAGGGGTGACTCCCCGCAGTGCGGGGAGATGTCGCGCAGCGACAAAGGGGACGGGCGCCAGTTAGGCGCTGTCAGCGCAGCTGACTGAGGGATTTGCGGGCGGCAGATTGCCGCCCCTACCAAGCATCAAATCAAATACGGTACGATAGACAAAAGACGCAAGCACGCGCTGCAAATCCCCACGCCACCGCACTTCACCCTTGATTCTTCCGCAAAAGGTGGTATAATCGTTGTGCACATTTTTTGTATGCGGAGAGGAAATTATGAAATATAACAAAAGCGCGACTTTGCGCTTTGCGTTCAAGCAATCGCTGCCGGTGCTGTTCGGCTACTTGTTTTTAGGCGCAGCGTTCGGTATTATGCTGTTTAAGGCCGGCTACAATTGGGTGTGGGCAGCACTGATCTCGCTGCTGGTGTATGCCGGGTCCGGCCAGTTTCTGCTGGTGTCGCTGATCTCCTCCGGCGCCGGGCTGGCCACCACCGCACTGATGACGCTGTTTATCAACACCCGCCACATGTTCTATGGCCTGTCTTATATTGAAAAGTTCAAGGCCGGCGGCTGGCGCTATCCTTTTATGATCTTTACTTTAACGGACGAAACCTACTCGGTAAACGCCTCCATCCTGTCTGTGCCGGATGGGGTAGACGAGCCACGGGCGCGCTTTCTCATCGGCGAGCTTGACCATGCGTACTGGATCATCGGCTCCGTGCTTGGCTCTCTGCTCAGTGCCGCCCTGCCCATGGACTTTACCGGCATTGATTTCTCTATGACCGCCCTGTTTGTGGTGATTTTTATTGACCTGATCCGCAACCAAAAGGGTCGCGCCGGGCTGATCGGCGCTCTGGGGCTGTGCACCGGCATCCTGTGCCTGCTGATCTTCGGGGCAGACAAATTTCTGCTCCCTTCCCTGGTGCTTACCGTGGCGGTGCTGTCCGCCGGGCGCCCCTTCTTTGATCCGGAACGGAGGGCTGCCAAATGACCAACACCCATTTGCTGATCATGGTGCTGGTGGCTGGCGCCTGTACCTTTGCCACCCGCCTGTTTCCCTTTGCTCTGTTTGGGGGCAAAAAGCAGGTGCCCAAGTTCGTACAGTACCTGGGCAATGTGCTGCCGGTAGCGATCCTGGGCATTCTCATCGTCTATTGTCTTAAGGATTTTGAGCAGGGCAATGTGAACTACATTGTGCCCCAGCTGATCGCCGTAGCGCTCACCGCCGGGGTGCATCTGTGGCGCAAAAACACCCTCCTGAGCATCGCCGTGGGCACCATCGGCTATATGCTCCTGATCCACTTTGTGTTTGTGTGACAAAAACAAAGAAATACAAGAATGACCGCACCGGGAATGGTGCGGTCATTCTTTTTCGCTCTCAGTGGTATTCACACCGTGGCGAGGACAAAGCGATAGCCGCGACCCCACACTGTATGGATCAGATCTAAATTAGAATCCAGCTCCTTGAATTTGTCTCGGATCCGGTTTACATGAACGGTGACGGTAGAGGTCTCGCCCAAGCTGTTGTACTGCCAAATCCGATCAAACAGCTGTTCCTTGCTAAAAACTTCGTCCGGGTGGCCGGCCAAAAAATACAGCAGCTCAAACTCCTTATTGGTCAACGCCACCTCCTGCTCCCGAAACCAGGCACGGCGGGTGGCAGGATCCAACCGCAGGGCACCGCTCTCCAGCACTGCGTCCTTGGTCGGCGGGTGCGCAGCGCCGTCGCCGGTGAGCCGCTCATACCGGCTGATATGCGCCAGCACCCGGGCCACCAACTCACCGGGGGAAAAGGGCTTAACCACATAGTCGTCCGCACCAACGCCCAGGCCCTTGATCTTGTCCAAATCCTCTTTCTTGGCACTGACTAAGATAATCGGTACATTCTGCTCCCGGCGAATGGAGCGGCAAACCTCCAGTCCATCCATTCCCGGCAACATAATATCCAGCAAAATCAGGTCAAACCGACCATCCAACGCCGTGCGCAGTCCGGAGGGGCCGTCCGCTGCCACCGATGCCTGTAAGCCTGCCGCCTCCAGATAATCCCGCTCCAGCCCGGCAATGCGTGGGTCGTCCTCAATAATCAATATCTGCTTCATCTGCAACATGCTCCCTTTTGGGTAACGAAATAAAAATCGACAGCCCCGCGTCCGTATGACTGCGGGCCCAAATGGAGCCGCCGTTCTGCTCTACAATTTGCTTGCACACCGCCAGCCCCAGTCCGCTGCCCTGGCTCACCTGGCTGCGGGCCGGATCCGTGCGATACATGGCGTCAAAAATCTTGCGCAGCTGATCCTTATCCACGCCGATGCCGTTGTCTGCAAATTCCAGGATCACCACCCGATCATAGGCGGTGGCCGTCAATGTCAACCGACCGGGCACACCCGGGCGAGCGTACTTAACCGCATTGCCCAGAATGTTCAAAAACACCCGGCGAAAAGCGTCCGTGTCGATCTCAATCTGCGTATCTGCCGGACAGTGATTTTCCAGCGCAAAGGTACAGCCGCGGTCCTCCATAAAAAGCCGTCAGCTCCGGCGCAGCATCATCCAGCACCGCTTGTAGCTGCACAATGGAGCGATCGTTGCCTGTGCTGCCCAGCTCCAGCTTGGACAGCGCCAGCAGATCATCGAGAATTTTCTCTGTCTGCACAGCGGAGTCGTAAATGGTCTGCAAATACCGCTGCTGCTTCTCCGGCGTGTTGGCAATGCCGTCCCGCAGCCCCTCGGCGTAGCCCTTAATGCTGGTGAGCGGGGTGCGCAGATCATGGGCAAAGCCGGCGGTCATCTCCCGCCGCAGTTGCTCGCTTTTTTCGCGGCTCTCAATGGTCTCTTTCAGCCGCAGGCGCATGGCGTTAAAGCTCTCCACCGTTTGGCCCAACTCATTGGTAGAGTCATAGTCGATCTGATAATCCAGATTGCCGCCGGCAATGGCGTCCGCTCCCCGGGCAATCTTCTGAATGGGGCGCACAATGGTGCGGCTGGTAAAGAAAGAGAACGCCGCCACCGCAGCGGCAAAAATCAGCACAATGGCCAGCACCACCAATCCGGTACGCCCCATCAACAGACGCGACAGCGTGCCCCGCGCCGCCGGCTCCGTTTGATCCGCCACCGTATAGCCGGTGCCGGTGAGCACCAGGCGGCAGCGCTGATCCCCGGCCTGCACATGACTGACGATCACCAGCCCGTCCTGACCGAAGTGGTACACATTTTTTTCCGAATCAAAGGCCACGATCTGCCGGGCACGCCCCAGCACATCCTTGCACCCGGCGCTTCGGTAAAATACCTTGTCACCCCGTCGAATTTCCAGCGCCACGCCCCGCTTCTCCAGCGGTGCGGCATAGGCGGTAATATCCGCCAGCTTTTCTGCGTCCGTATCTTTGGTGCGCAGCAACACATCGGACAGGTTGCTCACCGTCTGATTCCAGCCGATCTGGTTGACCAGGCTGTACCTGTCCGCCGTCTCCGCCGCCAACTGAAAGGTGTGGGAGGTGCTGTGCAGCAGCCCCAGGCACACCAGTGCCACCAGCACCAGCGGTATGGCGATGGCCAGCACGGTGGTGAGCACAATGCGGGTGTTGATCTTTAAGTTCTTGGAAGAACGCTTTGGCTTTTGGCGGACATATCAATCGCTCTCCCGGGAACCCGTCCGTGCTTTTACATCCTTGCTGTGACGAATATTCTCCAAAATGGAGCCCAGATGAATCCGGGCAAAATTGTACGCCTCGGTTTGTATATCCATATCATCATGGGTCACCCAGTAACGAATAACCCCTTTCATACCGGTAATAATATATTCAATGCTCAGGTCACTGATCCCCTCAATGTCCCCTTTGATCAGATCCAACGCCGTGCGAATGGTTTTCTCGATCTTTTCAGAGAACACCACGGTGCCCGGATCCGTCAACAGCAACCGATACAAATCCCGATCCTCGTCGATCACCCGTTGAATACTGATCAGCAGCGCGGCGGTGCAATCAATGGTAAAGTCCAGATCCTTGATCTTGATCAGATCTTTGCTCACCCGCCAATACACTTTGCGCATCAGCTCATTGCTGATTTTATTAAGCAGATCAAACTTGTCCTCATAATGCAAATAAAATGTATTCCGGCTGATCAGCGCCCGGTCGGTAATATCCTTGACTGTAACGGAATCAAATCCGTTTTCGTCAATCAATTCAAAAAAGGCATCCCGAATGGACTTTTTGGTGCGCCGAATACGCAGATCTGTTTTTTCCTCCGGATTATTCCCGGAATTCCGCTTGGACATACGATACCCCTTTTCACGTGCCCGCAAAACGAGCGTGTTTGTTATGATACAGTGCTAAATAACTAACACCTGTACTTATAACAGTACACGAAAACGGAATCAATGTCAATAAATCGCCCCTTTTTTCCCGTTTTTGACATTTTTTTGCAGAAAAAACACCTTCCCGGTGGGAAGGTGTCGTGTTAAAATACAGCGGCGGGGGGCAAGCCCGCACCGCATAATCCCTGCGCGTTTGCCTGCGGCAAACCCACATTCCTTTGAAAACAAAAAGGATTTTTTTAGGCGTGGCAACCTGCCGCTCGCAATTTCTCATTCCGCCAGCAAATCATTCTCCCGCAGCAGCGCGGCAAAATGCGCCACATCCGCGGCAGCACGCTGCCGTTCCACTTCATACTCATTCATCAGCGCCTCAACCACCTGCGCTTCGGTGGTGGGCTGCAAAAAGCAGTTCCAAAGAAAAGCCCCGGTATCGTTCAGGGTAATCATACCGTTAAAATCCGACGAGGCGGCGCCCACAGGCACCACTATGTTGCTGCCGGCAATCTTGCGCATGGCAAAGCCCGGTTTGATCTGCATAAAAAGTCACCTCAAAGTCATTCTTTTACCTATACTATACTGTATTGGGGCAAAACTTTCAACAACTTGCTTAAAACATTCTTACAAATAGCGACATTTTTTTTATAGTTTTAGTCTTGAAGCGCAGCAAAAAAAATGGTTATAATAACCTTGGTAATTTTGATAAATTATTAAGTATTGTTGGAAGGAGTAAATCATCATGACTTATTCAAATGAAGTTGAGCAGATGTGTACCGTTAAAAAGGGTCCGCATCACGGTCCGGCTCCCATTCCTGAAGAAGGCAAGTGGGTCAAGAGCTACCAGATCAGCGACATCTCCGGTTTCTCTCACGGTATCGGCTGGTGCGCACCCCAGCAGGGCGCCTGCAAGCTGAGCCTGAATGTGAAGAACGGTATCGTAGAGGAGGCCCTGGTGGAGACTGTGGGCTGCTCCGGTATGACCCATTCCGCCGCTATGGCCGCAGAGATCCTGCCCGGCAAGACCTTGCTGGAGTGCCTGAACACCGACCTGGTGTGCGACGCCATCAATGTGGCTATGCGCGAGATCTTCAAGCAGCTGGCTTACGGTCGTTCTCAGTCCGCATTCTCTGAGGACGGTCTGGTTGTCGGCGCTGCTCTGGAGGACCTGGGCAAGGGCCTGCGCAGCCAGGTGGGCACCATGTTCTCCACCAAGCTGAAGGGCGTGCGCTACATGGAGATGGCTGAGGGTTATGGGTCATCGGCTATGAGTTCGTAAAGCTGGGCAAAATGCTGGAGGATATTCGTCACGGCAAGAGCCCCAACGAGGCTTACGAGGCAAACATTGGCAACTACGGTCGCTTTGCTAACGCTGCAAAGTACATTGACCCCAGAGAAGAATAAGAGAAGGAGGACAATACCATGGCAAATGATGTAAAGTTTGAAGGCAAGGAAAGAAGACTTGCCAAGATCGAAAAGTGCCTTGCCGAGTACGGTCTCTCCAGCCTGGAGGAGGCAAGAGATCTTTGCCTGTCCAAGGGCATTGATGTAGACGGTATCGTAAAGGGCGTGCAGCCCATCGCTTTTGATAACGCCAGCTGGGCATACACCCTGGGTGTGGCCGTTGCACTGAAAAAAGGTGTGGCCACAGCTTCCGAGGCTGCCGCAGCCATCGGTATCGGCCTGCAGGCATTCTGCATTCCCGGTTCCGTTGCCGAGCAGCGTAATGTAGGTCTGGGCCACGGTAACCTGGGCGCCCGCCTGCTGCACGAGGACACCAAGTGCTTCGCTTTCCTGGCCGGCCACGAGAGCTTTGCTGCCGCTGAGGGCGCAATCGGCATTGCCCGTACCGCCAACAAGGTTCGCAAAGAGCCCCTGAAGGTCATCCTGAACGGCCTGGGCAAGGACGCTGCTTATATCATCTCCCGTGTTAACGGCTTCACCTATGTAAAGACCGATTATGATTTTTACACCGGCGAGCTGAAGATTGAGGAAGAAAAGGCATTCTCCGACGGCGAGCGCGCTGCCGTAAAGTGCTACGGCGCCAACGATGTGCTTGAGGGCGTTGCCATTATGAAGCACGAGGGCGTAGATGTTTCCATCACCGGTAACTCCACCAACCCCACCCGCTTCCAGCACCTGGTTGCCGGCACTTACAAGAAGTGGTGCCTGGAGAACGGCAAGAAGTACTTCTCCGTGGCTTCCGGCGGCGGCACCGGCCGTACCCTGCACCCGGACAATATGGCTGCCGGTCCCGCTTCCTACGGTCTGACTGACTCTATGGGTCGTATGCACGGCGACGCACAGTTCGCCGGCTCCTCCTCCGTTCCCGCTCATGTTGAGATGATGGGCCTGATCGGTATGGGTAACAACCCCATGGTAGGCGCCACCGTGGCTTGCGCAGTGGCTGTGGAAGAAGCCACCAAATAAGCCAAAAACGGCATAAAATCACCCCCGCACGCCCGGCGTGTGGGGGTTTCTTTTTTGCGTTATATTATGAGGGCGCTCCCTCAGTTGACCGTAGGGCGGGGGCTTGCTCCCGCCGCGTACTCCACAAATTTTATCCTTTATGAACGGTAAACTTATGCCCACAATCCTGGCAAATGCCTACGGTTGCATTCTTAAACTTGGTGCTGCTCTTGGTCAACGTCTTGGGCATAAAAAAGCCAAAAATCATCAAACAGCAGAAAAGGCGCAGCATTTTATACAGCATATTGGGAATGATCCCCCGCTTTTTGGTCTTTGTTTTGCCATTTGTCTGCTCGTTGGTCACCAGCACATTGGTGCTGCCGCAATTTGGACAAACCATATTCTTCTCTCCTTTCCCTTATTTTTTTCTGAACCAGGTGAATGTGGGTCGGCTCCGTGACCTTAATAAAATAGCCCTCCGGAACGGTCACGGACTTGGTCTCCTGCACATCCAGCAAATAAGCTTTACCGTTCGCCCATTCTTCCCATTCGCCCTGCTTAACCTTTTTATTTTGGTACACGGTCATCTGGGTAGGGTGCGCATCCACATTGGTCACCTGATATGTACCTGCAGGCACAAAATATCCGATGATATGATCCTCAAATTCCGTATCTTTATTCAGCACCAGATCCTTACCGTATGTACCGTGTTTTCCGGCAGTGATCTCAAAATCCAGCGTATTCCCTGTGGGCTTGGCTGTGGTGGCTTCTGTTATCACAGGCGCTGTGATGGTAGGTTCCGGCTTAGTCAGCGCACCTTTTCCGCCGGACAAACCGGTGCATAAAGCAAACAACGCAAACGCCGCAATACAAACGATCAGCTGTATTTTCATGGGACCGCCTTTCTTCTTCGCTACGATCACCCACACCAAAAAAGCCACAAAGACCCAAAAGAAAAGCACGGCTAACCCTTTCATTTTTATTCCTCCTATTCTGCATTTTTTCTTTCGTATATTCAATTATAGATAATATTTATCTAAAAGTCAATAGATAAATATTATCTAGGCTATACTGTGGTTGGGTGATGATGTGAAAACACGCATAAAAGACCTGCGCACCGACCACGATCTGACGCAGGAGCAGGTGGCTGCAGCCTTGGACATTAACCTTGGCGGCGCGGGCAATGTGGGTGCGAATTACGGTGCAGGTCTCCTCAAACGCCTGCTGTTCCGCAGCGTTCAAGGGAAGCTGGATAATATCCTCAATGCCGTCCCTACCGATGACGCAGGGCACACCGGCGTGCAGATCTTGCTGACCGTACTCCCCTTGCAACAGCACGGAAGCGGGCAGCACCCGGTGCTCGTCCCGAAGAATGCACTTGACCATATCCGCCAGCGCTGCGCCGATGCCGAACTCCGTGGAGCCTTTGCCCTCAATGATCTCGTTGCCGATCTGGCGGGTGCGCTCCAAAATCAGATCCTCATCCAGCTTGCCGTAACGCACCGGATCCTGCCGGCGCAGGGCGGTATAATCCCGACCGCCGATGGTGGTGGAAGAGAAGGGAATCAGTGAAGAATTGCCGTGCTCGCCCAAGGAGCAGGTAGTCAGGCTGCGGCGATCCACACCGGCTAGCTCGCTGATGGTGCGCTTCAGTCGGGCGGTATCCAAAAGCGTGCCGGTAGAGAAGCACCGCTCCCGGGGCAGCCCCAGGGATTTGCGGGTAAAATCTGCAATGATATCCGCCGGGTTCGTAATGGTAATCACAATGCCCTGATAATCCAGCGGCTTTAAGTGGCTGCACACATCCCGGAGCATACGCACCGAGTCGTCCAGCATGTCCAGCCGCGTTTGCCCGGGCTTGCGGGGCTGACCCACGGAAATAACAATAATATCCGCCGTTTTGCAGTCATCATAATTTCCCACATGCACGGTGCAACTGCCGGGCGTGAACAGGCAGGCGTCTGCCACATCCATGGCGTTGGCGCGGGCTTTCTCCAAATCCGTATCCAGCAGCACGATCTCCTCGCACACGCCGCCAAAGGCCAAAGCCATGGCGCAGTGGGAGCCTACATGCCCGGCGCCGATGATCACAACTTTTCGCTTATTCATAACGCTCACCTCGAACAAATTCTATATCTATTGTACTCCCCGCCCGGTCATTTGTAAAGCCCGCTTGTAACCGGGCGGTATTTGTGTCATAATAAAAGCGGTGATCCTATGACAAAACAAAAAATCCTGGTGATCGGCACCGGCGGCACCATCGGTGCCAAGGCCGGTTCCACCATTACGGCGGACGCACCGCTGAAGATTCTAAGCCTATATACGCCCCCGGCGGGGGTAGATCTGATCGGCCGAGCGGCCTTTGACCGCTTTTCCGAGCATGCCGACCTGGCGTACCTGGAGCAGCTTTGCACCTATATGCAGGGGATCGATTACAGCGCTTACCGGGGCGTGGTGCTGCTCCACGGCAGCGACACCCTCACCTACACAGCCGCACTCCTGGCCCACCTGCTGCCGGACAAGCCGCTGGTGCTGGTGGCTGCGGGCACCCCGCCGGAGGCACCGGGCAGCAACGCCCTGCCCAACCTGGACCTGGCGGTGCAATATTTACTAAGCGGTGCCAAAGACGGTGTGCAAATTGCCTACGACGGACTGCATCCGGCCTGGGCCACCACCGAGGCGGACTGCAACGATCGGTTCCACCACGCATCGGTGCCCTTTGTGCCGGTCCAGGCCCCGGCGTTCCACCGGCGCCGCATTTTGCAAATCACGCCCCACCCGGGCATAGACTACGGTGCCTTTGATCTGACCGGCGTGGATGCGGTGCTCCACCGCATGTACCACAGTGCCACCGTACCGGAGCCGGCGACCGCATTTGCCCATCGCTGCAAGGAAGCCGGCGTACCCTGTCTCTTTGTGACCCCAAAGCCTGCTGTCGCCTATGTAACCGCCGCTCACCTGCCGGGCGTATGGACAAGCACCACCCCGGAGAGCGCCTTTGCAAAATTGTTATTGACAAACGAGCAGGACTTTGATACAATGACTCTACAAGTGAATGAAAACCGATGAGGCGGAGATAAAAATGCACCGTGCGCCCACAGAGAGCCCCTGTTGCTGGGAATGGGGTGGAAATGCAGCGCATTAAATGGACCGCTGAGGGCACGGTAACGGCAATTTGCCCAGTATTCCGTGACGAGATGGCCTGCGTCAGTGGCCGGAGATATGATGGTATCTCGCAGAGCGTATGCGTGCTTTTTGCACCGTAAACCAAGGTGGCACCGCGAATCAAGTTATTCGTCCTTGGCAGTCTTTTTGACTGCCAAGGTTTTTTTTTTCTACCGGCTCTGTGAACACCGAAAGGAGCAGTAGAATGGAATTGAAACCCACGAAAGCGCAGATTTTGTGGTTGGCCGAGAAGTACAACACCGTGCCCTTGAGCACCACCCTGCCGGCCACGGTGACCCCCACGCAGGTGCTGCAAAAGCTAAAGACCGTCAGCCGCCACTGCTATATGCTGGAGTCCTGCGAAGACAAGGAAAGCTCCGGGCGGTACACCTTCCTGGGCTTTGATCCCCAGGCGGAGATCCACTGCAAGGACGGCAAAGGCACCGTCATGGACGAGAACGGCTCGTGCACCTTTACCGGCAGTCCAAAACCCCATACTGCTCTGCTGGAGCGGCACAAAAGCCCCCGACTGCGGGAGCTGCCCACCTTTACCGGCGGGCTGGTAGGCTACTTTGCCTACGACTACGCCAAATACAGCGAGCCGCGGCTGGAGCTGACCGCCGCAGAGGACGGCAACTTTAACGACGTGGATCTGATGCTTTTTGACAAGGTCATTGCCTTTGACCATGTGAAAGAGGAAATCATTCTCATTTTCAATATGAATACCCGCGACCCGGAGGCCGGATATCGCAGAGGGCAAAAGGAGCTGGAGATCATGTGCCGCCTGGTCACAGACAGTCCGTCAGCCCCCTGCCCGCCGAAAGCACGGCTGCAAGCGGACTTTGCCCCCCAGTTTGACCAGGCTGCTTACACCGCAATGGTGGAGAAAGCCAAGGGCTATATCCGGGAGGGCGATATTTTCCAGGTGGTGCTGTCTAACAGCCTGAGCGCCAAAATGGAGGGCAGCCTGTTTGACGCCTACCAAATTCTGCGGCGGCAAAATCCCTCCCCCTATATGTTCTACTTTTCGTCCGACGATATTGAGATCGCCGGTGCCTCGCCGGAAACACTGGTCAAGCTCACCGACGGCAAGCTGTTTACCTACCCACTGGCCGGCACCCGCCCCCGGGGCAAGACCCCCGCAGAGGACGCGGCGCTGGAGGCCGGACTGCTGCAAGACAAAAAGGAGCTGAGTGAGCACAATATGCTGGTGGACCTGGGGCGCAACGACCTGGGCAGGGTCAGCGCCTTTGGCTCCGTCAAAGTCAGCGCTTACCACAGAATACTGAAATTCAGCCATGTGATGCACATCGGATCTGAGGTAGAGGGGCAGCTGGCGCCGGGCAAGACCGCGCTGGACGCCATTGAGGCGGTGCTCCCTGCCGGAACCCTTAGCGGGGCGCCCAAGTTCCGCGCCATGCAGATTATTGATGAGCTGGAGGGCAGCAAGCGGGGCATTTACGGCGGTGCCATCGGCTACATTGACCTGACCGGTAATATGCACCTGTATCTCCATTCGCATTGCCTATAAGAAGAACGGGACCGTGTACATTCGCTCCGGTGCCGGGATCGTGGCCGACTCCGTGCCGGAGAAAGAACACACCGAGTGTATCAACAAGGCCATGGCTGTGGTACAGGCGGTACGAGAAAGCGCAGGTGACGCCCAATGACCCTACTGATTGATAATTACGACTCCTTTGCCTACAATCTGTATCAATATGTAGGCAGCCTGGACCCGCAGGTGCAGGTGATCCGCAACGACGACTTAACAGTAGCGGAAATTGAGGCACTGCACCCCACAGCGGTGATCCTCTCCCCCGGACCGGGCCGACCGGCAGACGCCGGGGTGTGCGAGGCATTGATCCTGGCCCTGGCAGGCAAGTGCAAAATGCTGGGGGTATGCCTGGGGCACCAGGCCATTTGCGAAGCCTTTGGTGGGCGCATTACCTACGCCAAGGAACTGATGCACGGCCGGGAATGCAACATGACGATCACCTGCCCCGGCGGCCTGTTTGCCGGACTCAGCAGTCCCATGACCGTGGCCCGCTACCACAGCTTGGCAGCCACAGACCTGCCGGACTGCCTGAAAGTGACCGCTACGGCGCCGGACGGCGAAATTATGGCGGTGCAGCATAAAGAATATGAAATTTACGGTGTGCAATTCCACCCGGAGTCGGTGATGACCCCGGACGGCCTGCAACTGATCCGCAATTTTTTGAGGGATAAACATGATCAAAGAAGCCATTGAAAAGCTGATGCAGGCAGAAAACCTAACCTACGACCAGGTGAAAGAAAGCGTAGACGAAATTATGACCGGTCAGGCCAGCCCGGCGCTGATCGCCTCCTTCCTCACTGCCCTGTCCATCAAGGGTGAAACGGACGAAGAAATCGCCGGGGCCGCCGAGTCCATGCGCTCCAAGGCGCTGCCCCTGGACAGCGACGGTGACATTCTGGACATTGTAGGCACCGGCGGCGACAAGTCCGGCAGCTTCAACATCACCACCGCCGGCATTATTGCCGCAGCCGCCGGGGTACGCATTGCTAAGCACGGCAACCGGGCCGCCTCCTCGAGGAGCGGCGCCGCCGACTGTCTGGAGGCGCTGGGCGTCAACATCAACGCCAGCAAAGAGACGATGGAGCGTGCCCTGCGGGAGGAGAACATCTGCTTCATGTTCGCCCAAAAGTACCACAGCGCCATGAAATATGTGGCGCCGGTACGCCGGGAACTGGGCATTCGCACCATTTTTAATGTGCTGGGTCCGCTGACCAACCCGGCCCACGCCACCCGCATGGTGCTGGGCGTGTTCAACGCCGATTATGTAGACAAAATCGCCGCCGCTTTGAACCAGCTGGGGGTCACCGACGCCCTGGTGGTCTTTGGCGAGGACGGACTGGACGAGATCTCCGCCTGCGGCGAGACCGAGGTGGCGGAGCTGCGCCACGGCAAGGTGGAGCGCTACACCGTAAAGCCGGAGGACTTTGGCCTGACCCGCTGCACCAAGGCCGACCTGGTAGGCGGCACCGCACTGGAGAACGCAGAAATCACCAAGAATATTTTGCTGGGCAAGTCCACCCCCGCCCAGCGCACCGCCGCCGTGCTAAACGCCGGTGCGGCCATCTATGTGGCCATTGACGGCCTGAGCCTGAAAGACGCTATGCAAAAGGCACAGGATGTGATCGACGACGGCAGCGCTTACAAAAAAGCTGCAAGCCTTTATCCGCATAACCAATGAAGAGGACGACCAATGATCTTAGACCGACTGGCAGACGCCACCCGGGCACGCTATGCCCGGCGGATGGCCGATACGCCGTTAGACATTGTAAAAAGCCGTGCCCTGGCGCTGCCCAAAGGGAACTTTGCCTTTGAGCGGGCGCTGGGGACACCGGGGGTCAGCCTGATCTGTGAAGTGAAAAAGGCCAGCCCCTCCAAGGGTCTCATCAGCCCGGACTTCCCCTACCCGGACATTGCCCGAGACTACGCAGCCGCCGGAGCTGCCATCAGTTGCCTGACGGAGCCGGACTACTTTCTGGGAGACGACCGCTACCTGCAAGAGATTGCAGCGGCAGTGCCCATTCCCGTGCTGCGTAAGGACTTTACCCTTTATGATTACCAGATCTACGAGGCCAAAGTGCTGGGCGCCGGGGCGGTGCTGCTGATCTGTGCCCTGCTGGACACGGACACCCTGCGCCGCTATATTGAAATTTGCGACACCCTGGGTCTGTCCGCCCTGGTGGAGGCCCACGACCACCGAGAAATCGCCAGTGCGCTGGCTGCCGGCGCCCGAGTGATCGGGGTCAACAATCGAAACTTAAAGGACTTTACCGTAGATGTGCACAACAGCAGCCGCTACCGTGCACTGGTGCCGGCGGGGATTCGCTTTGTGTCCGAAAGCGGCATTACCACCCCGGCGGATATAGAAGTGCTGCGCCAAAACGGCACGGACGCCGCCCTGATCGGCGAGGCGCTGATGCGCGCCCCGAACCGACGGGCAGCGGTGAAGGCCCTGCTGAGATGACCAGGATCAAAATTTGCGGCCTGCGCACCCCGGCAGACATTGCCGCCGCCAACGAGAGCCGTCCGGACTATATCGGCTTTATCCTCTCTCCCGGCTATCGCCGCAGCATAACCAAAGAACAGGCGCTGGCTCTGCGGAAGCAGCTGGACCCGGGCATTGTGCCGGTGGGGGTGTTTGTCAACGCAACGCCGGCATACATTCAGGCCTGCGTAGACTGCGGGGCCATCGAAGCAGTCCAGTTTCACGGCCAGGAAAGTCCGGCAGACTGCGCCGCCATCCACGGGGCAAAAAAAATCAAGGTCTTTGTCACCGGCGAGGACCAACCGGCGCCACCGGGCAGCTATCCGGTGGACTACCTGCTGTTTGACAGCGGGCGGGGCGATGGCATTGCCCCCAAAGACCGACAGATCCCCCCCTTGTGACCGACCGTTTTTCCTGGCCGGGGGCTAAACACAGAAAATATGGCAGAAACCATTGCCGCCTTTTCTCCCTACGGCGTAGATCTTAGCTCCGCCGCAGAGACAAACGGCGTGAAAGATAAAAACAAAATGCAAAAACTGATAAGGAGCGTACACCATGAGTAAAGGCAGATACGGCATTCACGGCGGGCAATACATTCCCGAGACCCTGATGCACGAGATCGAAAATTTAGAAAAAAGCATACGAGCATTACAAAAACGACCCGGACTTTTGCGCCGAGCTGGACACCCTGAACCGGGAATACGCCGGTCGTCCCAGCCTGCTGTACTATGCAGAGAAGATGACGAAGGACCTGGGCGGCGCCAAGATTTACCTGAAGCGGGAAGATCTGAACCACACCGGCGCCCACAAGATCAACAATGTACTGGGTCAGTGCCTGCTGGCCAAGCGCTTGGGTAAAACCCGGGTGATCGCCGAGACCGGCGCCGGGCAGCATGGCGTAGCCACCGCCACCGCCGCTGCGCTGATGGGACTGGAATGCGAGGTCTTTATGGGCGAGGAGGACACGATTCGTCAGGCGCTGAACTGCTACCGTATGGAGCTGCTGGGGGCTAAAGTGCACCCGGTAAAGAGCGGCACCCGCACCTTAAAAGACGCAGTAAACGAGGCCATGCGGGAGTGGGTCAGCCGGGTAGACGATACGCTGTATGTGCTGGGCTCTGTGATGGGTCCCCACCCCTATCCCATGATCGTTCGTGACTTCCAAAGCGTCATCGGCAGAGAAGCACGCCAGCAAATTTTGGAAAAAGAGGGGCGTCTGCCGGACGCGGTGCTGGCCTGCGTAGGCGGCGGCTCCAACGCCATGGGTATCTTCCACGAGTTCATCCCGGACGAGAGTGTGCAGCTGATCGGCTGCGAGGCTGCCGGTAAGGGGGTGGACACTGCCATGAACGCCGCCACCATGACCTGCGGCAGTGAGGGTGTGTTCCACGGTATGAAGTCCTACTTCTGCCAAAACGAGTTTGGTCAGATTGCGCCGGTGTACTCCATCAGCGCCGGGCTGGACTACCCGGGTGTTGGGCCGGAGCACGCCTACCTGCACGACATTGGCCGTGCCCAATATGTGCCTGTCACCGACGACCAAGCGGTAGATGCTTTTGAGTACATTGCCCGCACCGAGGGCATTATCTGCGCCATTGAGTCCGCCCACGCGGTGGCCTACGCCATGGAGCTGGCGCCTAAGATGGATAAGGACCAGATTATGATCGTGAATTTGTCCGGCCGCGGCGATAAGGATGTGGCCGCCATTGCAAGATACAGGGGATCGATTTACATGAATAAGAATATTGCGTCTGCATTTGAAAACAAAAAGGCATTTATCGGCTTTGTCACCGCCGGTGACCCGGACCTGGAAACCAGCCGCCAAATTCTCTTAGAAATGGCAAAAAACGGCTGCGATCTGATCGAGGTGGGCATTCCCTTCTCCGATCCCATTGCCGAGGGGCCGGTGATCCAGGAGGCCAACATTCGCGCCCTGGCACAGGGGGTCACCACAGACAAGGTGTTTGACCTGGTGGCAGAGGTATCTGCCCAAATGGACATTCCCTTGGTGTTTATGACCTACCTGAATGTGCTGTTCCGGTATGGCTACGACCGGTTTTGCCGACGGGCAGCGGACAGCGGAATCTCCGGCGTGATCGTGCCGGATCTGCCGTATGAAGAAAAGCACGAGCTGTCCGATGTTGCCAAAAAGTACGGCATTGCTGTGATCTCTTTGGTAGCGCCCACCAGCCACGAGCGGGTAATGATGATCGCCAAGGAGGCAGAGGGTTTCCTGTACCAGGTGTCCTCCATGGGTGTAACCGGCACCCGCAGCAAGATTGAGACCGATGTGGCCGCCGTAACGGAGCTGGCCCACCGGGTAAGCGATGTGCCGGTGGCCGTGGGCTTTGGCATTCACACCCCGGAGCAGGCCGCCCAAATGGCCCAATTTGCCGACGGGGTGATCGTCGGCTCCGGCATTGTGGAGCTGGTGGCCCAGTACGGCAATTACGCCCGGCAAAAGTGGGCGCCTATGTGGCAGAGATGAAAGCCGCCCTTGCGAAATAACAAAACCTATATGTAACACAGAAAAGGACGACCGCCGGTGCGCGGCCGTCCTTTTTGCTTGCAATTCCCGGCAAAATCCGCTACAATGAGGGCAAAGAGGAAATGAGGTGTGCATCTATGCAAAAATCCGCAAAATTCATTCTGCCCTTGCTGCTGACGGCCGCCCTGCTTTTCGGGTTTACCGGCTGTGCCGACAAGAACGAAACACCCACAAACCCCACCACAGAGGCTGCCACGGCAGAATCCACCGCTGCACCCACCACGCCGGTCATCCTGCAAGCACCGGTGATGGAGACCGAGGACTGGGACGCCTACACCCCCACCAAATACCAAGACAAAGAACACCTGTCGGTAACCCTGAATCTAACGGCGGACCTGACCGCCCAAGACACCATCCTGTACCAAGACGGCAACAAATACGCGGAGCTGGTAGGCGTAATCGTGCCCGCCAAAGACCAGACCGCCTTTGACAACCTGGAGCTGAACAAAGACTACAACGGCGTGGAATATAAAGAAAAAGGCACCGGCACGCTGCCGAGCGGCACCCGCTATACCTATATTATGAGCGACCTGCCCACGGAGACCGGCAGCTGGTATGCCTATTGCTACGCCCTGCCCGCCGGGGACAACCTGTTGCTGCTGACCCTGTATAAAACCGAAAAACAGGCCGCCCTTTCCCCCGCCGACGCCGCCCTGCTGCAAAGCGCCCAGGTGGGATAAGCCAAATACCGTACATTTTTCATAACAAAACGCCGCGGGCGGCAGATTGCCGCCCCTACGATAAACCTTTTGGGACCCCACAATACCGTAGGGGCGGATAGCATCCGCCCGCATTTTTATTCTCATGGCAAACACAACAATCCCTCCGTCAACGCCTAACGGCGTCGCCACCTCCCTTTACAAGGGAGGCATATCGGTTTCATCTTTTAGGCTCCCTGGAGCTGTCAGCGCAGCTGACTGAGGGATTATCACCCCCGCCCCAAGATCTTGGGGCATTTTTTATGCCCACGGGTACCGGTTTGTAACCTTTTTTTCGCATAACGGCGGGCGTTTTCGCCGTTTTTTGGACCCATTTTGCGCCAATCGTCCAATATCTATATATCCGTATTTTGTGCCATATTGTCAAAATAAAACCCAATATATTGTGGTTTTGCATATTGACAAAGCGCACCTGTGCGTGCTACAATAGAACCACGCTTGCGAACGAGATTTGTAATCTTTTTGTAATAAGTTTGAGAAAAGGGGATATGGTATGAAGATCATCAAGAGAAACGGCAGCGAAGTGGATTTTGACCTGAACAAAATCGTAGTCGCCGTCACCAAGGCCAATGCCGCCTGTGAGAAGCAGGAGCTGACCGCATCGCAAATTCAGGAGATCGCCGAGTATGTGGAATTCAAGACGGTAAAGGCCAACCGGGCCTTGTCCGTAGAGGAAATTCAGGACATTGTGGAGGACCAGATCATGGCACAGGGTGCCTTTGAAGTGGCCCGGCGCTATGTGCGCTACCGCTACACCCGCTCCCTGATCCGCAAGGCCAACACCACAGACAACCAGATCCTCTCCCTCATTGAGTGCAACAACGAGGAGGTCAAGCAGGAAAACTCCAACAAGAACCCCACCGTTAACAGCGTGCAGCGGGACTATATGGCCGGCGAGGTGTCTAAGGACATCACCAAGCGCATTTTGTTGCCCCAGGATATTGTGGAGGCTCACGAGGCGGGCATTATTCACTTCCATGACAGCGATTACTTTGCCCAGCACATGCACAACTGCGACCTGGTGAACCTGGAGGATATGCTGCAAAACGGTACCGTGATCAGCGGCACCATGATTGAGAAGCCGCATAGCTTCTCGACGGCCTGCAACATCGCGACGCAGATCATCGCCCAGGTTGCTTCCTCCCAGTACGGCGGCCAGTCCATCAGCCTGGCCCACCTGGCGCCCTTTGTGCAGATCAGTCGGGAAAAGATCCGCGCTTCTGTACAAAAAGAGGCTGAGGCCTTCGGCGCCACTGCCGATCAAGAACAGATCAACAAGATCGCCGAGGAGCGCCTGCGGGATGAAATCCGTCGTGGTGTGCAGACCATTCAGTACCAGGTGGTCACCCTGTTGACCACCAACGGCCAAGCACCCTTTGTGACCGTGTTTATGTACCTGGGCGAGGCCAAGAATGCCCAGGAAAAGGCCGACCTGGCCATGATCATTGAGGAGACGCTGCGCCAGCGGATCCAGGGCGTGAAGAACGAAAAGGGCGTGTGGATCACCCCTGCCTTCCCCACGCTGATCTATGTGCTGGAGGAGGACAATATCCATGAGGGCGCCCCCTACTGGTACCTGACCGAGCTGGCCGCCAAGTGCACCGCCAAGCGCATGGTACCGGACTATATCAGCGAAAAGAAAATGCTGGAATATAAGGTGGATAAAAACGGAGAGGGCCACTGCTACACCTGCATGGGCTGCCGCAGCTTCCTGACCCCATATATAGACCCCAAGACCAACAAGCCCAAATATTACGGCCGGTTCAACCAGGGCGTTGTGACCCTGAACCTGGTAGACATTGCCTGCTCCTCCGGCGGGGATATGGACAAGTTTTGGAAGATCTTTGACGAGCGACTGGAGCTGTGCTACCGGGCGCTGATGTGCCGCCACAATCGACTGAAGGGCACCCTGTCCGACGCGGCGCCCATTCTGTGGCAGTACGGCGCACTGGCTCGCCTGGAAAAGGGCGAGAAGATCGACAAGCTGCTGTACGGCGGCTACTCCACCATCAGCCTGGGCTATGCAGGGCTGTATGAGTGCACCCGCTATATGACCGGCAAGAGTCATACGGACGATGAGGGCGGCGGCAAGGCCTTTGCCCTGTCCGTGATGCAGCACTTGAACGACGCCTGCGACAAGTGGAAAAAGCAGGAGAACATTGACTTCTCCATCTACGGCACCCCGCTGGAGTCCACCACTTACAAATTTGCCAAGTGCCTGCAAAAGCGCTTTGGTATCATCAAGGGCGTAACAGACAAGAATTACATCACCAACAGCTACCATGTGCATGTGTCCGAGCCCATCGACGCCTTTACCAAGCTGAAATTTGAAAGCGAATTCCAGCGGCTGTCCCCGGCGGCGCCATCAGCTATGTGGAGGTGCCCAATATGCAGCAGAACATTCCAGCGGTGCTCCAGGTGATGCAGTATATCTATGACAATATTATGTACGCCGAGCTGAACACCAAGAGCGACTACTGCCAGTGCTGCGGCTACGACGGTGAAATCAAGATCGTAGAAAATGCGGACGGCAAGCTGATCTGGCAGTGCCCCAACTGCGGCAACACCGATCAGGACAAGATGAATGTGGCCCGCCGCACCTGCGGTTACATCGGCACCCAGTATTGGAACCAGGGCCGTACCCAGGAGATCAAGGACCGGGTCCTGCACTTATAAGATGAATTACGCAGAGATTAAAAAAATGACATTGCAAACGGAGAGGGCGTGCGCACCTCTCTGTTTGTTTCCGGCTGTCGCAATCGGTGCAAAAACTGCTTTAACGCCGTCACCTGGGACTTTCTGTACGGCAAGCCCTTTGACCAAGCGGTGGAGGACGATATCATTGCGTCCACCCGTCCCCGCTGGATCAGCGGCCTGTCCCTGCTGGGGGCGAGCCCTTTGAGCCGGAAAATCAAGCGCCGCTGCTGGCATTTCTTCGTCGGTTCCGCACCGCCTTACCGGGCAAGACCGTGTGGTGCTACACCGGCTTTACCTTAGAAGAACTGCTGGGCAAAAGCGGCGAATGCCGCGCCTGCACCCCCTATACCCGGGAGTTGCTGGGACTGATCGACATATTGGTGGACGGCCGGTATGAGGAAGAACTGGCCGATATTACCCTGGCCTTTCGCGGGTCCAAAAATCAGCGTGTGCTGAACCTACCCGCTACCCTTACGACCGGCGAGCCGGTGCTGTATTTGGAATAAAGCGATTGGTATTCAATTCTGTATGAGAGGCAATCTACCGCCTGCATAATCCCCAAAAGGGATCATTCTCGCCCTACGGCTTTCGCCGCCAAATCAATAAACAAAACCGCCCCCGTGATCCGAAACGGACCGCAGGGGCGGTTTTTGTATTGCCTATCTTATTTTTTTCTTGGGCTTTTTCACATACACGGCCACCAGCCAGTAGTACACCGGAATGATTAGGAACAGCACCCAGGCCGGGTGCCACAACTTTGCACAAACACCCAGTACCAGAAACACGGTGATGATGACTTCCGGAATCGGCTGTGCCATCATAAAGGCCTTTTGGCTCTTGGTCATACAAGCGCCGGCAAAATGATAGTAAATGGGGATCAGCAGGAAGACCAGCCAGGTGGGGTGCCAGCCAACGGTCAGCCCCAAAGCCACATACACAATAGCCACCACTGCCGGGAACGGGAACTTAAACAGGCTCTTGCCCAGTTTACCGTGAAGGGCGTGGCGCTTCTCTTTTGTTTTCGGCTGCTCTGCCGGCTGCGCCACAGCAGCGGCCTGGCGGGGAGCAGGCTGGGGCGGCGTCAGCAAAGACGGCTCGCCACCTAGCAACTGGTCCAGCGTCATGTGATACAGTTCGGCCAATGCAATTAAATTGTCTGTATCCGGTGAGGACTCGCCACGCTCCCACTTGGAGATTGCCTGGCGGCTCAGCCCCAATTTCTCCGCCAAGGCGTCCTGGCTGTAGCCGCTCTCCTTGCGCAGTTGTTGCAGGCGATTTGCTGTTTTCAGATCCATGAGGCCGTACTCCTTCACTGTGTTGTTCTGTTTATTTTACCAAAAATGCTACCCCTTTGCAAGACGGGTCATCTTTTTTTTGTACACCGTCACCAAAAAGTCCAAGGTCACCGGCAGCTGTTCTATTGCGTCCAACCGCTGGCGCAGCGTCGGTGCGGTACGATAATAATAAGGGGTCATGGCAAACAGGGTTTGCAAATCCGGCGCGGGGATCTGCACTTCCTGCGCCACTCGGAATTGCCGTTCCATTTCCAGGAGCGGACTTTTCGGCACGATCTCGTCATTGGGATAAGGCCGATCGTACACCGTCTCTTTGATCTGCCACAAATGGTGAGCACCGGGGGTCACGCTGTACAGCCGCCCGCCGGGCGCCAACACCCGAGCAAACGCGCGATCGTGAAAGGGCGCAAACAAATGCAGTGCCGTATCAATGCTACCCTCTGCCACCGGCATACGAGCCAAATTCGCCACAAAGTATTGGCCGCCGTTCTTTCGCTTAGCCGCCAGGCGCACCATCGTCTTAGACAAATCAAAGCCGTAAAGCGCACCGTCGGCAGGCACGCTGTCATAGTACCCCTCACCGCAGCAAATATCCAGCACATTGCCATGCAACAGCGGCGTCAGTGCCTCCTTCAGGCAGCCGTAGTACCCACGCTCCAAAAAGGCATGACGAGCAGCGGCGCTCTCTTTACTGTCGCCCATTTTATCCGCAGATTTAGAGGTGCAAAGCAGGTTCACATACCCCTCTTTGGCCACATCGAAGCTGTGGCCCGCCGGGCAAGTGTACTGCCGCTCTGTACGCAAAAGTGCCCCGCCGCAGACGGGGCACACAAGCACTTGCTCTTTCATTAGTGATGGAACAGACGAATACCGGTCATGGCCATGGCCATACCGAAGTCGTCACAGCAGGCGATCACATCGCCGTCCCGCACAGAGCCGCCGGGCTGGGCAATGTACTGCACGCCGCTCTCTGCCGCACGCTCAATGTTATCCTCAAAGGGGAAGAACGCGTCAGAGCCCAGGCTCACGCCGGTGAGTTCTTTGTGCCAAGCTGCCTTTTCCTCCGCAGTAAAGGGCGCCGGCTTCTCTGTAAAGTACCGCTGCCATACGCCGTCTGCCAGCAGCTTATCGCTCTCCGGGCTGATATACAGGTCAATGGCGTTGTCTGCCTCGCACTTGCGAATGCCGTTGATGAAGGGCAAAGTGCGCACTTTTTCACTATTTCGCAGCCACCAGTTGTCTGCCTTGTTGCCGGCCAGGCGGGTGCAGTGGATTCGGCTCTGCTGCCCGGCGCCAACGCCGATGGTCTGGCCGTCCTTGGCATAGCACACACTGTTGGACTGGGTATATTTTAGGGTAATCATGCTGATGAGCAGGTCGATCTTGGCGCTCTCCGGCAAGGTGTTCACCTTCGTGGGCAGTTCGTTGAACAGATCCATGGAGATCTTGGCGTCGTTGCGCTTTTGCTCAAATTTAATACCAAACACCTGCTTGGTCTCCGTCTCCTGGGGCACATAGTCCGGATCCATCTGGATGATCAGATAGTTGCCACGGCGCTTTTTCTTCAAAATCTCCAGCGCCTCGTCGCTGTAAGAGGGTGCGATAATGCCGTCAGACACTTCCTTTACCAGAAACTGGGCCACAGAGGCATCGCACTCGTCGCTAAGGGCGGCGAAGTCGCCAAAGGAGGACACCCGATCGCAGCCGCGGGCGCGCACATACGCCTGGGCAATGGGGCTCAGCTCCAGCCCCTCCGGCACAAAGCACACCTGGCGGTCCGCTGCCGTCAAGGGCTTCGCCACCGCCGCACCGGCGGGAGAAACATGCTTAAAGGAAGCGGCGCTGGGCAGCCCGGTGGCCGCCTTTAATTCCCGCACCAGCTGCCAGGAATTGAATGCGTCTAAAAGATTGATGTAGCCCGCTGCACCGTTCAGGATCTGAAAGGGCAGCGCCTGCCCGTCCATGTGAATGCGCGCAGGGTTTTGGTTCGGGTTGCAACCGTATTTCAGTTTGTACTCCGTCATAGCCATTCTCCTTTATACCCGGTCGTGCCGAGATGATAGCAATATTTTACACCCTTGCATTGCAAAAAGCAATGCTCAATGCTACAATAATACTGCCAATTTACCTATGGAGATGTAACAAAATGACGGGAATTTTAGCCATCAACGCCTTTTTGCACAGCGAAAAATATACCCAGCAGGACAAACTGCTGCTTGCCGGCGCCAAAGCCTGCGGGATCAATCTAAAAATCTACTCCAATTTGGAGCTGCGCCTGGCTGTGCCCAAAGCAGACTTTGTACTGTTTTGGGACAAGGATGTGTCGTTGGCCCACGCCTTGGAACAGCAGGGACTGCCGGTGTTTAACAGCGCCAAGGCCATTGCCTTGTGCGACAACAAGGCGCTGACTTACCAAACCCTGCTTTGCACCGTGCCCCAGCCGGAGACCATGGTGGCACCCATCACTTATTTTGAGGACAGCCATTTTTCGCCGTTTATTGACGGGGCCATAGAGCACCTGGGGCTGCCGCTGGTGTTTAAGGAATGCTTTGGTGCCCAGGTACGGCTTTTGGTGCCCAGGTGTTTCTGCCATAGCAAGGAAGAGATCGAGCGTCATATTACCGCCCGCCCCTTCCTGCTGCAAAAATTCTGCAAAGAGAGCGCCGGACACGACAAGCGGATCGAGGTGATCGGCGGCCGGTGCGTGGCCGCCGGCCAATATTACCAACGGCGGCCAAATGCGTCCCTACACCCCCACCCGGGAGGAGGAAGCGCTGGCGCTGGCCGCAACGGAAAAGCTGGGGCTGCTATTCGGCGGGGTGGATCTGCTGGAGGACGGCACCGTGTGTGAGGTCAATTCCAACGCCCATTTGGTAAATTTGAAAAAGTGCACCGGCATTGACACAGCGCCCCTGCTGTTCCGAGCCATTCAGGAGGCGCTGCAATGAGCGGCGTGGTTCTGTATTCGCCGGAGGAGGCACGGCGCAACACATTTTCTGTAACCAAATTCCACACGCTGCTGGGCGCGGCGCTGCACTCCCCGGATTACGACGGCCCGGCGGATTTTGTCATCAACCGCACCAACGACCCGGCGGTGGCCCGGCGGTTCGAGGCGCAGGGCGTGCGGGTGTTTAACCCGGCAGCCTTTTTGCGCCCTGGCCAACGATAAGGACGCCTGCTACCGCTTTATGGCGGCAAAGGGCGTGGAGATCTTAATCAAACGGAGCCGCCTATGGTGGTAAAGCCAAAGGACGGCCACGGCGGGCAGGGCGTGCGCCTGATCCGGTCCGGCGAGCCGGTGCCGCCACAGGACGGCAACCTGGTCTATCAGGCAGTGGCAGATACCCCGGGGCAGGACCTGCGGGTGTGGCTGCTGGGAGGCAAAATCTACGCCGCCTGCCTGCGTCGCTCCGCCACGGACTTTCGCTCCAATTATTGCCTGGGGGGCAGCGCTGCGGTCTATCCCCTCTCTCCGGCAGAACGGGCGCAGGTGAGCGACATCGCCGCCTTGGTGCAGGCGGATTACTACGCCATCGACTTTGTGCGCCACCAAGGCCGCTGGGTCTTTAATGAGCTGGAGGATACCGTGGGCGCCCGTATGCTCTACGACCTGACCTCCCTGGACCCCCTGGCCGATTATTGCCGCTATATCCAAAATTGTCTGTAACCAACAAAAGACCCCGCCACCGGCGAGGTCTTTGCTTTTCTATCCCAATCTGTGGGATTGATTTGTCGTTTTAAAAACGGATTATTTTGCCTTTACATTGCGCACATTAGACCAAGCACCGTAAATCTTGTTGCCGTTCACCGTCTTATAAGCGCGCACCTTCACATAATAGCGTTTGCCCTTGGTGAAGTTCTTGCCGGTATAGCTGGTTTTCTTCTGCCCGGACACGGTGGTCTTGGACACCATTTTCTTAAAGTTCTTGTCCTTGGCCCAATAGATTTGGTAGCCGCTGGCAGAGCCGCCCACTTTCTTCCAGGTGGCCTTAATCTTATGGCCGCTCTTAGTTGCACTTAGGCCGGTCAAATTGGGGGTAGCCGGCTTGGTATAAGCGGTCATATACGCCCAACCGCTGTAATAATTCTTGCCGCCCACTGTGCGGTATGCCCGCACCCGGTAGGTGTAACCGGCACCGGCGGTCAGGCTCTTGTGGGTATAAGAAGTGCCTTTTACCGTTGCCAGTGTCTTATAGCTGTTGCCGCTCTTGCGCTGCAACTGGTAGCCGGTGGCACCAGCCGGTTTGTTCCACGCCAGTTTCAGCGAATTGCTGCCCCGACTGCTCACTCGGAATTTGCCCGGCTTGCCAACAGAGTAGTTCACGGTTACGCCATACTGGCGACCGCAAGCGGAATTACAACCAGAAACCTTTACAAAATAAGTACCGGCAGACAACCCTTGCGTTGGAAAAGTATAATTGCCATCGCTGACACAAACGTCCTCATAAGCCAGTTGAGCGTATTCTCCACCGCCGTTGTATTTGTACAAATATACACCCCAATCTCCATCAGCGCTTGCCTTGGTATGTGTAAAAAGCAACAGACACGCTGGCAGGGGAATTCAAAGTGAATTTATACCAATCGTCATCAGAACTTGTTGGATTAACGCCATAGCGCGTCGTTCCCATAGACAGAGGATCGGCAGAAGTATATTCATCGTTGAATTCAGTCTCCCAATTAGATACATAAGAACATTTAGGCGTTATGCTATACTGCCGACCGCAAGCAGAATTATAGCCATAAACTTTAACAAAATATGTACCGGCCGGCAATCCCAATGAAGAGAAAGTATAACTTCCGTCATACACATAAACATCTTCATAATCTAATGTTGAATAGTCGCCATTACCTTCATACTTGTACAAGTACACATACCAATCTCCATCTGCATCCGCACGATTAAAGGAGAACTGCACATTCACCTTGGCAGGAGAAGACAAGGTAAACTTGTACCAATCCGTATCACTATAACTATAATCTGAACACACACCATAAATGGTAGAATTCACCGGCACATAATCCGCAGAGGAATAGTCATCATTATCCTCCGTTTCATAATAGGTGTCCCCTGCATACGCCGTAAGGCCAGTCCGCCGGTAATGCTCAAAGAGCATCACCAGAGACAGGGCAAAGCTAAGCACTCTTTTCATATTCTTGACCTCCAACAGAAATAGTATTTTGCCCCTTTATTGTAGGCAAACACCCTGCAATACGCCGACAGCGTACACTTAACAAATTATTTGAAAAAAATGCAGACTTTTGCGTGTGCAAAACGCATCCTTTACGAAAAGATATAAAAAAGCCCTTGCTTTGCAGCTGCGAAGCAAGGGCTTTTTGCTGATTTATGCTTTAATAATATCCGCCGGGGTGACAGGCAGAGCCTGTTGCAGAGCAGACAGGGGCAGCTCCACCTGGGCGCCCACACGCCCGGCAGAGAAGAAGATGGTGTCATAATCCGCCGCCGTTTGGTGGATATAGGTGGGGAACTGCTTTTTCATCCCAATGGGCGAGCAGCCGCCGTGCACATAGCCGGTGCGGGGCAGCAGCTCTTTTTGGGGCAGCATTTCTACCGCCTTTTTCGCCGCAGGCGCGAGCCGCCTTTTTCAGATCCAGTTCTTCTGCCACCGGCACCATAAACACAAAGAAGCCGCCGCTTTTGCCCCGGGTCACCAAGGTCTTAAACACTCGGTCCGGTTCCTGGCCCAGCAGCCGAGCCACCTCCACGCCGTTCACGGTAGAATTGTCGTAGGTATAGTGGTTATAGGCCAGCTTTTTGCTGTCCAGCACCCGCATTACATTGGTTTTCAGTTCTTTTTTTTTGCCATCTTCTGTCACTTTCTTAATATTTATTATGCACTTTCTCCGCAAAGCAAAGGAAGTCCTTCAGCACCACCTTGGTGCCATCGTCCAGCACGGCGGTGCCGCTCATGCGGCCAAACACCTGGTGCTGGTCGGAGCAGATCAGCTTCACATCCAGCAGCGCCGCCCGGTCGATAATGGGCACAAAGTCCATCTCAAACCGACCGTCCGAGGAAGTGAATTTCCAGGGATCTGTGTAATTATCGCTGATCAGGAAGGTTACATCGTCCAGCTTATGCCCCACCCCGTCGTAGAACAAAATATTCTCCGAAGCGGCGGAGGTGTCGCCAAATCCGTAACCGATATTAAAGCCAAAACGGTGACCGTCCACCGTGCCGGAACCGGAGCCCCAGTACCAGGTGTTGTCATAGGTCCACACGCCGCGACCCCAGTCCAAAGCGCCGTAGTCCGTAGCCGGGTCAAAGGTATAGATTTTGCCGTCAAACTCCACCTTGCCACGGGCACGCATACAATTGATCTTCTGATTATAGTAGAACGCGTGCGGGTCCTCCAGCCAGGGCGTGGCGATCACCATGGAGTCCTGGAGTGGGTCCTCTAAGAAGATCTGCGCCCGCAGGGGCTTGCCGTTATAGAAATTCTTAAAGTGGCACTTGATCTCCCGCTGCTCAAAATCCAAATTAAACTGCATACCCAGCTTTTTGTCGCAGTAGCGGATACTGCCGCCGGAGGACACGGTGGGCATGTGCAGCTTGCCCATGGGAAAGGCGTTCAAAATGGTCTCCGTGTGCTCAAAGGCATGCTTAAAGTCCAAAAAGTCACGGACTGTAAGCCAATGTACCCATCATCCGACAGGGTAAAGCACACGCCAAAGTCCCCGGAGGGCGACAGCACCGAATAGTAGTCCCACTCCTTAATGCGGGTGGGGCGCTTTTTAATATCCGCCCGACTGTACAGCTGCAACGGCCGCCGAGACCAACCCGGCTCCTGCAAAATCCCATCCGGTCCCAGCAGCGGCTGGATGGTGGTTACCTCATGGTTGCGCATAAATGAATCCCCCTTCATAATGCAAAAAAGTGTGTAGTTCGGTCAACAATATCATCCTACCACAAACGGCAGCCATTTGCAACGGGTATTCAGTATTCGATCCCCCGCCGTGCCGGCGCGCCGGTATCAAAGGGGTGGCGTTCCTTGGTCATACGGGTAACATAATCGCACAAGGGCGCCAAGTCCGCCGGCAGGCTGTGGCCGGTCAAGATGATTTCGCGGTCCTTGCCATGGCGCTGCAAAAGGTCCAGCACCGCTTGCCGAGGCAGCAGGTCACCGGCAAAGGCGTCTGCCCCCTCGTCCAGCACCACCAAAAAGCAATCCGCCGCAACCGCGTCAATCTCCGTTAGCAGCCGGGCATAATCCGCTGCCAAGGCCGCCTGCTTCTCTGCCGTCACCGGGCAAAACATTTGGAACTGCTCCCGGGGAACAGGCATTGCACCCCCAGCCGCTCCAGCGCCGCCACCTCGCACGAGGAGCCATCTTTATAAAACGATACAAAGAGCACCGACGCCCCGGCACCTGCCGCGCGCACTGCTGCACCCACCGCCGCCGTGGTCTTGCCCTTGCCGTCACCGTAATAAAGCTGTACCATTTTGCCACCACCGTCTTTCTGTTACCAGTATAACCCGCACCCGGGACGATGTAAAGAAAAACCGCGGTATAAAGCCAAAAAATTGCAGTTCCACGGAGCGTGGACAACTTCCACCGTCCGCCTGTTGCAAAGATTCGCCCTTTCTGCTACAATAAAGTCGTAAACAAGGGAAAGGAGAGCGGGAACCACGGTCCCCGCACCGCAGATATGGACGCAAAAGAGATCGGGCGCACCATCAGCACCCACCGCAAGGCGCTGGGGCTGACCCAAATGCAACTGGCGGCCCAGTTGCAGGTTAGCAACCGCACCGTCTCCAAGTGGGAGAACGGCGACGGCTTTCCGGATATTTCGCTGCTGCCGGGACTGGCTGCTGCCCTGGATATCACCATTGACGAATTGCTCACCGGGGAAGTACCGGCGCAGATCCAGCAAAGCGTCAGCGCCGCAGAAGCCCGCCGTGCCCAAGGCCGCTACCAGGTGGCCAAGATCGTGGCCGGAGCGCTGTTGGTGGCGGGCAGCGTGATCGGGCTGATCACCGAGGTGCGGCTGTTTTGGGTCAAGCCCTTTTATATGTTTATTGAGATTTACCTGCTGGTGCTGGCCTTTGTACTGGTGGTAGTGGGAGCCATGGTTTTTCTCATCGGGCTGGTGCGCTACCGCACGGAGATGCAACACCTGAACACAGCCAACCGGATAGAGGCTCTGGCGGCGCTGGCAGGCGCCGGTCTGTTTCCCCTCTTTACCGTACTGCGCTTTCTCCACGCTTACACCCGACCGGGCATGGCGGTATTCATCGTGCTGCTGGCGGTAGCTGTGGGGCTGTGGGTTTGGCGACTGGCGGTGGACTGCAAAAACTGCAGGCAGAAAAAAGCCATCCCATCGCAGAGAAAGACTGATTTTGTCAAAAAAATAGAACTGGCTATTGATTTGGCGGGCACTTTCCAGTATAATGTATAAGTACAGACGGTTGTACAGGCGTACAGCCGTTTTTCTTATTTTAATGTTCGCGCGTAAGTAGAGGGATTATGAAAAAAGTAGGTTTTGACAATCAAAAATATTTAGAAATGCAATCCGGCCGTATTCGGGAGCGGATTGCCGAATTCGGCGGCAAGCTGTATCTGGAATTCGGCGGCAAGCTGTTTGACGACTACCACGCCAGCCGGGTACTGCCGGGCTTTCAGCCGGACAGCAAGCTGCAAATGCTGCTGCAACTAAAGGACCAGGCGGAGATCGTCATTGTAGTCAGTGCCCAGGATATTGAGAAGGACAAGGTGCGTGGCGATTTGGGCATTACCTATGATATAGACACCCTGCGGCTGATCGAGGCGTTCCGTTCCAAGGGGCTGACCGTCAGCTCAGCGGTACTCACCAAGTACGCCCCCTCACCCAAGCTGGACGCCTTTGAGGCCCGGCTGCAGGCGGCAGGCGTGGCGGTGTACCACCACTATCTGATCGACGGCTACCCGGCCAGCATCAGCAAGATCGTCAGCGATGCCGGCTACGGCAAAAATGATTATATTGAGACCCGGCGCTCCCTGGTAATCATCACCGCCCCCGGTCCGGGCAGCGGCAAGATGGCCACCTGCCTGTCCCAGCTGTACCATGAGAATCGGCGGGGCATTAAGGCCGGGTACGCAAAATTTGAGACCTTCCCCATCTGGAACATTCCTCTGAACCATCCGGTGAACCTGGCCTATGAGGCGGCCACCGCGGACCTGGGGGATGTAAACATGATCGACCCCTTCCACCTGGCCGCCTACGGCGAAACTACGGTGAACTACAACCGGGACGTGGAGATCTTCCCGGTGCTGAAAGCCACATTTGAAAAGATCTACGGCACCTGCCCCTACCAGTCCCCCACGGATATGGGGAGTCAATATGGCCGGCAACTGCATTGTGGATGACGACGCCGTCTGCACCGCCGCCAAAGAGGAAATCCTGCGCCGCTACTTTACCGCCTGCTGCAACGCGCTGCGCGGCAAGGAATGCAGCGACGAAATTTATAAATTAGAGCTGCTGCTGGGTCAGGCCGGACTGAATACCGACGATCGGGCCTGCGCGGCAGCTGCAACCCGGACTGCGGCAAACACCGGCACGCCCTGCGCCGCCATTGAACTGGAAAACGGCGATTTGATCACCGGCAAAACCACCGAGCTGCTAGGCTGCGCCAGCGCTATGCTGCTCAACGCCTTAAAGCACCTGGGCGGTATTCCGGACGAAACATTGCTGATCTCGCCGCAGGTGATCCGTCCATCCAGGCGCTAAAGACCCGCCACCTGGGCAGCCACAACCCTCGGCTGCATACGGACGAGGTGCTCATTGCCCTGTCTATGTGCGCGGTGACGGACCCCAACGCCGCCCTGGCGCTGGAACAGCTGGGCAAGCTGCGGGACTGCGAAGTGCACTGTTCCGTTCTGCTGTCCTCCGTGGATGAGAACACGCTGAAAAAGCTGGGCGTGCACCTGACCTGCACGGCAAAAAGCGACAAAAAGGTCATTTACTGATCAACCCAATATCATTTTTATATACAGACTACAACACAGAAAGGGTGATTTCATTGGGCAAAACCAAGTATATCTTCATTACCGGCGGCGTTGTCAGCGGGCTGGGCAAGGGCATTACCGCCGCTTCCCTGGGTCGACTGCTGAAGTCCAGAGGGCTAAAGGTCACCGCACAGAAGCTGGACCCGTACCTGAATGTGGACCCGGGCACCATGAACCCGGTACAGCACGGCGAAGTATTCGTTACCGACGACGGCGCGGAAACGGACCTGGACCTGGGGCACTACGAGCGCTTTATTGACGAGTCCCTGAGCCAAAACTCCAACTTGACCTCCGGGCGCGTGTACTGGAAAGTGATCACCGACGAGCGCAAGGGCGTGTATGGCGGCCAGACCATTCAGATCATTCCCCATGTGACCAATGAGATCAAGCGTTCCATCTCCCGCAACGCAGACACCGGCGCCGATGTATGCCTGGTAGAAATCGGTGGCACCGTAGGCGATATTGAGAGCCAGCCGTTTTTGGAGGCCATTCGCCAATTTGCCGTGGAGGCCGGGCGAGAGAACTGCCTGTTTATCCATGTGACCTTGGTGCCCTACCTGGCAGCCTCCGATGAGCTGAAAAGCAAGCCCACCCAGCACAGTGTAAAGGAAATGCTTTCCATCGGCATCAATCCGGACATTATCGTTTGCCGCACGGAGCACCCGCTGACGGATGAGATCAAGCACAAGATCTCCCTGTTCTGCAATGTGGATCCGGAATGCGTTATTGAAAATAACAACTGTGACATTCTCTATGCCGTGCCCATCATGCTCCACCAGCAGCACATGGACGATGTGGTGATCCGCAAGCTGGGCATTGACTGCCCCGGTGCACCGGATCTTGCCGACTGGCAGGAAATGCTGGACGCGCTGCGCCACCCGGTACAGACGGTCAAAATCGGTCTGGTGGGCAAATATGTGGAGCTGCACGACAGCTATATCAGCGTCAACGAGGCGCTGAAGCACGGCGGCATTGCCACCCACAGTGCCGTGGATATTCACTGGATCGACTCGGAGACCCTGGAGGGCGATGATGTGGATCTGGACGCCATCTTGGGCGATATGGACGGCATTTTGGTACCCGGCGGCTTTGGCTCCCGTGGCATAGAAGGCAAAATCAACGCCTGCCGCTACGCCCGCACCCACGGAGTGCCCTACCTGGGAATCTGCCTGGGTATGCAGATTGCAATTATTGAATTTGCCCGATGTGCTGGGCATGGCAGACGCCAACTCGGCAGAGATTGACCCGTCCACCACCCACCCGGTGATCGACATTTTGCCGGAGCAAAAGGATGTAACGGACATGGGCGGCACCATGCGCCTGGGTCAGTACCCCTGCACCTTGAACCCGGAGTCCAAGGCCTATAGCCTGTACGGTGCCTCTATGATCTATGAGCGCCACCGCCACCGCTATGAGGTAAACAATGATTATCGCCCGGACCTGCTGAATGGGGGCATGATCTTTGCCGGTACTTCACCGGATAACCACATTGTAGAGATGGTGGAAATCCCGGATCACCCCTGGTTCGTGGCCGGCCAGTTCCATCCGGAATTCAAGAGCCGTCCCAACCGCCCGCACCCGCTGTTCCGCGGTTTCGTCACCGCTGCCGCAGCGCGTATGAACAGCAAGAAATAAGCGCAATAAATATGCCAAACGCCCCTATGACCCGCAAGAGCCATAGGGGTGTTTTTGCGTAAAAGCGGCGGGAGCAAGCCCCCGCCCTACGGTAGGGGCGGCAATCTGCCGCCCGCAAAAAACAGGGAACGGTACACACCGTTCCCTGTTTCCATTTTTATACCCATTTATCTGTTTATTTCTGCACGGCAGACACAACGCCCTCTGCCAAACCGGCAAGGCCTTGAATTTCCGACGGAATGATGATCTTGGTGGCCTGACCGTCGGCAGCCTTGGAGAACGCCTCCAGCGCTTTCAGCTTAATCACCGCATCACCGGCGTTGGCCTCATTGAGCAGGCGAATGGCGTCTGCGGTGGCCTTTTTGCACCGCCTCAATAGCCGCAGCCTCACCCTCAGCCTCGCGAATTTTCGCTTCTTTCACAGCCTCGGCGTGAAGGATGGCCGCCTGCTTTTCTGCCTCTGCTTCCAGGATCTTGGACTCCTTGTGTCCCTCGGCCACCAAAATACGGCTCTGCTTCTCGCCCTCGGCGGTCAAGATGGCCTCGCGGCGCTGGCGCTCCGCTTTCATCTGCTTTTCCATGGCGTCCTGAATTTCCCGGGGCGGGATAATGTTTTTCAACTCCACCCGGTTCACTTTAATGCCCCAGGGATCCGTGGCCTCGTCCAAAATCACCCGGATCTTGGTGTTGATGGTGTCGCGGGAAGTGAGGGTGCTGTCCAGCTCCATCTCGCCGATAATATTGCGCAGCGTGGTGGCGGACAGGTTCTCAATGGCGGAGAGCGGGCGCTCCACGCCGTAGGTAAACAGCTTCGGGTCGGTGATCTGGAAGAACACCACGGTGTCGATCTGCATGGTCACATTGTCCTTGGTGATCACCGCCTGCGGCTTAAAGTCAACCACCTGCTCCTTAAGAGAAACGGTCTTGGCAATCCGGTCAATGAACGGAATTTTTACATGCAGACCGGTCTGCCAGGTGGCGTAGAAAGTGCCCAGCCGCTCCAAAACGAATGCCTTAGACTGAGGCACTACACGAATGTTGGCCAGCACCAGCGCAATCAGCGCCAGAATGACCACAGCTAAAATAATCCACTTTAACATACAAATTCTCCTTTTCTTTCATTCTATATAGATAAAAATGGATAACAAAATTAAACTTTGCCCGCCGGAGTTTTGGCCGTGCGCACCATCAGCTTCACGCCCTCAATGCGATCCACCACCACCGTGGTCCCGGCGGCAATGGGCGCGCCGTCCGTACTGCGGGCAGACCACACACTGCCGCACACTCTCACCTGTCCGGTGGCGGCTAAATTGTCAATATCTTCCAGAACCACGCCGGTTCGGCCAACGCAGCGGTCCGCGTTGGTGGCCTGAATACGAGGGCGCAGGTACTTCTTCACCAGCGGTTTGGTGGCCAGCAGTGCCACCACGGATACCGCCACAAACAGCACCCCCTGGAGCCAGACAGCCCCGCCGCAGGCTGCCGCAACAGCCGCAGCCACCGCGCCCAGCACAAACCAAATGGACACCAGTTGGGCGGTAATCCCCTCCAGCACGCCAAATACTACGGCGGCAAGGATCCATATATACAGCATTTGCATGGGCTGCAACCTCCTCTCGGCGCAAAAAGCGGTAAACCGCCCCGATTTTCTATTCTCAGTATAGCATACGCTACACCCCTTTGCAATACACATTCTATTTTAATCGACGCGTGCCCAGCAGGGGGATGCGGCGCTATCCATTCGCTCAAAACAAAGCAGCTCCCCTTGTTTCCAAGGGGAGCCGTAAAAGGGTACTATATTTACGCTTCTTCCTCGCTGATCTTCTTGCGGGTTTTCAGAATAGAAGCGGCAGACACGGAAAATTCGTCCAGTCCCCACGCCAGCAGATGGGGGATCAGCCGGGGGTCCGCCGCCCCCTCGCCGCACATACCCACCGGAATACCGGCGGCCTTGGCGGCCTTAATGGTCATTTCAATAGCAGAGAGCACTGCCGGCTGCATAGGATCGTACAGCCGCGCCACCGCCTGATTGCCACGATCCACGGCCATCACATAGCCGGTCAGATCATTGGTGCCGATGGAGAAGAAGTCCGATTCCTTGGCCAGCTCCGCTGCGGTCAGCGCCGCAGCCGGGGTTTCTACCATAATACCTACCGGCACCGGGTGCACATCCTCGCCGGCTTCAATCAGCTCCCGCAGGCACTGCTCAATCAGCTTTTTAGCTGCCAGGATTTCTTCCTTGCAGGTGATCAGAGGCAGCATCAGCTTTAAGTCGCCGAACTTGGCCGCCCGCAAAATGGCGCGGATTTGGTCGCAAAACAGATCCGGGTGGTCCAGGCAGTAGCGAATGGCCCGGTGTCCCAGGAACGGATTGTCCTCTTTTTCAATCTCTAAGTAGGGAATTTCCTTATCACCGCCAATGTCCAGCGTACGGATGATGACCTCCCGGCCGTTCATGGCCTTGGCCACCGTGGCGTAAGCCTCAAACTGCTCTGCCTCCGTGGGGCGGGACATCCGATCCATAAACAGGAATTCCGTGCGGAAAAGGCCGATACCCTCACCGCCGTTTTGCACCACCGCCTGCACATCCTCCGGCTTGCCGATATTGCCGTACACGGCCTTTTTCACGCCGTTCTTGGTGACGGTAGGCAGATTACAATAGCGGCTGAGCGCCTCTCGCTCTGCCAAATATTCCCGCTGCCGCCGCTTAAATTCCGCCGTCTGCTCCGGCGTAGGCTCCGGCAGCACTGTGCCGCGAAAGCCGTCCACCGCCACGCATTGGCCGGTGTGCAGCGCCTCTACTGCACCGCTGACGGACCGTACCGCCGGAATGCCCATGGCCCGCGCCAAAATGGCACTGTGGGAGGTCATACCGCCCACCTCTGCCACAATGGCTGCCACATGCTCCCGGTTCATTTTGCCGGTCATAGAGGGGGTAAAGTCGTGGGCCACCAGTACCGTGCCCGGTTCAATGGCACCCAAATCCACCGGCTCCGCACCCAGCATAATACCCAGCAGATCCTCTCGCACATCGGCAATATCGCTGGCTCTCTGACGGGTCAGCTCGTCGTCATGCCGGAAAACATGGCGATAAATTGGTTGCACACCCCATCAGCCGCCGCTTCCGCCGTGGCGCCGCCGTCGATCATCTCCTCCATTTGGGAGAGCATAAACGGATCCCGCAGCATCTCCATGTGACCGTCTAAAATCGCTGCCTCTTTCTCTCCGGCAGAGGCTTGCAGACGATCCCGCAGCTGCTCCGTCTTTTGCATAAATGCGTTAATGGCTGCCCGAAGCCGCTCTTTTTCCTGCTGGGCGCCGCCAAAGACCACGCCGCTGTAATCCAGCGACCGGTGCTGAATGATCAAGGCCTTGCCGATGCCGCAGCCCTCGCTTACGCCTGTTCCTCTTAGCATGGTATCGCTCCCTCTCCTTGTTCAACTTAATAAACACAGCCAGGGAACTGCCCCAAAGAGCCGTTCCCTGTGTGCAAAATTTCTTATGCCTCGCCTAAGCCGGACTCAATCAGACTGACCGCCTTGGCCAGCGCCTCATTTTCGTCCGGACCGTCGGCCCGCACTTCCAGCTGGCTGCCGCACTTAATGCAGCCGGCCATAATGTTCATAATGCTCTTGGCGTTAATGTCCTTGCCGTTTAAGATCAGATGCACATCACTTTGGAATGCAGTCATTTCCTTAACGAACATATTTGCCGGGCGCATATGGAAGCCCTCTTTATTGATCACCTTTGTTACCTGAGATACCATTATGCTCTCTCCTTCTCTGTTTTATTCTTTTTCAACAGGGCCAGCATCAACGCACCGACCACAGAGCCTGCAACCAGAGCCACAATATAACCCAGAGGATGATCCACAACTGCGAAAGTGAAAACACCGCCGTGGGGTGCCGGGCAAGCACAGCCAAACAGCGCGCAGACCAAACCGGCTACGGCAGAGCCAACCATACAGGACGGAATCACGCGCAGCGGATCAGACGCCGCATAAGGAATCGCGCCCTCTGTGATGAAGCACAGACCCATCGCATAATTGACCGGACCGCTTTTCAGTTCCTCTTTGGTCCACTTCTTCTTGTTAAAGGTGGTGGACAAAGCGATGGCGATAGGCGGCACCATGCCACCGATCATCACCGCCGCCATGATCCAGGTATCGCCGGTGGCGACGGAAGCCGTACCGAACACATAAGCCGCCTTGTTGAACGGGCCGCCCATGTCAGTGGCCATCATAGCCGCCAGAACAACGGACAGGAGAATGCGGGAGGTTTCGCCCAGACTTTTCAGTCCGGCAGACAACGCCAAGTTGATATACCCCACAAAGGGATTGATCAGCAACATAAACAGACCGATCAACACAGTGCCGAACAGGGGATACAGGAACACCGGCTTAATGCCGTCCATGCTCTTGGGCATCCAAGAGAAGGCCTTTTTCAGTCCGTTGACCAGCAGACCGGCCACAAAACCGGCCAGCAGCGCGCCCAAGAATCCGGACACAGCCTTGTCATCGCCGGTAGGCGACTGCAGCGTGGCGCCGATGGTGGCCAAATAACCGCCAACGATACCGGGCAGCAAACCGGGACGATCTGCAATGGACTGGGCAATATACCCGGCCAAAATGGGAATCATAAAGCTAAATGCCGCTTTACCGATCCAAAAGATCACCGCCGCTACCGGGTTGGTCTGGCCGAAGTTGCCGCCGGCATTGGCGTTACCGGCCAATGTATCAACCAAGAAGCCCAGAGCAATCAGCACGCCGCCGCCGACCACGAAAGGCAGCATATGGGATACGCCGTTCATCAGGTGTTTATACACCTTGTGGCCGAAGCTCTCTTTCTCATCGTCATCCCCGACGGGGGCTGCGCCGCCCTCTGCGTGGTAAATGGGAGCCTTACCGTCCAGCACCTTTTGGATTAACTCCTGCGGTTTGTTAATACCGGCAGAAACCGTGGTTTGCAATACCGGCTTGCCGTCAAAGCGGTCCATCTCTACATTTTTATCCGCCGCAATGATAATACCGTCACAGTCAGCGATCTCTCGGCGGGTGAGTACATTTTTAGCGCCGCCGGAGCCGTTGGTCTCTGCCTTCAAGGGGGCAATTCATGGCCGCGCCGGCCTTTTCCAGCGCCTCGGCAGCCATATAGGTATGCGCAATGCCGGTGGGGCAGGCGGTCACTGCCAAAATACGATAGCCTTTCGGAGCCGCCGGTGCGGTTACCACCGTATCCTCCGGGGTCTCCTCCGGGTACTTGGCCCGCTCCTGGGCGTCAATAATTTCAATAAATTCCTCTGCCGTTTTGGCGCCACGAAGCCGATCGCAAAATTCCGGATCCATAAGCATCACCATCAGGCGAGAGAGAATTTCCAAATGCACATCGCCGTCCGGCGGAGCCGCGATCATAAACAGCAGCGAACTGGGCTTGCCGTCCGGGGCGTCATAATCCACACCGCCGGGCACGGTCATCGCCGCCAGTGCCGCATGGGCCACGCTGTCGCTCTTCGCATGAGGCACCGCAATGCCCTCGCCGATGGCAGTGGTGCCCTGTTTCTCCCGCGCCAGGATCCGCCTTGTAGGCCGACGGGTCCGTTAGGTTGCCTGCTGCCGCGTGCAACTCTACCAGCGCGTCGATGGCTTGGCTTTTGCTTTCAGCCGGGGCGTTCAGCCGGATCGCCCGAGGAGACAGCAAATCTTTAATCTTCATAGAGAACCCTCCTTATACAGGGCGTCGCCCTGCACATTTAATTATTCTCCGACTGCTCTCAGTCGGCAAAATACTGTGTCTTATACCGGCGAATGGTATCGCCGTCTGCCACGCCCTCACAAAAGGCGGAGGCATTACCGGCGGCGGAAGCCCACTGGAGCGCCGTCTTGTAATCGCCGCTGTCTGCGTACCCGGCCAGGAACCCGGCCACCATTGAGTCGCCGCAGCCTACATTGTTCACCGGTTTGCCGGGCACCACGCCCACGGAGTGGGTGCTGCCGTCCTCTGCCAGCAGCGTGGCGCCGTACTTGCCACGACTCACCAGCACATTGCGTGCGCCTTTCTCTTGCAACTTGGCTGCAAAGAAGCGAATCTTCTCTTCATCGTCCGGGCGAATGTCCTCGCCGAAGATCTCGCCCAGCTCGTGGTGATTGGGCTTAATAAGAAACGGGTGGTAATCCAGCACCGCCAGCAACGCATCGCCGGTGGTATCTACCACAATATGCACGCCTTTATTTTGCAGCTTGGCGCAGATTTGCTCATAAATGGAGCCGGGCATTTGGCTGGGTACCGCCCCGGCCAGCACCAAAAAGTCGCCGGGCATCAGTCCCTCCAGCTTGTGGAACAGAGCCTCCACTTCCGCCTCTGCCGGCTGGGCGCCTGGGGCGTTAATATCCGTTTGCCGATCGGCAAAGATCTTAACATTGATTCGGGTGTTGCCCGCTGCCAGCGGCACAAAATCCGTTTGGATTCCCTGGGCCTGCAGCATCTGCTCCAGTGCCCGACCGGTAAATCCGGCCACGAACCCCAGTGCCCGGGTGGGCACCTCCAGTCCGGACAGCACCATGGACACATTGATTCCCTTGCCGCCGCACAGCAGTTGGGCGCTGTCCGCCCGGTTTACATCCTCGCTGCTCAACCGGGGCAGGCGCAGAATGTAGTCCAGCGCCGGGTTCAACGTTACGGTATAGATCATAACAACGCAACCTCCTTTACCACCGTGCGTTCTCCGTACTCCGGGTCCGGCAGCCGATCGGTGATGATAGCCGCCTGATCCAGGGGCGCAAAGCTCACGGTAGATACTTTGTCAAACTTGCTGGCGTCTGCCAGCACATAACTGACGAAACTGCGCTCCATGGCCGCCGCTTTTAAGTAGGCCTCGTCCGTGTCCGGCGTGGTAAATCCCTGACGAATGGCAATACCGTTGGTGCCGATGAAACACTTGGAAAAATTGTAGTTATGCAAATTCTTGGCTGCCGCCAGACCGATGATGGCATCGGTGGTGTGCTTTAACTCGCCGCCCAGCACATAGGTTTTCATGCCCTTAGCCACCAGCCGCTGAGCGTGAAGAAGACCGTTGGTCACAAAGGTGGCACCCGGCTGCAAGTGGTCGATCATTAACAGGGTGGAGCTGCCGGCGTCTAAATATACAAAATCTGTATCGTCCACCTGGGCAGCGGCGTAAGCGGCGATCATCTCTTTTTCGTCCATGTGCAGCTGCAGCTTTTCGTCCAGCTTCTCTTCCCGGCGAATAAAATCCCGCCGGGTCAAAGTGGCGCCGCCATGCACCTTGTGCAGCTTGCCCAGCCGATCCAGCGCAATCAGATCCCGGCGCACCGTGCTTTCGCTGGCGCCCAAAAGCTGGGTCAACTGCGCAACGGATACGGTCCCTTTTTCCTCTAACTGGGCCAAAATCTGCAAGTGTCTTTCCTGGGTAAGCATAGACGGTTCCTTTCTGTATTTTCCGGGCGTTTGCCGCCCTTGTCCTTACACCCAAAGTGTACCACGGCAAGCAAAAGCCGTCAAGTTCATTCCTTCATTTTCGTTCATTCCGCACAGTGAACGCCTGCTCGTTTGGCAATTTATGCAAATGCAGCCCCTTTCTCTGCACGGTTTTGAATGGTTGTGGCAAATCGTGCACAAAATCCGTCATTTTACAGACGCACTTGTTTGCCAAAAAAGGCGCAAAAAAAAAGCGCCGTATCCTCAGGATACGACGCTTTTTATAATCTGGATTTATACCGCTTCTAAATATGCGGCTACGGTCTTGGGATCTTCCCCCCGCACAAAGGCAAACTCATCGCTGATGATATGCAGCGCGCTGCGCAGCGCCTTGGCGTCTGACAGATACATTTTCTTGCCAATCTGCTTTTGGTGCTCCTCATGGCAGCGAAGTGTCTTAATCAACCGCAAAATGCGCTTATGATCCGAGCTGTGGAGGATCTCCTCCGTCTTGGCCTTACGCTCGTGGACGTTGCTCACCCACTCGTAGGGCTGGCAGGTCTTGGCATAGCCCATTAATTCCTCCACCATTGCCGGGGCAATGGCTGAGCGGATTTTGATCCGCTGGGGATCGTAATCCGTGGGCACGTAATACTTGGAGTTCCGGTCAAACACAGGCACCAGCACATAGTAGTCCTTGGTCTCGCTGGAGAACTTCATGGTTTCAATTTCGCGCACTTGGCAGATGCCCTTGGTACTGTAATGCACGAAAGTACCGATTTGCATGACACTCACCTTTCTTGATAATACAATAATACACGGTTTTTTCGCCTGTTTTTCTATTTGAACATCTCTATTATAGCACAAATCGGTAAAAATTGACATAGGCAAAGTAAACAAATCCCCGCCCCGAATTCCTATCTCTGCGGCAGGAATTTTGTACAAAATGCAAGATTATTCCCATTTTCACACATTTTCCTTAACAAACCTTAACAAATGAAAAAAATCTTTTACCTATCTTTTTACCCAGCAGCGGGCGCGGTTTTAACATCATCCGGCTATACTAAAACCAGAGCAGCGAGCCAACGCTGCAAAAATCACACCAAGTGCGAAAAAGGAGAATGTATCATGACGAAACAAAAGAACCCATAAAACCGCAAAAGTTCTGCTAAGCCTGGCCGTAGCCGGGGCGCTGGTGGGCAGCGTATTCGCCGGCTGTTCCGCCGGAAAAAGTGACAAGGGAAACAAGAACGCCACCGCCGGCGTTACCGGCAGCATTACCGTTGTATCCCGAGAGGAAGGCTCCGGCACCCGGGGCGCCTTTATAGAGCTGCTGGGGATCGAGGAAAAAGACGCAAACGGCAATAAGATAGACAAGACCACCACCGCAGCAGAGATCACCAACAGCACCGCCGTTATGCTCACCACCGTGGCCGGCAACAAGAACGCCATCGGCTATGTGTCCCTGGGCAGCCTGAACGACACGGTGCAGGCCCTGACCATTGACGGCACAGAGCCTACTGCCGAGAATGTAAAGAACGGCAGCTACAAGATCTCCCGCCCCTTTAACATCGTCACCAAAGACGATCTAAGCCCGGCAGCCAAGGATTTTATCAACTACATTCAAAGCGCCGACGGCCAAAAGATCATTGAGGATAACCACTATGTGAGCCGATCCAATACCGGTGCATTCAAAAGCAGCGGGTTCCTCCTCTGTTACCCCGGTAATGGAAAAATTGGCGGAGGCGTACCAAAAGATCAACGCCGGCACTACGATAGAGGTACAGCAAAGCGACTCCACCACCGGGATCACCGCCGCTGCCGACGGCACCTGTGACATCGGCATGGCCTCTCGGGAGCTGAAAGACACGGAAACCGCCAAGGGCGTAAACGCCACCGTGATCGCTATGGACGGCGTAGCGGTGATCGTCAACAAGGCCAATCCTCTTAAAGCCGCCACTGCGGACACCGTGCGCCAAATTTACACCGGTGCCGTTACGGACTGGACAGATGTAAAATAAAAAAGCAAAATCAAATCAAACGGGGCGCTGTGGCGCCCCAATTGCCATATATGCAAAGGATTTTTATGACTGCAAAAATCAAAGAAACGGCCATGCGCCTGGTGTTTGCCCTGGCTGCGGTACTGTCCGTACTGGCCGTGATCTTTATCTGTATTTTTCTGTTTGCCGGGGGCGCGCCCGCCTTTCGCCAAATTGGGGTTTTGCCCTTTCTCACCGGGCAGAACTGGCGCCCGCTGCAAAACGAATTCGGTATCTTCCCTATGATCATAGGCAGCATTTATGTAACCGCCGGAGCCATTGTGGTGGGCGTGCCTTTGGGTATCGGCACCGCCGTGTTTTTGGCTCGATTTTGCCCTGCGCCCCTGTACCGGGTGCTGAAGCCTGCGGTCAATCTGCTGGCGGGTATCCCCTCCATTGTGTACGGCTTTTTGGCCTGACGGTACTGGTGCCGGCAGTGCAGGCACTGTTCGGCACTTCCGGTAAAGGGGTGCTGACCGCCTCCCTGGTGCTGGGCATTATGATCCTGCCCACCATCATCAATGTGTCCGAGTCTGCCCTGCGAGCGGTGCCTAACAGCTACTACGAAGGGGCGCTGGCTCTGGGCGCCACCAAGGAGCGGGCTGTGCTGGGCACCCTGCTGCCGGCAGCCAAAAGCGGCGTCAGCGCCGGGGTGATCCTGGGGATCGGCCGGGCCATCGGCGAGGCCATGGCCGTTAGTATGGTGGCCGGTAATCAACCGATCATCCCCAAGAGCCTTACCGACGGCGTGCGCACCCTCACCGCCAACATTGTGCTGGAAATGGCCTATGCCGCCGATCTGCACCGCCAAGCGCTGATCGCCACCGGGGTGGTGCTGTTTGTCTTTATTCTCATTATCAACCTGCTGTTTTCCATCCTAAAGCAAGGAGGGCGCCTATGGAAGCGAAATTAAAGCGCCGCAAAACGCCCGCGCCGCACTGGTGCGGGCCGCCCTGTGGGCCTGTGTGCTGTTCACTGCCGGGGTATTCCTGCTGCTGGTGGCGTATGTGCTGGTACGGGGCGTGCCCCATCTGCGGCTGTCTATGTTCCGGAATATGCCAAGCCCGGCAACCGGCTGGTGCCGCCCATTCGCCTAACCACAGAGACCTTGGCAGGTATTCCCTCCATTGTGTACGGTCTGTTCGGCTACCTGGTGTTTGTAAAGGCATTGCACCTGCGTCTGTCGCTGCTGTCCGGAGCGCTGACCCTGGCCATTATGATCCTGCCCACCATTATGCGTACCACGGAGGAGGCTCTGCGCAGCATACCCCAAAGCTACCGGGAGGCCAGCTTTGGCCTGGGTGCCGGACGGCTGCGCACGGTGTTTGTAATTCTGCTGCCTACGGCGCTGCCGGGTATTCTCGGCGGCGTCCTGCTGTCCGTAGGCCGCATTGTGGGTGAGACCGCCGCCCTGATCTACACCGCCGGCACGGTAGCCAAAATCGCCGGGCTCACCGACGGCGGGCGCACCTTGGCGGTACACATGTACGCCCTCATCGGGGAGGGACTTTATACGGACGCCGCCTATGCCACTGCCGTGGTGTTGTTGGCGGTGGTCATATTGCTTAACGCCCTGTCCGATCTGCTACTGGGCAAACACAAGAAAGGAGACAGCCAATGACTGCATTCTCTGTGCAAAACTTAAACTTATATTACGGTGACTTCCAGGCGCTGAAAAGCATCACTCTGGAGATCCCGGCGCGGCAAATCACCGCCCTGATCGGCCCTTCCGGCTGCGGCAAATCCACCCTGCTGCGGTGTCTGAACCGCATGAACGATACCATCAACACCTGCCGCATAGACGGCAAAGTGCTGCTCCACGGCGCAGATATTTATGCCAAAAAGACAGATGTGAACCTGCTGCGCCGCCGGGTGGGTATGGTATTTCAAAAGCCAAACCCCTTTCCTCTGTCCGTCTATGACAACATCGCCTACGGCCCCCGCACCCACGGCAGGCGAAAAAAGCGGGAGCTGGACCAAATTGGGAACAGGCGCTGCGCAGCGCCGCCATTTGGGACGAAGTGAAGGACAACTGAAAAAAGCGCCCTGGCCCTGTCCGGCGGGCAGCAGCAACGGCTGTGCATTGCCCGGGCACTGGCAGTGGAGCCGGATGTGCTGCTGATGGACGAACCCACCTCTGCCCTGGACCCTATTTCCACCGCCAAAATTGAGGAGCTGGCGCTGGAGCTGAAAAAAGAAGTACACCATCGCCATTGTAACCCACAATATGCAGCAGGCTGCCCGGATCAGCGACCAAACCGCTTTTTTTTCTGCTGGGAGAGATGGTGGAGTGCGCCCCGACCAAGACGCTGTTTGACACCCCCACCGACCCCCGCACCCGGGACTACATTACCGGTCGCTTCGGATAAAATCAAAAATCACAAAAGGCCGTATGTACCTTTTCGTACACACGGTCTTTTTTTATCCAATGATTATGCTTTTTGTTATGCCTTTTTCTTTTGGAACAGGCGGGCAAAAACCTTAATGACCTCAGAAAGGACGATAACGGAGAATGCCAGAGCAAACAGCTTGCCCCACATGGGGCAAACTGGATGATCAGCACTTGCAGCACAAAGGTGCAGCCCACGACCAACAGCATCAGCTTGTTCTTAAACAGGTGGCAAAAGATACTCTCACTGTGCAGTTCCCGGCAGTTAAAGGCGTTAAACAGCTGAAACAGCACAAACAGGGTGAACAGCACGGTGGTCATCTCGCCCTGGGCAGCACCCAGGAAATTCAGCTTGTATTGCAGCAGGAACACCACGCTCATATACACGCCGGTGGCGGTGATCCGCGCCAGCATACCCTTGGAGATAATATTCTCGCTGCGGTTGGTGGGACGGCGGCGCATCAGGTCACTGTATCCCGGCTCCAGTCCCAAGGTCAGGGCCGGCGGGCCGTCCATAATAATATTGATCCACAGCAGCTGCAAGGCGGTAAAGGGCGCCGGCAGCCCCATCAGAACAGACACAAATACGCAAATAACAGAGGCAATATTCACCGTCAGCTGGAAGCTGATGAACCGCTTAAAGTTCTCATAAATATTGCGGCCCCATTCCACGGCCTTAACGATGGTGGCAAAGGAGTCGTCCAACAGCACGATATCGCTGGCTTCCTTGGACACCTCCGTGCCGGAAATGCCCATGGCGATGCCCACGTCCGCGTTCTTGATGGCGGGTGCGTCGTTGATCCCGTCGCCGGTAACGGCCACCACTTCGCCTCGTGCTTTCAGCAGCTTCACCACCCGCATTTTCACCGTAGGGGTGCTGCGAGCAATCACGCTGATTTTGGGCAGCATTTTTTGCAGCTGGCGGTCGCTCATTTCTTCCACTTCTTTGGCTTCCAGCGCCACACAACCGTCCGCCCGCAGATCCAGTTCCTTGGCAATGGCGGTGGCGGTAACGATATTGTCACCGGTAAGAATCTTCACCCCCACCCCGGCGCTGCGGCAGGCGGCCACAGCGTCGTACACATCGCTGCGCAGCGGGTCCGCAATGGCCACAAAGCCATCAAAGACCATATCGCTTTCCATTCGGCGGTGGGCCTCCTTTGCAGAGAAGTCCTCCATCTCCGCCAACTCCTTATGGGCAAAGGCGATCACCCGCATGGCTTGCTCCTCTGCCTGCACCAGCACCCGGCACAGTTCCGCCAGACGGTCAGGTTGCAAGGCACACATATCCAGCACGCACTCCGGGCTGCCCTTTACATAAGAGAGAATGCGCCCGTCCACATTGGAAATGGTGGTCATGTGCTTGAGCTCAGACGAGAAAGGAAACGCGCACAGCCGGGTGTGGTCCTCCCGCTCCCGACGGTAGGTGTTGCCGGTGTCTGCCTGCTCAAAGAACCGCAGCATGGCGCACTCCGTGGGATTGCCGATAAAGCCGCCGTCCGGTGCCAAGTCTGCTGTGGTGTTCAGGCAGATATTATGGGTCAGGTATTCGTTTTGTAGCGCTGCCGCTTCTTTATGCCACCGGGTGTCATAAAAGGCACGCACGGTCATCTTGTTTTCCGTCCGAGGCGATCATCTTCTTCACCAGAGCGTTTTGCTTACTTAGCTTGATAATATTGATAGACAAAGACACCGCCACAATGGTGGGCAGCCCCTCCGGCACCGCCGCCACAATCAGCACGATACTGGTGATGAACGCCTCCATCACCGCCTCCAAATGCAGGCCGCCGTGGAGGGCAAAGAAAATCAGCTGGGCCGCAAACACAATGCCCGCTGCAATCACGCCAAGCACGGTAATGGTCTTGCCCAGGCGGGCCAGCTTCTCCTGCAAGGGGGTGCTGCTTTTTTTCTGCATTGCCCAGCTCGCCGGCGATCTTGCCAAATTCCGTAGCGTCGCCCACCGCCGTCACCAGCAGCCGTCCGTTCCCCTCGGTAACGAATGTGCCGCTATAAAGCATATTGGCCCGCTCCGCCAGGGGCGTTTTTTCGTCCGTAAGCACCAGTTCGCTGTCTTTCTTCACCGGAAAGCTCTCGCCGGTAAGGGCGGATTCATCCACCCGCAGAGCGGTGCTCTCCAGCAGTCGTCCGTCCGCCGGCACCTTGTCTCCGGCAGACAGCAACACCACATCGCCCACCGCCAGATGGGCGCTTTGCAGGGTAACGGTTTGGCCGTCCCGCACCGCGCGCACGGTCATATCCGCGTTGATTTTGGACAGAGCCTCAAACGCCTTGGCGCTGCGCCCCTCCATCACTACGCTGATCACCACGGACAAAGCAATGGCCACGAACACGCCCACGCACTCCAAAAAGTCCGCCTCGCCGCCGGTAACCCGGCGCACAATGTTCACCGCCAGGGCGATCAGCCCGGCTGCAATAAGCATTAAGAGCATAGGCTCCGTGGCTGCATCCCAAAGGCGCTTCAGCAGTGTGTCCGGCTTGCGTCGGGTGAGGGCGTTGGCGCCGTACTGTTCTTTGTTTTTCTGTGCCTGCGCTTCTGTCAGTCCCCGGTTCGCTGCACCGTAGGTTGCCAGCAGCTCCGTTTTTTACTGCGGTAAATGCCTGCATAGAAAGTCCTCCTGCTTCATTTTTACAAAGAAAAAGACCTACCGCCGTTGCCGTGCGTTAGGTCTTTTTGGATAAAAAATAAAAAGACTGCTGCACGAAAAACAGGCGTGCAAGAGTCTCGTTCATTAAGACAAGCCAGACCCGGCACAGCGCCGCAGTCAGTTTGTTGACTTGCCACACGCCCACGGCGTGCAAACTACTCCCCTCAAGCGGGTACTTCTTTTTGTGACAAAAGCATACCACCCGGTCGCTTGGTTAGTCAAGAGTAACTTGGATGTTAGACAAAATCACCACCCGTCACCTAAAAACGCCAACCTCTTGCCATTTCATCTCCGATATGGTATATAGAAGGTGAGACACGGCATATCAAATCGTATTTTCACCCCCAAGCCTCCCTCCTTTACAAGGGCGGCAAAACAAAGGATTCTATTTTCCCATGGAGGTCACGGTATGAAAATCAAAAACACAAAAACGGACATTCTGTTAAACATAGCGGCGGTGGCCTGCCTGGCAGCCGTTACCCTGTACCTGCTGGTGCGCTGGTCGCAAATTCCCATGACCATTCCCGGGCATTATACTGCCGACGGCCAAATCGACAGCTGGACCGACCGCGCCACCCTGTGGCAGCTGCCGGTGCTGGGGTGGGTGCTGTATGTGCTGATCACGATTTTAGAGCAGTTCCCCGGGATTTGGAACACCGGCGTGACCGTAACGGAGGAGAACCGCACCGCCGTCTACCGCACATTAAAGACTATGATCGGCTGGGTAAAGCTGGCGGTGAGTGCCCTGCTCTCTTTGGTGGCGCTGGCCTCCCCTGGGCAATGGATATAAGATTTTTTCTTGTACTGGCCGCCGTGGGTCTGCTGGCCACCTTTGGGCTGGTGATCTACTTTGTCCACCGCCTGTTGCAGTTGAAGTAAGCAGCCTATTTTTACCGACAGATTGCAATACACAAAATCCCTACGGCAATGCCTACGGCCAATCCCTCCGAGTTTGCCTACGGCGGTGACGGAGGGATTGATGCACTCGCTACGAATACATATAACCCCCGCACACAAAAAGCACCCCCGTCGGGGTGCTTTTTCTATACCTATTATTTTATCTTAGTGCTCATCCGCCAGCACAGCGTGGGCGCACTTTATGCCGTCCACGGCGGCGGACACAATGCCACCGGCGTAACCGGCGCCCTCACCGCAGGGGTACACCCCGCGCAGATTGCACTGGCAAAATTCGTCCCGCAAAATCCGCACGCTGCTGGAGGAGCGGGTTTCCGGCGCAGTAAGCACCGCGTCCGGCAGGGCAAAGCCGTGGAGCCGCTTGTCCATCTCCGTAATGGCCGCCTGCATGGTGGTGCGCACCTTGTCCGGCAGGCAGTACCGCAGGTTGGTAAGCGTGACCCCGGTCGGGCAGGTGGGCTGCACATTGCCCAGCGCCCGACTTTTCCGATCCGCTAAGAAATCGCCCACCAGCTGCGCCGGTGCACGGTAATCGCCCCCGCCCAGGGCAAAGGCGTTTTGCTCAATCTCTCGCTGATAATACATCCCCGCCAGCGGATGCTCCGAGGGGAAGTCCACCGGGTCAATACCCACTAGCAGCGCCGAGTTGGCATTCTCGCCGTCCCGGGCCAGGGTGCTCATGCCGTTGACGATCACGCCGCCCTTTTCGCTGGCGGCGGCCACCACCGTGCCCCCCGGGCACATACAAAAAGGTATACGCCCCTCGCTGGTGCAGACCGTGGCAGCTGAGCTTGTAATCCGCAGCCCCCAGCTTAGGGTGGCCGGCAAAAGCGCCGTACTGGGCCTTGTCAATGAGCTTTTGGGGGTGCTCAATGCGGGCGCCCACACTAAAGGGCTTTTGGATAATTTGCGCGCCGTTTTTATAAAGCATTTCCACCGTGTCCCGGGCGCTGTGGCCAATGGCCAGGATCACCGCATCCGTCTCCATATCCACCGTTTGACCCAAATGGCTGTAAGTGACCCCATGGATAAAGCCGTTGGCTAAGATCAAATTCTCCAGCCGACATTCCAGGCGCACCTCGCCCCCCAGGCGCTCAATTTTTTTGCGAATATTCTGCACCACCACAGCCAGTCGGTCCGTGCCGATATGGGGCTTGGCGGCGTATAAAATCTCCTCCGGCGCACCGGCCTCGTACAGCTCTTGCAGCACCTGGCGAATAAAGGGGCTTTTAATGCCGGTGGTCAACTTGCCGTCAGAAAAAGTACCGGCACCGCCCTCGCCGAACTGCACATTGCTCTCCTCGTTGAGAATATGCTGCTGCCAAAAGGCGTTCACATCCTGCTGGCGGCGCTGAATATCCTTGCCACGCTCCAACACAATGGGGCGCAGTCCTGCCTCAGCCAAGATCAGGCCGGCAAACATACCCGCCGGACCAAAACCAACCACCACCGGGCGAAAAGCGGACTGCCGCCGGTTCACCGGCAGGGTGTACTTGTATTCTTCCGCCGCCTTGGCCTTCGGGGAGCGGCAGCGGCGCAGCACCTGGGTTTCGTCCAGCCCCAGGGTCACATCTACCGTATAAGAGAAGTGCACATCGTCCTTTTTGCGGGCGTCCACACTCTTTTTAAAAATCGTCAGTTTTTCAATATATTTGGGATCGGTGCGCAGCACCTTGCCCGCCTTTTTGCGCAGCAGGCTCTCGTCCTCATCCAGTTCCAGACGCAACTCACTTACTCGTATCATTCCGCTTCTCCACTATCTGCCCGGCGGCCGCCAGACCGCTGTAAAAGGCAAAATTCAAATTATAACCGCCGCAGGGCTGCTGCTCGTCCAGCACCTCGCCGACAATATACAGTCCGGGCACCCGCCGAGAGGCAAAGCCCTCCAATTCCGTCCGGGGCACACCGCCGCCGGTGATCTGGGCAAAGGCGTAGCCCTTGGTGCCGGTAACGATCAGCTGCCAGTGCTTGGCGATCTGCACCAGCCGAGCCGGGTCACCCGCAGCCTGTTTTTCCAAAATCTCCGTCACCTCTGCGCTGAGGATCCCTCGCAGGGAGCCGAATTGCCGCAGATAAGACAAGAGCTGATTTTCGCTGCACTCCGGGACCAAATCCAGCACTGCGCAGCACTTTTGCGGCCGGGGGCGGGCAAAGTTCTGCCCCACCGCCCAGCTTACATCCATCACCGCAATGCCGGACAAACCGTAATCGGTAAACAGCACCTCGCCCCGACTCTTCGCCACGGTTTCACCGTCCAAAGTGACGGCTACTGCCGCTCGGGTGCGCTGCCCCTTGAGCTTGCGAGGGTATTTGCTGGAGGAGGTCAGCTGCACCAGCGCCGGATACAGGGGCGTACAGCTGTGACCCAGATCTTGCAGCAGGGCATAGCCGCTGCCATCGCTGCCCAGTGCCGGCTGTGCCTGCCCGCCGCAGGCCACCACCACCTTGTCGCCGGCAAAGGCGCCCTTATCCGTCTGCACCGTAAAGCCGGGGATGATCTTTTCCACCCGGCAGCCGGTAACCAGGCGCACGCCCAAGGCGCGGCAGGCGTCCAGCAGCAAATTTTGCACCGTGGCTGCCCGCAGGCTGTAAGGATATACACGCCCCAAATCCTCCTGCCGGGTCATCAAACCGAGAGAGGCAAAGAAATCCAGCACCGCCCGGCTGTGGGGCGCCTGCATATTGGTCAAATTGCACCGGCCGTTGCCGGTAGCCAGCAGCTTTTTGCCCGGCTGCTCCAGCCGCTCCAGCACCGTGACCTGCACCGCCGGGTCCAGTTGCCGCAGCCGTATGGCACAGCACAATCCCGCCGCGCCGCCGCCCACGATCAGTACCCGCATATCTTCGCCTCCCTTATATAGAATATACATATCATAATATATTCCGCCGCCAAATGCAAACAATTCTTGCACCGTCTCGCATGAAAGCGGCTTTTATTTTGATTTCCCCCCTTGACGAACGGGTGCGGTTGTGGTATAGTGTTTGTACCTCGGTAAGTGGCGTTTTATTTTTTGCCCATTTTTAGGTGCGCATTGCGTGGCGCAACGAGGGAGATTCACACACAATCGAAATACAACGGAGGTGCTTATTAATGAGAGTTAAGATTACCTTAGCTTGCACAGAGTGCAAACAGCGCAACTACAACACAATGAAGAACAAGAAGAATACGCCCGACAGACTTGAGATGAACAAGTACTGCCGTTTCTGCAAAAAGCATACCTTGCACAGAGAAACGAAATAACAGGAGGACTGACAATGGCTGACGAAAAGAAAGCGTCTGCAAAGCCGGAAAAGAGCAGCAAGCCTGCCAAAAAGTCCGACGCCAAGGCAGATAAGTCAAAGGCAAAAAAAGCCAAGAAAAATCCGTTCAAATCCATTGGTTCATTCTTCAAAAGCGTAAAATCAGAGGGTAAAAAAGTCGTTTGGTCAGACGGTAAGAACGTGCTCAAGAACACCCTGACCGTACTGGTAGTCGTGATCATCGTCGGCGTGCATTTATTTGGTAGACACCGGCCTGACCCTGGGTATGAAGGGCATTAAGAGCCTGAAGACCGACAGTGAGACCACCACCGCTGCCAGCGAAACCACCACCCAGAAAACCACTTCGGCGGCTTTGGCTGAGGCCACCACCGAACAGACCACCAAATAAAGACCCGAACGCACGCAGGGGCAGCGCCCCATTCGGATCACAGCAATTTACGGAGGTTCTGTTTAGTATGGAAGAAGCAAAATGGTATGTTGCCCACACCTTTTCCGGTTATGAGAACAAGGTAGCCAGCAACATTGAGACCGTGGTAGAGAACCGCAACCTGCACGATTGGATTCAGGATGTGGTCGTCCCTACCGAGACGGTGGTAGAGATCAAAGATGACGGCACCAAGAAGGAAGTGGAGCGCAAGATCTTCCCCGGCTATGTGCTCATCAAAATGGTGATGAACGACGACAGCTGGTATGTGGTGCGCAACACCCGCGGCTGCACCGGCTTTGTAGGTCCGGAGAGCAAGCCTGTTCCCTTAACGGAGGAAGAGGTACGCAAGCTGGGCGTGGAGAAGGTCACCGTAGAGGTGCACTACGCCGTAGGCGATCTGGTCAATGTGATCGACGGCCCGCTGGAGGGCTTCTCCGGCACTGTGGACGCCATCGACATTCCCAACAACAGCGCGCAGGTCACCGTTTCCATGTTTGGGCGCGAAACATCAGTTGATTTTGAGCTTGACCAGCTTGAAAAGGTCAAAGACTAACATTTGGTAATACGCGGCTTGCCGCTGATTATCACCGCTTTTTGCGGTGCGTGGGAGGAGCGCACAGCGCCCCGCCAATGACCACAATTTAGGAGGAAAATTATTATGGCACAGAAGGTAGTAGGTTTAATTAAACTTCAGATCCCGGCCGGTAAGGCGACCCCTGCCCCCCCGGTTGGCCCGGCTCTCGGTCAGCACGGTGTAAACATCGTGGCTTTCACCAAGGACTTTAACGAGAGAACCAAGAAACGCCGGCCTGATCATTCCCGTAGTGATCACCGTTTATGAGGATCGTTCTTTCACTTTCATCACCAAGACCCCGCCCGCAGCCGTTCTCATCAAGAAGGCTTGCGGCATTGACAAGGCTTCCGGCGTTCCCAACAAGAACAAGGTAGCCACCATCACCAAAGAGCAGGTCCAGAAGATCGCTGAGACCAAAATGCCCGACCTGAACGCAGCTTCTTTGGAGGCCGCTATGTCCATGATCGCCGGCACTGCTCGCAGCATGGGTATTGTAGTAGAAGACTGAGTCCCTTGTGGGAGGAAAGATCCGATTAACCACTGGAGGTAATTTGTAATGAAACACGGAAAGAAATATGTGGACGGCGCCAAGCTGGTAGACCGCTCCAATCTGTATGATAGTGCTGAGGCACTTGACCTGGCTGTTAAGACCGCCACAGCTAAATTTGACGAAACCATTGAGGCTCACATTCGCCTGGGCGTTGACTCCCGTCACGCTGATCAGCAGGTGCGTGGCGCTGTGGTGCTGCCCAACGGCACCGGTAAAACCGTGCGCGTAGCTGTATTTGCCAAGGGCGACCTGGCTAAGGCTGCTACCGAGGCCGGCGCTGACATCGTTGGCGATGCTGACCTGGTAGAGAAGATCCAGGGCGGCTGGATGGACTTTGATGTGGCCGTTGCCAGCCCGGATATGATGGGCTTCGTTGGTCGTTTGGGTAAAGTGCTGGGCCCCCGCGGTCTGATGCCCTCTCCCAAGGCCGGCACCGTAACCATGGATGTGGCTAAGGCTGTAACCGAGGCTAAGGCCGGTAAGATCGAGTACCGTCTGGACAAGACCAACATCATTCACTGCCCCATCGGCAAGGCTTCCTTTGGGCAGGAGAAGCTGCTGGAGAACTTCAACGCTCTGCTGGACGCCATCATCAAGGCAAAGCCGGCTGCACTGAAGGGTCAGTATATTAAGTCCGTTGCCGTGGCTTCCACCATGGGCCCCGGCGTGCGTATCAACCCCAACAAAGTTGGTACTGTTTCTGCTCAATAAGTTTTTGGGTATTGACAAGGCTCGTGCCTTGTGTTAAAATACTATCGCTGTTCAGCCAAAGACAGCAGGTGCCGTTTGGCGTAAGTTGATCGCCTGCCGAGGAATGAATGTGCATGGTTCGCACCCTGCGGTGCAATATCTATGTCATTTTGTGCATGCCGAGGTACATCGGAATGCACTTTTTGTTTTGCTAAACAGCCATAAAGACCGCATTTTGCGGCAAATACTTATGGAGGTTATGTTTTATGCCAAGTACAGCAGTTCTTGAAATGAAAAAGCAGCAGGTTGCCGCTCTTTCTGACCGGATCAAGAATTCCTGCGCCGGTGTAGTGGTTGACTACAAAGGCATCACCGTGTCCGATGACACGCAGTTGCGTCACGAGCTGCGTGAGGCCGGTGTGCACTACACTGTCGTAAAGAACACCCTTTTTGGGCAGAGCAGCTGAGGCTGCCGGTCTGGAAGGCCTTGAGTCTGTGTTGGAAGGCACCACCGCCATCGCCACCTGTGACGATGACTATGTGGCATCTGCTCGCATTCTGCAAAAGTTTGCAGACGGCCACGACAATTTTGCCATTAAGTCCGGTTATCTGGACGGCAAAGTGATCGCTCTGGACGAGGTTATTGCGCTTTCCAAGCTGCCTTCCAGAGAGGCCATGCTGGCTCAGATCGCAAGTCTTGTTGTTGAGCCCATCGCCTGCATTGCCCGTGCCGTTGCAGCACTGGAAGAAAAGGGCGGTGCAACACCCGTCGCTGCAGAGGCCGAAGAGGCACCCGCAGAGGCTGCTCCCGCTGAGGAAGCACCTGCTGAAGAAACAGCAGAATAATTTAATTTTTATTATAATTTACGGAGGTAATTATCATGGCAACCGAGAAAATCACTGCTATTGTAGATTCCATCGCAGAACTGAGCGTTCTGGAGCTTAAAGAGCTCAAGGAAACAATCGAAGAGACCTTTGGCGTTACTGCTGCCGCAGTCGCCGTTGCAGCTGCTCCCGCTGAGGGTGGCGCCGCTGCTGCTGACGAGAAGACCGAGTTTGATGTTGTGCTGACCGATGTTGGCGCCAACAAGATTCAGGTGATCAAGGCCGTTCGTGAGGCTACCGGCCTGGGTCTGAAGGAAGCTAAGGCTATCGTTGACGGCGCTCCCGCTACCGTTAAGGAAGCAATGCCCACCGCTGACGCTGAGGCTTTGAAGGCTAAGCTGACTGAGGTTGGCGCTACCGTTGAGCTGAAATAAGTTCACGCCAAGCAACCTACACGGACACTCCCTTGAGTGTCCGTGTTTTTTTGTCTTGGTGCAGCAAATGCGTTTTGTTTTTTGCTGTGTGCGATACACGCCGCTTTTTTGATTCCTATTGTAATTCTCGGCGGAATTTGCTATGATGGGCATAGATTTTCATAATGGAGGTACGGTTATGACCAACTGGGGATATAAGGCGGTGCGCAAAGTGCTGCAAACCTTTGGCGGGGCGGAGCTGGCGCAGCAGCAAAGCGGACGGATCACCGGTGAACCGGGCAATCCGGAGGTGGCGACACTGGCCAGACGGGCCGGTGCGGAAAGCTGCGTGCTGCTGAAGAACAACAACCACACTTTGCCCCTGGATCTGTCTGCGCCGGTGGCGCTGTTTGGCCGGGTGCAAAAAACTATTTTTATGTAGGCAACGGCAGCGGCGGCGATGTTTCCGCCCCGTACAGTATCAACCTGGTACAAGGGCTGGTAAACGCCGGTGTGCAGCTGGACAGCACCGTACTGGCTGCCTATGAAAGCTGGTGCACCGCCTCTGTCAACGACCCGGACCCGGGATTTTGGGGGCACTGGCCCCGCTATTATGCAGAAATGCCGGTGAAGCAAGACTGGGTACAGGCGGCTGCTAAGCGGTGCCAAACCGCCGTGGTGGTGATTGGCCGCAGCGCCGGTGAGGACCGGGAAAACACACTGAAAAAAGGCAGTTTTTACCTGACGAATAAAGAAAAGGCCTTGCTGGACGCAGTGACCGCCGCCTTTCAAAAAGTGGTGCTGGTGCTGAATATCGGCAGCATTATGGACTTTGCGGAAATCGACGCCTACTGCGACAAGATCAGCGCCATTTTGCTGGCCTGGCAGCTGGGCATGGAGAGCGGTAACGCGGTGGCGGATGTGCTCACCGGGCAGGTGAACCCAAGCGGCCGCCTGACGGACACCATCGCCAAAACCTACGCCGACTACCCGGCACAGAACTTTGGCAACAAGGCAGAGAACCGCTATACAGAAGATATTTTTGTGGGCTATCGGTACTTTGAGACCTTTGCGCCGGAGCGGGTACTGTACCCCTTTGGTTACGGTCTGTCTTACACGGACTTTGCCTGCAAAGTGACAAAAACAGAAACAAAAGACCAGACGGTCACCGTGCAGGTGCAGGTGGAGAACATCGGCGCGCTATCCGGCAAACAGGTGGTACAGCTGTACGCCTGCTGTCCCTGCGGCGCGCTGGGAAAAGCCGCTAAGGTGCTCATCGCCTTTGCTAAAACGGAGGAACTGGCCCCGGCAAGCACCAAAGCCTGACCCTCACCGCTCCTTATCGGCACTTTGCCAGCTTTGACGACAGCGGTGCTGCCGGGCACAAAAACGCCTGGTTGCTGGAAGCGGGGGACTACGCTTTTTGCTTAGGTACAGATGTGCGCAGCGCTGTCCCCTGCGGTGACCTGCACCTGGCGGACACGCTGGTGCTGGAGCAGTGCTGCCAGTTGCTGGCGCCCCCGGCAGACAGCGGCTTTGACCGACTCACCGCCACAGTACAAAACGGAAAAGTGACCCAGACCTACGCCCCGGTGCCCACCGCCACCGTAGACTTAAAGCAGGAGATCCTGGATCATCTGCCCCCTGCCCTGCCGGTCACCGGCAACAAGGGCTTTGTGCTGGCAGATGTGGCCGAGGGCAGCGTCAGCCTGGACGACTTTGTGGCGCAGCTGTCTACCACAGAGATGGAGCTGCTCAGTCGCGGCGAGGGCATGATGGACAGCCCACTGGGTGCCTCCGGCAATGCGGGCGCCATGGCCGGGGTCAGCGAAAGCCTGCGGCAAAGGGCATACCCCGGTGATCACCACCGACGGCCCCTCCGGGATTCGCCTGCGGGCCACCTGCTCCCTGCTGCCCAGCGGCACCGCCCTGGCTTGCAGCTGGAACCTGCCGCTGGTACAGGACCTGTACGCCACCATGGGGCGGGAGATGGTGGACAAGGGCACCGATGTGCTGCTGGCGCCGGGCATGAATATCCACCGCAATCCGCTGTGCGGGCGCAATTTTGAATACTTCTCTGAGGACCCGCTGGTCACCGGCAAGCTGGCCGCTGCGGTGGTACAGGGTCTGCAAAGCGCTCCGGTATCCGCCTGCCCCAAGCACTTTGCCTGCAACAATCAGGAATATAACCGCAACCACAACAATTCCGTAGTCAGCGCCCGCGCCATGCGGGAGATCTATTTGCGGGGATTTGAGATCTGCATAAAAGAAGCACATCCTAAGAACCTGATGACCAGCTACAACAAGATCAACGGCGTGTGGAGCCACTACAACTACCAGCTGTGCACCGCCCTGCTGCGGGAGGAATGGGGCTACACCGGCAATGTGATGACCGACTGGTGGATGCGCTACGCCGCCTCGCCGGAGTTCCCGGAGCTGCGGGACAACGGCTACCGGGTGCGGGCACAGGTTGATGTGCTGATGCCCGGCGCCAAAACCGCCATCAGCAAGTCCGCCCCTAACGACGGCAGTCTGCTGGCGACCCTGGGCAAGCCCGACGGCATCACCCTGGGCGAGCTGCAACGCACGGCAAAGAATGTGCTACGCATGACCCTGCGCACAAAATTCGCCGGGCAGTATAAAGACTAAAATAATCCCCCACGGTGGGTTGCTACTGCCCTGCCGCCGTGGTAAAATGAAAACATCAAGTAAGCGCCCAACGGCGCAATATCGGGAGGATAACCAAATGGCATGTTTCTTAGTACCGGCCGCTGAGGCCGTGGTGGTCACCGCTGTGGCGCTGACCCTGAAGAAAAAGGAAGAAAAGCTCACGCTGCCCGCCCATGAAGCTGTGGGCACTGGGGCACCTGCCCAGGAGCAGAAATTTACCTGGAGCCGCAAGCTGTTCTTGCTGTCCGGTCTGCTGTGGGGCGGCATTTTGCTGCTGGCCTTTGAGCATCTGTGGCACGGCGAGGTAACTCTGTTTGCACCGTTTCTAACGGCCATGAGCAACCCGGAGGACAAAGCGGTCATGCTCCACGAAATGGCTACTGTGGGTGTGACTATGAGCGCCGTTGTCACCGCTGTATGGGGCATAGCAGTCGCCGTGGTCAGCGCCAAGTTCAAAAAGCGCGCCAAAACGGCTGCGCAGGAGGGTTAATATGTGCCTGCTGCTAACCTTGATGGCTGCCGTGGCAGCCACCGTAGCCTGGTACGCCTGCGAAAAACGCAAAACCTACCGACTGGGCACGCTGTGCCTGATCTACTGGGGCGCCGGGCTGATGTGGCTGGTGGACTTCTTCTTTGAATACTTCAGCGAAGGGGCGGCGTATTTTCAGCAGAGCTTCAGCGAAATACTGAACGACAGTCTGCTGGGTCTCTCTGCCGTAACCTTGGGCGCCATCGCCTGGCTGGCGATCTTGCTGGTCAAGGATCCTAAGCGTGTGTTCAAACAGCAATAAATCAAAAGGGCGACTGCACCGCAGCCGCCTTTTTCTTTGCCCGAAAAATCTTAAAGAAATCCGGTTCCTTTTGCCATATTATGCACAAAATGGACGAATTCCATCACTTTCCATTGCATTTTTTATAGAATATGTATAATAAAAAGAGATGTACACATCGTACAAAATAGGAATTTGGAGGGAACCGATATGGATATGAGCACCAACAAACAACTGCGCCCCTTCGGTATGCGCGATAAGATCGGCTATGCCTTTGGCGACTTTGGATGCAATATGAGCTTTGCATTCATTAACAGCTACCTGATGCTGTTCTATGTCACCTGTATGAAGATTGATCCCAAGCACTTTGCCATTCTCATTCTGCTGGGCAAAATTTTTGACGCCATCAACGACCCCATCATCGGCGGTCTGTGCGATGCCACCAAACCCGGCAAGGACGGTAAATTTAAGCCCTGGATCAAGTGGGCCAGCCCGGTGCTGCTGCTGTCCAGTATCGCCCTGTTCATTTATGCACCCAGTGCGCCCTACGGGGTAAAAATCGCCATGTGCCTGGGCATTTACTGCCTGTGGAGCGTGGCGTACACCAGCGTGAATGTGCCCTACGGCTCCATGCAAAGCTGCATTACCAACGACCCGGCGGGCCGCTCCTCCCTGTCCCAGTGGCGGAGTATCGGCGCTATGTGTGCCCAGATCCCCATTATGATCCTGCTGCCCCTGCTGGTATATGACAAGAACGACAATCCCCGCGGTGAGCTGTTCATCATCTTTGTGGGCGTGATGGGTGCCATCGGTTTGGTATCCTTCTACCTGCTGCGGCGCATGACCACCGAGCGCATTGCCGCTGCACAGCCCCAGGAGAAACAGAAGTTCAACTATTTTGCCACGCTTGGCTCCTTCTTTAAGAACAAACCCATGATGGGCGTGACCATCAGCACCGTGGCATACCTGGCGCTGATGATGACGGTGACCACCTCCATGCCTTATATCTTTATGTGTTATTTCCAGAACACCAAGCTGATCACCATTGCCACCATGCTGGCCGGATGTCCGGTGGCGCTGGGCATTTTGCTGGTAAAGCCCATGCTCAAGAAATTCACCAAAAAGCAATTGTGCACCTATCCCTTTGTCCTGTCGGCCATCTCTGCCGGCGTGGCTGCCTTTGTGCGGATCCGTAACCCCTATGTTTGGATCGTACTGGTGGCCATCGCCATGTTTGGCTCTGCCTTTTACCTGACCTTGATGTGGGCACTGGTGGCAGACTGCATCGACTACCAGGAGCGCCGAACCGGCCGCCGAGAGGAAAGCTCCATTTACGCCACCTATTCCCTGTTCCGCAAAATTGCCCAGGGTGTAGGCGCCGCCGTAGTCAGCTGGGCCATCGGTATGACCGGCTATGACCAAAAGCTGGGCGCCCTGGAGCAGGCTGCCGGTGTACCGGAGAAGATCTATTTCGTCACCGCGTTCCTACCCTTTATTGGCGCGCTGATCAGCCTGATCAGTATGCATTTCCTGTATAATCTGGACGACAACGCCCAGGAAAAAGTAAAATAATCCACCCGGAGGCAACCCTATGCGACAAATCATCAACATAAACAAAGACTGGCGCTTTTCCAAAAAGCCCCAGAGTACCCCCACAGCCCTGCCCACAGATTGGGAGTCGGTGGACCTACCCCACACCTGGAACGGCACAGACGGCCAAGACGGCGGCAACGACTATTACAGAGGCAAGTGCGCCTACGCCAAGGCACTCACCGCCGATGAACTGGGCAGCGCCCCGGTGCATTACCTGCAATTCGACGGCGTAAACAGCAGCGCCCAGGTCTACTGGAACGGTCAGCAGATTGCCAAGCATGACGGCGGCTACTCCACCTTCCGTGCCAAGCTGCCGGAAATTTTGCCGGAGAACCTGCTGGTGGTCTATGCAGACAACAGCCCCAATGAAACGGTATATCCCCAGATGGCGGATTTCACCTTCTACGGCGGCATTTACCGGGATGTAACCGTGCTGGGCGTGGAAGAGAGCCACTTTGACCTGGACTACTACGGCGCTCCCGGCGTGCAAGTGGTGCCCACCATGCAAGGCACCGACGCCACGGTGGCTGCCACGGCGTATGTGACTGCACCGGCAGGCTGCACCGTGCATTTTGCTATCACCAATAGGAACGGCGACCCGGTGGCAGAAGCCGATGCGGACGCTGCCAATGCAAAGACCAACATCAAAATAGAAAACGCCCACCTGTGGCACGGCACAGAGGACCCGTACCTGTACACCCTGACGGTCACTTTGCTGCAAAACGGCAAAGCGGTAGACGAAATTGCCACCCGCTTTGGCTGTCGCAGCTTTGCTATTGATCCGCAAAAGGGCTTTATCTTAAACGGCAAGCCTTATCCCCTGCGCGGCGTATCCCGCCACCAGGATCGGCCGGGGATCGGCAACGCCCTCACCGCCAAGGAGCACACGGAGGATATGGATCTGATCTGCGAACTGGGCGCCAACACCATTCGCCTGGCCCATTACCAGCACAGCCAGACCTTTTATGACCTGTGCGACGAGCGAGGTATGGTCGTCTGGGCAGAAATCCCTTATATCTCCCGTCATATGCCCGGGGGCAAGGCCAACACCATCAGCCAAATGACGGAGTTGATCTGCCAAAACAGCAATCACCCCAGCATTGTGGTATGGGGTCTGTCTAACGAAATCACCATGAACGGCGCGTCGGATCCCTCCCTTTTGGAGAACCACCGGGCACTGAACGACCTGGTGCATAAAATGGATCCCACCCGCCCCACAACCATAGCGGTGCTGAGTATGTGCGATCCCGGAGAGGCGTATGTACAGATCGCCGATGTGCTGTCCTACAACCACTACTTTGGCTGGTACGGCGGCAAAACCGAGATGTACGGCCCCTGGTTTGACAAATTCCACAAGAAGTACCCGGATCGGGCGGTAGGCATGAGCGAGTACGGCTGTGAGGCGCTGAACTGGCACACCTCTGACCCCCAGCAGGGGGATTACACCGAGGAGTACCAGGCCAAGTATCACGAGGATGTAATCCGCCAAATCGCCGCGCGCCCCTGGATGTGGTCCACCCATGTGTGGAATATGTTTGACTTTGCCGCAGATGCCCGCAGCGAGGGCGGCGAGAACGGTATGAACCACAAGGGCTTGGTAACCTTTGACCGGCAGTATAAGAAAGACGCGTTCTATGCCTACAAGGCTTGGCTGTCCAAGGAGCCGTTCGTCCACATTTGCGGCAAGCGGTATGTGGACCGCACCGAGGATGTGACCAAGGTCACCGTCTACACCAACCAGCCCCAGGTAGAGCTGTTTGCCAACGGCAAGAGCCTGGGCGTGCAGCAAAAGGGAGAATATCCGTTTTTCTACTTTGATGTGCCAAACAGCGGCGAGACGACCCTGACCGCCAAGGCCGGAGACTGCACGGACGAGAGTCACCTGCGCCATGTGAATGAGCCAAACCGGCACTATGTGCTCCAAGAGGAGGGCGCCGTCATCAACTGGTTTGAGATCGAGACCCCGCCCGGCTATATGAGCATTAACGACACCATCGGCGATATTTTGGCCACCACCCGGGGGCAAGCTGCTGGCCCTGCGGATCGTGCAAATGGTGCGGGCCAATATGAAGAAGAACAAGGGCGGCTCCACCGGCGGCATGGCAGATATGGCCAAGGGCATGAAAATCAACAAGAGCTTGATTGACATGGGCAAGGGCTTCACCGTCAAGCGCGTGTGCATGATGGCCGGCGGCCTGTTTACCAAGGAGCAGATCCTGGAGATCAACGCCAAGCTGAATAAAATCAAGAAAAAGCAAAAGTAATTTTGCCACCGACTTCCCTTGCAGAGCCCTGCGAGGGAAGTTTTTTTGCCCCGCACCCGGCAGCGGATCGCCGCGCCGGAATTGGCACGATAAATTTTAATTTACCCCTTGCCCTGCCGCCCCCTGCGTGGTATAATAATAGCCACACGGGCGCGTAGCTCAGTTGGGAGAGTGCTGCATTCGCATTGCAGAGGTCGAGGGTTCGACTCCCTTCGTGTCCACCAAAAGTCCACCGTAATTTTGATAGAATTACGGTGGATTTTTTAATGTTATATTTCGTTTGAAAAAATGCGATTAGAAGAGGTGGTAAATCATGGCGCGAGCAAGGTATCAGGTCTTGGTCATTCCATATTGCATACAGGACGACCAAGTGCAATTCTGCTTATTTCAAAGAAGCGATATGGGCATTTGGCAATTCATAGCAGGCGGAGGAGAAGAGGAGGATCTTTCCATCATTGCGTTGGCAAAAAGAGAAGCCTTTGAAGAAGCCGCTATTTCTAAGTCCTGTGATTTTTTTCAAGCTCAATACCTGCTGCAGCATACCGACCAACTGCTTTAAGAATGCAGAGACAATATGGGGTAAAGCGTGTTTCGTCATTCCGGAGTACGCATTTGCAGTGAGAGTAGAAAGCACCGTTTTGCAGCTGTCTCATGAGCATACAGAATATAATTGGCTGAATTATGCAGAAGCACACACACGACTTCAATACGACAGCAACAAAACCGCTCTCTGGGAACTGAACCGGCGCATTGCGCTTGGAATGTTGAATTGATAACTTCCGTTTTGTCGCAATTTTTCAGGGGAGAGTACCGTGTCAAGACGGCGCAGCGCCCCCTTGCACAAATTCCATCAAGATTACAGTCCTTTGCCAAAAGTCGATTTCTTTTGAAATCGGCTTTTTTCTTTTGCCCGCCTCGGCCCGCATTTTTTATTATCCGGAATACTGCCGCAATGTACGGACCGCAGGGGCTTGCAATTTCGCTCCGTTTTGTGTACCATGGTAGCAGAGAAACTGTACGAATTTGCAGCAAAGGAGATAGGAGCGGCCTATGCGCACGGTGAAAATTGCATACACGCCCCCGCAGCGGCGCTCCCTTTGGGAAAAGCTGCGCTACAAGCTGGCGGTGCGGCGCAAGGGCGGCCCGGTCTGGGCGCGCATTGGGGACACCCGACAAATGGTCCGCCGCTATCCCGGGCACAACAGCCGTCGGGCTTTTGTGCAGGCAGTGCTGGCCTACGGCTGCTCCTCTTATCTGGCGGAACGACTGCTGAATCCTCGCCGCCGGGAGGAAGTCCGCTTTGCGGCGCCCTACTGCCCGGCACCCGGTGATCGGCTGTACCACTGGACGGTACTGGACAATATGGCCGATATTCGCGCCCACGGGCTGCGCCCGGCCAACCGAAGCGGCTATGTGTACATCACCGACAACCCGGACTACATCGCAAACAGCAGCTATTTTTACTGGAAGGTGGGCCGTATCGGGCAAGACGCCACCTTTGTGCTGCTGGAAATTGACGCCTGTGCTCTGGCCCGGACCCAACCCATTATGCAGGTGCTGGAGCATCACGAATTTGCCGTTCCCGCCGTGCCGCCGGAATATCTGACGCCGGTGTAAACACCCACCATTTGCCGTCAAAAGCAGACAAGAACAACAAAATATTGACAGCGACACAGGGAAATGCTACAATAAAAACAACCGGGGACGCAACGGAGCTGACTTATAAGCATTCCGCCGCGTCCTCTTTTTGGATTAAAAATCATTGACTGTAGGGGGAAATGCGATGCAATTCAAATCGGACGGCACCTTGAAAATCATGCAAATCACCGATATGCAAGAGATTCCGGCCATCTCACCGGACACCCTGGCACTGCTGGACGCGGCGGTGGAGGCGGAGCACCCGGATCTGGTCATCTACACCGGCGACCAAATCAAGGGCTACGGCGTGACCTACAAGGGCAAGACCAAAAAAGAGTTGGAGGCCGCTGTGGCCAAGACCATTACCGCCCTGCTGGAGCCGGTAACCCGGCGCCACATTCCCTTTGCCGTTACCTTTGGCAACCACGATCGGCAAGTGGGCATCAGCAATGCAGACCAATTTAACGACATATACAAATCCCTGCCCGGCTGTATCGGAGAGCAAGCAGAGGGCATTCCCGGCGGCGGCACCTACGCAGTGCCCCTGACCGCCTCTGACGGCTCCGGGCGCACGGTGATGAACCTGTACCTGTTCGACACCGGCACCGACGCCAAGGGCGGCGGGTATGAGGCCTTTGATCCGGCCATTATCGACTGGTATCGCAAGACCCGGGACGCACTGAAGGCAGAAACCGGCCACTATGTGCCCTCTTTGGTATTCCAGCACATTCCCATGCCGGAGTATTACCATGTGCTGCGACGGGTGAAAAAAAGCGAGAAAGGCGCCATCCAAGCCTTCCGCACCCATAAAAACGAATTCTACAAGCTGGGCGATACCTGCCGTCCCGGCGATATGTTGGAGGAGCCGCCCTCCATTCCGGACATCAACAACGGCGAGTTTGATGCCCTGCACGAAAAGGGCGATATTCTGGGCGTGTTTGTAGGCCACGACCACAAAAACAGCTTTGTTGGCCGGTACAAGGATATGGACCTGGGCTTTACCCAGTCCGCCGGCTTTAATGTGTACGGCAACCGCACCAAGCGCGGCGTGCGCTGCTTTGTTCTGCATGAGGACGACCCCACGCATTACGACACCTACACCCGCACCTATGAAGAATTGGTGGGCACCAAGGTGCACCGCCCGGTGTTTGATTACCTGTCCAGCAAAGCCCCGGCTACCATGGACGCAGCCATTCCCATGATCGTAAAGACCGTGGTGGGGCTGGCGGTAATCGTCGCCCTGATCATTCTACTGGCCAAACTACTGTAACGGAGGACCATTATGAACGAAAAGAAAAAAGACAACGCCTTCGTCCGCTGGACAGAGAAGCACGCAGAAATCTGGAAATTCATCAAATTTATGATTGCCGGCGGCGGCTCCTCTGCCGTAGAGTTGGTGGTACACATGGTACTGCTGGCAACGGTGTTTAAGCCCTTTTTGGATCAGCCCATCACCAACGACGCGCTGAATATGATCGGCATTGAGTCCAAGGGCTATCTGTACACCTACCTAATCTCACCACCGGGCTACGGCATCGCCTTTATCCTGAACCGAAAGATCACCTTTAAGGCAGATGTGAACCCCACACTTAGTATGATCCTCTATGCCATTATGGTGGTGTTTACCATCTTTGCCAACGGCTGGATCGGCTCTGCTATGACCACCTTTGCCCAAGGGCACAACCTAACCGGCGGCTTTTGGGACATGGTGATTAAGCTGATCGGTATGGCGATCCCCACGCTGTGGACCTATCCCTGTAACCGCTTTATCATTCACCGCAAGAAGAAACCCCAGATCACTGCAACAGAGAAAGAAGAAGCATAATTTATGAGCAATACCACTGAAAAGAAAGAAAAGCAGAGCTTTGGCCAATTTATCAAATTTGCCTTATTCTCCGCCTCCGCCGGCATTATCCAGGTGCTTGCCAAGATCATGCAAAATGAGTACGGCCCCATGTACCTGACCGCCCTAATCCTGTCTGTGGTGTGGAACTTCACCTTTAACCGCAAATTCACCTTTAAGTCCGCCGCCAATGTGCCGGTGGCCATGCTAAAGGTCTTTGCCTTTTACCTGGTGTTCACCCCCATTTCCACCCTGCTGGGCAATTACTTTACCGCCAAGTTTGCGGATGTGAGCGCCATCAACTACATTGTGCTGGGGCTGACTATGGCCACCAATATGATCACGGAATTCCTCTATGACAAATTCGTGGTGTTCCGCGGCCAGGAGAATACCGCCGTCAGCAAAAAGGACAAGAAAAAAGCATAATAAAATCGCAAAAAGACGAAGAAAAGCGACTGCGCAAAAAGTGCAGTCGCTTTTTATATGTTCCGTATCAGTCCAGCATTTGCAAAATCTCTTCCTTAGAGCGAACGCCCACGGCACGATTAACCGTACGGCCGTCCCGAATCACCAGCAAAGTGGGAATACTGGCAATGCCAAAGGCCTGGGCCAGCTCCGGCTGCTCGTCCACATTCACCTTGCCCACCTTGGCGTCGGTAACCTCTGCGCCGATCTCATCCACAATGGGCGACACCATACGGCACGGGCCGCACCAGGTGGCCCAAAAATCCAACAGCACCGGGCACCCGGCCTGCATCACTTCTTCCTGAAAATTCTCTTTTGTAACGGTCATAACGGCCATTTTAGTCATCCTCCTCTGTTTTATAATACAACCGACAATGGCAAAACCCCGGCTCCTTTTGCTCTCTGAACGCCTTGCACATACACTTGGTGTCCGGCGAACGCTCCAGCATACAGGGGCAATAGCCGCCTGTGCGCTTTAAGCCCTCTCGCACGGTTTTGACCATCTCTTTGTCCGGATTCAATTTGATCTTCACTGGGTTCCCTCCCTTTTTCTTTATTGTAACACACCTGTAAAGCCATGGCAAGCGGGGGATTTTGACCGGCTTTGACAGACGATTTTCTTTATTTTGTCCGATATTTTGCCGCTTATACAGATATACGCGACCGTAATTGCACACTTATGCGAATTGTGAACATTAAGTGAATTTTTCATAAAATGCCACAAATCTCCATATCTACTTGCTATAATAGACTGGGTTTTGTCTTTTCAAAATCCACATTTTAGTCCTACCTATATGGTAAGGCACAATATGGAGGTACGCAATTATGTGCGGTATCGTAGGTTATATCGGCAGCCAAAAGGCCAGTCCGATTTTACTTAGTGGACTGATGAAGCTGGAGTACAGAGGATACGACTCTGCCGGCATTGCAACATTAGAGGACGGCACCCCTACGGTGGTGAAAAACACCGGTCGGGTGCGTAATCTGTACCAGGATCCGCAGCTGGACGCCCTCACCGGTACCGTGGGCATTGCCCACACCCGCTGGGCCACCCACGGCAAGCCCAGCAAGGAGAACAGCCACCCTCACCTGGACAGCCGCGGGGTATTTACCGTGGTACACAACGGTATTATTGAGAATTATGAGGATCTGCGCAGTGAGCTAGAGCTGGAGGGCTGCACCTTCAAAAGCGAAACAGACACCGAGGTGATCCCCAACCTGATTGCCCACTACTATTTTGCAGACAAAGGACCGGCAGAGGAGCGCTTTCTGCGGGCTACCCAGCGGGCGTGCAAACGGCTGGAGGGCAGCTATGCCATTGAGGTGCTGTGCAGCGAAACGCCCGACCAAATGATTGTGGTGCGCAAATCCAGCCCCTTGGTCATCGGCATTGGGTACAAGGAGAATTACATTGCCTCGGACATTCCGGCCATTCTCTCCTACACCAAGGATTTTTACCTGCTGAACGACCAGGAGTACGCAGTCATCACCCGAGAGAATATCACTTTCTATGACGAACAGCTGCACCCCTTTGAGAAGAAGCACCAGCGCATTGACTGGGATGCCACCGCGGCGGAGAAAAACGGCTACCCGGACTTTATGCTAAAGGAAATGTACGAACAGCCCTCTACCGTACGGGAAACCATCGGTACCCGTGTAACCGCCGGTGCGCCCACCCAAGTGGACGGACTGGACTTCACTGCGGCGCAGCTGCAAAATCTGCACCAAATTTACATTATCGGCTGCGGTACCGCCATGCACGCGGGGCTGGCGGCCAAGCCCATGTTTGAACATTTAACGCATATCCCCACCCAGGTGGATGTGGCGTCCGAGTTCCGCTATCGGGACCCGTTGGTAGATGACCGCACCCTGTGCATTTTTATCAGTCAAAGCGGCGAGACTGCCGATACCATTGCCGCCCTGCGGCTGGCAAAGGCTGCCGGTGCCGCCACCTTGGCCGTCAGCAATGTAATTGGCTCCTCCATTACACGAGAAGCGGATTACACCGTTTACACCCATGCCGGACCGGAAATCGCCGTGGCTTCTACCAAGGCCTATACTGCCCAAGTGGTGCTGCTGGCGGTGCTGGCCATTCATTTTGCCGAGCTGTTGGGTCTGGGCGCCGGTGTGGCAGCCGACCTAAAAGCCGATCTGCTGGAGTTGCCGGCACTGATCGAAGAGACACTCCAGTGCGCTCCCCAAGTGAAAGCCTTTGCAGACAAGATCCATCGAGAGACCGATGTGTTCTTTATCGGTCGGGGCAGCGACTACACCACCAGCCTGGAGGCGTCGCTGAAGCTGAAAGAGATCTCCTATATCCACTCGGAGGCGTACCCCAGCGGCGAGCTGAAGCACGGGCCCATTGCCCTGATTGAAAAGGGCACCACCGTCATCGGCACCATTACGGACCCGGCGCTGGTGGACAAATCCGTCAGCAACCTGAAAGAGGTCATCACCCGAGGCGCCAAGGTGCTGGTGGTCACCAACCGCGATGTGCGGGCGTCAGATATTGACACCCTGATCCGCGTACCGGAAACCCACCCGCTGCTGGCACCCGCCGTGTCCATTTTGCCCTACCAGCTGCTTAGCTACTATATCGCCAAACAAAACGGTCTGGATGTAGATAAACCCCGGAATTTGGCCAAATCCGTAACGGTGGAATAACCATACGAGCCGCCTTGCAATGAGGATAAATTAGCGGGCGGCAGATTTTCTTAGAACGACTCCGGCGCAATCCCTCAGTCACTTCGTGACAGCTCCCTTTGCAAGGGAGCCTAAGATTATGTAACCGATTTGCCTCCCTTGTAAAGGGAGGTGGCAACGCCGTCAGGCGTTGACGGAGGGATTACTCGGCAATATGCCCATAAAAAACGCCCTGCGGCACATACCGCAGGGCTATTTTGATACCGGGTACTTATTCGCCGAAATAGCGCTTTAACAAACCTTCAAAGGCCTTGCCGTGGCGGGCCTCGTCGCGAGCCATCTCGTGCACGGTGTCATGAATCGCATCCAGGTTGGCAGCCTTAGCCTTTTTAGCCAACTCAAACTTGCCCAGGGTAGCGCCGTTCTCGGCGGCCACACGCATCTCCAGGTTCTTCTTGGTAGAGGGGGTCACCACCTCGCCCAGCATCTCGGCGAACTTGGCAGCGTGCTCTGCCTCTTCATAAGCGGCCTTTTCCCAGTAGAGACCGATCTCCGGGTAGCCCTCACGGTGTGCCACTCTGGCCATAGCCAGGTACATACCCACCTCGGAGCATTCGCCGTTAAAGTTGTCTCTCAGGCCCTGGACGATCTCCTCGTCCACGCCGTCGATAATGCCTACCTGGTGCTCGGCAGCCCAAGTGCGCTCCTCGTTCTCCCGCACGGCCATCTTAGCGCCGCAAATGGGGCAAACATCAATGGGGGTGTCGCTCTCATACCCGCATACCGGGCAATAATACTTTTTGCTCATAATCGTCTTTCTCCTTTTTAGATGATTTGGATAACACATTTATTGACAACAGCTGCAAATGCCGCTGAAGTACACATCTTTGTGGTGGACGGTAAAGCCGTCCAGTCCCTGAATACCTATCAGGTCCGGGATAAAGTCATAGATCCGCCCGCATTTTTCGCACCGGAAGTGCCCGTGGAAGCGGGTGTCCGCATCGTAGTGGATTCGGCCGCTGTCAATGGTCACCGGAATGATCAGACCGCAGGCGTCCAGGGCTTGCAGGGCATTGTACACTGTGGTCTTTGAGAAAGCGGGATTGTCCTCCAGCACTGCCCGGTACACGCTCTCCACATCCGGGTGGGTGCGGTGCTCGCACAGATACTTGTACACGGCAATGCGCTGGGGCGTTGCCTTAAACCCTCGATCCTTAAAGATTTGTACGATCTCTGCCGTTTCCGTTGGGATCACCTCTCTTTATGTTGTAATTATTACTGACTTGTAATGAGTACAACATAAATATACACGATTTCTAACCGGATGTCAAGTCTTTTTTTGATTTTTTGCACTTTTCTTTCCGGCGGGTACAGAAAGCCCCGGCGCCTACAAAGGGCGCCGGGACAATTTTGCTTTTTATTTTATACAAACTTAATAGGTAATGCTGTCGGTGGTAATGTAGGTAACACCCTTGTCTTTCAGGCTTTGCAGCGTGTCCATATCGTCAATGGTCCAGGCGCCCACTTCCAGCCCGGCATCCAGGCACTTTTGCACCACTTCCTTGGTGTTTTCGTCCTTGTTGCCGTTAAAGTCAATGCCGCACTCTCCGCCCAGAGCCTTGGCGTCTGCAATGGCCTGGTCGTCGATCTTCTGTACCAAATACCACACCGGCACATCCTGGGACAGCTTGCGGATCTGCTGCAAATTCTCCAAATGGAAGGAGATAAACAGCGGCTTGGCACCGGTGTCCGCCACCAGCTTCAAGATCTCGTCATAATGCTCCGTGTTGTTCTTGCCTTTCAGCTCGATCACGGCGGTCATATTGTACTTGACGCAGGTCTTTAAGTAGTCCTCTAAGGTGCAAATTTTCAAATTGGGATATTGGTCGATATTCACCCCGTTGTCCGTATTGTAGGTGAGCAGCTCGTCGTAGGTCTTTTTTTCCACAAAGGCGTGCTGATCCATCATACGGTAGGTATGGCTGTCGTGAGAGATGACCCACACCCCGTCCTTGGTGCGATAGGTGTCGCACTCGGCGCCGGTAAATCCGGCCTTGCCGGCCTCCTCAAAGGCAGGCAGCGTATTCTCCGGTGCCACGGCACGGAACCCACGGTGGGCGATCAAGGTCACATCATGATTGCCCATAGCGGTGACGGTGTAGTCCTTCACCTGGCAGTAATTGTGCAGATAGATCAACCCGCCGCTGACCACAATCAGGATCAGCGCCAGCAGCACGCTGCACAGGATCACTGCCACCTTTTTGCCGGTGGACCACTTTTTCTTCTCTTTTTTTCACTGCGGTTTCACTCATTTTCTTTTTCCCCCTCCGATTGCGTTGGGAATTTGATCACCTTATCGTCGGTGACGAACTCCCCTTTTTGTTCCACTTGCCCTGCACACCCTTGTGGGCGCCGCCCAACTGAAAATGCAGCTGGGCAATACCAAAGTCCAGGCTCTTGTCCGAGTACGGCGCGTCCACCGAGGCAGAGATCTTGCCTTCCTCGTAGCGAAAGCGCACGCACCGCCGGTTGGTGGCAGACGGCGCCTTTTCCACCATCTGCATGGCAAACACATACGGCTCCGGCAGCGCCCGGTCGCAGGCCTCCATCATCTTTTGGTAGGGCTTGTTGGTCTTGTGGGTGGCGTTGTACATCATCTTCTTTTCATGCTCTTGCCGGGCTTAACATTGCCGATGGTGATCACACCGTACAGGCGCAGATCCCGGGGCAAATCCAGCATTTGGTAGAGCTTGTTCTCATTATATGTACCCGTTACCCAGCAGGTGCCCAGCCCGTGGTACACACACTGCAAAACAATACTTTCGCCAAAGTAGCCGCTTTGAATTCTGGCCCACTCCGTGTCCGGCCCGCACACAGCCACCAGCGCAAATTTGCCGGTAAACAGGGTAAAGGGGGCCGTGCCATCCGCCAACAGACGAAAGGAAAGCCCGCTTTGGCGATTGACGGCGTCCACCATCTCCTGCAAGATCTCCAGCACCCGGGGATCCGGCGGCGTGTGGCTGTAAGTACGGCGGGAACAGCGGGCGCCGATGGCCTCAATATATTCTGCATTGGTCAAATGTACCACTTCCTCTCTACGGCAGGCACTGCCTACTGCACGCCCCCCCGCCCGGCGCAAAACCGGGCAGGGGAACACAGCCTCAGTATAGCACAATCCCGGGAGAATTACAAGTCAAAGGTCACGCCGTAGGCCTGAACCCAGCCGTAGATCTGGACCACATACGCCACCACCTGTGCCCCGCGCATCAGCTGGCCGTACCAAGGCTCTTGCAGGGTGTCCGGGTTTTGGCACAGAGCGACCACCGCGTCCCGGTTCAGTAGATCATACAACGGGCAGGCGGTGTCCGTCAGCACCGGCTCTGCCAGCGCCTTGACCCGGGCAAAATACGCCGGATTAAAGGTCTTGGGGTACGGGCTTTTTTTGCGCCAGGCGATCTGATAGGGCAGCTCCCCCTCAAAGGCCTTGCGCAGCACGCCCTTCTCCCGCCCCTCCGGCGACTTCAGCGCCCAAGGCATATTGTAGGCGTACTCTACCAGCCGCCAGTCGCAAAACGGCACACGCACCTCCAAGGCGCTGTGCATACTCATGGCGTCCTTACGCATCAACAGCGTTTGCATAAACCAATCGGTGTTCAGCCGGAACATCTGGCGCATACGCTTTTCCAGCGGGCTGTCTGTGTCCAGCACCTCCGTGTCTGCCACCGTGCGGCGGTAGGCGGCCTGCACATAGTCCGCCCCCTCCGGCAGCAACCCCGGGCGCAGCAGACTTTGGCGCACGTCTACGCTGCGGGACCAAGGGAATGTGTCCGCAAACAAGATCTCCTGCCGATGATACCATGGATAGCCGCCAAAAATCTCGTCGGCGCATTCGCCGGACAGGCACACCTTAAAGTCCCGGTGCACCTGCCTGCAAAACAACAACAAGCTGGAGTCCACATCGGTAAAGCCCGGCACGCCACGGGCCAGGGTGGCCTCCACCAGCGCCTCTGCCACATCCACATTATTCAGCACCACATTACGGTGATCGGAGCCGATGGCCTCGGCCATTAGGCCGATATAATCGCTGTCCGCATTGGGCTGGAACAGACTCTTTTGGAAGTAGCGGTCGTTGTCCTCATAATCCACCGAGTAGGTGCACAGCCGCTCCCCCTGCGCCGCCATCTTCCGGGCGGCGATCTCGGAAATAATGGACGAGTCCAGCCCGCCGCTAAGAAAAGTACATACCGGCACATCGCTGACCAGCTGGCGCTCCACCGCGTCCGTCACCAGCTGATGGGTGCGCTCTATGGTAGCCGCCGGGCTGTCCGTATGGGGCGCGGCGTGCAGCTTCCAGTACCGATGCACCTGCAAAGTGCCGTGGTCATAGGTCAGGTAGCAGGCCGGAGGCAGCTCCGCCAGATCCCGAAATACCGCGTGCCCCGGGGAGCGGGCAGGCCCCAGCATAAAGATCTCTGCCAGCCCACTGCGATCCACCACCGGCTCCACCTCCGGGAGCAGCAGCAAGGTAGGGATCCGGCTGGCAAAGGCAAACAGTCGCCCTTTTTTGCAGTAAAACAGGGGCTTTACCCCGATCCTGTCCCGGGCAGCAAATAGAGTGCCCCGGCGGGTGTCATACACCGCAAAAGCAAAAATGCCGTTGAGCTTTTCCAAACACCCGGCTTTCCACTTATGATAGGCCTTAAGCACCACTTCCGTATCACAGGCGGTCTCAAAACTGTATCCGGCGCTTTCCAATAGGTGGCGCACTTCTGCTGTGTTGTAAATTTCGCCATTATAGGCAATCACTAAATCGCCAAAGCGCATGGGCTGCCGCCCACCTGCCGGGTCAATAATCGCCAGCCGCCGGTGCAGCAGCGCCGCCCCCGGCTCTAAGTATCGCCCACTGTCGTCCGGGCCACGGCTTCGCAGGCTGTCGCTCATTTGGCACAGCAGCTGCTCTTGCTCCCGCAGATCCACATCCTCACGCAGAATTCCTGCAATTCCGCACATAACATCACCTCACTTTTAGTCTATGCAGGCGCACGCCCTTTGCCAGTAACGGAATTTTTGGAAATTTGCAATTTGGGCTTGACTATCATTTTTTGTTGTGTTATAGTATTAAGGCGTTAAGAAATGCTGGCGTAGCTCAGTTGGTAGAGCAACTGATTTGTAATCAGTAGGTCAGGGGTTCGAGTCCGTTCACCAGCTCCACGGCGGAGTTGGCAACGCCGTTCTCCGCATTTATATGGGTAGGTTCCCGAGTGGTTAAAGGGAGCAGACTGTAAATCTGCCGTCTACGACTTCGATGGTTCGAATCCATCCCTGCCCACCAAAGAAACGACAATTTTCTTCTGAAGATTGTCGTTTCTTTTATTTTTGCACAAAAAAGTAACCGGCAGGAAAGTTCCCTGCCGGTTTTTTATGCCTGTTAAATCTGATACCACTTAATTTCGTTAGGCTCCAGGTGCAGGTCAAACCCGCTGCCGTCGCCCACATACACGGTGGTGTCTTGCGGCGCATAGGAGTTGTTGACCACGCAGTATTTGCCGTTCTTTACATAAGCGTGGACTTCCACATTGTAGTTGGTGGAGAACCACTTGTGCAGCTCCGCCTCTGCAGAAGCCGCCCACAGCACTGCACGGTACAGCACGCGGCTGTTCTTAAAGCTGTACGGCAGACCGCTGATATACACGCCGCGGCCTTTGCCGAATTCTTTGACCGCCATCTGCACCTCACAGCCGTTGCGCACCGCAAAGGGCAGCTCCGTTTCGTTCTGGAGCAGCACCCGAGCGCCCTCCAGAGCCACAATGTTCTTCTTGCCCTCGCCGAAGTCCACATCGCCGTCTGTATCCGCCAAAATAAAGTGATCCGGGTGGGCGGTGGTGTTGTAGCGGTCCGTGTTCAGGGCAAAGCCGTTTTCCTCTTCCACACCCAGAATATCGTCCAGTTGGAAGAATTTGCCCTGCCACTGGTGGGCTGCCGGCTCGCCCACGCCGATGAAGCCGCCGCCGTTATAGACAAAGGCCTTTACCCGGGTGACGATCTCCTCATCACACCAGTAGGCGCCGCCGGTCTGGGCGGTATCTGCGTCGCCCACATTCAGGATCACGTCAAACGGATCCAGGAAGTGAGGATCGCTCTTAATATCCTCAAAGCTGATAAACGCCACATCAAAGGGGTGCGCCGCTGAGCGCCTCAATGACGCCGAAATAAGAATAATTCTGCCGATAATACAGACCGTGGTGCACCATATGGTTGCCCCAGGCGCGCATTTTGCCCCAGCAGTTGAGCACGGCCACCTTCTTTACGCAATAGGGGGTTACGCCCTGAATATTGTCATACAGGGTGCGGAACTCGTCGCACACGGACTCAATGTAATCCACAAAGTCCGGGAACTGGAGCGCCAGCTTTAAGTAGCCACCGTAGCCGATCCGCTGAATGGGACTGCGCAGAATGGCACGCCGAGCGGTGACCCAGTTGGTCTTGGCCTCCATAATGGGATCGCCCCCTGCGTGGAACACATCCGGGAAGAAATAGGGCAGGAAGCGCCCCTCCGTGTACTTTACATTCTTAATCTCGCTAAACAGCCGCAAGGTGGCGCCGTTGCCTACGCTGCCCACCACAGCATCCAGCCCGATGGTGGCGAATTCCTCCATAAACGGCTCCATGCCGATCCAGTGGTCGCCCATAAACATCATAGCCTCTTTGCCGTAGCTGTGCACAATGTCTACCATCTCTTTGGCCAGCTTAGCCACCTCCCGGCGCTGGAACGCCTGGAAGTCCTTAAATTCCTTCGTGGGGATCCGGTAGCTGTTGTTCATATAACCCTGGTCAATAATGAACTCCGGGCGGAACTTGTAGCCCACCTCCTGCTCAAACTGCTTTAAGATATACGGGCTGACAGAGGCAGAATAGCCGAACCAATCCACCCACTTCTCCCGCGCCATCTCGTCAAATACCAAGGTAAACTGGTGGAAGAAGGTGGTAAAGCGGATCACATCCACATACGGACCGGCGCAGCCGCTCCATAGAGTGGGCGTGGGTCTTGGGCTGGCGCACATCAAAGGTGATCTGCGGCTCTGCGTCTTTCCAGTCGTTGACCACCGCGTTATACATATTCACCGGATCCCACATAATGTAGGTCAAAAAGCTGACGGTGTATTGGTGGAAGGGCACGGTGCGGATCACCACATTGCCGCTCTCTGCATCATAACGCCAGTCCTCTACCGGCACCGGCGCGCCGGTGGTGCGGTCCATCACTTCCCACCAACGCTGAATATCATCATAGGTATTCACCTTCAGCATGGCCGGGTACAGGTGATCCATCAGGTGGATCTCCAGCGTGTCCTTCACCGCCGTATGGAACGGGGTCATAATGTACATCTGCTGGACCTCGTCCGGGTTCGCCTTGGCCCAGGCGTTGTCCTTGCGGGTGGTGCAGTAGGTGGCGTAGATCTTGGCGCCGGTGTCTTTCAGCTCCTGGGGAACTCTGTGCCGTCGCAGTCACGCAGGGCGTCTGCGCCCCAGCGCTCCATAATTTCTTTGGTCTGGGGCACCACATCCAGGTCGGTGGGGATGGTGACTCTGCCCTTTCTGTTTGCCATAGTTTGTTACCTCAATCTTCCTTGCTGTCCGCCGGAACGACGGTGTTGTTCACCAGTTTCATCTTGCCGTGGTTGCGTTTGCGCCTTAAGGGCACGCCCGGCTCCATATAAAATGTGTTGTCCTCTACCAAACCGTCCGGGTTGCCGGAAGGCGACAGCACGCCCCCAAATCCCGGTAGCTTACATTGTGGCGATAGGTGCTGTGCACCGCCTCGCCCAGGCAAAACATCATGGCTCCGCCCTCGTTGTAGGCGGAGTAATTGTATTCATACACGGTGCCGTCTCCGGAGTCTGCGTCATAGGCCATACCGTCCTGGTTCAGTTTGGTATCTGCCACATCGTTGTACCGCAGCAGGGCGTCTTTGCACTTCCAGGGCCAAATGGCCGCCGCCACCTTGCCCTGGCGCTTGCCCGGGTATTTGTAATAGCGGTCGTTCATCTCAAAGGCGCAGCTGTCCGCCGTGTTGTGCTCCACCAGCGGGCGCAGGGCGTACATGGGGGTAATCGCGTCGCCCCGGCAGCCACCACATAATTGCCCCGCAGAGTAATATTTTCGTGGCCGTATTTTAAGAAAGCGTCTTCTGCCAGCGCCTTGGCAGCAAAGTCCCGGTGCCGATAGCTGTAACCCACTGCAATACCCCAGCGGCTCACCTGCTGGACCATACAGTTCTCCACCGTTACACCGTCATACCGAGCCACGCCGGTCTTGGCCTCATCGGCCGGAGTCAGGGCGGTCATATAAATGCCGCCGTTATTCATGTGCTTGTTGTATACATTGCCCTTCACATCATGGACAAACAGTCCGGTGAGCGTAATGCTGTGCAGGGTGCCCCGATCCCGGGCTACCACCGCCACGCCGGTACGGTCCATCTTGTCTGCAGCGCAGTAGCTTTCCAGGTCGGTAAAGGGCGCATCGTTTGTGATCTCCAGGGCCCGCAGCACAATATTCTCCACATCATAGAGCAGCACGGCGGAGGACACTTCTCCCCGATATACATGGCCGTCAAAATCCAGCGGCGTGCCGTAATCCTGATACCACACGCCGGTACCATTTGCCGCAATACAAGGCAGGGCATCGCCCTCGCCGTAAGCGCCGATCTCTATGGGCGCGCCGGCAATATCGCCGCAGTTTTTCAGGTGCATGGCCTCGCCGGCAAACACGCTGCCCCGCTCTAAAAGCACCTTGTCTCCCGGCTGCAAAGAAAGGGCGCTGACCTGCGCCGGGTGCAAGAACGGTGTCTGCGGGGTCAGGCCGTCAAAATCGGCACTGCCGTGAAGAGAACTAACGTAATAAGTCTTGGACGGCACGGTCATACTCCTCCTCTCGCATTTTCTTACGAACCACCTGCTTCACTTCACGAAAACGGAATTTGTCCCCCATATAGCGCGTAAACAGGTCCTTGTTGGCCTTGTAATAGGCCTTTTCTTCCCGGGCGGTAATCGGCGCATAATTGTAACGCACCTGCTTGCGCTCCCCGGCGAATGCCAGCCGAAAGCGGGTGCATTCATATTGCAGATACGCCGGTAGCGGATAGGCGGTCAAGCCGTACACCACTTCCCCGGCAGCCAGCTTTTCCCCACGGCGGGCATTCTCCTGACGGCAGCGTTCTTCTGCCGCCTCCAGACTGTCGTCGTCAATCAGTCCCAGCTGTTTTGCAAAAGTCAGGTTGGCGCAAATGCGCCGCAGCTCCTGCGGATCCTTTGCATACTTGTTCATCTTTTTACCCCATTGAATAGGCCGGCGCAAGCGCCCCGGCTCGATTTTTGTGATCCCCTATATCATACCGATTTTGGCTCTATATTGCAAGGGGATTTTCAGATTATCCCCCAATTTCCGCCTTGGTCTTGCCCGGGGGTGAAATTTTGCTATACTGGGGAGAGAAACAAAATGAGGTGGGCGTATGAAACAGGGCAAATTCATTGTATTTGAGGGACTGGACGGCAGCGGCAAGACCACCCAATTGGAGCGGCTGGGTGCTCGACTGACGGAAAAGCTGGGCACAAACGCCGTTTTCTGTACCCGGGAGCCGGGCGACAGCGCCCCGGGGATACTGTGTCAACAGTTCAGCCAAAAAAGCTGGCCTTGGCGCCGGAGACAGTAGCGCTGCTGTATGCCGCCGACCGGGTGGAGCATATTGCAAAGGACCTGCTGCCGCGACTGGAGGCCGGCCAAACGGTGCTGTGCGATCGGTACTATTTTTCCAACTTCGCCTACCAGACCCTTACCTCTGATTTAGAGGATCTGCTGCGATACAACGCCTTTGCCCGGCGCACCCTGCGCCCGGACGCCGTAGTGTTTGTCGATGTGGACCCGGAGGAATGTGCCCGCCGGAGAGCGCACCGGGGCGGCGCCGCGGAATTCTAGGAAAAAAAACAGAACTGGCTCGCCAAATTCGCACCGGGTACCAGCGGTGTTTGACCGATTAAAAACGGAAGAGCACATTCTCATCGTGGACGGCAGCGGCGGGCCGGATCAGGTAGAGGCCCGCATTTGGTCCGCCTTGCAGGGATATTTTGAATAAGGGGTTATCGAAAAAGCGGGCAGCAATCCCTCCGTCAATGCCTAACGGCATTGCCACCTCCCTTTACAAGGGAGGCTGATCGGGTTACATTATCTTTGCCCCCTTGCAAGGGGAAGGGCGTAGCCGCAGGGGGGATTGCGCCGGAGGCGACCGAAAATTAAAAAAGAGCACCCACATGGGTGCTCTTTTCTTTTTGCGTTTATTTATTCTTCCCCCACCGGGCGATTACATCTTGCAGCTTATCGTACTGCTTGGTGGTGATATTGTCCGGTTTCGCCACCAAAATGCGCTTCATGGTATCGCGCCGATCTACGGTCCAAACAGAGAGTTTGTACCCGTTCTTATGCAGGAAGTTGCTCAGCCGACCGCCCACATGCTTATAATTACAGTTCAGCCCGATGGCGCCGCTCTCTTCCAGTGTTTTCAGCAGGCGCTGCTGGTAATCCGCAGAAAAAATCTGGAACCGGGAGGGAATATAATTGAGATAATAGGGCAGGTCACGGCAGGTGGAGGCTTTTACGGCGTTCATATTCCACACCTCCAGCCCGGTGAGGATCACCCGATCGTACAGGTTGTACTCCACCAACAGATCATGGAGCGCACCCAGCACTTTGGTCTCCTTAATATCCAAATTCAAGCGGATGGCAGTCGGCTCCAGCAGAGCAAAGGCGTCTGCCAGGGGCACGCCGTCGCTGTTTTTGACCACCAAGTCGTGGGCCATCACCAAAATACCGTTCGGCCGCTGGCGCACATCAATCTCCATCACCTCTACCTGATGGTCAATCGCCGCCTGCACAGCCTCCAGGCTGTTTTGGTTCGTATTGAACGCGCCGGTATGGGCCGTAATGGTAAATCCATCCACAAAAGTCAACTTCCTTTCGTCATACGAGCGAGTGATGGCATAATTGGCCACCCCGATCACCATAGCCACAGACACCAGGAAGCTGAACACCTGGTACGAAAAATGCTTGGCCCAGGTGGGGGTCATATTCCGTTTTAAGAACCTCTTAAACCGCACCCAGCGGCTTTGCGGCTGTGCCATAGACTCACCTCAAAAGCGGACAAATGCCGAGAAACGGCTGGATCTCGGCATTTGAAACATCATTTTTCTAAAATCAATCCTGGCGGCTGCCGGAGTAGTTGGGCGCCTCCTTGGTGATATACACATCGTGGGGGTGGCTCTCCACCAAACCTGCACCGGTGATCTTAATAAACTTGGCATTGGTGCGCAGCTCCGCAATGCTGTGGCAGCCCACATAGCCCATACCGGAGCGCAAACCGCCCATCATCTGGAACACGGTATCGCCTACCGGGCCCTTGTAAGGTACACGACCCTCTACGCCCTCCGGCACGAACTTCTTGGTGCCGTTTTGGAAGTAACGGTCGGCAGAACCCTTATTCATGGCGCCCAAAGAGCCCATACCGCGGTACACCTTAAACTGACGGCCCTGGTAAATCTCCGTCTCACCGGGAGACTCCTCACAGCCGGCCACCAAAGAGCCGACCATCACCACGGAACCGCCGGCCGCAATGGCCTTTACGATTTCGCCGCTGTACTTAATACCACCGTCTGCAATGATCGGGATACCGTACTTGTCGGCCATCTCTGCCGCGTCATAAATCGCAGTGATCTGGGGCACGCCGATACCGGCAACCACACGGGTGGTGCAGATAGAACCGGGGCCGATACCCACCTTTACCGCATCTGCACCGGCCTTGATCAAAGCCTCGGTGCCCTCTGCGGTGGCCACATTGCCGGCAATCAGAGAGATCTGCGGGAATGCATTTTTCACCTGCTCTACCGCCTTCAAAATATTGGCGGAATGACCGTGGGCAGAGTCCAAAATCAAGGCGTCTACCTGGGCGTTGACCAGCGCGCCGGCACGATCCATAATATCCTTTTCAATATCCTTAATGGTCACCAAGCCGGTGAGCTTGCCGTTCTCGTCTACCAGAGGCAGCTTCTCCAGCTTGGATCGCATCAGAATTTTCTTGGCCTCCTCCAGGGTGGTGCCGGCCATCGCGGTGACCAGCTTATCCTTGGGGGTCATCACAGTGGAGATGGGCACGGAGAAGTCCGTCATAAACCGCATATCCCGGTTGGTAAGGATACCCACCAAAGTGCCGTCCGCCTCGCAGATGGGCACACCGCTGATCTTGTATTTACGCATCAGATCCTCTGCGTCCTGGGCCAAGTGCCGGGGAGAGAGGAAAAACGGATTGGTAATGACGCCGTTCTCCGAGCGCTTTACCTTATCGACCTCAGTGGCCTGATCCTCAATGGTCATATTCTTGTGAATCACGCCAATACCGCCCTCACGGGCAATGGCGATGGCCATATGACTCGGTGACCGTGTCCATGGCAGAGGTCATCAAGGGGATATTCAGGGTAATATCCTTGGTCAACTTGGTGGACAAATCCACTTCGTTGGGCAACACATCGGACTCTGCCGGGATCAGCAGAACATCGTCAAAGGTCAGCCCTTCTTTTTACAAACTTTGCGCCGTATTCGCTCATTACATTACCTCCGTTATCAATAAATTCCTATTCCGTGAAGAATATTTTTACTATAATAGCACTTTTTGCGCCGCCCTGCAAGTAGAAAATCCGACGCAAAAGGTGATATTCATTTGGTAGAAATGCTCTTTTTGCCGGACCAGGCGCCCCGATAGGTCACCGTTTTGCCGTCTGCGTTCTTGCGGGTCTTAACCGCCCGCACCTGCACATAATATTTTTTATGCCGGGAGAGCTTGCTTAATTTCTTCTGCACCGTCTTGCCGGAGCCGATCTTCACCGTCTTGGCCTTTTTCATATCCGATCGGGTGGAATAGCGCACCTCATAACCGGAAGCGGTCACCTTCTTCCACTGCACCGTGACCGTACCCTTGCCGGCTGTCAGCTTAGGCGCCGCCGGAGCAAGCGGGGTGGTGCAGGTCACATAATTGCTGCCGTATGCACCGGCAATGCCGCCCTTGTAAGCCGCAATCCGGAAAGTGTAAGTGGTAGCCGGGGACAAACCGCCGATTTTGGCGCTGTTGCCGCTGACGGTCTTAACGGTGACCCACTTGCCGTTTTTCTTTTGCTGCAAGCGGTAGGTGCTCGCCCCCACAGCCTTTTGCCAGCTGAAGGTCAGCGCCTTTGGCTCCCGCTTGGTGATCTTGATCTGCTGTACCTTAGCCGGTCGAATGGTGTAGGTGCGCCCGGTGCTGTCGCCGCCGGTGCCCCGCAGGGTCACGGTGTACGTACCCGGATTGGTGGCGGTGCCGCCGCGGACGGTGTAGCCGCTAAAGGGCTGCCCGGCGTAGGTCGCCGTCAACTTGGGCCCCTGTGCCTTGCCGTTGTAAGTAAATTGGGTTTGGCTTAGGCGCACCACCACATTGCCCATATTGGGCAGCAGCGGCTCATAGCTGCGGGCGGCCACCCGGTCCACATAATTGCGGGTCAAATCCGCGTCTGCATACACGCCGTCGTCCAGCCGGTGCTCGTGGTAGTCGCTGTCCATCGCCTGCAAATCCGTGTAATTTTTTAGGAAGAAGTTGTAGACGATATTGCCTTCATGGTAGGTATCGTCCCAAGTGCAGTCCACATAATAGTATTTGCCGCCCACCTGTACCAAGTTCCAGGCGTGGCAGCCCTCGTGCGGATCCGAGTACACAAAGCGCACCGACAATCCCAGCTCCCGACACAGCCGGTAGTACGCCAGCGCATACCCCTGGCACACGCAACGACCCACATACAGGCACCCATAGGCAGAGTAATCATAGTCGTCGTAGCGGCTGTCCATCTCCATATCATAGACCGTAGCACGGCACACATCGTCGTGCACCTTCTTTGCCAGGTCATAATCGCTCATTTTGTTTCGGTCTACCCGGCGCACATACTTCTGCACGTACCGATCCACCCACTGCTCCTCGGCGGCGGTGGTGTAATAACCCAAGCCGTAATAGATCACCCGGTAGTAATAGACCCCGTTTTTGCTGCCGTCCGCATACAGCACACCGCTAACGCTGCCCAGCTGCCAGCGCAGATAGTCCCCATCCCGAGCAGAAACGGAGTTCCGCTGGGCGGTGGCGTCGTTAAGCAGGCCCAAAAACAGCTCCTCACGCGCTTGTGCGGCGCTGTTGCTCCTGCCGGTCAACCCCCGCCGATCGGTGGCCAAGCGCAGCACCACCTGGTCGCTGCGCTTTACCATCTGATCCCGCAGTTGGCGGCTCAGATCGGTTTGGCTGCCGTAGTAGGTGTTGCCGTTGACCTTGTAATTCTTCTCTAATTTATCCCGGAATTGCAGCTCCATCTTGGCGCTGCTGCCCAGGCGAAAACCGTAAGTGCTGTGAAAGCCGCCTTTTCAGGTTGGGCGGCAAAGCACTCTGCCGGCAGCGCGCCCAGCGTGCCCGTCAGCAGAGCCAGCGCCAGCAAAAAGCTGGTAAGGGCAGAAAATCTCTTTTTCGCCTTTCTTCTCTTCTCCATTTCTTTCTCCTTTTATCGGGCGCAGCGGGCGATCTGCTGGGCAGTCTGTTCCACCGTGTTGTTGTCGCACTTAATCACTGCATCTGCATACCGGCGGTACAGGGGCAGCCGCTCCTTGTACATATCCTGCAAGGTGTAGCCCGCTTGCAGTACCACGCCCCGACTGTCCAAATTCTGAATACGGCGGCACATGGTCTCATACTCCAGATGCAGATAAATCACCTTGCCCATTCGGCGCAGGTGCTCCATGGCCGCCGGGGAATACACCACGGAGCCGCCGGTGGCGATCACCGTACCGGCAATATCCAGGGACAAAACGGCCTCCTCCTCTGCCCGGGCAAAGTAGTCCAGCCCTTTTTCGTCAATGATCTGTTGCAGGCGCTGACCCTCCCGATTTTGGATCAGCAGGTCCGTGTCAAAAAAATTCTTCAGCAGCAGCTTGGCTGCCACCACCCCGCAGGTGGATTTGCCGCTGCCGGGCATACCGATCAATATGATATTGCCGCTGTTTGCTTGCATTTTCTCGTCCTCAATTCTTCACTTTTTGGCAGCCACACCTACGCGGCGGCAAGTACCGTCTGCCAAGGGGCACCTCTCGCACTTAGGGCTGCGGGCCGGGCAAATATCCCGCCCAAACAACACAATGCGGTGGCAAAAATCCGACCCCATATCCGGGGGAATGATCTTCTTTAAGGCAAATTCGATCTGCTTGGGATCTTTCGTTGCCACCAATCCCAGCCGATTGGCAATGCGGATCATGTGGGTGTCTACCACCACGCTCTCCTTGCCGTACACATCACCCACGATCAGGTTGGCGGTTTTGCGTCCCACCCCGGGCAGGGTCAGCAGATCCTCAATGGTGTCCGGCACCCGACCATCGTAGTCGTCTCGTACTTTGCGTGCCATTTCTATAATATTCTCCGCCTTGGTCTTGTAAAACCCGCAGGAGTAAATCAGTCGCTCTATATCCGCCACATCGGCGTTGCAGTAGTCCTCCAATGTGGGGTATTTGGCAAACAGCGCCGGGGTCACCTGGTTCACCCGGGCGTCCGTACACTGGGCAGACAGACGCACCGCCACCAGCAGTTCAAAGGCGTTGCCGGAGAACAGAGAACATCTGGCGTCCGGGTACAGCTGCTCCAAGGCAGCCGCCACCCGCAAAAATCGGTCTTTCTTGGTCATATTTACAGTTTCCTCTTCTTCACCCGCTCCCAGTAGGCATGGGCGGCCTGCTCGGTCTTGTTGTCGCCAAAATGATAATACTGCGTGCCCTTAAGCACATCCGGCAGGTATTGCTGCTCCACCCAGTGATTTTCATATTCATGGGGGTATTTGTAAAACTGCCCTTTTACCTTGGCGTCTGCCCCGTCGTAGTGCTTGTTTTGCAGTCGGCGGGGAATGGGCGAGTAATTGCCCCGCTGCACATCCGCCATAGCCGCGTTAATGGCGTCATGGGCGGTATTGCTCTTGGGACTGGTGGCCACCAGCACCACCGCGTCCGCCAGGGGCAGCCGTGCCTCCGGCAGACCCAGCATTTGGGCCGCGTCCACCGCCGCCTTAACAATGGGAATGATCTGGGGATACGCCAGCCCCACATCCTCACAGGCGCAGACCATCAGCCGCCGACAGGCGGAGGGCAAGTCCCCCGCCTCCAGCAGCCGCGCCAAATAATGGAGCGCAGCGTCCGGGTCCGAGCCCCGCATAGATTTTTGGTAGGCAGAAATAATATCGTAATGCTCGTCGCCCAGCCGATCATAGCGGGCGCCGCTTTTTTGGGTCAGCTGATCCACCAGCTCTGGAGTGATCCGCTTTTTACCGTCCGTCACCTGGGCAGCAAAGTAGCAGTTTTCCACCGCGCCAAGGGACTTGCGCACATCACCGCCGCCCCGCTCTGCCAGGGTGCGAGCCACGCCGTCCTCCAACTCTGCCGGGGTGCCGTTCTCCTCCTCCAGCAAACGGAAGCCCCTCTCCACCGCGGGCACCACATCTGCCGGGGTGACGGATTTGAACTCAAACACCGTGCACCGGCTGAGCACTGCCGGATAAATATAAAAATACGGGTTCTCCGTGGTGCTGGCGATCAGGGTGATCTTGCCGTTTTCTATGTATTCCAGCAGGGACTGCTGCTGGCGTTTGTTAAAATACTGGATCTCGTCCAAATACAGCAATATGCCGTTGGGCGCGGACAGGGTGTCCAGCTCTGCCACCAGTGCCCGAATATCCGCCGTAGAGGCGTTGGTGCCGTTAAGCCGCCGCAAGGCGCGATCCGTGCGCTTGGCAATAATGGATGCCACCGTGGTCTTGCCCACCCCCGGCGGGCCGTAAAAATCAAATTTGGAATATCGCCGCTCTCGATCAGCTGCCGCAGAGCCTTGCCGGGTCCCAGCAAGTGCTGCTGACCCACCACCTGCTCCAGGCTTTCCGGGCGGATACGGTCTGCCAGGGGATTGGTCATACCGGTTTCTCCTTCTCTTTCTTAGAATACACACAGCCGCAGAAGTTTTGGCGATACAGGCCGTACTCCCGGGACAGCGCAATGGAGCGCTTGTACCGCTCCTGCTTCTTAAAATCCGAGGGCAGCCAGGCCACCCCGTACTGCTCCCCTACGCTCTGCCCAATGGCATTGATCTTTTGGGCGTCCTTTAAGGGGCTGATACTTAGGGTGGTGCAAAAATAGTCAAAGCCCATTTCCTTGGCCAGCGCCGCCGTCTTTTCCAGTCGTTGGCGATAGCAGCGCATACAGCGGGCGCCCCCCTCCGGGCAGTCCTCATACCCCTTGGCAACAGCCGCAAAGGCCGCCGGTTCGTAGTCCCCGGCGATCAGCTGCACCGGGTGCACTGCCGGCTGGTGCGCGATCAGCCGCCGCTGCTCCGCCAAGCGCTTTTGGAACTCTCCCTCCGGGGCAATATTCGGATTATAATAAAAGACCGTGATCTGAAAATACTGCGACAGCCACTCCAGCGTGGCGCTGGAACAGGGGGCGCAGCAGCTGTGCAGCAGCAGGGTGGGTACTCGCCCTGCCGCCGTTTGCTGCCGGATCACGGCCATACACATACGATCGTAATTGATTTTGTTCATGTTATTTGCTCAAATAGTAAGTGGGGTTCACCCGGGTGCCATTCAGCCGAATTTCAAAATGGCTGTGGGGCCCGGTGGAATTGCCGGTAGAACCGCTCTTGGCGATCTGCTGACCCTTCTTCACCGTTTGGCCGGTGCCCACTAAAATAGATGAATTGTGGGCGTACAAGGTCACCACGCTGCGGCCGTGGCTGTCTGTGCCGTGATAGATCATCACATAGTAGCCGTAGCTGTAATCCAGCCGCTTGACGGTAATCACCACCCCGGACTGGGCGGCCACCACCTTGGAGCCTACGCCGCAAGGGAAGTCCAGCCCACCGTGGTACTTGCCGCTGGAGTAATTGGGGAACCCGGCACTGACAGTATAGTGCCCGGGCACCGGATAAGTCATATTCAGTGCCGCGTCCGAGTGGCTGTAAACCCCTTGGGCCTTGCCCCCGGCGGTGTTGTTCTTAGAGGTGGTGTGCTCCTTGTCCTTTTTGGACAGGGTGGTCACCTCGTCTGCGTTCTTCAAACCGCTGATCAGGGCGTCGATCTCGCTTTCCACCTGCTGCTGCAGCTTTTCGTCCTCGTTACGGTACTCGGTGTACATTCGGTTCTGCGCTGTCAGCTGCGCCAAGAGTGCGTCGCTCTCCGCCCGATCCTGGGCCAGGGTCACCTTGCTGGCGGCAATGCCCTCCTGGTCCCGCTCAATGGCGGCCTGCTTGGCTTTTAAGGTTTTGTTTTTTTCGTCCAGGTCTTTTTTTGACCTTTTGGTACTGCGCTTTTTGCTGGTTCAGGCCGTTTTGCTTGGAACAGATCTCCTCCATCTTGCCATTGACCTCTTGCAGCAGCTCCGTGTCGCTCTTGGACACGGCCTTGATCATCTCGTACCGGGTAAGGAAGCCGGAAATATCCTTGCACCCCAGCAGCGCGGTGATAATGCTGTACTCACCGCTTATGTACATCACCCGCAACCGGTAGCAATAGGCCTGATAGGTGGCCTCAAACCGGGCGTTGAGCTTGTTCAGTTCCTTTTGGCTGGCGTCCACTTCCTTTTGCAGGGCGTCCAGCTGCTTTTTGTTGGCAGCAATCTGGGGCTTTAGCGTGTCAATGGCCTTTTGGCTCTCGTCCACCTGGGCTTGCAGCACCGTCAGTCGGTCGTTCATGGCGCCGATTTTTTGATCTAAAGTGTCCACATAATCCTGGGTCACCTTGGAGCTTTTGCCCAGCTCCGCCAGCTTCTTTTCGCTTTCTTCTATGCTTTTTTGCAGCTCTTTTTGCTGCTGCTCCAGGCTCTTTTTGGCCTGATCCTTTTTGGCGTTCTCCGCCGCCTTGTCCGTGGTGGTCTCCGCCGCCGTGGTACTCTCCGCGGTCTCCGCACCCCAGGCGCTGCCCCCGGGCAGGGCGCACAACAGGGCGCACGCCAGCACCAACGCCAGGAGCTTTTGTCTGTATTTTTTCATATTCTGTTCCATCTCCTTGACGCATTAGGGCAAATAAATTTCCGGGTCCACGCAGTCGTTATACGACGCGGTGGGGGTGCGCACTTCAAAGTGGCAGTGCGGGCCGGTGGAGTTACCGGTGGAGCCGCTGTAAGCAATCAGCTGGCCACGGTGCACATGTGTGCCGGCAGATACCACCCGCCGACTGTTGTGGGCGTACAGGGTATACACCGAATTGCCGACACTGTCCGTCTTGTCGTGGGCGATCACAATGTAGCGTCCATAGCTGCGGTAGCTGCCGTCGCTGTTCGTCAGATCGGCCGACACGATCACCGTGCCGCTCTCTGCCGCCACGACGCGGGAGCCGCTGGCACATGCAAAATCGCAGCCGGAGTGCCCGGCGTAGCCATGAAACGCGGTGGTAATGCGGGTTTGGCTGGGCACCGGATAGGTTAGGCGCAGCCGCTTGCTCTCCGTGGTAGTGTGTTTCTTTGTGGTGGAAGCCGTCGTGCCTGCGCTCTCGCCGTGCTTTGTCGTGGTATGCTTCTTTGTTGTGGTCGTGGTGGTTGTGGTGGTTGTATATTTCTTTGCCGCTTCTGCAATTTGGCGGTCGATCTCATCCAGATCGTTTTGGGTCACATCCCGGTACTCGGTATAGGCCTTGGTCTTATCCGTCAACTGCTTGAGCAGCCGGTTGGCCTCTGTCTGCTGGTCGGTAAGCACCTGTCGCCGGGTGGTCAGATCTTTCTGATCCGCCTGCAAGGTGGTCACCGTCTGTTCCAGCTCCGTTTGGCTGGCGGCCAATGCCGTCTTTTTGGTTTGCAGGTCTTTTTGCCGGGTGGTCAGGTCCGTTTTGGCCTGTTCCAGCCGGGTGCCCTCTGTCTGTACGGACCGGAGCAGCGCCGTGTCCTGCTTAGCAACCCTTGCCACCATCTCGTAGCGGGTGAGCAGCTGGCCGATGTCCGTGCTGCCCAGCAGAAACGCCAGCACATTGGTCTCGCCGCTGATATACATGGCCCGCAGCCGCTGGCAGTAGCGCTGATAGTTCTGCTGAAACTGGGCGTCCAGCACAGTGATCTGCTGCTTGGTGTCTGTAATCTGCTGCTGCAGCGCCGCCTGATCCTGCCGATTTTTCTTCTGCTGCTTTTGCAGCACGGTAATGCGGTTCTCCGCCGTGTCCACCTTTTGCTCCGTCAGCTTTAACTGGCTGCGCAGGTAGCCGATCTTCTGATCCAGGGCGTCCAGGTACGCCTGGGTGTCCTTGCTTTGCTTGCCCAGGGTCTCCAAGGTTTTTTCCGTTTGGCGCAGCTTCATTTCCAGGTAGGATTGCTGCTCCTCCGGCGTCATTTGGCTGTTGAGCCCGGTGTCCGCTGCCGGCACAGCCGCCGGGGTGGAGAACACGGCAGGTAAAAACAGACAGAAAGCCAGCAAAATAGCCAAAACTTGTTTTCCATGTCTTTGCCGCTTCACTGGCTTCACTTCCTTTGTGGTCTATTCTTGTTGTATGGTACGGCGGCAGCCCACGGTGGGGCGCCGTCACCGTTTCTATTTACAGATAATTCAGCGGGTTCACTTGGGAGCCGTTGACGCGCACTTCAAAGTGGCAGTGCGGGCCGGTGGAGTTGCCGGTGGAGCCGCTCTTGGCCACCACCTGACCGGCGCTGACCTTATCGCCCACGCTCACCAAAATTTGGCTGTTATGGGCATACAGGGTGGACAGGCCGTCCCCGTGGTCAATGATCAAATACCGACCGTAGCTGTAATTCAGGTACTTAACCAAAATCACCGTGCCGCTGGCCGCTGCATACACATTGGAGCCGGTGGATACCGGGAAGTCAATACCCCCGTGGTAACGACCGCTGGAGTAGTTGGGATACCGGCAGAAATGGAGCGACTGTCCGTAGGATAGCGCAACCGACCGTTGCCGGAGCCGTGAGAACCGCTGATGCTGCCGGAGCCGTGAGAACCGGCGGCGGCAATGGCGGCTCTGATATCATTTTGCACCTGCTGCAACTGCTTTTGATCCGTCTCAATGGCTTCCTGATACTCGGAGCTCTGCTTGGAGAGCTTGCGCATTTGGGCATTGCACTCTGCGGCCTCGCTGTCCAGATCCGCCTTGGTGGAAGAAATATCGTTAATATTCTTCTGGAGGGCAGCTTTGTCCGACTCCAGGCTCTTTTTGTCCGCGTTCAGCTGGTTGCGTTTTTCCTCCAGCTTCTGCTTTTGCGCCTCGATCTCCTCCATCTTCTTCATCAGGCTGTCCAAGGTGGCGCTGTCCTGCTGGGAGACGGACTTAATCATCTCCGACCGGGTCAAAAGACTGGACAGGTCAGAGCAGGTGAGCAGCACTTCCAAAGTGGAGGCGCTGCCGCTGATATACATAGCCCGCAGCCGCTGACAATACTCGGCGTATGTAGCGTCAAATTCCTTTTGCTTTTGGTCAATTTGACGCTGGGTTTCCTCAATATCCGCAGCGGTTTTTTCAATCTTCGCCTGGGTGGCGTCAATCTCCGATTGCAGGGCGGACTTGTCGCTCTCCAAATTGGAGATCTTGTCCTGCAACAGGCTTATTTTTTTCCTGCAGGGTGTTGATATATTCCTGCGTATCTTTCTTTGCTTGGACAAGCTGTTCAGCTTGCTTTGGGTGCTGTTGATTCGGGACTGAATTTTGCTCTTTTCGCTCTCCAGCTCCGAGCGGGACTTAGCCTCTGCCACAAAGGCGGAGCTTACCCCGGCGGTCAGCACCAACACAAGGCTGCAAAACAGGCAAAACAGCCGCCGCAACCAAATTTTGGATTTAGACTGCACTAATCTCACTACCTTCCTTATTCAGGTACTTGCGCATGGTGATCATGGAGCCGCCCACACCGCTAATATACCGATGGCAACAAAGATGCCCAGCATTTGCAGCGCATAGGGGGCAAAGGGCAGCGCAGACAGGGACAGGCTTCTCAGCAGGCCGCCGAACTGGCGCACCGCCAGCTCGTACAGACCCCATACCAGCCCCAGCGACACAGCGCCGGACACGATACCAAGGATCATACCCTCTACCACGAAGGGCAGGCGCACAAAGCTGTTGGTGGCGCCCACGCTCTTCATAATGCTGATCTCCAACCGGCGGGAATACACCGTCAACTTAATGGTGTTGGAGATAATGAACAGAGAGATGGCAAACAGCACGCCGATGATCACAACGGAGATCACCGTAATGCCCTGCCGAATGGACACCAGCTTTTGCGCCAGGTCCTTGTTCTCTCGAATGGTGTCTACATTTTGCAGCCCTTTTAGTCCTTTGACCGTTTGATCAAACTTGCCAAGATCGGCTACCGTCACCTTGTAGGCATTGGGCAGCGGAATATCCGAACTGATCTGGGTAAAGAACTTGGCCTGGGCGTCCTCCATGGTTTCCAGCTGCTGTGCCCACGCCTTTTCCTTGGGCACATACTCCAGCTCCTTCACATTGCCCAGGGCCTTAATTTCCTGACCCATGGTGTCAATGGCGGCCTGGTTTGCGTCATCCTTAATATAGACCATGATCACGTTCTCCTCCTCAATGCGGGAGAGCAGGGAGTCCATATTCAAAAAGATCATAGATGCAGAGCCGATGAGCACCAAACAGCTCATCAATACGCAAATGGACGCGATGGACATCATCCGATTGGTCCAGGTGTTGCGAAAGCCCTCTTTAATTAAATATCTTAAACTTGCGCCGGTCATTCTGCCGCACCTCCGTTCTCATCCTCCGGGGTGGCCGCTGCCTGCGCCGGGGTCTCGTCCGCCAGGGACTCTAAGTTGTCAAACACATCCTCGTCCGTCCGGGCGTCTGCCGTCTTGGACAGGTCAATGGAAGTGCCCTCTTCGTAAAAAGAACATATCCGTTTCTTTGCGGGGCTCGCTGCTCTCAAACCGGGCGTGGGTGGGATCCGGGGTGTCGGAGACCACTTCGCCGTTCTTGATCACGATTACCCGCCGCTGGAAAGAGCGCACCAGATCGTGCTCATGGGTCACCATGATCACGGTGGTGCCGGCGTTGTTAATCTTGGTAAGCAGCTCCACGATCTCGTGGCTCATCTCCGGGTCCACATTGCCGGTAGGCTCGTCCGCGATGATGACCTTGGGATTGTTCACCAACGCGCGCGCCAGGGACACACGCTGCTGCTCGCCGCCGGACAGCTCATTGGGCATGGAGCGCGCCTTTTGGCTCAGCCCCACCAGTTGAAGGATATAAGGCACCCGCTTGCGAATGTCCTTCTCCTTAGCGCCGATCACCCGCATGGCAAAGGCCACATTGTCATACACCGTCATCTTGGGGATCAGGCGGAAGTCCTGGAACACAATACCCATGGTGCGGCGGTAATAGGGCACCTGCCGCTTCTTCAAAGTGGCGGAGGAATACTCGTTAAAGATCACCTCGCCCTCCGTGGGCTTTTCCTCGTGCATAATGAGTTTTAAAAGGTGGACTTGCCGGCGCCGGAGGAGCCTACCACAAACACGAACTCGCCGTCCTCAATCTTAATATTCACATGATTGAGGGCGTGGGTGTCCGTAGAGTCGTACACCTTAGATACATTTCTGAATTCAATCACAATTTTTACTCTCTTTTAACTTGGTGCCGCAGGCTAAGGGTAACACTACGGCACTATATAGTTAATTATAATATATAGCAAATCAAGGGATAAATCAACCCCTTACTTGTTATTATTTTGTAAAAGATGTGACAGAATTGTTAAAATTTGGGCGAAACACACCGATCCGATCCACCTATATCGGCCCGCTTTTGTCCAAACAAAAAAGCGGCACCAAAAGGTGCCGCAAATGCCGTTAATATTTTATGGGACTGGAATCCAGATACTTATTGACCATCAGCGCCACTTTGAACACAATGGCGTCGTCAAACTCCCGCAGGTCCAAACCGGTGAGCTTTTTGATTTTCTCCAGTCGGTACACCAATGTATTTCGGTGGACAAACAGCTTTCTGGAAGTCTCAGACACATTCAGGTTGTTCTCAAAGAACTTTTGAATGGTAAAGAGGGTTTCCTGATCCAGACTGTCAATGGAGCCCCGCTTGAACACCTCTTTCAGGAACATATCGCACAAGGTGGTGGGCAGCTGGTAGATCAGCCGGGCAATACCCAAATTCTCGTAGCTGATAATGGACTTCTCCGTGTCAAACACCTTGCCCACTTCCAGCGCAACCTGGGCCTCCTTAAAGGAATGGGCCAAGTCCTTAATGCCGGTAACCCGGGTGCCAATACCCACAACGGCGTTGCAGTAAAACTCGGTGGAAAGGGTGTCGCAAATGGAGCGAGCCAGCTTTTCCAAATCCTTGCTGTCCACATTGGGGCGCACTTCCTTTACCAAGGCAATGTCCTTCTCGTTAATGTCGATAACCAGATCCTTGGTCTTGTCCGGGAAGAAGTTTTGAATCACATCATAGACGGACACATCCGTATCCTGCGTCACTCGAATGAGAAAGACCACTCGAGAAGCGTCATTATTGAAATGCAGCTCGCGGGATTTGATATAAATATCGCCGGGCAGGATATTGTCCAGGATCACGTTCTTTACAAAATTGGAACGATCGAATTTCTCGTCGTTATTCTGCTTGATTTGATCCAGCGACACGGCGATAATGTCCGCATAATGCTTGCTCATATCGTCCGTACCGTCCACAAATACCGCATAATCCGGGTGCACGGAGTTGCCAAAGGCCTTATATGTGCAGTTATCCACACAGATTTGTGCCCCGCTGAACACGCCGGCAGAGATAATGCCCTTGCGTGCCTCGCCGATCTGGCCCAGCTCACTGCAAGCGATCACGGTACCGCTCTCGTCCACCACACCGATGGTACGGTCCAGCACCTCACGCATTTGGTTTATAATGCCTTGAAACAGTCTGTTGGGCATCAGGATCCAACCCCTTTGTCAATTCTTTATCAAATAAAAGGGATAAAATTGCACAAATTCAATCACCCTTTATTGGTCATATTATACAATGCCTTTAATCAAATTGCAACCTTTCGACAAAAATTTTTATTATTTTTTGTGCGACTTGCATAAACGGCCGACTTTTTTCACACCAAAACCACAATATGTTGTTGCCGCGCAGTTCTTAACACCTATTGTACGGTGTCTTTTGCCAACAGCGCCACCTCCGCCGGGGTCAATGCCCGACAGTCCCCCGGCGCCAGCGTTGGATCCAGTTCCAACGCGCCCATGGCGGTGCGGTGCAGGGCGGTGACGGTGCGAACAGTCCTTTGCGCCTCAGTGCCGAAGGCACCAAATCCAGTACCGTCGGCTCTCCCTTGCCGTCCGTGGCAGAGAGCACCCCTGTGGGTTTGTTGAGCATCAAATACACAAAAAGCCCGGCAGGCAATGGGTTCGCCTGCCAGACAAATCTCTTGGGTGTCCGGGTCTGCCTGCTGCCCGGCGCGAGCCACCACGCCGTCTACAGTCACCTGCCCCTTTTGCAGCAGCGTTTTGACCCGGCTGCGGGGCTCGTTCAACTCTCGGGCCAGTATTTTTTTCGATCCGTTCGCTCATTTGCGTTTTTCCAATCCCAGCATAAAGCCGTCCTTGGCAGAGGTGTTGCACAGATCTGCACCGATCACTCTGCCGTTACTGACCAACAGATCCGCCACGATGCCTTGGTCGTAGCCGGTGTAGTTGGTGATCTCGTATGTATATAGCTGTACCTGCTTGCCCTTATAGGGGGTCAGGTCGTAGCCCTGCTGCTGTTGCATCCGCACAGGTCAGTCCCGCAGGCTCTGCCGCAGAGGGTGCCGCGTCTCCGGTCTTGACATGATTGGCCAAAAAGGTGAGCAGCACCACCAGCACCCCGGCGGCTACTAAAATCAGGCCGAACACCGTCTTAGGGTTCAGCTTTACCGTCATCACTTTCATACTCTACCACCTCATAACAAAGTATGCGGCGGCAGGGCAAATTAGGACTGTTCTGTTAAATAAAATAGGGGCGCAGTTCTTCCAGAAGCGCCGGGTCGGCCAGCACTTGCAGGCGGGTACCTGCCGGGGTGTAATCCTCTGCCAGCACCTTACCCTCCCGGTGGAGCCGATCCGTCAGATCGCCCCGATCAAAGGGAATACAAAGTGCCGCTCTCGCCCACTGCCCGGGCAGCAACCGGTCAATCTCTGCCAGCAGCTGTGGCAGTCCTTCGCCGGTGCGGGCGCTGATTCGCACGCTGGTGCCCAGCAGCGGAAAGCGCTCTTCCTCCGGCACTCGATCGCATTTGTTCAGCACATGGAGCAGAGGCTTGCCCCCGCAGCTCAGGCTGTCCAGCACCTGAGCAGTCACCTGCATTTGGCTGTTGCAGGCCGGGTCGGAAGCGTCGCACACATCCAGAATCACATCTGCCCAGGCTGCCTCTGCCAACGTGGAGCGAAAGGCGTCCACCAACTCATGGGGCAGCCGCTGCACCAGTCCCACCGTATCCACCAGCATCACTTGACGGCCGGAGGGCAGCACCAGCCGCCGGGCGGTGGGGTCCAAGGTGGCAAACAGTTGATCCGCGACCAGCACGCCCGCGTCCGTTAAAGCATTCATCAAAGTGGACTTACCCGCATTGGTATAGCCCACCAGCGCTACCGTCAGCGCCCGGTTCTTTTGGCGGCGCAGATGCATCCGCTCCCGCCGCTCCTGCACGGTCTTTAACTCCCGCTGCAAGGCAGTAATCCGGCGGCGAATGTGGCGCCGGTCGCTTTCCAACTTGCTTTCGCCGGGGCCGCGGGTGCCGATACCGCCGCCCAATCGAGACAAGGAATTGCCCTGCCCGCCCAACCGAGGCAGCCGGTATTGCAGCTGGGCCAGCTCCACTTGCAGCTTGCCTTCGCTGCTCCGTGCCCGGGCGGCAAAAATATCCAAAATCAATGCGGTACGGTCGATGACAGCCGTGCCCAGTGCCCGCTCCAAATTACGGGCCTGCACCGGGGTCAGGCTGCCGTCCGCCACCGTTAAATCCACTTCGTTCTGCCGGCAAAATTCCGCCAGGCTTTCCACCAGCCCGCTGCCGATGTAGGTCGCGCCCTCCGGCGCCGGGCGCTTTTGCACCGTGTGACCCACTACCAGGCCGCCGGCGGTATCCGTCAGCCGCTCCAGCTCCGCCATAGAGGCCTCTGCGTCATAATCGCCGCAGTCCAGACCGATAAGCAGCACCCGCTCCGGGGCGGCTGCGTCTGTTTTTGTCCACTGGTACGCCACGGTTACTTACTCTCCTTGTCCACCAAGGTACGCAGCACGGAGCCGGCAATGGGACCGGCTGTCTGCGAGCCGGAGCCGCCGTGCTCCACCACTACCACAAAGGCATACGGGTGGTCCGCGTCGTCCATAAAGCCCACAAACCAAGCGGTGTTGTGGTCCGTGTCCTTGTCCACCTCAGCCGTACCGCTTTTGGCGCACAGATGCAAGCCCTTGTAGTTATATTCGCCGTACTGGGCTTTTACATTATTGCGCATCAGCTTCTTCAGCTGGGCGGCAGTCTCCGTGCTCAGCAACTGGGTCTCGTTCTTGGTAATATTCAAATTCAGCGCCTTGCCCGCCTGGGAGGCCAGAGAATTCACCTCGTTAAAGGACACCGCCTTGCCGTCGTTGGCAATGGCCGCCATATAGCGCAGCATGGCAATGGGAGGCAGCAGCGTGTCGCTCTGACCGATGCCCGTCCAACCCACATAATCATCCGGGTCGCTCTTTTCCAAGAAAAAGCGCCCCTGCTCGGAATTCAGCTTGTTGCTGACGGTAACCCGGCTGGTCAGCCCCAAGGTCTCTACGGTGCTTGCCAGCTTCTCCGGCCCCAGTTCAATGGCGATCTGCGCAAAGGTAGCGTTGCAGCTCTTGGCCAGCGCCTGCTTAAAGGTCAGGCGGCCGTGCACGCCGTTGCAGCGAATGGGCTCGCCCTTGCCCGGGTCATACTCCCCGGTGCACTCCCAGGTGCGATCCATCAAGTCCGGAATATTCTCAATGGCACAGGCGGCGGTCACCAGCTTAAAAGTGGAACCGGGAGTATAAAGCCCGGTCATCAGCCGGTTGATATACACGCCCTCATAGGCGGAATTGGTGTTCAGGTCCGACGGCTCGTCCTCCATGTCATAAGAGGGGGTGGACACAGCGCACACAATGTCACCGGTTTTGTAATTGACCACGCCCACGGTGCCCGCCTTGTAGTCGCTAAGCAGACTGTACGCCTTAGCGCACACCCGGCTGTCTATGGTCAGCCGCATGTTGTTGCCCTTGCCGTAGCGCTCAATGGAATACACGCCGAACAGCAGGTTGTAGCCGGTTAAATCGGCCTTGTACACGGACTGAATACCGGAGGAGATAAAGCCCTTGGTGTCGCCCACCGTGTGCAGGGTGGCCTTGCGCACCGTAGGGTCTTCAGCATACACCCGCTTGCCGTCCTGGGTCTCTGCCAACACCGCGCCGTCCGCAGACTTGATGGTGCCGGCGCCGATCAAATCGCCGTTTTTGTAAATATGGGTATTGTAGGTTTTCATCACCCAGGTGTCGCCGTTCTCCACCAGGCTGTAAGTCATAAAGCCCAGCCCAAAGAGAAAGGCAACTGCCAGGATCCACAGGAAAATGCCCCGCTTGGTAATCATCTTCATTTCTTGCGCACACCTCCCAGATAGTTGTATGTCCGCACATCGGAGGCCTTAATAAAGGCCAGCACTGCCCAGCAGGAGATCATGGAAGAACCGCCCTGGCTCACAAAGGGCAGGGTCACACCGGTAAGCGGCAGCACATCGGTAATGCCAAAGATATTCAGCGCCGTTTGGAACAGCAGCAGGCCCGCTGCCGCCACGGCGGCGATGGAGTAGAAAGTGGAGCGGGCGGCAATGCTGTTTACCAGTGCAGACACGGCGATGGCCACAAAGGACAGCACCAGCAGCAGCCCAAAAAGAAAGCCCCATTCCTCGCAGATCACGCCAAAAATCAGGTCTGTGGTCCGCGCCCACACACCGCGGGTGGTGCCGGCGCCGATACCCAGCCCCAGCAGTCCGCCGGAGGCCAGACCCACCAGTACCCGGGTCTGCTGATACCCGCTGTCGTTATAATGCTCCCACACATGGCGGTACACGGAGAAACGGGCGGTCACATAGGATTTGTACTTAATAACGATAAACCCGCCCATAGCCGCAGAGGCCAAGGCCAGAAAAATGGTCTTAATATCGCCGGAGTTCATAAAGGCGATAATGAGAAAAGGTCACAAAAAAGATCAGCGCCGTACCAAAGTCCTTAATGACGATCAGCGCCCCCACGCACACCAGCGAAAAAGGCAATAAAGGCATACAGGTTCTTAGAGGTCTGAATTTTTTTTCCAGCGTGGCAGCGCCCACAAAGATAAAGGCAACCTTTACAAATTCCGAGGGCTGGAAAGTCACACCGAATATGGTAATCCAGTTGCGGGCGCCGTGGGTCACCTTGGCAATGGCAATGTTGACGATCAGCAGCAAAATAGCCGCCACCGCCACCGGCAGGCGCAGGCGCATACACAGGTCCACATCACCCATCAGGAACACCAGCACAATAAAGCCGATGACCCCGGCGATCAGCATCAGCAGCTGCTTAAAGGCGTCGTCCGGCTTAATGCTGCCGATGACGGTAATGCCCACCCCGGATAGGAAAAAGGCAATGAATTCCAACTCAAAATTCCGCCGGTGCATGGCAAAGTAAAACACGCTCACATACAGCCACTCCAGCACGATCAGCGCCAGCGTGCACAGCAGCACCTTGACTTCAAAGGTGCCGGTGCCACCGGCGGCCGCCGTGCCACTGAGCAGCTGAAACACGCTAAGCACCATTAAAAGGGCAAAGTTGTTAATGGGTTTAATACGGGGCAGCTTCTTTTGCTTGGTGGCTGCCGTTTTCTTCTTAGGCATAGGGCTGCTCCTTTCTTATTTTTCGTAAAACAGAAACACCTTGTCCCCAAAGGTGAGCATATCTTCGTCAAAAATCAGCTGGGGCTGCGTAATAAACCGACCGTTGAGCTTGGTGCCGTTGTGGCTGTCCAGGTCATACACCGCCCATCCCTTGGAGGTGCGGCGCAGCCGTGCGTGGTGGGCACTGACCGTGGGGCTGAGCAGCTGAATATCCGCGTCCTCGCCTCGGCCGATAAGCACATCCTGCTTTTTGATATAGACCGGGCGGTGGGTCTCTGCGTCCACCAATACGCCATAGGCCACCGTTTGACCCCGGTTCTGCCGGGCGGCGGTGCGCATTTGACTGCGGTCGTCGGTTGAGATGGCTTCCTTGCACAGGAATTGCAGCGGAATGGTGCCGATCATCAGAATATCCCCATCCGCCAGCGGTGCCCGCTGGTCCACCGGCACGCCGTTCACCTGCACGCCGTTCTTGGAGAAGGTGTCCGTTACCATCCAGCCGTCCTTTTTCTTGGCGATCACCGCGTGAAAGCGGCTGACGCTGGGCAAAGGCAGCACCACATCGTTGGCCTTACTCTTGCCGATAGAGGTCTCCCAGTGGGTAATATCCATCACGGAGCCGTTATTTTGGTCCACCAGCTGGGCCATCTTGTGCACCCGGGGGCGGTTGCGAAACAGAGAGATCACGCACACCGCCAGGATCAGCAGTGCCAGCACCGGCAGCACATACCGCAGCACGCCGGTCAAGAATTGTAAAATCGTATCCATAGGTTCAACATCCTTTTTATCTGCATTTCAAAAGGCAAATTATACTTCTTATTATTAACAGAATACTGATAAAGGGAGAAAAAGTCAAGAAGTATTGCAATTCCCGCCCCTTTCGTTTATACTGAAAATGGAAAAATTGGGCGGCATTTTCGCCCGGCAAGGAGCATTTGTTATGATTGAAAAGACTGTTTTTGGCCATCTGCCCTCCGGGGGAGCAAGTGGACCTGTATACCATCACCAACAGCCGGGGCGCCAGCGTATCGCTGCAAACCCTGGGCGCCGGGATCGTGCGCCTGTATATGCCGGACAAGAGCGGCAATTTGGGCGATGTGGTGCTGGGCTTTGACGACCCGGCTCTTTATACAGACCCGGACCTGGGCTACCAGGGACTGGTGGTGGGTCGCTGGGCCAACCGTATTCGCGGCGCCGCCTTTGACTTTCAGGGCCAAACCTACCACACCCCCATGAATCAGGGGCAGTGGACCCTACACAGCGGCGGGCGTATGAGCTTTCACCTGTGGCAGGTGAAGGACACCGCAGAGAACAGCATCACCTTTTCCCGCTTTTCGCCGGATATGGAGGACGGCTTCCCCGGCAACTTCACCTTGCAGGTCACTTATACGCTGACGGAAGAGAACACCCTGCGGCTGGCCTACCGGGTAGACAGTGACCGAGACACGGTAGCCAACCCCACCAACCATGTGTACTTTAATCTGTCCTGCAACCCGGCAAAGACCATTGAGGGGCATGTGCTCACCGTCCACGCCCATCGGTTTACAGAGACGGACGACGACCAACTGCCCACCGGCGAGCTGGGCGACCTGACCGGTACGATGATGGACTTTTCTGCCCCCCCACCCCATCGGGGAACGGATCGATGCGCCTTTCCGTGCCGTGATTCCCGGTATCGGCTATGATAACAATTTCTGCCTGACCAAGGCAAACCCCAGAGCCTTTGCAGAAGCGGCGGTGCTGTGGGAGCCGGAGAGCGGACGGCGGCTGTCCGTGGGACGGACCTGCCCGGTGTGCAGGTCTATTGCGGCGGCTGGCTAAAGAAAGACGGCAACCCGGGCAAGGGCGACTCCAAGGTTACCTACCGCCGGGGCGTAGCGCTGGAAACCCAGTTCTACCCGGACAGCCTTCATTGCCCCAACTTCCCGGTAGAATTCGTCAAAGCCGGCGTGCCCTTCACCACCACCACCGAATTCCGCTTTGATACAAAGTAAACACTTATGGATAACAGAAAGGCCACCCGCTGTGGGTGGCCTTTTTTATGGCTTGTAACCGTATGGGCGGGGTTAATCCCTCCGTTTCGCTTCGCTCAACACCACCGAACCGGTGCCCGTCCCCTCTTTCGCTGCGCCACATCTCCCCGCACTGCGGTGTGGGCACCGCACCCTACATAAATTTTGTGTAGGGCTCGATACGGGCATCAAGCCGCTTTCATTGATCGCTGGCAATAACAGGGCATACCACTTTCCCCTGTGTCCGGGCGTATTGAACTGCCGCATACGCACCACCGGTTTGGCGTATCACATATCCGATGACCATATCGCTTCTATCCACCATCCATCGGTTGCGTGCAGGTATCGCCCTCTTGTAATGCAAGCCCATCAGCTCCTCCGGCACAAGCACATCATCATACAGTGCGTCATACTGCGCCTTGTGGGTATTCATTTCGTTTGTTAAATACGGCTTCACGCAAATCAACCGTAATCCCAAAGCGGGGTAACGCCTTTTGGCAGCACGCACAGCAGAAATGAACACACGGTCAAATTCGCCCATGGCACCGGTGTAAAAAACCGTACACCCCATTTCAATCGCCTGTATTACGCAAGCCTGCACTGCCAATTCAATATTGCCAAACACGGTTCTATGCCCAAATCCACTACACGCCTTTTCCATTTTGACCCCACAACAAACATATTATGAACGCACTTTATATTCATTTAGGACATTGTAGCACATATAGAATATAAAATAAAGCCATAATAAACACAGTTTGGGGTGATATTATGGCCGGCAAGATCAAAAGTCTGTCCATTCGCATTGATGAAGAAATGCTCAACAAATTGCATGTGGTTGCGGATTATGAGGGGCGATCCGCCAACAGTGAGGCGTTATTCACCAGCAGGTCTACCCGGTCAACGGCCGCAAAGGCCGCCTGCACCTGGGCGCGGTCCGTTATATCGCAGGAAATGCTGCGCACCCCCTCCAACGGACAGGCATGGCGACTTAGGCACACCACCTGCCAGCCGTCTGCCAAAAGCGCCCGCGCCGTCTCCAGTCCAATGCCGCCGGATGCGCCGGTAACTACCGCTGTCTTCATACCCATTCCTCCAAAAAAAACAAAATAAAAAAAGGGTAAGAGCCTACTGCCCTTACCCTCTCTTGGTTTGCATTACTGCTCTACGGGATAATCAGAAACTTTCTTTCTGTCCTTGCCCAGCTTTTCAAACTTCACGGTGCCGTCCACCAGTGCATACAGGGTATCGTCAGAGCCGATGCCTACATTGGTGCCGGGGTGAATATGGGTGCCGCGCTGGCGATACAGAATGTTGCCGGCCAGCACGAACTGACCGTCTGCGCGCTTGGCGCCCAGGCGCTTGGACTCGCTGTCACGGCCGTTCTTGGTAGAACCCATACTTTTATGTGCAAAAAGCTGAATATCTAACTTGAGCATGACTTACACCTCCGAAATCAAAACTTGAATACTTTGCGGGTACTGCTCTGAAAGGGCGCTCAAATGGAGCTTTAGCCCTTGCAGGAGCACCTGCGCCGGGGCGGTATCCCCACTGAGCCGCAACTGAAGGAACCCGTCCTTCATCTCCGCTGCGGCCGGCAGGTGCAGCACCTCGGTTATGGTGTTGGCAGTGAGCAGGCAGGCGCTGGATACAGTGGCGCAAACAATATCCTCTCCATAAGGGGCTGTGTCTGCGTGGCCGCGGGCGGAAAAGCCCGTAAGCGCTCCCTGCGCTGCGAAAAAATCAATGGAAATCATTATGCCTTGATGGAAGTGATCTCAACCTTGGTGTAAGGCTGACGGTGACCCATCTTCCGCTTCTCGTCCTTCTTGGGCTTGTAGGTAAAGACGGTGATCTTCTTTGCCTTGCCGTTCTTCAGGACCTTAGCGCTAACAGCAGCCTTGGCACAATCCTTGCCTACCTTCAGCCCGTCGTCGGTGCCTACTGCAAGTACGGTGTCAAAGGTGATCTCGGCGTCTGCCTCGGCGTTCAGCTTCTCGATATAAAGCACATCGCCCTCAGACACCTTGTACTGTTTACCGCCGGTAACAATAACTGCGTACATCTGTCATTCTCCTTTACTTAAACTCGCTACGGCAGGCGCGCGCCAAAAGGGCGCAACTTACCAGCCCGCAATATGCGGCTTAACTATTATAACAGAATTCAGCCGATTGTCAAGATTTTTTTGTGCACCGGGGGCGCACGGTGATCTCACCGCTGCGCAGGGTAATCACGCTACCATCTTCCAGGCGCACCACCAGCCCACCGATCTCATCAATGCCGATAGCCGTAGCCGGGGTGGTCACGCCGTCTCGGATAAAAGTAATGGCCTTGCCCAGCAGCATACTGTGACTGCGGTAATAATCAATATAACTTTCGTAACCGTCGTCCAAGATCTCCCACAAATGGTCCGCAATCGCGGCGATCATGTCCGCCCGGCTCACATCTGCGTCCAAAGACGCGGCGTTCTCCACATCCGGCGGAAACTGCTCCGTCTGCATATTGGCGCCGATGCCGATGATCATGGCCTCGGCTAAGCCGCTCTCCATCCCCACAACGGCCTCCGTCAAAATGCCGCAGATCTTCTTGTCGTCTATGTACACATCGTTGACCCACTTAATCTGCGGGTGCTTGTCCGTCAATTCCTCAATGGCTCGGCACACCGCCACACCGGCAGCGGTAGTCACAGACACCGCGTCCTGAAGCCGTCGACCGTGATGGACCACCATGGTCATATAGATCCCGGTGCCCCGGGAGAATAAAACTGCTTGCCCTGGCGGCCGCGGCCGGCGGTCTGCTCATCTGCCACCACCAAAAAATTGCCTCGATACCCGGCGTTCAGCAGCCGCTTGGCCTCCGTGTTGGTGGAGTCCACCGTGGCATAATAAATGGGCTCCAGCGGGCAATGCAGCCGGGGGGTAAGCACCTCTGCCGTAACCAGATTGTTGTCGCCCAGAAATTTATAACCCAGTCGCTGGGTGGCTTCAATTTTGTACCCTTCCTCCCGCAATTGCTGCACACACTTGCCGACGGTTTGGCGGCTGACCCCCAACCGATTGGCCAGCTCCTGACCGCTGATGTAATTGGGGCTGCCCAACAACATATGCAGCACCGCGCTCTTGCTTTTTACGCGCATACGATCACCTCGTGTCTCCTCACATTTCTTTTTATATAATAAAAGCCACGCTCTTATTTTTGCAGATAAAACACCGCCAGCGTGCCCGGCCCACAGTGACTGGAAATGGTGCACCCGGCATCCGCCAGGATCAATTCCTTGCACCCGGTCTTGCCGCTGATCACGCCTCGCAAAAACGCCAGCGTATCCGGCGCAACACCGCCGCTGTCTGCCAGCACAATTCGTCCGGTGTCCATGCGCTTCAAATCCAGCAGTCGGTCCGTTACATACTGGCGGTAAACACTATCAATCTTGCCCCGATATTTTTTAGACACTTCCAAACTGCCCTCCGGGGTGACGGCGATACTGGGCTTGATCCCCAGCACATTGGCGCCGAAGCGGGCCACGCCGGAGCAGCGCCCACCTTTATACAAATACTCCAAGTCGCTGAGCACAAAGGTGGAAGACACCTTGGGCACCAACCGGCTCACCTTGGCGGCGATCCGCCGGGCGTCCATACCGCTGTCCCGCAGATCGCAGGCGCGCAGTACCAGCAGCCCCATGCCCATGCACAAATTCTTAGAGTCAATACAATATACATTGTCCAGATCCGCCGCAGCGGTGCAGGCGTTCTGATAGCTGGAGGAAATGGCGGAGGACAGTCCAATGTGCACGACGCTGCACCCGGCGTCCGTCCACTGCTTAAATTTGTCATAATACACACCGGGGGCACCGCCGCCGTCTTGGGCAGGCGATGGTTCTCCGCCACATCGGCGTAAATATCCGCCGGGCGAATTTCCACCCCGTCTGCATACGCCGTATCGCCCAGCAAAATAGACAGGGCAAAGCAGTACACATGGCGCTGCCGTTGCAGATCCACCGGCAGATCGCAGGTGGAGTCCGCCGAGATCATGACTTGGTTCATAATAACGCCTCCGAAAATAGTATAACACAAAAGCAGTGTCTGTCAACCAATGCGCGCAATGTTTACAGCAAACGAAAAACTCTATGCACCAAAGCGCAGGGTTACCTTTTGCAGGTCGCTGCGCTTGTAGCTTTTGTCCAGCGTAAAGGTAAGCACACTACGGCCGTCCGCCTCTGTAATCTCTGCACTTTTATCAATACGGTAGGTCACTTTGTTCCGGGTGATCTGCACCGCATAGTCCCGGGCATTCGCCGTATTTTGCATAAAGCTGTAGCCCTCCGCTGCCGTCAGCACAATCTGCTTGTTGGTAAAGCGCACGGCGCTCACCGCCTTGATCTGACTGTCCATCCCGCTGAAGGATCGCACCCCGTCCGCGCCGCTGTCCGGCACGGTAAGGGTACCCTCCACCCGGCTCAGCTGCGGCTCGGTAATGCCTGCGGTGCCGGAAGCGTTGGTGAGGGTATAGGCCCAGTCCCGCTCCGCCACATCCCGGGGGTCCGTAATGCGGTAGTTCTTGGCAGCCCGATAGTAAACGCTGCCTTTCTTTTAAGGAGAAGCCGCCCCCAAATAATCCAGGCCACAGTGGATGTAGCCCACAATCTTGATCTGGCGGGAGGGCTTGTAGTCGATACGCACGGCGATTTTGACTTTAATCTGCCCGTCCTCCACCGTGTAGGTGCCGATACCGTAGTCCCAGCCGTAAATGGTTTGCGGGGTGCCGTCCGTATTCGTTTCCGCCCGGGAAAATGCGGTGTACTTGGAGGTGGAAATACCGGTTTTTTCGTCAAAACTCAGGCTGCCGGAGGCATTGCCCATGGCCACCTGCACCCGCATAGGGTCATTCTTCAACTGGGTGACGCTGCACTTCACCGCCTGGGTAAAGGGCCGCTTCCAGCTCTCTCGGTCGGCAACCACAAGATCGTATTCAAAGCTGCCGTCCTTTTGCTTATGGGGGGTGAGCACATACAGGTCATAGGTGTACAGCTCCTGCCCGGTGGACCGGTCAATACCACTGACCAATCGCACCACCAGTTCTTTCTTTTTGTCGCCGTTCAGGTCCGTATAGTAAAGCTTGGGTCGTTCCTTGGTCAGGTAATGGCTCCAGCCGGAAAAGGTCTTGCTTTTGCCCTGATGGACCAAGATGGCCTTGTCCCCCTGGGCGTACAGCTGAAAGTCGCCCTCTTTATTCTCTGCCAAAAAGGTGCGTTTATTAGAAGCGGTGGTGCTCTCGGCGGTAACCACCGTCAATCCTTCCTCCGGCGCCTTGCCGTGGCGGTAGGTCTGAAAATAATAGCCCACCCCCACCAGCAGCCCGATCACCACCAGTGCAGAAAGCAAAATAATAGGTAAATTCTTTCTCATTCCGGAAAATCCTTAAAAAATGTCAGTCTTTATATTGGGTTCGGTAGTTAAAGGCACGGGGTGCATGGCCGGTCACATGATAACAGGTGCCGGTTGCCAGGCCAAAAATGGGTTTGTCGTGGCCCAAAGAATCGGAGTACACATCCACCACCTGCACACCGGGGAACGCCCGGTGAAAGCGGCGCACCTTTTCTTCACCCCGGCAGTTCTGCCCTAAAATACGCCCGGTCTTTGGGTTGTGCCGGGTGCACAGCAGATACGGCAGCCCCAGTCGGCGCTGCAATTCCTCCAGCAAAAAATCCGGCGACGCGCTGATGATCACCGCCGGGCGTTTCTTTTGGGTAAACCAGGGATACACCTGGTGCAAATGCTTCTCCCAAAAGCCCTTTGCCGCCCGCTGCACCGGCACCATGGGCAAAAAGCCGAAGCACAGGTTCTTAAATTTTTGCAAAGACAGAACCCGCAAGGCAAACAGCAGGCACGCAATGAACCAAACCGGCAAATACACCAGCACCCAAGGATAATGCAGGGCGCAGTAGCCGATAAACAGGGAGCCGCTGTCAAAGGGCACCAGGGTTTTGTCAAAATCGTAAATATCCACCTGCGCCGGCAGCGCCGTTTGAGGCGCCGTCTCGCCGATGGCAACCGGGTTTGGCATAATTAAACTTCCTTTTCGTCAAACGAGATGGTAATGGTCTTGTTGCTGGCAAAGCGGGTCAGCTTGACCCCGGCGGAGGCCAGCATACGCTTGCTGGCTAACGTGGCGTCCGAGTCAGCGTACTTGTCGCTGATATAGATCACTTCGTTAATGCCGCTTTGGATAATGGCCTTGGCGCACTCATTGCAGGGAAACAGTGCCACATAAATGCGGCAGTCCTTCAGACTGTTGCCCCCGGCGTTCAAAATGGCGTTCAGCTCCGCATGGCACACAAAGGGATACTTGGTTTTGTTGGGGGCATCGGCCGTGCGGTCCCAAGGGTACTCGTCATCGCTGCAGCCGCGGGGCAAGCCGTTGTAGCCCACGCTGACAATGTGATTGTCGCCGTTGACAATGCAGGCGCCCACCTGCGTATTGGGGTCCTTACTGCGCAAACAGCTGAGCAGGGAAATGCCCATAAAATACTCGTCCCAACTAATATAATCCTGACGCTTAGCCATCTTAATCACCATAGCCTTTCAGTACATCAATAAAATCTTGCAGCTCCGGGCGCTGCACATCCTCTACCCGACCGGCGTCCACCAGCGCATTCACCGCCGGGTCCAAAGGCAATTTCGCCAGCACCGGCACGCCCAGCGCAGCCGCCGTCTCCTCTACTTTAGACGTACCAAACAGCGGGTGGGACTTGCCGCAGTCCGGGCATACATAAGAACTCATATTCTCCACCAAGCCCAGCACCGGCACTTTCATCATCTTGGCCATATTGAAAGCCTTTTCCACGATCATCTGCACCAGATCCTGAGGGGTGGTAACGATCACGATCCCGTCTACCGGCAGGCCCTGAAACACGGTCAGCGCCACATCGCCGGTGCCCGGGGGCATATCCACAAACAGATAGTCCAGTTCTCCCCAGCGCACATCGGACCAAAACTGGTTAATGACCCCGCTAATCACCGGGCCACGCCACACCACCGGGGCGCTCTCGCTCTCCAGCAGCAGGTTAATGCTCATCAATTTAATGCCGCCGTCCGTAACGGCAGGCAGCAGACACTCGCCGTCCTGCATAGCCCGGCTGTGCACCCCAAAGGACTTCGGCACGCTGGGACCGGTAATGTCCGCGTCCAGCACACCCACTTTCAGTCCCGCCTTGGCGCACCCGGCCGCCAGCAGACAGGTGACCAGGCTCTTGCCTACGCCGCCCTTGCCGCTGACCACACCGATGACTTTCTTGATATGGCTGTATTTGTTGGCAGGCTGCTTAAAGTCCGCCTTGCGGCTGCCGCAGTCTGCCTGGCAGCCCTCGCAGTTATGATTACAGTTTTCGCTCATCTCAAACACCTCTGCATACCGGCGCTGCCGCCGGTTAAACTCTTAATAGTATTGCCGGATCACGAACTTAACCCGTCCCAGCACCACCAATTCGTCCACAATGATGGGGGCGTAGGCATCATTCTCCGGTTGCAGGCGGAAGTGACCGTGCTCCTTATAAAACCGCTTCACCGTGGCCTCCTCGTCGATCATCGCCACCACGATCTGGCCGTTCTCCGCCACCGGGGTGCGCTCCACCACCACAATGTCGCCGTCCTCAATATGGGCGCCGATCATACTGTCGCCCCGCACATGGAGGGCAAACAGCTCCTCCCCCGGCCGCGCGCCGAACACAGGAATATACTCCTCAATATGCTGGGTAGCAAGAATGGGCACACCGGCAGTCACCGTGCCCAGCAGCGGCACCTGGGCCACCTGGGCCGCGCGGCCGGGCAGTCGAATGGTGCGCTTGCAGTTGGGGTCCCGCTCAATGCAGCCCATACGCTCCAGTTTGTTCAAATTGTATTGCACGGAGGAGGTGGAGCTGAGCCCCACGGCGTCACCGATCTCCCGCACGGAGGGCGCCACACCCCGCTCGTCCAAAGTGCGCTGAATATAGCGCAGAATCTTTTGCTGCATCCCGCTGACAGCGTCCATGTTCGGGACCTCCCTTCCGTCCGCTTTTTCCTGTTTTATATTAAAGACAGTATAGCATTTGGCCCCTGCCTTGTCAAACAAATGTGCTAATCCGTCGGCATTCTGATCTCTTTTGCAAAAAAAGTGTTGACAAACGGGGCGCAATCGGCTATAATTCTGTTTGCAAGTTTTTCAGTATGGCTTTATAGCTCAGTTGGCTAGAGCACACGGTTCATACCCGTGGTGTCACTGGTTCGAATCCAGTTAAAGCCACCATGGCCCGGTGGTCAAGAGGTTAAGACACCGCCCTTTCACGGCGGTAACACGAGTTCGATTCTCGTCCGGGTCACCATAGGAACTTGAAGAAAAGCAGTCACCTATAGGGTGGCTTTTCTTTATCCGTTTGCATTTAGCCCGCAGCGCAAAGAGCTGCTACACAAAATTAGGGAATGAAAACCGCGCAATCCCCCCTGCGGCTACGCCGCATCCGCCTAACTGGCGCCCGTCCCCTCTGTCGCTGCGCGACATCTCCCCGCACTGCGGGGAGTCACCCTTTGCAAGGGGGGCTAAGATGTTGTACCCGATTTGGCTCCCTTGTAAAGGGAGCTGTCACGAAGTGACTGAGGGATTATGTGGGCCGATGTAGGTATCGACCCCTACATCATTTTCAAACAAAATACCTACACCCGTCCCGTTAGCTCAGTTGGATAGAGCGACCGCCTCCTAAGCGGTAGGCCGGAGGTTCAAATCCTCTACGGGACGCCAAAAGCTGCAAGCCACCCGGCCTTGCGGCTTTTTTTGCTTTTTCCACGGCAGAAATTTGGCTGCCGCAGACAGGTAAGTCTTGACTAACAGCCAGGCAATCCAGTACAGTAAAGAGATAGAAATATATGAAGAAAAGGAGACCGACCGATGACGCTAAAAGAACTGGAAGTTGGCAAAAGCGCCGTAATCCTGCGAGTGGGCGGCGAGGGCGCGCTGCGCCAACATTTTTTGGATATGGGCATGATCCCCGGAGCAGAGGTAACGGTCATCAAGCTGGCGCCCATGGGCGACCCGATGGAAGTACAGGTGCACGGTTATGAGCTGACCCTGCGCCTGGCAGAAGCGCAGCAAATCGACATTCAGCCCATTGGGCGCCGCAGCCGCAGTCACACATTCAAAGACCGAGCCAAGGACCAGGACCACCCGGGGCTGGGCGAAAACGGCAAATTCCACAGCAAAGCGGACGAGCACCCCTTACCGGACGGTACCGTGCTGACCTATGCACTGGTGGGCAACCAAAACTGCGGCAAGACCACCTTGTTTAACCAACTGACCGGTGCCAAGCAGCATGTGGGCAACTTTCCCGGCGTAACCGTGGATCGCAAAAGCGGCGCCATTCGCGGCTACCCAAACACAGAGGTTACGGACCTGCCGGGCATCTATTCCATGTCGCCCTTCAGCAGCGAGGAGATCGTCTCCCGCAACTTTGTGCTGCAGGATAAGCCCACGGCCATCATCAACATTGTGGACGCCACCAACATTGAGCGCAACCTGTATCTGTCCATGCAGCTGCTGGAAATGGGAATACCCATGGTCATTGCGCTGAATATGATGGATGAGCTGGTGGGCAACCGCGGCTCTATTGATGTAAACACCATGGAGGCCATGCTGGGGGTGCCGGTCATTCCCATCTCCGCCGCCAAGAATGAGGGCGTAGACGAGCTGATTCGCCACGCCGTTCATGTGGCCAAGCAGCAGGAGCCGCCGCTGAAGCAGGACTTTTGCGACAAAGACGACCACGGCGGTGCCGTGCACCGGTGTATTCACGCCGTAATCCACCTGATTGAGGACCACGCCGCGCTCGCCGGGCTGCCGGTACGCTTTGCCGCTACCAAGGCCATTGGCGACGCGCTGATCCTGCAGCAGTTGCAGCTGGATCGCAACGAGCAGGAGATGCTGGAGCACATTGTCCGCCAAATGGAAACGGAGCGCGGACTGGACCGCAGCGCCGCCATTGCGGATATGCGCTTTGACTTTATCGAGCGGCTGTGTGCACAGACGGTGATCCGCCCCCAAGAGAGCAAGGAGCGGATTCGAAGCGAAAAGATCGACCGCATTCTCACCGGGCGATATACCGCCATTCCCTGCTTTATCGGCATTATGATGCTGGTATTTTACTTAACCTTCAATGTAATCGGCGGCGGACTGCAAAAACTGCTGGAGCTGGGGATCGACCGTCTGTCCGCCCTAACGGACACGGCGCTGACCCAACTGCATGTGAACCCGGTCATCCACAGTCTGGTGATCGACGGTATCTTTACCGGCGTGGGCAGTGTACTCAGTTTTCTGCCCATCATCGTCACCCTGTTTTTCTTCCTGTCTTTAATGGAAGACAGCGGCTATATTGCCCGCGTGGCCTTTGTAATGGACAAGCTGCTGCGCAGGATCGGCCTGTCCGGCAAGAGCATCGTGCCCATGCTCATCGGCTTTGGCTGCACCGTGCCGGCGGTCATGGCCACCCGCACCTTAACCAGCGAGCGGGATCGAAAGATGACCATTCTGCTCACGCCCTTTATGAGCTGTACCGCCAAACTGCCCATCTACTCCTTCTTCGTCAGCGTCTTTTTCCCGGGCAAGGGCGGACTGATCATGTCCGGGCTGTACCTGCTGGGGATCCTGGTAGGCATTGGAGCCGCTTTTCTCTACAAAGACACCCTGTTTCGCGGCGAGCCCATCCCCTTTGTCATGGAGCTGCCCAACTACCGTCTGCCCAGTGTAAAAAATGTGGGTCAACTGCTGTGGGAAAAGGCCAAGGATTTTTTGCAGCGGGCATTCTCCGTCATTCTCATTGCCACGGTGGTGGTTTGGTTCCTACAAAGCTTTGACCTGCAGCTCAATATGGTATCCGACTCGGCCGACAGCATTTTGGCCCGGATATCCGGCATTCTGGTTCCGCTGTTTGCGCCCCTGGGTCTGGGCGACTGGCGCATTTGCACCGCCTTGATCAGCGGCTTTATGGCCAAGGAAAGCGTGGTCTCCACCCTGGAGGTCCTGTTCGGCGGCACCATCGGCAGCATTTTGTCGCCGCTGTCCGCCGGGTCGCTGCTGGTATTCAGCCTGCTGTACACCCCCTGCGTGGCGGCGGTGGCCTCCGTACGGCGGGAACTGGGCGGCAAGTGGGCTGCCGGACTGGCGCTGTGGCAGTGTTTGATTGCGTGGGTGGTTGCCTTTGTGATCCACGGGATCGGAGCGCTGCTGTGAATATTTGGGATATTCTGCTGCTGGCAGCCATTGTAACGGCGCTGTTCCTGGCCGTCCGCGCCTTGATTCGGCGCAAAAGCTGCGGCTGTACCGGCTGCGAAAGCTGTAACCGCTGCGCCCATTGCCGAAAAAACGAACGCAAGCAAAAACCGAAATCATAAAAAAAGCAAAAAGGAAAGCACGCTGTCTGCCTGCTTTCCTTTTTTTGCACAACCAAACGCCTTTATACCTATTGTGTTGTGCCGCCTGTAATTTTGCACATTTTCCACCGCGTTTTCCCCAAATAAAGCCGGCTGCTGTGTGGAAAACCCCAATATGCCCGCTGCAAAGCGCAGAGCAGAAAAAGCGCCCGGCAAAACCGGGCGCCTGCCAAAAGGGGAGAAATGGGTGCGCCGCCATTCGACGACCGCCTGCTTAAATATCGTCCCGCTTCAGGGTTTCAATAATATTGTCCTTTTTGATTTTGTCCAGCGCGTACAGCAGGGCCACACCGATCACGGCAAACACCGCCAGCGCCGCCGCCAGATAATAATACCAGCGGAAGGTATAGCCGTAGTCAAAGGAGCTGCCCAATATCTTGTACATCAGGAAATCCAGCCCCAAGCTAATCGGCAAGCCCCATACCAGCGCCATAACGCCGTAGCGAATATTCTCCAAATAAATGGACTTCTGGAACGGGGCGTCATACCCACGCTCTTAATCATAGCGAACTCTCGGCGCCGCTCCTCCATACCGGAAGAAATGGTATTGATAATGTTCATAACGGAAATCAGGGTAATCAGCGTAATAAAGCCGTAGCCAAAGGTCATCACCACCACATTCAGCGCCTGCATGGTCTGCGCCTGTGCCGCCGCGTCATAGCCGGTATGGCTGATGCCGTTTTGTACCTCATCCAGCACATCGGACACCCGGTTATACACATCGTCATGGTCCTGGGCAGTGATATAGTACCTGGCATAGCCGACAGCGTTGCCCTTTGCCAAAACAGACGGAAAATGCACCAGATAGCTGTGCATGGGCACCACCAAAGTGGGGCGCATAAAGCTGCCTAAAAGATTGCTTGCTTCCTTGTTCATCTGGGCAGCCACCTTTGCCGTGTACTTGGCATACAACTCGTTGCCCTCGTTGTCATAGCCCTCCATAGAGCCGGTAAAGGTTTGACCTACCAAGCTGCCTTGCAAGGGGTTTAACACCAGTCTTTGCTTCTTCTCCGTTGCCACTTGCACCCGGTTGATTAAAATACCCGTGGGGATTTTGTCATCCTGACAAACAGACGGGTCTATGCCTGCCTCCTTTGCCAAGGCGGCAAAGGTGTCGTTGTCCACACCCAGCACATTCACGGAGCGGTCCATATTGGCTTTCTTTGCCTCCGCCGTCAGTTGCTTATCCAAGCCGTCCACCATCATCTGATTATCGGCACAAATACGAATACTCTCAATTCCGGGCACATCGCTGACCTTCCGATTCACTTGCTCCACCTGGGCAACGGTCAACGGCCCGTCGGTATTAAAAATGCTCTCGTACACATCAAAGCCCATACCGTCGTACTCATTGTCAAGGGCGTTGGTGAGCATACTGGTAAAGTTGGCGGTGCTGAGAAACAGAATGACACTGACTGCCAGAGCAAACACCACCGTGCGGGAGCGCTTGGCGTTGCGCTTGTAGTTCTTTACCGCCAGCACATCCTCAAAACCAAAGAGCTTTTGGCGCAGGCGAGAGGTTTTCAGCTTCTTTGCATTTTTCACCTTCACGGTGTTGGTTTGGCGCAGCGCCTCAATGGGCGTTATCTTAGACGCCCGGTGCGCCGGGATCCAGGCGGAGATAAAGATGGTTAGGGCGCTGATGAGCACGCTACCAACTAAAATCTTCCAGTTCACAATGGCGTGCAGCCGCACACTGTCGCCGGTGGCCACCATAACGGTTTTCATAAAGCTGTCGCTAAGGGCACGCAGGGTAACGGCAATGCCGCCGATGCCGCAAAGTATACCGATGGGAATACCGATACAGCCTAAAATAAAGCCCTCAAAATACACGCTGCCCCGCTTTTGCACCCGGTAGCGCCTACGCTGGCCAGCATACCCAAGTACCGTGCCCGCTGCTGATAAGACACCGCAAAGCTGTCATAGATCATAAACACGGAGGCAAATACGATAATCAGCAATGGCTACAAAGCCGTACAACGCCCGCGTGATCCCGTCGCTCATTTGCACGCCGTTGTACATCAGATAGTCCGTATGAATCGTATAGAGGTCGGACCCATCGTTGTTTACTGCCTTGCCGTATACGGCCTTAGCGGCAGCCTTTATGTCCGTTGGCGTGTTGCTGCCCAAAGGGGCAAACTGCACATGGGCAATGTAAGTGCCCATGGCGTCCGTTACCGTATCATCCAGCCCGCAAAAGGCGCTGTAAAAGCCGGTGAGCTGGTTGTCATTCTCCAAAATACCGCAGATGGTATAGGTGCGCTGTGCCGTCTCCGGCTCAACCTGCGGATCGGCGGAATAGGTGGTAAAGGGCAAAGTGACCGTGTCGCCCACTTTCCACTTTAAGTCATTGCGGGTGATAAAGCTCTTGGTCACCAGCAGCTCCCGGGCGGTTACCGGCAGGCGGCCGGTGGCGGGCTTCATACTGTATATCGTAAAAAAGATTTTGGTTGCAAGCCGCACATCGGTGCGGCTTTTGCTGCTGTCCGAATCTGCCTTACTGCTGATCTCGCCCAGATCCATAGACAAACCGATGGCCTTTACATTCTTTTTGCTTTGCCAGGGTCTGCACATCCTTGCTTTTCAGCTCGTTATACTTGGCATGCCAGGCGCCGTCATAAGAGGCGGTGATCTCACCCATGGTGTTCATCAGTGACTCCACGCTGGTAAACACCGCCGTCACCATCGCCACACTGATGATAATGCCAAACAGGGTGATGACGGTGCGCTTTTTGTTCGCCCATAAGTGGCGCCAAGTTAACTTATTGATGATCTTCACTGGCGGATCACCTCATCCTTCACAATTTTGCCGTCCTCAACGGCAATCACCCGGTCTGCGTCCAGCGCAATGCGCTCGTCATGGGTAATAATAATAACCGTTTGGTTCAGTGCCTTGTTGAACTGACGCAGCAGCTCCACAATTTCTTTTGAGTTTTTGCTGTCCAGATTACCGGTAGGCTCATCCGCCAGCAAAATGGCAGGATTGTTCATCAGCGCACGGCCGATAGACACACGCTGCTGCTGACCGCCGGAAAGCTCTGAGGGCAGGTGCCCCAGTCTGTGCTGCAAGCCCAGCACCTGCACCAGGGAATCAAAGTGCGCCCGGTCCACCTTTTTGTCATCCAGCAGCAAGGGCAGCGTCATATTTTCCTCTACGGTCAAAATGGGAATCAAATTGTAAAACTGATAAATGAGACCGATTTGGCGGCGGCGGAAGATGGCCAGCGCCGTCTCGTCCAAGGTGGTAATATCCGTTCCGTCCACATACACATGCCCGTCCGTAGGCGTATCCACACCGCCCAGAATATGCAGCAGGGTGCTTTTGCCGGAGCCGGACGGCCCGATGATGGCAACAAACTGTCCTTTCGGCACGGTAAAGGACACATCGTCCAGCGCCCGTACCTCCGTATCGCCCTTACCGTAAATTTTAGATAAGTGCTCAATTCTCAAAATGTCCATAATGGCTCTCCTTTTTTTCGCTTTGTTGCCCTCATTATACCCGGCCAAAGTGTCAGCTCGGTGACAGTTTTGGTGACAATTTTGTCATCTCTCCCCCTGCGGGAGATAAGATCCGGCTTTGCTCCGTTTCTTTTATACCATATCTTGTATGCCTCTGGCAAGCACCCACTATTTTGCAAAATCTCTTTACAACGGCGGGGGTTTGCGCTATAATTGGCTCGCTGTGTACGGATCACACGGTATCGGGTGCAAGCTCCTACGGAGAGTCACCGATCCCGTAACTGTGTCCTCCGCCAATCGGCAAATACTGTAATGAGGTGAAAGATTATGACACAAGCTGAGAAGCAAGAAATCATCAAGGCTTACGCAACCCACGAGGGCGACACCGGTTCTCCCGAGGTACAGGTAGCTGTGCTGACCACTCGTATTAACGAGCTGACCGAGCACCTGAAGACCCACAAGAAGGATCATCACTCCCGCCGCGGTCTGCTGAAAATGGTTGCCGGATCCGACGACGACACCATGTTCAACGCCATTATGGCCGGTCATGAGGAGAAGAAGAAGAAGGTTGCCTGGATACCGACGACAAAAAGTGGCGACGAGCGCCTGAAGAGCCCATCTATGACGCCGGCATGAAGAGATCGAGGACTTCGATGATCGCTTGGATACCGACGACAAAAATGTGAAGAGGGCAAGCCCCATTATGACGCCGATCCTGTATGATCCTGGTACAGAAGCAAGATTGAGGCTTGGCTGAAAGACGAGCACAAGCGTGTGGACGGCCGCGGCATTGACGAAATTCGTCCCCTGAACGCAGAGATTGACCTGCTGGCCAGAGCCCACGGCTCCGGTATGTTCACCAGAGGCCAAACCCAGGTGCTGTCTGTGACCACCCTCGGCCCCATGAACGACGCCCAGCAGCTGGACGGTCTGGACGAGCAGACCGAAAAGCGCTATATGCACCACTACAACTTCCCCAGCTACTCTGTGGGTGAAACCAAGCCCTCCAGAGGCCCGGGCCGCCGCGAGATCGGCCACGGCGCACTGGCAGAGAAGGCACTGCTGCCGGTTCTGCCCTCTGTGGACGAATTCCCCTACGCCATCCGCGTAGTGTCTGAGGTGCTCAGCTCCAACGGCTCCACCTCTCAGGGCTCCATCTGCGGCTCCACCCTGTCTCTGATGGCTGCCGGCGTACCCATTAAGGCACCGGTTGCCGGTATCAGCTGCGGTCTGATCACCGGTGACGACGGCGTGTACGGCGACTTTATGACCATGATCGACATTCAGGGTCTGGAAGATTTCTACGGCGACATGGACTTTAAGGTTGCCGGTACAAAGAAGGGCATCACCGCCATTCAGATGGACCTGAAGGTGCACGGCCTGACCCCGGAGATCATCAAAGAGGCCTTTGCCAAGACCCATAAGGCCCGCAACTATATTCTGGACGAGATCATGCTGCCGGTGATCAGCGAGCCTCGCAAGCAGCTGTCTCCCTACGCACCCAAGATGCTCACCCTGCAGATCGACCCGGACAAGATCGGCGATGTAATCGGCAAGGGCGGCAAGGTGATCCAGGAGATCCAGAACACCTACGATGTGAAGATCAACATTGAAGAGGACGGCCGCATGTTCATCAGCGGTATAGATATGGACAAGTGCAACGGCGCTGTGGAAGTGGTGAAGCTGATCGCCACCGACCCGGAGGTGGGCGCCTTCTACAACGGTGTAGTAACCCGCCTGATGAGCTTCGGCGCATTCGTAGAGATTGCACCGGGCAAAGAGGGTCTGGTTCACATCAGCCGCCTGGATGTAAAACGCACCGAGCGTGTAGAGGATGTCGTTAATGTTGGCGACTCCGTTGTGGTTAAGTGCATTGAAATTGACGATCAGGGTCGCATTAACCTGTCCCGTCGGGATGCACTCATTGAGCTGGAGGGTATGACCCCGGAGAACGAGATCGACGATACCCCCCGCCGCCCCCGCAGAGACGACCACCGCGGTCATGATCGTGACCGCCGCGACCGCCGTCCCCGCAGATAAGGCGTAAAATCGCATAACAAAAGACCGATACCACTTACGGTATCGGTCTTTTTGTTGAGGGAGAGTTATAAAAGAATAATCCCTCAGTCAGCTACGCTGACAGCTCCCTTTACAAGGGAGCCTGATCGGTTTGCCCCCCTTGCAAGGGTGACTCCCCCGCAGTGCGGGGAGATGTCGCGCAGCGACAGAGGGGACGGGCGCCCGTTAGGCGAAGCGGCGCAGCCGCAGGGGGGATTGCACCGGAGGTGCCCCAATCCCTGCCCGACGGAGGGATTTACCTTTTATTCAATCCCAAAATGCGCCTTTGCCAAGCGCACGGTCTCCATCGCGTCCTTGGCGTAATGATCCGCGTGGATCATCTCCGCATAAGAGCGGGTAAGCACCGCACCACCAACGATCACCTTGGCATTGGTGTTCTTGTGCACCAGCTCAATGGTACGCTCCATGGCCGGTACGGTGGTGGTCATCAGCGCAGACAGTCCCACCAGCGTGGCGTTGTTGTCCTGCACCGCCTGGAGCACCGTTTCCTCCGGCACATCCTTGCCCAGGTCCAGCACATCAAAACCGTAGTTCTCCAGCAGCACCTTCACAATATTTTTTTGCCAATATCGTGAATATCGCCGTGCACGGTGGCAAGCACAATTTTGTGGGGGCTTTTCTTTTGCTGGCCGGTGGTGCGCAGCTTTTCCTTGATCACATCAAAAGCAGATTTGGCCGCGTCTGCGCTCATCAGCAGCTGGGGCAGAAACACTTTATTCTTCTCAAACCCGTCGCCCACCACATCCAGTGCCGGGATAATATGCTCGTTGATGATTTGCAAGCTGTCCTGCTCTTCCAGCAGCCCGGCAGCGCACTGGCCCGCCTCCTTGCGCATACCTTTGATAATGGCGGTTTTCAAATCCACCGTGGTGCCTGCAGGCGTAGCTGCCGCCGTCTCCGTCACCGAGGCGATATAGTCCTGGCAGTTGTCGTCCAGCCCCGCCAGGGCGTTATAGCTGTAATAGGCGTTCATCATGGCGTCGCTGAGGGGTTCATAATCCCGGCGGACAGCCCCGCTTCCAGCGCCAGGGTAAAGAACGCGGTATTGATCATCTCCCGCTTGGGCAGTCCAAAGGAAATATTGCTGACGCCCAGGGTGGTGGCAACGCCCAGCTCGTGGCGCAGTATCCGCACCGCCTTCAGCGTCTCAATGGCGTTGCGTTTGTCCGTGCTGACAGTCATCACCAGCGCATCAAACACCAGCTGGTGCTTAGGGATACCATATTCCGCAGCGGTGGCAATAATCTTCTTGGCAATGGCAATGCGCCCTTCTGCCGTAGGGGGAATACCGCTCTCGTCCAGGCACAAGCACACCACAACAGCACCGTACTTCTTCACCAACGGAAAGACGGCGTGCATACTCTCCTGCTTGCCGTTCACAGAATTGAGCATAGCCTTGCCGTTATAATGGCGCAGGCCCACTTCCATAGCCTCCACATCGGAGGTGTCGATTTGCAGCGGTAGATCCAGCACCCCTTGCAGGGCAAACAGCGCCTGCTGCATCATAGCCGGCTCGTCAATCTCCGGCAAGCCTACATTCACATCCAAAATATGGGCGCCCTTATCTTTTTGGGCAATACCCTCTTTGATAAGATAGTTAATATCCTTTTCCCGCAGGGCGGCTTTCATCAGCTTTTTGCCGGTGGGGTTGATCCGCTCGCCTACATGACCGGCTTTTTGCCCAGCTCCACCGTTTGGGAATAGCTGCTCACCAGCGTGCGGGGCGCCGGGGTATGCACCACCGCAGGAATGTCCTTGACCCGCTGGATCATCTTTGCAATATGCGCCGGAGTGGTGCCGCAGCAGCCGCCCAAATAGCTGACCCCCAGCTTGGCAATGGCCTCCATCTTCTCCGCAAAGGCCTCCGGGTTCACATTATACACCGTCTCGCCGTTGACAGACTCCGGCAGCCCGGCGTTGGGGTTCACGATGATGGGCAGGCAAGTCAGCTCCCGCAGCTGCGCCACCAGAGGCAGCATTTGGTCCGGTCCCATGGAGCAGTTAAAGCCCAGGGCGTTTACCCCCAGTCCCTCCAGCATGGTCACTGCCGTTTCAATATCCGCGCCGGTAAGCAGCCGCCCTTTTTCGTCCATGATCATGGTGGTAAATACCGGCAGGTCACAATTTTCCTTGGCCGCCAGTACCGCCGCCTTCAACTCCAGCGTGTCGCTCATGGTCTCAATAAGCACCAAGTCCGCACCGGGGGCACCGGCACGAATGGTGCGGGCAAACAGGTCGTAGGCGTCGTCAAACGCCAACTCGCCCATGGGCTGAAGCAGCTTGCCCAAAGGGCCAATGTCCAGCACAACTTTCTTTCCGGTGCGGCGCACCAGCGCGGTGGCTGCCTGCACCAGTTCCTCTACATTGTCAAACTTCAGGCCGTTGGCGCCAAAGGTATTGGTGCTGATAAACTCTGCTCCGGCGTCCGCATACGCCTGATGAATGGCGGCGATCTCCTCCGGGTGGGTCAGGTTCAGCGGCTCCGGCAGCGCACCGGGGCCAAGCAAACCGGCTGCCTGGAGCATGGTGCCCATGCCGCCGTCAAAAAAGCGAATCTTATTCATGCGCTTGTCCTCCGTCCTGGGGTTCAATACCGATAATGGCCGTTACGCTCTTGGTGGGGATCATTTGGCAGGTGTCACTAAGGGTCAGCCCTATGCGCTTGGTCAGATCCAACAGAGCAAAAATCTTGCGTTGCTCGGTAATATCTAAATCAAAATAGCCCGGCGAATATCGCTGCCGCAGGGTCAGCCCCTGGGCACGCAGCCGGTTTTCTATACCGTCGCAGACCTCCTCGATCTTAGAGGCCAGCACCGCCTGCATCACCGCGCCTCGGGCAATACCGTCCACCGAGTAGGTGCGCAGCAGCCGATCGCACTCAAAGCCCAAAGTGGCACCGAAAATGCACACCCGATCGCACCCGGCAATGGTTTGCGCCAGGCGGCGGCTCTTTAGGGTAAAGCCCTCCACCTCCAGCGCGTCCTCCGTCACCCGGCAGGGAAAGATCCGCTCCAGGGTGCGGGGCTGCACCGTAGCGTCCACTTCCGCCATACAGTCGTCGATCAGCGCCAGCAACCGGGGATCATCCACCCGTGAGGCGGTGCGCAGATAGGGTAAAATCTCTGTCTTATTCATGAATAATGCTGCCCAACTCTCGCACAATGGCACCGGCCACATCCGGCTTGTTCATGGTGTAAATATGAATATGATCCACGCCGTTGGCCATCAGGTCGATGATCTGCTCGGCAGCGTACACAATGCCCGCCTGCTGCATGGCGTCGTCCCGATCGCCGAAGCGCTCCACGATCTTTACAAACTTGGTGGGCAGAGAGCAGCCGGACAGCTTCACCGTCCGCTCCAGCTGGCTGGCCTTGGTAATGGGCATGATCCCGGCGATCAGCGGCACATCAATGCCCTTAATGGCACACATCTCCCGAAAATTGTAAAACACCGTATTATCAAAAAACATTTGGGTGGTCAGAAAGTCCACGCCGCAGTCCACCTTTTGCTTTAAGTGCTCCAGATCTTCCACCCGGTTTTTGCTCTCCGGGTGCACCTCCGGATAGCAGGCGCCGCCAATGCAAAAATCACCCAGCGTGCGAATTTCATTTACCAGTTGGTAAGCGTGCTCAAAATACTGCTCTGCCGGGAACTGAAAGTCCCGGGGAATATCCCCCCGCAGGGCCAAAATATTCTCAATGCAGTTCTCTTGCAGCTCCGCTACCACCTGATGAATTTTATCCCGGGTAGAGGTCAAGCAGGTCAGATAGGCCAGTGGGGTCACACCGTCGTCCAAGATCTCTCTTGCAATCTCCGTTGTAAAGCCGCTGGTGGTACCCGCAGCACCGTAAGTAACGCTCATAAAGGCCGGGTGGCTCTTTACCATCTCCTTGACCACTGCCTTGGTGCCCTCAATCTTGTCCCACTGCTTTGGAGGGAACACCTCAAAGGATACGGTGGGCTTTTGCTCTAAAATCGCTTTAATCTTCATGCTTTTTATCCTCCGTCAGCAGGTCGGCAAGGGTCCTGCTCTCTAAAAAATCGTCAATCAACCGGTCCAGCTCCTGCCACATGGGGCGGGTCATACAGGCGTGCACCCGGGTGCAGCCGCTGTCACAGTCCATACAGGCCACCGGCGCCAGCGTGCCCTCCGTCAGCTTTAAGATGGCGCCCACGGTGTAGTCCTCCGGCGCCCGGGTCAGGCGGTAACCGCCGCTTTTGCCCCGGCGGCTCTCTACCATACCGGCTTTATTTAGCATAGCCACAATGGCCTCTAAATATTTCATACTCACTGCCTGCCGCTGGCTGATATCGTGCAGCGAAATATAAGCGTCCGGACATTGCTGGGCCAAATCCAGCATCACTTGCAGGGCGTATCGCCCGTTTGCTGAAATCATCATTTCACATCACCGCAGCAATAATACCACAAAAAAGGTAGGAATACAACTGCACCGGCGGTTTTTCCTATATATTATCGGTATACGCACCATAGGCTGGGTCACTGGCGCCGATGGTGCGCACGCTGCCAAAGCGCCCACCGCCAAATGCGCCGCGCAAGGATCCATTTCGCTCCTCTTTTTCATAAATTAAAAATGAGCATTTGATAAGCATAATCGAGATAATAAGAGAATAAGTGAGAAACGAAAGGATATATTAAATTTGTTGCCAAAAATGTTGACTTTGCCCCTCGCCTGTGCTATTATATTCCGGCACGCAGAAAGAGCCAAGCGCTCTGCGGAGAATTTGAACAACGGAGGACTAGCGATTATGTCAACATTTATGCCTAAAGCGGACGAGATCGAACGCAAATGGTATGTGATCGACGCTGCTGACAAGCCCCTGGGCCGCGTAGCCGCTGAGGCTGCCACCCTGCTGAGAGGCAAGCATAAGCCGATCTTCGCCCCCCATGTGGATTGCGGCGATTTTGTCATCATCATCAACACCGATAAGGCCGTTCTCACCGGCGACAAGCTGAACAAGAAGCTGTATCAGCACCACACCGGCTACATCGGCAACCTGAAGGAAGTCAAGTATGGCACCCTGATGGCCGAGAAGAGCGACTTTGCCATGGAACTGGCTATTAAGGGTATGCTGCCGGACAGCACTCTGGGTCGCAAGCAGCTGACCAGATGCCGCATTTTCAAAGGCGCAGACCACAAGCACGAGGCCCAGAAGCCGGAAGCTTGGAATAAGTAAGGGAGGTATCTGAATTATGTACGAAACGAATCCGTATTTCTACGGCACCGGCCGCAGAAAAGAATCTGTTGCTCGTGTACGCGTTTATGCAGGTACCGGCAAGATCACCATCAACGACCGTGATATCGACGATTATTTCGGTCTTGAGACCCTGAAGCTCATCGTGCGCCAGCCGCTGGCCATCACCGACACCACCGAGAAGTTTGACATCGTTTGCCGTGTAAGCGGCGGCGGCGTAACCGGCCAGGCCGGTGCCATCCGTCACGGTCTGTCCCGTGCCCTGCTGCAGTATGACGAGAGCCTGCGTCCTGCACTGAAGAAGGCCGGCTTCCTGACCCGTGACCCCAGAATGAAGGAGAGAAAGAAGCCCGGTCTGAAAAAGGCCCGTCGTGCTCCTCAGTTCTCCAAGAGATAATTTATACAGATTATCCCAACAGCACTTCCAACACGGAAGTGCTGTTTTTCTTTACCCATTGCGGCATGATCCGATTGCGTGCCGTTTCAGCGCTATCAAATCGACAAATGAAAAAAGCAGCTGCCCGAAAAATTTCGAGCAACTGCTTTTTGACGATGAAATCTGTTTTCACACGGTTATTCTTCATTTGATCCATCATCTATTTTGTTAAATTTTTAAAAAACCGAATCTGCGCTTTCTCGTTGTCATACCCGATGGAACGATAGAATTTGTGCGCCTCTGTTCTGGACTGCCCGGAATTCAGCCGAACGGCGTGTATGCCGCAAACCTTTGCCCAATTTTCCACAGCGCGCATAAGGGCTTTGCCGCAGCCCCTTCTGCGATATGCTTTTGACACGGCTAAACCTAAAATGTTGACCAGGCTTTCAAAATAAAGCGTGTTGTATTGCTCCGCATGAACATAACCGACGACCTTACCATCCATTATGGCAACAAAAACCTTTTCTCTGCTTGCATCCAGATTCTTCAATCTTTCCTTGACCAAATCGGCGTTACAGTTATAACCCAAATCCTGACAGCAGATTTTGTGAATATCGATATAGTCGTTTACATTTGCTTCTCTGATCATCCATTCAACCTCAAATCGGTTCAACACTCGCCAATACCATCCTGATTTTAACACATGAACACACAAAGTGCAATGATCATTCTATCCCAACAACACCGTATTTTGCGTATGGCGCAAACGGTAGGCGTGGATATCATCCGTCTGCGAACACACGGCAACCTATGCCTATTGCGCGGCGGAGCGGAATGTGGTACTATGGAGAGAGAACGCCGAGGAGGTATGGTATGAATATTCTAATGCTGGAGGACGACCCGGCCATTGCCCAGGGGCTGCGTTATTCGTTGGAGAGTGAGGGCTACACGGTCACCCACTGTGCCACGGTGACCCAGGCGCTGGAGGCGGTGGGCGCCGGCCGATTCGACCTGTGCCTGCTGGATTTGACCCTACCGGACGGCAGCGGCTACGATGTGTGCAAGGCCATTAAAGCCAAGGACGACACACCGGTGATCTTTCTCACCGCCTTTGACGATGAAGTGAATGTGGTGATGGGCCTGGAGCTGGGCGCCGACGACTACATCAGCAAGCCCTTTCGCCTGCGGGAACTGATGGCGCGGATCAAGACGGTGCTGCGCCGCAGCAAGGGCGCTGCCACCGAGGAAATCCGTATAAACGGTCTGACCGTGCGGATGAAAGAGGGCAAAGTGCTGAAAAACGGGCAGGAAGTGATTCTAACCGCCCTGGAATACAAGCTGTTGCTGACCTTTTTGCAAAACCGTGGCCGGGTGCTCAGCCGCAATATGCTGCTGGAGAGCATTTGGGATGTGGCCGGCGACTTTGTCAGCGACAACACGCTGAGCGTATACATCAAGCGGCTGCGAGAGAAGATCGAGGACGACCCGGTGGAGCCGCAGATCATTAAGACCGTGCGGGGCATGGGCTACAAGGTGGACGAATGAGCGAGGACAAACATTTTCGCCGCGCGCTGGTGCTGGGGCTGGTGATCAGCGCCCTGCTTATCGGCGTGGGCTTTTGGCAAAGCATTACCATGGGCATAATCTGCCTGGTGGGCTGCGGGGCGCTGCTGGCAATATTCTGCCTGTACACCCGCAATCAAACCCGAGAAATTCGGCGGCTGTCCGATTACCTGACCACCCTGGTCAACGGCACGGCGCCGCTGCTGGTGCCCGCCAACAACCAGGAAGGCGAGCTGTCCCTTCTGGAGAATAACATTTACAAAACCGCCCGCAAGCTGCAAACCCAGGCGGAGCTGATGCAAAAAGACAAAACCTACTTGGCGGACGCGCTGGCCGACGTCTCGCACCAGCTAAAGACCCCCATCACCTCCATGACGGTGATGACGGATCTGCTGCTGGAAGAGGATCTACCCGCCGAAAAGCGGCTGGAATTCCTAAAGGGTATTTCCGCCCAGCTGGAAAAAAATGCAGTGGATGATCACCACTCTGCTGAAGATCAGCAAATTTGACGCGGGCACGGCAGTGCTGCACAAGGAGCCGGTGGAGCTGGCCGCAGTGGTAGAGCAGGCGCTGGCGCCCTTTATCATTCAAGCGGAGCTGCGCCAAATGACGCTGGCCGTGGACTGCCGGCAAGGGCAATTTTTGGGCGACCGGCTGTGGACAGTGGAAGCGGTGCAGAATATTGTCAAAAACTGCCTGGAACACATGGACAACGGCGGCACCCTGCGCCTAACCGGCACCCAGACCGCCCTCTATTGCCAGCTGGTGATCGCCGACGATGGCTGTGGAATCGAAAAAGAGGACCTGCCCCATATCTTTGAGCGGTTTTACAAGGGCAAAAACGCCGGAGCAGACAGCGTTGGCATTGGACTGGCGCTGAGCAAATCCGTGCTGAACCGGGAGAACGCCACCGTGGAGGTGCAAAGCACCGTAGGCGTCGGTACCACCTTTACCATTCGATTTTATCGGAATATTATTTAAGGGCATTGACGGACGGTTCTTACAGCGGGCGGATACTATCCGCCCATACGAGGGCACTTTTGTAACCGATTGACCGTAGGGGCGGCAACCTGCCGCCCGCACTGCGTGCAATTCACTCATTGCACCCTACAAATGTATATTTTACGCAAATACATTGCCCCATTTTATAACAACGAAAAACGGACCACCTATACGGGTGGTCCGTTTTTTTTGCTATTTTGTCCGTCTTTATTTAGCAGCGTTGAACTGGCGATCCAGCAGCACGTAATCCCGGGCGTTGATGATCCCGTCGCCGTTCACATCCAGCAGCCGCTCATAGCGGTCGCTGCCGGTCTTGGCATTCAGGCTGTCCAGGAAGGTGACCGTGCGCGTGTCTACCCCACAGCCGCCGGTGCAGGAGATGGTGGCCACGCCATCGGTTCTAAAGGCGGTAACTGCGTAGTGGTGATCGTCCGTGTACAGGGCGTACACCTCTTTATCCGCCGTGATATTCTCCAGCGTGTCGCTCCAACCGGCCAGCGCCTTACACTGGGGCAAAGCAAAGTCCGTAGGTGCAACCGCCGTTTGGCCACTGTTCACCGCTACGGCAGAAAGCAGCACATTCTTGGTTTCGTCCCCATAAAAGCGCACCTGATAAAAGTCTTTGACAACTGTCACATCTACCGTCATGGCGCCGGCCAGATCCGAACCGGTGGCGTACTCATAAGTAAAGCCGTTTTGCATCAGCGCATAATCCGTGGTGACAAAATTGCCGTTCTCATACTTCTCCGTATCCTGGTACACCACGCCGTCCGCAGCCAAACCGTCCACCGGGGCACAAAACACATTATCCTGTTGCGTAGCGTTCACCGTAATGGTCTGCCGGCCCAGGGTCACGGCGGCCAGCGCCGTATTGGCGCGCAGATCCAGCGACGACAGGTGGTTATTGGACACGATCAGGGTGGAAAGCGCTGTGTTGGCACCCAAATTCAGTGTCGCCAACTGGTTGTTGGCACACTTTAGATAAGTCAGCGCTGTGCAGCCGGACAAATCCAAGGCGGTAAGCGCGTTGTTCTCGCACAGCAGGCGCTGCACACCGGCAGGTAATTTCAGCTCCGTCAGCTGGTCGGCAGCACAGTTGATCTGGGTCAGCGCCGTGTTTTTGCTTAGATCCAGCGTGCCCAACGCATTGTCCATACAGGTCAGCTGGGTCAGCTTGGACAGGGCACTCACATCCAGCGAGGTCAGCCCAATGTCTGCGCAATAGAGATTTTGCAGATTATAGAAATACTGTATGCCCTCCAGGCTGACAATGGGGGTACCTTCCCCAGCACATCCTCCTGCCACGCAGGCAGCATCATACGGGTGATGCTGCTGCGCTCAGAATCAGAGAGAATGCCGTCGCCGTTTTTATCGCACTTCTCTGCCACAATTTGACGGAAGCCGGCGTCCGGGAAATGGCTTTCATCAATCGCCACATCCTGCGCCGCCCGTACAAGGAGTGTACCCGTAAAACAAGCGGACACCAGCAAGACGGCCAGCACCAGACTGAGCCTTTTTGGTTTTTTGTTGCATAACTTAGAGTCCTTTCGTTGACGGGTTAAAATCTGTTAAAGGTCACTTGAATGGAGTTGGTCACAGTGGAGCCGTCCTCCAGGGTCAAGGTGCAGGTGATGGTGGCGGTGTATTTGGTGCCGAACATGGCGCCGCTGGCAGAAACCTTACCGGTTTGGTCCACCACCAGGTTCTTATTGTTGGAGGTCCACAAAGCGGACACATAGGCGTCTGCGTCTGTGGGATAGGTGCTCACGCCCAGCTGAATGCTCTTGTTGGTGTACACACCGCTGCAGCCGTAAGACACAGATTCTACCTCATTGCCATCGTAAGTGAACTTAAAGCTGTCAATGTTGATCTTCTGGTTCACCAGCTTGACGGTGATGGTCTTGGTATAAGTCCGATCGTAAGCGTCCTTCAAGGTGTAGGTCACCTTCACGCTGCCGGAGGCGTCTGCGTTGGTCTTGGTAAGCACCAAGTTGCCGGCAGCATCCGTAGTAGCGGTTACATTGTTTTCTGCCGCCGTGGTCCAAGACGGATCCTGCACCATCGCGCCGTCGGCATAGGCAGCAGACAGGGTCACCTGCTGGTTGTCATCCACAACCAGCGCCTTGCCCTCGGTCACCGCAGCGCCGCCGCTGGTAAAGCCAATCTCGCCGGGGCCGACGAACTCGTGGCCGGCCAGCGCATTCTGGGCCTGTTTCAGTGCAGAAGTGGTAGCGTCAATGACATCCTGTGAGGACTCATAGTCCGCATTGACCGCCACGGCCTTATCGTAAGCGGTCTTAAACGCCATACCGTAATCGTAAGCGTAATCCTTGTAATCCACCGCACCGGCATCCGCAATAGCCTGCTGCAAGGCGGAGAAATCATAAGTCGTATAGGCAATCACCGTGGCGGTGTAGCCGCCGTCCACCGTGGTGGCGGTAATGGTGGCCTTGCCCTGGGATACAAAGGTGATCTTGCCGCTGTTGTCTACCGTGGCGATCTCCGGGTGGTCACTGGTAAAGGTGCAGTCCCGCAGCGCCAAGGAAGCAATGGTGGCAGAGGAGGTTACCGTAGGCGTAATGGTCATGGTATCCTGCGGTGAGCCGTGGACCATATCCGTGTCCATACTTACACCGGTCACCGCATAGCGGGTGAAGCAAACAGTGGTGGTGGCAGTGAAGCTGTCGCCCTTCACGGTGGTGATGGTGCAGGTGATCTCTGCCCACTGGTTGCCGCTGTCTGTATTGGTCACCAGCCCGGTGTCGCTGACGGTGACCTTGTCGTTGGAGCTGGACCAGGTGATGCTCTTGTATAGACCGCCGGCAGGCGCCGTTACAGCAGACAGCTGAACGGTCTTGTTCTTCAAGCTCAGGTCATTGTGCAGGTAGCGGATATGACCCGGATTGGGAATGGTCACATTGGCCTGGGCCTCTGTATCTGCCGTCAGGCTCACGCCCTCGGCGATAATGTACTTCACCAAACCGTTGTGGGCGCTTTCCAGCAGCTCCACCTGGGCATCAATCTCAGCCTGGGTGGACAAACCGCTGTCAATCATCACCTTGGCCTGACCACAGGCGGTCTCCAGCACAGCCAGGGAATCCTCCGTGTATATATACTGGCCCTTTGCCTGATTGACCAGGATTTGGTATTCGGCGTACTTGGCTTCCAGCACGGAGTAGTCCGCACGCACGGTTACGGCGCAAGTGGCGGTGTAGCCGCCGTCCAGGGTTTTTACGGTGATGGTGCAGTCGCCCACATCCACCGGCGTAACCAGTCCGTTCTCTACCGTAGCCACAGCCGGGTTCGAGGAGGTCCAGGTTACATCGTTAAAGGTCTTGTTAGAGGAACCGGCAAGCGTTGCATTCAGCTGTACCGGATTCTGGGTCACCAGCAAATTCAACTGGGTCTGATCCAGGCTGACGCCGCTGATCACGCTGCCGCTCATTACAACGGTAAAGCTGCGGCTCAGTGTGCGGCTGTAATGGTCTGTGTTGGTCACCGTCACCTTCGCCCAGCCGTTGGCAGAAGCAGAGGAGGGACTCAGCACCAGCTTGCCATCGGTCTGCGTGGCTTTGATGTTTTTGCTGTCGTCCACCGTCCAGCTGATGCCATTGCTGTCTGCACCCGTCGGCACTACGGCGGCGCTCAGCTCCAGCTTGTTGTTCTCATGCAGCGTATTGGCGTAGCCGTTCTTGCTCAGGTCAATAGACAAGGCGTCGTTGTCGCCAATCGTACCGCTGGTGCGCTGATTATAGCTGCCTATGGCGGTGTTGCGACTGTAACCCACATAGCTTACATCAATAGACTGCACTTTAATGATCTGATGACCCTCCAGCGCAGCGCCGGCCTCTACCAATGCCTGTGCGGCCTGGTTGATCTCGTCCTGGGTCTTGGTGTTGTCGTTCATCACGGACTGGGCTTCCTCATAGGCCTGCTTAAAGGTAATGCCTACGGTGTACTCATAGTCCTGATAATCCGTATCTTTATACTTCTCCAATGCGGCCTGCAGCGCGCTGCGATCACCGCCGGTAGATACGGAGCAGGTGGCGGTGTAGCCGCCGTCATAGGCAATGGCACGCACGGTGGTGGCGCCGGTGGACACAAAGGTCACCAAGCCTTTATCGTCTACGGTGGCGATATTTTCGTTATCGCTCTCCCAATAGAGGTCAGAGATGGATGCCTTGCCCACGCCCAAGGTGCCTGATGGCTGCACCGTCGCCGTCAGCTGATGGGTATCCCCAATGGAACCGCTGACAGCCGACTCGGAAATGGTAATGCCGGTGGCAGGTGTGTACGCAAAGGATACCCACACATCGTCCGTCCAGGTCTGGCCAAAGTGATCCGTAACCGTACAGGTGATCTTGCCGTAGTAGCCCTCGTTCTTCAACACATTGAAGGAGGTGTTCTTGGCGGGAGAGGCCACGCCGTTTTCAGAAATCACGATCTTGTCGGTAGAAGAGGTCCAGGTAACGGACGCATAGTTGGCATTGTTGGGGTACAGGCGTACATTCAGATCCAGCTTAGCGTCCTTGTATGCGCCGTCGGTAAGCAGCGACACATCATATTGATAGAAGTTGCTGGCCTCCTCGCCGTCCAAATAAATCTCTACATTGTTAATATGCGTATATTTCTCCAGGCCCTTGTAAGCGGCAATCAGCTTTTCCAACTGGGCGTCCACTTCTTTTTGGCTGGATGCGTTGGCGTCGATCAGCGCCTGGGACTCGGCAATGGCATCCTGGAAGGCCTGCCAGGTGGCCGGGTAATAGTTGGTTTCTGTCAGCTCCAGCGACTTATAGGTATCGATCTGGGCTTGCAGGGCGTCATAGTTGGTCACCACATTCACCTTGCACTGGGCGGTATAGCCGCCGTCACAGGTGGTCACAGTCACCACGCAGTCGCCACCGCTCTTAAAGGAAACTACGCCGCTTTGGTCCACAGTGGCAATCTCCGGGTCAGAGGTGGACCAAATCACATCTGCCACAGAGGCCTTGCCCACGATGCCAAAGCCGGTGGCTCCACCGTTGCCTTTAAGGTTTGGCTTTCGCCTACCTTGCCGCCGACGATCTCCGTGGTGTCCAACTTAATGCCGGTAACCGGATCGTTGGCAAAGGCCACATACATGCTATCGGTGTACACATTATCCATATAGTCGGTGGCGGTAACGGTAATCTTGGCCTGGCAGGCCTTGTTACCTGCGGGCTTCACAATACCGTTGGCGTCTACCTTTACACTGTCGTTATCGCTGCTCCACTTGATGGTGCGATACATAGCGGTCTTGGGTGCCACCTGGGCGTCCAAATCCACAGAGTAGCTGTCATACCGCTTAGAGGTAGACACCTTCACGCTGCGGAACGCGCCGGCGTCCGAGCCGTCCTTGTTTACAAGGGTCACACCGGTCAAGCCGATATAACCGCCCAGCTTGTAGAAAGCGTACAGCAGTTCACGGGCGTAAGTATCACAGCTGTCCTGGGCAGCCATAGGCTCATCATAATAGACATAATAAGCATAGTCCAGCTTTCGGCTGAAGTCCTTATATAATGTTTTATTTTCGTTGGTGCGCTCGATCACCGTGTCCTCGCAGATGTTAATCACCTGCTTTAAGTAATCCTTGTCCGGGTACACGGTCACCTGCTTCTCCGCCACAATACCGCCGGAAACAGACGCGCAGTACAGGGTAGCGGTGCCTACATCCACACCGGTAACCACCGCATCGCCGTTGTCGTTGCCCTTGGGGGCTACGGTCAGCACGCTCTCGTCCGAGGAGTACCAGTTGGCGCCGTAGCAGGCCTGTGTCGAGGAGGTGGAGCCGCTAAAGGTCATGGCGTGAGACACATCCAGGGTCTTGCCGTTGATCACAGACAGATCGTCACCGTTAATGGTGTTGGTCTTTGCGGCGTTACGCACCACGCAAAGGGTCACCACATCGGACTGAATATCGCCGTCCTCAGACACGCACCAAATATGTACGCTGGAGGCGCTGGTGCAGGAAGCCTTAGCCACCACCTTTACGGTGCCGGCGGTCTTGTCCTCATCCTTCAGTTCAAACTGATCCGTATTATCAATATACCATTTTACATTCTTATTGGTGGCGTCTGCCGGGTCCACATTGGCCTTAACCAGCACACCGGAGCCATCATACACTGTGCTGGCAGTAACAGTGGCAAAATCCAGCGTTTCACCGGCCACCTCCGTCTGCTGCTGCTGCAGCTTCACACTATTGGCCAAAACAGCGCTCTTTACGGCACTTTCAACAGTCACATCAATGCCGGACACCGGCAGACCGTTGAAAATCGTGGTCTGGGTCTGCACCTGGGAGATGGTATAGTAGCTGCCATCCAGCAGTTTGTAACCGGTGGAGGCTTTCAGTACCACCGTGGCGGTGCCGCCGGCCAGCGCCGTGTAGTTACCATCCTTGTCCAGCCTGGCGATCCCGTCCTCTACCGAGCCGTCGTGGTGGACCGTGGTGGTCTCGCCGGTGGTCTCGTCGGTCACCGTTTCATCATAGGCGTCGCCCGCCCACAGATACTTGGGATTGCCGTCAGCGTCCGTGCCGTCCAGCAGGCCCCAGGTAATGTTCAAATTATTCGCCTTGCTTACACGCACCGGGTACACCGTGTAGGTCAGCGTTTGCTGATCGCCGATATTGCAGTCCCGCTGGGCGTGAATCACCGCGTCGCTGAGCACCCGCCCGGTTTTGCCGGTTACGGTAAGCTCTTTGGTTCGCACCACCTGATTGGCAGCGGAAGTCGCCGTGATGGTGCACTTTTTACTGTTTGCAACCGTGCCCATGTTGCCCCCTGCGTCACGACCGGTGATGATACCGGTCTGGGGGTCTACATAGGCCACGCTTTCATCCGAGGAGGACCAGGTAATATCCGAAACATCGGCCGCAACGGGTTTTGCGTCCGTAATGGCCATTTGGATTTGGGCACCCTCCTGTACCGTATCCGGACCGGTAATGTTAAAGTCCGTGCAAGGCACACCGTCTACAACGTTAAAAGTGATGGTATCATTATATTTCAATTTGAGCAGAATGTTGGCGATGATCTTCACCGCAGTAGCTGTCAGCTGTATCGCGTCGGCAGAATCGCCCACAATATCCTTAATGGCAAAGCAAGCGTCCAACAGCGCCGCCAGCACATTGCGGTCAATGTCGATACCCAAATACTTGATCAGAATATCCGCCAGTTTTTTGGTATCAATGGTGCCGGTATGGTCCAACTTGTAAATATAGTTGACCAGCTTTAACAGATTGTTGATAAATCCTTCCGTATCCGGCGACACAACGATGGTCACCGTACCGGTGTTCTTAAAGGTTACCAAACCGCTGTCATCCACCGTGGCAATCACCTTGCCCTGGGTAAAGACGGAAGAGCTCTTTACAGAGTACACCACGCCCATGTGCAGCCGCACCGGGGTGGTCACGGCGCTCAGCTGGCAAGTGGTGCCCTTGGCTACCGTGGTCTCAATCTGGGACTTATTGGTGATATGGGTACCGTTGGGCAGGAAGTTGGCATAAAACGCGTCGTTCTTAGTGACCGTCACAGCCAGCTTGTCGTCTGCCTTTACTTCGCCGTTGGCGTCATACAGGGTAACATGAACAACGGAATTGATATTGTCCAGGTATTTGCGCAGGGACTCGATCCATTTGGCGGAATAGGATTCAAAAATCTTGCCCAGGGCAGAATCCGCACCCATGGTTTTTTTCAATCAGGGCAATGATCTCGTCCGTATCCATGGTGTCCACATTCACCTTATCGTTGAACAGGGCTTTTTCCAGCGCGGCGCCAGCAATCTTGCCCACCAGCGGCACCGGCTTTACCTCATTGTCAATCCAGTTGTGGATCACAGCACCCTTAGAGGAGTCAAAGGCCTTGACCAGGCCATTTTGGTCCACATCCACCAAAGTGGGCGCCTCGCTGTACCACTTGACATAGCCGTTATCCGGGATCTCGCAGTCAATGAGCTTGTAGCTCAGTTGCAGCGTGTCGCCCTCCTTCATCGTCTCGTGGTAGGCGTTGCCCTCCGCGTCCGTATCTTGTACCGCATTGCCGTCTTCATAAAACAGCTGAATGTTGTACACGCCGATCACGTCGCCCGCCCAGGCAGAAAACGCCGGGGTCAGCACGGTGATCACCGTGAGCACGGACAAAAAGACACTGAGCACGCGCTTCTTGCTGTACATAAATTTCATAGAACCATCCTTCCCCTTTGCCGCAACGACAGCACCCCTTGCACTGCCCGCTTAGCGCCTGTATTTCGGCGCACCGCGACAACATTTATACATAATAATTATAAAACATAAATAAAGCTATTGCAACGCACTTTCCGCGATTTTGCCCCGAAAACATGCCAAACTTTGGCACCGGCTTTTGTGGATTATCGACAAAGAAAAATGAACGAAAAATAAATAAAGGACGGAATGCGAATATCCGTCCTTTAACTTTTTGTATATGTTCATATTACATTGAGTACACCCAAAAAGGCTTTAGAGCCGTCCGGATGTTCAATCACTTTGCGGCTGTCCCGCACACGCAGGGCACAGGCGTCACCGATATAAAGGGTATATTCCACCGTTAAGAGCCGCCGATCCGCTGCGCCGGTGCGCAGTTGCACGGCCACAGCCGCCGCCTCGTTCTCATCCATCAGCCGCGCCAAATTGCCGGAGAACAGCTGGAACAGCTCCGTTCTGGAATAGCCAATAAACTGGATAAAATCCTCGCTGACCAAGTCCAGCTGCAAAGGATCAGCCGTGCCTGTAAAGAAAGTGGCGCCGGGCAGGTTCTTAAACAGACTCACCATCCGCTGCGCCTCTCGGTCCGCCTTTTCCTCCGCCGCCTTAATGCGGGTAATATCCGTAAATACGGCGTGAAACACCGGGCACTCGCCCTCGTAGCGCTGAATACCCGCCCGCAGCTGGCACCAAATAAATTCGCCCTCATGCACCCGCACCCGGCACTCGCAATCCACTTCCTCACCTACGGCCATGGCGCGACCGATGGCCTGAAATACCGCAGAGCGGTCGTCCGGGTGAAGCAGTTCGTCCAGCCGATAGGCCCGCAGGCGGCTGCTCTCCTGGGAGGTGCCGAACAACCGACAGCAGCCTTTATTTAGATACAGGCACTCAATGTGCATTTCCGGCGTGACCTTAAACAGACACACGCCGCCGCACACCAGGTCGATAAGCTCATTCATCTCCACCGCCTGGGCCCGCAGCTGCTCCTGGCGCCGCCGGCTCTCGGACACATCCGCAAAGGTCATGCGGCACAGGGTGGAGTCCTCGTAATTCTGACCCACACAATGGACAAAGAGCGGCGTGCCCTTTTTGTCCAGCAGATCCATGGTCATATATGTAAATCGGGCGCCCTTTTTGCAGATGTTTTGCATCACCCGCTCCCGGTCCGCCGGTTTTAATTTGTCGTACAGGAACAGCTTGCCCTGTTTGATCTTAGACGGGTGCACACCGGCAAACTGGGCAAAGTGACTGTCTGCGTCTGTCACTTGCAAATCGTTGGCCTTATCCACCACCACATTCATAAATTCAACTTCATAGGGGGCTGGGTCCATATTTTCCCGCTGCGTGGCTCCCACCTCTCTTTCTCTGCTTCTCAGCGCTGTGTATCTCTGCAAAATTCTTTCTGAAACGGCGGCAGACCGCCTGCCTGCGCGCCATAGCCATTATAGCACACTTTCTTCCCCATTTGCGAACGATTTTTTACAAGTTAGTAAAATTTTCATAAAGTCCGTAAAAATTTCATAAAACGGTAGGCAATCGGCCGGATTTGTGCTATTATATCTTTATTCTATACACCCGGAGTGAATACTATCAGTTAGAGAACCCCCATGGCAAATGTTTATCGGATTTTTGTGGAAAAGAAGAAAGGCAACGACATTGAGGCCATGCAGATCTTAACGGATCTGCGCCAAAATGTGGGCATTACAGCGCTCACCGGCCTGCGGCTTATTAACCGCTACGATGTGCAGGGCGTCAGCGAGGCGGAGTTCCGCCGTGCCGTGCACGGGGTCTTTGCCGAGGACAATCTGGACAATACGGCAGACGAAGTAACCTTCGCCCCCGGCGAGCGGGTGTTTGCCATGGAGTTCCTGCCCGGCCAATACGACCAGCGGGCAGACAGCGCCGCCCAGTGTATTCAGCTGCTCACCGCAGGAGAATGCCCCCGGGTAGCCAGCGCCAAGGTAATCGCCCTTGCCGGCGACATTACGGACGCGGAGTTTGATAAGATTAAATCCTACCTGATCAACCCGGTGGAGAGCCGGGAGGCCACCATGGCCAAACCGGAGAGCCTGGATCTGACTGCCGATGTACCGGCGGACATTGCGCGCATTGCCGGCTTTATCGCCAAGAGCGATGACGAAATCGCCGCTTACCACAGCCAAATGGGCTTTGCCATGAGTGTGGAGGACCTAAAGTGGGTGCGGGACTACTTTAAGAACGAAGAACACCGGGATCCCAGCTTAACGGAGCTGAAAGTGATTGACACCTACTGGTCCGACCACTGCCGCCACACCACCTTTTCTACCAAGCTGGACAAGATCACCGTGGAGGAAAGCAAGTACGCCGCCGCAGTGGAGGACGCCCTGCGTCTGTACCTGGATATGCGCGGCGCCCTGTATGCCGGCAAAAACAAAGCCATTTGCCTGATGGATATGGCCTGCATCGGCACCAAATATCTGAAGTCACAAGGCAAGGCGAACAATCTGGACGAGAGCGAGGAGATCAACGCCTGCTCTATTGAAGTACCGGTAACGGTGGACGGCAAGACCGAGCAGTGGCTGGTGCAGTTTAAGAACGAAACCCACAACCATCCCACGGAGATTGAGCCCTTCGGCGGCGCGGCCACTTGCCTGGGCGGCGCCATTCGTGACCCACTGAGCGGGCGCGCCTATGTGTACCAGGCCATGCGGGTGACCGGCTCCGGCGATCCCACCACCGCCTTTGCAGACACCCTGGAGGCCAAGCTGCCCCAGCGGAAGATCACGACCGGCGCTGCCCAAGGTTACAGCAGCTACGGCAACCAGATCGGACTGGCCACCGGCCAGGTCACTGAGCTGTACGACGCCGGCTATGTGGCAAAGCGGATGGAAATCGGAGCAGTGATCGGCGCCTCTCCCAAAGAGAATGTGGTGCGGGCGTGTCCTACTCCCGGCGATATCATTTGTGCTGCTGGGCGGGCGCACCGGCCGTGACGGCTGCGGCGGCGCCACCGGCTCCTCCAAGGCCCACAATTCCGAATCTATCGAGACCTGCGGCGCCGAGGTGCAAAAGGGTAATCCTCCCACCGAGCGCAAAATTCAGCGGTTGTTCCGCAACAAGGATGTGTCCACCCGCATTAAGCGCTGCAACGACTTTGGCGCCGGCGGTGTGTGCGTAGCCATCGGCGAGCTGGCAGACGGCCTGACCGTGGATCTGGACAAGGTACCCAAGAAGTACGAGGGGCTGGACGGCACAGAGCTGGCCATCTCCGAGAGCCAGGAGCGCATGGCTGTGGTGCTGGATCCTAAGGATGTGGACGCCTTTATTGCCGCAGCTTATAAAGAGAACTTAGAGGCCACCCCGGTGGCCGTGGTCACGGACAACAATCGACTGGAAATGACCTGGCGGGGCGACAAGATCGTGGACATCAGCAGGGATTTCCTGAACACCAACGGTGTGACCCAGCACGCCACCGCGTCCATCGCCCCCATTGATGAGAGCAAAAACTATTTACATACCGTACCGGCAGAGCTGCAAGGGTTGTCTCTGTCCGCTGCGCTGAAAGCCAATCTGTGCCGACTGGAAGTCTGCTCCCAAAAGGGACTGGTGGAGCGGTTCGATTCCTCCATCGGCGCCGCCACGGTAAATATGCCTTACGCCGGCGTGTACCAGCTGACCCCGGAGGAGGCCATGGTGGCCAAGCTGCCCCTGGAGCACGGCCAAACGGACGACGCTACGGTGATGGCTTACGGCTTTATCCCCGGCGTATCTCGCTGGAGCCCCTTCCATTCCGCCGCCTTTGCGGTAACGGAGAGCCTTGCGAAACTGGCTGCCGTGGGCTGCGACCCGGCAGAAGCACGGCTCACCTTCCAGGAATATTTTGAGCGCCTGGGCAACAAGCCGGAGCGCTGGGGCAAGCCCGCTGCCGCCCTACTGGGTGCCCTGACCGCACAGGCCGGGTACGGCACCCCCTCCATTGGCGGTAAAGACTCTATGAGCGGCTCCTTTAACGAACTGGATGTACCGCCTACCTTGGTGAGCTTCGCCGTGGGTATGAGCAAGGCGTCTCACACCGGCACCGCCCTGCTGCAGCACCCGGGCAGCAAAGTGTATCTGCTGCAAATTCCGGTAAATGAGGCCACCGGTCTGCCGGATTACAAAAACGCTATGGCCCTGATGCAGGCGGTTTGCGCCGGCGTGCAGGACAAGTCCGTTCTCTCTGCCGCTGTGGTGAAAGAGGGCGGCGCCGCTGCCGCCGTGTGCAAGATGGCCTTCGGCAGCAAACTGGGCTTTACCTTTGCCCAAGGGTTGGACGCTGCCACCCTGTTTGCACCCTATGAGGGCAGCTTTGTGGTAGAAATCCCCGAGGATGGCGTCCTGGCCGACAGCCTGGCGCCCTATGCCACCGCCCTGGGCACCGTCAACGGCAACGGAATCTTTATTTTGGACGGCGATGTGTTGACCGCGGACGAACTGATCGCCGCCTGGAGCAGAAAGCTGGAGAGCGTGTTCCCCACAGACAGCGGCAAGAGCGCGGCAGTGGAGGATGTGCCGCTCTATAAAGAGCGCTCCATTTTCGTCAGCCAAAACAAGGTGGCGCGGCCCCGGGTATTCATTCCCGCGTTCCCCGGCACCAATTGCGAGGTAGACACCGCCCGCGCCTTTGAACAGGCCGGTGCGGACCCCCATATTTTAGTCGTAGGCAACCTGACCCCTGCCGCCATTAACGAGACCATTGAGAAGATGGTGGAGGAAATTAAGCAGGCGCAGATCGTGATGCTGCCCGGCGGCTTCTCCGGCGGTGACGAGCCGGAAGGCTCCGGCAAATTCATTGCCACCACCTTCCGCAACCCGGCGGTGGCCGAGGCGGTCACCCAGCTGCTCAACTGCCGCGACGGCTTAATGCTGGGTATCTGCAACGGGTTCCAGGCGCTGATCAAGCTGGGTCTGGTGCCCTACGGCAAGATTGTGAACATTCAGGAGAGCGACCCCACCCCTGACCTTTAATACCATTGGCCGCCATATCAGCCAAATGGCTTACACCCGGGTTACCAGCACCAAATCCCCGTGGCTGGCAGGCACCCAGGCAGGCGATATGTTTGCCGTACCCATCTCTCACGGTGAGGGCCGGTTCGTAGCAGATGAGGCCACCCTGCGCCGGTTGGCGGAGAACGGCCAGATCGCTACCCAGTATGTGGACCCGGACGGCCATGTGGCCACGGATATGCCCTTTAACCCCAACGGCTCCGTATGGGCGGTGGAAGGCATTACTTCCCCGGACGGCCGCGTGCTGGGCAAAATGGGTCACTGCGAACGCAAGGGCGAAAATCTATACAAGAACGTACCCTTTAACAAGGATATGCAGATCTTTGAGTCCGGCGTTAAATACTTCAAATAAGTGCAATTTCAGCCGCCGTCTGCTCTCGCAGGCGGCATAGGCTTTTCAGGAGGATCCGTATGAAATATGTTGTAGTGCTGTGCGACGGCATGGCAGACTACCCGGTGCCCGCCCTGGGCGGCAAAACCCCCATGATGGTGGCAAAGAAGCCCCATATCGACGCCCTGGCCGCCAAGGCAGAGGTAGGGGCTGGTGCGCACCGTAGCGCCGGGACTGAAGCCCGGCTCCGATGTAGCCAATATGAGCGTGCTGGGCTTTGACCCCCACCGATTTTACACCGGGCGCAGCCCGCTGGAGGCCGCCTCCATCGGCATTGATATGAAAGACAGCGACGTGTCCCTGCGCACCAACCTGGTGACCCTCAGTGACAAGGGTGAGCCCTTTGCCGATAAGGTGATCGAGGACTACTGCGCCGACGATATTTCCACTGAGGAGGCTCGCCAGCTGATAGAAGCGGTGCAGGCAGCCTTTGGCGGCGGAGAATATGATTTTTACACCGGCGTATCTTACCGCCACTGTTTGATCTGGCACGGCGGCACCACAGAGCTGGGCAATATGACCCCACCCCATGACATTACCGGCAAGGTAATCGGCCCCCATCTCTCCACCGCAGAGACGGCGCGCCCTCTGCTGGAGATGATGGAAAAGTCCTTTGACCTGCTAAAGGACCACCCGGTGAACAAAGCCCGCGTGGCTGCCGGTCGTCGCCCGGCCAACTGCATTTGGCTGTGGGGCGAGGGCAAGCGCCCGGCGCTCCGGCCCTTTGAGGCGCTGTACGGCATCAAGGGCGGTATGGTCTCTGCCGTAGACCTACTCAAGGGCATTGCCAACTGCGCCGGTATGGAAGTGGCAGAAGTGCCCGGCGCCACCGGTTATATTGACACCGACTTTGAGGGCAAAGCCAAGGCGGCGCTGGATCTGCTGACGCGCAACGATCTGGTGTATGTGCACTTTGAGGCGCCGGACGAGTGCGGCCACCGCAACGAACCGGAAAACAAAGTAAAAGCCATTGAGATGATCGACAGCCGGGTACTGCCCATTCTGGAAAAGGGACTGGAACAGTACGAGGATTACAAGATCCTGCTGCTGCCGGACCACCCCACCCCCATTGTGACCCGCACCCACGCCAGCGACCCGGTGCCCTACCTGCTGTACCAAAAGTCCGCACCCAAGACGGGGGTAGACACCATCAATGAGGAGACCGCTAAGGCCACCGGCATTTATATGGAGAACGGCCCGGCTATGATGCCCCACTTCCTGGGGCAGGACGCCTAAGGCAAAAAAATATGAATTTAACGGAGATGGAAAAGATATGAAACTGTCAACGATTTGTGTACAGGGGGCTTACCGCCCCAAAAACGGCGAGCCCCGGGTGGTGCCTATTGTGCAAAGCACCACATACAAATACGACTCCAGCGTGGAGATGGGCGACCTGTTTGACCTAAAGAAAAGCGGCTACTTCTACTCCAGACTGCAAAACCCCACCTGTGACACGGTGGCGGCCAAGATCGCTATGCTGGAGGGGGGCGTGGCCGGTATGCTCACCGGCAGCGGCCAGGCGGCCAACTTTTACGCCGTCTTTAACATTGCCGGCGCCGGTGACCACATTGTCAGCTCTACCGCCATTTACGGCGGCACCTACAATCTGTTTAACGTGACCCTGCGCAAGCTGGGCATTGACTTTACCTTTGTGTCGCCCAGCGCCACGGAGGAGGAGCTGGCGGCAGCCATCCGCCCCAACACCAAGGCTATTTTTTGGTGAGACCATCTCCAACCCCAGCTTGGAGATTTTGGATATTGAAAAGTTCGCCCGGGTGGCCCACAAGGCCGGTGTGCCGCTGATCGTGGACAACACCTTTGCCACCCCCATCAACTGCCGCCCCTTTGACTTTGGGTGCGACATTGTAACCCACTCCACCACCAAGTATCTGGAGGGCCACGCCTCCACCGTTGGCGGTGCCATTGTGGACAGCGGCAACTTTGACTGGACCCAAAATGACAAGTTCCCCGGCTTGACCACCCCGGACGACAGCTATCACGGCATTACCTACACCGAGGCATTCGGCAAGGGCGCCTACATCACCAAAGCGGTGGTGCAGCTGATGCGGGACCTGGGCGCGGTGCAAAGCCCCAACGAGGCATTCCTGCTGAATGTGGGACTGGAGAGCCTGCACCTGCGGATTCCCCGCCATTGCGAGAACGCCAAGAAAGTGGCGGCCTACTTAAAGCAGCACCCGGCGGTGACCTGGGTGGAGTGCGCCATGCTGGAGGGCGATCGCCAGTACGATCTGGCGCAGAAGTATATGCCCCACGGCACCTGCGGCGTGGTGAGCTTTGGGGTCAAGGGCGGCCGTGCCGCCGCCACCACCTTTATGGACAGCCTGGAGCTGGCAGCCATCGTCACCCATGTGGCAGACGCTCGCACCTGCTGCCTGCACCCGGCATCTACCACTCATCGCCAGCTGACGGACGAACAGTTGGAGGCCTGCGGCGTGCGCCCGGATCTGGTACGCCTGAGCGTAGGCATTGAGGATATTGACGACATTTTGGCAGACCTGGAACAGGCCCTGGCAAAGATCTGACGCCTATGGACGAAAAACACGCGCCCACCCCGGCGCATAATCACAATCACGACCACACCCATACCCGGGAGGTGGTCAATCGACTGGCCCGGGCCATCGGCCACCTGCAAAAGGTGAAGCAAATGGTAGAGGACGGCGAGGATTGCTCCCAGGTGCTGGTGCAGCTGGCGGCGGTCAAGTCCGCCTTAAACAGCACCGGAAAAGTGATCCTCAAGGACCACCTGGAACACTGTATCGTTCACGCCGTGGAGGACGGCGATACGGAAATGCTCACCGAACTGTCCGACGCCATCGACCGGTTTGTGAAATAAATACGGCAATCGGTGCAATCCCGCCATCGCCGACGAAATTTGGCTCCCCTTGTTTTTATCAAGGGGTGACTCCCCACAGTGTGGGGAGATGTCGCGCAGCGACAGAGGGGACGGGCACCGGTTAGGTGCTGTCACGAAGTGACTGCGGGGATAAACGCAAAAAAAAGCGGGCGGATAATATCCGCCCCTACGATGTACCGATATAAATTTGCCACTCACGATATTTCCAACTGCACGCATAGCAAAAAACGAGGTGTGCCTATGACAACCATTCAAAAGGCTGACTATGTTTTTTCTGTCGACACCGAAAAAACCAAAAAATATTATGAGATCCATACGCTTTGCAACTGCGCATATTGCCGCAATTTTTACGCACAAGCAAAAGATAAATTCCCAAAATTATCTGCTTTTTTAAGTGAATTTGGGGTAGATATCGCCAAACCGGATGAAACGCTTTCTGTGGAGACAGACAATGCCATAGATTATATCAGCATTGATTATACCGTTTGTGGAAGCATCGCATCAACAGGACATAATTTTGAAATTAATGACCATTTTCCTTTAAGCGTTGTGATCACCAACGGTTTTGCCTCCCCAAACGAGCAAACCGGGAGATACTTTACAATTTCCGTAGAGAACATAAAACTTCCCTGGGAATTGGACGAACCACGCCCCGAGCCTTGCACACCAAAAGCAAATAAAAATTCCAATAAAATACTCAAAAAAATGAAATCAAACCACAGGGCAGCCGCTGTGATAATTCCCGCATCGCCTAACGGCGCACAATCCCTCCACCGCCTAACGGCGGTCCCCCTCCCTTTTCAAGGGAGGCATAGCGGTTGCAAGATTTTCGTAGGGCGGGGGCTTGCTCCCGCCGATCGTAGGGGGCGGCACAAAGGCAACCGATCCGTCGCCCACATTTTTCCATAAAAAAAGAGCACCCACACAGGTGCTCTGTTTTTACTACCGAATACCTATACTTATTTAATAATCGTGCCGGGGGTATTGGGTGCCATACCGGCGGCGTTGGCCTCGTCCGTGTCAATGTGCATAGCCAGGGCATAGCTGTCAGACACACGCACCACCACATCGCCAAAGGTCAGGTTACGGCCGTTGGCAGAGGGAATCTCTACGCTAACGATCTGGCCATTCTCCAGGCCCATACGCTCTGCGTCTGCCGTAGTGGCGTGGATATGGCGCTTGGCAGCGATCACGCCCTCGGTCAGCTCCACCTCACCGGCGGGGCCCACCAGCTTGCAGGCGCCGGAACCGGCAATATCGCCGCTCTCCCGCACCGGGGCGGTCACGCCGATGGAGCGGGCGTCCGTCAGGCTCAGCTCCACCTGGGTGGCCTTACGCACCGGGCCCAGGATAGACACAGCCGGGAACTCGCTCTTGGTACCGACCACGCGCACGCGCTCGTTGCTGGCATACTGGCCGGGCTGGGACAGCATTTTTCTTCACCGTCAGCTCATAGCCCTTTCCGAACAGGGTCTCCAGATCTGCCTGGCTCAGATGTACATGGCGGGCAGAAATCTCAACAGTCACTTGATTGTCCATGATAATACCTCCAAAAGTTGTAATTCTCGCTTACGCACATATTTTATACCTTTTTTTTTATTGTTTTTCAACCATTATTTTGGTACAATGAGCAAGGTGATAAAAATGACATTAGACGAACTGAAAACCCGCTGCCTCAACTGCACCGAATGCGAACTGTGCAAGGCCCGCACCCAGGTGGTCTTTGGCGTAGGCAACCCGGCGGCAGACATTCTCCTAATCGGCGAAGGACCGGGAGAGAACGAGGACCTGCAAGGCCAGCCCTTTGTGGGGCGCTCCGGCAAGCTGCTGGATCAATTTCTGGAGAGCATTGACCTGAGCCGGGAGAAGAATGTGTACATTGCCAATATGGTCAAGTGCCGCCCGCCTAAAAACCGGGACCCCAAGCCGGAGGAGCAGGAGGCCTGCCTGCATTGGCTGCGGGAGCAATTTAAGATCATTCGCCCACGGCTGGTGATCTGCGTAGGGCGCATTGCCGCCCAGCGGCTGATTGACAAGGACTTCCGAGTCACCCGCCAGCACGGCGAATTTATCGACAAAAACGGCACCCTGTTTATGGGCACTTACCACCCGGCGGCCATTCTCCGCAACCCCAATAACAAAGAAGCCGCCTTTGGTGACTGGCTGAAAGTGCGGGATAAAATTGAAGAATTGCACCTGAATGTGTGATTTATACATTGTATATAGAAAGAGCACACGGTTTTCGCCGTGTGCTTTCTTTTTTATTTTGCTTAAATTTTGCCTTATAATCCCTCCGTCAATGCCTACGGCATTGCCACCTCCCTTGTTAAGGGAGGCTTATCGGTTACAAACTCCAAGGCTCCCTTGCAAAGGGAGCTGTCACGAAGTGACTGAGGGATTGCACCGGAGGTGCCATAAAAACGCAGGGTGGGAGCAAGCCCCCACCCTACAAAATCTCTGTTAATTCACATTTTGCAGCCGCTCCGGCACATACTCGTCGTTCAGCGACTGGATATGCTGCTCCACGGTGCTCACCCGGCTGCGGATGGCGTCCTGGTGGGTCTTGTCACCGGACAGGTACACCACGGTAAACACCTCGGCATCGTACCCGGCGTCGTTCATAAAGTACGGCACAGTATAGCCCTTGGTGTTAAAGGTGGACTCGTACACACTTTCGCCGTCCAGATAATAGGTCTTGTAGCCGTACTCGTACTCCATCTTCGCGTCATACACCACAGAGAACTGCTCTCCCTTTGAGCCGAAAGATCCGAGAGGCCGCCGTATACACCGACTGGCTCTCCCGCCGATAGGCATTGAAGCACAAGTCCGTCTTTTTGCCGCTTTTGCGCAGAATATAAAATTGGGTGTTTTGGGCCGTTTCCTCATCATCTGTAAAGGGCTGGCAAATCTGATCCCGGGTAAAAATGCACTTGGCGATGCTGCCGTTCCAGTTGTACACCCGCAGGCTGTATACCGGCACATTGATCAAGGTCTGCTCCCCGGTCCAGTCGTTCTTCTCCGTCTTTTCACCTGGCGGCGATAGACGGTGAGCAGCTCCTTGTTGCCGTCGCCGTCAAAATCAATCTCTTCCACCACAGCCAGGCCGTCCACATAGCCGATACCGCCCTCGGTCTTGTAGGTGGCGGAGCCGTACTGACGGTTCAGATCGTCTACCACATCATAGTAGGCTTGCTTTTTCAGCGTGGCGTCCGGCAGGCTGGCCTCGATCTCCGCCGTGGTCTTGGTGTTGAATTCCTCCATGGCGGCGGTCACCGTATCCACCAGCACCTCCGCCCGGGTCTCCCGAATACAGGACAGCTGCAACCGCTCAAAATCCTCGGTATTGGGCTTGTCGTTTTGGGAAAACACGCCGGTATCTACATTATATTGGCAGCTGGCGGCCTTTTTGAACTTCTTGCCCCGCATGGCATACAGGGTCACTTCCGTTGGTTTTTGCGGGTCGCACACCCCCACCTGGTAGCGACGCCCGGTGTGGTACAGTACCACCCAGCTGCCCAGCTTGCCATCGCCGGTAGCATAGCAGGCGTTCGCGGAGTAGAACTTGCTGAAGTTCTTGCCGTCAAAGCCCCAAATATCAAAAAAATACAGGCCCTTTTCCAAATAGCAGATCAGCAGTTCGTCCCGACCGTCGCCGTTAAAATCCATCCGCCGCAGATAAGACACGCCGGTCATTCGTGCCATTTTCTTGCCGTAGCGCTCGTCCATAGACTCCCAGCGGCAAGCGCCGTACTTGGCGATATAATCGGTGCACACCTGCCCCGCCTGATCGCAAAAAGCGCTCGTTCCACTTGCTCTGGTTGTGCAGGGACACGGCAAAGGAGATAATGGCAATCACCACTGCCAGCACAAACAGCGCCACCGCCAGCCACTTCAGCGCAGCCCGGCGCAGGTTGGGATAGTCCCGCAGTTCTTCTACAATTTCTTCGTCCCGGCGCACCGTGCGGCGCAGCTTGGCGCCGTTCACTTGCAAGGCAGCAACCAGTTGAGCCAAGCGCACCTGCGCAGACGGCTGCGGCTGTTCTTCCTCGTCGTCAAAATAATTATACGGCTTCACGGCGCCACCTCCCTTCGGTAATGCTGCCCGGTTCTTCCCTCATTTTAACACGGATCGCCCCGGTACGCAACTATATCGGCAAATTCTTTAGAGAAACCCCACTTCTTACCTATATGTTGTGGTGCCGATCGTTATGCCCACAAGAGGGCGGCACTTTTTATTCCCATCAGCAAAAAAAGGGCTTGACAAACCCGCCCCTGCTGGGTATAATAACACTATCGTTTGCGGATTTAGCTCATCTGGTAGAGCGCCACCTTGCCAAGGTGGAGGTAGCGAGTTCGAGTCTCGTAATCCGCTCCAATAAAAAAAGCAAGGCTTTTTGCCTTGCTTTTTTGTTCTACAATATTGCGAGACTCGAACAGGGCAACCCGTCAGGGTAGCAACAGTCCGGGGACTGTTGCGGTGCCCGCGTGCGTGCCGGTGCGCGCAAAAGCGCACCGGGCGAGTCTCGTAATCCGCTCCAATAAAGAAAGCAAGGCTTTTTGCCTTGCTTTTTTTTGTTCTATAATATTGCGAGACTCGAACAGGGAAGGCAAATCGGTTGCAAAATCGCCACGCCGTTTACCCTGCAATATGCGCAAGATGGATAAGCAGCACCCACGCCAAGCCGTAATAGATCACTACTGCCACCAAATCGTTGATCGTTGTGATCAGCGGACCGGAGGCCACGGCCGGATCCACCTTGATCTTCTTAAAGAACATGGGCACCAGCGTACCCACCAGGCTGGATACGATCATGGACAACAGCAAAGCCACGCCCACGCAAAAAGAGATAAGAAAAGCCTGTGCCGGCGCATAACCCTTAAACAAGCGCACATACACCCCCAGAAAAGCCACGGCCAAGGCGCCCAAAAGCAATCCGTTGAACATCCCCGCTTTGCTTTCCTTTGCCACCAACTTTCTTTTTTCCTTGGCGCCCAGCTCCTCGTCCATCAGCACACGAATGGTCACGGCCAGGGACTGGGTGCCCACATTGCCTGCCATATCCAGCACCAGGGACTGAAAACAAATCACAATGGGCAAAATGGCAACCACGCCCTCAAAGGCACCCACCACGCTGGAAACCAGCATACCCAAAACCAGCAAGATCATTAACCAAGGCAAGCGCTTTTTTATGCTTTGCCCGGTGGTCTCATTCAGATCCTCTTGGGCAGTCAAGCCGGCCAGCTTTGCATAATCCTCGCCCATTTCATCGTCCACCGCTTCCACCACATCCTGGGCGGTAATAATCCCTATGATCTGCCGGCTTTGATTCAAAACCGGCAAAGAATCCTCGGCATAGTCCTTAATCTTCTCAATGCAATCGGATATTTTTTCATCCGCGAAAAGATACGGATAAGAATAAATGATCAGAGCGTCCAACGAATCGTTTTGCCTGGCGATGATCAGGTCCTTCAGATCGATGGCGCCGCTGAATTTGCCGCTTTCGTCCATCACATACAGGGTGGAAATATTGTCGTGCTCCCCCGCCTGACGGATCAGCTCATGCATGGCCGCACGAATATCCAGCGTTTTCGGAATACAGATATAATTGGTGGTGATCAAGCTGCCGATTCGGTCCTCATCGTAGGAGGCAATCAACTGCAAATCCGCCCGCACATGCTCGTCCAAATAAGGGCGCAGCTTCTCCTTGTCAGCCTCGTCTAATTTTTGAAGCAAGTCCACCGCGTCATCGGCGTCCATTTCGTTGATAATGGCCGCCAGCTTTTCCGTGCCCAGCTCGCGGGCGTACGGCTCCGGATCCTCTACATACGCCAGAATCTCAGAGACCCATTCGACCCCTAAAACCGCATACAGGGACAGCCGCTCCGTCTGAGACAGATAGGACAAGCTCTGCGCAATATCATTGGCGTGGTAATCATCCAACCGCTGGAGCAGCTGCTTTTTTTCTGCCCCGCTCCGAATCACGGCAACAATTTCTTCTACAATCTTTGGTGCTTTGTTTTCCATTTCAGCCTCCTATTCCGCCCAAAAAGGGCATAAAAAATCCATCGTGTAAAGATACACAATTCCGTTAAGCGTTGTGATACTCTTTGCCTACGATGGACCGGGCCGAAAAAATTAAAGCGAACCGATATAGACACTTGCGCCCTCCGGCGGCACCTGCCCATCGTCCAAGCCACTTCGGTGATCACAACTGTCCATATATTTCGCCTCCTACCGTTCAAAATCAGCAAAATTATAGCACGCAAGATCCGATTTGTCCACCACAAAATCACGCCCTTCCCCGCTTGTGGCCGAATTTACCGGCACCGCCATATCTTGCGGCTTTACAAGGGAGCGCGGATTTGCTACAATAAAAAGCAGAGCGCCACCGGCGCAGAAAAGAGGAAAATTCCACCTATGCAATACACCATTCCCCCCTTTGGCCCCCTGTGGACGGACGGCGTGTTTACCGTGCCCACCTGCGTGGCCGATCGTTACTTAAAACTGGCCAGCGCCTACCAACTCCAGGCGCTGCTGCTTCTTTTGCGCCACGGCGGCAGTCTCAGCACCCGGGAGCTGGCCGGCGCGCTGGGTATCCCGGAGCGAGCCGCAGACAGTATTATGGACTTTTTGGGTGGCCGAGGGTCTGCTGCAAAGCGGCAACAGCCCGGCAGCCCCTGCGCCTGCCGAGCCCAGCACAGTACAGATCCCGGTTATGACAAAAGTACCCCCCACTATGGGCGCGCCGGCCAGCCTGACCGTGCACCCGCCGGTAGCGGAACCGCCAAAGCCGAAAAAAAGAGACCCTGTCTCCTCCCCGGCTGACCCCGCGGGATATTGTGACCCTGTGCCGGGAAAACAGTGCCCTGTCCGATCTGCTGACCGAGGCGCAAACCGTGCTGGGGCGCACCATCAGCACTGCCGAACAGGAAATGCTGGTGAATATGCACATCTACTACGAGCTGCCGCCGGAAGTGATCCTGATGCTCCTGGGCTATTACCGTGGCGAAAAAGAAAAGGGCCGCTCCATCAACCTGGCCTACATTAACAAAATGGCCAACTCCTGGTCCGAGGACGGGGTGCGCACCGTGGCGGACGCAGACGAAAAAGCTGCTGTACCTAAGCGGTACGGACAAGCTGTGGGACAAGGTGATCGCCATGACCGGCATTCGCCATCGGTCGCCCACCGCCCGCCAACGCCAAATGGTGGCAGACTGGGGTCGGGATTTTAGCGAAGATATGCTGCAACTGGCCTGCGATATTATGAAAGAGAACGCCGACAAGCCATCGCTGAAGTATATGGACAGCGTGCTGCGCCGGTGGAAAAAAGAGGGGCTAACCACCCCCACCCAGGTGCAGGAACAGCAACAGAGTTTTACTGCCGCCAAGGCCAAAAAAGCCGACGGCCGCCTGCAAGGCAAGCCCTCTTACGACCTGGAGCAGATCAAGAGAGACACCATGAATAATACGGATATTAAGTTCTAAGGAGAAGCTATGTATAGTTCCGATCTTTACCAAAAAGCGCTGAACCGGCTGGATCGCCGCCGGGAAGAAGACGAGCTGCGCACCGCCGCCACTCTGGCAGAGGTCAGCGCCAAGGTCCCCCGGCTGGAGGAAATTCAAAATCAGCTGCGGCAAGTGGGCTTTTCCATCTCCAAGGCGTTCTTTGCCAAAGACGCGAAGGCGGAGATCGACAAGCTGCAAGCGGAAAGCCTGCGCCTGCAAGGGGAAAAGGAGCGGCTGCTGGTGGCTGCCGGTTATGCGCCGGACGCCCTGGCCCACCGCTACCAGTGCCCCACCTGCAAGGACACCGGCTATGTAGGTGACCGAATGTGCACCTGCCAGCGCGAACTGCTCAAGGACTTGCAGCGGGAGGCCATTCGCCGCTTGGCGCCCTTGGACAGCTGCACCTTTGACAGCTTTGACACCAACTATTACCCGGAGACGGCGGAGGACAACGGCATTTCGCCTCGGGCGAAGGCGGATAAGATCGCCGAGGCCTGCCATCGCTACGCCCAGCGGGTATCTTTGCGGGAGCCGGCCAACCTGATGCTGATGGGTCAGACCGGCCTGGGCAAAACCCACTTGAGCCTGGCCATTGCCAATGTTGCCATCGGTCGGGGCCTGTCCGTAGAGTACGGCACCGCCTATAATATCCTGTCCGACCTGCAAAATGAGAATTTCGGCCGCACCGGCAACCTGCAATATACGGAGGAGCGGGTGCTCCATACGGACCTGCTGATCCTGGACGACTTGGGCACCGAGTACACCTCTGCCTATACCGTGGCCTGCCTGTACAATATCATCAACACCCGCATTCTTTGCAGCCGCCCCACCGTCATCAGCACCAACCTGGGCTTTGACGAGCTGGCGCAAAAATACGACCAGCGCATCACCTCCCGCATCGCCGGCGCCTATTCCCGTCTGGTACTGGTGGGCAACGATATTCGGTATATCAAATAAGCGCAAATCTCCGCCCGCCGAAAGGGAATAAATCAAAACGCATGATATACAGAACAACCTACAAAAAAAGCACCCTTAAAGGGTGCTTTTTTCTTGTGCTCGCAGGGGCGGCAAAGTCTGTGACGGTTTGGCGAGGGGCGGTGGGGGTGGAATACACCCAACGGTCCATGCGGGTGCCGTCCACATAATAGGTCAGGGGCGTCACCGGTGCCGGCGGGTCAAAGGCCTCTACCACCACCAGCTTGATCTTCATTTTCTCCGGCAAAATAGACTTCACATACACAGCCACCGGCTGACCCGGCTCCAAAGCGGCGCTGGGCTCTGCCAGACCCGCCAAATTTGGGGTCAACTCTACAAACACGCCGTAAGGCTCTACGCTACGCACCACGCCGGGCACCGTCTCACCGGAGGAGAAGCCCGCTGCATTCTGCTGCCAGGTGCCCAGCAGCTCCTTTAGACTAAAAGTCAGCTTATCCGGCTCTCGGCTGCGCAGCACCACCCGCAGTTCCTGTCCCTCTCGCAGGCGGGCACGCGGGTGGTCAATGCGGCTGACCGAAAGCATATCAATGGGGATCAGGGCGTTCAGCCCCGCCCCCACATCAATAAACGCGCCAAACTTCTCCAAATGGGTCACCCGGGCAGGAATCACATCGCCCGGCTCTAAAGTGTCCAAAAACTCTGCCTTGCACCGCAGCTGCACCGCCCGGCGGGAAAGAATAGCGGTAAAGGGGCCGTCGTCCTCCCGCTGAAAGCCTAAAATCGAAAAGCACACCCGCTTGCCAACCTTAGAAATCAGGGCAATATCCCGCACCGTGCCGTCGTCGATTCCTACGGCACCCTCCTCCCGGGGAATGATCCCTCGCATGGCACCCAGGTCCACATGAAGATTATGTTCCCGGTCACAAAGCAGCACCCGACTCTCCAGTATGGATCCCTGCATCATCGCCCGGCGCAGCGCCTCCGGTGTAGTAAATTGCCGGTCCAGTTCTGCATTCATTCCCTCCGGGTAGAATTCCATGTTCTCACGCCTTTCCGAATTGCCTGTGCTATAAATATATGCCTGTCGATAGGCGGATATGTTGTAAAATCGGCCAAAAGGTGCTATACTGTAAACAAGAATAAACGAGGGAGAGCCCCATGGAATTACAACTGCACGATCGGGTCAAAATGAAAAAGCCACACCCTTGCGGGTGCGCGATCTTTGAAGTGACCCGCCTGGGCGTAGACTACAAATTAAAATGCACCGGCTGCGGGCGCGAGGTGCTGCTGCCCCGGATCAAGGCGGAAAAGCTGATCCGCGGGGTGGTACAGGACGGGTAGCCCGTCTCCTTTTCATTATATAATACATATAAAAGGAGACGCTTATGTTTGAAAAACTCAGCCGTGTAGAAGAACGGTACAACAAGATCGCCGCAGACCTGTGCGACCCGGCAGTGGTGGCAGACATCAGCCGCTACACCGCCCTGATGAAAGAACAAAAGCACTTAACCCCGGTGGTAGAGACCTTTGCCCGCTATAAAACCGCCAAGACGGCGCGGAAGAAGCCCGAGAGCTGCTGCAAAGCGAAAGCGACCCGGAGCTGTGCGATCTGGCAAGAGAAGAACTGAAAGACAGCGAGGCAGCGCTGGAACAGCTGCAAGAGCAGTTGAAAATTTTGCTGCTGCCCCGGGATCCCAACGACGACAAAAATGTAATTATTGAGATCCGCGGCGGCGCCGGCGGCGACGAAAGTGCCCTGTTTGCCGGGGTGCTGTACCGTATGTATAGTATGTACGCGGAGCAAAAGGGCTTTAAGAGCGAAATTCTGTCTGAGAACGCCACGGAGCTGGGCGGATACAAGGAAATCAGCTTTTCCATTGACGGCGACGGCGCCTACTCCCGCTTTAAGTTTGAAAGCGGGGTGCACCGGGTGCAGCGGGTGCCGGAAACGGAGAGTCAGGGTCGCATTCACACCTCCACCGTAACGGTCGCAGTGCTGCCGGAAGCGGAGGAAGTGGACTTTGAGCTGGACCCCAAGGACTTGCAGATCGACACTTTCCGCTCCTCCGGCGCAGGGGGCAGCACATCAACAAAACCTCCTCCGCCATTCGCATTACCCACCTGCCCACCGGCACGGTGGTGGAGTGCCAGGACGAGCGCAGCCAGCATAAAAACAAAGACAAGGCCATGAAAGTGCTGCGCGCACGACTGTATGACGCAGAAAAGGCCAAGCACGACGCCGCCATTGCCGGCGAACGAAAAAGCCAGGTAGGCACCGGCGACCGCAGCGAGCGGATCCGCACCTATAACTACCCCCAGGGGCGGGTCACCGACCACCGGATCAACCTGACTCTGTATCGATTGGAACAAATCTTAAACGGCGATCTGGACGAATTGATCGACGCCCTGATCACCGCCGATACGGCAGCCAAACTCAGCGCCGCGGAGGAATGAGACAGGGATTGCACCGGAGGTATTCTACCTCCCTAATGAATTAACCCCAATCAAATCAAGGACACAAGATATGGAAACCAAACAACTGGGAACAACAGAACAAGACCTGGCGCTGGCCGGGGAACTGCTGCGGCAGGGGCAGCTGGTGGCCTTTCCCACCGAGACGGTGTACGGACTGGGCGCCGACGCCCTGAACGAAACCGCCGTGGCACAAATTTACGCCGCCAAGGGCCGCCCCAGCGACAACCCGCTGATTGTGCATGTGGCAGAGAAGAAAGACATTGCCCCGCTGGTGCGGGAAATTCCGGAGAAAGCCAAGAAACTTTTTGACCGCTTTTTCCCCGGACCGCTGACGGTGATCCTGCCCAAGAGCGATAAAATCGGCAAAGTGGTCAGCGGCGGACTGGACACGGTGGCGGTGCGTATGCCGGAGAACCCGGTGGCCCACCGACTGCTGCAACTGGCAGGGGTGCCGGTAGCGGCCCCCAGCGCCAACACCAGCGGGCTGCCCAGCCCCACCAGAGCCAAATATGTGCAAGAGGATATGAACGGCAAGATTGCTGCCATCGTAGACGGCGGCGACTGCGCCTACGGGGTGGAGTCCACGGTGATCACCCTGGCTACCCCTACCCCAACGCTGCTGCGCCCCGGCGCAGTAACCAAGGAAATGCTGGAGGCAGAGATCGGCCCCATTGCCGTGGCTCCCGCGGTGCTGGAAAAGATGGCAGACGGCGAGACCGCCGCCTCTCCCGGCATGAAATACAAGCACTACGCCCCCAAGGCGCAGGTGATTTTAGTAAACGGCGACAGCGCCGCCTACGCCGCCTTTGTAAACAGCCAACCGGGCTGCTACGCCCTGTGCTATGAAGAAGACCGGGTGACGGTGCCCAAGGTGCCCTACGGCAAGGCCACCGACGACCTAAGCCAGGCACGAGAACTGTTTGACGCCCTGCGGCGGCTGGACGAACTGGGCGCCAAAAAGTCTACGCCCGTATGCCCCGCAAAACCGGGGTGGGTATGGCAGTATACAACCGACTGATCCGGGCAGCGGCCTTTCGCATTTTAGACCTAACCAAGCCTTTTCTTATCGGCGTAACCGGGCCTACCGGCGCAGGGAAAGGCTATGTGTGCCGCCTGCTGGCACAGGCCGGGCTGCACCCGGTGGACTGCGACCGGGTCTATGGCCAGCTGACCGTCCCCGGCGCGCCCCTGCTGCAAGACCTGGTGGCTGCCTTTGGGCAGGAGATCATCAAGGACGGCGCCCTGGACCGCAAAACCTTGGCAGCCAAAGCCTTTGCCACCCCTGCCGCTACGGAAAAGCTGGATCAGGTAACTCATCCGGCGGTGCTGGATGCCTGTGTGCAGCAAGCAAAGATACCGGCGGTGCTGGACGCGCCCCAGCTGTTTGAAAGCGGCGCGGACGCCATGTGCGCCTACACCCTGGCGGTGACTGCGCCGGAGGACACCCGCCTGGCTCGAATTATGGAGCGGGACGGCATAGACCGGGCGGCGGCACGGCTGCGTATGCAGGCGCAACCGGCGGCGGACTTTTACACCGAGAAATGCACATTCACCATCACCAATGACGGCAGAGATATAATCCCAAGTGGACAGCATACTGGAGGCTATCTTATGAATGAAGAAAAAACCAAGGGTCAGCAGCTGCAAGAGCTGCTGTTCAACAAGCGCGAGAACGGCGTAGACTTTATGGACGACGCCGAGCTGGGCGTATGTGATGATTTTTGCGAGGGGTACAAGGACTTCCTCTATCACTGCAAAACCGAGCGAGAGGCCGCTGCCCAGGCACTGGACCAGGCGCGGGCTGCCGGGTTCCTGCCCTTTGACGAATTCGGCGACCAGCTGGAGCCGGGCGCCAAGGTATACAAGATGAACCGGGGCAAGGCCATTATCCTGTGCGTAAAGGGCAAGCGCAGCATTAAGGACGGCGTGCGCATTGCTGCTGCCCACATTGACTCTCCTCGCATTGACTTAAAGCAGCGCCCGGTGTACGAAGACAACGGACTGGCGCTGTTTAAGACCCACTACTACGGCGGCATTAAAAAGTACCAGTGGACCGCCATTCCCCTGTCCCTCCACGGCCGCATTTGCAAAAACGACGGCACCTATGTGGATGTGCGCCTGGGCGAGGAGCCGGGTGACCCCAAGTTCTGTATTACGGACATTCTGCCCCACCTGGCGCTGGAGCAGTACACCCGCAAGATCAACGAGCTGATCAAAGGGGAAGAACTGAATATTGTCATCGGCTCCCGCCCCTTTAAGGACGACAAAGCCAGCGAAAAGGTGAAGCTCAATATCCTCAATTTGCTGTACGAAAAATACGGCATTGTGGAGCGGGATCTGCTGTCTGCCGAGCTGGAGCTGGTGCCGGCCTTTACCGTTGACGACCTGGGCTTTGACCGCTCCCTGATCGGCGGCTACGGCCACGACGACCGTGTGTGCGCCTATCCGGCCTTGCAGGCCATTCTCAGCGTCAGCGAGCCGCCGGAGTACACCTGCATTACCGTGCTGACAGATAAAGAGGAGACCGGCTCCGACGGCAACACCGGGCTGAACTCCAGCTATCTGAAATACTTTATTGAGGATCTGGCGCGGCTGGAGGGCTACGAGGGCCGCGATGTGCTGCGCAATTCCAAGTGCCTGAGCGCCGATGTAAACGCTGCCTTTGACCCCACCTGGTCCTCTGCCTTTGAGAAGAACAACGCCTCCTTTATCAACGAGGGCGTGGTGGTCACCAAGTTTACCGGCTCCCACGGCAAAAGCGGCACTTCCGACGCCAGCGCCGAGTATGTGAGCTTTGTCAAAAACTTGCTGGAGGAAAACGGCGTGCTGTGGCAAAGCGGCGAGCTGGGCAAGGTTGACGGTGGCGGCGGTGGCACCGTGGCTATGTATATTGCTAATTTGGATGTAGATGTGATTGATGTAGGCGTACCGGTGCTCTCCATGCACGCACCCTATGAGATCGTTTCCAAAATTGATGTATATATGGCGTACAAAGCCTTCACCACCTTCTTTACCAAATAAGAAACGAAAAAGAAAACCGACACCTGGCGTGTCGGTTTTTTTGTATATAAATCTATACTTTTTGCCTCCCTTTACAAGGGAGGCAAAAAGATTTATCGTAGGGGCGGCAATCTGCCGCCCGCAGGCGCATACCTCCCTACGAGCAAAACTTATGATTGCCGATCACCTTGATCACCGGTCGGGAGTGCATAAACTTGTCCGAGGTTTTGGACGCATTGAAATAATACACTGCACCGCCGGAGGGGTCCCATCCGTTCAGGGCATCCGTGGCGGCGCGCTTGGCGCTGTCTGCCACCGGGGCGTACCAATTGGAGTCGTTGACGCAGGAGAACGCCCCGTTTTGGTACACCACGCCGCTGATGGAATTGGGGAAGGAGGGGTGCGCCACCCGATTCAGGATCACGGCACCCACCGCCACCTGACCCTCATAGGATTCGCCTCGAGCCTCCGCGCTGATCACCTTGGCCAGCAGCTCCACATCCGCATCCGAATACCCGGTACTGTTGCCGCTGCTGCTGCCACCCAGCCCCAGGTACAACAGGGTCTTTGGCCCGGCCACGCCGTCTGCGGTAATGCCGCAGTTCTTTTGAAACGCCTTGACCGCCGCCTTGGTGGCATTGCCGTAAATACCGTCGGCTGCGCCGCTGTAATAGCCCAGCTCCTTAAGCTTCTTTTGCACACGGGTCACCTCCGCACCGGTGGAGCCCAGCTTGAGAGCACCTGGCTGCTGGCAGCGGACTGCACCGCGTAGTACACCCCGCCGCCAATACACAGGGCACCGGCAGCCACAGCCAGCACCACAAACACCGTTAAGAAATTCCGCACGGCCTTATAAATCGTCATGAGAGATCACCCTTTCAACACAGTGTGTAGATCAAAAAGGACAGCGCCACCCCGGCCAGGGCACTGAGCAGACAACGCAGGGCAAAGTGCCACTTCTCTCGCCTGGAACGGCGCACTCTGGGCGGCCGACCGGCGCGGGCAGCCAGAGAATGGGCCTCTCGCTCCAGCACAGCCCGATCCTCTCGGGCGTACTGGGGTTTTACAAAAAACACGATTTTTTCAAAATACGGGTTTTCCGGATTGGTCACCTCAAGCACCTGTTTGCTGACGCCTTTGATCATGCTGTTCGTCCTTTCTGTTTGCTGAATTTAGTGTGTGGCAAAGATGCCAAAAATATACCGGAATTTTGTGAATTGTGAGCATAAAAAAAGCCTTGACAACCCACGCGGCCACTACAGTCAGTATATTGACCTTGCGCCCACAGATTGTGGAAAAGACGGTGGAAAATGTTGAAAATTTGGGCATTTTTCGCATAATATCGGCATTTTTCCGGTTGAAAACTCAAAATCATAGGAGTTTTTAACCCTTTACACATAGTTTTCAACATTTTTGAGAAGAAATCTCACACCGCGAATTTTTGTGAAAATTGCTATTTTTTAGAAAATTTCGTCTTTTCCTCTTGACAGAGAATAGAACGTCCGCACCGCCGTTTGTCAAGAAAAAATATGCACAAAATCGCCCTGAATTTTTTAGTAATGATGAATAAAAGAAAGAAAAAGAGACTGCCCAGCAGTCCCTTTTTGTTTTATCCGATTGCTTTTCTGTTTTACTTTTTTCTTCTTGCGGATATGCAGCACCCGCAGGGCATTCGCCACCGCCAACAGGCACACACCCACATCACCGAACACCGCCAGCCACATGGCATTCTCATCAAAAATACCCACGGCGCAGCCAAGAATGATCAGCAGCTTAACCGCAATGGCAAAGATAATATTCTCCCGGGCAATGCCCACGGTCTTGCGGGCAACGGTCACGCCCACCGGCAGCTGGCTCAGGGAGTCGCCCTGGATCACCATATCCGACGCCTCAATGGCCACATCCGCTCCGGCGCCGCCCATGGCTACGCCCAGGTCCGCCGCTGCCAGCACCGGCGCGTCGTTAATACCGTCGCCGGCATACAGCACCGTGTGGCCCTGCTGCTGCAAGGCCTGCACCCGCTGCACCTTCTCTTCCGGCAGCAGCTTGGCATAGTAGCCGTCCAACCCGGCCTTGGCGGCAATATCCGCCGCAATGGACTCTCGGTCGCCGGTGAGCATAATGGCCTGCTTCATACCCATGTGGTGCAGCCGGTCAATGGCCTCCCGGCTGTCCGTTTTAATAATATCCGCAAACACAATGTCGCCCAGGAACTCCGTGTCCGTGCAGCAGTACACGGCGGTGCCCACCAGCTGCGTTTCTGTAAAGGGCACACCGATCTTTTGCATCAGCTTTTCATTCCCGGCATAGTAGCGCACGCCGTCCACCACCGCAGACACGCCCATACCGGCGTAGTTCTTGGCGTCCGTCACCACGCAGTCATCGGCAAACTGGCCAAAGGCCAGGCAAATGGACTTGGCAATGGGGTGGGTAGACAACCGCTCGCAGGCGGCAATAATCCGCAGCAGCTCCCGGTGGTTGTGCTTATCAATACAATGGCAGTGCACGCACTCGCACCGCACAAATTCAAACTTGCCGCTGGTGATGGTGCCGGTCTTGTCAAACACACCCACATCGCAGCGAGCCAGGGTCTCCAAATGATCGGCGCCCTTTACCAAAATACCCTCCCGGGAGCAGGTGCCCAACCCGCCGAAGAAGGACAGGGGAACGGAAATGACAATGGCGCAGGGACAGGACACCACCAGAGCAGACAACCCACGGTAGATCCACTCGTGCCAGTCGCCGCCGAAGAACAGGGGCGGGATCAGCACCAGTGCCAGCGCAATGCCGCACACAATGGGGGTGTAAATGCGGGCAAAGCGGGTGATGAATTTTTCCGTATGGCTTTTGCTGTCCTGGGCGTGCTCCAGTGCCGCCAGCACCCGGGCCACCGCCGAGTCGCCATAGGGCTTGTCTACCCGAATGGTCAGCGCACCGTCAATGGCTACGCTGCCGGCCAGCACCTCCATACCCGGGGCAACGGATACCGGGATGCTCTCGCCGGTAAGGGCGGCGGTGTCCACCTCTGCATTGCCCTCCAGCACCGTACCGTCCAGGTGGATCTTCTCCCCCGGCTCCACCACAATGGTTTGGCCCGGCTGCACCGTCTCCGGCTCCGCCTCCGTCAGACCGTCTTTCCCTTGTACCCGCACGGTGTCCGGCTTTTGCTCCAGCATACCTTTAATGGATCTGCGGCTCTTTTGCACCGCCAGGCTTTGCAAAAATTCGCCCACGGTATAAAGCAGCACCACGGCGCAGCCCTCAGAATACTCCCCAATGGCAAAGGCGCCCAGAGACGCCACCGCCATCAGCAAATTTTCGTTAAAAATGTTCTTGGCCAGCACACCCTCCACCGCCTCGCGCAAAATGGAGAAGCCCACAAAAATATACGACAAGGCAAAGGCTGCCAGCTCAACATAATGCCACAGGGTGCTGCTTTCGCTGCCGGGGATCAGGTGCTCCACCGCCGCGCCCAGCAAAAAGAAGAAAAGCCCCGGCACAAACTTGCGCAAAAAGGCCTTTTTGTCAATGTCTTCATGGGCGTGGTCGTGACCGCAGCCGCAGCCGTCGTCGTGGTGATGGTGGTTGTGGCCGCAGGCGCAATCCGTCCCGTGGGTGTGCAATTCTTTTTCGCTCATATTACTCCTCAATGTGTTCAATGGCGCAGTTGATAATGGTCTTTACATGGTCATCCGCCAGGGCGTAGATCATATTCTTGCCCTCCCGGCGGTACTTGATCAGGTGGTTTTGCTTTAGAATACGCAGCTGGTGGGAGATGGCAGTCTGGCTCATCTCCAAATTGGCAGCAATATCCCCTACGCACAACTCCCGGTCAAACAGCAGCACCAAAATGCGAATGCGGGTGCTGTCTGCAAACAGCTTAAACAAATCGGCCACATCATAGGCCAATTCGTCCGACTGCTCCAAATTATTCGTCAAATATGCATCCATAACAGGCTCCTTCTCCGGCAGGTTCGGTGTTTCTCCCTCGATTTTATTTTATTTTACACCCCTTGTCAACCCCGCCCCTTGACAAACGGCCAGGCTTGCATATAATAATAGGTGACAAATACTTTTCGGGGCAGGGTGCAAATCCCTACCGGCAGTGAAAGTCTGCGAACCCGGCAACGGGCCGAGCCTGTGGAATTCAGGCACCGACGGTGAGCAAGGTATTTCCTTGTAAGTCCGGATGAGAGGAAAGGTACGGCGCAGTGCTGCGCCGCCGTTGGTCTTGTCAAACCAAATTGCCCCGGTACGCCATGTGCCGGGGTTTCTCTTTTGCCCACGGTCAAAAGGAGTAAGAAAGATGACCGCAAATTCAAAAACCACCAAATCCACCTCAAAAACCGGCGCCGCCCGGCGGCTTACCGGCATTGCCATGCTGTCTGCCGTTGCCTTTGCGCTGCAATTTTTGGAATTCCCCATTCCCATTATGCCCGCTTTTATTAAGCTGGACTTTTCCGACCTGCCGGAGCTGCTGGCGGCCTTTGCCTACGGTCCGCTGGCAGGCGTGGCGGTGGCAGCAATCAAAAATCTGATTCACCTGCCCCTGTCCTCCAGTATGTATGTAGGCGAGCTGTCCAACTTTCTGCTGGGGGCGGTTCTGTCCGTTGCCGCCGGCGCAATCTATAAAAAGCATAAGACCAAGCGGGGCGCCCTGGCCGCCGCCGTGCTGTCTGCGGTGATTATGGGGCTCATCAGCGTGCCGGTCAACTACTGGATTATCTATCCGCTTTACTACAATGTGCTGGGCTTTCCCCAGGCGGCGGTGCTGGATATGTACCAGGCCATTTTGCCCGCTACCAAGAGCATTTTGCAGGCGCTCTTTATCTTTAACCTGCCCTTTACCGTTGCCAAGGGGCTGCTGTGCGCTGCGCTTTGCGCCGGGATCTATAAACCCCTGTCGCCGCTGCTGCATGGTAGGAAATAAGAGGATTTCTAACAATCCCTCCGCGTTCGCCGATGGCGAACCCACCACCTAACGGGCGCCCGTCCCCTCTGTCGCTGCGCCACGGGGAGCTGTCAGCGCAGCTGACTGAGGGGATAAAACAAAAACGGCGGGATTTTTCCGCCACAAACGCCTAAAAAACAAAAAACTTCCCCCACCTTGACATTTCCCCGGGCGTGTTATAATGACTTCATTACTGGATACGATACTATAATCTGTTGTGAAAGAGAGGAATTTTCATGCGCCTGTCGCTGATCGTACCCTGCTTTAACGAGCAGGACAATATTTTTCCTTTGCCCGGGCGGTGGCCGAGGTATTTCCCGACCCATCCGATTACGAGATTGTCTTTGTCAACGACGGCAGCAAGGACAAGACCCTGCAAAATCTAAAGGAACTGCACCGGCAAAGCCAGCAGAACATTCGGGTGGTCAGCTTCTCCCGCAACTTTGGCAAGGAGAGCGCCATTTACGCCGGGCTGCAACACTGCGACGGCGAATATATCAGCTTGATTGACGCGGACCTGCAACAGGATCCGGCCATCGAAGCAAATGACAGAAATTTTGGACGCAGAGCCGGACACGGACTGCGTGTGCGCCTTTCAGGAGACCCGGCACGAGAACAAGCTGATGACCTCCGTGAAATCCGCTTTTTACAAAATGGCCACCAATATGAGCGAAGTGGATTTTGTGGACGGTGCTTCCGACTTTCGCACCTTCCGCCGCACCGTACGGGATGCGCTGCTGCAAATGCCGGAGTATTTCCGCTTTTCAAAGGGGCTGTTCAGCTGGGTGGGCTTTAACACCAAGTACATTCCCTATGAAGCCAAAGAGCGGGCCAGCGGCACCACCAAATGGGGGTTCAAAAAACTGTTGAAATACGGCTGGAACGGCATTTTGGCCTTCTCCACCGCGCCGCTGAAGCTGGCAACGGTGTTGGGTCTGCTTTCCACGGCCTTTTCTATTATCTACTTTATCGTGACCCTCCTTCGCAAGGCCACGGAGCACATTGCGGTAGACGGCTTTACCCAGACGGTGATTCTGATCGTTTTCTTTGGCGGTATGCAGCTGTTTACCATCGGCATCATCGGCGAGTACCTGGCCAAGAATTACATTGAGACCAAGCGCCGCCCGGTGTACCTGGCAAAAGAAATTCTCGATTACAAAAAATAATGGTGAAACGAAAGAGAGCGGGAAAAGGATACACTTCGTAAGGAGGCGTATCCTTTTAAATTTATTTAACCAGACAGAATATATGGCAGCTTGCCGAGAGTAGTGTTGATGCTAATTATGATTCTGTGCTATACTTACAATACGATAAATGGGAATTCTTATAAGGGGAATAAATGACTGAAATTTATTGTATGACCCAAATACATGAATATTGGAATGAAACTATTTGTTTGGCTGAAAAATGCTCGTGGAAAGCGGGCCCTTATTTGGCTCAAAAGATGAAAAGCAATGACTTTAATACATGGGAAAGAGTGTTTGTTGCTTGTGTAAATGGAAAAGTGGCAGGATTTTGCACATTGGTTGAAAAGGATGAGCTGCCAAAAGAATATCCGTTTACACCATTTATAGGATTTGTTTTTGTTGATGAACCATACCGTGGTAATAGACTATCGGAGTTAATGATTCAAAGCGCAATTTTATATGCTCGTGAGTTAGGATATGAAAAAATATATATCATGAGCGGAGAAATAGGGCTATACGAAAAATATGGCTTTGAAAAGTTGGGTGATTATAAAACAATATTTGGCTCAATTGATCAGCTATTTGTTAAGTCAACAATATGATCATTAGGTATTCGGCTTAGAGGTTAACATATGAGATTACTTTCAAACTGACTGTGTCCACAGGTTTAGCGAGCATCGGATTGTGACACCACAATCCAAAGTAGAGTCCGCGCCCTAAAATGGGCGCGGACTTCTACTTCTCCATATATTCTCTATGTAACTTCCTTACAGAGGGTGTACTCCAACCGTTCTCTTTTTTATGGATTTGCGGTTGCTTGTAATCCCTCCACCCAGCCGGTGCGGTCAGCGCAGCTGACTGAGGGATTTAGAAATTATACCCCCAATCTGTCAAACCATACAAAAAATGGGGCGCAGGCGGCCGGTTTTGTGGCAGAACTGCGGTGCAAAATCTGCCCTGCGGCTTGCTATTTTGGACAAAATGGTGTATAATGCACAATGAATGATCCGCCGGATCATAATTTACTTTGAATGGAGAGAACACTATGCCACTGGTAACAACTACCGAAATGTTCAAGAAGGCTTATGAGGGCGGTTACGCCATCGGTGCTTTCAATGTAAATAACATGGAGATCGTGCAGGGCATCACCCGTGCAGCCAAGAAGCTGAACGCCCCGGTGATCCTGCAGTGCTCCGCCGGCGCACGCAAGTACGCCTCTCACGACTACCTGGTTGCTATGGTAAAGGCTGCCGCCGAAGAGACCGGCCTGCCCATCGCCCTGCACCTGGATCACGGCCCGGATTTTGAGACCTGCAAGGCCTGCATTGACGGCGGCTTCACCTCCGTGATGATCGACGGCTCCAGCAAGCCCTATGAGGAGAACATTGCTCTGACCAAAAAGGTGGTTGAGTATGCCCACGCCCACGGTGTAGTGGTTGAGGGCGAGCTTGGCACCCTGGCCGGCGTGGAAGATGATGTAAAGGTAGAGGCCGGTAACGAAAGCTACACCCGCCCGGAAGAGGTTGAGGATTTCGTAAACCGCACCGGTGTGGACTCCTTGGCCATCGCCATCGGCACCAGCCACGGCGCCTACAAGTTTAAGCCCGGCCAGAAGCCGCAGCTGCGGTTTGACATTCTGGAAGAGGTACAGCGCCGTCTGCCCGGCTTCCCCATCGTACTGCACGGTGCGTCCTCCGTTAACCAGGACCACATCAAGATGATCAACCAGTACGGCGGTCAGATGCCCGACGCTATTGGTATTCCGGAGGATATGCTGCGTGAGGCTGCTTCCATGGCTGTCTGCAAAATCAATGTAGACTCCGATATTCGTATTGCCATGACCGCTGCCATCCGCAAGCACTTTGCAGAGAACCCCACCCACTTCGATCCCCGTCAGTATTTGACCCCTGCCCGCGACCTGATTGAAGAGGTTGTGGCACACAAGATCGATGTTGTGTTCGGCACTGCCGGTCACGCCAACGACTGATTTTAATGACAAAAAGGCCCTTGGTATTTTTTACCAAGGGTCTCTTTTTTTGCCCGGCGGCTACATCATAGACGATACATTATCTACAAAGTTTGCCACGGAATTAACCGCCTTTTTCATGGTCTTTTGGGCCTTGGCGGAATTGCTGTTCATAGTGGCAACCGTGCCGGCAACCATGCTGCCAACAGCCATGGCCACGCCCAAACCCTTCATCATATTTACCGTTTTCTTTTTTCATATTCGTCCTCCGTTATTAAATTGCAACGCGCCTTGCTCTATTAGTTTGCACCGCGCGGGCACAAAAAGTCCACGCAGTTTTTGCCTGTGCCCGCACATTTTAACGGAAAAAATTGGCAAAAAAATGACCCTGCTCTTATCCAATGCGCAGGGTCGTTTTTTGTTTTTTCAGAATTTCCAGTCCGGCTGGGTGGGAATCTTCTCCACTGCCTGGCCGTCGATTTTGTCCAGACAGGAGGCAAACTCCATACCGAATGCCCGGCCGTCTACGAAAATATCAAGGAGCGGTTGGAGCACAAAGCGGCGTTCCCGGTAGCGGGGGTGGGGCAAAACCAAATTCTCCGTTTGTAATTGCAAGTTGCCGGCAAAGATCACGTCCACATCCAGCACCCGAGGGCCGTTCTTTACCCCGCGCACCCGGCCCAAACCGGCCTCCAGTCCCAGGCACACGCCCAGCATCTCATGCGGGTTTAGCCGGGACTCTACCAAAAAGCACACATTGTAAAAATCGTCCTGCCGGGCATAGCCCACCGGCTGGGTTTGATAAACGGCAGAGGCAGACACCACATGGGTGCCGGGCACCAGGTCCAGCGCCTCTCTGCAATAAGTTAAATTGGCCAGCCGGTCGCCCAAATTGGTGCCGGCGCTGAGTACATAATACATATTTACTTCCTGTCTCTGGAAATGGTGACTCCCACCCAGTCAAAATCTGCCTGAATAGGCGCCTGTGGTTTCTTTAAGGTCAAATCCACCCGCAGCACCTCCGGATACTCGGCCAGTACCGCGGCGGTCAGATCCTCTGCGGTGCGCTCCAACAGATCATTGGTGCGCTCTGTGAACACCCGGCGCAGCGTTTTGATCACCTTGGCGTAACTGACGGTGTCCTCCACCCGGTCGCTGTGGCAGGCCTTTGCCAAATTTACATACAAATCCGCGTCAATCTCAAAGCGCTGACCCTGAATTTTCTCCTCCGGGTTCACCCCGTGATAGCCAAACAGCCGCAGACCGCGGATCAAAATTCTGTCTGTCATTTGTTCTGCACCACCACTGCGGTGCCGGTGGCGCTGACCATCAGCATATTGCCCTGACCCAGCACCTCGTAGTCGATATTGACGCCTACAACCGCATTGGCGCCCAGCCGGACAGCGCGGCTCTCCATCTCTGACAGCGCGGCCTGACGGGCGCTTTCCAGCTCCTCCTCATACCCGGCGCTGCGCCCGCCCACAATGTTGCGAATCGAGGCGCCAAAGTCCTTAATAAAATTCACGCCGTTGACCACCTGACCGGTGACAATACCCTTGTACTCCACAATCACGCCGTTCTCAACGGTAGGGGTGGTTACACTGATCATATTTTTGCTCCTTTCAAATGCTGCGCCATGAAGACACCCTGTTTTTCCTGTTCTATATTATGCAGGCGGATGATGTCCGCACCGCCTAAAATACCCACAGTATCGGCGGCAATATTGCCGTATGTGCGCGCCTTTGGCTCCGGCTGATCACTGCCCCGGCCGATCACCCGCTTGCGGGAGCAGCCCAGCAGCAGCGGAAAGCCCGCCATTTTGTATTGGGGAATATTGGCGATCAGCGCCAAGTCCTGCTGAAAATTCTTGCCAAAGCCAATGCCCATATCCAGGCAAATTTGGCTGTCCTGCACACCCAGTGCCCGGCAGGCGGTCACGCTGTCTTCAAAAAACGCCTTTACATCCGCCGGCGTGCCCGGCCCGGCGTGCATAATCACCCAACCGGCACCATAGCGGCACACCACATCAGCCATTTCCGGATTGACCACACCGCTCACATCATTGATGATCTGCGCCCCGCAGCGCAGCGCCTGCACCGCCACATAGGGGTAATACGTATCTACCGACACCGGCAGCGCCGTCTCCTTACAAAGAACGGACAGCACCGGCTCCAGCCGCGCCCATTCCTCTTTATCTGTCACCGGGGTGTGCCCCGGGCGCGTGGACTGACCGCCAATGTCTAAAATATCCGCCCCCTGCGCCTCCAGCGCCCGGGCGTGGGTTAACGCCGTGGCCGGGTCCAGCCAGTCGCCTCCGTCGGAAAAGGAGTCCGGGGTCACATTTACAATACCCATCAGCAAAACCTTGCTGCCGTATTCAATCTCTTTCTCTCTGCAATGCCAAACAGCCATAGTTACTCCTTACTTGGTCAACAGTGCCAGCGCCTCAGCGCGGGTGCGCGCGTCCGTTTTCATAATGCCCCGCAAAGCGGAGGTTTGGGTGGTACTGCCGGCAGCCTTGGCGCCACGCATATTCATACACATATGCTCCGCCTCTAAAATCACCGCCACGCCCTTGGGGCGAAGCTCCTCGTTCAAAAAGTCCGCCACATCGTGGGTCAGGCGCTCCTGCACCTGGGGACGGCGGGCAAAACAGTCCACAATGCGGGCAAACTTGGATAGGCCGATAATGCGGTTGTCTGCCGGAATATAGGCAATATGCGCCTTGCCCACAAAAGGCAGCAAGTGGTGCTCGCACATAGAGGCAAAGGGAATATCCCGCACAATCACCATTTCGTCGGTGCTTTTTTCTTCAAAAATTTTAAGTGCTGACGCGGGTCCGCTTCCAGTCCAGCAAACACCTCGGCGTACATATCCGCCACGCGGCGGGGAGTCTCTACCAGTCCCGGGCGATCCGGGTCCTCGCCCACGGCCAGCAAAATCTCCCGCACAGCGGCTTGCAATCTTTCTTTATCCATTGATCTGTTCTCCTAAAATCCGGCACAGACGGCCCATTGCGGCGCTTTTGCCGTAAAAGCAGTGTGTACCCGTTATTTGCTGAAATAACCCTGTATGGTGCTTTTATCACGGGCTGTTAAGGCATTGCCGTTGTATTCCGGCTCCACATTGTAGGCATTCACGCCGTTTTTGGTGCCGGTAAGTACCTTGATATTGTCGCTGCGACCGGAAAAATCACGCACGGTCAGATTGGTACGCGCCAAGGTTACAAAATTCCGGAACAACTCGTCTTTCTCCGTGCCGTTGTCTGCACTGAACAACATATTCAGCGCCGCCAGACCTAAATCGTTGGCAGACTTTAAGTCTTTTTCCTCCAAAAAATAGCGCCACAAAGCAGTAAAGCGCTTGCCGTTCAGACTGGCCTCGCCGGCACTGATTCGCAAACTGAACGGATCTGCCGCGGTGGTGTTGCGGTACTTAACATCCGCTGCAAGAGGATAATTTACCTCCCTAAATCATCAAAGAATGAGGCAAAATCTGTAACGGTCATTACAATGTAAAAATCCGGCTTGATCCCGGTGGCTGTCTCCGTCATCTGTACCAAGCTGTTGATCCCGCCGCTGTTGTAAACGCCTGCTAAGGTGCTGCCCTCTGCGGTGGTTTGGGGCAGCAGATTGCAAATTTTATAAGACACGCTGTCCATATCCGTTTGGATCAGCACAGCCGCATACAAATTTTGATTATCTTTGCCGGTAAGCGCCAGCAAATAATTGGTTTTTCCGCTGACCCGAGGTAACTCCGGCGGGGCGGTGGTATCGTCGGCTGTTTGGAAAATTGCTACCGTTTGGTCCGGGGCAAAAAACTTCTTGGCGGAAAAATCATTTTTGGCCCCTACATAGACCACAACCACCACAGACACCAGGAGCACGGCTGCCAAAATGCCCAGGAGAATATGCTGTTCCCGATCTGCCCCGGTGCGAGACTTGGAAAGATAAATATCGCCCCGGTTTTTAAAGATCTTCATAAAGGGGTGCTCCTTTCTGTCTTAATATGCTTATTATACAGGATCGCACCCGCCGGTGCAAGGTGCACCGGCACATTTTTATTGTTCAGCATCTGTACCAAATCCACGCTGAAGAAATTCGTTATCGTGCCCGGATTTTATATTATAGAATATCTACTCTATATTATATATATAATATATATATTTTTACAATAAGTATTGATTATAATCATAAATACTGCTATAATAGACTCTGTATTCTGGCGTGGTGGCGAAAGGCGGCTTTGGTGCCCCAACCACGACCATTATGAGATTTGTGAAGTACCCTTAAGGAGAAGATATGGATTCCATAAATGAAATTTGGATGGCTGTTTTAAATTACATGAAGCCCCAGGTCAGCGAGACTGCCTACAGAATGTGGCTGCAGGATCTGATTTTAAAGAACCTGGACGGCAAGTGTGCTGTGGTGGAATGTAATAATCAAATGAAATACAATATTGTCAGCGAGCAGTATAAAGAACCGTTGGAAGCGGCATTTGAAGAAGTGATCGGCTTTCATGTTACGGTAGAGATCACAACCCGGGACAATACGCCTAAAGAAGAAGTAAAGCCCAAGGATACCCATCTGTTGCCCACGGAGCAGCCGGGGGATATTCATACTTTTTGATACCTTTATTGAGGGCTATTCCAACAAATTTGCTTACCGTGCAGCCATGGCGGTGGCAAAGGATCCGGGCGGCGTCAGCAGCCAAACCAACTATAACCCGCTGTTTATTTACGGTCCCTCCGGACTGGGTAAGACCCACCTGCTTAACGCCATTTGGCACGAAATTCAAGACAATTTTCCGGAAAAGCGTATTCTTTATGTAAAGGCGGAAAGTTTTGGCAACGAATTTGTAATTGCCTTGCAGCGGCACACTACCGATGACTTCCACGACAAGTACAGAAAAAATATTGATGTACTTTTTGGTGGATGATATTCAGTTTTTAGCCGGGAAAGAATCCATTACTGAGGAGTTCTTCCACACCTTCTCTGCACTGAAGGACGCAGGCAAGCAAGTGGTCATTACCTCTGACCGGGTGCCGAAAGACATTCCCATGATTACCGACCGATTGAAAACCCGGTTTGAAAGCGGTCTGCTGGCGGACATTAACCCGCCGGAATTTGAGACCCGCTGTGCCGTCATTAAGCGCAAGGCGGAAATGCTGGATTTTGACATTCCCCAAGAAGTGGTAGAATATATTGCAAAAAATGTAAAAACAATATTCGCCACCTGGAGAGCGTAACAAAAAAATTGCAGGCCATGCAAAACCTGTTTAACCAAAAGCCCACCATTGCCGGGGCACAAACGGTGATTAAAGATATTATTGAGGACAGCCAGCCCCTACCGGTCACCATTCAAAGAGTGGTAGACGAGGTGAGCCGGGTTACCGGCATCTCTGAGGAAGAAATTTACAGTACCAAGCAACAAGCAGCCGTAACGCACGCCCGCAAGATTACCTTTTATGTGATCCGGGAAGTAACCGGTATGAGCTATGTGGCGATCGGCAAAGAATTTAAAAAAGACCACTCCACCATTATGTACAATGTGAACAGCATTGAAAAGGCCATGAAAAAGGACTCTCGCCTGGCTCGCCAGGTCAACGACATTGTCAACAACATTAACCAACACAAGGATAATCAGTAAGACAAAATTACGCACCTTACAAACCAAAATTTTCAACATTTTTTTCATTTTGCACAAAGAAAATTTGCACACCCCTTGTGAAAGACAAAATCTTTCCACATCTTCAACAAATTTTCAAAATTCGGGCGTGGAAGAAAAAGGCGCCGAAAATCCCGCGGTTGACCGCAATTTTGCCGCTTTCCACACTTTCACCGCCCTATACTACTACTACTAAAACCCATACTGTAATAGGAAACGGAGGGAGCGAATTTTATGAAATTCACCTGCAACGCCAGAGAACTGAATACCGCCTGCAATAATGTAATGCGCGCAGTCAGTACCAAAATGACCGTACCCACCATTGAGGGTATTTTAATGGAATGCGGCAGCGATACGCTGAGCCTTACCGGCTATGACTTTGAATTTGGCATCAACACCACCCTGCAAGCCAGCGTTACCGAACCGGGTGCCATAGTGATCAATGCCAAAGTGCTTTGCAATATTATCAAGGAGCTGACGGCAGAGACGGTAACCTTTGATATCAGCGGCACCTCTGTTTCCATCATTTGCGGTGCTGCCCAATATGCCATTACCGGTATTGATGCAGATGATTATCCGGAGCTGCCCAGCGTCAGCGGCGGCTATCCTCTGTTCTTAAATCAGAACCTGTTGCAAAAGATGGTACAGCAGACGCTGTTTGCGGTGGCAGACAGCGAAGCCTCTAAACCGGTGCACACAGGGCTTAAATTTGAAATGAGCCTGAACCAGCTGCGCCTGATCGGCGTAGACGGCTACCGCTTGGCCATCCGCACGGAAACCGTAAAATACGACGGCGGATATTAGTTTTATCGTACCCAAAAAGACGGTACGGGAGCTGATCAAGCTGCTGAACCCGGAGGAGGACGAAAATATCTCCGTCTCCGTAGGCAAGCGTCATATTGTATTTGAAGTGGGGCAGTACAGCATTATCAGCCGGTTGTTGGAAGGCGAATTCTTAGATTATAACGCCGCAGTGCCTAAAAGCAGTAATACCACGGTACTTATTAATACCGAGGATGCCATTCACTGCATTACCAGTACCATTCCGGTGATTGAAAATAACCAAAGAACCCCATTCGCTGCCTGTTTGATGCAGACGAAATGCGGGTATCTACTGTGTCCGGCCTGGGCCGGGTGGTAAACTACACCCACGCCAATGTAAGCGGCGACCGGGTGGAAATCGGCTTTAACTCCAAATATGTGCTGGACGCACTGAACGCCGCAGACACCGATCAGGTACGCATTGAGTTGTCCGGCCCGGTTAGCCCGGTGAAGGTGCTACCAATGACCGACAGCTTCCTGTTCTTGGTGCTGCCTATGAGGCTGAAAAATGAAGCTTAATGTAAATATTAAACCCCACCGGCAAGAGACGGTGACCATCAGTACCCCCTTTATCCGGCTGGACGCGCTGCTGAAATTCAAAGGCGAGGCGGAAACCGGCGGCCAGGCCAAGCAAATGATCCAAGATGGTTTGGTGAAAGTCAATGGGGAGACCTGTACCGCGAGAGGCAAAAAAATTAAGCCCGGCGATGTGGTGGCCGTCCACGGCACCGATTATACCATACAGCAATGAAGATAGAACGCATGGGTATTGACGCCTACCGCAATCTGGAACACCTGGTGTTGGATTTTGACGATGTAAATGTAATCTACGGCGAAAATGCCCAGGGTAAGACCAATTTGATTGAAGCGGTGTACCTGTTTACCGGCGCTAAAAGTTTTCGCGGTGCCCGGGACAGCGAGCTGGTACAGTTCGGCAAAGAACAGGCACAGCTGCAAATTCATTTTGTCAGCGGTGATCGACCCCAAACGGCCATGTTACAGATCAAAAAACGCCGCAGCGCTACCTTAAACGGCATTGCCAAGACTTCTGCCGCCGCACTGGGGGAGGAGATCAAGGCGGTGGTGTTCAGCCCCGCCCATTTGACCATGATTAAAGACGGCCCGGCAGAACGGCGCAAGTTTTTAGATCTTGCTCTGTGCCAAATCCGTACAGGATATAAAAAATTGCTCAGCGACTACAACCGCAGTTTGGCCCAACGGAATATGCTGCTGCGAGATATTGCGGCAGGTAAAATGAGCGCCGACACCCTGTTTATTTGGGATGGCAACCTGGCTCGTGCCGGGGCAAAGATCATTTATCAGCGCCGTGCCTATGTGGCTGCGCTGGAAGAACCGCTTTCCCGTATTCACACCGGTCTGTCCGGCGGGCGGGAGCAGATCGGCGCCCAACTGCAAGGCGCTTTTGATTACGGTGATTTGGCCGTAGAAGAACTGGAACGGCGGTTGCTCTCTTTGCTGGAAAGCGCCCGCAGCGAGGATATTTACCACCGAGCCACCACCGTAGGACCCCACAGGGATGATCTGGATATTACCTTAAACGGTATCTCTGCCCGAAAGTACGGCAGTCAGGGGCAGCAGCGCAGTTGTGTGCTCTCCCTAAAACTGGCGGAGGCGGAAATTCTGCAACAAAAAACAAATGAAGCCCCTATTGCCCTACTGGACGATGTAATGAGCGAGCTGGACGAAGGGCGGCAAGATTATATTCTCAACCACATGAAGGGTATGCAGCTATTTATCACCTGCTGTGATGCGGGCACCATCTTGCGTGGCACCCGGGGCAAAACCTTTCATATTGAAAACGGCAAGGTGGTGAACTGATGCTCCTGCACATTGGCGGCGACACAGTGGTGCGTACCGGCGATATTATTGGTATTTTTGATATGGATACCTCCACGGTAGGTAAGGCCACCCGAGATTTTTTAACCAGGGCAGAGCAGCAAAAGCGGGTGCAGTATGTAAATTACGACCTGCCCAAAAGCTATGTGCTTACCAAAGAGACGGTGTATAGCAGTCCCCTGAATGTAAGCACGCTGATCAAACGATGGAAATAACCCATTTTCGATAGAATACGGACACAGGCACCGCACCTGCCCACAGTGCGGAGGACGCCTTTGTGGGCAGAAAGGCAGAAGTTATGGCTGAAGAAGAAAAGACTGTTTTGGAAGAAGCGGATATGGACACCGTTGTAACGGAAGAATATTCCGCAAAAGATATTCAGGTGCTGGAGGGTCTGGAGGCCGTCCGCAAGCGCCCGGGTATGTATATCGGCTCCACCGGCCCCCGAGGTCTGCACCACCTGGTGTATGAGATCGTAGACAACTCCATTGACGAAGCATTGGCCGGGGTCTGCACCCACATTGAGACGGAGATTTTGCCCGGTAACGTGATTAGCGTGCGGGATAACGGCCGTGGTATTCCCACCGGCATTAACGAAAAGACCGGTCTGCCTGCTGTAACGGTGGTGCTCACCGTGCTCCACGCCGGCGGTAAGTTCGGCGGCTCCGGCTATAAAGTATCCGGCGGTCTGCACGGCGTAGGCTCCTCTGTGGTAAATGCCCTGTCCCAGTGGCTGGAGGTTGAGGTGACCCAGAACGGCCATGTGTACGCCCAGCGTTTTGAGCGAGGCAAGCCGGTGGACGACCTGCATATTATCGCCGACCGAGAGGGGCACGGCACCCTCATTCGCTTCCAGGCGGACCCGGAGATTTTCTCCGAGACCACTGAGTACGAATACGATGTACTGGCCCGCCGTCTGCGGGAGCAGGCGTTTCTGAACGCCGGGCTGTCCATTACGCTGACGGATAAGCGGGGCGAAGAGCCGGTAGCCGAGGAATTCTGCTACGAGGGCGGTATTCGGGAATTTGTAAAATACATCAACACCACCCGGGGACTAAATCCCATTCAGGACGAAGTGATCCACATCTCCACGACCAAGGACGATCGCAGTGCAGAGGTGGCGCTGTGCTATACGGACAGCTACAATGAGACCTTGCTGTCCTTGCCAACAACATAAATACCATTGACGGCGGTACCCACGAGACCGGGTTCAAAACCGCCCTGACCCGTGTGTTTAACGACTACGGCAAAAAATTTAATATTCTGAAAGAAAATGACAAGAAGCTCTCCGGCGACGATGTGCGCGAGGGGCTGACTGCCGTCATCAGCGTAAAGCTTACCGAGGCCCAGTTTGAGGGCCAGACCAAGGGCAAACTGGGCAATACGGACATTACCGGCCTGGTCAGCTCCCTGGTATATGACAAACTCATGACCTATTTTGAGGAGAACCCGGCGGTAGCCAAGGCGCTGCTGTCCAAGTCCCTGGACGCTTCTCGCGCCAGAGAGGCGGCTCGCAAGGCCAGAGATAACGCCCGTAATAAGACCGGGCTGGAAAGCAGCAAGCTGCCGGGCAAGCTGGCGGACTGCTCCTCCAACGACCCCTCCCTGTGCGAAATTTACATCGTCGAGGGTGATTCCGCCGGCGGCTCCGCCAAGGACGGACGGGACCGTGCCCATCAGGCCATTCTGCCCCTTTGGGGTAAAATGCTGAATGTGGAAAAGGCACGGCTGGACAAGGTTTACGGCAACGAAAAGCTGATGCCTGTGGTGACCGCGCTGGGCACCGGCATCGGCGAGGATTTTGACATTACCAAGCTGCGCTACCACAAGATCGTGATTATGGCCGATGCGGATGTAGACGGCGCGCATATTCGTACCCTGTTGCTGACCTTCTTCTTCCGCTATATGAAGCCCTTAGTTGAGGGCGGCTACATTTACCTGGCCCAGCCTCCGCTGTTTAAGGTGCAAAAGGGTAAAAAATTCAAGTATGCCTTTAGCGACGAGGAGCGGGACCGGCTCATTGAAGAAATGGGCGGCCAGTGCGACATTCAGCGATACAAAGGTTTGGGTGAGATGGACCCGGAACAGCTGTGGGAGACCACGATGGATCCGGAATTTCGCATTATGCTGCGGGTGACCGTAGAGGACGCCCAGCAGGCGGACGAAACATTCTCTATTTTAATGGGCGATAATGTTGAACCCCGCCGTGAATTTATTGAAAAGAATGCAAAATATGTGCAGAATTTGGACATTTAATTGCAAGTAACCGCCTACCTCGGCGGGGTTCAAACGACGCTCCGAAGGCTGGCGCAGCCGGGCTGCGGGAGAACGCTCCGGTGGAGCGTTTGATAGCGGCGTGCACCAACTGTGCCGTGGCAAAAGCCCCCTGCCGGATCAAATGCAAAATACGTACAGAATCTGGACATTTAATTGCAAGTAAATCCTACCCCGGCGGGAGCAAGCCCCCGCCCTACGATTATATTGTGGGGTCCCCGAAAAGGCAGAAGCCTTTTTGGGGAGAGGAGACATTACGGAATGCGCGCGGGGTGGATTTTGTTAAAAATCCGCCACAAGCAATATGGAGTCAATGTCGACGAGGTAGGGGCGGATATTATCCGCCCGCAAATCCCTCAGTCAGCTGCGCTGACAGCTCCCTTTACAAGGGAGCCTAAGAAGATGAGGGAGGGGGACCGCCGTAGGCGGTGGAGGGATTATTGTAGAAACCAATCCCATTCTCCCAAACAAAGGAGAACACCATGACCACATTTGAATTCAAAATGACGCCACGGGCGTATTACGCCGGGTGGCGGGTGCTGCAACGGCAGCAGCTGCGGCTGCAATGGGTGTTTTGCGCCCTGTGTGCGGTGCTGGCAGCGGCGGGTATTTTGCTGTATTTTCTGCTGCAAGATGTGGCAGAGACGGCGATACTCCCGGCGCTGAGCGGTATTGTAGCAGCCATGGCTGTGCTGCTGCCCTTGGTGCGGCGCAGTTCCGTGCTGCGGGAGTTTGGCAACTCTCCCACACTGACCCAGCCCTTTACCCTTCGGCTGGAGGAGCAGGCGCTGCAGGTGTGGAGCAAATTTGAGCAGTACACCCTGCCTTGGCAGGGGATCACCTACGCGAAGGAGACCAAGGATTATATTATTCTCATCGGGTGCTACCGAATGGGGCTGTTTGTGATTGAAAAAGCAGACTGTGACCCGGCGGATCTGAACGCACTGCTCAGCGCCCTGCACGAGAAGGCACCGGCCTTTGGAGGTGCAAAATGATCGAAGTAAACTACTGCTTAGAAGCCATGGATTTTGCCGATATGGCAGCGCTGCGCCGGCGGCTGACCCGCATAACCCCCATTCTCTTTTTTGCAGCTGTTGGATTTGGCTGTGCGGTGGCGGGCTTTAGCGCCCGGTCCCACCGGCCTGCCGTTGCGCTGGCGGCCTGTTTGCCCCTGTTGGCCATGGGCGTTCTGCTGCTGTGCCGCGGACCTGTGTCCCGGCGGATGTATACCCGCCTGTGCAAAGCACATCCGTCCCTGACTGCGCCGGTGCAAATGCGCATTACCGGCACGGAGGTGGAGTGGACCATGCCCGGCGAAAAGCCGGATCAGTGCGAAATTCACGCGGTGTACCCTATGGCCATGTTCGGCGCCGTATTTGAGACCGGGCGGCTGTTTGCCTTTGCCATTCCCGGCACTGTTACACTGCTGCTGCCCAAGCGGGCACTGCCGGAGAGCGAACTGCCCCGGCTGCGGGAAATGCTGCAAAACACCGCTTATTATAAATTGACCAAGTAAAACCTGCCGGGCTGTGGCCCGTATTTAGAGATGAATGCCAATGGATAACAATGAGATCCGGTATGACAATCAAAAGATCGTAGATGTAGAGATTAACAAAGAGGTGCGCAAGGCCTTTTTGGACTACTCTATGAGCGTGATCGTCAGCCGCGCCCTGCCGGATGTGCGGGACGGGCTGAAGCCGGTACACCGCCGTATTCTTTACACCATGTTTGAGAACAACCTGTACCCGGATCGGGCGTACAGAAAGTGTGCAGACACCGTAGGTGCCGTGCTGGGTCGTTACCACCCCCACGGCGACGCCTCTGTGTATGATGCCATGGTGCGACTGGCCCAAACCTTCTCCATGCGCTACACGCTGGTAGACGGTCACGGCAACTTTGGTACCGTAGACGGCGACCCGGCCGCTGCCTACCGATACACCGAGAGCCGAATGAGCAAGATCAGCATGAAAATGCTGCAAGATATTGACAAGGACACGGTGGATTTTGCCTCCAACTACGATGACCGACTGAAAGAGCCGGAGGTGCTGCCGGCCCGCTATCCCAATTTGCTGGTGAACGGCTCCAGTGGTATCGCCGTAGGTATGGCCACCAACATTCCGCCCCACAATCTGCGGGAAGTGATTGATGGTATGTGTTGCCTGATCGACAATCCGGATGTGGGATTGCCGGAGCTGATGCAGCACATTAAAGGTCCGGACTTCCCCACCGCCGGTATTATTATGGGCGCTCGGGGCATTCGCCAGGCCTATGAGACCGGCCGGGGCAAAATCTATCTGCGTGCCCGGGCAGAGATTGTAGAGAGCAAGGGCGACCGCTACAAGATCGTGGTTACCGAGCTGCCCTACCAGGTGCGCAAGGCGGCGCTGATTGCCAGCATTGCCGAGTTGGCCCGAGAGAAGAAGATCGAGGGCGTGGCGGACATTAAGGACTTCTCCTCCCGCAAAGGTATGCACATTGAGATCACCGTCAAGCGGGACGCCAACGCCCAGGTGGTGCTCAATAACCTGTACAAGATGACGCAAATGCAGGTAACCTTCGGTGTGATTATGTTGGCGCTGGTAGACGGCGTGCCCCGCATTCTTTCCCTGAAGGAAATGCTGCAAAATTACATTACCTTCCAGGAAGAGATCATCACCCGCCGCACCCGCTATGATTTGAAGAAAGCCCAGGATCGCGCCCATATCTTAGAGGGTCTGGCCCGTGCCATTGATATTGTGGACGAGATCATCGCCACCATTCGCGGCTGCAAGGGCGGCCAAGCCGAGGCCAAGCAGGAATTGATGGCCAAGTACGACTTTGACGAGCCACAGGCTGCGGCCATTGTGGCGTTCCGTTTGGGTCAGTTGGCCGGACTGGAAATTGAAGATCCGCAACGAGTTGGGCGAGCTGCACATCAAGATTGCCGATTATCAAGACATTCTCAGCAGTGAGACCCGGGTGTTGGAGATCGTAAAGGAAGAGGCTCGCGCCATCGGCGACAAATTCGGCGACGAACGGCGTACCGAGATTACCGCTGCCTCCGGCGATGTGGATGACGAGGACCTGATCCCGGTAGAGGACTGCATGCTCACCCTGACCACCATGGGGTATATGAAGCGCCAGACGGTAGATACTTATAAGGCACAGAACCGCGGCGGCAAAGGCATTATGGGCATGAGCCGCAGAGAGGAAGATGTGGCCAAAACCATGTTTACCTGCTCCACCCACGACTACATTATGCTCTTTACCAACAAGGGCAAGGTGTTTAAGATGAAGGGATACGAGATCCCCGCCGCCTCCCGTACCAGCAAGGGTATGAATGTGGTGAACCTGCTGCCTCTGGAGAATGAGGAGCAGATCAGCGCTATGGTGCGGGTGCCGGACAGCGAAGAGCGCCAGTACCTGTGCATGGTTACCAAGAACGGTGTGATCAAGCGCACGGAGATCAGCCAGTACGATCATATTCGCAAAACCGGCATTATCGCCATCAATTTGGACGAGGGCGACGAACTGAGCTGGGTGGAGATCACCGACGGCAACCGCAATCTGATTGTGGCTACCCACGATGGTATGAGCATTTGCTTTAAGGAGAGCGACGCCCGCCTGATCGGCCGTACCGCCCGCGGCGTGCGCGCCATTCAGCTGGCAGAAGGCGACTATGTGGTTGGCTTTGCCGTGGCGCTGGAGGACACCCGTCTGCTCACCGTCAGCGAGACCGGCTACGGCCGCAAGAGCAACTTTGACGACTACCGGGTGCAGTCCCGTGCCGGCAAGGGTCTGATCAACTACCATACCGAGACCTACGGCAAGGTGGCCATGATCGCCCCGGTGCGCGAGGACCAGGATATTATTATGATTTCCCAGGAAGGCATTGTCATTCGCACCCCTGTGGATCAGATTTCTGCCTTTAAGCGCCCGGCCAAGGGCGTAAGGGTGATGCGTACCACAGACGAGGACAAGGTGATTACCCTGTCCGTGGTGGAGCACATGGAGCCGGAGAAAACGGACGACACCCCGGAGGGTGACGGCACAGAAACCCCGGCATCTGCCCCGGAAACCGCAGAATAATAGACACTTAACCGTCTGTGTGTTCACAAAGCACAAGATTTTACAAATTTTTTATTGTAATGACATAAAAAATGAAGTATAATTGTGGCTATGCTTTGGGGCACACAGGCGCTTTTGTTTTTTGTGCCGACGGTCCCAACGGAACTACCTGCAAAAAGAGGAGATCTTTTTCATGGCAAAAGACTATAATATTGACGATATTTTGTCCGAGGTAAAGCAGCGCCGGGCAGAGCAGGAAAGCAACTTAAAGTCTGCGCCTGCGCCCAAGGCTGCGCCTGTACAGACGGATGCCAATCGAGAAGCCTACGCCGGTAAACTGGTGGAGGAGCTGCTAGGTCCGGAAAAGCTCGCTGTAAAGCCGGAACCGAAGGAGAAAAAAGCAGCAGCGCCGCAGCCGCCGAAAGCAGCGCCGCATCCCGCCCCGGCACCCCGGGAGAAAGCAGAGCCGCAGCAAAAAGCTGCCCCTGCGCCGGAAGCCAAACGGGCACCAAAACCCGCCGCACCCAAGGCAGACACTGCCGATGTGCCGGTGCAGCAGGTGCGCCGCAAGCTGCAACCCCCGCCCCCGGCATACGAAAATCGGGATCGCACCGTGACCCCGGACAAGCCGAGCCAAAAGCCGGAAAATCAACCTCCGCTGGAGCCGGCGAACCTGCGCCACCAAGCCACGGACGAGATGATTGATTTGTTCTCTCTCTCCGGCAAGGCTGAGAATGCACCGGCGGCAGCAGACAAAAAGCGCAAAAGCGGCAAAAAGCAAAAAGATGCGAACGCTATGCCCTGGCGCAAGACCAAAAAAGGCAAAATTTCCATTGCCATTATTGTTGTGCTGGCTGTGCTGATTGTGGCCGGCGGCGTTTTTGCCGTGTGCTATGTAAACGGTCTGTTGGGTAAGTTCACCGACGAAGCGGACGATTATCAAAAGACGGACACCTCCTATCATGGTATGGATTTCTTAAAAGAGAACTTTCCGGAGATCAAGGAGCCGTCTGCGGCAGACGCAACGACCTATAAAGAATATTTGAAAAACTGGTATAAAAACGGCGATCCGGTCAGCTCTACCCATGTAAAGAACATTTTGCTCATCGGGGAGGATACCCGGGAGGAGCAGATCAGCGACACCTCTCGTGCCGACTCTGCCATTATCGCCAGCGTCAATATCGACACCGGCAAGATCACTCTGACCTCCGTACTGCGCGATTTGTATGTGTACTTTGAGGCGAACGGTGAGGGCCAGTACGACAAGATCAACGGCGCTGCCTCCATGGGCGGCATGAAGGAATACATCAAAACCGTGGAGCGTTACTATAAGATCCAGATCGACAACTACGCGGTGGTGAACTTTGCCAGCTTCCCCAAGATCATTGACAGCCTGGGCGGCGTGACCATTACCATTACCGATCGGGAGATCAACGAGATCAACAACCACCCCAAGCGCTACGGCAATGTGTATATCGAGAAGAGCTACGAGGGCACTGAGGGTAAGCAGAAGCTGAACGGTAAGCAGGCGCTGGCCTACTGTCGTATTCGTAAGATTGACACGGATAACGCCCGCGCCGATCGGCAAAAGACCGTGCTGCTTCAGGTGTTTAAGAAGATGAAAGGCTCTTCCACCACCGAGCTGCTGAAAGTGGTCAACGACCTGGTGGGCTATGTGTACACCGGGTACAGCAAAAAGGAACTGTTGAGCCTGGCTACCTACGCGCTCTCTAACGGTTGGATGAATTATGAGACCCAGACTTTTTTCTGTGCCTACGCCGGATCATGCCCGCGGCGGCACCTACCTGATCGGTCCAACTCAGCTGACCCCCAGCCGCTCCGGCGGGCTGTGGCTGTGGAAGTCAGATATTCCCCAGGACGCCTACGACCTGCAAATGAAGATCTACGGCAAGAGCAATATTAAGTTGGCGGAGAACCGCTGCGATTATTGCAACCTGCTGTAACGGCAGAATAAACAGAAGAAATGTAAAAAAAGCACCCCACCTGGGGTGCTTTTTTGATAATGATTTTATGTAAATGCGGGCGGCAGATTGCCGCCCCTACGAGTAAATAGATGTTAAAAAACATAAAAGACCGCAGGCGTTTTGGTAACCGGTGGACCGTAGGGGCGGATACCATCCGCCCGCTTGATCCCAACATTTTTTATTTATCAAATTCCATTTTGTAGGGTGCGCTGCCCGATCGCACTGTTAAATGCCGTCACAAAATTTTAATCCTCTACCTGCTCCAACTGCGCCATGGGAATGGGGGCGGTGTCCTCCACTTGCATTTTATTGGCGCGCATCCACAGGGCCGGGTCCAGGTGTAGCAAAGCCCGGGTCCGTCTGCCAGTTGGCCATGGCTGCCTCCGGCAGGCCGTAGCAAGTGAGCAGGGTCATCATGACCCCGGCGTGGCACACCAGGGCGATCCGTCGGGTGCCGGTTTGGACGCAACCGGAGATCACTTTTTCAAAAGCGGCGCACACCCGGTGCATAAACTGGGCGTTGGTCTCGCCGTACGGCGGGCTTGCCTGCATATCCCCTTGCAGCCAGTCCCGAAAGTCCAGGTTGTCCTGCAATTCCGCAGCGGTCTTGCCCTCAAACTCGCCGAAGTTATATTCCTTAAAATCCTCAATAGTAATCAAATTGTTACGCGGAAAGAGAATGGCGGCGCTGTCCTTGCACCGCTTTAAGGGGGAGGTAAACACCGCGTCCACCTCCGGGTACGGGTACTTGCCCCGCAGGGTATGCAGTTGGTTGATACTATCCATAGTGAGTGGCAAATCCGTCTGCCCAATATACTGTGCGTTTAGGTTGCCTTTGGTGAGCCCGTGTCGAAAAAAGATAAACTGTGTATGACTTCAATGCAAAATCCTCCTGAACAACGGCGATAGCCGACGAAACATTACAAATTGTTGACAGAATAAAATAGCCCTTTACAAAGAGTATAAGCTGATATATAATACTCGTTGTAATATTTTTGGGAGTGAATGAACAAATGGAGATCCAAAGCGAGAACCTGGAACAGGTCAAAGAAGAGATCAAGGACCTGAAAGGGCGGGCCAAAGCCGCCAAGCGCGCCATGCGCCAAAGTAAAGCCGACAAGGCGGAGAAAAACAGCAAGTTCGCCGCCACTCTGAGCCAGCTGCGTCGGGAGCGGGGCATCAGCCAAAAAAAAGCCGCCGGCGATTTGGGCATCAGCCAGGCACTGCTGTCCCATTACGAAAAAGGCATTCGGGAGTGCGGGCTGGACTTTGTGGTCAAGTGCGCCGACTACTACGGCGTAACCACCGATTACCTGCTGGGGGTGTCTGCCAGCCGCAACGGACTGGATCCGTCCGTGTATGCCAGTTTGGGTGCAGAGGACGATGATATGCCCCTGAGCACCCTGAGCCAAGCCACCCGTATTTTGCTGGATACGGCAGCCGCTGCCTCTCGCGGGGGCGCTGCCCGGTATATTTATGATTACTATATGCTCAGCCTGTACCGAGGCGCGCTGACGATGGCAAAGGCCGGTATTTTGCCCAAAGAGATGTTCAAGCTGGACTACAATCTGGGTCGTGAGTTAGCCTCTGCTGCCTTGGCGGTGCAGGACGCCCGCTTTGTGTTTATTGAGGACAAAAGCCGCACCGGCTCCGATGTGCCGGAAAAGACGGCGCTGCATACCATCATTGCCGAGGCGGAAGAATATATCCTGAATAATTTTGTGATCGAGTGATCAGAACAGGCTTTCCTGGGTTTGTTCCTCCGCCACAAATCGCGTTAAGATCGTCGCAGACAGTTCTGCGGCGATTTTTTTTTGAATGTGGGGTAATCCATGGCTGCGTTTTCGTCGCCGCCGTCGCTGATGGCGCGCATTACCGCAAAGGGTACCCCGTTGGCAGCACAAACTTGACCCACGGCGCCGCCCTCCATCTCGCCGCACAGGGCGTCAAACTCCCCGGCGATGGCAGACTTCAGCGCTGCGGTGCCGATAAAGGTATCGCCGCTGGCTACCGTGCCCCGATGGATACGCTCGCCGCTGTTGATGGCGGTGCGCGCCAGCCGATCGGACAGGGTTGGGTCCGTTGCCACTTTAATGGTGCCCAGGCCGTTGATAAAGCCCTTTGGCTCGCCTAAAGCGGTAATGTCAATATCGTACTGGCACACATCGGTGGCAATGACGATATTTTTAATCACCACCCGCTCACTTAGGGAGCAAGCTACGCCGATATTGATGACCCGATCCACTTGGAAACGGTCAATGAGCAGCTGGGTGCACAGGGCGGCATTTACCTTGCCCGGTGTGCATTGCACCACGGTGATCATCACGCCCTCCAGCTCGCCGGTCACGAAGTCGCAGCCTGCCGCCCGGGTGGTGACGGTGCCGGTCATCTTGTCCTTAATGGTGCGGACCTCCACATCCATTGCGCCGATAATGCCTAACATATACGGGTCTCCTTTTTGCAGTAAGGGCCGCAGCAGCAGCCGAAAAATCAGGACGCCGAGCACGGCACCCAAGGTGTTTAAGATAATATCGTCCACATCCGCGTCCCCGCTTTTGGTGAGAAGCTGAAAACTCTCTACAAACACGGACAGGGCCACAGGTACCAGAGTGCCCCACAGCACCGGACGCCGCCGCACCGTGCCGCAAAGGGCCAGGGACAGGGAGGTGAAGTACAGCACATTCCCCGCCGAGTGCAGGGCGGTGGAAAAAGACAGAGTGCCGGTCTTGGCATAATACCACAGGCAGTAGATCTCGCCCCGGAAGGGTACGCCGTTGGCGGTAACGAAAATATTGCCAAAGGTGCGCAGCAGAAAAAACTGCAGGATAAAAAGAAACGCGCACAAAGGCAGATAGCCCAGGGAGAACCGGCGGTAAAACAGGGCAAAGTCCACACACGCCTTGCTGCACCGAGCGCAAATCCAGCCTGCCGCCAGCAGGGTGAACACGCTGATGAGGGTGTAAAGAAAGTGGTAGATAATGCGGCTGTCGTCCAGCCGGGCAATTAAATTTACCGTATAGCGGTCGATAAAGAACAGCACCAGCGACACCTGCATTAAAACGGCGCAGGCGGTGCCCGCAAAGCGCAGGGAGCGCTCGGTCAAAAAGTTCCACACCGTGACCGCCGCCGGGATCACAAAAAGAGAGGATCAGCTTTAACCACTGGTAGCGGAAGTTGAAAAAGAACGGTGCGTGCCAGCTGTCTAAAAAGCAGCAGCCTGTAAAAAACAGCCCCAAAACCAGGGCCACACGGCTGACAGCGCGCCACGGACTTGTAGTGTGCATAGGTTCTACCCCCAACATATAGTGACATTATAATATATTATGAGAATAAAAACAAGAAGTAACAGATTTTTATTGACAACAGGGCGCATTTTATAATATAATATCAACCGCTAATGTGGATCACTATCCCACAAGCCAAAAGTCAATTCGCCTGCACTATGCCGTGCAGAGCATAAGTAAAATCAAGACCAGTTTGATTTTCAGAAACGGAGTGAATGCAAGATGAAAAGAACTTTCCAGCCTAAGAAGCGGCACGCACAGATGGAGCACGGCTTCAGAAAGAGAATGTCCACCAAGAACGGCAGAAAGGTACTGGCCCGCCGCCGTGCTAAGGGTCGCAAGTCCCTGTCTTACTAATTGACCGAACGGAGCGTATTGTGAAAAGCAGCGCCATAAAGGAGAATAAGGTCTTTCGCCGCCTGTACCACCGTGGTAAGAGCAAGGCCGGAGCCAGCCTGGTGACCTATTGTATGAAGAATCGCCGAGGTGAGACCCGGGTGGGCATTACCACCTCCAAGAAAATCGGCACCGCCGTAGAGCGCAACCGCGCCCGCCGGGTGATTCGTGCCGCCTTTTCACAGCTGGAGGACGGTGTGACCGGATGGGATCTGGTGTTCGTGGCGCGCAGCCGCACCACCAGAGTGAAGATGCAGGTGGTCCTGGCGGATATGGAAAAACAGTTGACGGCCTTAGGGGTGTTATCGCATGAAGAACATCGTTAAGAAGCTGGCGATCTTCCTGATTCGTACCTACCAGCTGACCCTCAGTCCCCGATTTTCGCACGGCGCCTGCCGCTATACCCCTACTTGCAGCCAGTATGCACTGGAGGCCATTGAGATCCACGGCGTGTGGAAGGGGTGCTGGCTGGCGTTTTTGCGTATTTTGCGCTGCAATCCTTTCTTTAAGGGCGGGTATGACCCGGTGCCCCCAAAGAAGGACAAGCCCTGCGCTCACCGCTCTACAACTGAATCTAACGAGGACAATGCATGAACAGTATTTTATTAGCTGCCACTTCTTCTTCCGCGGGCATGGGCCTTTTTAAGCCGCTTTATTGGCTGTTCGGTGTGTGCATGGGGTTCCTGATGGATCTGCTGAACAATCAGTATTTCGTGGCCATCGTCATCTTTACGGTGGTGACCCGAGTGATCCTGCTGCCCTTTAACATCCACCAGCAAAAGACCATGGCCAAGACCGCCCGCTTGCAGCCCAAGCTGGCGAAGCTGCAGAAGAAGTACCCGGACCCGAAGGACCGGATGAAGCTCCAGCAAGAGACCCAGGATCTGTACGCCCGCGAGGGCCACAATCCCATGCAGATGGGCTGCGGACCGATGCTTTTCCAGATGGTGTTCCTGATGGGCATCATCGGGATTATTTATTATCCCCTGTCTTATGTGCTGGGGATGAAGGGCTTTGCGGATCAGTCCGCCAACATTGCGCAGGTGGTGCAGGAGCTGGGCTACAAGGGCCAGTATTTGCAGCTGGGTATTTTGGAGAATTTCGGCGCCTATAAGGACACTTTGGTTGAGAAATTCCCCACCCTGTTTACTGCGGACAACTGCGCCGCCATTCAGGCGTACCGCGACGGTATGGTGATCGGTAATTTGGATATGACCGCCATTCCCCACTGGAAAGACGGGATCATTATTATCGTTCCCCTGCTTTGCCTGGTGACCTCCCCTGGCCTCCACCCTGGTGTCTACCATGATCCAGAAGAAGAACAATCCGGCAGCCGCACAGCAGACCAGCCAGATGCTGATTATGATGCTGATGATGCCGTTCTTCTCCTTTTACATTTCGTTTAAGGTACCGGCAGCGGTCGGTTTTTACTGGATCATCTCCAACCTGGTGGCCATTGTGCAGCAGCTTTTCCTGGCCAAGTTCTTCCCGCCGAAGCGCAGCCAGGCCAGACTGATGCTGGAGAACACCATTTACCGGCGCTCCAGAGAAGCGAACATCAAAAAATGAAATAACACGACCCCCCGGGTCACCGGGAGGATAAGTCGGAGGAAAGCATGTTAAAAGAATTTGAAGGCAGAGGCAAGACCCTGGAGGAGGCTCGCAACGCGGCCCTCATCGGTCTGAATGCGCCCGCCTCGGCAGATGTGCATGTGGAAGTGGTACAGATGCCGAAGAAAAAAGGTGCTTGGCCTGTTTGGCGGCAGCGACGCTGTGGTCAAGGTCAGCTACGACGACGGCAAGCTGGAAAAGAAGCCCCAGCCCCGCCGCGAAGCACCGGCGCAGCCCAAAAAGCAGGCGCAGCGCAGCGACAAGCCCCAAAAGGCAGAGAAGCAGAGCGCGCCCCGTGCTGCCAAGGCAGACAAGCCTCGTGCACCTAAGGCGGACAAACCCGCCCGTGCACCTAAAGCAGATAAACCCCGAGAGAAGGCAACCGTGCAGCTTAGCGACGCAGATCTGAACAGCGCCTGCCTGTACTTAAAGCGCCTGATCGAGGGCCTGCAAGTGGAGGATCCCCAGGTGGCCGGCATTCTGAAGGACGGCCTGGTGGAGATCACCATTGACTGCGAGGATTACGGTATTATCATCGGCCACCGGGGCGAGACCCTGGACGCCCTGCAATATCTGACCTCTTTGCAGATCAAAAAGCAGACCGATAAGTATGTGCGCGTGGCCCTGAATGTGGGCAACTACCGGGAAAAGCGCCAGGAAACCTTGAAGAACCTGGCCAAGAAAAAACGCGGCCTATGTGCTGCGCACCGGCAAGCGCTATACCTTTGAGCCTATGAATCCCTATGAGCGGCGCATTTTGCACACTGCCATTCAGGAGGTAGAGGGTGTGACCTCTCGCTCCATCGGTGTGGATCAGAACCGTCGCGTGGTGCTGGAGCCGGAAGGCGGCGTGACCAACACCGGCAGTGATCGGGAGCGCTACAACCGTGGCAGTCGCGGCGGTCGTCGCGGCGGCAATCGTTCTGCCGGCAGCAAGCCTGCGGCAGCCCCCAAGGCAGACCGGGCAGACTTGCCCAAGTTCGGCAAAATCGAAGTGCCGAAAAAAGAGACTCCCGCTGAGGAAGCAGCCCCTGCTGCACCTACGGCGGAATAAGTCCAAATACCAACGGCGGAACCGCAGGGCAACCACGGCTCCGCCGTTCTTGTATTTTGCCGGACGGTATATTATAATAGGTATAAATAATATTTTGGGGTTTGTAAAAACAGAGAATGTAGGGTCCGATGTCCACATCGGACCGTGGTAGGGCGGGGGCTTGCTCCCGAGTGAATTGCACGCAGTGCAAGAGACACGAGGCTCCAAATGCGTCAGCATTTGGGAGAAACAGTCCGGGGGACTGTTTCGTAGCGAGTGCATAAATTCCTCCGAGTTCGCCTACGGCAAACCCACCACCTAACCGGTGCCCGTCCCTCTGTCGCTGCGCGACATCTCCCCACACCGTGGGGGAGTCACCCTTTACAAGGGGAGGCAAAAAGGTTTATCGTAGGGGCGGCAACCTGCCGCCCGCGGGCGGATACGATCCGCCCCTACGCAGATATTGATATTATACGGAACATCACTTTATCATAACTCCAAACAAAGAAGGTGCAGGTAGGCAAAAACCATCGCAGCCATCGCCACCCCCCACGGTGTGGGCGGAATCGGCGTGGTGCGGCTGTCCGGTGATCGGGCGGTAGAGATCGCCCAGGCGGTATTCCGTGCGGCAGACGGCAGTCGGCTCGCCGATCTGCCCGGCTACACGGCCCGTTTCGGCAGCGTGGCACAGGGCGAAAAAGCCTTTGATCAGGCGGTGGCGCTGGTGTTTCGTGCGCCCCGCTCCTACACAGGTGAGGATGTGGTGGAGCTGAGCGTTCACGGCGGTCTGGTGACGGTGGAACGCACCCTGCAAGCGGTTCTGGCCGCCGGTGCAGCCCCTGCCGGTCCCGGCGAATTTACCAAGCGGGCGTTCTTACACGGCAAAATGGACCTAACCGAGGCGGAAAGCGTGGCGGATCTGATTTCCGCCTCCGGCCAGGCGGCGGCAGACAGTGCCTATACCGCCTTGTCCGGTGCCCTGCGGCAAAAGATCGAGGGCGCGCTGGATATTCTCATGGAAGTGAGCGCCGGTATGGCGGCCTGGGTGGACTACCCGGACGAGGAGATCCCGGAGCTGGACAGTGACACCTTGCTGGAGAGCCTGCAACAGGCGCAGGGCTTGCTCTCTCACCTGCTGGCAGGCTATGACAATGGTCAGCTGATGACCGCCGGGGTGGATACGGTGATCGTTGGACGCCCCAATGTGGGCAAAAGCGCCCTGATGAACGATCTGACCGGTCAGGAGACCAGCATTGTGACCGCCGTGCAGGGCACCACCCGGGATGTGGTGGAGCGCACGGTGCGGCTGGGAGATCTGACTCTGCGGCTGGCGGATACCGCCGGGCTGCGCCAAACGGACGATGTGGTGGAGCAGATCGGCGTGGAGCGAGCACAGGCCCGGTTGCAACAAGCGCGGCTGGTGCTGGCGGTGTTTGACGGCAGCACGCCCCTGACTCCGGTGGACGAAGAGCTGATAACCCTTTGCAAGGGCAAAACCGCTGTGGCGGTGGTGAACAAAACGATTTGCCTCCGGCGGCGGTGCAGGAAAAAATCAGAGCCGCCTTTGATCGGGTGGTGGCGTACAGCGCCAAGAACCACACCGGTCGGGACGATTTGGCGGTGGCGGTGGCAGACGCCCTTGGGGTACAGAATTTTGACGCGGCGGATCCGCTCCTTGCCAACGAGCGACAGCGGCAGTGCTGCCAAACGGCGGCAGACTGTGTGGCGGAGGCTGTGGCTGCGCTGAAAGGCGGCATGACCTATGACGCGGTGAATGTGAGCATTGACGCGGCGGCGGATGCCCTGCTTTCTCTCACCGGTGCCCGGGCGACACAAGCAGTGGTAGATCGGATTTTTGAAAAATTTTGTGTAGGTAAGTAATGGAATATTTTGCAAAAGCATACGATGTGGCGGTGATCGGCGCCGGCCATGCCGGGATCGAAGCCGGATTGGCAGCGGCACGGCTGGGGTGCAGCACCGCTGTGTTTACCATCAATATGGACTGGGTAGGCAATATGCCCTGCAATCCCTCCATCGGCGGCACCTCTAAGGGTCACCTGGTGCGAGAGATCGACGCGTTGGGCGGCGAAATGGGCAAGGCGGCGGATCGCTACACGCTTCAATCAAGAATGCTGAACCTGGGCAAAGGCCCGGCGGTGCACTCCCTGCGGGCACAGATTGACCGGCGCGCCTACGCCGGAGGAATGAAGCACACGCTGGAGCGGCAAGACAATTTGGACCTGCGCCAGTGCGAAATTACAGATATTGTTCAAGGGGAGGACGGCCTTTGGCGCCTGACCACTAAGCTGGAAGCGGTCTATACTGCCAAGGCGGTGGTACTGGCCACCGGCACTTTTCTGGGCGGCCGCGTGTATGTGGGCGATGTGAGCTACGAAAGCGGGCCGGACGGTATGTTCCCGGCAACGGCGCTGGCAACGGCGCTGAAAAAGCTGGGTTTGCCCCTGCGCCGGTTCAAGACCGGCACCCCTTCCCGGGTGAACGCCCGCAGTTTGGATTTTGACAAAATGGAAGTGCAGCCCGGCGACGACCGCACGGTGCCTTTTAGCTTTGAGACGGATACACCGCCGGAGAACAAGGTGGTGTGTCACATCACCTACACCAATGCTGCCACCAAACAGGTGATCTTAGACAACCTGGACCGCAGTCCTATGTACAGTGGCAAAATTGAGGGCAAAGGCCCGCGGTACTGCCCCAGCTTTGAGGACAAGGTGGTGCGCTTCTCCGATCGGGAACGGCACCAGTTGTTTGTGGAGCCGTGCGGCGAAAAGACGGAAGAAATGTACCTGCAAGGGTTGTCCTCCTCCCTGCCGGAGGATGTGCAGCTGGCGTTTATCCACACCATTCCCGGTTTGGAACACGCCCAGGTGATGCGCACCGCCTACGCCATTGAGTACGACTGCGTGGACCCGCGGGCCATGAAAGCCAGCTTGGGTTTCACGACTTTCCCGGGCTGTTTGGTGCGGGTCAGTTTAACGGCTCCAGCGGCTACGAAGAAGCCGCCGCCCAGGGGCTGGTGGCCGGGATCAACGCCGCTATGTTGGTGCTGGGACGGGAGCCGCTGGTGCTGGATCGGGGCAGCAGCTACATTGGCACCCTGATCGACGATTTGGTGACCAAGGGCTGCACAGACCCCTACCGTATGATGACCAGCCGCAGCGAGTACCGTTTGGTGCTGCGCCAGGACAACGCCGACCGGCGATTGACACCTACCGGTTATCGGGTGGGACTGATTTCACAGGAACGTTATGATAAATACTTGGAAAAACAACGGCTGATTGAAGAAGAACGGCAGCGGGTGGCGCAGGTGAGCGTGCCTCTAACCGACACCATTCAGCAAATATTGACTGCTAAGGGCACGGCACCCCTAAAAACCGGCTGCAAATTGGAGGAACTGCTAAAGCGCCCCCAACTGACCTACGCAGATTTGGCACCGGTGGATCCGAAACGGCCGGACTTGCCGGCAGCGGTGTTTGAACAGGTAGAGATCGGTATTAAATACGCCGGGTACATTGCCCGTCAGGAACAGCAGATTAAGGAGCTGCGCCGGGTGGAGGCCCAGCGGATACCGGCGGATATAGATTACAGCAAACTCACCGGACTGCGGTTGGAAGCGAAGGAAAAGCTGGCTGCCGTTCGCCCTGAAAACCTGGGGCAGGCTGCCCGGATCAGCGGGGTCAACCCGGCGGATGTGGCAGCGTTGCACATTCTATTGGAGAGCCTATGATCGACACGGAGAAATTATCCCGACTGCTTGAAGAACTAAATATTGCTGTGGACGGCTACGCAGCCCAACGGCTGGATCTGTATGCCCAGCGACTGGTGGCGTGGAACGAAAAAATGAATCTGACCGGCATTACCGATCCGGAGGGCATACTGGAAAAGCATTTTATCGACTCCATAGAGCCGCTGCGTTTTGTGGAGATACCGAGAAATGCCCGGGTGATTGATGTAGGTACCGGTGCCGGGTTTCCCGGTCTGCCGCTGCTGATCGCCCGGCCGGATCTGGATCTGACCCTGGCAGACAGTCTGCATAAGCGGCTGGTGTTCCTGAAAGATGTGCTCCATGGCTGCGGGCTGGTGGCAGAGCGGGTGCATGCGCGGGCGGAGATTTTGGGCAAAGACCCGGACTATCGGGAGCAGTACGATATTGCCACTGCCAGAGCGGTGGCGCCCCTGCCGGTGCTGTGCGAATACTGTCTGCCTTTTGTGAAAGTGGGCGGCGCGTTCTTGGCGCTGAAAGGCGCGGAGGACGAGGTGGCGGCGGCAAAGTGTGCCATAGCGACCCTTGGCGGGGAGTTGGAACAGAATGTTTCATATAAACTACCAAGCGGAGACAGCCGTCATTTGGTTGTGGTGCGAAAAATATCGCAAACCCCGACAAAATACCCGCGAAAGCCTAAAAAAATAGATATCAAGCCGTTATAAGCCTGTCGAAGCTGCGGTTTTAGATTGACTTTCCCCCGATGGGAAAGTCTTTCTTTTTGTTCTAAACTGTGATACAGTATAGTCAAAGGAGATGAGGACATGGCCAAAGAGATCGTAGAGATCCCAACGGAACGGCTGCTGCCCAACCCCTATCAGCCCCGCAAGCAATTCAGCAGCGAGGAAATGCTGGGGCTGGCAGACTCCATTCAGCAAAACGGCGTGTTGCAGCCATTGCTGGCACGGCGGATCAACAACAGTGATTATTATGAGCTGATTGCCGGGGAGCGGCGGCTGCGGGCGTCCATCTTGGCCAACCTGCAAACGGTGCCCTGCATTGTGCTGGACTGTGATTACCAGGACAGCGCAGTGATTTCCATTTTAGAGAACATTCAGCGAGCGAACTTAAATTTCTTTGAGGAAGCCCTGGCTATTGCGCATTTGCACGAGCATTTTGGACTGACGCAACAGGAGATCGGCAAAAAACTGGGCAAGAGCCAGTCAGCGCTCTCCAACAAGCTGCGTCTGCTGCGACTGCCTGCCGATGTGCGGTACTATATTGAAAAAGAAGGGCTGACGGAGCGCCACGCCCGGGCACTGCTGAAAGTGGACGACCCGGAAGTCATGTGGACGGTGCTAAGGGCAGTCACCGACCGCCACCTGAATGTAGAACAGACAGAAAGTATGATTGCGCACCTGCTGGGTGAAGATGCGCCGGCGGACAAGCATCGCCGCAAGGTGGTGCCCCTGTTTCGAGATGTGCGTATCTTTGTCAATACTGTAAACAAGGCCATTGCCACAATGCAAGCCAGCGGTATTGACGCGGTCAGCAATAAAACAGAGACGGACGATTATATCGAATTCCATGTGCGCATACCCAAGCATACAGACGAAAGCACTACACAATCCTCTGCAAATGCAGACAAACCCGCTTAAAACGGGAAACCGTTTTAACATATTCTCCTCTTTTCATCACACGGGATGGCTCGGCGGCAACGCCGGGCCATTCTGTGTTTCATGTGAAACATAGTGTAGGCTCGCAATTTGTATGTTTCATATGAAACACGCCGAAAATGCAGCCGAATGTTGTTTCATGTGAAACACGAAAACGGCGCCACAAGATATGGTATGGCCAAATTCGACAGCCACAAATCTCCAAAAATAATACGCGCTGTTTCACGTGAAACCCTTGAAGCGGACGGGCCTTTGTTGTATAATACCAATCGGAGGTGCCGATATGGGAAAAACCATTTCTATTTTTAATCAAAAAGGCGGCGTGGGCAAAACCACCACTTGCGTCAATTTGGCGGCTGCTTTAGGCGCCAAGGGCAAAAGACTTTGCTGGTAGACGTTGACCCCCAGGGCAACAGCACCAGCGGCGTAGGTGTGGATAAAAGCGAAATTGAGTATTCCACCTATGATATTTTGGTGGACAACCAGCCTGCCCGTGCGATTTTGCACGAAACGCCCTTTAAGAACCTGGATTTGCTGCCGGCGAACATGAACTTGGCCGGAGCGGAGTTGGAGCTGGCGGAGACGGAGGATCGGTTTCGTGCGCTAAAAAAAGCCATTGCCACCTGGTGGTGGAGTATGACTATATTATTATTGACTGCCCGCCCAGCTTGGGGTTGCTGAGCCTGAATGCACTGGTGGCGTCAGACACCCTGATCGTACCCCCTGCAATGCGAATATTACGCCTTGGAGGGCTTGAGCCAGTTGCTCAGCACCGTGCGCACGGTCAAACAGCACTATAATCCCCACTTGGAGCTGCAAGGGGTGGTCTTTACCATGTATGACAGCCGGTTAAAGCTGACCCAGCAGGTGGTAGACGAGGTGGAGAAATACTTCCCCGGCAAAACCTACCACACCATGATCCCCCGCAGCGTCAAGCTGGCAGAAGCCCCCAGCTACGGCAAACCGGTGTTGTATTATGAAAAATACTGTAAGGCCAGTTTTGCGTATAAAAAGTTGGCAGACGAGGTGGTTAAACAGAGCCGTTGACCCGGCTCTATAATATAATAGGTATAGGAAAAGCGGAGGAAATGCGATGGCAAATAAAAAATCCGGCCTGGGCAAAGGACTGGGCCAGTTGTTTTTAGAGAATTCCGTTGATGAGTTGGTGGCAAACAACACGCTGCCCTTAGAGGAGATCGTACCCAACAAGGAGCAGCCCCGAAAGACCTTTGACGAAACGGCGTTGGAGGAATTGGCGGAGAGTATTCGCCAGCACGGCGTGTTGCAGCCCCTTTTGGTGCGGCCCCTGCCCGGCGGCGGATACCAGCTGGTGGCCGGTGAGCGGCGATACAGAGCCAGCCGCATCGCCGGACTGCGAGAGGTGCCGGTGGTGATCCGGGAATTGTCCGATGTGGAGACCATGGAGATCGCCATTATTGAGAACTTGCAGCGTGAGGATCTGAATCCCATTGAGGAAGCGGAGGGGCTGCAAGCGCTGATTGATCGCTGCGGTTTTACCCAGGATCAGGTGGCAGCCAGCGTAGGCAAGTCCCGCCCGGCTATTGCCAACAGTCTGCGGCTGCTTAAGCTGCCCCCGGAAGTGCGGGAGATGACCAAAAGCGGCACCATTTCTGCCGGTCACGCCCGGGCGCTCCTGGGACTGCCCAATGAAGCGCTGATTTATGCGGCGGCGGAGCAAATCGTTTCACACAAACTTACGGTGCGGGATGTGGAAAAGCTGGCCAAGCGCAGCCAGCAGGAAGCCGGTGCGGCACCCAAGCCCCGATCCCGACGGGACGCGTTTTATGACGAGGTGGAACTGGCGCTGAAGGAGACCTTTGGGCCGCAAGGTGCGCGTGGTGCCCGGCCGGGGCAAAGGCACGCTGGAAATTGAATTTTATTCCAATGAAGATCTGAAAGATTTGGCTAATAAGTTAGGAGAATAAAAGTATGCTGGATATGAAATTTGTGCGGGAAAATCCCGAACTGGTAAAGGAGAACATCAAAAAGAAATTTCAGGACGAAAAGCTGCCCCTGGTGGATCAGGTAATCGAACTGGACGAGCGTCGTCGGGCTGCCATGACCAAGGCAGACGAGCTGCGTGCAAACCGCAACAAGCTGTCTAAGGAGATCGGCGCTTTGATGGCGCAGGGCAAGAAGGAAGAGGGCATGGCTCTGCGCCAAAAGGTGGCGGATCAGGCCAAGGAGCTGGAAGAACTGACCAAAGAGGCCAATGAGCTGAACGAGCAGGTCACCAAGATCATGATGACCATTCCCAATATCATTGACCCCAGTGTGCCCATCGGTAAGGATGACAGTGAAAATGTAGAGGTGGAGCGCTTTGGGGAGCCGGTGGTGCCGGACTTTGAGGTGCCGTACCATACGGACATTATGGAGCGTTTTGACGGTATTGATCTGGACGCTGCCCGCAAGGTGGCCGGTAACGGCTTCTATTACCTGATGGGCGATATTGCCCGGCTGCACTCTGCGGTCATCAGTTATGCCCGTGACTTTATGATTGACCGTGGCTTTACCTATTGTGTGCCGCCGTTTATGATCCGCTCCAATGTGGTTACCGGCGTAATGAGCTTTGCCGAGATGGACGCCATGATGTACAAGATTGAGGGTGAGGACCTGTACCTGATCGGTACTTCCGAGCACTCTATGATCGGCAAATTTATTGATACCATCACCCCGGAGAGCGAGCTGCCCAAGACCCTGACTTCTTACTCTCCCTGCTTCCGCAAGGAGAAGGGCGCGCACGGCATTGAGGAGCGCGGCGTGTACCGCATCCATCAGTTTGAGAAGCAGGAGATGATCGTGGTCTGCAAGCCGGAGGAGAGCAAAATGTGGTTCGACAAGCTGTGGCAGAACACGGTGGACCTGTTCCGCAGCCTGGATATTCCGGTGCGCACGCTGGAGTGCTGCTCCGGCGATTTGGCAGATTTGAAAGTCAAGAGCGTAGACGTGGAGGCCTGGTCCCCTCGCCAGAAGAAATATTTTGAGGTGGGCTCCTGCTCCAACCTGTCCGACGCCCAGGCCCGCCGCCTGAAGATCCGCGTTAAGGGCGAGCACGGCAACTACCTGGCCCACACCCTGAACAACACGGTGGTGGCGCCCCCCAGTATGCTCATCGCCTTCCTGGAGAACAACTTGCAGGCAGACGGCAGCGTACTGGTGCCCAAGGCCTTGCAGCCATATATGGGCGGCACAGAGCGCCTGGTGCCGAAAAAATAATAGTGTTCCACGCCAAACAGCGCCTGTCTGCGGACGGGCGCTGTTTTTTGTGGCGTATGCATGCGGCTCGATGTGGGCATCAAGCCCTGCAAATCCTATATTCTATCAGGTACGAACCCCGTAGCGGCGCTAAACTGCCGCCCGCGAGCAAAAAACGCCCATTCCGCTTTATGCAATTTCGCCAAAAACAATGTGAACCGTGTAACACGATAGTGGGCGTGTTTTGAGAAATAGGGGAGAAATGCCGGGAAAAAGGCGGAAAATTGTTCCGAAACTGGATGATATTGTGAACTTTGTAACAAATTATTTCGGCTTATTCAAAAATATGCCCAAAAACATCGTTAAAAGATTATCAATTTTTAGTGGTATGGTAGATTTGTGCCCAAAAGGCTTGCAAAGGCAAAGGCTTTTCAGTATGATATAGATGGATTAGCGGAACACCGCTATGATAGTAAGTACGACTTGGAGGCAATAAAATGGCAAGAGAAATCATCGACAGCGTAGAAAAGCTGGAGGCGGAGCTGGACCGTGTGCGCGCAGCGCAGCGGGAGTTCGCCACTTACACCCAGGAGCAGGTGGATAAAATTTTCTTTGCGGCGGCCATGGCTGCCAATAAGGCAAGAATTCCCCTGGCCAAGATGGCGGTGGAAGAGACCGGCATGGGCTTGGTAGAAGACAAGATCATCAAGAACCACTACGCGGCAGAGTACATTTATAATGCATACAAGAACACCAAAACCTGCGGCGTGATCGAGGAAGATAAGGCCTACGGTATTAAGAAGATCGCAGAGCCTCTGGGCGTGATTGCGGCGGTGACCCCCACCACCAACCCCACCTCTACGGCCATCTTTAAGACCCTGATTTGCCTGAAGACCCGCAACGGCATTATCATCTCTCCCCATCCCCGGGCCAAGAAGAGCACCACTGCTGCGGCCAAGATCGTGCTGGACGCTGCTGTGGCAGCCGGCGCGCCGGAGGGGATCATCAGCTGGATTGACGCACCGTCCCTGGATATGACCAACCTGCTGATGAAAGAGGCAGACACCATTTTGGCAACCGGCGGCCCCGGTATGGTAAAGGCCGCGTACTCCAGCGGCAAGCCTGCCCTGGGCGTTGGCGCCGGTAACACCCCCGCCATTATTGATGATACCGCAGATATTAAGCTGGCGGTGAACTCCATTATCCATTCCAAGACTTTTGATAACGGTATGATCTGCGCCTCCGAGCAGAGCTGCATTGTAGACAAGAAGATCTACAAGGCGGTGCGCAAGGAATTTGAGGATCGAGGCTGCTACTTCCTGAAAGCGGACGAGATTGACAAGGTGCGCAAAACCATTATTATCAATGGCGCCCTGAACGCAAAGATCGTGGGTCAAAAGCCGGTGACCATTGCGGCACTGGCCGGCGTGACCATTCCCGAGGAGACCAAGGTGCTCATCGGCGAGGTGGAGAGCGTAGACATTAGCGAGGAGTTTGCCCACGAAAAGCTGAGCCCGGTGCTGGCTATGTATAAATCCGAGAACTTTAATGACGCACTGGAAAAGGCTGCCCAGCTGATTGCAGACGGCGGCTACGGTCATACCTCTTCCGTATATCTGAACGCGGTGACCGAGCAGGAGAAGCTGGACGCATTCGCCGCCAAGATGAAGACCTGCCGTGTGCTGGTGAATACCCCGTCCTCTTTCGGCGGTATCGGCGACCTGTACAACTTTAAGCTGGCACCGTCCCTGACCCTGGGCTGCGGCTCCTGGGGCGGCAACTCCGTGTCTGAGAATGTAGGGGTCAAGCACCTGGTGAACATCAAAACCGTTGCAGAAAGAAGGGAAAATATGCTGTGGTTCCGTGCCCCGGAGAAGGTGTACATTAAGAAAGGCTGCCTGCCGGTGGCGCTGGACGAAGTGGGCAATGTGATGCAGAAGAAAAAAGGCATTCATTGTTACGGACAGCTTCCTGTATAAGAATGGCTACACCAAGCCCATCACTGATAAACTGGACGAAATGGGCGTGACCCACACCACATTCTTTAATGTGGCACCGGACCCCACCCGGCTTGCGCCAAAGAGGGTGTGGCGGCCATGAACGCTTTCCAGCCGGATTGCATTATCGCCGTTGGCGGCGGTTCCGCCATGGACGCCGGCAAAATCATGTGGGTGATGTACGAGCATCCGGAAGTGGACTTCCTGGATCTGGCTATGCGCTTTATGGATATCCGCAAGCGTGTGTACACCTTCCCCAAGATGGGCGAAAAGGCGTACTTTATCGCCGTTCCCACCTCAGCCGGTACCGGTTCCGAGGCAACGCCCTTTGCTGTAATTACCGATGAGCGCACCGGCGTGAAGTACCCGCTGGCGGACTATGAGCTGATGCCCAATATGGCGATTGTGGACGCAGACTTCCACATGACTGCGCCTAAGGGTCTGACTGCTGCTTCCGGTATTGACGCAGTGACCCACTGCCTGGAGGCTTACGCTTCCATGATGGCTACCGATTATACCGACGGCCTGGCGATCCGCTCTTTGCAGATGATCTTCCAGTACCTGCCCCGTGCCTACGACAACGGCCCTAACGATCCGGTGGCTCGTGAGAAGATGGCCAACGCAGCCACCATGGCCGGTATGGCATTTGCCAACGCGTTCCTGGGCGTGTGCCACTCTATGGCGCATAAGCTGGGCGCGTTCCACCACCTGCCCCACGGCGTGGCCAACGCGCTGATGATCGACTATGTACTGCGGTTCAATGCGGCGGAAGTACCTGCCAAGATGGGCACCTTCCCCCAGTATGACCACCCCCACACCCTGGCGCGCTATGCCGAGGTGGCAGACGCTCTTGGCGTTAAGGGCCGTACGGATGCTGACAAGCTGGAAGGTCTGATCAAGAAGATCGACGAGCTGAAAGACTATGTTGGTATTAAGAAGAGTATTCAGGAATATGGCGTGGACGAAAAGAATTTCCTGGACACCCTGGACGATATGGTGGAGCAGGCATTCGATGACCAGTGCACCGGCGCCAATCCCCGCCTGCCTCTGATGAGCGAAATTAAAGATATGTATCTGCGTGCCTACTACGGCAAAGAATAAGGGAGGTTATCTGTATGAAAGCACTGAAAGAGCGCGAGCATAAAGTTATCTATAAAGACGGCGACAAGGTCGTCAAGGTGTTTGACGAGACCTTTTCCAAGGCCGATGTGCTTAACGAGGCCCTGAATATGGCTCGGGTAGAAGAGACTGGTCTGCGGATTCCCAAACTGCTGAATGTAAGCAAGGTGGACGGCAAGTGGGCCATTACCAGAGAGTATATTGAGGGTACGCCCTTGAGCCAGCTGATGGCACAGCACCCGGAGAAGCAGGACGAGTACCTGAATACCTTTGTGGATATTCAGCTGGAGATCTTGGGCAAAACCTGCCCCCATCTGAATAAGATTAAGGACAAAATGCACGCCAAGATCAGCGCCTCCGACTATGAGGCCACCCTGCGCTATGACCTGCACAACCGCTTGGAGGGGATGAAACCCCACAAAAAGGTGCTCCATGGCGACTACTGCCCCAGCAATGTGATCGTGACGCCGGATGGCCGGTATTACATTATCGACTGGGCACATGCCACCCAGGGCAACGCCTCTGCGGACGCGGCCCGCACCTACCTGACCTTTACCCTTAGCGGCCAGAGCGATGTGGCAGAGAAGTACCTGGCGCTGTTCTGCAAAAAGCGGATATTCCCAAGCAGCTGGTGCAGCAGTGGATGCCCATTGTGGCCTGCTCGGAGAGCACCAAGCACATTCCCGGCGAGCGGGAAGTGCTGGACCGCTGGGTCAATGTGTTTGACTTCCAATAATCAGCCCCCCTCCATGTTGGGTTCCCTGCCCAACAAGGTGTGTACCCCGACAGTGCGCCCCCTGCGCTGCCGGGTCTTTTTAGGAATCATGCGGTGGGAGCAGTCCCTGCCGCTGCTGTAATACTTCCCCTCTCTGCATAATCCCCAAAAATGTTAAATCCTATTGACAGGGTATGCATTGTGTGGTATTTTTTAATTCAAAGTTTAGATGAAAGGGCGTGCGGGTATGCAGGTGTATGCGGACAATGCGGCCACCACCAGAATGAGTGACCGGGCGGTGCAGGCCATGCTGCCGCTGTTGCAAGAGAATTTTGGCAACCCCTCATCCTTGCATTCTGTGGGGCAGCGGGCCAAAGAAGCGCTGGAGAATGCCCGGGACAGCATTGCTGCGGACCTGGGCGTCTCGCCCAAGGAGATTTATTTTACCTCCGGCGGGTCGGAGGCGGACAACCAGGCCATTCGCTCGGCGGCGGCTATCGGTCGTCGCAAGGGCAAGACCAAGATCATTTCTTCCGCCTTTGAGCACCACGCGGTGCTGCACACTTTGGCGGCGCTGGAGAAAGAGGGCTTCACCGTAGAGCTGCTGCCGGTACATGAGAACGGGATCGTTCGCCCGGCGGAGCTGGAAGCAGCCCTGGATGAGAACACCTGTTTGGTAACCATTATGGCCGCCAATAATGAGATCGGCACCTTGCAGCCGGTGGCAGAGATCGGCAAAATTTGCCGTGCCCACGGGGTGCTGTTCCATACGGACGCGGTGCAGGCGGTGGGGCATACCCGGCTGCATATCACACAGAGTGATATTGACCTTTTGTCCCTGTCTGCGCACAAGTTCCACGGTCCCAAGGGCGCCGGGGTGTTGTACGCCCGCCGCGGGGTGGCGCTGACCAATGTAATTGAAGGCGGCGCCCAGGAGCGGGGCAAGCGGGCCGGTACGGAGAATGTGCCTGCCATTGTGGGTATGGCTGCTGCGCTGCATGAGGCCATGGAAAACCTGGACCGGGACGCCGCGTATGTAACGGAGCTGCGCCGCACATTGGAAGATAAATTAAGCCGGATCCCGGAGAGCCGGATCAACGGCGACCGGGCGCGCCGGCTGCCGGGCACGCTGAATATGTGCTTTGCGGGCATTGAGGGCGAGAGCCTGCTGCTCCTGCTGGATCAGGCAGGTATCGCAGCGTCCTCCGGCTCCGCCTGTACCAGCGGCAGCCTGGATCCCAGCCATGTGCTTCTGGCCATCGGCGTACCGGTGGAGGTGGCCCACGGCTCCCTGCGGCTGTCTCTTAGCGGGGAGAATACGCCGGCGCAGGTGGCGCATATTGCCGAGACGGTGCCCCGGGTGGTGGCGTATCTGCGCTCCATCAGCCCGGTTTGGGAGCAAATGCAAAACGAGAAAGCGTAAAGAACAGGAGCGAGAAGATGGCTTTGTATTCCGATAAGGTGATGGACCATTTTATGAACCCCCGCAATGTGGGCAAGCTGGATAACCCCTCCGGTGTTGGCCAGGTGGGCAACGCCCGCTGCGGCGATATTATGAAGATTTATATCCAAGTGGAGGATGGCGTGATCACGGATGTGAAGTTCAACACCTTTGGCTGCGCCTCTGCCATTGCCAGCAGCTCTATGGCAACGGAGCTGATTAAGGGCAAGCCCATTGACCAGGCGCTGGCGCTGACCAATCAGGCGGTAGCGGAAGCGCTGGACGGCCTGCCTGCAATCAAAATGCACTGTTCCGTCCTGGCCGAGGAGGCCATCAAGGCGGCGGTGAAAGATTATTATGACAAGAACGGCATTGCCTACGACCCGGTGGCCTTTTGCCCCGGCGACTGCGCCCATTGCCATGAATAACCCGGTGTAAGGGAGGAGAAAACCATGATACGGGATATACAAGATGAAATTATGCGGCTGAAAAAGGAAAACGATGTGTGTATTCTGGCTCATTTGTACCAGAACGACGCCATCTTAGAGGTGGCGGATTACACCGGCGACTCCTTTGCCCTGGCCAAATTGGCTCAGACCGTGCCCAACAAGACGGTGCTCATGTGCGGTGTGCGCTTTATGGCGGAGACAGTGAAGATGCTGGCGCCGGACAAGCGGGTACTGCTGAGCAATCCGGACGCCGGCTGCCCTATGGCGGAGCAGATGGACCGGGAAGTGATCCAACAGGTGAAAGAGAATTACCCGGATTATACCGTGGTGGCGTATATCAACACTACGGCGGAGCTTAAGACGGTGTGCGATGTGTGCGTTACTTCTTCCAGTGCGGAAAAGGTGATCCGCAAGATCGACAACGACAAAATTCTCTTTATCCCGGACTGCAATTTGGGGGACTATGTGTCTCGCCAGGTGCCGGAGAAGACCTTTAAGCTGCTTAGCGGCGGCTGCCCCACCCATGCCCGGCTTACTGCCCGGGATGTGCAGGCGGCCAAGGCCAAGCATCCCCGGGCGCTGTTTTTGGTGCACCCGGAGTGCGTGCCTGCCGTTGTGGAACAGGCGGATTATGTAGGTTCTACCACCGGCATTATGAATTATGCCATGCAGAGCGATGCCAAAGAATTTATCATCGGTACGGAGAACAGTATTTGCGAGCACCTGCAAATGCAGTGCCCGGACAAGCGCTTTTACCCCCTGTCCAAAGACTGCGTGTGCCACAATATGAAGGCCACCACCCTGGGCGATGTGCTGGGCTGCCTGCAAGGCACCACCGGCCAGGAGATCACCGTGCCCCCGGAGATTGCGGAAAAGGCCGTGCGCTGCATTGACCGTATGATGGAACTCTCCCAGTAAAGCAGAATAGATAGAAATACATAAGGACGGCCCCGGCCGTCCTTTGTTTGTTGTGAAATCTCGCCAATGCCTCTGGCGCAATCCCCCTGCGGCTACGCCGCTTTCCGCCTAACCGGCGCCCGTCCCCTCTGTCGCTGCGCCACATCTCCCCGCACTGCGGGGAGTCACCCTTTGCAAGGGGGGCCAAGATTTTGTAACCGATCAGCCTCCCTTGTGTAAAGGGAGGTGGCTGCGAGCGTGCGAGCAGACGGAGGGATTGTTCGCTACAACGGATTTCCCACAACGCGCCAACACCTGGGACTACGGCCCTCTGGGCGTGGAGCTGAAAGAGAATATCAAAAAGGCTTGGCGCAAGAAGTTTATTCAGGAGAATAAATATAATGTTGGTCTGGACAGCGCCATTTTGATGAACCCCCAGACCTGGGTGGCCTCCGGCCATTTGGGCGGGTTCTCCGATCCGCTGATGGATTGCTGCGCTTGCAAGACCCGCCACCGTGCGGATGATCTGATCGAGGCTTTTGACGGCACCAATGTGGCCGGCTGGACCAACGAACAGATGAGCGACTATATTAAGGAAAAGAACATTCCCTGCCCCAACTGCGGCGCCCACGATTTTACGGACATTCGCCAGTTTAACCTGATGTTCAAGACCTTCCAGGGTGTTACCGAGGACAGCAAGGACGAGATCTATTTGCGCCCGGAGACGGCACAGGGCATTTTTGTGAACTTTGCCAATGTGCAGCGCACCACCCGTAAGAAAATTCCTTTCGGTGTGGCCCAGGTAGGCAAGTCTTTCCGTAACGAGATCACCCCCGGCAAGTTCATCTTCCGCGTGCGCGAGTTTGAGCAGATGGAGCTGGAGTTCTTCTGCAAGCCCGGCACGGATTTGGAGTGGTTCGATTACTGGCGCAGCTTCTGCCGTGACTGGCTGTATTCTCTCAATATGAAGCCGGAGAACCTGCGGCTGCGTGACCACGATCCGGAGGAGCTTTGCTTCTACTCCAAGGCCACCACGGACTTTGAGTACCGCTTCCCCTTTGGCTGGGGCGAGCTGTGGGGCGTGGCGGACCGTACCGACTACGACCTGACCCAGCACATTAAGACCAGCGGCAAGAATTTGGAATACTTTGACCAGACCACCGGCGAGAAGTATGTGCCCTATGTGATCGAGCCGTCCCTGGGTGTGGAGCGACTGTTCCTGGCGCTGCTCACCGAGGCGTATGATGAAGAAGTGATCGATGCGGAGAAGAACGACACCCGCGTGGTGCTTCACTTCCACCCGGCCATTGCGCCCTTTAAGGCTGCTGTGCTGCCCCTGAGCAAGAAGCTCAGCGATCAGGCGGGCGAAGTATTTGACACCCTGTCCAAGAAGTTCAATGTGGACTTTGACGACGCCGGTTCCATTGGTAAGCGCTATCGCCGCCAGGACGAGATCGGCACCCCCTATTGTATTACCTATGACTTTGATTCCGTAGAGGACGGTTGTGTCACCGTGCGTGACCGCGACACCATGGAGCAGGTGCGCCTGCCCATCAGCGAGCTGACCGCCTTTATTGAGAGCAAGCTGGAATTCTAACAAATGGGGCGCCCTGTTTGTAATCACCTTTGTGGTGATGGTGCTCACCGGTATGGGTATGTTTAATAACTCCCAGATTGATCTGGTCAAGCAGATCTCCAATTATAATCATGCCAGCGACTATGGCAGCTGGGATAATCGTGAGGATAACCCGCTGGAGGAGTTTGATTTCGACGATCAGGACGAGGACGACAACCCGCTGGAGGAGTTTGACGGCACCGGTGCCATTCCCCCGGTAGCGACCAGTAACAATACGGCAGAGACCATGTCCGTTGCGGCGCTGGCCGGGTTCGGTGCGCTGTTCAGCTTGGCAGCCTTGGTGCTGTCTCCTTTGAATGTGACCCTGGACGGCTACTATGTGTATTTTGTGCGCACGGCGCCGCCGGTACGCCTGGGTGCGGACCTGGGCCAGGTGTTTAAGAACACCTTTAACAAGCACTATTCCGGGCGGTTGCTGTTGGTGATCTTAGGTGGTTTGTTCACTTTTCTGTGGTCGCTGCTGTTGATTATCCCCGGCATTGTGTACAGTTACGGTATTTATTTTGCCAACGAGCTGATGGTGGATAACCCCAACCTGTCACCGATGGAAGCGCTGAAGCTTAGCCGTCGTATGGTAGACGGTCACCGTGGCGAGCTGTTCCGTCTGGATCTGAGCTTTATTCTGTGGTGGCTGCTGATGGCGTGCACCGCCGGGATTGCCGGCATTTATGTGCTGCCCTATTACAAGACCACCCGGGCGCTGTATTATCAGAATTTCCGTATGCGCGCCCTGGCCACCGGTCAGCTGACGGAGGATGACTTCCTCAGCGAGGCGGAGCGTATGGCCAAGTATGGCGCTTATGGCGCCTATACAGCGCCCCGCCGGGAGCAGCAGCCTATGAACGGCCAGTATAATCCGTATACCCCGCCTATGGCAGACGATTTTCGGTCTTATGAGCAGTGCGGCTACGGCGGCACCCAGCAGGGAACGAATCCACCGGAGCAGCCCCAGGCGTCCGGTGCCCCCACTGCCGATGGGCAGCAGCCCACCCAACAGCCGCCGGTGTGGAACCAGACCCCGCCTGCGGAACCGCCGGTGTGGAATCAAACTCCGCCTGCGGAGCCTACCGATGGTACGAACGAATAAGTATAATTATATAAAACAAAAGAGCACCCACCGGGTGCTCTTTTTTGATAGAGTTGCATAACCGTATTTTGTTGGCCTCGTAGGGGCGGCGGGTTGCTCCCTACGAAAAAATGAAATAACCGTATTGCCTTCCTTACTCCACCCGCTTGCCGTTTTTGAAGGCGTAGCTGACGGTGCCGTCCGGGGTTACCAGGCCGGTGACCTTGCCGCTCCAGCATTTGGGCAGGGCACCGCCAATGAGCATTTCTGCAATGCCGGCGGTGACACCAAAGTTGCCGTCGATCTGGAACGGCGGGTGGGCATCCAGCAAATTGGGATAGGAGCCGCCGCCCCGCACTCGGATCAGCGCCTTGGGGTTAATGGGGCGCAGCTGATTTTCGATCAGCCGCAGGGCGTTCTCGCCGTCGCCCAGCCGTGCCCACAGGCACACCTTCCACCCCAGGGACCAGCCGGTGCCGCCAAATCCCCGCTTTAGCAGGGACTGCTTGGCTGCCGCTTGCAGCGCGTCGCTTTGCACCCGGTGGGAGGGGTAAATGCAGTACAGATGGCTCACATGGCGGTGCTCCACCTCGGTCTCTTGGTAATTTTCTGCCCATTCCGGTACCCGGCCGTCCGGCGCGGGGGCTACCTGGTCAATGACCGGCGCGTCCAGCCCCAGCGCTCGGCAGTTCTCCATAAAATCGTGGAGAATTTCCCGATCCATGGAGGGCATATAGGTTACGGCGCTGCGCTGCCCGTTGTCCGTGAATGTATTTTCCGGGCTGATGGAGGGGCAGGTGACCGGTTGCCCGTTGTGCGCCGTCATACTTGAATGAAAGAATGCCAGCGCGCCGGCGAACATACCTTTCAGCTTTTCGTCAAAGGCCGGATCCTTTTGGTACAGGCTGTGGGTGTATAGTTGGTTCAGAATCCAGGCGCCGCTCATAAACCAAACGGCGTAGCAGCTGGAGTCGCCGTCGCCGTCCGGGAACCCGGCCGGGTAGGTGGCGCCCCAAATATCGCTGTTGTGGCAGGCGCACCAGCCATCGGCGTCAAAGTACGCCTTGGCGGTGGAGGAGCCGTTTGCCGCCAGCTTTTCCGCAAAGTCTACCAGCGGCGTGAAACATTCGCCCAGCCCTACTGCGTCTGTGGGCCAGTAGTTCATCTCGGTGTTAATATTGGTGGTGTAGCTGGAGGACCAGGGTGCGCGCACCTGCTCGTTCCAGATCCCTTGCAGGGTCATGGCGTTGGTGCCCGGCCGGGAGCCGGAGACCGTCAGGTACCGCCCGTACTGGAACAGCAGGGCGATTAGGCTTTGGTCGCTTTTGTCCTTTTGCATGCGTTTTAGCCGCACATCGGTGGGCAGGCTGTCGTCGCCCCCCTCCAACTCCAGAGTCACCCGATCCATCAGAGCGGAGAAGTCCGCAATGTGGGCGGCCAGCAGCGTGGGGTAGTCTGCCGCACCGTCAAAGTAGGCCAGCATACGAGCCTTTTCGTCTGCGGTGGGCATGGAGCGGAAGTCCACATAAGAGGTGGCCATGGACAGCAGCAGCGTTACTTCCTTGCGGTTCTCAATCCGCAGGCTGTCGCCGGTGCAGGTCACTTGGCCGTCTGCCCGCAGCCCGGCGCAAAAGCGCATACCCCGGCTGCCTTGCACCACCGTCTCTCCCTGATTATAGTAGGGGGGCATACACACCTCCGGCGCTTGGCCGGTGAGCAGCAGGGTGCCGTCCTGCGCGGTAACGGTGCTTTGCAGCAGGCTGTCCAGTCGGCATGTGGCGCTAAAGGGCCGATCGCTCTCTATATGTACCACCACCAGCTGGGCGGGGTGGGAGACAAACACCGTCTGGGTCAAGCCGTCCGCTCGGGTCACCGCCACGCCGGTGCGCAGATCCAGGGTGCGGCTAATTCTTTTTGTACGCCCGGTCGTAGTCAATGCGCAGATTGCCCAGGGGCAGGTACGCCTCGCTCCAGTGGCCGTGCATATCCCGGTTGAGAATGTCCTTGGCCTTGGCGTAGTCCTTGGCAAAGATGGCCTCCCGGCAAGCAGCCAGGTACTTGTGGGCGTCTGCCTTGTTTTGATCCTTGGGGTAACCGGACCACAGGCTGTCCTCGTTTAGCGACAGGCGCTCGTGGCGCAGGTTGCCGTAGGTCATTATCCCCAGCCGTCCGTTGCCCAAGGGCAGCGCCTGCTCAAAGCACTTGGCCGGCTTGGTATAGTACAGTTGGTTTTTCAAATCAACACCTCCGTTGTCTTTCTCTATTGTACTGGATATAAAAGGGGATTGCAACAGGATTTGTTATTTGGTGATCCTTATGCGGCCCGATGTGGGCATCGGGCCCTACGATCATTCTTAATAAACGCAAGCCCCACATTGCACTGTTATATATCGTAGGGGCGGCAATCTGCCGCCCGCCATCTTATTTATCTAAATACAAAAAAGCATTGCAATTCAAAAACAAAAGGACTACAATAGGGTGCGAAATAGATGAAAAGGAGCGAGCAGAATGAAAAAGAAGACCGGTGCCTATTCACGAAACAGGCTATATCTGTGCCTCTATGGCTATGGTCAGCGGCTTTTTGGAGACCTATACTTATTTATTAAAGGGTGGCGTGTTTGCCAATGCCCAAACCGGCAACTTTGCCCTGCTGGGTATGGCCATCGCCCACGGCGATGTGAAGAAGGTGTTTACCTACCTGATCCCCATGTGCTTTTATGTGGTCGGCATTGCCATGACGGTGACGATGCCCCGCCTACTGGATGAGAACAAGCTGCTGCGGTGGGATACAGTGTTCGTGGCGCTGGAGATTGGCCTGCTGTTTGTGGTGGGCTGCCTGCCAAAATCGGTGCCCTTTACCGTGTCCACCGTAACGGTGGCCTTTATCTGCGCCATGCAGTACAATACGTTTAAGCGCACCAACAATATGGCGTTTTCCTCCACCTTTTGTACCAACAATCTGCGCCAGCTGGCGCTGCATTTTCTGGATTATCTGCGCACCAAGGAGCGCCAGAGCCTAAAGAACAGCCTTACCTATATGATGATCAACGGATCCTTTTTGCTGGGGGCAGTGATCGGTACCCTGTGCGCCCGCTGGCTGGGCGATCGGGTAGTGTGGGTGTGCTGCGGCGTTCTGGTGCCGGTGTTGCTGTCGCTGATCTTTGGCAAGCGGGAGGTAGAGAGCGAACTGCTGGCCGAGGAGAGACAGGAGTTGGCCGTGGAAGAACGCGCTTTGGAAGAAGAGCAGCGGGAATTGCAGGAAGAGGATAAGTGATCGTAAGCAGACGGAGGGTATCCGCTCCTACGGTTATATACATTAGGACAACTTAAATTGAGCACCCAACCGGGTGCTCTTTTTTTATATATAATAGGTATGCTTGTCCCGTATTTGACGGGTCGAAGGGTGTCGGCGGGGGCGGCAAGGTCAAAATGCCGGTGTCGGACAGCAAAATAACGGATTTTTGGCTTAAAATCGAGCAAAATGCGGGGTACGAGATATTGTGGAGCGTGGACAAAATATGACAGAATTTTACCATATTTTGGGAAAAATATGAAATTTGGCAACAAAAAGGTTACAAATTGCAATCTTTGGAAGCCGGATTTCTACCAAACCTACAAAATTTTGCTTTCACGCGGTAAAGCGTGTAAACGAAAGACCACAAGATATTGATTAGCGCGGTGGCATTTTTGTTTTACATCAAACGGGATTTGTGCAACTTCAACAAAAACATCCGGTTTGAAAAGTTGACTTCTTAGTGATTTGTGATATAATCGTCAGCGTCTTAGGGAAATACTAACGGAAAAGGCAGAATAAATTGCTTCTGCTCTTGTGGTGGCTCCCCTCAAAGAGCCCCTCAATAAAAAACGGCAAGCCTGTTTTCTATTTTCCAAAACAAAAGGAGATTCAGATGATTTATCGATCCAAATCCGGTGGCGTAAAACGCTGGGCAAAGATGCTCACCACAGCTGTGCTGGCCTTTGTGCTGGCCATCGTTGTGTTCGCCTCCACTGCATTCGCTGGCCTGCTCAACGAATATAATGTGGATATTGTGGTAGATGGCGTGACCACCACCGTGACCACCAGAGAAGAGAAACCAACCGAGATCCTGACCAATGCAAACATTACGCTGGAGAGCACCGACAAGCTGGACCTTTCAGGCTTTGAAGCCGGCAAGGGCGGCAAGATCGTGCTGGACCGGCAGCATACTGTCAATGTGGAAGTGAACCACACCATCACCGCCTATGCCGTGTATGCGGATACCGTAGGCGACGCCCTTACAGAGGCGGGTCTGGCGCTGCACAGCGCAGACAAGGTGAATTACGCCCTGACCGATCTGGTAACGGACGGCATGGTCATCCGGGTAAATACAGCCTTTACCGTACCCAGAGCTTTGCCATGGTGGAGGGCACCGTGGGTGATCTGCTGGACCTGGCCAAGGTACAGCTGGGTACGAATGATTATGCAGAACCTTCAGCCGCAACATCCCTTAAGGCAGGCATGAAGATTCATGTGTACCGGGTCAGCTACAAGACCGTCACCGAGACGGAGACCCTGTCCTATAAGACGGAGACCAAGACCGACAGCAAGCTCACCGTAGGCAAGACCAAAGTGGAGCAGCAAGGCCAGAACGGCTCCGCCGATGTGACCTATAAAGTGAAGCTGGTTAACGGCAAAGAAAAGACCCGCACGGAAGAGAAGCGGGTGGTTACCAAAAAGCCGGTGAAGAAGATTGTGCGCACCGGTACCAAAGCCGCCGGCGTAAAGGCAAACGGCGTAAAGTCCAGAGGCGGTTATTCCGTGGGCCAGAGCATCCGCGGTCGGTACACCCATTACTGCGCCTGCGCGGTGTGCAACGGCAACTCCCGCGGCATCACCACCAGCGGCCGCCGCATTTATAACGGTATGTCCAATCCCCATTATGTGGCCTGCAACTGGCTGCCCCTGGGCTCCGTGATCTCCGTGAACGGCACCAACTACACCGTAGTGGACCGTGGCGGCAGCGGGCTGTCCAGCCAGGGCAGAATTGATATTTTCACCCCGGAGGGGCACGCAGCCTGCTATCGCTACGGCACCGGCAGCTGCTCCATTAAGATCGTTCGTCTGGGTTGGTAAGTTGGTAAAAAAGAACCCCATCGGTATTGCACCGGTGGGGTTTTTACTTTGTAGCGAGTGCATGATTGTACCGTTGCATTTTGTAGGGGCGGAAACCTGCCACCTGCCAATTCCGGAGGTGCTCTAAATGTATCACGGGCGGATACTATCCGCCCCTACGGCGTTTCTGTTGCCATAACGCCATAAAAAGCCGTAGGGCGGGGGCTTGCTCCCGAGTGAATTGCACGCAGTGCAAGAGACACGAGGCTCCAAATGCGTCAGCGTTTGGGAGAACAGTCCGGGGACTGTTTCGTAGCGAGTGCATCAATCCTTCCGAGTTTGCCTACGGCAAACCCACCACCTAACCGGTGCCCGTCCCCTCTGTCGCTGCGCGACTGAGGGATTGCGCCGGAGACGATGGGAAGAACGATCAAAAAACAAGCCGCCGTACCCATGTGGTGCGGCGGCTTTTGCATTCTGTTCATTCACTGACTTTTCTTGGGCTTGGCGTAGGTGGAATAGGTGGTGTAATTCACCTTGCCGCCTACGGTGCGGGTGAGTACATACTGCTTGCCGGTTTTTTTAATGCTGATCTTTACATCCTTTGGCTTTACATTCTTTTGCCCCATTACCTTGCAGGTGAGGGTGCCGTTCTTGGCGGTCATTTGCAGCCGAATGTCCGTGCCGCTGGTGTTCTTAAACTGAAAGTCCGTGAAGGTGCGCCCCGCAGGGATTACCAGGTTGTTCAGCTTGCGAATAGAGGCGGTGATGTTGGCAGTGCGGGTCTCGTTCTTGGCGTCGTAGTAAGTGGTGTAGCTGGCCAGCTCATGGCTGTACCCGCTACCGCTTTTGCGGTGGAGCGCCGGATAAATGGTAGAGGTATAGCTCTCCCGGAAAGTGGTCTTGGTGTTCTCCGTGGTGGTGACGGTGGTGGTTTCCGTAGTGGTTTCCTGTTTGGTTGTGGTGTCTGTGCCGGCAGCGGGCTTGGCGGCGCACCCGGTAAAGGCGCCCACCACCAGTGCTGCCGCCAGCAAGCAGGTGCAAATGCGTTTCATAACCATTTTACTTCTTTTTTCTTTATAAGGCTTCTTCTCCGTGACCCAGCCGGGCTTGTTTACCTGGCGGGCACGGGCAATGGACAGGGCATCGCCGGGAATATCGTCCGTAATGGTGGAACCGGCGGCAATGTATGCCCGGTCGCCCACTTCTACCGGTGCCACCAGGTTGGTGTTGCAGCCGATAAAGGCGCCGTCGCCGATCTTGCAGCGGCTCTTGTTTTTGCCGTCATAGTTGACCGTTACCGTGCCGCAGCCAAAGTTCACCCCGGCACCCACATCGCTGTCGCCAATGTAGGTCAGGTGGGCGCTTTTGGTGCCGGCGCCTACGGTACTGTTCTTCACTTCCACAAAGTCGCCGATGTGCACACCGGTGTGCAGCACGCTGCCACCCCGGATTTGTACAAAGGGGCCTGCGTCCGCGCCGTCCTCCACGGTACTGTCCGTCAGCTTCACATTGTCCAGGGTTACCCCGTTGCCCACGGTGCCGTCCATAATATAGGTGTTCGGCCCGATCAGGCAGTCCTTGCCGATGGTGGTGTTCCCCAGCAGGATGGTGCCGGGCAGAATGGTGGTGCCGGTGCCGATCTGTACCGTGTCGGCGATCATCACACCGTCGGTGCAGGGAATGTCCACCCCGTCTACCATCCATTGGTGCATGATCTTGTGGCGCAGGATTTCGTTGAGAATGTGCAGCTGGGCTCGGTCATTGGCACCCAGTACCACATCGCTGTTCTCGACTACATAGGCGTTGGCGCCGTTGCCGGCGCCCAGCAGAATGGAAAGGCTGTCGGTTAGGTAGTATTCATTCTGGGCGTTTTGATTGGTAATCCGATCCAGGGCGTACAGCAGCTTGTCGCCCATAAACCAGTAGCACCCGGCGTTGCTCTCGTTGATCTTTTTTTTCTTCCTCGGTAGCGTCCTTGTGCTCCACAATGCACTGGAGCTTACCGTCGGCGCTGCGCTTAATGTGGCCGATCCCGTTGGTGTCCTCCACCAAGGCGCTGATGAGGGTGATGGCGTTGCCCTCGCTTTTTGTGCAAAGCGTAGGCACCGTTAATGGTAGGCTCGTCCAGCAGCGGACCGTCGCCGTTCAGAACCAAAATATCGTCTCCCCCGGTGGCGCTCAATAAAATCCCGGGCGCACATCACCGCGTGGCCGGTGCCCAGCTGGGGCTCTTGCAGGGCGGTCTCAATGGTTGGATCCAGATTTTGCAGGTGGTCCTCCACCTCTGTATGCCGGTAGCCGGTGATTACGCAGATGGCCGCACACCCGGCGCTCTTTACGGCAGAAACCACATAGTCGATCATGGGCTTCATCAGCACCTTGCACATCACTTTGGGGCAGTCCGCCTTCATCCGGGTGCCTTTGCCCCCGGCTAAAATAATTGCACATTTCATAGGTCTATCGTTCCTTTCCAAACCGGATATTCTTTGATTTGTGCTTTCATTATGCAACAATCGGCGGCGCTTTGCAAGTCTATTTGACAGAAAGCGTATAAAATAATAAAAAATAAGAAAAAGTATTTGTATTTTGGCCCCGCTGTGCTATAATTTTACCGCATTATACTGACGCAGTGTAAATTTGCGGGTATATTACAAACTATTTTTTTGGAGGTATTCTCAATGGCAAAAAAGTATTGCTACCTCTTCTCTGAGGGTAATGCAAACATGAGAGAACTTCTCGGCGGTAAGGGTGCGAACCTGGCCGAGATGACCAACCTCGGCATGCCGGTTCCGCAGGGCTTCACCATCACTACGGAGGCCTGCACCCAGTATTATGAGGACGGCCGCGAGATCAATCCTGAAATCATGGATGAGATCAACCAGTATATCGTAAAGATGGAAGAGATCACCGGCAAGAAGTTCGGCGACAAGCGGAATCCGCTGCTGGTATCCGTTCGCTCCGGCGCAAGAGCTTCCATGCCCGGCATGATGGACACCATCCTGAACCTGGGTCTGAACGAGGATGTTGTGGACACCATCGCTACCCAGTCCGGTAATCCCCGTTGGGCTTGGGACTGCTACAGAAGATTTATCCAGATGTATTCCGACGTGGTTATGGAAGTGGGTAAGAAGTACTTTGAGGAGCTTATCGATGAGATGAAGACCAAAAAGGGCGTTACCCAGGATGTGGAGCTGGACGCTGACGATCTGAAGGAGCTGGCTTCTCAGTTCAAGGCCGAGTACAAGGCCAAGATCGGCGAGGACTTCCCCACGGATCCTAAGGAGCAGCTGATGGGCGCCATCAAGGCTGTGTTCCGTTCTTGGGACAACCCCCGCGCAAATGTATATCGTCGTGACAACGACATTCCGTATTCTTGGGGTACTGCCGTTAACGTGCAGTCCATGGCCTTTGGTAACATGGGCGATGACTGCGGCACCGGCGTTGCCTTTACCCGTGACCCCGCTACCGGCGCCAAGGGCCTCTTCGGTGAGTTCCTGACCAACGCCCAGGGCGAGGACGTAGTGGCCGGTGTGCGTACACCTATGCACATTCAGGAGATGGAGCAGAAGTTCCCCGAGGCTTTTGCACAGTTCACCCAGGTTTGCCAGACTTTGGAGAACCATTACAGAGATATGCAGGACATGGAGTTCACCGTGGAGCACGGTAAGCTGTTCATGCTGCAGACCCGTAACGGTAAGCGTACCGCTCAGGCTGCTCTGAAGATCGCTTGCGATCTGGTAGACGAGGGCATGAGAACGGAAGAAGAAGCCGTTGCTATGATCGATCCCCGTAACCTGGACACCCTGCTGCATCCGCAGTTTGACGCTGCCGCCATTAAGGCTGCTACCCCGGCCGGTAAGGGCCTGGGCGCTTCTCCCGGCGCTGCTTGCGGTAAAGTTGTGTTCACCGCTGATGACGCTGTGGAGTGGAACGAGAGAGGCGAGAAGGTGGTTCTGGTTCGTCTGGAGACTTCTCCCGAGGACATCACCGGCATGAAAGCTTCTCAGGGCATTCTGACCGTTCGCGGTGGTATGACCTCTCACGCGGCAGTTGTTGCTCGTGGTATGGGTACCTGCTGCGTATCCGGCTGTGGCGACATTGTAATGGACGAGGCCAACAAGCAGTTCACTCTGGCAGGCAAGACCTATCACGAGGGCGACTACATCTCCATTGACGGTTCTACCGGTAATATTTATGACGGTATTATCGCGACCCAGGATGCAACCATTTCCGGCGACTTCGGTCGTATCATGGGCTGGGCTGATAAGTTCCGTGTACTGAAAGTACGCACCAACGCAGACACCCCCGCAGATGCCAAGAAGGCTCGTGAGCTGGGCGCTGAGGGTATCGGTCTGTGCCGTACCGAGCATATGTTCTTCGAGGAAGACAGAATTGCTGCTTTCCGTGAGATGATTTGCTCTGACACCGTTGAGGAGCGCGAGGCTGCTCTGGAGAAGATCCTGCCGTATCAGCAGGGCGACTTTGAGAAGCTGTATGAGGCGCTGGAGGGCTGCCCGGTAACCATCCGTTTCCTGGATCCCCCGCTGCATGAGTTCGTTCCCACTGAGGAAGAAGATATTGAGAAGCTGGCTAAGGCGCAGGGCAAGAGCGTTGAGCAGATCAAGGCCATCATTGCTTCTCTGCATGAGTTCAACCCGATGATGGGTCACCGTGGCCTGCGTCTGGCTGTGACTTATCCTGAGATCGCTAAGATGCAGACCAAGGCCGTGATCCGCGCTGCCATCAATGTACAGAAGGCACATCCGGATTGGACCGTGGCTCCGGAGATTATGATCCCCCTGTCTTGCGATGCCAAGGAACTGAAGTATGTAAAGGACATCGTGGTTGCCACCGCTGATGCAGAAATCAAGGCTGCCGGCATCGATATGAAGTATGAAGTGGGCACCATGATCGAGATCCCCCGCGCAGCTCTGACTGCTGGCGAGATCGCTAAGGAAGCAGAGTTCTTCTGCTTCGGCACCAACGACCTGACTCAGATGACCTACGGCTTCAGCCGTGATGACGCTGGTAAGTTCCTGAACGCTTACTATGACGCCAAGATCTTTGAGAACGATCCCTTCGCCAAGCTGGATCGTGACGGCGTTGGCCAGCTGATGCAGATGGCTGTGAAGAACGGTAAAGCTACCCGTCCCCAGCTGCACTGCGGTATCTGCGGTGAGCACGGCGGTGACCCCAGCTCCGTAGAGTTCTGCCACCAGATCGGTCTGGACTATGTGTCCTGCTCTCCGTTCCGTGTGCCGATCGCGCGTCTGGCCGCTGCACAGGCTGCTATCGCTGAGAAGAACGCATAAGTTCTCCTTATAAATCCATAACAAAAAGGACAGTCCTCGGACTGTCCTTTTTTTTTTTCTCTTCACTGCCGAACAGGGGAAACAGGGGACAGACCCCTGTTTCCAAATCTTGCAGGCTCGGTAGTTACAGCGAACCGCATTTATTTTTCTTTCCCCAGTAATCGGCGAAGCTTCTTTTTCAGGCGGGCGAGACCAATGCCAAAGGTGGAGGTGCGCTGGTACCAAGCCAGGCGGCGCAGGGGCTTTTTGGTTGCTTTCAGTTCTGTTTTCAGGGCTTCTTTTAGCGCCTGAATTTGCGCGTCTTGCTTTTTGTTGCGCTCTTGCAGCTGGGTGACCTTGCGCTGACTGTCTCGCAGCTGCGTGGCCAGGCGGCTGTCGTCCTCTATCTCTTTGCGTTGCAGGCGCACGGCGGTATCCACCCGGCGGGCGATCTCCTCCGGCGGGCGCACCAGCATGGAATGTACCGGCTGAGCATAAGAAGTGGCTGCCGTTTTTTCGTCGTACAGCGAGCGGGCTGGCGTGCCTGTGCGGTCATCGTAAATGGTCTTGATCCCGTTTTCATTCAAGAAGTCGATTAGGTGCCAGAACCGCTCCGCGTGGCCGTTGTTCACCTGGCGGAAGTCGGTTTGATCATACAGCGCTGCCAGATCCGTGTCCGGTGTGACGACAGAGGCGGGAATGGCAGGAATGTTGTGATACTCTGCCAGCTCCCGAATGCGGGCGTCCGTGGGGAACAACAGGCTGGGCACGCCACACAGAATATTGCCGATGGCACCGTGAATGCGGGTGCCGTAGTTAAAGTCCATCTCTCGATTAAAGGCGAACATACTGGGCAGGTTGATGAAGAACCGGGCCTTGTCCTCCACAAATACCGGGTGGTCCAGATTGGTGGGGTGCAGCACGCGGCTGTCTGCCGTGTCCGGGTGGGGGATCCCCAGGTACATCAGCCGCAAATCGTCAATAAACTGAGGCACAAAGTAGGTGTTGGGGAACCGTTCGGTGCAGTGCACGGCGAACTTTTTGAAATCCGGCGGATTGGACACAGAGCCGGTAAAGCACAGCTTGGATTCCGGGGTCAAAGGCTGCTTCTCTCGCAGGGGTAGACCCGGGCCGTTCAGTGCCAAAGAGGGGCAGCCGGTCACATCGATCTGGGAAAAGCCCAGTCCTTTGAGATAATCATAGGTGATCTGGCCCCGCACGCCCACGCTGGCAGAATGATCCAGCACGGCGGCGATAAAGTCCCGGGCAGCGCCGTCAAATTCCCGGGGCTGCTCCAGGTGTGGCTCGTAGGGCAGCTGAATGCCAATGCCGGTGACCGTTACGGGAATCGTCAGCTGGCGAATCAGTGCCGTCCAGTGCTTTAAGCACTTGCGGGCAAAGTCCTCCCGAAAGGCGTTGGCCATGGGCAGGATCAGCCGGTCGTAGTTCTCATTGATCTCTTGGGCAGTAATCTGCTTTTTCACCAACGTCAGGTCAGAGATAAAGTCCACCCGACTGTCCGCAGTGGCCACCAGCCGGGTGATGCTGTTGGCAAACAGCAGATTCCCGGTGTTGTTGCCGATGATCTTGTCGGTGATTACATCCAGGGCATTGTATTCCGCCCAGGGCGCTACCCCGGCACGAATGAGTATCCGTTCCATTTTCTTCTCCGCTCTTTTTATTTTTGCGTAAAGTTTGATAGTCTACTTTATGATACAGTATAACAAAAAAGCCGCCCCTTGTCAAAATAGATGTCCGTGAACAGGGGACGGTTCCTTGTTTTGCGGGTGCGCTGCATTTTTTTGCTTTTCTTTTGCCTTTTGCCGTTGACAAGGGGCGCGAGTGGTGTTATAATACGACCTAAGCACTAATGGGCTTTAAAGTGCTAAAGTGCCAAGCGCAAAATGATAACAGGAACAGGAGTAACCAATCATGACCCCCAGAAAAGGCAATTTAATGGGCGTGCGCACCGACATTAAGGTGCTGGATGCCACCATTCGCGACGGCGGACTGTGCAACAACTTTGACTTCAGCGACGAATTTGTGCGGGAACTGTATAAGACCAATATCAAAAGCGGCGTGGACTATATGGAGTTTGGGTATAAGGCCAGCCGCACCCTTTTCAACGAGGCGGATTTTGGCAAGTGGAAGTTCTGCAAGGAAGAGGACATTCGTGCCATTGTTGGCGAAAATGTAAGCGATATGAAGATTTCCGTGATGGCAGATGTAGGCCGCTGCGATTTTAAAACGGACTTTCTGCCAAAAAAGCGAGAGCGTCATCGACATGGTGCGCGTGGCCTGCTACATTCACCAGATTCCGGCAGCTATTGAGATGATCGAGTATTTCCATGACCTGGGGTACGAGACCACCTGTAATATTATGGCCATCAGCCAGGCCGGTTCCGGCCAGGTGGGCGAGGCGCTGGAGATGCTGTGTAACTCCTCGGTGGATGTGATCTACCTGGTAGACAGCTACGGCTCCCTGTACCCGGAGAATGCCGGTGTGCTGGCCCAGCGGTACTTAGAAGCGGCCACTGCGGCCGGCAAACAGGTGGGCTTCCACGCCCACAACAACCAGAACTTGGCCTTTGCCAACACCATTGAGACCCTGTCCTACGGTGTGTCCCTACCTGGACGCCACCGCCATGGGTATGGGTCGGGGCGCCGGCAACTGCGCTATGGAGCTGCTGCTGGGCTTCTTAAAGAACCCCAAGTACAGCTTGTATAGCCTGCTGATTTTTATTGAAAAGTATATGATCCCCCTGCGGGAGGCTGGGGTGCAGTGGGGCTTTGATCTGCAATATATGTTCACCGGTCAATTGAACCGTCACCCCCGGGAGGCCATGAACTTTACCGCCCAGCACCGCACGGATTACTGCGAATTTTACAAATCTCTGCTGGACAACGACTAAACATACAGAAAATCGCCCCGCAAGCGACCGTTTCGGCTGTCTGCGGGGTTTGTTTTGTACTTATTTGATTTTCTCCAAATCCTGAGCGATTTGGGCATGGTCAATGGGGTGATCCCGGAAGTAGTATTTTTTGTCCCGATCACTGATGGGGCGCAGCACGCGGCAGGGGTTGCCCACAGCCACTACATTGGCGGGAATGTCTTTGGTAACGACGGACCCGGCGCCGATGACCGTGTTGTCACCGACGGTGACCCCGGGCAGGATGACTGCTCCGGCGCCGATCCAGCAGGTACGGCCAATGTGCACCGGCATATTGTATTGGTAGTCGTACTCCCGCAGCTCCGGCAGCACCGGGTGGCCGGCGGTGGCGATGGTCACATTGGGGGCGATCATGGTGTTGTCGCCGATGTAAATATGGGTGTCGTCCACCATGGTAACGGCAAAGTTGCAGTACACATGGTTGCCCAAATGCACATGCGCGCCGCCGAAGTTAGAATAAAACGGGGGGCTCAATATAGCAGTTCTCGCCCAGTTCGGCAAACATCTCTTTCATCAGGGCCTGGCGCTTGTCCGTTTCTGAGGGTCGTGTGTGGTTGAATTCATACAGACGGTCCAGGCACAGCCGCTGCCGGTCCATAATCTCATCATCGCCGGGCAGGTACAGCGCACCGGTGTGCATTCTGTCTTTCATTGCCATAGGGGGCACCTCCGTGCATTTTTCTTCATTATAAGCAAAGAAGCGGTCCTTTGTCAATGGCCACTTGCAGCAGCCCCGTCTCCGTGCTATAATACACTGGATTTCTACCGGCAGCGCGCTGCTCACCAAGGAGAAAAAGATGAAAAAGCCCTATCAAAAGACCATGTATGCCTGCTTTATCGGCTATATTGTGCAGGCCATTGTAAACAATTTTGTGCCCCTGCTGTTTGTCACCTTCCAGACCGACTACCGGGTGCCGCTGCAAAAGATTACCCTGCTGATCACTGTGAATTTTCTCATCCAGCTGTGTGTAGATCTGCTGTCTGCCGGGTTCATTGACCGGATTGGCTACCGGGCGTCTGTTCTGCTGGCCCACGGCTTTGCAGCTGCCGGGCTGATCTTGCTGACGATTTTGCCGGATCGTACTGCCGATCCGTTTGTGGGTATTTTGCTGGCAGTGGTGGTGTACGCGCTGGGCGGCGGGCTGTTGGAGGTGCTGGTCAGCCCCATTTTAGAGGCCTGCCCAACGGATAACAAAGCCTCCGCCATGAGCCTGCTCCATTCGTTCTATTGCTGGGGGCAGATGGGTGTGGTGCTGCTGTCCACCCTGTTCTTTTCCGTCTTTGGTATCGCCAACTGGAAAGCGCTGGCGCTGGTGTGGGCGGCGGTGCCCATCTTAAACGGCGTGCTTTTTTTGCCACCGCGCCGATTTATCCGTTGAACCCGGAGGGCGGCGCGGGTCTGACCTTAAAGGAACTGTGCCGCAACAAGGTGTTTTGGCTGCTCATGCTGATGATGCTGGGCGCCGGTGCGGCGGAGAATACCGTTAGCCAGTGGGCGTCCGCCTTTGCGGAGGCGGGGCTGGGGGTCACCAAAACCGTAGGTGACCTGGCAGGTCCCATGGCTTTTGCGGCGCTGATGGGTGCCGCACGGCTGATTTACGGCAAGTGGGGTCACAAGCTGCATTTGGAGAAGTGCATGCTGGGCAGCAGCCTGCTGTGTGTGGCAGCGTATTTGGCAATCGCGTTGGTTCCGGATCCACGGCTGGCGCTGGTGGGCTGCGCCGTGTGCGGCTTTTCGGTGGGTATTCTGTGGCCGGGCACCTTTAGCAAAGGCTCTGCCGCCATTCCCAAGGGCGGCACGGCGATGTTTGCCCTGTTTGCTCTGGCCGGTGACCTGGGTTGCAGCGCCGGACCCACCCTGGCGGGTATGGTTACCGGTGTGCGACGGCAATATGCGCCGAGGGATTTTGGCGGGGATCGTCTTTCCCTTGCTGCTGGTGCTGTGCTTGGTGTTTGGGAAGAAGCGGAAAGCCGCAGCGGGAAATGCGCAGGCGGATACGAACCGCTCCCATGGTTAACCGATTCTAAAAACAAAAACGGTGCCCTTTTCTATAAGGGCACCGCGGTTTTTATGGGTGTTTGGATTACATTTGGAATTTGCGGATATACTCATCCATGCAGGACTGGATGATTTCTTCCGCCTTTGCCCGGTCATCCACTTCCAGCACAGAGGTGCTCTTGCTCACTTCCAGGGTCTTATACACCTCAAAAAAAGTGCTTGATCTCCTCAAAATAGTGGGCGGGCAGCTGGTCAATGTTGGTGTAGCAGTTGTAGTTGGGGTCGTTTACCGGCACGGCGATGATTTTTTCGTCCTTGGCGCCGCCGTCCTCCATCATCAGTACGCCAATGGGGGCGCACTCCACGATGGTCATGGGCTGAATTTGCTCGCTGCACAGGACCAGCACATCCAGCGGGTCCTTGTCGCTGGCGTAGGTGCGGGGGGATAAAGCCGTAGTTGGCCGGATAGTGAGTAGCGGTAAAGAGCACCCGGTCCAGCTGAGCATACCGCTCTCCTTGTCCAATTCGTACTTGTTTTTTTGCCGCCTTTTTGAATTTCAATCACGGCGTAAAAGCGGTCTTTGCGGATCCGCTTGGGGCTGATGTCATGCCAAATGTTCATCATGGAACCTCCTTCTTAGGGTCTTGCTGTTCTCTTTTTTGTACACTCTTATTTTATCATAGTCCCCGGCGGGGCGCAAGGGAGCGGGCGGCGGCATTTTCCACGAACTTTTGTTGTAATTCCCGCGTTTTTATGGTACTATTGAAAAAACAACACAGAAAGGAAGGGATACCCTGTGTTTGCAGATATTGCGAAAATCAAAATCAAAGGCGGCGACGGCGGTGCCGGTGCAGTGGCCTTTCATCGAGAGAAGTATGTGGCTGCCGGCGGCCCGGACGGCGGTGACGGCGGCAAGGGCGGCGATGTGGTCTTTGTGGTAGACGATAATTTGGCTACCTTGGCAGACTTTCGTTACAAACGGAAATATGCGGCCCAGAACGGCGAGCCGGGTCGTGGCGGTCGGCAGTACGGCCGTAAGGGCCAGGATCTGGAAATTCGCGTGCCCCGGGGTACGGTGATCCGCGAGGTGCAAAGCGGCGCCGTCATGGCGGATATGAGCAAGACAGAGCGGTTTATTGCTGCCAAGGGCGGCAAGGGCGGCTGGGGCAATATGCACTTTGCCACCCCCACCCGGCAGGTGCCTCGCTTTGCCAAGCCCGGCGTGCCCGGCGAGGAGTGGGAGGTCAGTCTGGAGCTGAAGCTCATTGCGGATGTGGGGCTGATCGGCTTTCCCAGCGTGGGCAAAAGCAGCCTGATTTCCGTGGTCAGCCAGGCCAAGCCCAAAATCGGCGATTACCACTTTACCACCCTGGTGCCCAATTTGGGCGTGGTGTCCATGGGCGCGGGCAACAGCTTTGTGCTGGCGGATATTCCCGGGTTGATCGAGGGCGCGTCAGACGGCGTGGGCCTGGGTCATGACTTTTTGCGCCATGTGGAGCGCTGCCGGCTGCTGGTGCACCTGGTGGATGTAAGCGGTCACGAGGGACGGGACCCGATCGAGGATTTTGACGCCATCAACCGGGAGCTGGAGAAGTTCAACCCGGAGCTGGCCAAAGCGCCCCAGATTGTGGCGGGCAATAAAATCGACATGGCGGAGCCGGAGCAAATTGAGCGGCTGAAAGCCTATGTAGAGGCCAAAGGCTACGACTACTACTCCATTTGCGCGCCCATTCAGGAGGGCACCCGAGAATTGATGAACGCAGTGTGGAACCGGCTGCAAACGCTGCCCCCGGTAAAGGAGTACGAGCCGGAGGAGATCCCCACGGAGCTGCTGGTGCAAAACAGTACCGGCTTTACCATCACCAATCCGGAGCCGGGCTACTACATGGTAGAGGCTCCCTGGTTTCCCAAGGTGCTTAAGGGCATTGATGTGGAGGACTACGAGGCGCTGCAATACATGCAGCGGGTGCTGGAGAAGAGCGGCGTGTTTGAGGCGCTGCGGCAGCGGGGGATCCAGGAGGGCGATATTGTCAGCCTGTATGATATTGAGTTTGAGTACATTCCGTAAGGAGCAAGTATGGAAGTGTTGAACACAGATCCGCGGCAGCTAAGCCCGCTGAATTTGGCTTTTATCGGCGACTGCGTGTATGAGATGCAGGTGCGCTGCCACCTGGTGGCGCTGGCCAATCGGCCGGTGAACGACCTGCACCGGGAGAGCGTGAAGTTCGTCAGCGCCAAGGCCCAAACGGCGGCCTTTGCCCGCATGGAGCCGCTGCTGACAGAGGAAGAACTGGCGGTGTTTAAGCGGGGGCGCAATGCCAAGACCGGCCACCAGCCCAAGAGCGCCACCGTTGGCGAGTACCACTGCGCCACCGGGGTGGGGCACTGTTCGGCTATTTGTACCTAACCGGCCAAACGGAGCGGATTGAGGAACTGTTTGCCGTAATCTTTCGGTGATCAGACCGTCGATAAAGCGGCTAAACCGCGCCGGTTAAAAAATGAAGTATTCCATTCGTAGGGCAGGGGCTTGCTCCTGCCGCTGACATTTGTTGTTATGATTGATTTGAAAAAAGCGGCTTGAACATCGAGTTCAAGCCGCTTTTGGCGCTTTTCGTCTTTCTCTTGGTCTGTCAGCGTGTAAAAAAAAAGACCGGCAGGCGAACCTGTCGGTCTTTGGTTTTCTCAGTATCGAGAGGGATTAGCCCAACTCGGAGAAGTATTTGATGGTACGAACCATCTGAGAGGTGTAGGAGTTCTCGTTATCATACCAAGAAACAACCTGAACCTCATAGGTGTCGTCAGCAACCTTCAGAACCATGGTCTGGGTAGCATCGAACAGAGAACCGTAACGCATACCCACGATGTCGGAGGATACGATCTCGTCGGTGTTGTAACCGAAGGACTCGGTAGTCTCAGCCTTCATAGCAGCGTTGATGGCCTCAACGGTCACTTCCTTGTCGGTCTTGATGACAGCGGTCAGGATGGTGGTGGAACCGGTGGGGGTGGGAACACGCTGTGCAGAGCCGATCAGCTTGCCGTTCAGCTCGGGGATAACCAGGCCAATAGCCTTAGCAGCACCGGTGCTGTTGGGAACGATGTTCACGGCAGCAGCACGAGAACGACGCAGGTCGCCCTTTCTCTGCGGGCCGTCCAGCGTCATCTGGTCGCCGGTGTAGGCGTGCACGGTGGTCATAATGCCGCTCTGGATGGGAGCAAAGTCGTTCAGGGCCTTTGCCATCGGCGCCAGGCAGTTGGTGGTGCAGGAAGCGGCGGAGATAACGGTGTCCTCAGCCTTCAGGGTCTTGTGGTTAACATTGTATACGATGGTGGGCAGATCGTTGCCTGCGGGAGCAGAAATAACAACCTTGCGGGCACCAGCCTTAATGTGAGCAGAAGCCTTCTCCTTGGAAGTGTAGAAACCGGTGCACTCCAGCACTACGTCTACCTTCAGCTCGCCCCAGGGCAGCTCAGAAGCGTCAGCCTTTGCATAAATCTTGATCTCTTTGCCGTCTACGATGATGGAGTCATCGGTAGCGGACACGGTGTCAGCCAGTGCGTACTTGCCCTGAGAAGAATCGTACTTCAGCAGGTGAGCCAGCATTTTGGGAGAAGTCAGGTCGTTGATGGCAACCACTTCATAGCCTTCTGCGCCGAACATCTGACGGAAAGCCAGACGGCCGATACGGCCGAAACCATTGATAGCAACTCTTACCATTTGGAATTACCTCCGAAAAATATTTGAATTTACCCGGGCGCTATGCGCCCTTGTATTGCAGTCTTTATTTTATACCGCTTTTGCCAAATAATCAAGCGGAATTTCCACTTTTGTCAATGTTCACCAAAATTCAGCTTTTCAGCGGTGCTTTCTTGTGTTATAATGATTTGCAGCGGGCGGTTGCGTCGGGTGTTGCAGCAGGAGCAAGCCCTCTGCCCTACAATATAGAAGAGGGGACCTACTATGAAAAGATTAAACATTAACAAATACTACAGGTACTGCTCCTACAGCTTAGATGCGCAAGAAGCGAATCAGCAGCACTATTGGTTCGACATGAAACACTTCAAGATGATCGATCACAGAGGTCCGTGCGATATGTATGATGATAATCCGGATATTATCCCATTTCCTCATTTTATTCCAGAATCTCGATACAAAGATTTAATGCGGGCTTTGAACAATCCGCAGGTGACCGAGTTCTTTAATGCGGCTAAGGATAAAGAAGATGTATATTTCCGCTATCGTGTATTTATTGATCGAAATGGTTTGTCATTTACTGAGCAATATAGGTTGAATCAAGATAAAGCAATTACCTTGATGAAATGGTGCAACGATCATGATATACCGTATAAATACCGCTCTGAAGCTCGCGGAACATATCTACAGTACGATTATGATGATCTGGAGGGTGAAATCTGGCAAATTCCGGATATGGAATGAACAGGGAACCGTCCCTTGTTTTACTAGCCCAATTGTCTCCAGTATGGTATCGGATTTGTTTGATATCGTTTCAAGATCTGTCGTATTAAGAATGAACGGCATGATTCTGGGCTAGGGGGTTATATAACAATGCACAGCAAGCGTTATGCTTTTTTTTTATGGTAGCCAAGCGAAACGATATTTGGACCGGATCATAACATTATTGGTTTATGTATTATTTTTTCCAGTCGTTGCTCTCATACTTTTTTTTTACCTCTTGGATATTTGGTGAATGAGTATCAAGAAGGCTCGATAGATATGATTTTGCGCATATTGATCTATGTTTTTCTTGTATTCTTGTCGGCTTTGTTTATGGCGAGCGTGGTATCTGCACTACTGCCACAATACACAGTCGTTACAGACCATTCGGTGCTGATCAAACGCCACAATATTATGTATTACCATCTCAAACGTGCACCAGTGATTTTATCCCCATACAGCAAATATCAAGTATTCGACCGGCCACGCCTTGGCGATGCAAATATGCACCTGTTCCGGCTACCGTATATGCATGGAAATATATGGTCGAGATCCATGCAAATGAGCAAATATATTATGTTCCGGTGGAAGATGTTCGTGCATTTATTGATGATGTCAATGCGCGCCGCCAGCTTCAGAAAGGAACAGGGGACGGTTCCTTGTTCTAAGACAGGGTGCTGCCCTTGTATCCATGAGGCAGATCCCCTGTACTACACAATAGGAATTTAACCGGAGGCAACGGTATGTACAAACCGATTTCTACCTACACCGGGCGGCATTTTGACCCGTACCACGCGGTGGCGGCGGATCTGGATGTGCGGGATATTGCCCACGCCCAGTCTCTGATGACCCGCGCCAACGGCCATTTCCCGGCATTTTACTCCGTGGGGCAGCACTCTTTGGCTTGCGCCCGAGAGGCGCTGGTGCGGGGTGAAGCGAACCAAACGGCACTATTTTGCCTGCTCCATGACGGCGCAGAGGCGTATATGAGCGATGTAACCCGGCCGGTGAAGGCCCGGCTGCCGGAATTTGTCCGGGCAGAGGAGCGGCTGCTGGCGCTGCTGTTTGACACCTTGGTAGAGGCTCGGCCTACTCCGGCGCAGTGGCAGACGGTTACGGAGATCGACAACGCCATGCTGTCGGCGGAATTTTTGCATTTTACCGGCGAGGTGATCCCCACGAATGCCCCGCCCCTGCAACGCACCCCGGATTGGACGCAGCTGCCCTTTGATCGGGTGGAGCAGGATTTTCTCCATCTGTACGCCCACCTGCGCGGCTGAAAAGGCGCGCTTTCGGTAATACATAACACAATTAGGAAAAAGGAGCAATTCCATTGTTGGATTGCTCCTTTTTGTAGATGAAGGTGCCTTATCGCAGGGCGCGGAGGCGGGGTTGGTGCGTACGATGGGTTTTACTTTATCGAAGGAGCGGGACAGGGCAGCGGCAGCGGCTCATCCATTCGCCACCAACTGTGTGAGCGCAACGCGCGAACGTATGCCCTTTATGCCGTAGCCAAGTACAGCGGTCAGCGGGAGATATAAAAAGGCAAAACGCCATCGAGCCTTGGTACACTCGATGGCGTTTTGCCGTGTTTATATTTATTTTTGGATAGTCGGATCGTTTGTGCGGCCAAGAATATAATCCGTAGACACACCATAGTAGTCCGCCAGTGCCAGCAGCACAGCGGTAGGCAGATCCCGTTGGCCTAATTCGTAATTGGAATAAACCTGCTGGGAGCAGTTGAGCACCGTCGCCACTTGCTTTTGGGTCAGGTCGCGATCCTCACGCAGGTCTCGTATTCTTTGAAACATACTATCACCGGCGTTATTATAAAATACCGCAATTTGATGTATTGACATTTACCGCAAAATGCAGTATTTTAAGGATAGTATGTCTGCGGCGTGGTGCGAATATGCGTAGAGGGATCCACTATTTAATCCCTCTGTTTCGCTACGCTCAACACCACCTAACCGGTGCCGCAATCAGCCTAACAAAAAGCCACCGGAAAGGGTGGCTTGGATCGATGGTTATGGATTTGTTTTGGGGTTGTCGGTGCGGCCAAGAATATAATCCGTAGACACACCATAGTAGTCCGCCAGTGCCAGCAGGTGCTCCAGCGGCAGATTTTGGTAGCCCCGCTCGTAGCGGGAATAGACGGTTTGGCGAATGCCCAGCAAGGCGGCCACATCCGTTTGCTTCAGGTCTCTGTCCTCTCGCAGATCCCGCAGCCTTCTAAAATACACAACGCCACCTCCGCACCACTGATTGGTACTATTGACTTTAGCATAAAAATTTGCTAATCTTCTATTATAGTACCCATTAGTGCTACGATGCAGCGAATAAGTTGGTGAAACAATGCAAAGTGACATGGAAAAAAGCAGCAGCCTGTCCGCCCTGCGCCAAAGGGTCAGGGACGGCGTGGCCGAGAGTGATTTTGCCGGGCTGGCTCGGTTGGTCACCCATCGTGGAGTGTGGCAGGCAGTTGCCGCAGACCCGATCAGTTGTGCCTATATGGCGCCGGTGTGGGCGTATGGCTTGGCACCGGCACCGGGGGTTGATATTTTCGGTCGGTTGGAGCGGTGGTGCCCAGCGCTGCCCGCAGCGGATTATGCCTTGGGTATTTTGTATGCGGACGGGCTTTGCCTGCCCCGGAATGTGCACCTGGCCCGCTACCATTTGCAGCAGGGCTGGCAGACGGAGCATTCGCCGCTGGGCGGCACTTCCTGTTGGTGGGTGTTTTCGTCCATTGCACCGGACGCCGTGTTGGCCCGCGCCGCCGCCGGGGCGTACCGGTCAAAATTCGCCTTGGCCGCACGGCGGGGGAAATAAGAGTAGGCGTGTATTTGTAAAAAAAATTGTAGGGTGCGATGAGTGAATTGCACGCAGTGCAAGAGACACGAGGCTCCAAATGCGTTAGCATTTGGGAGAAACAGTCCGGGGACTGTTTCGTAGCGAGTGCAGTATCGCACCGCCGATCCGTCAGCCTGTATCGCAGTGCGGGCGGCAGATTGCCGCCCCTACGATTATGTACATGGGGTCCCCAAAAAGGCTTTTTGCCTTTTTGGGGAGAGGAGACATTACGAAATGCGCGCGGGGTGGATTTTGTTAGAAATCCGCCACAAGCAATATGAAGTCAATGTCGACGAGGTAGGGGCGGATAGTATCCGCCCGCCGTATTGCGCCAAACCGCCCCGCGCAAATCACAACAACACAAAAAAAGCACCGTTCGTTGGAACGGTGCATTATGCTTATTTTTTCTATTGTGCTTACTAGACCCGCACGGCGCGAGCAGCGGTGTAGCTGCCGTAGTAGCGGGTGTTGCCTACGGTAGTGTAGGGGCGCAGGCGCACATAATAGGTGCGGCCGCCCTTGGCGGTTTTAATATTTCCGGTGGCCTTGCCGCTGCTTACATACAGGGTCTTTTTGTCGCCGGAAAAGTTCTTCTTGGTGGAGTATTGCACTGCGTAGCCGTTGCATTTCACTTTGTTCCAGTGCACGGTAATTTGCTGCTTTTTGGCGGATTTGGCGGCGGTGCATTTGGTGGCAGTGGGGCGGGTGGTTGTCGCCAGTTGGGTGCCCTTGGCGCCTTCCTTGGTCTTGGAGTCTACCGTGTAGGGCGCCACATAAAAATAGTATTTGGTGCCCGGCTTGGCGCCGCTGCCCTTGAACACAAAGCTGCGGGCGGTGGTGGTGGCCAAGCGCTTCGTCTGCTTCTTGGCGGCAATATATTGGTACACCACATAGCCGTCGGCGCCGGGCTTTTTGTTCCACTCCAGGGTAATGGAGCCGGTGGCGGTCTTTTTCGTTTTCAGCCCGGTGACGGTGCCCGGCAGGGCGTGCTTGGCGTTCACCTTGGAATAGGGACCCCGGTAAGCGGTGTTGCCCCGATAAGCCGCCACCTGCACCTCGTACAGCTGGGTGTCTGTTAAATCAGTCAGATCCACGCGGGTGGTGCTTACTGCCTTGTCAAAGCCTTTGCCGGTGGTGCGGTTGATGACCTTCACCAAGTAGGCGTTGGCGCCGGGGGTGGCGTTCCAAATGTAGGTGAGCCGTGTTTTGCTGCGGCTCTCCAGGGTCAGACCGGTGACCTTGGCAGGCAGAATCTTAAAGCGATAGTACCACCGCCGCCCGGTGTAAGTACCCAGCCCCTGGGCGGTAATGGTGGCCATGCCCACCGCTTTGTTATTGATATAGGTCAGGGTGTAATCCTTGTCCGCTTTCAGCGGTTGGCCGTCCTCGCCGGTGACGGTGGGGGCGGGCGTGATGGCTTTGCCGGTGTAGGTCTTGCTTTTCAGCAGGGTGGCAGAGCCGGGCAAACTGTTTTTATTGCCATACAGAAAGTCCATATCCGTGTGGCCGTTGACCCCGGCCACCTTGCCGTTGTCTGCGTACTGCCACATCAGGTAATCGCCGTCGTATTTGCAGGTTTTGGAGCCGTATTCCGCCACCCACAGGGCGTAGCGGCCCCGGGTCTCCTGCTCAATGTAGTCCAGCAGCGGGCTGCGGCTCATATACAGCCCCGGGGTGTGCCCGGCAGCGGCAATGATGCTGCAAAAGTGCTCTACCAGCTGGGTGCAAAAGGCCTTGCCCTTGTTCAGCTGGCTGCTCTCCTCTAAGTCATAAAACACCGGCAGATCCAGGGTGCGGCTGCCCAGCACTTGCAGGCACAGGCGCGCCTCTTTTTCCACATCCGCCACGCTCTTGGCATAAGAATACCAGTAAATACCCACCGGCAGCCCGGCGGCAGTGGCGTTCTTAAAGTTGGTGGCAAAGTAGGCGTCCTCCTGGCTGGCGTTCTTGCCGTACCCGGCGCGCAGAATGGCAAAGTCAATGCCGTCGTTCTTTATCTTTTTCCAGTTCACCTTTTCTTGCCAAGCGGAAATATCTACACCGTTTAGCACCTCCAGCTTGTTAAATCGGGCGTTGTGGGTGTAGCTTTGCCGGTGTATTTGGATCTCATGGTGGCGGCCTGGGCTGCGCCCGCCGTAGGCAGCAGCGCCGTTAAGGCCACCAGCACCGCCAGCAGTACGGCGGTGACAGAAAACAATCTCTTTTTTGCTTTTTGCATTAGGAACCTCCCAGATACCAGCGGTTCAGGTCAATGTACTTGCTGCCGTTGCCTTTGATCTTACCGGTTTTGGAATATTGCCAAATATCAAAATCCCCGGTGTAGGTGACGGCGCTGTTGTAGTCCGCCACCCAGCGCAGAGTGCCCTTGGGCAGGGAGGCGGCGTCGAATTTAGAAATGTAAAAGTGTGAGTTGGCGTACACCCCGGCGGTGTAGCCGTCGGCGGTCACGGTGTCACAAAAGGCGGTGAGCAGCCGGGTGGTGTCCTTTTTGCTCACATTGGCGTCATACAGCCGACCGGCGTGCTCTCCGGCGGCGTTGTAGCCGTATTCATAGTCTATGATCAGCGGCAGCTCCACTTTGGCAAGCGCACGGCTTCCAGCACAAAGCGGGCTTCCTCTTGGGCTTCTTCCTCCGTGGTGGCTTGAGAGAAGAAATATACACCCACCGGCACCCCGGCCTTGCGGGCAGCTTTTAAGTTCTCTTTTTGCCATTTTGTCTGCATGGAGCGCACCGTCGTTGTAGCCCCGGTAGCCTACCCGGATAAAGGCGAATTTGGCGCTTTTTGCCAGGGTAGTCCAGTCCACGGTGCCGTTGTGCTCGGAGATGTCTACCCCCCTCTACAAAGGGGGCGTCGGTGCCAAAGTCATAGGTTACCCGCTGATGGCGGTTCCCCAGTGCCAGCACTGTGGCAGCCAGCGCACCCACGATCACCAGCGCCAGCGCCGCCTGCACCCACCGGTTGGCAAACAGAGATTGACCGTTGGTTTTGCGCCGCCCCTTGCGCCGAGCGGTGCCGGCGGGCTTTTAGCGGGTGGTTTTTTTACGGGTGCTTGTCCGCCGTGGGGTTGACCGACTGCGGGTATTCTTTTGCAGGTTTTTTTTCGTTCGTTTGCCATGCTTTGCTCCGCTTTACCTGTAAATGATCCTTTTAATAGTAATACAAAGGAGGAAGCGGGTCAAGGGCAGCGGGCCAAAATTTACAATTCCCCCGGTATTCCACTGTTGTGGTAATTTAAAGCGCTTTCTTGACAAGTGATTCCGGGCAGTATAATATAATAGGTATCACAGTATAGAAATCAGGTAAAGCCCATGCAGAATTTTGATAAAATGGATCATATGCACTTTATTCGCAAGCTGCCCATTCCTCAGGAGCTGAAAAAAGAGATGCCCCTGACGCCGGAGCTGGCTGCCTACAAGGACAAGCGGGATCAGGAGATCGCCGCCATTATCCGCAGCGAGAGCGACAAGCTGCTGTTGGTGATCGGCCCTTGCTCGGCGGATCGGGAGGATGCGGTGATTGACTATATCCACCGCCTGGCAGAGGTGCAAAAGCAGGTGGCGGACAAAATTTTGATCGTTCCCGCATTTATACCGGCAAGCCCCGCACCACCGGCGCCGGGTATAAGGGTATGCTCCACCAGCCGGACCCGGGTAAAAAGCCGGATATGTACGAGGGTATTCGCGCCATTCGCCATATTCACCTGCGTGCCTTGCAGGAGACCGGGCTGTCTTGTGCAGACGAGATGCTGTACCCGGAGAATCACCGGTATTTAAGTGACCTGCTGAGCTATGTGGCCGTCGGTGCCCGCAGCGTAGAGAACCAGGAGCACCGGCTGATCTCCAGCGGACTGGATATTCCTGTGGGTATGAAGAATCCCATGAGCGGCGATCTGTCTGTGATGATCAATGCCATTAAGGCCGCCCACGGCGATCATTCCTTTATTTATCGCGGCTGGGAGGTAGAGAGCCAGGGCAACCCCTTGTCCCACGCCATTTTGCGGGGCAGTGTGGACCGCCACGGCATCAACCACGCCAATTATCATTACGAGAATTTGCGTATTCTCCACGATCTGTATGTGGAGAGCGGCATTGCCAACCCGGCGGTGCTTATTGACACCAACCACTCCAATTCCTCCAAGCAGTACCTGCAACAGGTGCGTATTGCCAATGAGGTGCTCCATTCCATGCGCCACTCGGCGGATATACGCCGTTTGGTAAAGGGCTTTATGATTGAGTCTTACATTGAGGATGGCGCCCAAAAGTGGGAGGACGGCATTTACGGCAAGTCCATCACTGACCCCTGCCTGGGTTGGGACAAGACCCGGGACCTGATTTTCTCCTTGGCGGACCAGCTGTAAACGGAAAAGCATATACTGCGCCCCCGGCAGATCGTTTTCGGTCCCGCCGGGGCGTTTATTTTTCCAACCCCTGTCCGTTATTGCGATTTTGGGCATTTTTTTGTTCCAACGGTGTTGACAAATGGCGCAAAAGTGCTATATTGGTAGTACAAATTCAACAGTCAAATGCAACGAACAGGACAGGACGAACCGTATCACCGCTTACAGAAAGCCGTCGGTTGTGGAAGACGGCAGCAAGGCACGGTCCTCGTTATCCCCTGCAAGCAGCACCTGTGAGCGGCCCTCGGGCTTCGTAATCGGTGCCGGTACTCCCCGTTATCGGAGCGTGCTATCCGCCTTGGCGGGCAGCGCATGAGCGGTCGGCAGCTTTGCCGGCAAGCAGAGTGGTAACGCGCGGGTTTCTGATTTTTACCTTCGTCTTTGCACAGCAGTATTGGCTGTGCCGGGGCGAAGGTTTTTTGTATTTGACTGGGAAAAGAAGAATGAAAGGAGTCTTTCAAATGAACACATTGGTTATTGTACTGATTGCCATTGTTGTGTTAGGTGCGGGCTATGTGCTGTATGGTCGCCATATTGCCAAGTCCTGGGGGATTGATCCCAAGGCAGAGACCCCCGCAGTGAAGTACAACGACGGCAAGGACTTTGTACCGACCAACGGCTGGACGGTATTCAGTCACCAATTTTCCTCTATCGCAGGTGCAGGCCCTGTTACCGGCGCCATTCAGGCGGCGGTCTTTGGCTGGGTGCCGGTGCTGCTGTGGATCCTGATCGGCGGCGTTTTCTTCGGCGCCGTTACGGACTTCGGCGCCCTGTACGCTTCTGTGAAGAACGAGGGCAAGAGCATGGGTATGCTCATTGAAAAGTACATCGGCAAGCTGGGCCGCAAATTGTTTACCATCTTTTGCTGGCTGTTCTCCGTGCTGATCATCGCCGTATTTGCGGATATGGTTACCGGCACATTCTCTGCCTTTGATGCGGCGACTCTGCAAAAGCTGCCGACTGCCGGGGTCAACGGCTCCGCCGGTATGGTGTCTATCATGTTTATGGTGTTTGCCGTGGTGTTCGGCCTGATCCAGAAGAAGTGGAACCTGACCGGGTGGAAAGAGTTTGTTGTGGGCGTTGTCTTTATTGTTGCGTCCTTTGCCGTCGGCATTAAAGTGCCCATCATCATGGGCAAGACCCAATGGGCTGCCGTGGTGTTCGCTTATATTTTCCTGGCGGCCATTATGCCTATTTGGCTGATGAAGCAGCCTCGGGACTATATGACCACCATTATGTTTGTGTGCATGATCGCCGGTGCCATCATCGGTTTGGTCATCGGCCATCCCACCATGGAGCTGCCTGCCTTTACCGGGTTTAATAACGAGAAGCTGGGCACCATGTTCCCCATTCTGTTTGTGACCGTGGCCTGCGGCGCTGTGTCCGGGTTCCATAGCCTGGTGTCCTCCGGCACTTCGTCTAAGACCATTGCTAACGAAAAGGATATGCTGAAAGTGGGCTACGGCGCCATGATTTTGGAGAGCGTGCTGGCTGTATTGGCGCTGTGCGTGGCCGGTGCCGCCGCCAAGAACGGCGTGGCTGCCGAGGGCACCCCGTTCCAGATCTTCTCCCGCGGCGTTGCTGGGTTCTTTGAGAAAATGGGCGTGCCGGTGCAGGTAGCCACCGTGTTTATGACCATGTGTGTGTCCGCTTTGGCGCTGACCACGCTGGATGCTGTGGCTCGGATCGGCAAAATGTCTTTCCAGGAGATCTTCAGCGTAGACGATATGAAGCACGCAGCTTTGTGGCGCAAGGTGGTGTGCAATCCGTATTTTGCTACCATCATCACCCTGCTTTGCGGCTATGTGCTCACCAAGGTGGGCTACCAGCAGATTTGGCCGCTGTTTGGCTCTGCCAACCAGCTGCTCAGCGCACTGGTGCTGATTACGCTGTGCGTGTTCCTGAAGGTTACAGGCAGAAAGAACAAGATCCTGTTCCCGCCTATGATCATTATGCTGTGCGTTACCTTTACTGCATTGGTGCAGCGGCTGATCGCCATGATCAAGGCCGTTCAGCAGGCTGCCGCAGTGGAGATTCCTGCCGGACAGACCAGCTGGGGCGCTGTGTTTATTGCCAACGGTTTGCAGCTGATCATCGCCGTGCTGCTGATTGTATTGGGCTTGACCATTGTGGTCAACAGTGCCAAGAGCTATGTGAAGAGCAAAAAAAAAGGCAGCGAGACCGAAGAGGTCGCCAAGGCATAACGGCGTGCGTGTAATATTGATATAAACCATGAACCGTCTGCGTATTTCTGCGCAGGCGGTTTTGTGTTGTATTTGGTTGCCTGCAATAAGGGAGGTAAATCGCAACCGATTCTCCTCAAATATTGAACATATTCCGATGAATGACGGTACAGATTTTCAAATGTGCCAAATAAAGAACCGGACAGTTGTCAAATGCACGGCGGCGTGCTATAATACTGGACACAAAACAAAACTGAATCTGGAAAAGGGGATTTTTCATGTCTGACAAAACGAAAAAAAAAGTACATGAAGAAGTCAGAGATCGTTACCTTTGGTATCGGTCTGTTCGGCGTGGCTCTGATGACCGGCTGGATGCCGGACTACACCGCTACCTTCTTCGCTGACTTCGCGTTCAAAGGCAAGGGATTTGACTCCGCCACCATGGCAAACGCCATCTCTATGGTGTTCTTGGTGGCCGGTATCATCGGCGCCGTGTGCGAGCTGGTGATCGGCTATTTGGTGGATAACACCCGCACCAAGCTGGGTAAGGTAAAGCCCTGGGTGGGCTTCGGCGTGGTGCCGCTGGCCGTGGTGGCTATGCTGGTATTTATTGCGCCCAACACCTCCAACCAAACCTTGGCGATCGTGTGGATGTTTGTGATCTACTCCTTGTATACCGCCTTTAGCTGTGCGGTAGAAAGCCCGTCTAACTGCTTCGGCTCCCTGTGCTCGCCCAATCCGGCAGAGCGCTCCACCGCCATCTCCATCGCTTCGTTCCTGCGCAGCGTGGGTCAGTCCGGCGGTATGGTAGTCGTGATGGTGGTGGGCCTGGTAATGAAGGCCTTGATGGGCAAGCAGCAATATAAGAATGCCGAGGGCCAGGGCCTTGACCTGGTGATCTCCACGGCGGTGTGCGCCCTGGGTCTGATCCTCTTTGTGATGATCTTCTTTACCAATAACAAAGAGCGTGTGCCTTTCACGCAGGAGAAGGTGAGCCTGAAAGACGCCGTCAAGGTGGTCTTTACATACAAGAACCTGCTGATGGTGTCCTTGACCAAGCTGTGCGGTTTTGGCCGCGGCGTGTACGGTACCGTGTCTTTGTACATTGCCATTTACCTGCTGGGCTCTAAGGACCTGAAGCTGGCGCTGCTGCTGCCCATGGGTATCGGTACCGCTGTGGGCACCCTGCTGGTGAACTTTGTGCTGAAGAAGTTCTCCACCAAAAAGACCTTTATTCTTTTCTGCGTGTACGGTGCGTCTTCCATGGCGATCCTGTTCCTGGTGTCTAAGGGTATCGGCTTTAACAGCACCCTGATTGTGCCGTTCCTGATTTTGAACTTCTTCTGCGGTTTGCAGCACGGCAACACCAATGTAACCCCCAATATTATGATCGCTGATTGCGTGGACGAGATCGAGTGGAAAACCGGCCAGCGCAAGGACGGTCTGGCGTATGCCGGTTACGGCCTGTTCTCCAAGATTGCTTCCGCCTTCACCAAGGCGTTGGGTCCCTGGCTGCTGTACACCTGGTCCGGCTATGCCGTATCTCGTGACGTTAATGTGGCTTATGCCGCCCAGACGGATTCTACTTTGAACAAGATCCTAATGATTTACACCATCATTCCCGCCGTGTTCGTTGTGCTCCAGGCGGTGCCCATCTTCTTCTACGATATGGTCGGTGAGAAGAAGGCGCGCATTACCCGCGAGCTGATGGAGCGCCGTGAGGCCGCCGGCTTGGTTGCCGGTGAGGGCGAAGAGACTGCCGATGCGGCAGCAGCCGAGTAAGGGGGCGACGAGAATGGCAAAACAGGAAAAGACTTTTAATACCAAGTTGTATGCGCTGGTGGTATTTCTGTTGGTTGCAGCCATTTTGGCTGTGTCCACTGTGGCCACCTTTAGCAGCAAGTATATTGCATTTAAGCCGGAGAAGGTCGCTCAGGCGTATGCGGATACCATTGTGCAGACCGGCGACGGCTACAATGCCAACAAGTATGCGCTGGTGAGCAAAAGCGAGAAATACGGCGATTTTATCCGCAAGTATTATATGTACCCGGTGATCTATAAGGACGCCGGTTACAAGCCCGGCGATGATACCAAGAACTTAAAGGGCTTGAACGACGACAGCTACAAGTCCGATAAGACCAAGAACGACGACGGTACGCTTACCGGCCAGGTGACCGATGCCATGTATCCCTACTATGTGGAGCTGCTGGGTCAGTACGGCTGGGACGATGCAGACGCTATGTTCACCAATTACTTTGCCAAGTACCAGCAGGTGCGGGGGCAGGTGTTTGGCGACCAGTATCTGGACGACGAGGGTATGTTCACTGCGCTGGAGGCCAATGTAAAGACCTACGGCGAGAGTCTGACCGGTACGGAAGAGACCTACGACAAGAACACCAAGGTGAAGCTGACGGATAAGACCATCGGCGCTTACCAAAAGGCGCTGGGCGAGGATTACAAGCTGACCACCACCGTGACCGATGTGCAGTCGGTGGAGGATGTAAAGGCTTATACCGCCAAGATGAATACCCAGCTGCTGGCGAATTATGAAGTCAGCGCCAACGACATCAGTGCCGTTTCCACCTGCACCGTGCAGGTAACGGACGCTAAGGGTACCCAGTTGGCCGCCTGCAACCTGACCGTGGTGCAGATCGGCCATACCTGGTATGTAGACAATACCACCGCAGACACCTCTGCGTTGTATCAAATCGGCAAATGATCTTTCGCTTGCCGTAAGAGAGGCCGCCCGGACCGTAAGGCCCGGGCGGTTTTTTGTGTGAGGGATAAGATCCGTTTGGCTTTTATTTTTTGTAGGGGGCTTGCACGCCTTGCCATTCGTCGCCATTTCCTATCCCGAAAAAAACGCCATATTCTTTTGCAACCCACTATGCAGGCATGCAAAAATATGGTATAATTCTTGCGAGACAGTGTGCATTATCCGACAGCTGTCTGCTGGTGTTGGGGATCAAAAAAGCGTAGAGCATTTCTTTGATTTGATGGGAGAGCATCGACCTGTTGATCGAGGAAGCGTAAGGCTTTCACAGAATCGGTTTGGATTTACCATTCTTTACAAAAAAATAAGGCCCCTGCCATTGCAGGGGCTTTGTGCGTATGAATCATCGTATGGATTACCGTATTTTGCGCAGCTGTGCGGTGAGTACGGCAGTCAGCTTTTCCCGGTCAAAGGCGGGCAGCGGCTCCAGAATCACATCAATACAGCCGCCTACGGCGTAGATCACATTGGTTACCTGGTGATAATTTTTCTCCATAGTGAAGTTGTTGTGGGAGCAAATGGCCTCGGTCATCTGCTGTTTGAGCATGCGCAGGGCGGGGGCGCACATACGGCTGTTTTTGAATTTGGTCAGCCGCTCAATGTTGTTGTTGCGCTCAATCTCATTGAGCATACTGTTAATTATATCCGTGGGATCCCGCTGGATTTGATCGTAGTTAATGCCCTTGGCAATCTCCACAATGCCGTTGGTGATGGTCTCAAAGCAGAATTGAATGCACGCGCCCATGCTCTTAAAGTGCAGATAAAAGGTGCTTTTGTTAATGTCTGCTTTTTGCACAGCTCCAATACGGTGATCTTGTCCGTTTCTTTTTCAATCATCAGCGCGATCATAGCGTTAAAGACCGCCGCTTTGGTGCGCTTTACCCGTCTGTCCATTTCTTAGAAAAATCCCCCTCAAATCGCTTTGTAATGGACACCTGTCCAATAGCAAATACTATGATAACATAAATGAAAGAAAGGTTGCAAGCAACTTCACGGAATTTGTAGGAAGTGCTGGAAAACGCCATGAAAACTTGTGCAAAAACACGAAAAATTGTCCCGCTGGTACTGGCGCTTTTGCTGCTTTTTTAGCGGTTGCAGTGCGGTCAACAGGGCTGCCGTCTTTGGTACAAACGGCAACGAGACTGCCCGGCGGCAGGATGTGTTGACGGTGGAATTTTTGGATGTAGGTCAGGCCAATGCGGCGCTGCTCACCTGCGGGGGAATAAGGAGTCTGCTCAAATCACCGTAGTGACGGATAAAAACGGAAAAATCCGCTGTCCTGCATAAAAAAAAAATGTTGTATTCCGCCGCTTTTTCAGCTATAATAGATACAGAATTTTACATATTGGAGGAATTTTACCTATGTATTGTTGGTTAGACGGCAAAACTGTTGTTGTAACCGGCGCTTCCGGCGGTATGGGCGCAGGCATTGCGGCTACCTTGATCAAGAAGCACGGCTGCACTGTGATCGGCGTGGCTCGGTCAGAACCCAAGATGCTCAAATTCATTGAGGAGCTTGGCCCCACTTATGCCCAGCAGTTCTCTTACAAGCTGTTTGATGTGTCTGTTAAGGAGAATTGGGAGAACTTCTATAACGAGCTGGTAGAGGAAGGCGTGCAGGTGGATGTGCTGGTAAACAATGCCGGTATTTTGCCTAAGTTTAAGCGCTTTGACCGGTACAGCGATGAAGAAATTGAGCGTGCCATTAACATTAATTTCTACAGCTGCGTGTATTCCGTTAAGACATTTCTGCCCATGCTGCTGAAGAGCACGGATCCGGGCATTGTTAACATTGACTCTTCTGCCGCGCTGATGAGCCTGGCCGGTACTTCCATGTACAGCGCTTCCAAGGCTGCACTGAAGGGCTTTACCGAGGCTCTGCGTGAGGAGTTCCGTGGCAAGTGCTATGTGGGTCTGGTTTGCCCCGGCTTTACCAAGACGGATATTTTCCGCGGCCAGTCCAACGCAGGCGGCAAGGGCGAAAAGGTCATCAATATGATCTCTACCGATTGCTGCCCACGCCATGAGCGTGTTTGGCAAGCTGCTGCCGGTGAACGGCTCTCGCCTGTTCAGCGCTGTGATGAAAGCGGCGGACATTGACCTGTTTAAGGAAGTTTTTAAGGACGACGTCGAGCTGGCGGAGTAAATTTTAAGCATTTAAGGGACGCTGCCGTTTCAATGAGGGTTCAAAGATGCTGTATGATCCTGTAAGGAGATTGCGGCGTACTCCCTGGGACTGTTCGGGTTCCAGGCCATCGCTGGGCCGATTTGACCGGGTGCCAATGTGTCTGTGGTGGCCATTTTAATTTTGGTGGCCAAGATCGTGTCTGCTGTGGCCAACCTGATCGACCGGTCCAAAAGCAAGCGGGGCAAGTTCAAATCTATGATCCTGTACTCTCTGGTGCCGCTGCTGGTGACCTACTTCTCCGGCACCGGGCTGTATGGTCTTCCTCACCTACCATGGTCTACCACCATGGGCGATGTGCCCTCGCAGGGGATCGCCTCCGTGCTGACCCCGGATCCCACGGAGCGTACCAATGTGGTGTCCATTTCCAATACCTTTAAGCAGATCGGCTTTTCTGCCTGCGTGGTGATCGTGCCTATTGCCTGTCTGATTATTCCCGGCGGGTCCAAGGTGTTTGTCAAGTCCGGCGAGACAGATACGCCTATGATCGCTTCCGAGTTCTTCTGGACCGCAGTGCTCACCGCCATCTTTGGTTGTGTGCTCTTTGCCCTGATTCCGCTGCTCAATAAGGAGCGGGTACCCTACCAGGCCGGCGAAAAGACCACTTTTAAGGATATGATGGGCGCGCTGAAGAACAATAAACCCTTAATGCTGGTGATTATTTCTTACTTCCTGGGCTTTGGCCGTCAGATGGCTATGGGTATTCAGGTACAGGCCGCAACGGTGATCCTGGGCAGCCAAAACTTGGTGGCTGTTTTGGGTATCGTTACCGCCGTGGGTTCCATGATCAGTATGGCGCTGTGCCCCCTGCTGATTAAGAAGCTGGATGAGCGCAAGGCGTACATTCTTCTGTCTGTTTACGGCTTTGCCGCTTCCATTTTCTCCTTTGTGATCGGCCATTTCTGGTTCCAGTCACCGGACAATATGGTGCTCACCGTGCTGTTTTATGCCTCTCTGTTCCTGATCGGCTTGCAGTTCGGCGCCGTCACCTTAATGCCCATGATCATGACCGCCGATTGCGTGGATTATTACGAGTATGAGACCGGCAAGCGGATGGAGGGCGCCGCCTATTCCATCCTGACCTTGACCATTAAGGTGTGTCTGGCACTGGGCACCGCCGTGGGTCTGATCTTTGTGCAGGTGTCCGGTTATTATGACGCTTTGGGTGCCGGTACTTTCACCACCAAGACGAAGGACATTATCTTTTTTGCTTATACCGCCTTGCCGGGCGTGCTGGCACTGCTGTCCATCTTCCCCATGTTTAAGTACGACATTGTGGGCGAGAAGAAGGCGCAGATCTCTGCCGCCCTGTCCCAGCGCCGCGCCGGTAAAGAATAAGCGCCTGAAAATAGATACAATATGTATATATATGGAAAAGCGACTTCCCTCGGGAGGTCGCTTTTTTGTGTGGTGTTCAGCGGGTTTAAATATGTGTGCATATCGGTGTGTAAGATGATGGTATACACGTCAGAGACGGCGGATAGTATCCGCCAGCTTTGTAGTGCAACGTGATTTTCCACATTTATTTTTTGCTATTTTTGGCCTGGTTACGCGAAATCTTGGCGGCTCAGAAAAAATTTCTTATTTTTTCCGACATTACCTATTGACATAGTAGGCATTATGGGGTATAGTTAAGTCAATCCAACGGGGAGACCCGAAGAAATCAGGAGACCGCTATGAACCGGTTATTTCCCACTTTGTTAAGACAAAATTTCCGATTTGGACGAATGAGCCGATGTATGTGACCCAATCGTAACCTACATTTTATCATTTGAACTTGAAAGGAATTTGAATTATGAGCAAGAAATACGCATTTGAGACTTTGCAGCTGCATGTTGGCCAGGAGCAGGCGGATCCCGCTACCGACTCCAGAGCCGTACCGATTTATCAAACCACTTCTTATGTATTCCATAACAGCGACCATGCCCAGGCCCGTTTTGGCCTGGCAGACGCCGGCAACATTTACGGCCGTCTGACCAACTCCACCCAGGATGTGTTTGAAAAGCGCATTGCCGCTTTAGAGGGCGGCGTAGCCGGTTTGGCTACCGCCAGCGGTGCGGCTGCTTTGGCTTACACCTTCCAGGCACTGGCCAAGGCCGGTGACCATATTGTCAGCGCCAAGACCATTTACGGCGGCACTTACAACTACCTGGAACACACCTTCCCGGAGCACGGGGTCAAGACGACTTTTGTTGACCCGGACGATCTGCAAAATTTTGAGGATGCCATTCAGGACAACACCAAGCTGATCTTCTTTGAGACCCTGGGCAACCCCAATTCTAACTTGGTGGATATTGAGGCCCTGGCCAAGATCGCCCACAAGCACGGCATTCCGCTGGTGGCGGACAGCACCTTTGCAACGCCCTATCTGCTGCGCCCCATTGAGTACGGCGTAGACATTGTGGTCCACAGCGCCACCAAGTTCATCGGCGGTCACGGCACCACCCTGGGCGGCGTGATTGTAGACAGCGGCAAGTTCGATTGGGAAAAGAGCGGCAAGTTCCCGCAGCTCACCGAACCCAACGCCAGCTACCACGGCATCAGCTTTGTGCAGGCTGCCGGCCCGGCTGCGTTTGCCACTTATATCCGCGCGATTCTGCTGCGCGATACCGGCGCTGCTATTTCTCCCTTTAACGCATTCCTGTTGCTTCAGGGCGTAGAGACCCTGTCCCTGCGTGTGGAGCGCCACGTGGAGAACACCAAGAAGGTGCTGGAGTACCTGCAAAATCACCCGCTGGTCGAGCATGTGAACCATCCGTCCTTGGATCCCAAATATCAGGATCTGTACAATAAATATTTCCCGAGCGGCGCCGGTTCCATCTTCACCTTTGACATCAAGGGCGGCGAAAAAGAGGCAAAGGCCTTTATCGACGCGCTGGAGATCTTCTCTCTGCTGGCCAATGTGGCAGATGTAAAGTCCCTGGTGATCCACCCCAAGACCACCACCCACTCCCAGCTGTCTGAGCAGGAGTTCAACGAGCAGAAGATTTTTGACAACACCATCCGTCTTTCTATCGGTACAGAGAACATCAACGACATTATCGCCGATCTGGAGCAGGGATTTGACGCTGTAAAAGCGCTGAACGCCTGATTTGACCGACAATTTCATTTGAATTTGACAAGGAGTTATTATCATGGCAATTTATAAATCTATCCTGGACCTGGTTGGCGGCACCCCGCTGGTGAAGCTGACCCAGTTTGAAAAAGAGAACGACCTGAAAGCAACTGTTTTGGCCAAGCTGGAGTATTTTAATCCGGCCGGTTCCGTGAAGGACCGTATTGCTAAGGCCATTGTAGAGGACGCAGAAAAGTCCGGCAAGTTGCAGCCCGGCGGCACCATTATTGAGCCCACCTCCGGCAACACCGGCATCGGTCTGGCAGCCGTTGCTGCGGCCAAAAAATATCGCCTGATCATCACCATGCCGGAGACCATGAGCGTAGAGCGCCGCAACCTGATGAAAGCCTATGGCGCAGAGCTGGTGCTCACCGAGGGCGCCAAGGGCATGAAGGGCGCCATCGCCAAGGCAGAGGAGCTGCACGAGCAGATCCCCGGCTCCATCATCGCCGGTCAGTTTGTAAACCCGGTGAACCCGGCCACCCATAAGGCTACCACCGGCCCGGAGATCTGGAAGGACACCGAGGGCAAGGTTGACATCTTTGTGGCAGGCGTAGGCACCGGCGGTACGGTGTCCGGCGTGGGCGCGTACCTAAAGAGCCAAAACCCCAATGTAAAAGTGGTTGCCGTAGAACCTGCTTCCTCCCCGGTGCTGTCCACCGGCCAGGGCGGCGCCCATAAGATTCAGGGTATCGGCGCCGGCTTTGTTCCGGATACGCTGGATACCAAGATCTACGACGAGATTATTACCGTCACCAATGAAGATGCTTTTGCCACCGGCAAGCGCCTGGCCAAGTCTGATGCGGTGCTCACCGGTATCAGCTCCGGTGCAGCCGTTTGGGCGGCCGAGCAGCTGGCCAAGCGCCCGGAGAACGCAGGCAAGACCATCGTGGCCTTGTTGCCGGATACCGGCGACCGCTACCTGTCCACCCCGCTGTTCCAGGACTGATTTTAGCCCCCAAAGAATACCACCGCCCCGGCGTGAGCCAAAGCGGTGGTGTTTTTCTTTGCGTATGCATAAGTGCGGATGGAGCAGCCACAGTTGCCCGTCCAATCACCCGCTTGACAAACCCTGCCGGATATATTAAAATAACACAAGTGCCGTGATCGGCTTGTGTTAGCCGTATGGCGGGCGGACAAAGCAGGGAAGCACGGAAAATTTTAAGAAAAAAAAGCAAAATAAAAAATCGGGGTGTAGCGCAGTTGGTAGCGCGCCTGCTTTGGGTGACGAAGGCGACCGCTGCCGGTGGCAGATGCAGGGAGCCTGAGGAAGCGCAGCAAAACAGAGCGCATGGCGTTGCATAGCGGCGCCATGGGCGACAATTTTGCAAGAGGGCGGACAAAGCAGGGAAACACGGAAAATTTTAAGAAAAAAGCAAAATAAAAAAAATCGGGGTGTAGCGCAGGTGGTAGCGCGCCTGCTTTGGGAGCAGGATGCCGCAGGTTCGAATCCTGTCACTCCGACTATAAGTCCACCGTAATTTCAATAGAATTGCGGCGGACTTTTTCTACGCCCCAAAACCGCTTGAAACAAGGCATTCAGGCTTATAACAAACCCCATCATAGAGTACTTCTGCGGAAGAGTGATCCTGCCACACTGAACATGGCGGTAGAATTTTTCATAATTCGGTGGTATAATTAATTCCGATCCGACCAATTGAATAAAACACATACATAGCTGCTTGGTTTTCTTTTTGAGAATCAGGCGGCTTTCTTATTTCCGGAGGCGATGAAAAATATAATTGCAAAAGTAAAATTTTGTTGATAAGGGTACTGTTTATGATATTAACTCTGTTTTGTGTTTTTCTTTAGCACCGCTCTTACACGAATCGTCAAGGGTATCATGACAACATAAAACAGTATCAGGTAAAACGGGAAAATAACCATACCGAATGTCTGACCGAGTAATCCGCAAAGTGCGGGAGCGAGCATGATTCCGATATATGCCGATGCCATTTGAATTCCGATGACAGACTGTGAAATATCGCTGCCGAAGTTTTCGGGTGTAAGGTAATTAAAATTCGGGAACAGCGGACCGTTTCCGAGTCCAATTAAAAACATTCCGGCGGCGCACAGATATACATTGCTCGGAAGAACCAAAAGCAACAGGGCTGCACCTAATACGATCTGCCCCAGCTTTAGTATTTTCCAGCTATGCAATCTTGTTGCCAACACGCCGGACAAAAACCGTCCGAGAGTCAACCCGACATAGTATATCATTATAATTCGAGCTGCCTTTTCCGGGGACAAATGCTTGTATTCCACAAGAAATGTACTGCCCCATCCGCCGCAGGTGCATTCTATTGCACAGGAGGTGATAAACAGTCCGCACATCATTTTTACGCCCGGAATTTTCAATATGCTTCTAAGCGATAAGCTTTAAATTCGGCTTCATCCGTGCTTTTTTCAGCACCATGCACTTTATGCCATAAAGGAAGCGATATAAACAACAGCGCAGCTATGGCAAGCTGAATGATAAAAGTAATTCTGTATCCGCCTCGCCAACCGGATTTGCCTGCAATAACAAGTGATAAAATGTAGGGGCTTACGGATACGCCGACGCCGTAAAAGCAATGCAGAAAGCTCATATGTGTTGCGGAATAATGCAGAGCAACATAGTTATTCAGTGCTACATCTATTGAGCCGGCACCGATGCCGAGTATAACAGATAAAAAGCACATCACCCATAAATTCGGCGCAAAAGAATAGCCAAGTAAGGCAATCGCTGTCAGAAGCGTGCTGTATGCCGAAACCTTATTGGTTCCGAGCTTGGCGATTACTTTAGAGCTGATAATGCTTGATATAACAGTTCCGCATGACACTATGACCGTAACAAAGCTTCCGAATGAAAAAGGCAGACCGAAGTCGGAGTATATGGCAGGCCAAGCCGTACCGAAAAGCGAGTCCGGTATCCCCAAGCCGATAAAAGCGATATATATTATAATCAACAATACTGTCGCCATAGAATGCACCCCTGCAGCTTGCAAAAAAATTATGTTTTTTGAACTCTGAATATCAAGAATTATACTACAAGTCAATCAATAAATCAATAAAAACGAATAACAATGAAAGGACTGAACGATATGAGTAAAAGGAAAATCAGACTGCTTGCCGATTATGTCGTCCGGCAGATATTCGATTGCGTAGCGGTAGAGTCAAAAGCGAAAATCAAGGTGGTCTTTATCGGAGGCACCGAAATCGAAATTACGCTGTAAAAAACTTGAAAACAGAAACGGAGTAATGTAAAATGATTGTGCCGAGAGTGTTCAAATCAAGACAGCGAAAACGCAAAAACATCTCTATTGTCCTGTCTTCACAAGAAACCACCGTAATTTTGGTAGAATTACGGTGGCTTTTTGTTGTTGATTGTTGACAGGTTGCCTTATACTATAATGACCCTGCAAATCGAAATTTGATAACGGTAATAATGAAAACGGAGGACTTGCAAGCGCCTGGATGGATACGGGCTATTTGTTAAAAGACGGAACGCTTTTTTGCTTTATGGAAGTAACGATTTTGAAAAGCGCACAAGCAAAAATTACGAGTATCCACAAAAGGCTGCTGACTTTTGCGCCGGACATTGACAAATCATAAATTTATCTTTATTCCATATAAGAGCCGCCACGACTTCTGTCATTATCCAACCACCCTTGACGAAAAAAAGGGGGAATGGGTAGAGTGAAACCGATTGGAAAGTTTTTTAGAGAGACAAGAGGAAGAACAGCAAATCAAGGATTACGACGAATAGCAAAGCAGAAAGCCACCGATCATCGGTGGCTTTCTTATGTTATACGGGGGAGTAAATTGCTGCCTTCGTGGAATAAAACAGGGGAAATTGTGGGGAAAGGGGGCACTTTTTGCCGGGGACGGCGAGTGACAGGATCTGCTAATTTTATAGGTTATACTGGTTCAAAAAGACCGTTGAGGACAAGCTTATGAAATTACTGGAAAAGCCAAAATTCACCACCGCCCACAGCCGCGCCGGGACCAAGCGCGCGCTGCTGGGGTGCGCCGGGCACTTGCTGGGTGGGTTTGTACTATCCGCCGGGGCGGTAGCCGGCGGGTGCAGCCCCTTTGCGGTGGCACTGGTGGCGGTATCCGGGCGGCGGGATTTTCTCTTTTCCGCCCTGGGTGCCGGGTTGGGATATATGATCTTTGGTACCGGCACGGCTCGTGTGCGGTACTTTGCGGCAGTGCTCATCGCCTTGGTAGGCGCGCTGGCAATGGCTGCCTTTCTCCCCCGGCGAGACGCCCGGCTGCCCATGGCGCTGTCTTGTCTGGCAGTGGGGCTGACCGGGGCGGTGTTGCAACTGCGATTGGGCGGCGGCGCGGCAGATTATGCGCTGGTGCTGGGCGAGAGCATTTTGGCCGGTGGCGGCGGATATTTCTTCTTCCGCGCAGAGCACTGCAATTATCGCCGTCTGCGGTGCAAGGCTGCGCCTACCGGCGACTTGGTATGCGTGCTCATTAGTGGTTCGCTACTGTTAATGAGCCTGTCTCGATTGACGATTTTCGGCATTGCACCGGCGCGGATTGCGGCCGTGCTGCTGATCTTGATTACCTTACGCTTTGGCTCGTCTCGGCTGGGGGTCACCCTGGCCCTGTGCTTGGGATTCGCCTTGGGTCTGGCCGGGCAAGACACCATGTTTTTGCTAGGGGCCTACGGCTTTTCCGCCCTGCTGGCGGCGCTGTTTGATCGTTTTGCCTCCCTGGGCTGCGCCGGGGCGTTTGTGCTGTCTATGGGCTTTTTCTCTGTGGCGGCCAACCTGGGGCATTTGAGTGTGTGCACCTTTGTGGAGAGTGCGGTGGCCGGCGTGCTACTGCTTCTGCTGCCTGCCGCCTGGGGCGATCGGTGCACTGCCTTTTTTGAAAACGGTGCGGATATTGCCCCGGAGGGCTCTCTGCGCCAAAGCCTGGTGCTGCGGCTGCGATTTGCCGCCTCCGCCATGGCCAGCGTCAGCGACAATGTGCGGGAGGTGCGGGAGAAGATCGACCGCATTAACGGCAAAAGGGGGTTGCCTCCGGATCCGGAAAAAAGCGATATGCGCATGGTGGCGGCGGACCAGTTTTACTCCATCTCCGACATGCTGTCCGATTTGGCCTTTGAGTTTGATCAGGCGGAGTGCTTTGACGCCAAAACAGCCGGAAAGCTGCGGCGGCTGCTGGGCGAGAGCGAAATTTATCCCAAAAATATCTCTGTGATTTTAGACAAATTTGACCGTATGCGCGTGGAGATCGCTTGTGACGATCCGGCACCGGGATTGTCCAGTCCGGTGCTCCAGGCCAGGATCAGCAAGACCTGCGGGCGCTCGTTGGAGGCAGGCCAGGTGACCCGCTACGGCAGCGAAAGTCTGTTGACCTTTAACGAAAAGCCCCTGTATTGTCTGTCTGTGGGTTACGCCCAGTACGCAGCGGAGGGACGGCTGTGCGGAGACACGGTAAAGGTCGCCCGGGACGGTCGTGGTCACCAAATTCTGATTATCAGCGACGGTATGGGCCGCGGCTCTCGGGCAGCGCTGGACGGCGCTATGGGCGCCGGGCTGCTGAGCCGTTTGCTCAGTGCAGGCTTTGGCTTTGATGCGGCGCTGAAAGTCGTCAACTCTGCGCTGCTGGTCAAGAGCAATGAGGAGAGCCTGGCTACCCTGGACTGTGCTTGCGTAGACCTGTTTACCGGTCGGTGCGCCTTTTTACAAAGCCGGCGCACCCCGATCCTATGTGCTGCGCCACGGGCGGCTGACCCGGTGCGAGCTGGCCAGTATGCCGGCGGGCATTTTGCGGGGCATTACCTTTGCCAAGCGCACGGCGGTGCTGGGCGCCGGGGACACGGTGGTGCTGCTCAGCGACGGCATTACAGACGCGGATGCGGTAGGGCTGGAGGCGCTGCTTTGCCGCTTTCAATCCCAGGATCAGCAGGAGTTGGCAGATACGGTGCTGGCCTATGCCAAGGCCCACACCCCAGCGGATCGACGAGACGATATGAGCGTGATCGTGGCCCGGTTGCTGCCAAATTAAGGAGGAGCGAATACCATGTTTCTATACGGATTTGTCGGCAACGCCCCCTGTGGCGGGCTGCTGCTGGAGAAGTTGCAGGCCTGCACCCAGCCGGGGCTGGACGGTTACGGCGCCGCCCTAATGCAAGGAGGCCAGCTGTTGTGTGTTAAAAGCAAAGAAAGCGTGACGGCATTGGCACAGCAGCTGCCGGAGAGCGCAGCGCCCTGCGGATTGGTACACGCCCGGTTTGCCACCTGCGGCGGGCGCACCGCAGAGAATGTGCACCCCTTTGTGACCGATGATTATTGCCTGGCGATGAACGGCACGGTGGAGAACGCCGTTGCCTTGCGCAGTGCGCTGAACCTGCTGCCCTACCCGGACAGCGACGGTGCGGTGCTGGCGGCGCTTTTGCAGGCGTATGCAGACAGCGGCACCGTTGCCGCTTTGCGTCTGTGCTGCCGTGAGGCTCAGGGGCAACTATGCTTTGGCCGTGCTGCGTCGGGGTGAGGAATGCCTGTTCGCCTGTGCCCACGGGGCGCCGCTGTATGCGGCGGTAGGCGGCGGCAGCGCTTGCGTTTCTTCAGATTTGGCGGCACTGGAACCGGATCAAATGAAAATCTATGTCCTGTCTGCCGGGGAGTGCGTGCAGCTACGCCCGGGCAAGCTGCAGTTTTGGAACGCCAAGGGCAAGAAAATCAAAAAATCCGCCTGCGCGGTGACTTTGCGACGGCCGCCGGCAGCGGGCTTTGCAGACCCGGGAGAGGCGTTACAGGCGCTGCCCGGAGATTTGGAGCTGCTGCTTCATCGCTTTGTGCGTGGGGATCAACCTCGGTTGGGCAAAAGCCGCCTGCGGCCTCGGGGCATCAGCCGGGTGCTGCTGGTAGGCTGCGGCACTTCCTATCAGCTGGCGCAAGCGGCGGCTTGTAATTTTGAGTCGGTGTGCGATGTGCCTGCTTTTGCCTATTCTGCCGGTGAGTTCTGCGCCGGGGGCGTGGTGTGCGACCGAGGCGCGCTGGTGGTGGGCATTTCTGCCAGCGGCCAAACGGCAGAGGTGGCGGAGGCGCTGCAAAAGGCGGCGGCCTTCGGTGCCCGCACGGCGGCGCTGACCGGCGACCCGGACAGCCCCTTGGCTCGTGCCGGGGGCACGCTTCTGTCCCTGCCTTGCAGTCTGCCCGGCGGGTTGCCGCCGGTGACCCACTTTGTGCTGGGCTATGTGCTGCTGGCGCTGGTGGCGGTGGACTGGGGGCTGCGCCAAAAGACCATTACCCCCTTGTTCGGCCGCATGGCGGTAAAGCTGTGCGCCACCCTGCCGGACAAGCTGCGGCTGATCTTAAAAAGTGGCAGCGAACTGGACGCTTTGGCGGCGTACCTAACCGGCTATGATCGGCTGCTGTTTGTGGGTCAAAACATTGACCTGGCGGCAGCGGGCGCGATGGCCGGCGTGTGGAGCCGTACTCTGGGCGTGCCGGTGGAGACGGTGCCTGCGGCGGAGCTGCGCCACACCTTGCTACCTACGGTGGACAGTCACACGGCGCTGGTGGCGCTGATCAGCAGTCGGGAACTGACGGAAAAAACCTGCGCTGCCCTGCAACTGGCGGCTATTCGGGGCGCGGGTACGGTGGCTTGCACGGTGAGCCTGGCAGGGCAGCTGTCCGGCGCACGGCAGGTGTTTTTGTTTCGGACAGCCTGCCTTTACTGGCGCCTGTGTGCCAGTGCGCTACCCTGTCTATGTTGCCGGCTGACCGCCCGGGAGCAGGCCGGGCGACCGGTGCTGCCCCGGTATTTTGCCGGATAGGGCATGTTTAGACCCAAGGGGCGCTTTTTCGCTATTTTCCTTGCAAAGCGGCGGGCTTTTCGCTATAATAGACCCGTATGAACGCGCGTTGCGCTTTGGAGGAATAGTATGGAAAAAATTCTTGTTTTGGATTTCGGCGGTCAGTACAATCAGCTGATCGCCCGCCGTGTGCGTGATCACGGCGTGTTTGCCGAAATTCTGCCTTATACCACCTCGCTGGATACCATTCGGCAGGGAAATTATAAGGGCATTATCTTTACCGGCGGTCCCAATTCCGTGTATGACCCGGCCTCGCCCCATTACACCCCGGAGGTGCTGGAGCTGGGCGTGCCGGTGCTGGGCATTTGCTACGGCTGCCAGCTGATGGCATGGATGCTGGGTGGCAAGGTAGAGACGGCGCCGGTGTCCGAGTACGGCAAGATCAAGTTGACCGTGCTGGGCGGCAGTGTGCTGCGGGATGTGCCCCAGGACTCCACCGTTTGGATGAGCCATACGGACTATATCGCCCAGCCTCCGGCGGGCTTTACCGTCACCGGTAAGACGGCGGACTGCCCCTGTGCGGCAATGGAGAACCCGGCGCGTGGCCTGTATGCAGGCCTGCTGTCTCGCGCGGTGGGCAAGCAGCTTACCTGCGTGTTTGTGGACCAGGGCTTAATGCGCAAGGACGAGGGCGATTTTGTAGAAAAGACCTTTACTTCCTTGTTTGATATGAATTTTGTGCGGGTCAACTGCCAGGAGCGCTTTTTGCAGGCACTGAAGGGCGTCACCGACCCGGAGCAAAAAGCGCAAGATCATCGGCACCGAGTTCTTTAATGTGTTTTGGGACGAGATCCGCCACCAGGATGAGCTGGGCTACTTTGCCCAGGGCACCATTTATCCGGACTGCATTGAGTCCGGCAAGGGGGATGCGGATACCATCAAAACCCATCATAATAAGGTAAAGATGCCGGAGGATGTGCAGTTTCTGGGCTTGGTAGAGCCGCTGTGCGACCTGTTTAAGGACGAGGTGCGCAAGGTGGGTACCATGCTGGGCATTCCCAAGGAGCTGGTGTGGCGCCAGCCGTTCCCCGGCCCCGGTCTGGGCGTGCGAATCTTGGGCGAGATCACCGCAGATAAGATCAAGGTGCTGCAAGAGGCGGATTGGGTCCTGCGGGATGAGATGGCCAAGAATGGGTACGAGAAAGAGATGGCCCAGTTCTTCTGCGTGCTGCCCTGCGTCAAGACGGTGGGCGTGATGGGCGATCATCGCACCTACGATCACCTGGTGGCCATTCGTGCCGTTACCACGGATGACTTTATGACTGCCGATTGGGCGCGCATCCCCTACGATATTCTGGCCACTGTCAGCAACCGCATCACCAACGAGGTGGAGCACGTCAACCGCGTGGTCTACGACATCACTTCCAAACCGCCCGGTACAGTGGAGTGGGAATAATTAATTCTTAAATATTTAACTCCCGAAACCCTGCAATAAAGCGGGTTTCGGGAGTTTTCTTTTTTCTCTTGATAACAATTTGATAACAGGAAATTGAAGTCAATTACTGCTAGATACCGATGGCTTACGAGTGGCGCCACTTAACACTCGGATCTTCTCCCGCAGTGCTTGGCCAGTTCAATTTCCATTCCATATATTCGGACTTGCTGATAATTCCTTCGGCAAGTTCTTTTTTGCGTAATGCCCATTCTTCAAAGAATTCATCAAGCAAAAAATAATTAAATTGAACGGCTTTATGTGTTTCATCAGGATACTCTTCGTCAGGAACATCGTGAATAGTAATTCTGTAATGCTCGTCAAGGTCAAAGAGTGTAAACATTACATCCTCTGCCGCATAGTTGTAAGGCTCATAAAGTGAACGGAAATTAACCTCTAATGCGTCAGCGATTTTGATAAGTAACTCTTCTTTCGGCTTTCTTGTATTTGATTCATATTGAGCAATACGAATATCCGCCGTCTTTTCATCAAAGCCCACAAGCTTACCAAGTTCTTTTTGAGTTAAGCCACGGAATTGACGAACTCTTTTTATTCTATCTCCAACAGCCATAATTGCTCTCCTTTCACAATCTGTTAAGCACATCATAGCATATTTGTTTAGGACAGTCAAGAAAGGCTAAACAAAAAAGTTAAATAATTTGTCAAAAGAGTTGACATAAACAAAAATGTTTAGTATAATACTTATTAAATAAATATGTTTAATATAGAGAAAAGAGAGGTGATTTTATGAAAAACCGATTTATGAGAGTAAACGAAGTAGCTGAAGCATTAGAGGTATCCGTTCCCTATGCGTACAAAATTATACGCAAACTGAACGAGGAGCTTGAAAGCGAGGGTTATCTGACTGTTAAAGGCAGAGTTAACAGAGATTACTTTTATGAACGAATTTACAGAAAGGGAGGTGAAAAATAGTGCCTGTATTCAGGAATGAATCAAACGGAACTTGGTATGTTATGGCAAGATATGTTGATTGGCAGGGCAACCACAAACAAAAATGCAAGCGTGGCTTTAAAACAAAGCGTGAAGCATTAGAGTGGGAGCGAGTGTTCCACCTGCAGCAGAGCGCAGATATGGATATGAGTTTTGAAAGTTTCGTTGATATATCAAGAACGATATACGCTCAAGAATCAAGGAAACAACTTGGCTGACAAAGGTTAATATCATTGATAGGAAGATACTTCCGTATTTCGGCAAAAGAAAAATCAGCGAGATACAGACAAAAGAGGTTATTGCTTGGCAAAATGATTTGCTTCAGCAGAAGGACAAAACCGGAAAACCATATTCTGAGTGCTATCTCAAAACAATTCATAACCAGCTTAGCGCAATCTTCAATCACGCTGTAAGGTTCTATGCTCTCCGTACAAATCCCGCTGCAAAGGCGGGTAATATGGGAAGTGAAAAAAAGAAAGGAAATGCTTTTCTGGACAAAGGAAGATTACCTGAAATTTGCGGATGTGATGATGGATAAGCCCGTATCATATTACGCATTTGAGATGCTCTACTGGTCTGGGATGCGTTTGGGTGAGTTGCTTGCATTAACACCGAGTGATTTTGATTTTCAAAACAACACGGTAACCATTAACAAATCCTATCAGCGTTTAACGGCGAGGATGTGATTACCACGCCGAAAACAAAAAAGAGCAATCGAACAATTAAGATGTCGGAATTCCTTGCGGAAGAAATGCAGGAATATATCAAAATGCAATATGAGATTGAACCGACGGGCAGACTGTTCCCGATTTCCAAAAGCTATCTCCACAGAGAAATAGAAAGAGGCTGCAAGGAAACGGGGTTACAAAAAATCCGCATTCACGATTTGCGTCACTCTCATGTTTCGCTTTTGATTGAACTCGGATTTTCGGCAGTAGCAATTGCAGACAGACTCGGTCACGAAAGTATAGAGATAACTTACCGCTATGCACACCTGTTCCCGTCAAAGCAAAATGAAATGGCAAACAAATTAAACCTTGAAAGGAGTACTTAATATGTCAGCGAAGAATTTAGACAAACACAACCGTTGGAGAAGTAAGACAGTAGCGTTTCGTATGTCTCCCGAAGAAGCAAATACCCTTGACGAATTCGTCAGGCTCTCGGGATTAACAAAGCAGGATTATCTGATTGACAGAGCGCTGCAGCGTGATGTTAAAGTGCAGGGTAATCCGAGAGTGTATAAGGCGCTGAGAAATGAGTTGACGAGCCTCTGCGATGAGCTGAAAAGAGTGGAGACCGTTGGTCAGGTTAACGATGATTTCTTAAGCGTGATGAATATGGCGCTAACGATACTGTCTTGTATGAACGAGGTGTCTAAATGAGTTTGAGCTGTCTTCGCCTCGCAGAGCGCAATGCACTTTTGATGCGTATGTGTCAAAAGTGCCATTGCGTTACTCTTGGCAAGAGTAACAGAACCGACGAAGCTCGAAATTATGAAGAAAGATGATATTATGAAAGACAGATGAAGCAATAATGTATTTATCAAGCATCAGCATCGAACTCGGTAAGGGCGTTTTGGATCACAACAATCGTAAATTTATCGCCGAAAATGTTGACCGAGAACGAACGAAAAACAATGTAGAATTCAAAAATATTTCCCTTGAAGAAGCGTATCATATTCTCTTTGATAATGCTCTTCAAAGTTACAATGACCGGCAAAAAAGAGCTGACAGAAAGATAGATAACTATCTTGAACACATACAAAAAAAGCAAACAAGAAAAAAGCCCTTTTTATGAGATAATTATTCAGGTTGGCAATCACAACGATATGGGTATTGGTTCTCGAAACGAGTCCATAGCAAAAGCCATTTTAGAGGAATATATGCTCTCCTTTGAAGAACAGAACCCGTACCTGTTTGTGTTCAATGCTACGCTCCATATGGATGAAGCAACGCCTCATCTACACATTGATTTTATTCCCTTTACTACCGACAGCAAACGTGGATTAGATACTCGTGTATCTATGAAAAAGGCGCTTGAACAGCAGGGTTTTGAGGGTACCGGCAGGAGCGATACGGAAACAATGGCGTGGTTACAATCTGAAAAAAAGAATCACTTGCGAGTATTATGGAACGACACGGAATTGAGTGGGAACAACAGGGTAATGACGTGAGCATCTCTCTGTTCTGGAATACAAAAAGGAACAACGGAGCAAGGAAGTTGTGGAGCTTGAAAATGAAATTAAATCATTAATAACGACTGCAGAAGATCTAACAGCAACGGTTGATAGGGTAACAGATATATCTAACAATGAGGCGTTTGAAAAAGAATTCACACTCCCCGAACCTCAACGTATAGAATCTGCAAAGAGTTACAAGAACCGCATTGAGGGTATGTTCAACAAGTTAAAAGCGTTTGTTAAAAACGTATTTATTGATTTAATGAAGGCAAGAAGACTGAACGCAGAATTGTATAGCAAGAATACGAGTTTAGGTTTTGCCAACATTGACTTGCAAAACTCAAACCGTCATTACCAAAAGGAAAACTTGAAGCTACGCAAGCAGTTGACCGACTACCGCTTGTTACGAAATGTACTCGGCAAACAGCAGGTTGATCAAATACTTGAAGCAGCAAAACGGCCAAACAGAAAAGAAAGGATAAAGAATTATGAACAAGACTTTTTCAGATAATAACAACGGTATTGATTACACACTGGTTGGGGAGGTTTACCTTCCTAACCTGATTTCAACCGAGACAAATTATGAGATTGGAGTATGGGGAAACGGCATCTTGAATATATCAAAAGCCATCGCAAGGTTTTCTATACCTTATTGTTAACGAACTGCAAACTCAACTCATACTTACACGATGTTGACATTAGAGCAACAGAGATGTATGACCGCCTTATAAAGCAGCTCAAAAAGACCAGCAAGGCATTACAGAACAGCTCAAATCAGAAGACCTGATGGCTTGGGTACAGGTTATGAATAACATCTCAAATCAGGCAAGAGAGATTCTGAATAACGAGGTTATTTATACAGACTAAAGAGTACGGCAGGTTTTAATCCTGCTGTTTTTTTACATAATGATTTTTTGGAGTATTTGGACTATAATAATTAACTATATACTTATTTGCAACTATATGTTATAATAAAACAGTTAGAAAAATAATTCTCAAGATATATGGTGAAAAAATGAACTATCAAGAGGCGAAACAAGCTTTAACAGCGTTAATCAATCGTTATAATGAAACATTACGAAATCAGCGCCAAGAAAACATTAGCGAAGAAACTATACGTGCGTGGATAAATGAATTCTTGAGTGTTTTTGGTTGGGACGTTCAAGATACACATCAAGTAATGCAAGAAAAAGTTCTTAGGGGCGAAGCTAGAGAACGACTTAATACAATACATTCAAGACACAGAAAGCCAGATTATACTTTAGTTAACCATGGTATTATTAAGAGCTTCTTGGACGCAAAAGATTTAGATGTAAATATCTTTGATAGTTGTGAAACGGCGTTTCAAATTCGCTCTTATGGATGGTCAGCACAAGTTCCTTGTGCTTTTGTAACTAATTTTGAACAGTTTGTTATTTATGATACTCGATTTGTTCCTAATGTTGACCAGACAGCAGATTTCGGTACGATTAAAATTACGGTTGATGAGTATATTGAAAAATTTGATTTGCTCTATGATCATCTTTGCAAAGAGAAAATTTATGCAAATCGCCTTTTTGAGATATATGATGTTGAGCCGATTGAAGGAGAAAATCGTTTAGATAAACGCTTTACGTCTACATTATCGGATTTTCGAATAAAGTTGGCACAAGCAATATTAGAGGATAATGACACTATAGATAATAACGAGATGCTTAATTATTATGTTCAAGTTATTATTGATAGAATCATATTTATTCGAGTTTGTGAGTCAAAGGGAATTGAAGAGCCTGAGAGACTGAAAACTTTTTTAAGTTCTCCAAATGGTTTTTGGAACACTTTCAAAAACTGTTGCTATATGGAATTCTATGAGCACTATGATGGGGCAATGTTCAATAGAGACAACACTTTTAATTCTCTAAATATTGATGATAACATATTCTCTGATTTTATTAATCAGTTTTACTATCCATATCCGTATAAATTTGATGTTATTCCAATTAAAACTATTGCTAATATATATGAAGAATTCTTAGGTAAGCAAATAATCGTTACCGAAAATGAAGCTAAAGAAGAGTTAAAAAGTATTAAACTAGATAGTATAAATACTGTAAATGAATTGTTTAACACAAAAATCCTTGACCCTTGTTGTGGTTCGGGAGTGTTTCTTGTTTCTTGTTATGAAATGTTAGCAAGAAAACTTGTTTCTATATTGGATGAAAGTGATACAGAACAAGTGGAATTTGAAAACTATAGTTTTGTCAGAGATGGACATCGATATTTAACTGTTGAAGCTAGAAGAGATATAGTTATCAATTGTATTTATGGAGTTGACATTGATGGGGCAGCGTGTGAAGTTGCAAAAATGTCTTTAGCGTTGAAAATTGTTGACGGTACAAATCCATTGATATGGGAGGAAACGGGAATATTTGGAGATAGAATCCTAAGAGACATATCAAATAATATTTGCACTGGCAATACACTAGTATCAACAGATATAGACATCGATCCAACAATTTTGGATGTTAAACCTTTAGATATCCAACAAGAATTCTCGTCCGTTTTTGAGAATCGTGGGGGTTTTTCATATATTGTTAGCAATCCTCCTTATGTTGAAACAAAGCATTTTAAAAACGCTAATCCAAACGTTCACGCATATTTATCAAGGAAGTATGAATCGTTTGAAGGTAAGGATGAGTTAGCTATTCTGTTTATTGAAAAGAGCTTATCTTTAATTAATAATACAGGAAAAATTGGATTTGTTATTCAAAAAAAGATGGTTTAAAACCAATTATGGAAAGAAAATCCGGAATATTATAAATAGTTCAGGTTTACTGGAATCACTTGTTGATTTTAAGTCAACAAGTATATTCAAGAGAAGGATGACATACGTTGCTGTTATTGTTTTAAGCAATCAGAACAACGAAAATGTTAACTACTATAACGTTTTAGATGAACCTACAACTATTATTAATAAAATTGAAAACATCGGCGCAGTTGGTTATATTGAAGAGAATCAGCCCACAATTGTACCGCACTATTGTGGCTTTAGAAGTTGGACATATGATTATTCCGATATTGAGTTAATAAAGGAAAGATTATCAATCGAGATTGGTACACTTAAAAATTATCCAAACTTGGACATTAAAGACGGTATTCAAGCGCTATGGAAGCGAATTTATCATTTGACTAATGTTGAAATTAATGGAGATGTTGCCATAGGCACAAACTTAATTGGTGAACGGGTTGAGATTGAATCTTGCTTGCTACGAAAAGTGATATACAATAGAGAATTCTATCCGTTTAAACCAATTGCAGAAGATGCTTACTGTATATTTCCTTATTATGGAAATACAACTAACCCCATCTTGTATTCAACAATAAGAGCATCGTACCCGTTACTTTACGACTATTTAGAAAGTCACAAACAGCTTATAACTTTTAATGTTAGATGTAGAAATGGCGAGTACTGGCATACATTTACACGTGAGCATAACCACACATTGTATGACTGTCCAAAAATTATTATTCCTATGACTGCGAGAGATGCTATTGCAACAGTTGTTGAGAATGAAGGTTTCTATATGGATAATTCAAATGTATGGTTTATTAAAGTAGATAATGTCAATTTTGAAACTTTAATAGCTATTGCGTGTATTATAAATTCAACGCCATTTACTGTAATGGCAAAAGCTGGCGCTAATCCTCAATCGGGCGATTATTATAAATTAAATAAACAATTTTTAAATCCTGTTCCATTTCCTAATGAAAAACTTGTTGCTAATGAAGATGGCTGTGTAGAATTCTTAAACAACTGTTATAACTCTATTGTTGAATTGCAAAGAGAATATATTAATGCAACACCAGTTAACAAAGCGGTAATAAAAAGAACATTAGAACAAAAATGGAGCGAACTCGACATTTATTGTTATAGACTATATGATCTCACCGAAGAAGAAATTGCTAAAATCAATGGAATTGGTAGAACGGTTAGTCGAATAGATTTATTGAATGGTGCAAATTAAAATGAAAGTTTTTTTGATTATTTTAGAAACTTAATATCAAAGAGCCAAAACACTTCTGAATTAGAGAGAATTATTGTTAATGCTTTTATAATAAGCAATTCTATTAATGTCACCAGCTCTACAAAGATTGTGTCATATTTGAATCAAGTTGATCTAGATTCAACATTGTCTATTTTGACAGAGATTTCTAATGAAGGTTTGACATTCTCATTAGATGACTTAATACAAGTTTTTGAAATACTTGTTCCTTCTTGTGAAAGAAAAGATAAGGGTGTAGTTTATACACCTGTTTCTATTGCTGAATACATTGTTAAAAACACTATTGGGAACAAAAAACTCCCCAAGATTTGCGATCCTTCATGTGGATGTGGAGTTTTCCTTATTGAGTCAGCTAAACAAATTTCACAATTAAATGGAATATCATACAAAGAATGCTTTGAAAAGTACATATTTGGCGTTGATATTGATTCTGAGGCAATAAGAAGAGCAAGATATTATGCTCGTTGTTTTTATTATTAAACGATGAAGATGATAATGTGGAGTTTAATTTCTATTGTGGAGATATGCTATCAAAAAAACTTTTAAGAAGTTAAAGATGACAGCAAAGGGTTTTGATTGCGTTTTAGGAAATCCACCTTATGTGCGCAATAGGAATATTCCAGAAAAAACAAAGCAACATTTCTCACAATGGGAGACAACAAAAGCCGGAAATGTTGACTTGTATATACCATTTTTTGAAATTGGCATTGAACTATTAAACGGAACTGGTAGTCTAGGTTTCATAACCCCAAATACTTATCTGCAGTCAATTAATGGGAGAAGCCTAAGAAGTTACTTGAAATGTAGTAGTTTTAATCTTGAAATACTTGACTTTAGAGGCTCTCAGATTTTTGAGAAAGTCACAAGTTATACATGTATAACAATTATAAACAAATCAAAATCGGATGGATTGATCAAATACGCTAGAATCCAAGATGCCAACCAAATCAACCAACATATAGAGACGTGTTATTTGATGTCATCTTTTGAAAGCAATGCTCCTTGGAGAATGTGTGATGCAATTACGGATGAGAATATAAAAAAATAGAAAGTATCGGTACACCACTCGCTAATTGGAAAATAAGAAATGGTATAGCGACATTGAAAAATGACTTGTTTATTTTTTCTCCCTTGGTGAAGATTCGCATTGTTTCAAAAGAAGTTATAAAGGGAAAGAATACCTTATTGAAAAAGATTGTTGTATAAAAATCGCAAAGCCAAACACTATCAAAAATGAAGTTGAATTAGAAGAAAAAGCAGAATTTGCAATTTATCCGTATTCTATTAAAGATGGAAAGATAGAGGTAATTGAAGAAAATACATTTAAGAGAAAATATCCGAATGCTTATGACTTTCTTTATGAAAATAAAGAAGAACTTGAAAGCAGAGATAAAGGCAAAGGCAATTATCCGTTTGGTATGCTTATGGCAGAACGCAGGGATTAAACAATCAAGGATATAAATTATTGATTCCATATATGAGTGGAGAAGCTATAGCAGTATTATCTCTTGATCCAGAATTACTTTTCTATTGTGGATATGCAATAATATCAGACAACATTGATGAATTAAAGCTGCTTAGATTGTTCTTAAAATCAAAAATCTTTTGGTATTATTTGTGTAAAACCAGTAAACCTTATGCTAAAGGTTATATGTCATTAGCAAAAAACTATATTGCTGGTTTTTCAATACCAGAGTTATCAGAAGACGAAAAAGAGGAATTGTTTAATATAGACAATCAAAAAGACAGAGATGTTTGGATATGTAATAAGTATAATATTGATATTAATGCTTTAGTATTATAAAATGTGTTTTTATGTAAATGGCTGTCTTTTTTTCTGAGACAGCCATTTATGGTATGATTTGTTATTATTTATGATTAAATGAGGAATAACGATGGACAGCAAAATAATTGAATTAGTAAAAAAATGGTTTAATAAAACCGAGAATTGGCAAAAGGATTCATTTGCTAGTATTTGGAAGGGTTCTAATATAGATACAATTAAAGAACGGGCATATAAATTAGCTTTAAAAAAGAACACAACATAGAATTTTGTACTTATTCAGCCGATGTCACTTTTCCAAAAGACATTGACAAAATGGGTAAAGATATAACTCATACTGCATTATTAGAAATTTCTGATGTAAAAGGGGTATGTGCGCTTGCACCAACAAAATCTTTGAACTTTGGTTTGGGCTTAAACATTGTGTACGGAGAAAACGGGTGTGGAAAATCGTCTTATGTAAAAAATACTCAAAAAAGCGCAAGATCCAAAAAGCTCAATTAACATTTTTGGAAATGTTTATTCAGAAGGAGAAAAAGACGAAACCCTCTGCAAATCTAGTATTTGATTATGACGGTATTAAGAGTACGGATCCATGGTCTTTGACTAGCAAAAAATCACATCCAATACGAATTTATGACACGCAAATAGCCAAACAATTTGTTGAAGAAAAAAATGATGTCATATACGAACCTAAATTGTTACAGGTGTTTTCTGATCTCGCCAAAATAATTGAATATGTAAATGTTCAGTTGAGCGAGCAGGTTTCAATTCAAGAATCTATTTTAACTATACCTCCGGAATCTGTTAATGAATGTAGCAGAATTATAGAATACATAAATTTAAAAAATTCAGAAGAAGCAAATAGGTTCAAAGAAACTATATGCTTTTTCGCCAGAGAGCAAAAAAGAAATTAGAAACTCTTACAACCGCTCTTACAGACAATGATCCTCAGGGAACTCTAAAACAATTATCAGCAAGAAAAAAAATATTTAAACGGATTATTTGATGAACTGAAGAACTTTTCTGTAAAACTTGATGATAGTTTTATTGAAAAGTATAAACAACACAGAAAAAAGCAAATTGAAACTAAAGCGGCATATGATTATTTTATCAAAAAATCTAGAGATGTATCTATTTTTAAGGGTCTGGGTTCAGTTGAATGGATAAATCTTTGGAAATCAGCTAAAAGTTATATAGAGTATATTTCTAATATAGATGAAGAAGATAAGGACAAGGCAAATAATTATTGTGTTTTATGTCAGCAAGAATTATCAAAAGAAGCGCTCGAAAAGAAACAATCCCTTAATGAGTTTTATGAGTCAAAGTTAAAAATTGAATTTGAAAATGCAGATAATGAATATAAAAATTTGGTTCAAGAAGTTTCGGAACTGATTGGACGCTTAAATAAATCTGAAATTCAACTTGGTTTAGAATCCAATGCTATACCTGGCGAAGTATCTGTCAAGGTTCTTGAATTTGTCGACTCTTTATATTCCAGAGCAAAGTGGATTTATGAATACGATGAAGATAGCGACAATCCACCTGAAAATGTTGATGTAAAAACTATTACCAACTATTGTGAAAGTGTGTTTGATGAAATCGACACCAAAGTATCATCGTTAGATAGATTAATAAATGATTATGATGAACAGCACAAAAGTTTTAGAATTAACGGCAGAAAAATGGCTTTGTGATAATCAAAGCAATTTAGACATTAAAATCAAAATATTTGCTTTAAATAATCTTTTGTCAAAAGCAAAAACAAATATGGTAACGACATTAAAAAAGAATTTATCGCAGATAATGATCACAGAAGCATATGTTGAACGATTTAAAAACGAGTTAAATATGATAAGTTCGAATCACTCTATAAATGTTGAATTGATACAAGGTGCTACAAAAGGAAAAAGTTTACCATAAGGTTGCCTTGGTTGGTGCAGTAGAAAAGCGTAACACCGAAGAAATACTTAGTGAAGGTGAGTATCGAGTAGTTTCTATTGCTGCTTTTCTTGCCGATTTATCTGCATGGAATGTTAATCAAGCGTTCATTTTTGATGATCCTATTAATTCATTGGATCAAAACTATGAAGATAACATTGCTAATAGATTGGTGCTTTTGGCTGGAGAAAGACAGGTTATAGTTTTTACACACAGGTTAGCATTTGCTGAAAAGTTAAACAGACTTGCACAGTCAAAAAACAATGTAGCTAATGCGACACTATTCTCTATCACACAGAGCTGTATGAATACCGACACGGAAAAATGCTTATGCATTTAAGATTTATCTTTGAAACATTGAGTGAATTAAACAGTCCCGGAGAATATATGCGTTACTATCGCCAACTGAGGGAGCTCACCACAAGGCAACTTGCAGAAAAGTTAAACATTGTACCGGCAACAGTTCTTGCCTATGAACAGGGGCGTTTCCCGATACCGTATGAAATTTCCATAGCTGCGGCTGAAATGCTACATATATCCGAAGAACTACTGTTTGATGATTTTTGTGTTTTCATAAGTGCGCCATATACAGAACTATTACATACGGTCAGAAAGCGTTATGGACTTAGCCAAGTTGATTTTGCACAAAAAGCCGGTATCAGCCCGAGCATCTATACAAAATGGGAGGCGGGTAACCGCAGACCGTCAAGAAAAAATGTATCCAATTGGTAACTACATATCCCGAAATTAATATATGAAAATACAGCGTATCTGTTTTTTCCACAGGTACGCTGTATTTTTTATCGGCACATTGGTGTTATTGCCCGTTTTTCAGTAAAATAAAAAGTACAATAAGACATAGGAGGAAAACAAAATGGAAAAATCATTATTTGAACAAATGGGCGGTACCTACACACAGCAAGGAGATTATATTCTGCCTAATCTCATATTACCTGTCGAAGAAGAGCAACCCATCGGTATATGGGGGCAGCGACACTTGCACTACATTAAGCAACATCGTAGAATACGTTATACGGAATTGTTTACAAGTGGCAAGCTAAATGCTTACCTTGCAGAACTCAACAATGAAGCTGAAGCAATGTTTTCCCGACTGATAAAGCAAATGGCAGAAAAGCAAGGCATAACTGAACAGTTGAAAGACAAAAATCCAATGGAATGGGTGCAACATATGAACAACATTCAGGTGTGTGCAAGAGATCGTAAACACAGAACTCATATATTCATAATGATTATACAACCCACAGATTCAAATGAGTCTGTGGGTTGTATCATTTTATTTATTCGGCACGATAATTGTCAGCAAATTTTTCCGTTCCTTGGTTGTAAGTTTCAGTTTGCCGTTGTTCACATATAGTTTATCAAAAAAGCTTTTTGGATGTCTGACTTTCCCCGGGCGAAAATGGTTCTTTATCTGAGAACTTACAACAATTCCATTACCCAAAAATCTTCCATATGATTCGAATAGGCAATTTCGTCTTGAATGGTTTTTACATAAGAGAAACCAGATTTTTGATAAGCACGGATGGCTCTTTGATTCCATGCGGCAACTCTTAGTAGTATTCTTCCGGTATGTCCTGTGAACTCACGCAGTTCTCTTACGCACTGTTTTACGAACAAACTTCCGTTGCCTTTGCCGCAAAACTGTGGAGCCATTGACCAACCAACCCATAAGTCTGTACCATCAAGCTGACAGGTCCTTGTCCCAAAATTGTTTCGCCGTCAACTAAGCAAAACTGTTCTGTTCCCCATGTGGAATCATCAAAAAGATACCCATTTGGATGATTGGTGAAGTTATAAGCATCATATGGCTTTTCATATTCCCAGTGAGCTATTTCTGCGACTGTTTCTTTGGTTAAAGGTTTGAGTACCCCACATTCTAATCCAATGGGCGAAATGGCTTTCTCGTAAATATACAGTTGATTCTCTGGCGATTTTTCATTGACATTATTAAACCCCATTGCCTCCCAGAACGGTTTTCCGGTAACAGGATCGGCAGTTAAGTACATCATCTCAGCACCGTCAATGTGGAACAATCGCTCCAAACGCTTAAAGATCATCTTACCATAACCCTTGCGACGATGGTCTGGATTTACATAGAACTCCATAATGTATCCATATCCGGGTTTAATAAAGCCCTCGTGATTTTCATGGTCGATTTTTCCGTAAAGGAAACCAATCGGCATTTCTCCGACATAGCACAATTCTAAATGGCGATCTGTCGGTCCTTGCATGGCAATGATACTGTTGATCCATTTCTGCTGAAACTCTTTCGGTAGTGGGCGTTCGCTATGCTCATTCATCTCATCAATATATTCATACATCAGCGACTCAAACACCTTACAATTTTCTGCATTATCCGCAGAGAGCTGAACATACTTGATTTGTTTTTCCATCATATTTCCTCCAAAGTTTTATACGGAGGGTTAGAAAACGTGAACCCTCCATACACGATTCATTTTCATATATCATCACCCTTTCTGTTTCATTCGTTTTTATATTCAAACATCAAAATATGATGTTGAAACCATGAAAACTATCCTATATCTGATTGCATTTATTCACATACTTTGCTTGGTAATCCGAAATATTTTTGCACGGATATTCCGGGCACTTACTGCAAGAATCGATATCATGCTGTTTACAGCACTTGATAAAAGGACACTCTTTGCAAAGCTCAAAAAACCTTGCCTGATCTGCCGCCGTTGCAGTTAAACTTTTCAAGCGGAATGTCCAGTCCGAAATTTTCTTTATAAAAGCTTTGAGACTGTCTCCGCAGGTTATCATCGTTTCTCTGTGTCGCAATATAGGTAACGCATTTAGAGCAGTCATGTCCGCAATAGCAGAGATTTTCTCTGTGATATTTTTCATATACTTCTTTCGTTAGTCTCCAATGATATTGTATTTTACCTTTTTTTGCGGTTGAGGCAATTTTTTTTCTTCCAAAGCAAGTGTAAAACTATTTTTCTCCCACACACGTTTGGAACGAATATTATAATCTTCACACATACAATGTAAAACATCTACTTTTTCCTTATTGAAAGCAAAATCTACTAACATACTAATAAGCAAAGTCCCTATCCCTTTTCCCCAATAGTCTTTTTCTCCAATACACATATCAATTCTTCTAACATCCAAGTTTTCATCGTACATTGCTTTCACTTGGGGCAAATTCATTTTTTGCAGCCAGCATTCGCCAATCGTTTTTCCATTTACTTCAATAGCAAAGCATAAGTTATTTTGCGAAATTCCGCCATAAATTTGATGTACCACCTCAGGCGAATTCTCGTTAACGTCATCCCCCTCTGACCAGTATAAAACTTCCGGATCGGAGTTCCATTTATAAAGCAATGGCAAATAGTTATCTGATAAAGGGCGAAGTATAATTTTGTACTCATCATTTCCGCCATATAGTGTAATATTATGCGATTTAATAATACTCATTTTTCAATTCCTCTTTTTGTTTTTTTTCGTACTGCTCCTTTGTGATAAGAAAATCAACCATTCTGTTTTTATGACCGGTCTGAATAAATCCCGCTTTCAGATGGAGATTTATAGCCGCTTTTCTGCTCTCCTCAAAATAATTATGAACCGCTTTGGCGTTCATTTTTGTAAAGGCATGTTCTAAAAGGAGATTCAATGCGGGAACTGAATATCCCATACTTTCAATTTGCTTTGTCATTCTTATACCTCTTTTAGTTTAAGTATATGCCACAAATCATTCCCGGTAAATCCGCAGCTTCGATATAATCTTTCCGGATTTGTTTTGTTGTCTGATTTTCCGGAAACCGTCACAAAATCCGCTTTTTCTTTCATTCTCCAAAGCAATTCATTTACGACAAATCCGCCCAAACCATTACTACGGTATGTTTCTGTTACCTGAATCCATTCCAAAACTCCTTCATGTATCTCCCGATCATACTCCCCAATTCCGGAAGCTACAATTTTATTCGTTTCTTTATCGACTACCGCTATCCATAAATCCTCATCATAAACTGCATGTGTAGTATAGCTGTCAATAAGTTCCTCTGTTACAGTAAGATCATAATAACAACTATTTATATGGTCTGCATACTGTTTTGATGTAGCAAATAACAGAATACCCTTCGGGCAGTTCGGGTTTATATAAATTTATAAGATTATGCTGTAATCTGAAATAGCGCTCATCATCATATTTATTTAAATAATCGTCATTATACAGTTCGTCATGGATAATCAGCATACCATCGGGAACTGATACAGTCTTAGTTTTCCAGTAGGGGATTGACGAAACTCTACATGGATTTTTCATATAATTTTGCAAATCTATTTGAGTCATTTTGTACACCACCTATCTTAATCATTTCAATAATTTCTTCTTCGGTTTGGCAATTATCATAATCACCTACAAGTTGTCCGTCATAGTGGTATATGATACCTTTCTCCTTATTTCTGAGGAGACATTTTTCCAATTCATCTGCACCGTACCGTTTCGCAAACTCCGCAAAAGCACGAATACGGGGCTATCAAGCATAGAACCGGCGCATGGAAATTCAGTGCATTCCCAGCAACCATTCAAGCCTTTTTCTTTACAACAGTTATAATTTTACATACAATCTTTATTCTCGAACAGACACAGCACGCCAATCCGCAATATGCAATAGCGTTCATTCATGTTCTCTCCTTAATTTAAAACTGATTACTCAATTTTTCTGCAATCAACTCTGCATTATTTTCTATCGGTAAAGTGCCGTCAACCCTGATAATCGGGCAGGATACTGAAGACAGCCAAACTTCAACTGTGTTTTCAGCTTTGGATTTAACAAAGTCGAAGAATGCCTTTTCTTTTTCGTATAAATCTCCTCCTTCAAGCATTCTTTCTCCGAATTTGTTGTATGACCGTTCATATACTCTATTAATTCGTGTTTCTTTCGGAGCCTCGATGTAAATCACACACTTGAAGTGAGATACGATATCCCTATTGAAATTTCCTTTGACCGACGCCAAAACAAAGCTATCATTTTCTGAAATAATATTTAGCAGAATACGTTCCACTTCCTCAAAAGGTCGTGGATTTGAATACATATAATTAGGATCGTCTTTTGGGAAATATATATCTTCAATGTCAATAAATCGATAATTCAATTTTTCGGCAAGAGCTTTTCCTAATGTGCTTTTACCTGCACCGTTCAATCCGCAAACTAAAATAACATTTTTCATATTTATTCTTTCTCCCAAACTTCCGGAAAATGTTTCCGGATAAACCGGCTCATCGAATTGTCCGGAAACTGTTTCAAATTATGTTTTTGAATGGTCTGCTTTAAATCGTTATGCACATACTGGATTTCATTTTCTGATATTGTATCCCGCGGTCTGATGCGGAAAAGACCCTGCTGTTGATATTCCATCAAGCTGTCGTACAGATCGGGAATCATTGTCACACGGTCAACCTTTACCGCATTCTCACAGACAAAGGTCCCGTTAATCTGCGTAGGATTTCCTACGCTTGGAATATGATCGCATTCATACAAATATCCTTTTTTGCCTTTGTAAATGTCCAAAAAAGGCGTCTTTATAATATTCTGAATAATGAATTGTTCCGTCCTTATCAAACCCATACGGATAATAACTGAATGGCTTTGGCACAGGCTTTACTGCATATAAAAGAGCAATTAACGGATCAGCCGCTAAAATATATATCAACTATACCAAGTCGGTTTTCCATGCTCCGACAAAAACGGTTTCAGTTCGTTTAGTCGCCCAAAGGGAGTGATGATAAAGTATTACTGCTGATTTGAGCAAATGGCGATTCTTTACCATTTATGTAGTCGATAAATGCCTGTCCATTTTCATACTTCAAAGGACATTCGTTATATTTCTTTATTTTGTAAAATCCATTTTACGGTTGAAGCGTTTTTCCCAATCTTCCTGCGTTTCTGAAACTGGTATAAAGTGGATCTTTTTAAGGATTTGACCAGACTGCCAACCATAGGCATACTGCTGGGTATCTGAAAGCGTGGGGATGACCTTCTCTGCATCTTCGCCGTCAATCCAGCTCTGGATGGAATAGACTCCTTCGTCGCAAGTGCTGACACATGGGAACGCCAAGAGCCGACACCTGCTTCATCATCTCAAACTCAGTTTTTTTTCTTATCATATTCCGCTATATCTGAAACACGCAGAAGATACCGCATACCGTTCTCGTTGGTTACACAGTATTTCTTATCACTAGACCAGCCTTTGCTTATCGGTTCTTTTGTTACAAAATTCATTTAATCCTCCACAAAAGTCATTTAACCACGAAATGATCGAATCCATATTTTGAATGTTTTTCATATCGGGAATATGTATGAAAATCATTTTCGTTTCAGCCGTATTCTTCTCAATATATCTCAACCCACAATAATACGCATGGTTGCATAGGTAATTACTTAACTTTGAAGACACTTTATAAGGAAGATCGTGCTTTAAAAAGACTTTTTTCTAAAACTGAAATATCAAAGTTCGTTCTAATACAATCACCTTCATTACAAGCCGCAGGTTCTATATAGAGCCTGTTTATAACCGGCTTTCGTCCGAAGGAAATTACATACTCTGGTTGAAAAATAGATATTGCTTCAATTATGTCTTGTTCACACGCATCAAAACTGTTTGTAAGTAATTTCTTCTTAATGTTATTGCCACTAGTACTGTCCAACAGTATTTTAGACGAATTATTATTCCCTTTGAACGCAGTAAGCAATATCATATTTTATCTCCTATATGCAAGAATATTTTTCTAATTCCTTTTCCGCATCAGCACCATTAATCCAGCTCTGGATAGAATAGACTCCTTCGTCGCAAGTGCCAAACTCGATCGGTTGACACATGGGAACGCCAAGAGCCGACACCTGCTTCATCATCTCAAACTCAGTTTTTTTCTTATCATATTCCGCTATATCCGAAACACGCAGAAGATACCGCGTACCGTTTTTATCGGTTACACAGTATTTTTTATCGCTTGACCAGCCTTTGTTTATCGGTTCTTTTGAATTAAAATTCATAATGTGTTTCCTCTAGAGATTACAGTGACTACGTAACCACACATCGATTTCATTTGCTCAACATATGTACTTTTCCCACTGCAGATCTTTCCGCAGATCAGAAATATTTTCGTCATTTTAGTCTCCTTATCATTTCCTTACTTTCATCAGTAAGAAGTTCGGTTTATGGAAATCTTTCTCCCAGCTTTTATCCAGCTCTATTATTTCCTGTGTTGGAGTAGGTTCAAGCATTGTCTCAATGGCGAATCCAGCCAAACATAATGAGTTGATTATCTCAGAAAAAAAGTACGATGATATTTTTCCACGCCATTAACTATCCATGTTGTACTGCGTTTTCCGCAACGTGAATAGTCTGTTAATTTGTAGTGAAGTACGTTTCCGTTCTCATCCCTCGCCCAGCTTGCACCTAAGATAGGTGCTGTCGTTAGAGGATGTTCCTGTGAAAATATGAAATATCCGCCCGGAGTTAATACGTCATATACACCTTTTTACAAATGCATCAAAATCTTTTATGTAGTGCAACGCAAGAGAACTAAATACCACATCATACCTGTCCTTGATGAAAGATAGATTACTCATATCTGCACGAATGAACTTGATGTCGGGGTGTTCTTCCATTGCAACAGCAAGCATCTTTTCAGAGATGTCTACACCCACAACCACAGACGCTCCCAGAGCCTTGAACTCAGCACAGTTCTCACCATACCCACAACCAAGATCCAAGACCGATTTTCCTGTCAACTCTGGTGAAAGAGAAAATAGAGCAGGCTTTTCCTCCACGTTGTTGGCGCTGTACTGATTACTACGAAGCTTCTTATATCCTTCAAAGAATGTTTGATTGTCGTATATGTTTTGTGATTTGCTCATTTCAAATCCTCCATAGACTCAATTTCACTATCATAAAACTGTTCCTGAAACCTGACAGCACCAGAGATTTCTTCTGCCGTAAAGCTCGTTTCCTCGGGTGCCATTACCAGCTTATCTTCAATATCATTGTGTCGGTGCACAATTCCGATAATCTTTCCGGTAAATTCGGATAGGGTATATCAACGCCCAACAGATAAACGTCAAGTTCCTCGCCGTCGCCGCCGAGCACGCCGGGAATAAATCCATAGTTGATGGGGTAGATGATATCATCATGTTTCGGGTGAACACTTCCAACAGGTCTATCAATTAAAATAGTCACTGTTTTACCGAGATAGGAATTGACTAGCGCCTTTCTCAAAGTATAGATAATAAAATCGCGTTTTCCTTTGAGGTACTTTTCTCTGCCGCTGTCAATAGGGACTTGCTGGGCAAGGGACACTTTTAAGTCTTCATACTCTTTTTGCAGCCGAAGGAGTTTTGTTAAGGTAATCTCTGAAGTTTATGTAGTTGATCCAGTCCATACTGCCCGTTAAAACAACATGGATGAAATGAGTCTGCAAATCTCCCGTGCCGTCATAATAATTACCACAAGCAAACAATAATTGATCTCGGAGGGAAGCCTGTGCATTCGGGCGGTAATAAAAGCCGGCGTCTTTCAGCTGTTTTAGATAAGATGTCATCAAAGTCATCGACTGCAAGCGCAATATCAATAATAGGCTTTGCTTTTATTGTTAGAATAGAGGTGCTGCCAACGTGTTGAATGTCTTTGATCACATCACCTAAGATCTCCTTCAGACGGGCAATGGTGTTCTGAGCCTCGATTTCCCACTCTTTTTCGTGTTCGCACAGCTGAACTGTGCCACGTTTTAATCCGATCATATGTTACGCCTCCTTTGCAGCTGTCAATTCCTTCTCCAGAACGTCCGCAAAGCGTTGTATTGGCTCTGCAAGCGTTTCTGCGTAGTCGAAGGTTTGTTTATTTTCCTTGTGATTAAGCGGGATTCTGCGAACCTCCAGAGCGATTCTGAGGGCATCTGGATCCAGGCAGAGATTGTTTTCTAACGCCCACTCTGCCGCATCGGTCTTTGCTATGATCTTTCCGGTGCGCAGCGTATAGATACACCGTGCAATATCCAGCATCCAACCAAATGAGTAGAAGCTACGTCCCGTCTTCTGCACATATTTTCTTATAGTTTCATAATGGTGCTTTACATCGTCATACAGTTCACTGAACTCAGGTGCCTTCAACTGATTTCGGATGTCCTTGCCGCATAGTAAAACGCTGCTTTCAATCAGCTCTGTCATACCGAAGCTGTCGAACGTGTATGTATCGGTTATTCTTTCATCACTGGTACCCCAGTAAACTACGCGATCTGCCATTCCGGTGAGAAAGGCATCCAGTGTGAGCATTCCACCTTCAAAGGAACGGTAATATGGATTGCCAGGTTCTTTCTCAAGTAGCGCTTGTCGTAGACCAACAAGTTTTTGAGCCTGTTCTTCCGTGATCTGTTTATTCGTCAAAACTAAGATATCAATATCGCTCCATCCCAGTCTGAAGTCATTCAGAACAGATGATCCATACAGGTAAATTGACGGTTCATTGCCTTGCAGTATGCTTCTTATTTCACGCACCATTTTATTGACCGCTATTTGTCTGTCTTTTCGCTCCGAATCTGCAGGATGAAGAACATACTTCTGATTTGGATAATCCATCGCTTCGATTAGTTCATCTTCGATAAAATCGTATTTCTCGTACAATGCTCTCGGGGCAGGCCCTTTCTCATCATCGGCTCTAAAAGTGGAAACCGATATCTCTTTTGTCCTATCTAAATTGCAAAGAGCCTCATCCATAAGCATGGAAGCTACACCACAGCGACGGTATTCAGGCGAAACAGCAAGGCAGCAGATCATGTTGTGTCCTCTTGAGAACAGCATAACACCGACGATTTTGTTTCCTTCTTTTACGCAAATAGCCTGCCGCTTACCCATAAATCTGAGAACGGTGGTTTTATACTCATCCAGCTTCTCCTGAGTCTCCAAACCTGGGAAATTCCATCTAACTCGAGTTACAAGACTCATCCAATTTTCGATATCCTTAGGTACTCCATAAAAGAGCTGCACTACATTTCGCCTCCGTTCACCAAATCATTTTTTGCTTCTTTCTCATCAAGCCTATATGTATTTTAACTAATTTAATTTTTGTGTTTCTATATTCATCTCTATCATATTGTACGGTAAAGTTCTGTTCTCTCTTTTATTATCGCTCATTTTTGTATTCTCCGTTCTTCAATAATTTTTCGTAATCTATACCATTTCGCAATTCTCTACGCAAATCTTTATTATTTAAAGCTTGCGCAATATCAGCAGGTACTTCATTTCGTTCTTGTGCAGCTAAATCAAAAAACAACGCTATTTGTTCAGGCTTTGGATTCAATAACCGAAGCATTGCAATTTGTCTGTCAGGAGGAGGTGGATTAACTTTACCGCTTAAAATATCATAAAAGTAAGGCTTCTTTATGCCAAGTGCGGTGTAAAACTTGACATTTGATAAATTTGCCTCTTTTATCATTTGCGCAAGCAAATTACAGAATTTCATAGAATCATCAACAATCAAGTAATCACCACCGTTTCTAAATTAGTATGTAAGTTTACATACTAACACACTATCATATTTTAAAGCAAATGTCAATTTAAAGACCTTTTAATATAGCTTTTGTGCCAACTTTATTGAGTTCCTTTGCAAAAAAGATTATAATATTTTTATAATTTAGGAACAAAATAAGATTTTTGTGTCGTTTATTAAATAGAGAGTATACTCTCTGGAAAGGAGGCACAAAATATGCCGATATTATTAAAAAGAAAAAACGGCGAAATCACGCCGTTTCGCAATGCGGAATATATTTCTGCGTTCTATTTCATTCCCAAAAGCATTTTGGATAAATGCGGAGAAGAAATAAACAGTATTCCAAGAAATCCAAGAAAACTGCTTCAAGATCGTCGTGCTATAGAAATAGTAGAAAGTGATTTATTTAAGCTGGTAATAATCGACGCTTACGCCTTTATGGTGTGGCCTTTTATGGGGCTTGGTGCAAAAAGGGAAATTTATTCAGGATATGAGCCGTCTTGGAGATATGCGCACGCAGCTTCTATTTGGATTAAAGGAATGGAAGATGAAGGGGTTATCCCTAAGTTACAGGAGATATTAAAAAGCAGCAATGTAGACGAAGACCTCGGATATATATCCGAAGAAGAAATCTCAGTAACATTCACTTGGCTCATTCCTAAAATAATGGCAAAACACAATATGAATGAGATCATTACTGTGGCGGCTGAATATCGCTGCTTTGAAGATTTTGATTACCGAAAGAGCCGACAAAAATTGATTTTTACCGCAAATGGTATCACACTCGTGCCAAAATATCCGTTGAATCTCTTGATGAATTAAAAGAAAAGTATGCAGAGAACACAGACGGCATAGAGTGGGACATTGCCGACGACAGTATTAATGTTGAGAGTACCGTATTAGAGTCGATTGTGGTCAACGAGTTTTTAGATATGCTTTCTGAAACAGACAGGAAAAATACTCACAATGCGAATGGATGATGTTACACTCGAAAAAATCGCAGAAGAATTAGGCTTCAAAACTCACAGTGCTATTCACAAAAGAATCCGAAAAATTGGCTTGGCTTACGAAAAATTCAGTGGTGAAGATTTGGGATTCAGCAATAAGAAAATTATCTAACAACACCTATTGATTATAAATCGGTAGGTGTTCTTTTTATGTGCAAAAGCAGAAAGGAGGTCTTTTTGGTGCAGTACAATCTGATAAAATCACAACAAATCAAAATTAAGAACACCTTATGTATACAATGCGGACAGAGCAGCTGTTTGATGATAAGTAGTGGTGTCTGCTCTGTTTTTTGGGAAGCAAACAAGAAATCATTAATATCAAGGAGGACAATCACAATGAAAAAATATAAAGAAACATATATCATCGGTGTTGACCACGGCTACGGAAATATGAAAACGGCTAATTGCTGTTTCCAGACAGGTGTGACCGTATATGATAAAGAACCAATTTTCAAAGACAATCTGCTTGTTTGGAGTAACAAATACTATTTGATCGGCGCAGAGCATAAGGAGTTTTCAGCAGATAAAATGCTGGATGAGGATTATTATGTTCTGACGCTTGCGGCAATCTCACGGGAGATGAACATTGCTAAAATCTATTCTGCTGATGTATTGATTGCCGCCGGGCTTCCGCTGACTTGGGTAAGCGAACAGCGAGAAGAATTCAAACGATATTTGCTGAAGAACGAAAGAGTTGACTTTAATTTCAAAGGCAAGGATTATCATATCCGCATTGTCGGTGCAGATGTTTACCCACAGGGATTTGCCGCTATTGTCAATCACTTATCCGATTTTTCAGGTGTAAATATGCTCTGTGATATTGGCAACGGCACGATGAATATTATGTTCGTCAATGATAAAAAGCCGAACCCCCACCGCTGTTTTACCGAGAAATTCGGAACTCACCAGTGTATGCTCCAAATCCGTGAAAATCTGATGAGAGTTCATCACGCAGAGCCACCTGAAGAAATGATTACCCGTGTGCTTCGTTTCGGCACGGCAGATATTGACGGCGACTATCTGAAAACAATCACCGACACCGCAAGAGAGTATGTAGAAGGCATTTTCCGCAGACTTCGGGAACACAGCTATAACTCGAAGCTGATGAAGCTGTATATTGTGGGTGGAGGCGGTTGTATGATCCGCAACTTTGCCGAATATGACGAAAGCCGTATTACTGTAAACGATGATATTTGTGCTACTGCCAAAGGGTATGAACGAATGCTGGAAATGAAATTGATTAAAAACGGCGGTGCGTTATGAGTATCAAACGAATGAGCCTTCGGTTTAACTTGGATAACGAAGCTGACCGCAAGGCTTGGAAGCATTTAAAAAATACAGTAGATTCAAAAAACAAGGCAGTTATTACTGCTATCAATCAATTTTATGAGCCACACACAGAAACAACAGAGGTTATCCGAAAAACTATTCGTGAGTGCTTGCAGAATTTTTCTGCAATACAGACGGAATCAGCACAGCCCACCGAAGCACTGTCCGAAGAAGAAAACGAACTTATGGATTCCCTCGATATGTTTCTCGGTGAATGACGGCATCAGAGTAGTGCCGCTTTTTTTATACTCTGAAATATCCTGCGACATCACTTTGATGTCTCTTATTTAACAAACACTTTCATTCAAAAAAGGAGATAATTCTATGGAACAGATTAATAACTATTACAAGAAGAAAACAGTTGATATAAGCGGTAATATTTGCAATGCGATTGAATATTACGACGGAACACAATTTATTGAGCCATTTTTCGACGGTGAAACCGTTGGATGGGTTTGTGATGTGTTTATCAACCACACGAAAAAAGAGCTGTGAGATTCTCATTGTATCCACAGACTTCCCGAATATATGGTTAACATTGAGCTTTAATGAATTAGATAAATTCAGGATGAGTATTCCAGCAATTGGTTCACCTGTATATGTAGTCACAATACAAAAGTGTTGGCACAAGCCTGAAAACCTGCCATACAAGGTTTACGAATATTGTTATTGTGATGATTATTTGAAAGACTATGAGCTAGCTGAATTTATGAAAAAAGTTTGATGTCTCACACCTAACAAGCAGGGAACTTGTACGGCAAGTTCCAACTCAAAATCGGCTGTTTAGCCGATTTAATCCTAGGGACTCCGCCCCTAACACCCCATTTTGAAAGGAATGATATATCTATGAACAGAAACCCAAAAGAAAAACTTGCCCGCATAGAGATACGGGTAAAACATAAAGAAAAAGACAAAATCAAACAACTTGCCGAAAAATGCAATTTATCTATTAGTGAATATATTGTGCAAAGGGCATTGGGATATGAACCGATAACGCTTCTTCCCAATGTCTTTTTTGATTTCTATAACAAATTGTGTCAGCTTGACAACACAGCGGGATTTACGCCCGAAACAGAAAACAAACTGCTTTCACTGATTGATGAAATTCATTCGGAACTTTTATTACCACGGAAGGAGGATATGCGTAAATGGCAACCACCGGATTCTGGCCTGTCAAAAACAGGCTGAAAGAAGTAATCGACTATGCCCGTAACCCTGACAAAACCACCGACAAGAAATTCTTGGATGAGGATTTATATGCAGCACTCCGTTATGTTGAGAATGATAAAAAGACGGATCAAACGATGTATGTTTCGGGTATCAACTGTCCGAAGCAAAAAGCATACGAATATATGATGGCTACTAAGCGTCGTTACGGCAAGCTCGGCGGGAATGTTGCCTATCACGGATACCAAAGCTTTTGTAGCGGGGAAATCTCCCCCGAAGAAGCGCATCAAATCGGACTGGAAACCGCAAGGCGTATGTGGGGCAAGGATTATGAAATAGTAGTCACCACCCATCTGAACACAGATAATCTTCATAATCATATTGTGGTTAATTCGGTATCTTTTCGCACCGGTCGGAAATTTGAAAACCATATTTCCGACCATTACAAGCTAAGAGAGATTTCGGATAAGGTCTGTAGTGAGCGTGGAAAAAGCGTATTGCCGCCGAGCAAATTCACGGGCAGCCGAAAGAAAGATTACTGGGTTCACAAAATCGGTGGCTTAACGCACAGAGATATTCTGAAAAGGGATATTGAAAGCATTTTGCCCTATTGCGGAAATATGGACGATATTGAGCGCCGATTAGTATCGCTCGGTTATCAGTTTCCTCGCAACAGAGATTACGAGCATATTTCTATCATTGCTCCCGATTGGAAACGGGCAATCCGTTTGGACTCGCTCGGATACACCAATGATGTACTCCGCAAGCGGCTTTATGAAAACCGCAGCAATGAACGCTTTTATGTTCTCCGCAACAATAACCCGCCGTTCAGACCGAAGGTTTATCCGCTGCTGATTTTAGAGAAAAAACTGGATTACGAGATAACTCACTCGAAGGACACCACCGTTGTTTTGGTGGATGTCCTTTTTATATCCTTTGCAGCTATTAAATCTAACCCGTGACGAGCAGGAACTACAGCGCAAGAATCAGCCTCTTTCGCCCTCTATACGTCAATCCCTGACGATAGAGAAAAAGTTGCTATCCGAGTACGCATTTCTGAAAGGTAATGACCTGCACTCGGCAGAGGATATTTTGAATTTTATAGACAACCGCACCGCCGAAATCGCTTCATTGGCAGTAGAACGGCAGAAAATCCGTAACAGCAACCGCCGCCCGAAATCCGATGAAGAACGGCAAGCAAAAACACAGCCGCAAGGGAGCTTTCAAAAAAGCTGAAGCCCCTACGTAAAGAATTAAAATTAGCAGAGTCCGCACTTGAGCGTTATCCGCAGGTGTGGGAACTGCTGAAAACAGAGCGTGACGCAGAGATGAAATCACGCAACAAAAATAGAGAAAAAGAGAGGTAAAACATTATGAATGAAATTAAAAATATAAAGATTACAGACCTTGTATCCGCACCCGATAATCCGTTTAAGGTGACTATGGATACGGAGATGGAACGGCTTATCGAAAGCATAGCCGAAACAGGTGTGATTGCTCCGATTATTGCCCGCCCGACAAATAACGGAAAATACGAGATTGTCAGCGGACACCGAAGAAAATATGCTTGTGAATATCTCGGTATAAAGAATGTTCCGACAATCATAAAAAGAACTTGACCGCAATGAAGCGGTCATTTTTCTTGTAGACAGCAATTTACAGCGAGAAAATATCCTGCCGAGCGAAAAAGCCTTTGCTTATAAAATGAAGCTCGACGCTTTATCAGCACAAGGAAAAAGAACTGATTTAACTTCGTGCCAAGTTGGCACGAAGTTGCGAAGTGATGAATTGATGGCGCAATCCGCAGAGGACAGCGCTCGCCAAATTCAGCGCTATATCCGTCTTACCAATCTTATCCCTCCAATTTTGGATCTGGTTGATGAAAAGCGCATTGCTTTCACTCCTGCTGTCGAGCTATCCTATCTGCGCCCCGAAGAACAGAGAATGCTGCTGTCGGAAATGGAATACAGCGATTGTACACCGAATTTATCTCAGGCACAGCGTTTAAAGGCTCTCAGTATACAGGGGGTGTTCACGAAAGAACAGTTATCCGCCATTATGAGCGAAGAAAAGCCAATCAGAAAGAGCGTGTGAAAATTCCAGTCCACCGTATTCGTAAATATTTTCCGAAAGACTACACTATTACTCAAATGGAAGAAACTATTGTAAAACTCTGTGAAGCCTACCACCGAAAACGGCTGCGAGACAGAGATTCGAGATAGGAGGTGCGTCTATGGATTTTAAGATGAACGCTGTAATTCACAGAGGAAACGATTATGAAAATTCATTGCGCACTTTCCAGAACAAGAGAGCGGAATATCTTGAGCAGGAAATTCGTGCTTTTGATTCCGAAACCTTACGATTACTTCTATACGACATTCAAAAACGAGGCCGCACAATAGAAACACTTACAGGAATAGCGGTATAATCAGACAGTAAGGAGGACAACTATGATGAAAAAACAAAAACGAAACAATGAGGACAATCGTGGCGTAGCTATCTACGCCCGAAAGTCCCGTATTACAAATAAAGGCGACAGTATCGGCGTACAGTTTAAGCAATGCGCCGAATATGCCAAAAGAGAGCTTCAGCTTGATGAAAATTACAGCTTTATGGAGTATGAGGATAAAGGACTCTCCGGTTACTATTCCGACCGTCCTGATTTCCAGCGTATGCTCCACGATATTGAAATGGGTAAAATCCGTGCGGTTGTCTGCTACAAGTTAGACCGTATCGGCAGAAAGACCAGCGACCTTTTACGCTTGCTTGATTTTCTTGAAAAGCACAAGGTGGATTTGCTGATCTGTTCCAACAATATTAACACCGCTTCCGGCGTATCCAAAATATTCATTCAAATCTTTGCTGTGGTTGCGGAATTTGAGCGTGATACTCTGACCGAGCGTATCACAGATAATATGATGGAGCTTGCTAAAGACGGACGCTGGCTTGGCGGAAATACACCCACAGGTTTCACCGTGAAGCGTGTAAAGACCGGCAGCGGCAAAAACAAATCAGCTTACAGTTATTTAGAGAGTATTCCTGAAGAAAAAGCAATGATACAAAAACTCTACGCTGTATTTTCGGAAACCCGTTCTATTAAGAAAACAGCAGACAGGATGAATGAGCTTGGCTATCGCACAAAGATCGGCAGCAAATTCAACACTTCCACTACAAGATTATTATTAAAAAATCCTGTTTACTGCGTTGCTGATGAAATTGCCTACAACTATTTCTACGAAAACGGCGGTGGAGTATGCGCTGAGCTGTCAGAGTTTGACGGTCAGCACGGCTTATCCGCCTATAACAAAACCGACCAAGAGAAGTTTGAAGACGCTGACAGCACCTTCATTTCTCCGAAATTTGTGCAGTTAATATCTGCAAAGCCTGTTTCTGAATGGATTATCTCGGTTGGCAGGCACGAAGGCTTTATTCCGAGTCAGCAATGGATTGATACACAAAATATGCTTGATTCCATCGCAGAAAAATACAACCGCCCGCACCGAAAGACTAATGCTCTGCTGGCAGGGCTGGTATACTGTCCGCATTGTGGAAAACGCCTGCGAGTTATCCGAATCAAACCGATGGACAAACGGCAAGCCGAGATTCAAATATGTCTGTCCCGGCTATCGTACAGGAGAATGTACTTTCCGTGCTGTTGACGGTGTACTGCTTGATGAATTTGTAGTCAAACAGTTATCCAATCTCTCCTATGAAGACAGCGAATACTTTGTCAAATTACTCAATCAAAAGGCTTCGGATATTTTTAAGAATACTCAGAACGAACAGGAATTAATCGAACTAAAGAAAAAGAAAGCACAGCTTGAAGCTGCTATTTCGAATCAGGTGAAAAATCTGCGGGAAGCAGACGATAATCTAAAACGATTTATTCAGGAAGATATACAAGACATATCCAATGAATTGCGTGAGATTGGCATCCTGCTTGAAAAGTTAGAGGACAACAAGCAAAATCAGATGTACGCTGTCCGTAATATTGAAGAAATAAAAGAAAGGCTGTTGTCCTTCGGTAAATACGCAGAGGACGCACAGCCAGATGTGCTGGTAACGCTGATACAATCCTTTGTGGAGCGTATCTATATCGTTGATGAAAACAACGAGCGTTACTGTCATATCTTTATTAAAGGTTGCACGAAAGAGGACTATGACGAGTTCTTCCGGGCAACCGGTTACATATCTGGTACAAGAGAAACAGGTACTATCACCTCCAAATTGCCTTTGTGTGATTCAGATGAGTGTTGCAAAAGCAAAAGGAACATCCAAAACTGAGATCAACTACATAAAACTTGCAAGAAAACCACTTGGAGATCCAGATTACCAAAATGATTTTGCTAGTTATAAATTGGATTCAAAATTAAACAGTTTAGACGGACCTATTAAAAATGCCGAAAACGCTCAAAAAAAAGTTGGAGATCATTCAACTGCGGATATGTTACTAAAAGGTTTGTGTAGTACCCTAAGAGACATTATCGAGAAGAGTATTGAAACAACATTGTTAAATAATATTGTTTCTAGATACGAGCAAAACATTTCCTCTGAGAAAATAAAGATAAAATTTCTAAACAAAAAAGTGTAGAAGCACATCTTTGTTGCAGAGTGGGAATAACTCCGCTACCTCGATAAAAAATGCCCTATTTATAAGGCGTTCGGGAGTTTTGCAACCCAAAATGGCAACAGTTTGGCAACAATATAATATTCACAAAAGATTAAGAGCTATCAGACATCAAGTCCGATAGCTCTCATTATATTTAATATATAATTGAATTAGAAATCGCCAATTGAAAAAAAATAATCTTTCTAACTCTAAATTGCGATTTCAATAATAAATTCCAACTAAAAAACGCATTAAGAACAAGCAATACTTATATCAAGTTTATCTAAAACATTTATAAAAAACTTAATACTCAATTATTTGTTTGTTTTTTTGGAAGTATTACAAGCATTACTGTTCTACAATTTCCCATACAAGTGATAGTCCAAGACCTACACCGCCGTATGCTCTGCTACGAGATTTATCAACACGGAAAAATGGTTGACAGATACTTTCTCTGTACTGCTCGGGTATACCATAAGCGTTATCTTTAAGTCGTATATAAAGCTGATTATTCTTTTCGTCAACAGTTATAATGACAGAAGCGTTTTCTCTGTTGTAGCGTATTGCGTTTTCAGTTAAATTGAATAATAAACGATAAATTAAGGTGTCACTGCCTATCATCCTACCATTGCCGTTGTATTCAAGGCGAATATTCTTTTTTTCTGCAAGGGGAGCAAGGTCGGTAAATATTTCTTCAATCATAGGGGCAATTTCTATTGTATCTTTGCACTCAACTGTACGAAGCTCACTCATTTCAAGCAGAGTTTTTGTCATTTGTGACATTCTTTCGTTTTGCTCTTGTAGCAGTGCAAGAAATTCTGCTGTATCGGTGCTCATATTTGGGTGCTCAACAGAAAAAAGTTCAATTTGTGCTTGAGTTAAGGCAAGTGGTGTTCTTAACTCGTGCGCTGCATTTCCTGTGAATTGCCGTTGAGCAGTAAAACCGTTGTCGAGTCGGTCAAGCATATTGTTAAAGGATTGACAAAACTGTTTGAATTCAGGCAAAACATCGGCGCTGATTTTCATATCTGCCAAATTGTTGGGCTGTACATTCTCTACTTGAGAGGCAAAACTTTTTAGCGACTTTAAAGCACGACCACTGACAAAATATGCAAGTATACCACCAAGTACGCTTACGGCAATTGTTATGTACCAATTAGTAGTATTGAATGAAGCTTGTGCACCACTGATAATAATGGTAAGCTCACGGTCGAGATTTTCATTTTCCGGATTAAATGAACTCGGTTTGCCTTTATCAATTTCACTATATGCTGATATTCCGTTGCCTATCGAATCCATATATCGTTTGCCTGAAAAACCGATTAAACAATTCATCAGCACACAAGTCGGTGGTCATTAAGGTTATTCGCCATTGTAAAGAAAGTTTTTTCATTTTTTCTCCTCCATTACATAACCCTCGCTTATACGGTTGTGAATAGGGTCATAGCCTAATGCATTACGAAGCTTTTTTCTTAATGATGAAATGTGCACTCTTATTGAGTTGCTGAAATTGTCAACACTGCTGTCCCATACGTGTTCAATCAGCTCCTCCTGACTGACAGGTCTGCCTTGATTTAACATTAGATATTCAAGTATTCCTGTTTCCTTGCGAGTTAAAGATAATTCTTCATCCTTTACATCTGCTTTGCGTGTTTTTGTGTTAAATGAAAGATTTGAACATTTTAAAACAATATCGTTTTGAGTGAACTTCCTAAGGGTGAGGTTTCGTATTCTTGCCGAAAGCTCATCTAAGTGAAATGGTTTTGTTAAATAATCATTTGCACCTTCATCTAATCCTAAAACCTTGTCTGCAACCTCACAACGGGCCGATAAAATTAAAACCTTTGTGTCAATGTCTGTTTGCCTCAGAGTTTTCAATACGGTCATTCCGTCAACATTAGGTAGGTTTAAATCGAGCACAACAAGGTCGAAACTTTCAACACTAAGCATATCTAATGCCTTTTGACCGTCATAGCAATAATCAACACTGTAAGCAAGACGCTTAAGACTTCTTACGATTGTGTCACAAAGAGCAACCTCGTCTTCAACAACTAAAATATGCATAAATATCTCCTGTCACTTGGAAAAATATCTTTATTATAGATTATAACATAAAAAAAAAATAAAATCTTTGTTAAATTTCTTTCTTAACAAGGATTTTATATCGTTCGTGATATAATAAGGCCAAAAATGAAGGGAGTGGTTAAATTGTTCAAAGCAAAAAAGCAATATCTCAAATCGGTTTCCTTGCTGCCGGAGTGGTTATGCTGTGCTATGGAGCAATGCGTGGTGAGGCAGACACTGTGCTTAGTAAAGCCATAAGATTATGCTTGGAGTGTATTGGAATTGGATAAAAGGAAAAAAAGAATGTTTCAAAGCTTGTAAGCCGTTTTCGTACTTGTATTCAGGCAGGTGCAACGCTTTTGACAAATATTCATTTGCCTAATTTTTTTAAAGGCGGAATATATCAGGGCAATGGCAAGGCTGTGTGCGTACCGGGGCTAAATTGCTACTCTTGTCCTGCTGCGTCGGGTGCGTGTCCAATCGGCTCGTTTCAGGCTGTTGCAGGCTCATCAAAATTTAAGTTTTCCTATTATGTAACAGGATTTTTAATTTTGCTTGGCGTGTTGCTTGGTCGATTTATTTGTGGCTTTTTGTGTCCGTTTGGTTGGATTCAAGATTTGCTTCATAAAATACCGTGTAAAAAGCTTTCAACAAAAAAACTAAAGCCTTTAACATATTTAAAATATGTCATCTTGCTGTTGACGGTTGTATTGCTGCCTGTACTTGTGATTAATGATGTTGGAATGGGCGACCCCTTCTTTTGTAAATATATATGCCCATTGTCTGCTATTGATGAGGGTATACGCTCGGCTTTAGGAAATAAATTTATTCAAAAGCTTATTATTTTGATTATTGTAGTTGTACTGAGTGTGGTTTTCTATCGTCCGTTTTGCAAGTGGATTTGTCCACTCGGTGCTTTTTATGCATTGATGAACAAGGTGTCGTTGCTTGGAATAAAGGTTGATGAGCATAAATGCGTGTCTTGTGGCAAATGCGCAAGAGCGTGTAAAATGGATGTTGATGTAATAAAAACACCAAACAGCACTGAATGTATTCGTTGTGGTAAGTGTATAACTGCTTGTCCTACGGATGCACTAAGCTTTCACTACGGATTTGGTATGCCTGAAAAAAATCTTTGCAACACTGTAAAAGAAAATAACAAAACAGATATGAAAACAAATAACAAAAAAGATATAACAACGGAGGAATAATAATTATGAAAAAAGCAAAAATATTAACTATACTTATGGTTTTAGTGCTTATGGTTAGCCTTGTTGCTTGTTCAACAACTAAAAATAACGACAAATCTCAGTCAAATAATACGGCTGATATTTCATCTTTAATGAAAAGTGAACCAAGCGATTTAGAGGGCGCAACTGCACTTTATCAAAAGCTTATGCAAAAAGAAAATGAAATTTTATCAAGTAATTCACAGCTTTGGGAAAAAGTGTTTATGTCAGCAAATAAGGACAGTTCTAAGATTGAAGACGGAACAAATTATGGCGACTTTTTGCTCAATACTATTGAAAACGGTAAAGATAACTTTACTGCAGATGAGTTGAAAATTCTGAAAGACGGTGCAAATCAAATTAAAGAAATTGAGGGTAAACTCACAATTTTAGAACAAAAATATCCGGGCTGTGGCAGTAAGCCGAGCGAGGGTGAAAGTGTTGACGCTGAAAGTGCAGGTATGGTAAGTAACAATAGCAAACTTACTAAGTTCCCAAGCTTTAAGGGTAAGGACCTTGACGGAAATGATGTTAACAGTGATGACATCTTCTCATCTAACAAAGTAACTGTTATTAATTTTTGGTTTACTACTTGTAATCCTTGTGTAGGCGAACTTGGCGATTTGGAAAAGCTTAATAAAGAACTTGCACAAAAAAGGTGGTACCGTTATAGGTATTAACTCATTTACTCTTGGCGGTGACAAGACTGCTATATCTGAGGCTAAGGATGTTTTGACCAAAAAGGTATTACCTACAAAAAATATTTGGTTTGATTCAAACAGTGAGGCCGGTAAATTTGCTTCAGGTCTTTATTCATATCCAACAACGTATGTAGTTGATAAAAACGGAAATATTGTAGGTCAACCAATTGTTGGTGCAATAACTTCATCATCACAAGCAAAGCAACTTAATAAACTTATTGATCAAGCAATTGAAAACAGTAAAAAATAAAGATGTTAAATATCTGGGTTCGGGGGCGCAGACATATTCTTGGACTGTTTAAACAGCGAATCCAAGACGATGTCTGTACTCTACCGGGCTCATATATCCCCGAGATTGTTTCATACGTTTGGTGTTATACCGGATGATATAATTATTAATTTCATCTATAAAAGTCTGCGCAAAAATTCTTCCTGACAAAAGAGTTGTAAACAAAGTTGATCACTTCTCCCACTTGCCTGTGCCTTATTCTTTAATCGGGAGTAAATGGTGCCCGATGACTTGCAGGTAAAAACGATAATGCATTTAAGGCTTCCGCTTTTGCGGGAGCTTTTTTGTGTGGATTTATTGCCGGTGGTTGTTTTTTTTGTGGCGAAAAACAGAAAAATTCTCCAAATCCCTTGACGAAAAAGGGAGAAATGGATAGAATAAAACCGATTAGAAAGTTTTTTAGAGAGAGAAGAGGTATGACTATGGGTCGGCGGATTTTGGCTGTGTTGGTGGCGCTTTTGGCACTTTTGTGGGCAGCGGTGCCGGCCTATGCAGCTTCGCCGGCGGTGGACAGCGCCTACCTGACCCGGGAGCCTTGGCAGAATGTGCCGGTTACAGAATTCCGGGCGGATGGTGCTATGGGCTATTACCAAATCTATGCCGACACGGACAATCATTGTCTGTATTTTGCGGTGAGTATGCAAGATCAGCAGGTGGAGCCGGGGGCGAATACCGCCGCCGTTGCGCTGAATCTGCAAGTGTCCTCTGCCAAATTCTCCACTAGGAAATTTACATTTACAACCGGCGCAGACAAGGCGCTGCAAAGCTACGACGGCATTGCCAGCGGCTGCAATATGCAGGTGGAAATACTGGAAAACAGCGGCGGTTACGGCATCGCAGACGGCAATGCCTACTTTGCCATTGCGCTGGATAAAAGCCTGTGCGGGCCGTTGACGGTGCGGCTGGATTATAACTGCGGCGAGCGGGGCATTTGCCTTTTGAAGCACGCTGCTTTCGACTACACTTTGCCGGAAAAGGCGACCAAAAGTCGCAATGCGCGCGCCGGGACAAAGCAATCAACCCGGCAAACCACAACGAAAAAGAAAAAAGAGACCACCACCAAATTTACCTACACCGGCACAGTGCCCCACACGGCCAAAAGCGCTCGGAAAAGCAGCGCCCAAACGGTGAGTAAGTTTGCGTACACCGGCGGGACAAGCACCGGTGATACGGAGGAAGAACTGCCAGTACAAACCGGCGGCACAGCCGTGCTCACCGACGGTACATACACCGCAGCGGTGACGCCTATGCACCGCTCTACCGTAGCGAATATTTTAATTTATCTTGCCATTGCCTTAGCCACGGCAGCCGTGATTGCATTGGTTGCAGGGATCATCAAATCCCGCAAAGCCAAGCGGGAAGAAGCGCAGGAAAAACAGAGACAAGAGGAAGAACAGGAAATCGAGGATTACGACGAATAGCAAAGCAGAAAGCCACCGATCATCGGTGGCTTTTTGTTATAAATCAAACCGCACCTTGGTCTGCGCGGCGGTAGCGGAAGCAGACCAGTGGGCGTTGTCGATCTTCCTATAATTGGCAAAGGGCAGTTCGCCGGGGCGGCTGACCATTCGATGATCGCGGTTGTCCCGGCGCAGCAGCCGGTTGGAGAGGGCGACATTTCGCTTAGACGGTTTGTGCCGCAGGGCCGAATAAAAGTACCAACTTCATACATTTCCTACAAAAAGAACCCGCTGATGACAGTTCATCAACGGGTCTGTCGGCTTAGGACGATTTTAATCCGGGTCACATAGAGGACAGGGCGCCGAAAGCGGCGGTGCCGACGAAGGCATAAAACAGCGACATTGCCACTACGGAGATGACCCACATAATAATGTTGGCCCAAATAAAGTTCTTTTTGTTCTTATTGGTGTTGGGGCTGCACAGCCACACGATCCAGCAGATCAAATTCACCACCGGCAGGGCGGAGAGAATGAACATACCCACATACTGGCCAATGCTCATCACCTGGGTGGTGGGATCATAGGCCGGAGGCGCCGGTTGATAGGGCGGCTGATAGGGTTGTTGATAATTGCCCTGAGGGTTCGGGTTTTGCTGATTGTACTGGTCCATTTGGTACTTCCTCTTTTCTTAAAAAATGTGCAGAACTCTGCACCCATAGCATACCATACTTGGCATTAGCTGTCAATTCTTGCCTTTGCCGGGCAAATTTACGGCGCAGATTCCGACGGTCACCAGTGCGCCGGACAGCAGATAGCGCCAGGAGAAAGGCTCCCCCAGCAGCAGGCAGGAGAGCACCACCCCAGTACCGGAATAAAGGCGTTATAAATGGCAATCTGCCCCACCGGATGGTAGCGCAGCAGTTGGTTGTAAAACGAAAAACCCACGGCAGACACTGCCACCAGCGCCGCCAGGATCAGCAGTCCCTTGAGGCGTACACCCACCGGGTGGGCGCCCATCAGCAGCCCGGCAGGGATCAGCAGCGCGCCGCCCAGTGCCAGGGAATGGCCGGTAGCCACCAGCGGGTCCATTTTGCGGGTGAACACCCGGGTCAGCAGTCCGCCTGCCATGGCACACTGCTGCACAGCAGCATACCGTCGCCGGAGAGGGTGAACTGCCCGGCGGTGCTGCCCAGGTTGATGAGCACAATGCCGGAGAACCCCAACAGGCAGCCAAAAATTGACCGCAGGGTGAGCTTTTCCCGGAACACCACCGCGGCGGCGATAATCAGCAGAAAAGTGCCCAGGCTGTCCAGGATAGACGCCCGGCCGCCGGGGGAATTGGATACGCCCAGATAAAAGAAAAAGTAGTGCAGCGCCGTGTTGACCAGACCAAAGAGCACCAGCTGCCACCGTGTCTTGCCCCGGGGCACCGCAAAGGAGCGGCCGCACAGCTTGGCTACCGCCAGCACCACCAGACCGGCCAGCAAGAACCGCGCTCCGGCGAACAGCGCCTTGCCGCCGGTGTCTGTGCCGGCAATGCCAAAGTCCGCCAGACCCAGCTTGATCAGGGGAAAGGCGCAGGCCCAGCTTAGCGCCGCGCTGCCGGCAAACAGGGGCACCCATTTTCGATTTTCAAACACAGAGGCTCGGCCCATTTTGTTCTCCGTTCTCGGCACACAGCCGCAGATCATCCTTTGTTTTTGCCGGATTATTGTATAATAGCCGCCGCCAAAAGTCAACAAATGCGCAGGGCAGCCTGCCGGCAGCGTCAGTTATACTGCCGTTCAAATAATTCTTCATAGGTGGTGCTTAAAATCTGCCGAATGTGGCGGATCTCGTCCGGATAAATATGCCGCTGCCCCACCTCGATCTTGGCCACGGCGCTGCGGGTGATGTCGCACCCGGCCAGCTGCAATTTGGCGGAGAGCAACTCCTGGGTCATGCCCTTTTTCTTCCCGAATATGGCGGATATTCCGCCCCATCTGCTTTTCAAACTCAATATTCATGGTCAACCTCTTGCACCTATTTAAGAACAATTTGCGTTGACTTTATTGTATCTTTGTGCTATTCTAAGATTGCACCTGTATAGGTGCAATTATGCGGAACCAGAAAGAACAACAGAAAGAAGGAAATGCAAATGAAAAGAAAAATCAGTATTCTTTTTGGCGCTGATGATGGCCGTCTGTATGGTAGGCGCCGTGCAGATCACCGCCTATGCCGCCACTACGGCCAAGAGCGTGTCGCTGTCTACCACCACTTACACCTACGACGGCAAGGTGAAGAAGCCTAAGGTGACCGCCAAGGACAAGAAGGGCAAAAAGATCGCCGCCAAGTATTACACGGTCAAGTACCCCTCCGGCAGAAAAAATGTGGGCACTTATACGGTTAAGGTCAAATTCAAGGGTAAGTACAAGGGCACTAAGAGCGCCAGCTTTAAGATCGTGCCCAAAGGGGACTGCCGTCTCCTCTGTGTCCGCCGGTAAAAAGTCCTTTACCGTTAAGTGGAAGAAGCAGGCCACCCAAACCACCGGCTATCAGGTGCAGTATGCAGAGAACAGAAGCTTCAAATCCGCCGGCAGCAAGACCGTAAGCAAGAATTCCACCACCTCGCTGAAAGTAAACGGCAAACCCATTAAAAAATACTATGTGCGGGTGCGCACCTATAAGAAAGTGGGCAAGACCAACTATTACAGCAGCTGGTCAAAGGCTTCCTCCGTCACCACCAAAACCGGGCTGAGCCTGAACGCCTACAAAATCACCCTCTTTAACGGTGAGGGTTACAAATTAAAGTGCACCGGCACGGATAAAAAGATCACCTGGCAGACCAGCGATCCTACCGTGGCGGTGGTGAACCGCTCCGGCGAGATCAGCGCCAACGGCTCCGGTCAGTGCACCATTACGGCCAAAACCGCAGACGACCGGATCAGCTGCAAAGTAACAGTGCCGGAGTATTACCCGGAGAATTACAATGTACCGGACTTTGGTGCGTACTTTAATGTGCCGCTGGTTGACTACGACAATAAAGGAGATGGCGATACAGTATTCTGTGTTTATTCTTATGATGCGGTGGTCAGTCAAAGCGCCGATTGGTTGAATGATTACTACGATATATTGCAGGATTATGGATATGAATTCTATAGAGAAGACGATAAGCGGGATGAAGATGGCTTGTATTATTACTCGTTTATAAATGAGGACACAAATGATTTGGTTATGCTTGCGGTAGCATTTTACAATAACACGCCCGATCATATTATCGTTACTTACATCAATACAACGAATTATTGATTTTGCTGTTCCGAGCCCCTTTGCACAGCCGTGCAAGGGGCTTTTCCTTTTTGTGCAGTAGCCGCTTTTTATTGCATTTTCAGCCGGGGTATGGTAGAGTTATAATAGGTATAAAAAATAGACAGACGGCGCGGGCCGGGAAGGGGAATGGTATGAAAGGTATAATTTTGGCAGGAGGCAGCGGCACCCGGTTGTATCCGCTGACCCAGATCACCTCCAAGCAGCTGCTGCCGGTGTATGATAAGCCTATGATCTACTATCCGCTGACCACGCTGATGTTGGCAGGGGTGCGGGATATTCTTATTATCAGCACGCCCCGGGATCTGCCCCGATTCCAGTCTCTCGGGGACGGCGCGCGGTTTGGTCTGCGGCTCAGCTACAAGGAGCAGCCCTCCCCGGACGGGCTGGCCCAGGCCTTTATCCTGGGTGCGGACTTTATTGGCGACGACTGCTGCTGTATGGTGCTGGGGGACAATATCTTTTACGGCGCCGGGCTGCGGCGGCTGCTGCAAAGCGCGGTGGAGAACGCAGAGCAAAATCATCGCGCCACCGTGTTCGGCTATCATGTAGAGGACCCGGGGCGCTTTGGCATTGTGGAGTTTGACCGGGAGAACCGGGTGGTATCGCTGGAGGAAAAGCCGGCGGTGCCCAAGAGCAATTATGCGGTCACCGGGCTGTATTTCTACGACAATCGGTGCGTGGACTACGCCGAAGGACTGACCCCATCCGCCCGGGGTGAGCTGGAAATCACCGATCTGAACCGGCTGTACTTACAGGCGGGGGATCTGGATGTAAAACTGCTGGGGCGGGGCTACGCCTGGCTGGATACCGGCACCACGGACAGCCTGTTAGAGGCCGGCAACTTTGTGCGTACAATTCAGCACCAGCAGGGGGTGGAGATCTCCTCCCCAGAGGAAGTGGCCTATATTAACGGCTGGATCACCGCTGATGATTTGGCGGCAGCGGCCAAGACCTACGGCAAATCCGCATACGGCGCCTACTTGCAGGCGGTGGTGCGGGGCGAAATACAATACTGAGGTGCGAGGATGACTGTACTTGTGACCGGCGGTGCCGGGTTTATCGGTGCCAACTTTATTTTTACCAACTGACCCACCACCCGGAGGATCGGGTGGTCTGCCTGGACAAGCTGACCTATGCAGGTAATTTGGAGACCCTGGCGGATGTGATGGAGAACCCCAACTTCCGCTTTGTGCAGGGGGATATTGCCGATGCGCAGGCGGTGGAGCGCCTGTTTTTGCAGGAGAAACCGGATTATGTAGTCAACTTTGCGGCGGAGAGCCATGTGGATCGCTCCATTACCCAGCCGGATCTGTTCTTAAAGACCAATGTGCTGGGCACCGGGGTATTGCTGGACGCCTGCCGCCGTCACGGGGTCACCCGGTATCACCAGGTGTCCACCGATGAGGTGTACGGCGATCTGCCCCTGGATCGGCCGGATCTGTTCTTTACGGAAGAAACGCCCATACACACCTCCAGCCCCTATTCTGCCTCCAAGGCGGGGGCGGATCTGCTGGTGCTGGCCTACGCTCGCACCTACGGGTTGCCGGTCACGGTAAGCCGGTGCTCCAACAACTACGGCCCCTACCACTTCCCGGAGAAGTTGATTCCCTTAATGATCACCCGGGCGCTGGCAGATCAAAGCCTGCCGGTGTACGGCACCGGCGAGAATGTGCGGGACTGGCTGTATGTGGAGGATCACTGCGCCGCCATTGACCTGATTTTGCGCCGAGGCACGGCGGGAGAAGTGTATAACATCGGCGGGCATAATGAGCGCACCAACTTGCAGGTGGTGCAGGCGGTGCTGGCCGCTTTGGGCAAGCCGGAAAGTCTGATCACTTTTGTCACCGACCGGCCGGGTCACGATCGGCGTTATGCCATTGATCCTACGAAAATTCACCGAGAGCTGGGCTGGCAGCCGGAGACGGATTTTGACACCGGGCTGCGCCGCACGGTAGAGTGGTATCTGACCCACCGGGATTGGTGGGGCCACATTCTCAGCGGCGAATATCAAAATTATTTTCAGGCCATGTACAGAGAGCGGTTAGGCGAATAAATGCGAATTTTAGTAACAGGGGGCAGTGGCCAGCTGGGTACGGATGTGGCACAGGCAGCCGCGGCCAAGGGTTGGCAGGTATGGGCCCCCGATCATACGGAACTGGATATTACCCACCCGGCGCAGGTGGAGTCTGCCATCGGCGACTACCGCCCGGACTGGGTGGTGCACTGCGCGCGCCTACACGGCGGTGGATCGGGCAGAGACGGAAGAAAAAATTTGTATGGCTGTTAATGCAGCGGGCACGGCGTCAGCAGGCTGCGGGCTGCTGTACCCGTCTACGGATTATGTGTTTGACGGCAGCGGCACGGCGCCCCATCCGGTGACGGAGCGCCCGGCGCCCCTGAATGTGTACGGTCGCAGCAAGCTGCTGGGCGAGCAGGCGGCGCAGGCGGTGCCCCGCCACGCCATCTTGCGGATCAGCTGGGTGTTTGGCCTACACGGCAACAATTTTGTAAAGACCATGCTGCGCCTGGCAGAGCGCCGCACCCGCCTGTCGGTGGTGGACGACCAGATCGGCTGCCCCACCTATACGGTGGATTTGGCCCGGCTCATTTGCCAAATGGTAGAGCAAAACGCACAGGGTGTGTTCCACGCCACCGGCAGCGGTCAACCGGTGAGTTGGTACGACTTTGCCCGGCGGATTTTTGACCTTGCTGGCAAAGAGATAGAATTGGAGCCGATCTCTACCGCAGCGTACCCCACGGCGGCTCGGCGACCGCTGAACAGCCGGCTGGATTGCAGCGTCTTGGCGGCAGCGGGCCTCACCCCCTTGCCGGAGTGGCAAGACGCACTGGCGCGGTATTTACAGGCATTGGAGGAAGAAAAGGTATGATCCAAATGCAGGCACAGCAGAATGTGGGCGGCATTGCCGGGCTGGCAGTGCTCACCCCGACGGTGCACGGCGACGACCGTGGCTATTTTATGGAGACCTACAATCAGCGGGATATGGAGAGCCTGGGCTTTCATTATGATTTTGTCCAGGACAACCAGTCCGGCAGCACCTACGGCGTGCTGCGGGGGCTGCACCGCCAGCTGCGCTACCCCCAGACCAAGCTGGTGCGGGTGGTCAGCGGCACGGTATTTGATGTGGCGGTGGACTTGCGACCGGGCAGCGATACGTATTTGCGGTGGCACGGCGAGGTGCTCTCTGCGGAGAACAAAAAAAAGCAGTTTTTGATCCCTGCCGGGTTTGCCCACGGTTTTTTGGTGCTGTCGAAGCGGGCGGAATTTTGCTACAAGGTAACGGACTTTTTTCACCCGGACGATGAGGGCGGCATTCCCTGGGACGATCCCAAGATCGGCGTGGAATGGCCCATTCCCCCGGGTATGACCTTGCAGCTAAGCGAAAAAAAGACAAGCATTGGGAGTATTTGAAGTAATGGAATTTACCCACGCATTTTATGACGCTTTGCCCCCGGAGGCCGCGGCCATTCGCCAGGCGGTTTTTGTGGAGGAGCAGGGTTTTCAGGAGGAATTTGACGCCATTGACCGCCACGCCCTGCACCTGCTGCTGTTTGCAGACGGTCGGCCGGTGGGCACGCTGCGTGCCTTTACGGAGGACGGCGGCACCCGCTGGCATATTGGCCGGGTGGCGGTGATCCAGTCTGCCCGCCAGCTGCACTTAGGGCGGCGAATGATGGACTTGGCAGAGGCGGAACTGCGCCGCCGGGGCGCTGCGGGCATTGAGGTGTCTGCCCAGTGCCGGGTACAGCCTTTTTACGAAAAGTGCGGTTTTACCTCGGTGGGGGAGGTCTATCTGGACGAGTTTTGCCCCCACATTCGTATGGTTAAGGAACTGTAATAAAAAACAACGCCGCCTGGAAATTACCGGCGGCTTTTTGAGGTGAACGGTATGAAAAAGACACTTGCACCCACCCCGCCTATGGGGTGGAACAGCTGGGACTGCTACGGCGCCGGCGTAACGGAGGAAGCATTGCGGGAGAACGCCCGCTTTATGGCGGCGCACCTGCTGCCCTTTGGGTGGAACACCTTGGTGTGCGACATTCAGTGGTACGAGCCGCAGGCAAAGGGCAACGAGTATAACAATTTTGCCCCGGTTTGTATGGACGACTATGGGCGTTTGTTACCGGCGGAGAACCGCTTTCCCAGTGCAGCCGGGGGCAAGGGCTTTGGCCCCATTGCGGACTATTGCCATTCTCTGGGTCTGCGCTTTGGTATTCATATTATGCGGGGCATTCCCCGCCAGGCGGTGCACCGGGATACGCCTATTATGGGCACGGATTTTACTGCCCGGGACGCAGCCCATCACTTCTCCGTCTGCGCCTGGAACAGCGGGACAATGCCGCAGCCCAAGCGTACTATGACTCCATTTGTCGGTTGTACGCCGACTGGGGCGTGGATTTTATTAAGTGCGACGATATTTGCGTCACGGAATTTCGCAAATGGGACGATCCGTATAACGCCCGGCATGAGATTGAAATGCTCCACCGCAGCTTGCAAAATTGCGGGCGGGAGGTAGTCTTATCCCTCTCTCCCGGCCCGGCAGATATTTCCAATTTGCCCCATCTGCGCCGCCATGCCCAAATGTGGCGTATGACCGGCGATTTTTGGGACCGGTGGGACAAGCTGCACGATATGTTTGACCGGTGCAAGACCTGGGAGGGCGTGCCCGGCCCCGGCTGCTGGCCGGATTGCGATATGCTGCCGGTGGGCCGCCTGTGCAAGGATGCTCCCTACCATGGTGCGCAGAATCGTATGAGCAATTTTACCCCGGATGAGGTGCGCACCATGTTCACTTTGTGGGGCATTTTCCGCAGTCCGCTGTTTTTGGGCGGTGATCTGCCGGAGATGCCCGCCGATGTGCTGGCTATGCTGACGAATGGGGATTATCTGCAAATGCACGCTACCTCTTACGGCGCCCGGGAATTGCTGCGGCGAGAAACCAACGGCCGGGGCACCATTCAGTGGGTGGCCTGCGGCCGGGGCTGCAAGTACGCCGCCATGTTTAATACCCAGGACCGCCCGGCCCGCCAAACCCTGGACCTGACCGCCCTGCACCTGCCGGATACCCCCTGCGACCTGACGGAGATTTGGTCCGGCGAGCCGTTGGGTACCTTCAAAAACCGTTTCTCCGCCACCGTCCCCGCCCACGGCGCCCTCCTGCTACGAATAACATCATCCAAATAAATGAAAAAGCAAGGCATATTGCCTTGCTTTTTTGCTATGCAGAACTACGAAATGAGTAATAAAAATATTACGCAGTGTATGCTGATAGTGTATAGATTTTTGCTTTCAGAGTATTTACAATAGAAATGCAAATATTTTTTTGAAAGGGCATACATAGCGATTGGCTATAGTGTGTAAGAAGAATTATGAAAAAAGTTATTAGCATTTTATTGTCAGTAACGATAGTTTTTATGCTGTTCGCAGGTTGCACATCCAGTAATTCTGAAGGAGAGACCCCGAATGACGAATCGGATAATAAACTGGTAACGGAAGAATTACCGGCAGAACCCGCGCATAAAACAGAAGTGCCGGATGGGTATGTGGGAATCTATTCAGTTGACGATTTTGAATACATAAGAACCACACCCAAAGGAAATTATATTCTGATGTCGGATATAGACTTTTCCAATACAAAAGATTGGGATGGAATTAAAGTCGAAGGCAATGTAGATGGCAATAATTATTCGATAAAAAACTACAATCAAAATGAAGCACTATTTTATAAATGTAGCGGCAGTATCAAAGATTTAACGATGAGTAATTCTAGCGGCAAAAACGGCTCGCCGTTTTGTAACGAAATATATAATAGCGGAACATTCACGAATATTAAAATCAATGCCGATATTATTGTAGAATTGACGACTATGAAATATGAAGATGTAATAATGCACTCGTCTGATTATGAACCGTCTGTATGCATTGGCGGAATTGTTGACACCGCATACAGGGGATCAGATGATTATGAACCGAACATTGCCAGCTGTTCGTTTAAGGGCGATATAACGGTGAATTATAAGCAAATTCAAGAAAGGAGTCAAACAGAACAAGATGTTTCCGTAGGGGGGATTGTCGGTTATTCAAATCACTGCAATGTAAGTAATTGTATAGCGGCGGGTAATATTACATATAAAGAGCAAGGAAACAAAGCAATAATAGAAGAGAACGGATACAATACAATATTTCATCAGGTATATCTTGGTGGTATAGTCGCAGATACGACGGTATCAAAGGTTTACAACACAGCAAATAACATAGATATCAAAGCAACGACTAATTGTGCTGTTTATGCTGGAGGCATTATTGGCAATAGCGATGTAATTGGAGACGGTCCTCAAATTGCGCAATGTTGCAATTCCGGTGATATAGAACTTAAGAGTAGAGACACCGATGTATGTCAAGCCGGCGGAATATGTGCCAGAGCAGATAGCTATTTGCCAGTTATAACCGATTGTTATAACAGTGGAAGTATTGCAGCACAGGAGGTTGCCGGCATTTCGGTGAATTCAGCGGTAATCAGCAAATGCTATAACAAGGGTAAATTAAGTGGTTCAAAAGCAACAGGCTCATTGCTTGTTAACAAATCCGAATCAGTTGAATACAGTTACTATCTTGACGCAGGCTTTCCTGCGATATATGATGGTGGAAAGTACCCAACCGTAAAAGCGCTTAGTTCAGAGGCAATGCAAAATCAAGAATCCTATGAGGGATTTGATTTTGAAGATGTCTGGACAATGGGGACAGATAATTATCCGACCCTGAGTCACACGTTAACACAATAAATGATTTAAAGTTTATGTTTGTGCGAGATTACAAAAAATAGATAATAAAAAGGGAACCTCCTATGGCATTTTCTGCCATAGGAGGTTTTGCTATTTCAAAAAATGAAAAATGTGTTTGCGCACTTATATAAGTCACCGGTTCAACGAGCGATGACTATGTTCGCCGTTAATATTTCTTCAGCTGATCCTCGTCAAAGTCTGCCAAGAATTCGTCGTAGGTGCCCTTGCGATCCAGCAGGGTATTGCCGCTGACCTCGATGATCCGGTCGGCAACGGTCTGCACGAACTGATGGTCGTGGGAGGTAAAGAGAATGGTCTCCGGGTAGCGGATCAGGCCGTCATTCAAAGCGGTGATGGACTCCAAATCCAGGTGGTTGGTGGGTTCGTCCAGCACCAGCACATTGGCGCCGGAGAGCATCATCTTGCACAGCATACACCGCACACGCTCGCCGCCGGAAAGTACATTGGCTTTCTTTAACGCCTCGTCGCCGCTAAAGAGCATACGACCCAGCCAGGAGCGAATGTCCGTTTCCAGCGTTTGGGTGGTGTACTGGCGCAGCCAGTCGATCAGGGTCAGGTCCACGCCGTCAAAGTAGGCGCTGTTGTCGCTGGGGAAGTAGCTTTGGGTGGTGGTTACGCCCCACTTGAACTCGCCCTCGTCTGGCTCCATCTCGCCCATAATGATCTTAAACAGGGTGGTTTTGGCCATGGCATCTGCGCCTACAAAGGCTACCTTCTCTCTGGGATGGATCACAAAGCTAATGTCGTCCAGTACCTTGCGGTCGCCGATGGTCTTGGTCAGGTGGTCCACCCGCAGCAGGTCGTTGCCGCACTCCCGATCCGGCTTAAAGTCCACAAAGGGGAACCGGCGGGAGGACACGGGCATGTCGATCATCTCCAAAGCGTCCAGCTGCTTTTTACGGCTGGTGGCCTGCTTGCTCTTGGCCGCGTTGGCAGAGAAGCGGGCAATGAAGGCCTGAAGTTCCTTGATCTTTTGCTCGTTCTTCTTGTTCTGATCCCGAGCCTGGCGCTGGCGCATTTGGGTGTACTCGTACCAAAAGTCGTAGTTGCCTACATACATTTGAATTTTGCCAAAGTCCACATCGCAGATATGGGTGCAGACCTTATTTAAGAAGTGACGGTCATGGGACACCACGATTACCGTGTTTTCAAAATCCAGTAGGAAGTTTTCCAGCCAGCGAATGGCGGACAGATCCAGGTGGTTGGTAGGCTCGTCCAGCAGCAAAATGTCCGGATTGCCAAAGAGGGCCTGCGCCAGCAGCACCTTGACCTTTAAGTTGGCAGGCAGTTCCGCCATGGTCATATAGTGGTACTCGTCGGTGACACCCAGCTTGTTGAGCATAAACTCCGCATCGCTTTCTGCGTTCCAGCCGTCCATATCGGCAAATTCCGCTTCCAGCTCCCCGGCGCGCACGCCATCCGCCTCGCTAAAGTCCGGCTTGGCGTACAGGGCGTCCTTTTCTTCCATAATTTCAATGAGACGGGGGTTGCCCATCAGCACGGTGCGCACCACCTGGTACGCGGCTCCACCTCCAGCACCACCTGCCGATTGGGATAACGCTGCTGCAAGATGGGCAGCGCACGGGAGCCAAGTCCCATAGAGCGGCAGTCCGGCTCCACGGCAAAGTAGTTGAGCAGGGCGTAGCCGGGGGGCAAAGGTGACGATCATCAGCCCGGCAAAGGCGCCGCCGGTGCGCAGCACCAAAATCTCCGCTTGCCCCTTTTTTTGCAGGGCGAAGAAGCGAGAGAGTGGCATACGCTCCGCTGCCGGGAACGCGCTGCGATACAGTGCCCGCAGCGCCGGATATTCTTTTTTTGCAGATAGGGGAGAGTTCCATTTCAGTTACCTCCTGTTTTGTACTATTCTAACGAAAACCGGGTGCGCCGTCAAGGCATATTTCGTAGGCGTTGCTGTTGATTTTGTGCCCTTTTGGGCGTATAATAAGAGCACGAACGCAAACCGGCAGTTTTGCCGTTACCGAGAGGGGAATTCTGTATGGATATGAAGATTTCACCGTCTATGCTGGCCTGCGATTTTGCCAACATGGGCGCAGAGGCCAACAAATGCGCCGCCGGGGGCGCTCATCTGCTGCACCTGGATGTAATGGACGGGCATTTTGTGCCCAATATCTCCTTTGGCGCGCCGGTGATCGCCGGGCTGTCCAAGGTGTGTGACCTGCCCTTTGATGTGCACCTGATGATCAGCCAGCCGCTGCGGTATATTGACGATTACGCCGACGCCGGTGCAGATCTGATCACTTTCCACCTGGAGAGTGACGATGACCCGAACGCAGTGATCGACAAGATCCTTGCCCGGGGCTGCAAGCCTGCGATTGCCATTAAGCCGGGCACGCCGGCAGAGGCGGTGTGGCAGATATGATGCCAAAGCTCACTTTGCTGCGTAGCCGCTATCCCCACCTGGATCTGCAAGTGGACGGGGGCATTAACCTGGAGACGGTAAAGGCAGCGGCCAAGGCCGGGGCCAATGTGTTTGTGGCAGGGTCTGCGGTGTTTAAGAGTGCGGATCCGGCAGCCACCATTGCCGGTCTGTGCCGTGCGGCGCAGCAGGCTGCGGAATAAGGCAAGATGAAGAAAAAGCAAAAGCGATTTTACAGTAATGACAAGCGGGGTCAAAAATGGACGGAGCCGGAAGTGGGTCGCCCCATTGACTTTGCAGACAAATACATCGAACCGCGCACCCAGGCGGGTCAGGCAGAGCTGGATCGGGAGCGGCGTAAAAAAGGCCCGGCGTTTCAAAAGGCCACGCCCGGTCAGGTGGTGCGCCGGGTACTTTTGGTGCTGCTGGGGCTGGTGCTGCTGTATGCGGGCTATATTTTGATGGATGCCTGGATGGATCTGCACGCCATGCCTGCCGCCTAAACGGACACGGTGGACGGCAACACCATCAGCACTGTGGCGCTGGAGGCCAAGGCAGCCAAGGTGGACAGCCTGTCCCTGGACGGTGCGGTGATGTTGGATGCCATGATGGACGATTTGTCCTCCGGCGGCTATACCGCTGCCTGCTTTGATATTAAGCGGGCGGACGGCACCGTGGGCTACGCCTCTACCCTGGGTACTGTGGCGGCAGCCGGGGCGGTATCTTCCCCTGCCGGGGATTTGCGCTCCTCTTGTCAAAAGCTGGGCAAGAATGACCTGCTGGTGCTGGGGCACATTGTGTGCTATCCGGACAATGTGCAGACCGCTGCCAATCCGGCCTGGGCGGTGAAGAGCGGCAAAACCGCTTACACAGATCCGGCGGGCAACCGCTACCTGAACCCGGACAGCACGGAGGTTTACAACTACATTCGCTCGCTGGTGGAGGAGAGCGTTCGCGCCGGGGTAACGGTGTTTGTGCTGGAGGGCACGGAGCTGCCGCAGGCGGCGGGCACCTTTAACCACAATGGGTTTGCCGATTTGTCCAAGCGACTGACTGCCGACCTGGGGCAGGATGTAAAATTTCTGCAACCGGTGGCGGTAAACATCACCTCTACCGCTACGGCGGACCTGAAAAAAGAAGTGGCCGACAAGTGCACCCAAAACCCGAATGAAAACCAAATTTATGCCATTACCTGCCCGGAGAAAAGCCGTCGGGCAGTGAAGCAGCTGCTGGATGACCGTGGCTGCACCTGTTACCTGATCACGGAGTGACCTTATGAAGCGAAAGTTCTTATACCTGCTGCTGACCCTGTGTCTGCTGGGTCAGTGCCTGCCTGCCTTTGCGGCGCAGGCCCCGGTGCTGGAGCGCATTGCCTTTTCCGGCGCCACCATTGTGGGGCAGTTTAAGAGCGATGTGTACCAGTACCAGTTGGTGCTGGACAACGCGGCGGTGTCGCCAAAGCTGAAAAGTTACAAGGTGCAGGGGGAGGGCAACCTGTTCGTGACCTATGATACGGACAGCACCAACCATCAAACGGCGGTTGTGGTCACCCTCAGCTATGACACCGGCTCCGCCAAATATACCTTTACTTACAAGAACGCCGCAGCTTATGTGAAGAACAGCGAGAACCATCTGGACTCGATCACCTGCACCCTGGGTGAGCTGGTGCCGGAGATGAATGAAGACGATACCACTTACAAGCTGTATATTCCCGGCGACCTGACCTCGCTGATGATTACCCCGGTGACCAAGGATATTAACGCCTACTGCGCACCGGTGGAGATGACTCTGGCGCCGGAGCAGGAGATCGACCTGACCCTGCCGGTGACCGCCTCGGACGGCCAGGTGCGCACCTATACCATTAAGGTGCGCCGGGTGGACAAGACCGTGGAACAGGTGCGTGCCGAGATGGCACAGGAGGACTATACCTCCTTTGTGGAGGGCACCCGCTTTTACCAGCAGCCCGCCTTCCGGATGGCGGTGACCGCCGGCGTGGGCGGTCTGGCAGTGTTGATCGTTCTTTTGGCATTCCACGCCCGCAAGACTGCCCGGGTCACAGACGAGGACGAGCCGTCCTTTTATAGATCGGAGCAATAATCCGCTTATATCCGGGATGTAAAGAATAAAAATAAGTGCAGAAAGGAGCGCGCCTATGGAATTAGAAGAGCTGAAAGCAGAAATTGAGGATCTTCATACCAAACGGCAGTTCTCTGCCATTAAAACCATTTTGAACCAGTTGAATCCGGCAGATATTGCCCAGCTTTTAGAGGAGTTCAGCAACGAAGAACGGCTGCTGTTCTTTCGTCTGCTGGGCAAGGAAGAAGCGGCAGACACCTTTGTAGAGCTGGAGCCGGACAACCAGGAGGCACTGATTCACGCTTTCTCCGATAACGAGTTGCGAGAGGTGCTGGACGAGCTGTACCTGGACGATACGGTGGATATGATTGAGGAAATGCCCGCGACCGTCGTGAAGCGCATTTTGCGCAACACGGATGTGGAAACCCGCGCTTCCATCAACACCCTGCTGCGCTACCCGGAGGACAGCGCCGGTTCTATCATGACTCCGGAGTTTGTGGACTTAAAGCGGGATATGACCGTGGAGGACGCTTTTAAGCGCATTCGCCGCACCGGTGTGGACAAAGAGACCATTTATACCTGCTATGTAACGGACGCCTCCCGCCATTTGCTGGGCGTGACCACCGTGAAGGAACTGCTGCTCCACGATCAGGACGACCGGATTGAGGCGTTTATGGAGACCAATGTGATCTATGTGAACACCCTGAGCGACCAGGAGGAGGCAGCTGCCCAGCTGAGCAAATACGACTTTCTGGCGTTGCCGGTGGTGGACCTGGAAGAGCGACTGGTGGGTATCATCACCGTAGACGACGCTATGGATGTTATCCAAGAGGAGAACACCGAGGATATTCAAAAGATGAACGCCATCGTGCCCACGGAGCGGACTTATCTGAAGACCGGCGTGCTGGCTACTTGGAAGTCCCGGATCCCTTGGTTGCTGCTTTTGATGGTCAGCGCCACCTTTACCGGCTCCATCATCACCAGCTTTGAGGACAAGCTGGCCAGTATGATTATTTTGACCTCCTTTATCCCTATGCTGATGGACACCGGCGGCAATTCCGGTGGTCAGGCCAGCGTTACCGTGATTCGCGCCCTGTCTCTTAACGAGATCGATATGCGGGATATTTTCAAGGTGATATGGAAAGAGCTGCGAGTGGGTCTGCTTTGCGGCACCAGCCTGGCGGTCATTAATTTTGTCAAGGTACTGTTGGTGGATCGACTGATGCTGGGTATGACCGGTGTGACCTTGAAGGTGGATCTGGTGATCAGCCTGACCCTGATTGTTGAGGTCACTTTGGCCAAAATGATCGGCTGTTCTCTGCCCATTATCGCCAAACGGTTGAAACTGGATCCATTGTGGACGCGATTTCCCTGTTGATCTACTTTGGCTTTGCCACCGCCGTGCTGCATATTTAACAGCGTAAATGGGTATAAAATAACCCCCGGGCACACAAGTCGCCGCTTGTGTGCCCGGGGGTTATTGTGTTTTTGGGGTGCTTATTTACTCGTAGGGGCGGATATTATCCGCCCGCGGGCGGCAAATTGCCGCCCCTACGGGTTCCTTTTTGGTACAATTGTAGGGTGCGTTATACTCTCATCACTCCCCGAAAATCAGACCCATGGCCTTGTGCCACTCAGTGGGGAGCAGGCAATAATCCGCACCGGTAATGTCCGTGTGCCGGTTTACCCACACCAGTTCATCGATCTCCTCCGCCTGGTAGCGCAGAGCGGTCAGGGGAACAGCGGGATGCAGCAGATACACCCGGCAGTGCTCGTTACTGACAAAGCGGCCGTGACCAAAGTCTGCATCCACCTCTAACTTTTGGGTAAACAGGTAGCGCAGGTCATCGGCACCGGCGGCCAGGTTCAGTTCTTCTTGCAGTTCTCGCCGGGCGGCGGTCAGGTAGTCCTCGCTGGCGTCCACATGGCCGGTGCAGGCCAGATCCAGCTTGCCGGGAAAAGACTCTTTGTCCCACTTTCGTCGTTGAAGCAGTACCCGGTCACCCTGTATCACAAAGATATGCACGCTGGGGTGCCAGTCCCCGTCCCGGTGGACGGCGTTTCGCTCTTTGGTGCTCCCCAGGGGTTCCCCGGTGGGGGACAGCAGGTCAAAATACTCGGCCATATCAGTTTTGTTTCCTTACAATGCCGTACTCGCCTACATCGGGACGGAAGTATTTGCACCCGGCGGAGGTGTCACTCTCCAGCATGCGGGCGTACTCGTCCTCGTCCAGCATCAGGTCGCAGAAGCCCTCTTCGGCGTCCTCGCCCTCGCCGTCGCACACAAAGTACCAGCAGTTCTCACACAGTCTGTCCATATCAGTTCAGGGGCGACTGGTCCGGGCCGCCAACGGTCACTGTGTCTTTGTTCAGCCGCATAATGGGGATCATCAGCCCGGGCACGCCGCAGTGGCCGGCCATTTGGCTGACGATCTGGCGCAGGAAGGGATAGATCTGGTCAAAAGACTGGGTGTGAATGTCCGCCTTGTCATCCCCTTCATCGTAGGTGAACTCCGCCACCATGTCAATCTGCACCTCAAAGGGGTTCATATTTCCGTCGGTAATGCGAAAGGACAGGATCCCCACGCACTTGTGCACATCGTCCATGTAGTTTACATTGTATTTTACCTGGTTTTGCAGCTGCAATTCGGTGCCGTTTGCTACGGTATTTTCCATGTGCAGCTTGTTCACCTTGTAGCCTTGTATTTGTACCATATTTTTACTCCTTTATTTTACCAGCCGCACATGGCGCAGCTTTAGGTCGTCCTCTGCCGGGTCGGCGGCATGGCCGGTTAGGCGTATCAGCTCCAGATTGTCCACATAGGCGGCGTCTACCGCACAGCTGTAATCCGGGCACAGGTTGCCCCAGTCGGTCTTGGTTTTTTCAATGGTAATGTCCTTGGCGTGGCGTAGGAAGAAGGCGGCGTTTTGGTACTTTTCCACCCCGTAGTCCAAGCAGGGGCGCAGGTCATACAGCCCGCAGGGCCACTTGCTGGTTTTGGTCAGGGTAATGCGGCAGTTCTCAAAGCGCACATCTTCAATGGGGTTCTCCGCTGTGCCGTGAAGGAGCACACCGTTCTCGCCCTTGGCGGTAATGTTAAAGAAGCGAATGTTCTTGACCTTACCGCAGCGGGTATTCTGGTCCCGGTCAAAGGCGGTGATGGTGATGGGCTCAGCCGTGCCCCACCAGTCCGGGCAAAAGCGCCGGGTCTCTATGATAATATTGGAATAGCTTACATTTTCTACCGAGCCGCCGTCTCGAATTTGAATGGACAGCCCACGGTTGCTGCGGGAGATCACGCAGTTTTGTACCAGCACATTGCGAAAATCGCCCACTCCCTCGGTGCCGATCTTAATGGCAGCGGAGGTAGATACCAGGGTGCAGCCGTCAATGATGATATTTTCGCAGGGGCCGTACTCGGCGTTGCCCTTGCTGGCCTTAAGGCAAATGCAGTCGTCGGCGCACTCCACATGGCAGCCCAAAATGCGCACATTGGAGCAGTGGTCCGGGTCAATGCCGTCGCTGTTGGCCACATCCAGATCATTGAGAATACGAATACGGTCAATAAGCACATCGTCGCACCCGGCCGGGTGCAGGGTCCAGAACGGTGCGTCCACAATGGTAATGTCCTTAAAGGTGATATGGTTGGACTTCTCCACATAGATCACCGTAGGGCGGGGGTAGAAGTTGCCGGTCACATAGTATTGGTCCTTGCGCTGCACAAAGGCGTGGCCGTTGGCGTCAATGGTGCCCTCCCCGCTGATGGTGCAGCCGTCTGCCTCATAGCCGTAGAGAAAGACAAAGCTGGGCTTGCCGGTGACCGGGTTGCCGATCAACGCCGTTTTGGGGTCGTTGATGAGTTTGTTGGGGCGGATATAGCCGTCAATATTGCCGGTGGCTTTCAGCCGAGCGCCTTTTTGAATATGCAGGTCCACATTGGATCGCAGGCGAATGGAGTCGCTGTAAAACACATAGCCGCTTTGCAGCACCACCCGGCCGCCGCCGTTTTTGGCGCAGTCGTCAATGGCGTGCTGAATGGCAAAGGCGTCGTTGGTGGCGCCGTCGCCGACGGCACCGTACTGGAGAACATTGTATTCCTTCAACTTTTTTGCTCCTTATAACAGAATATCTATTTTATCTAATATAGCATATTTTATACGCCATTTCAACTCATTGACAAAAGACGGTAAGTATGGTATAGTTACAACGCAAACTGCCGTCACATTCCTCAGTCCAACGGAATGGAGGACGGTTCTTTTTTATGCCTGTCGGCAAGTGAGATAAATGAGGTGTAAAAACAGATGAAGTATGATGTAGTCATCGTAGGCGCCGGCCCTGCCGGGATCTTTACCGCCATTGAGATGCTGCGCCATGGCAGCAAAAAGAAGATCTTGATTATTGAGAAAGGCAAGGCCATTGAGAACCGTGCCTGCCCTAAGACCAAAACCAAGAAGTGCATGAACTGCCAGCCCTACTGCCACATTACCACCGGCTTTTCCGGTGCGGGCGCCTTCTCGGACGGCAAGCTGTCCTTGAGCTATGAGGTAGGCGGCGATTTGCCCTCTCTGATCGGTGCGGACCTGGCGCAGGATACCATTGATTATACGGACAAGATCTACCTGGAGTTCGGTGCAGATACCCACATCGAGGGTCTGGAGAATACGGATGAGGTGAAGGCCATTCGCAAGCGGGCCATTCAGGCCGGGCTGAAGCTGGTGGATTGCCCCATTCGCCACCTGGGCACGGAAAAGGCAAGAGAGATCTACTACGCCATGGAGCAGTATTTGCTGGAGAATGGGGTGGAGATCATCTTTGGCGTGGAGTGCAACAATATTATCCTCTCCGGCACCAAGTGCGAGGGTGATCCTGACGGAAAACGGCACCCAGCGAGAGATCCGGGCGGATCATACCATTGTGGCCACCGGCCGTCGCGGCGCCGAGTGGCTGGAGAAGATCTGTGCCGAGCACAACATTGCCCACCAGCCGGGCACCGTAGACATCGGTGTGCGCGTGGAGTGCCGCAATGAGGTGATGGAAAAGGTCAACGAGGCCCTGTACGAAAGCAAGCTCATTGGCTATCCAAAGCCCTTTAAGAACAAGGTGCGCACTTTCTGCCAGAACCCGGGTGGCTTTGTGGCCCAGGAGAATTACGACAACGACCTGGCGGTGGTCAACGGCCATTCCTATAAGGAATTGAAGTCGGACAATACCAACTTGGCGATCCTGTGCTCTCACAATTTCAGCTATCCCTTTAACCAGCCCATTGCCTATGCGCAAAAGGTGGGCGAGCTGACCAATATGCTGGCAGCGGGTCACATTTTGGTGCAGCGCTTTGGTGATATTCTGGACGGCAAGCGTACCTGGGAAAAGGAGCTGGCCCAGTCCAATGTGCGCCCCACTTTGCCGGACGCTGTGGCCGGCGACATTACCGCCGCCATGCCTTACCGGGCCATGACCAATATTATCAACTTTATCCAGGCTATGGACCATGTGGTGCCGGGCTTTGCCTCTTATGAAACGCTGCTGTATTCCCCGGAATTGAAGTTCTATTCCAACCGGATTAAGATGGACACGGACTTTAACACCAGCGTAGAGGGCCTGCACTGCCTGGGCGACTCCAGCGGCTGGACCCGCGGGTTGATGATGGCCTCTGTGATGGGCGTCATTATGGGCCGCAAACTGCTGTAAACGAAAAGAATTCCCTGCAAAAAACAAACCTTTTTGCAGGGTTTCGTTGCTTTTCTTTATGGAATTTAGTATAATACATTTGTATGGCCCCTGCGGGGGCACTTTGGAGTGAAAGAGGTACACTACTATGATTAGAGCGATCGTTGGCGCCAACTGGGGCGACGAGGGTAAAGGCAAGATCACGGATATGTTTGCTGCCAAGAGCGATATTGTGATTCGCTTTCAGGGCGGCGCAAATGCGGGACACACCATCATTAACGAGCATGGGCGCTTTGCATTCCACCTGATGCCTTCCGGCGTGTGCTACGACCACACCACCTGCATCATCGGCAACGGCGTGGCGCTGGATATTAACAAGTTTATCACGGAGCTGGAGGATGTAAAGGCTGCCGGGCTGAACCCGCACCTGTTGGTCAGCGAGCGCTGCCAGATTCTCATGCCCTATCACATTTTGCTGGATACTTATGAGGAGGAGCGCCTGGGCAAGAACGCCTTTGGCTCCACCAAGAGCGGCATTGCCCCGTTCTTTAGCGACAAGTTCTCCAAGATCGGTATTCAGGTGAACGAGCTGTTTGACGAGGAAGAGCTGCGTGCCAAGCTGGAAAATATCTGCACCTTAAAGAACTTAGTGCTGGAGCATGTGTATCACAAACCGCTGTTGCGTGTGGACGATCTGTTTGCCACCTGCATGGAGTATAGAGACAAGATCGCTCCCTATGTGTGCGACACCCACGCCTACCTGCAAAAGGCGGTGCAAGAGGGTAAAAATATTTTGCTGGAGGGCCAGCTGGGCACTTTGAAGGACCCGGATTTCGGCATTTATCCCATGGTTACCTCCTCCTCCACTTTGGCCGGTTACGGTGCCGTCGGCGCCGGGCTGCCGCCTCACAAGATCGAGGATATTGTGGTGGTCACCAAGGCCTATTCCTCCGCCGTTGGCGCCGGGGAATTTGTGTCTGAGATCTTGATGAGGACAAGGCCCAGGAACTGCGGGTCCACGGCGGCGACAAGGGCGAGTTCGGCGCTACCACCGGCAGACCTCGCCGCGTGGGCTGGTTTGACTGTGTGGCTACCCGCTACGGCGTAGAGTGCCAGGGCGCCACCCAGGTGGTGATGACTGCGCTGGACTGCCTGTCTTATTTGGAAGAGATTCCTGTTTGCGTGGGCTATGAGGTCGACGGCAAGGTCATTAAGGACTTCCCGGTCACCCATATCCTCAAGGACTGCAAGCCGGTGCTGAAGAACTTAAAGGGTTGGCACTGCAACATTCGCGGGATCCAGAATTTTGAGGACCTGCCCCAGGAGGCCAAGGACTATGTGGCCTTCATCGAGCAGGAGATCGGCCATAAGATTACCATGGTATCTAATGGCCCGGAGCGTGAGGCAATCCTGCCCAGAGCATAATATATTGCATGAACACAGCAAACCGGCACCCTTGTGTAAAGGGTGCCGGTTCTTTGTTTTGTCTCCTTTGTACACCGTAGGTGCTGTCACAAAGTGACTGAGGGATTACACGGCGGGCGGATTCGATTCGCCCCTACCGGTTTTTCCGTATTACAAACAAAAAGGCACCGCATTGCAAAATGCGGTGCTTTCTGTATGCCATATTATAACAAATTGGGATTTTGCCGGTGGGCGGTGCGTCCCAGCAGGTAATCGGCGGACACATCGTAATACTCGCACAGGGTCAGCAAGTGGCGCAGAGGCAGGGCATTGGCGCCACGCTCATAGCGGGCGTACATGGTCTGGGAGGTGCCCAGCACCTCTGCCAATTCGGCCTGACTTTTATGCGCCTCAGTACGCAGCTGGCGTAGCAGCTTTGGATAACGCAGGCTCATTTGTTCTGTGCCTTGCTGAGAAAGGCTTGCAACGCCGGGCTTTTGGGATGATTGAACAGATCTTCCGGGGTGCCGCTTTCGGCAATCACGCCGTCTGCCATAAAGAGCACCTGGTCCGCCACATGGCGGGCAAATTCCATCTCATGGGTCACCACGATCATGGTGCTGTTGCCGGTTTTTAGGCTGCGGATTACATTCAGCACCTCGCCGGTCAGCTCCGGATCCAGGGCGGAAGTGGGCTCGTCAAAGCACAGAATATCCGGCGACATGGCCAGCGCCCGGGCAATGGCAACCCGCTGCTGCTGCCCGCCGCTAAGCTGGCAGGGATAGGCGTCGGCTTTGTCTGCCAGACCCACCCGCTCCAGCAGGCTCTTGGCGTTCTGCTCCAGTGCCTGTTCTTGCGCCTGCTTAAAGGCTTTGGCATTTTGACCAGCTTTTTTGGCGGCTTTCACCTGCTCGTGCAGCGCCAACTTTGGTGCCAGGGTCAGGTTGTCCATCACCTTGTACTGGGGAAACAGGTTGAACTGCTGGAATACCAGGCCAAAGTGCAGGCGGTTTTTGCGAATCTCTTTATCGGACAGGGTGGCGGCGTCGTTTGCGTCCAGCAGCGTTTGTCCGTCCACGGCGATGGAGCCGCCGCTGGGGGTCTCCAAAAAGTTCAGGCACCGCAGCAAGGTGGTCTTGCCGCTACCGGAAGAGCCGATGATCACCAGCACATCGCCCTTTTCCAGCGAAAAGTCAATGCCTTTGAGCACCTCGGTATTGCCAAAGCGCTTTTGCAAATTCTTAACTTCTAAAAATGCCATACCATCACCCCTTGTAGTAGTCCAGCTCTCCAGCCGGTTAAAGAGCACCGTGAGAATGCCGCAGAAGATCAGGTAGAATACGCCGGTGTAGAACAGCGGCCACAGCAGGCCGTCCAGCTTCATAAACTTTTCGCCTGCCCAAATAATCTCGTAAACGGAGATGACGCGGGCCAGGGAAGTGTCCTTCACCAGAGTGATAATTTCGTTGCTCATAGGCGGAATGATCCGCTTGACCACCTGCATAAAGACAACTTTACGGAAGATCTGGTTGCGGGTCATGCCCAACACCTGACCGGCCTCGTACTGACCTTTGGGAATGGCCTCGATGCCGCCGCGAAAGATCTCAGAAAAATAGCAGGCGTAGTTGATGATAAACGCCACGGATACCGCCACAAAGCGGTCAAACACCGTCCACCCGGCCAGCCAGGTGATAAAAGCGTTTGGATTTTCTAAATTTTGCGCCCAGTTGCCTACCAGTCCCGGGCCGTAATAAACAATAATCATCTGGAGCACCAGGGAGCAGTTGCTGTGTAACTTGCCAGAACATGATATTTCCTCTCGTGTATGTTGTAATTTATTTGTTGTCTGCGTCCTTGATGAGTACGATCTGGTACTTCTTGGCCAGCTTGTCCAGGGTGCCGTCCTTCATCAAACCGGCCATCAGCTCATTGGTCTTGGCGGCCATGTCGGAGCCTTTGCGGAAAGCAATGCCGTACTCCTCAGCCTCCAGCTTGATGCTGTAAGTCAGGTTCTTGTTGCCGGTGCCCTCGCCGGTCATGGCGTTGGCCATGGTCAGATCAATGATGCAGGCGTCTGCAGAGCCGGAGGTCACCTCGGTCAGAGCCATTGCCTGGCTGTCGGATACCACGGTGTTGGTGAGACCGGCGGCCTGGGCAGCCTTTTCACCGGCGGAACCGCCCTCTATGGCAATGGACTTCAAGTTCTTCAAATCATCGGTGGTCTTGTATTTGCCCACTTCGGACTGCTTCATTACGACCACCTGCGCGTTCTCTGCATAGGCGTTGGTAATGCTGGCGGCCTTTTTGCCCTCGTCGGTAATGGTCATACCATTCCACAGGCAGTCCACTGCACCGGAGGACAGCTCGTTATACTTGTTGTTCCAGTTAATCTCTACGAACTGAACCTTCACGCCCAGCTTCTCGCCCAGCGCCTGGGCAAACTCGGTGTCAAAGCCGGTCCACTCGCCGTTCTTGTCCTTGTAGTTCATGGGCTCGTACTCGGTGATGCCCACTTTCAGCACACCGGCAGCCTGGATCTTGGCCAGATCGGACTGGGCGGTGGTGTCTTCCTTTTTGTTGTTCTCTTTGTTGCCGGAGCAGGCGGCGAAGCCGGCCACAATGCCGCACACCAGTACCAGGCTCAGCACCAGAGAAAGCACTTTTTCATCTTGCGCATACGATTTTCTCCTTATAACCTCTAATGATTTTGCAAAGGACGCAATTTTGCGTAGTAGCAAGGTAGCGATTTACCACGCTAAATTCCTTTGCCGATGTGCGCATTATACCACGATTTATGACAAATGTAAATAGGAAATCCGAACAGAGTGTGAAATTTCTGCCGTTTTTGTTGCCAAAGTCCCGTCGGGGTGGTAAAATAGACCGCAAAGGAGATGTTCGTATGAACTGGAATTTTCACCTGCCGGTGGAGCTGGTTTTCGGCAGCGGCACCCGGCATGAAATCAAGTCGTATATAGAGAAGATCGGCGGCACGCGTGGCGTGCTGGTGTGCGGCAAGAGCTTCTTGCGAAATGGCACCGCAGATGCCTTTTTGCAGGCGGCGGACGGCGCTTTAGTGTCCGTATTCAGCGATATTCGTCCCAATCCCACTACGGAGAATGTGAACGCCTGCGCGGCAGAAATGCGGCGGGTTGAGGCGGATTTTGCGGTAGCGCTGGGCGGCGGCTCGCCCATGGACTGTTGCAAGGCGGCCTGCGCCATTGCCCGGGGGACGGACAATATTGAACCGTACCATAACGGCGACAAGCCGGTGACGGCAGAGGAGGCCATTCCCATGATCGCCTTTGCTACCACCGCCGGTACAGCCTCTGAGGTGACCAATATCAGCGTGCTGACCAATGTGGAAGCCGGGGTGAAAAAGCCCATGAACCACCCGGCCATGTACCCCAAGATTGCTGTGGTAGACCCGGAGTTGACCTTAACGGTGCCGCCCCAGGTGACCGCCTCCACCGGACTGGATGTGCTGTGCCACGCGGTGGAGAGTTACTGGAGCGTGAACCACCAGCCGGTATGTGCTGCCTGCTCCGTGCATGCGGCGCGACTGGTGTTTGACTGGCTGGAAAAGGCCTACCGGGACGGCAACGACCTGGAGGCACGGGAGAAGATGGCGGAGGCGTCTATTGTGGCCGGCGTGGCCTTTAGTCACCCCCGCACCACCGGCTCCACGCCTGCTCCTTCCCGCTGACCAATTTGTACGGTATGCCCCACGGCGAAGCCTGCGCCTTTACCCTGGACTACTTTATCCGCTTTAACGCGGAGCACGCAGACGGGGACGGCCGGATTACCGCCCTTGCCCGGGACTGCGGGTTTGACAGCCCGGCAGCCATGGCGGACGCGGTGCACGGTATGAAAAACAGAATGGGCATGCGCACCAATTTGTGCGAGCTGGGGGTAGAGAGCGATGCGGAGATCCGCGCCCTGGCCCACCAGAGTATGTCCATGCTGATGACCTTAAACCCGGTGCCTTTGACAGAAGAGGATATTTACCAAATGTTCTGCGCCTTAAAGTAACAGGCATTGACAAACGGCGACGAAACTCTATAATAAAAGGACAGACACAGAAAGGAATTTTAGCGTTATGGTTTATGGCGTTGTATTGGCCGGCGGCGTCGGCTCCCGAATGGGCGGGGACAAGCCCAAGCAGTATTTAACGGTAAGACCCTCACCGAGGAGGAGAAGGAAATTCTCACGGACGCTGCCAAAATTTTCGTTATCAAGGGTGAGCCGGTGGCGCTGGTGCAGGGCGAGACCTACAATATGAAGATCACTTATCCTTACGATCTGCGGGTGGCAAAATCCCTGTTGGAGGACGAGACCCATGATTAACACCGTCTACCGTTTGGTGGCGCCCCGCCGGTTTGAGATCGCCTTTGAGGACATTGACCTGTTTGGCGACAATGCCATTGTGCGCCCCACCAATCTTTCCATCTGCAACGCAGATATGCGTTATTATCTGGGCACCCGGGACGCCAAGGTGCTGGCCGAGAAGCTGCCCATGGCGCTGATCCACGAGGGCGTGGGCGTCGTTATGCGAGACCCCAGCGGCAAATTCGCTCCCGGCGATCGGGTGGTGATGGTGCCCAATTGTCCCACGGAGACCGATGAGTATATCGGCGAGAATTATTTGCGCTCCTCCAAGTTCTGCGGCTCGTCTATGGACGGCTTTTTGCAGGAGTATGTGGAGATTTCGCCTCGGCGGCTGGTGAAGCTGCCCCGGGACATCAATATGAATGTGGCGGCGTTTACGGAAATCGTGTCCGTAGCGGTGCACGCTATTTCTCGGTTTGACAAGATCGCCCATGCCCGGCGGGATGCCATCGGCGTTTGGGGCGACGGCAATTTGGCATATATTGTCTCCCTGTTTTGAAAAAGACTTTTCCGGACAGCAAGGTGTATGTGTTTGGCCTGAATGACGATAAGCTGGCGGACTTTACCTTTGCCGACGGGGCGTATAAAACCACGGAGGTGCCGGAGGGCTTTACCATGGACCACGCCTTTGAGTGTGTAGGCGGCAACGGCTCTCCCATTGCCATTGAGCAGATCATCGGGCTGATCAAGCCGGAGGCCACCCTTTCCATTTTGGGCGTCAGCGAGTACCCGGTGCCCATCAATACCCGCATGATTTTGGAAAAGGGGCTGCGTGTGTTCGGCTCCTCCCGCAGCGGCGTGGCGGATTTTGAAAAGACGGTGCAGATGTACCAGCAGTACCCGGAGATCATTGATTACTTGGGCAACCTGATCAGCTCCGTCAATGTGGTGCGCACCACCACGGACATTAAGCAGGCGTTTGAGAAGGACACGCAAAAGGCCTTTGGCAAAACCATTATGGTTTGGCAGGAATAAAAAATTTAGGCGGCGCATTATTTGCGCCGCCTTTTTTGTTATTTACTTTTAATACCGGCGGGTCAGCCGCGCGCCGGTGAGCATTAGGTGCACCAGCAAAATGACGATTAAGAGCGCCAGCGCCAGCACCGTCAGGAACGGTACGGACACGAACACCAGCCCGTGCAGATAGGTGCCCAGGTTCTCCGGGCACACCAGCGGGCCGTTCGCTTTGATCCGGTCCCACTTTTTGGTGATTCCCCGCACAGCGATGATAAAGAACAGCACAAAGCCGATCACAATGGCAATCTTGGCTCGTGTCGCAATGCTACTTGCTGTGGCGCTGTCACCGGCGGTTTTGGCCCCCAGAGCTGCGCCGGAGATCATGGACAGGGGAACCACAGAGCCCAGGCAGATCAGGAGCGACAGGTAGCTCAGCGCCGCATACACCCGGTGGATTACCGGTAGCGCCCGGTTCCAGCGCTGCACCTTGGTTTCTTCCAAGGTGGGTACTTCGGCTTTTTCCATTTTGTTCACCCGGTGCAGGTATGCCAAATTGACGATGTTATAGACCACCGTTACCAGTAGCACGGCGGCAATACTGATCAGGGACGCCAGCAGCAGTCCGCCGCCAATGCGGCAAAACCGGTCAAAGTCGTAGGCTTTGCCCAGAAGGGCGGCCATGGCCTTGTCGATCTTAAAATTTTGGATCACGGAGCCGATCACGCCGTAGGCAAATTGGTACAGGCTGTAGCCGTTTGGCGCAGTCGCGTCCACCCACTGGCTGCCGGTGCGCAGGGTGTGCTGCAAGGCCAAAAGGCCGTAGGTGCCTGCTCCGGCCAGTGCGGCGGAGAAGATGAGATTTTGCGTCATGGCGCTGCCTTTGTTGATATAAATTGGCTGTTCCTGACTGCGTGGGACAACTGTTTGCTCGCTTGCCATAGGGAGGATTCTCCTTTGTCTTTTTCTTGCGGATATTTTAGCATTTTTGCCGGGTATCGTCAAGCTGCGGCTTTCGTATAGATAGATGGGTATAAAAAGGACTTTGGCCGCTTGGTCAAAGTCCTTTGCTTTTGTATATTGCTTTCGATTATCGATTTTAAGCCTCAGCGGCTGCCGATTCGCTTTCAAAAATGGTCTCCCAGTGGGTGTAGTATTCCAACTGCTTGACCAGCTTGCGGGCCTGAATGTAATTGTAGGCTTTCTTATGGAAGCGATCCAGCTCCTTGGACGCCTCCCGCATGGCCTGTGCCTTGGCTTTGGCGGCGGCTTTGGTGCTCTCGTCCATGGCCTTGGCGGTGTTATACCGATCCATGGTGGGCTCGCTGATCCCGTACAGCTCCTCCACCGTGTGGCTTAGCAGTGCCTTTGCCTTTTCCACCCGGCGCTGCATGGCCGGATCGTCAAAGCGGTTCTTCTCATCCTTGATGATCTGCAAGCCCTTGATCATGCGCTGGATCTGCCGTTTCTTTTTGCCGGTGGCAGCGGGCAGCTGTGCTTCCAGCTCTTCCAGTTGGGTCAGGGCGCCGGTGTAGATCTGCTTGGCCTCCTCCAGCTGACCGGCGGATAGGGGCGCCGGTGGCGTAGTCCTCCAAGGCGGCGCGGATCTTCAGCACCCCAATGTGGCCCTCGTGATCCTCCTCAGTGAGCGTGTACATGGTGATAAAGGGGATCAGCGACAGTACATAGCCCACGATGGCCAGCAGAATCATGCCCTTGGAGATGGGCTCACGGAAGCCGGCTTTGTACAGATCGTCGTAATTGTTGGTCAGGCCATAGGTGTTTTGCATCAGCACGGTGTTGGTCAGGTAGGTGATGCCCATGCCGATAAAGGTGCCGATAAAGGTGACAAACTGCGCCATCAGCCCCTCCAGCCGCTCACCGGTTTTGTACTGCTGGTAGTCCAGCACATCGGCGTTCATGGCGCCGTCGGTGATCAGCGTAAAGGTGGTAAAGAACCCTCGCAGCCAGGTAAAGGCAAACAGCACCCAGATCTGCTTGATAAAGAGGAACATACCGATCATGCTCACCGTGGTGCCCAGGATATAGATGATAAAGAGGTTGCGCTTGCCCACCTTGCGGATGAGAAGCGGCGCCAGCAGCATAGCCGGGGTGGCTGCCGCACCCAGAATGGTGGTCAGGGTGCCGTTGAGCACGCCCTGCTGCTGGGTGCTTAGCCCCAGCACATCTTTAATGCCGTAGTAGAAGTACCAGGTGGTCACGCTGCCTATGCCCCCTTGCAGCAGAATCAGCCAGCCGGTAATGGAGCGGGCCCACTGGTATTTGTTTTGGATCCCGGCGCCGATCCCTTTAAAGAACGGCACCTTGGGTGTGTAGTCCTTGGCAACGATAATGCGCTCCTTGGTGCCGGTGTAGCTGAACAGACCGATCAGCGCACCGCCAATGCCAAAGATGGGCATAATGATCCGGTAGGCGTTAATGTGCTCCAGTCCGCCGGTAAAGCCCGCCAAAATGGGCACTAAGAATCCCAGAATAGTGGGCGCCAAGGAGTAGATAAAGGTGGAAATGGTGATTACATCGGCCCGCTCGGTGGAGTTGGGGCTCATCACCTGTACCAGGGTGGTGTAGGCCTGGTCGTAGAATGGGTAGCACAGCTGCAACAGCTCGTAGGTAATAAACAGCGCCCACAGCTTTTGGTTGTAGCTCATACTCTCAAAGGGCAGGAAGCAAAGCCGGTAAGCAAAATACCGCTGGGTATGCCGGTATAGAGCAGATAGGGCCGGAACTTGCCCTTGCTGGAGCGGGTGTTGTCAATAATCATGCCCCGGAGCGGCACCAAGAAGATGCCGATGACGGTGGCGATCATAGTCAGCTTGACCAAATCGCCGTTCTTCAGCCCCAGAGCGGAGCCGGCCAGCAGACTGGTGGCAGACAGCCCAATGTACCAGGCGGTGTAGATCACGAACTTTACGCCGATACCGCCCACGCTGTACGCGGCGATCTCCTTGTACGGTACATAGCGCCCCTCCGGCGGCGTGGTCCAGTGGGTTTTGACCGAGGACACCAAGTCTTTGACCTTGGCGCCCAGCTTCTTTTCTTTCATAATATCCCCCTTCAATGCCGGTAACGCTTTATGCGAATTACACAGATTTATTACAGTATACCATAGTATTTTGGGCAAAGCAACCAATGTTTTGTCGCGACTTTTGTGTATGTTGAATTATTAAGAAGTGGTAAAGTTCCTTGACAAACGGAAGCGACTGCCATACAATGAAAATGTAAATCAAAGAAAGTATTTTGCAGTGACTCGTATACACAATAAATTTACGAAATGAGAATTGTCAACTGTTTTGTGGTTGAAATAGGCAAAGAGAGGAGGCGAGTACCGTTTATTCTCATTTTGTAAGAATAAATCTGTAAAAATAAAAAGGAGTAGTATTATGTCAAAGAAAAAAGTTAGTATCGATTTTGCTTTCAGCTGTTCTGTGCTTTGGTATGCTGGGCGGAACATTTGTTGCCAGTGCAGAAAGTGTGTCTGTTCACTTGACCAAAACCCAAGCCGTAAATTCTTCCTCCAATGTGTACGGTACATTTAAATATTATTGGGGAACAAATAGCAAGTCCTCGCAACACAGTGTGTACTATATTGCCCGCTACAAAAATGGTGCCTTTTGGCACACTGGGGGAAAGTATTTAATCGCACCCGGACATGGGAGAGATGAAAAATGCATATATGACCAAAAACTGGATTATAAAACCGATTGGTTTTTGAAGTTGAATCCAGAGGGCAAAAATACAAAGGGTTGTGACGCCTGGGGCTACATGAGAAACGCATAATGGACGCGCAAGGTCGGCGCGTAAGCGCCGACCTTGTTTATAAGGTGGAATCAAAATGAGTACATTTAAGCTTATGTCCCGGTTGTGGAGCCGGAACAAGTTTTATAAAAATTTAATCCTGGCCGTTATCGCGCTGTACAGCGGTTTTCTGCTATACGCTACGATTGCTTCTATCCGTCAAGAAGCGCCGGCCGATACTTTAAGCTATGCATTTAGCACCTTGTTTCCCCAGTATCTGATGGTGATCTTTTTTCTTTTCTTCTCTTATGAGTGCTTTGTGAAGATCAATCGATATAAAGAGACTTTTTCCACTTGCAAGCAGGGGATCGGCAGGGCCTACCGTGCCCAGCTGCTGCTGCTTTTCAGCCTGATCGGTGTTTTAACCATGGTGGCGTGCTTGCTTATCGTGGGTTATGCCTGCGTGGCGCACCAGGTTGCCTTGCTGCCCCATGTGCTGTCTCGGGTGATCTGTTATCAGGTGCTGTGTCCGGCGGCAGCGGTGTTGATCGGTCTGTTGCTGTCCGGTGTTCGGCAGCGGTATATTGTGTATCCGCTGATGGTGATTTTTGGCTTATCGGAGACCGAGTGGCTCCAAACCACCACCACGCATGTGATGGAGACGACCGGGAAGAATTATGCCAAGCTGATGCAAATTTTCTCCTTGATCCCCAATTCTATGCAGTATGAGCCGAATGACCAAATCGGGATCCCCTGGGATTTGAACAAAATCGCCCAACTGCTGTTTTTCATCGCCCTCTCCGCTACGGTGGTGTGCCTTATTTGTGCCCGCACCAAGGCCAAACGGTGGTGGATCGGCGGGTTGGGGCTGCTGCTGTCAGCTGTGCTGTTGACCGGGTATTTTATACCGGTATCTGTTCCGGTAATGGATTTGAGCGCTGCCAGCGAAACGGCAGACACGACATACTATGATATGATTCATAAGGATTGCCAAAAGGACGAGGCCGCCGATTTCCGGGTAAAAAATATCAGCTGGACTTTTCCGTGGGGCTGAATTTGACCGGCAGCGCCAAGGTGTATGTGGACCGATCGGAGCTGAAAAGCTATCGCTTTACCCTGTACCATGGGTACAAGGTGAAGCAGGTAACGGACCAAACCGGCGCGGCGCTGGACTTCCGCCGGGAATATGACTATGTAACGGTGACCCGGGGCGGGGCGGATGTGGAGTACCTGTGCCTGGAATATACCGGAAAATCACCTAAGTATTACAGCAGTTATGCCGGGGTCTGCCTGCCCGCCAACTTTGCCTATTATCCCATTCCCGGGTATCGAGAGCTGTTTAAGGACAGTTTTTATGGCTTTATTGATTGTTCGCTGCCCTATGATACCGCCTTTGATGTGCGTTGCAGTGGGCGAAAGCAGATGTCAACTTGGCTGCCCGGGGAATAATCACTTTGCCGGTAACGCCCGTTCCATTACCCTGCTCAGCGGGTATTACGATACCTTAAAGCTCAACGATACCTTGGTGGTCTATCCTAAGTATGCGGACGGAGAAATCCGGGCAAGGATCAAAAAAATATGGGCACCTTTACCAAGGAGCACCGGGATATTCATACCATTTTCATCATGGACGCGGACAATTTGACCCCGTATGAGCACTTGCGGTCCTATGACGGCTATGTGGTGACGAATTCTATGATTGATATGGAACAGTCGTACTTTGAGTCCCAAATCGACATCAGCAAGTTGCACTTCTACAAGATGTTTGTTTATTACTATAATGAAAAAGTGGACCGGGAGGAACTGGAACAACTAAAGCAGAGCGAGGACCCGGAGGAATACCCCATGGTGCAGATCATTCTAAAGCTGTCTGCCTCCAAAAACCGGGAGGCTGCCGCCGCAGAGACGGAGCAGTATTTGACCAACAGCAAAGACACCCGGGCGCCCATGACCTTTTTGCAGGAGTTAGGAGAGAAATATGCTAAAGCTTGACGGTGTACATAAAGAATTCAAATCCGCCTTGGTGGCGGAGCAGATCAGCGTAGACCTGGGGCCGTGCACCTACGGCCTGCTGGGTCGCAACGGCAGCGGCAAAACCACCCTGCTGCGCTGCATTACCCGGGTGGAAAAGGTAAACGGCGGGCGCATTGTTTACACGGACGGGGACGGCCGGGAGGTGAAGGATTATTTGGACCATATCGGCTACCTGCCCCAAAACTTTGATGTGTTCCCGGAGCTGACCGCCTATGAGGTGCTGCAATTCTTTGCCAACTTAAAGGGCTACAAGATCACGGAGGCGGAGATCACCCATTTGCTGGAGATCCTGAACCTGTCGCCCCAGCGGGATATGACGGTCAAGACCCTGTCCGGCGGTATGAAGCGGCGGCTGGGCATTGCCCAGGCGCTGATCGGCGACCCGGATGTGCTGTTGCTGGACGAACCCACGGCGGGACTGGACCCGGAGGAACGGCTAAACTTTAAGAATGTGATCCGCCGGATCAAGGGGGATCGGTGCGTGGTGCTGTCCACCCATATCATCACGGATATTGAGTCCCTGTGTGACCGCATTTTGGTGCTGTGCGACGGCCGGATCACCGCCTTTGACTCCTGCGGTGCGCTGGCAGATGTGGCCCGGGGCAAGGTGTATGCAGTGGAGAATACTGCCGATCTTGCCACGCCGTTCCACTCCATGGGGCCGGTGACGGTGGACGGCAAAGCGTATGAAAAGATCATCAGCAAGGCGCCCCTGGACGCGCCGACGCTGGAGCCTACGGTAGAGGACGGATATATATGCTTTATCGAAAAATTAAGCTGAGCACCTTTGGCCTGTACTTAAAGGCGGTCAGCAAGCTGTGGCTGGTGCCGCTGTTGACCGTCAATGTGCTGGTGCCGGTGATCTCCGCCGTGCTGTATAAGAATGGCGGCGCGGGGGCAGAGTCGGATATTGTTACGGTGATGTACTTTCTGCTGCCCATCAGCACCGTATGGACCAGCATTTTTGTGTCGGAATTTTTCTTCTCCGATCGCACAAAGGGATGTGCTGTTCTTTTACGGCCGCAAAAAGCGCTTTGCCGTGTCGCAGCTGTTCTTTCTGCTGCCCCTGGTCAATGTGGCGGCGGTGACGCTGCTGCACTTTCGCTGCCTGAGCTACTCGGTGAGTATGGCTGTTAATCTGCTGTGCATCGGCGTGCTGTTTTACGGCATTGCCATGCTGATCCTGCGGCTGTCTGGCTCCGCCACCATGGCAGTTTTGGCGCTGCTGTTGTATGAGCTGCTCAACGAGTTTGCTATGTCGGACGCCTTTGTGTTTTACAAGGTGTACGGCTCGCTGACGGTGGAAATCTTTTGCGTGCGCTATGTGCCGCTGCTGGTGATCGCCCTGGTGTGTATCCTTTGGCCTTTACCACGGGCGCGCCGCCGATTAAAGTCAAAATCAAAAAGAACCGCAGTGCCTGTGCATTGCGGTTTTTTCTGTCTTGACAAAGTGTTGAAATACTGTTATCATCTATACATAGAATATCTATGTAATAACGGAAAGGAGACGGCTATGAAGATCAGCAAGGAACTGTCCACCGGCACGCTGCCTATGCTGGTGCTCTCTGTACTGGGGAGCGAGGACTTGTACGGTTACCGGATCATCAAGATCCTGGAGGCCCGCAGCGACAATGCCTTTTCGCTGAAAGAGGGCACTTTGTATCCCATTTTGCACGCGCTGGAGCAGGAGGGCTGCCTGGAGAGCTATTGGGACGCGTCCACCGGACGCAAGAAAAAATACTACCACATTACAAAGAAAGGGCGCAAGCTGCTGGAGAGCAAAAGGCGGAGTTCACCGCTTTCTCCGACACGGTACAGAAAGTATTGTCATTTGCATAAAGGGTAACGGAAAAAGAAAATGAAGAGAGAAGATTATGTCAAAAAAGGCCACGGCACGGATCTTTGACGACCGCCAAAAGCGGGCAGTCTCCGCAGAGCTGGAGGATCACATTGCCCACCGTACGGCGGCACTGGAGGAGATCGGCTATGACCCGGAACGGGCAGAGGCGCAGGGCGTAGAGGCCATGGGCGACCCGGCAGAGATCTGCGACCAGCTGGGCGCGCTGCACAATCGGTTTTATACCCCGGTGTGGGACATTGTGTTGCTGCTGCTGTGGGGCGGACTGCTGGCCGGGGCGTATTTTGCCCTGCGGCAGTATGTGTTCGGCGATGTGGGGCTGACGGCTCTGCTAAACGCCGGGGCCTGCTTGGTGCCCGGCTGCGCCTGCCTGTACGGGGTGTGGTGCCTGCACCGAAACCACCCGGTAACGGCGGTGCTGTATGCCCTTGGGCTGGGCGGCAGCGGGGTGTATCTGTATTTTTTTTGCTGCAAAAGCTCAGCGCCACCATGGGCGGTCGGGCTTGTATGCCAACGATCGGGCAGTGGCCGGTGGGATCGCCGGTCTGCTGGCGCCCGGCGTGCTGCTGCTCTTGGCGGCAGTGATTTATATGCTGAAAAAGGCGGCACTGGCCAACAGCCGGCTGGACAATTGCCTGGCCCATGTCTTTGGCCGGGTGGGCGCAGTGCTGGGCGTTCTGTGCCTGGCGGCCACCATCGCCCTTGGTGTCAAGGCACCGGCGGATGTGCGCGCCTTTGCCGGGGAGTACAAGGCGGTGTATGCCCATTTGCTCCAGGTGACCCAGGACGCCAAGGATATGGACGCCCTGTGCGCGGAGATTGAGGACAGCCCTTACGCCTTTGAGATTGAACGCACCGACGACGGGGAGCTGCTGTGTGCAACCTATCAGCACAATTATGTGTTGGCCCAGGTGGAGCCGCAGGAAATTCAAAGTCGGGCAGAGCTGGAGGCGGAGTACCAAAAGGAGATCGCCAAGTTCCAAGACTCGTTGGAGAAACTGGGCAGCGACCCGGAGATGGCCGAGGAGATTAGCCGCACCTATGCCCAATCCACCCGGGAGCAAGCGTACCGCTCCCAGGTCAGGATCTGGACAAGCGCAGCGCCCGCTTTTTAACGGTAGATACGGCCGGGCGGCAGGCACTGTTTGACCGCAAGATGGCCGGCGAAAAGGACCGGGTGGTGCTGGAGCGGCTGTCCGGCGTGGTACCGTATAAATGGAAGGTGGAATACACCTTGCAGCGGCTGGGCAACTGTCGCTATGACTGGACTTACCTGGTGGGCAGCGACAAGTACAGATGCGAGGCGGCGTTCTCTGCCAAGCGGCAGGATACCGCTACCGCTGCGGCTATGGAACAACTGGACCGGGTAGCAGCCACGGTGGAGAAGAACCCCAAGTTGCGTCGTGCCGACCTGGCCCGCAAGATTGGGGCCAAATTGCAGGCGCCCCAGGTGTCCGAGGACCGGTATACAGCCCAATACGATAGTCTGGGCAGCCGCTTTGACCAGCTGAAGGAATGGGCGCACCAGCGGTATGAGATGACAGTGACGCTGTACGATAAGGATGGCTGTCTGCTGAGCAGTCGGTTCCTGGTTAGCGGCGACTTTAGCGGCACCCACGGCAATTTGCGGCGGCCGCTGTTGGACCGGGGCTATTATGATCGGCAGGGCAATTTCTATCCCCAGCCGCATTTTGTTCCTGCCTACACCCGGGACGGCAAGGCGTACCTGTATTATTATTGAAGTCGCCGGATGGAGACGCCACCAAGAATGTGCAGTATCTGTACGCTATGGGCGATCCGGCCGCCCGGTTAGAGCCGACCGGTGCCTATATTGACAGCGACGGCTATTTGGTTACCGGGGTGCAAGCGAAAAAGAAACAAAAGGATGGCAGCGTGATCGGCAGTGACGGCAAAACTTATTGCCCATATCTGCGCACCGGCTGGACTGCCCAGGGTAAGCCCCGCATGGCGCACCAGCCGTCGGAGCTGGAAGAAATGCTCCAGGACCTGGACACCGCCCAGAATACAGAGTAAAACACGGATAAAAGGAAAAAGAACCGCAGTGCGTGTGCATTGCGGTTCTTGCTTTTTGGGGCTTGCAATTTGGGGTGGTGTATGGTAAAATACGCCATACAACGGAATATGGGTATGATTGGAAACGCACCTTCCTTTGGAGGATAACGAACAACACCAAAGCGGCTGGACAGCCGTACGCCGGTGATGGTATATGCCATGGTGTGCTACAACATTGCCCTGGATCGGGGCGCCTTGAGCAACTTTGTCTTTCGTGCCGCTTTGTCAGAGTTGCCGCTGATGTGCCTGATCGCCTTTGTGCTGGAGTTTTTCCTGATTGGGCGGGTGGCACAAAAGCTGGCATTTCGACTGGTGCGCCCGGAGCGGGACGCGCCGGTGTTGATCACCACCACCATCTCTGCCGTGATCGTGTGCCTGATGTGCCCGCTTATGAGCCTGGCGGCCTCTTTACTGTTTCATTTCAGCAGCTGGCGCGAGGCCTTTGCCCGTTGGGTGCAGATCTGGTTTTGCAATTTTCCCATGGCGCTGCTGTACCAGCTGTTTTTTTGCCGGACCGCTGGTGCGCTTCATTTTCCGCCTACTGTTCAAAAAGCAGTTGGCGCGGCAGAACCAAAAGGCAGAATAAAAAGAACCGCAGTGCGTGTGCATTGCGGTTCTTTTGTTTTTACGGTTTATTTTTTTTGCCTTGGCGGCGGGCTTTTTGTTTCCTTTGGCGCAGCACGATCATAAAGATCATGCCTACAATGCCGCCCACGACGTTCATCATCATATCCGTCATAGTATCGACCAAGCCAATATAGCCATACTCGCCGTGGTACTTGGCCAGGTCAAACATGGCGGTTTCCGGCCCGGCTTTTGCCAGTTGCAGGTTGGTGCCGTGGAGGGTGTCCATCAGGAATTCGTAAAACTCCCACCCGGCGGCGATGGTCACGGCGAACATCAGACCGAATATTGCGGCCAGAGTCACGGCGCAGGGGCCTTTTTTGCGCTGAATGATCCGGGCAAAGTCAAAGCCAAAGGCGGCGCACACGAAGCCGGACAGCAGGTGCATAAAATCGTCAAAATGCGCCAGCTTGTCAAACAGCTCCAGGTAGGAGCCAAACACAATGCCGATAAAAATAATGATATTCAGCAGGGTTTGGGACAGGGGCGGCACTTCTTCAATAAAAGAGCCGTTGCCGAAGATCTGAAACAGATCCCACAAATGGGTGAAAATAAAGCAAAATATGCTCTCAAAACCCATCACCGTATCGCCGTGGATAAAGGAATATCCGGCGCAGATGAGCATAGCCAAGCGCACCAGCAGCCAAAAAAGGCCAGTTGCACCTTGGGAATCTTGGAGATCGGGTCTTTTTTGATTTGATAGGCCATAATCGTCGTCCTTTTTTGTAATATCGCTCTTTATCATACCATAGATGCGCCAAAAGTCAAACCCGGGTTTATAAATTAAGTATAAAAATCTTGGGGCCTGTTGTTGAGCCGGGGCGAGGGGTCTGCTATAATAGATGAACAGTAAGATGAAAAAGGAGCATTTTCATGATCGAATATACCACCAAGTATGATGTGCGCAAGACCATGTATCAGAAGTTCGCGGAATCTGTGGCCAAGCGCGGCGATAAACCCTGTTTTTACTATTATAACAACACCCTGACCTGGAACCAGGTGGCGGATCTGGTAGACGCCTGCGCCGCCGGTATGCTGGCAAACGGTGTGCAGGGCGACCGGGTGATCATCTGCGCCCCCAATATGCCCCAGTGCATTGCCGCCATTTATGCGGTGAATAAGATCGGCGCCGTGGCCTCCATGCTGCACCCGCTGTCTGTGGCCAGCGAGGCCAAGTATGCGGTAGATCTGGTCGATGCCAAGTTCGCTTTTTGCTTTGATGTGTCAGAGAAGGCCTTTGCCGGTATGAACCTGACTTTGGTGAAGTGCAAAACCGCTTCTTACTTCCCCAAGACCCCTTATGGCTGGATTGCTAACGCCATGTATAAGAAGAAGATCAAGGGCAAGACTGCACCGGCTGTGGGGGTGACCCGCTTCTATGAGTGGTCGGACTTCTTAAAGCAGGGCCGGGCGTATATTGCCAAGAACGGCAACCCGGAACCGGCCACCGATCCCCAGGCCACCGCTGCCATTATGATGACCGGCGGCACGACCGGCAATCCCAAGGGCGTAATGCTCTCCAGCGAGGCCATCAACAACCTGTCCTATGAGCTGGTGGATGTGGTGGAGGACACCATTAAGATCGACCTGGACCCGGACCACGATGCCATGCTGACTGCGCTGCCGGTGTTCCACGGCTTTGGCTTTGCCCTGTGCATGCATGTGTCCATGTGTGGGGTATGCCCCAGTCTCTGTGGCCCCAGTTTGATGCTAAAATGTGCTCAGATGCCATTCGCAAGTACCATATCAATTATGTTTTCGGCGTGCCGGACTTCTTTGAGAAGGTGTACAAGGCCGGCTACCTGAAGGGCGTAGATATGAGCACCATGAAGCTCATCGGCTCCGGCGGCGATGTGGTACCTTACTCCTTAACGGAGAAGATGGACCGCCTGCTTCACGAGAACGGCTCCAAGTTCCACTTTGTGTCCGGCTACGGCCTGACCGAGTGCGTCACTGTGTGCAGCTTTACGGACCCTCGCCGCGAGGCGCCCCAGGGCTGTATCGGCGTGCCTACCTACAATATTGAAGTGATGACCGTAAAGCCCGGCACCACAGAGGAGGTAAAGGGCGAGGACGGCGAGCTGTGCGTTTACGGCCCCACCTTAATGCAGGGCTATTACCACGACCCGGAGGAGACCGCAAAAGTGCTGGTGGAGCACCCGGACGGCAAGGTTTGGCTGCACACCGGCGATATGTGCTTCATTGACGAAAAGGGCGATATTTACTACCGCCAGCGGCTGAAGCGGGTGTATAAGATCAGCGGCTACCTGGTGTATCCCTCCTTTATTGAGGAGAGCTACCGGGCCATGGCCGAGATCTATGACTGCTGCGTCATCGGCACCGGCGAGGAGGGCAAGACCCAGCTGAAGATGTTTGTGGTGCGCAACAAGAATTATGCCCACGACGATGAGGCCGCCCTGACAGAGAAGATCCACGAGTTCGGTGTGCAGAACCTGTCCAAATGGTCCGTGCCCCGGGAGATTGAGTACATTGACGCTCTGCCCCGTACCAAGATCGGCAAGGTAGACTTCAAAGTGCTGAAATAAAATCAAATAGATAAAAAGGACACCCGAGTGGGTGTCCTTTTTTGGTGCCTTGCGGCTTATTTGCTGAGTTTGACGGTGGTGGTCACCTTGGTGTCGTCAAAGGACAGGAGTTGGCCCACTTCTACGGTTAAATCCGTTTTGGAGTCGGACAGTTTGTAGGCTTTAGTCACATCCTTGGTCACGCCGGGCTTGATCTTAACATCCAGCAGGTCGGTTTCATCGTTGGAGAGAACGGTAGTCTCCAGCTGAATACCGTCCTGGTACACCTCGTCTGTGCAGGCTACATCAAAGCTGATGGCATCCTTGCTGTTGTTGGTAAAGCTGTACACGACCTTCACCGCGTCATTGCCTAGGTAGTCCTTGCACAGGGTGGCCTTTTTTGACCTTTACCGTGTAGTCGCCAATGTTGTTGCCGTTGCTGTCTGCCTTGGCGGCCACGGCGGTGGTGGTCTCTGTGGGGGTGGTGGCACCGTTGTCACTGCTGTCGCTGCCACCGCCAATGGCGCTTGCCAGTATAATGACAAGGATAACGATGATCACCCAGAACCACCATTTTTTATACACCGGCTTTTTCGGCTTGCCCTGCTGCGGCGGATAGGGTTGCTGCGGGGGACAGGGCTGATAGTTGTTCTGCCCGGCGGGGTTGGTGTATTGGGGTTGCGGGGGTTGATTTTGGGGTTGATTTGGGTTGTATTGCTCCATTATGAGTCCTCCTTCTTTTACTTAGTACCTTCATAGTAACACATAAGTGTGCAAAATGTCAACATAAGTATTCAAAGTCGGAAAAAATTTCGCATACACTACTGGTAAAGGAGTGTATGCTATGTTTCATCCCACATTGGACCCGCAGCTGGTGGGCGAGGTGATCGCTGCCCGGCGTAAGAAGAAGGGCGTATCTCAGGAGGTGCTCAGCGGTCTGGCGGATATTGGGCGCACCCACCTGTCTGCCATTGAGCGGGGCGAGCGCAAGCCCACCTTGGAGACTCTCTACCGCATTGCCTGCGCGCTGGATGTGCCTATGAGTGCGCTGGTGCTGGATATGGAGGCGGAGATGGTCCGCCGCCAAGGGTAAATCGGCAAAACAAAAGCGCACACCGGTCGGCGTGCGCTTTCGCTGTGCCCTATGGCACGGAGGTATATGAGAAAGGGGAGGATGAATGCAAAGTGGAAGGCGGAAAACAGAAAACAATGAGATATTGTTAAGGGTTTGGTGGGAAAAGAAAAAAATGAAAAAGAAAAGAAGGGGCGTTTCCCGCCTTTCGAGTATTAGTATAACGGCAAAAAGTGAGCGGAATATAGAAATAAAATGAAGAATTTGCGAATTCGGTTAACACTTTTCGGATAAAATGTGACCATTTTGTTTCTTTTGCAAGAAATTGTCAAAACCGGTCGAAAGGGCGTAAATGTCCGATAAATCCGCCCAATTGGTTGGTTACACGGCGGATTGCGCGGTTATTGTCCCGTGAAATGTAAACAAAATGTAAACAAACGCAAAACAGTATTTCCTTTTCGATAGTATAATGTTATTCTGTACTTGCTCGGAGCGATCCGGGTTTCGGCGGAAGACGGTGTATCCGGAGGCTAGGTACTCTTCTCTTTCTTTTTTCATTTCTTTTTAATTTTTTCTTTGATTTTTCACTTACTTAGGCCGTTTTTAAAAAAGACTCCAATCCTCCGAATTTTTGAATGCAAAACCACAGGCAGTTACCTGTGGCTTTTCTTTTTTCGGATAGCAGTATAAAGGAACAGGCGCACCCGTCGGGTGCGCCTGTTTTTGTTTTACCGGATTGCCTCTCTTGCAAAGGGTGACTCCCCGCAGTGCGGGGAGATGTCGCGCAGCGACAGAGGGGACGGGCACCGGTTCGGTGGGGGACCACCGTAGGTGGTGGAGGGATTAAACGGTTAATCTTTTTTCTCCTGTTTCTTCTCCAGCTTGGTCTTTACCACTTGCAGTAGGACAATCAGCGCCAGACCGATCAAGAAGAAGACAATGCTGAAATTGTCTTTATTGAGGATCGCATTGGCTTTATCCACTGTTACCGGACCGCTGACAATGGCGTACAGAGAGCCAATGAGCATGCCTAAAATCAGCATCACCATTTGACCACGATACTTTTCCAAACTCTTTTGGATCCCCTTAACGGATACCAGCGCACCGCAGATAACGCCCACGCCAAAGACGATGATCATGGGCAGCACCCCAAAGTGCAGATGCAACAACTCTTTGACCCCACTGATCACCGGCAGATACACGCCGAAGATCAGCAGCACAGTGGAGCCGGAAATGCCGGGCAGGAACATTGCGGTAATGGCAACCGCGCCGGCCAGGAACAAATACAGCGCCGTGGGTACGGAGAAGTGCGTCAGATCCACATCCACCACCTGCACCTTAGAATTCATATAAGTCAGCGCCGCCACAATGGCAATGCCAAGAATAACAAAGGGCGTGTATTGCCACTTCTTTTGGATACAGGCGTACTCTTCCTTTGCAATGATAAAGATAGAGGGGAAAATGAAGCCCAGGAACAGGGACGACACGGCATAAATATTGGTCTCAAGAATTTGGTAAGAACCAATACCGCCAAAATCATACCCAAAGCCCAGCCCAGCAGCAGTTTAATGAGATAGATCAGACCTTCTTTTTTCTCTTCCTTCTTGCCATAGAATACCTGGTTGATAGAGCCGATGAACTTGTCATAAAATCCCAGAATCAGCGCAATGGTGCCACCGGACACGCCGGGCACGCTATCCGCCAGCGCCATACAAAAGCCGTTGATCATTGTTCGGATCATAAATTGTCCTCCTGATTTGTAATATCCTCAATACTATATCACATTTTGGCGGCATTGTATGCACTTTTTTGCAAAATTTAACCGGGAATTAACAAAGAAACAAAAGAACGGACCGACAAAGGATCGGTCCGTTGTGTATGCAGTGCATATTTTTATTCTTGCGTTTGGGCAGCGGCACGGGCGGCAGCTTCTTTTTCTGCTCGCCGCTGGGCGCGCTTCTTCTTGGCCTTGTAGCCCAGCAATTTATCCACCCACTCTTGCGGGTGGTGCAGGTGCCCAAGGTTACGGTCTTGGCACCGTAAATGCCGTGAAAGTCTGAGCCGCCGGTCATCAGCAAGTCATGCGCCTTGCAAATTTCTGTCAACCGGTGCACATCGTCCTCCGTTGCAGAGGGGTGCCACACCTCAATGCCGTCCAGTCCCAGGTCAATGTATTTTTCAATCTCGTCAAAGTTGTCATAGAACGCCGGATGCGCCAGTACGGCAATACCGCCTGCACCGTGCACTTCCTCCAGCACTTCCTCAATGGAGGGGTACTTGGTGGGAGCCAGCACGTTGGTCTCGCTCTCCCGGCTGAACAGCGCATGGAACAGATCGCCGAAGATCTCATTGGTGTAACCGGCGTCCATCAAGGCGTGCATAATATGCTGCTTGTATAGGTTGGTGGAGCCGGAAGCGTGAGAAATAATAAAATCTGAGGTAATGGGGAAGCGCCCGGCCACCTTGAGCATCATAATCTGCCCGGCCCGTTTGCGGGCGATGGAGGTGCGCTTGCACAGCCCTTCCAGCCGATCCGGTGCATCTGCCAGATAGCAGAGAATGTGCACCTTTTTGCCGGCCTCATTATCAATGGCACTGATTTCCACGCCGGGGATCACATTCACCCCATAGCGTTTGCCGATCACTTTGCCGCGTACGGTACCTGCAAGGCAGTCATGGTCAGTAATGGCGATGGTGTCAATGCCGCTTTTTTGGGCAATGACGATTAGATCCTCGATCCCCACAGAACCGTCGCTGAGTTTTGTATGACAATGTAAATCTGCGGCCATAACCATACTCCTTCCAAAGGATAACCGTGAAAATTAGACAAAATTTGTCCTGTTCGTATATTTTACCATTCTAAAGCCGGTGTTGCAAGAGTTTTCTTGTATATTCTACCAAAAAACAGCGGCCTTTTTTTGTCACTTTTGCTCAAAATCATTCAACGCCCGGTACAATCGGCTTACAGGCAAGCCAACCACATTGAAGTAATCGCCCTGAATCTCTTGCACCAGTAGGCTGCCATAGCCCTGTATACCGTAGGCGCCGGCCTTGTCCATGCATTCGCCGGTGGCAATGTAGGCGTCGATCTCCGCCGCCGTCAACTCAAAGAAGCGCACCCGGGTCTCGCAGGAGAAAGTCAGATGCCGTTCTCCCTGTACCAGGCTCACGCCGGTAAACACGCTGTGCCACCGCCCGCTTAGGTGAGCGAGCATTTGCCGTGCCTCTGCTTCATCGGCAGGCTTGCCCAGAATCATACCGTCTACGGCAACCACTGTGTCGGCACCGATAACAATCTGCGCGCCATTGTTGAGAGGCAGCGCCTTGCGCAGGGACAGCTGCTCCACGGCCGCTGCCGGAGCGATACCGGCGGGTAGGCTCTCGTCCACATCTGTACCCTGTACGGTAAAAATCCCGGGTAATATGCGCCAGCAGTTCACGCCGCCGGGGCGAATTGGAAGCTAAGATGATCATAACGCACCTCGCTGATACAGTCCTCGAGTATAGGAAAATCGGGTTTTTGCCCGGCAGCGAACAGATCCAGCACCTGCTGTACCTGCTGCTGACTTTCAACAGAAAAATAAAAATGTGCATAGGCGGTGCGCATTTCTCGCATACGGTCGCCCATATAAAGCGGTACGCCGTTGAGCAGTTGGGTGCAGCCGTAGGAATTGCACACCACGGGGAAGGTGCAGCCCTTTGCGGTCGGTCAGCCGGCCTTGCTTTTTGGCAGGCGGCGCAGCCGATGTGTGCTTGCACCGGACAGTTGCGGGTGAGCATTAAGGGCAGATGACCGTACACCAGTGCGCCCACATCGTTGCCGTTTGCCGCCAGGCGGTTTACATCCTCTTGTCGCAGCTCAAAGCTGGCCAGTGGGTGGGGCAGCAGATGCGCGGTGCGGCTGTTAAACACATTCAGTCCAAAGTCGCCGTAAGGCTCCAATCCCGCCGCCCGGGCGATCTGTACCGCGCCCAGGTCCGGGCACAGGGCGTTTTTTACGCCTGCCGCTTTCAGTATTGCCAATTCCTGGCAGATTTTATTCTCTATGCCAAAGACGCCCCGGGGCAGTTCCACGCCGGCGTTGTGTGCCAGCAGGGTGTTTGCCGGTGTGCCTAAGGGCAGAAAGATCCGCCGAAAGGAGTGGTTCTCCGGAATTTGCGCCGCGTTTGCAAAGCGGGCGGTGTAGTAGGGCTTGCCTGCCGTGCCGCCGGCGGGCAGAGGCGGTAAAGACCGCCGCTCCACCGGTGCAGGCGGTGCGGCTTCCAAACGGTCTGCAATCTCGCCGCAGGGCATTCACGGCCGCTGCCGGTAAAAACAGGCCGTCGTCTATCTCTATGTCTATCTTTTTTACATAATAAGGGGTGCCGCCCCATTTGCCCAGCCGTTGCGCCAGGCTTTCCGCCGTTAGGGGCAGCGTTGCGGGCAGGCTGGGGCACATCGCCGTCGGCCGTTACCGTGCGACCGTCTTCTAAAGTGGCACGCAGGGTCACCGGTTCCCCGGCGCGGCAGGTGGCTTGCAGGTTCAATCCCAGCAGGGGCTGCTCTTTTTCATAAGTGTGCGCTAAATCTCGCAGCACATCCTTGGCTGCCGTTACATCCGCCTTGCTGCGCACGCCGAACATGGCGCTGCCTCGCTGACCGGTAAAATAGCCGTCGGTAAACCCGCTGCGGGAGAATACGCTTTGCAGCTGCGCCTCGTCCGCCGGGTCCAGAACACCGGCAATAGCGTGCTTTACCGCCGTTACGGCGGCAGCCACATATTCCGGCCGTTTCATACGGCCCTCAATTTTTAAGGACAGCACACCCAGATCACCGATTTTTTTCAAGTGGCGCACCAGGCTTAGATCCTTCAAGCTCAAATCGCAGCTGCCGCTGGCGTCTGCGGAGAAGGGCAGGCGGCAAGGTTGGGCGCAAAGGCCCCGGTTGCCGCTGCGGGCACCCAGTACAGAGGATAAATAGCACTGCCCGCTGACGCACATACAAAGCGCGCCGTGCACAAACAGTTCCAGCTCCATTTGGGTGCTGCGGCGAATCTCCTCGATCTCGGCGGCAGTCATCTCTCTGGGGATGACCGCTCGGCGAAAGCCCATTTTCTCCAGCGCTTGAAACCCGGCAGGCGTGGTAACGCTGCACTGGGTGGAGGCGTGCAGATGCACACCCGGGTACACAGCTGCCAGCGCGGCAGCCAGTCCCAGATCTTGCACGATAAAAGCGTCTACCCCGGCGTCCAGCGCGTTACCGGCAGCCGCAACGGCACCGGGCAGCTCGCTGTCGCTGACCAGGGTATTTAGAGTCATATAAACTTTTACGCCGCGGGTGTGGCAATACTGTACGGCCGCTTGCAGCTCCTGGGGCGAAAAATTGCCGGCGCCCCGCCGGGCGTTAAAGGTCTGCCCTCCCAGGTAGACCGCATGGGCGCCACAGCGAACACCGGCAATTAACGACTCCATGCTGCCTGCCGGAGCCAAAATCTCAAATTGCATATTTACTTATTCTCTGCAATGCGCTCACGCAGGGAGCTGATCTCCCGGTTGAGCCGCTCAATCTCACGGCGCGCCACATCCACTTCCATCCGGGCGCGGGCGCTGTCTTCCAAATAATCCTTGATCTGGGCACGCAGATTGTCGGAGGAAGCGGTGGATTTTTTGCAGGTGTCTGCCTTGTCCAGCGCAGTGAGCACCGCCGCTTGGGTCACGGAAAGACTGGGGTTCTCATTGATAATGCTGCGCATTTCCTTGTCCAGTTCCTCGGCCAACTCCTCCACATACTCCGGTGCGTCATCGGTGAGCACCGTGTAGGCGGAACCGCCGATCTTTAAGTGTACTCTGTTTTTTGCCATTGCCATCACCATTGCCCTTTCGGCTCTATCTAAAGTTACAGTCGCGGCGCCGCAGCCCCGCAAGGGAACTACGCACCTATCGACAAAATATCCTACTTTTAGTATAGCAAGGAAAGAAAGGCTTGTCAATCCAAATTCCCGCCCGCCGGGCGGAAAATCCTTACAGGTTTCAAAGTGTAACGATTTATTCACAAAAAGCCGTAAAATCGTTCAAAAATGATCTCTATACTGTAAATCGTAAGGCGAGAGCCTTATGGGAAAACTTTTTCCATCTTTTTCTATCATATATCCTCTATAACGGAAAGGGCCGCAGTGTTATGCTGCGGCTCTTTTCGTTTTTTATCGTGTTGTGTATCGTAAGCTGCGGGCTTATTTCTTTTGTCTCCCGGTCTTTGTCTTTGCTTTGGGCGCGGGGTCCTTCATGTCCGGCAACGCACCGCCGGCCACCGCCCAAAAGTACAGGCTGGCCACGCTGCAATAGGGACTGAGCCTGCGACGGTACTTCTCAAACAATTTGCGGTCGATTTTGCGATGATGGTATACCATGCGCATGCCACGATGAATCGCCAGATCGCCGTAGCTAAGTATGTTGGGTCGCTGCATACAAAACAGCAGAATCATTTCCGCTGTCCACACCCCAATGCCGTTTAAGGACGAAAGCGCTTTTATAGCCTCATCGTCCGGCATGGACCAAACGGCCTCTATATCAAAGCTGCCGTCCAGCACCTTTTGGGCAAAATCGGTGATGTACTCCGCCTTTTTGCCGGATATGCCCAGCGCCTGTAATCCCTCCACGCCGGCGCCCAGCACCGTCTTCGCATGCACGGTGCCCAGTGCGTCGCACATACGCTGCCAAATGGTGGCCTGGGCCTTGGTGGAGATTTGCTGGCCGATGATGTGGTGCACCACTGCGGAGAACAGGTCCGTGTCCACTGTGCGGCGCACCGGTCCTATGCGGTCGATCACCTCTGCCAGGCGCTTGTCCTTTTGCCGCAGAAAATCAAGTTCTTTTTCGCCGTAAGTAAAATACATGGTTTTTCTCCGATTACGTTTGATTTTTTTTTCTGTGCTTGTATAAGTTCTTTCTTTTTTGCATCGCATCTTTTCCAATTTTTTACTTTTCCTTGCCTTGAACTGATTTTTAGCAAGATATACTGAGGGCAGAAAGGAAGTGACTCTATGCTCTGTTCTTTATGGACCCGGGGGTGTTCTGTGTTGCTGATCGGCGCTTTTTTATTGGGAAATGGGCTGCCTTGGCAGCGCGCGGCAGATGATCCGTATGCTTTTGTGCCGGAGCCGGAGAACACGGTACAGATTGCCTGCGTGGGCAACAGCGATTTGTATTCCGGCTTTGTGCCGCCTGTACTGTGGGGAAATCAAGGGTATAGCGCCACTGTGTACGCCTCTGCCCGTCAGTCGCTGACCAAATCTTACGCCCTGCTGGAGCGTGTGTTTGCCACCCAGTCTCCGGAGCTGGTGGTGCTGGAAACGGATATGCTCTATGACCACAATCCGCAGGAAGAGAAACGCCCCGGGTGCTGGCCCGCCAAACGAGGGCGAAGCACCTGGGACAGGATATGCGCAATTTAGCCTCTGTGTTTCGGCAGACTGGTGCACAAGTGACGCCCGGCGATTTTCCCTCTATTCGTCGCACCCACGGCTACCGCTACAGTACCAAGGTTACCCGGCTGGCAATGCCGGACTATATGGCAGACACCGGGGAACGGGAGCAGATCCGTGCGGAAAACCGAAAAGCAGCGGATCGGATTTTGCAGCTTTGCCGGGAAAACGGCGCACAGCTGTTGCTGGTGGAGCTGCCCACCGTAACTTCCTGGAATGCAGCCCGCCATCGAGGTGTGGCGGAATTTGCAGCCGCTCGAGAATTGGAATTTCTGGATTTGAACCTGCTGTACGATCAAATGGGATTGGACGGCGCCGTCGCTTTTCGGGACGCAGGCAATCACCTGAATGTAATCGGTGCTACCGCCGTTACCGCCTATCTGGGGCGGTATATTGCCCGCCAGTACCGTCTGCCGGATCTGCGCGGCAATTCCCGCTATGCCAACCGTCAAGAGGAATGGGTATGCTACCGCCGGTTTGTAAACGGAAATGTATAAAACAGCGGAGCGATGGAGGTATGGAACCGTATAATTGCTTTTTTGCCAAAAAAGGCGGAGCAGTCCCTTGTGATCGACGGTACTTGGCTTTACAATCGAATGTTTGCGTAGACCCCGTAGTGGTCGGACACATAGCCGCCGCTCAGGTCGTTTAAGACGGTATAATCGCTGCCGGTGCCGCTGGTGAAGACAAAGTCGATGGGTTCATTGCCGGTATCGCAGTAGCCCCACTCCTGGTAGGTCGTGGTTTTCTTGGCAGGGTCGGTGCAGTCTTGCAGTCGGGCGGCGATTCGACGGTAGGCCTCGTCCTCTTGCGTTTCGTTAAAATCACCGGTGAGCACCACGCCGGCATCTTTGCCGTACTTGGCCTGCAAGGCGGTTAGGTGTTCGATGATTACCTCGGCGCCAAAGTCCGCTGCCTGCTGGGAGGCGTTATCCAGGTGGGTGTTGAGAAACAGCAGCCGCTTGCCGGTGGTGCGGTCTTGCAGCACCACATAGCTGCAAATGCGGTAGCAGCCGGCTTGGCCGGGCTGTCCGTTTTCGTCCGTGTAGGTGTAGCGGCTGGCTTTATTCGGCGTTTCACTGAGCCAAAAGGTGTTCTTCTCTAAAGCGGTGTACTTGGTTTTATTCCAAAAGACCGGGTTCATCTCGCTGTTCCAGTCCGTAGCATCGCCGCCCCGCTGCACGCCGTAGGCATCGTAGTCCGGCAGGGTGGTTTGCAGCGCTTTGTACCAGTAGATGTTCATTTCCTGGGTGCCAATCAGGTCCGGCTTGCATTGGTTCATATAGGCGGCAAAGCGCGCGCAGCGGGTCATACTGTCCGTATCGTCAAAGCGGTTGCCAAACACACTGGCCACATTAAAAGTGACCGTCCGCACATCATCGGTCTCACTGCCGGGCGCGGTGTATTGGGCCGGTTGCGCCTTATAAAGGAAACAAAGGGAAAGCACAATGGGCACCGCCAGCAGGGCTGTTACGCCTGCGGCAGCCGGGCGTATTTTTTTGCCGCTGACTTTGGTGTGCAGCAGAAATTGCAGCAGGTAAATGCCAAAGGTCACCGCCAATCCGACCTTGGCCCGGGCGCCGAACCCAATGGCTAAAAAAGCCGTCAGTGCAAAGACGGCAGCGTTTATCCCAAAGGCGGTCATATTCCGCCGATCGCCGCCCTTGGCCGCGGTGAACAGGGAACAGATCAGTTCCGCGATTCCCAGCACCAGCGCACAGAAAACGGCTGCTACCGCAAAGCCGTAGCCTTTATCGGTTATCATGGGTCGCAGGTCCGCACCGTGGTTGGACAGGCAGAGAATAATGGTGATCAGCGATACATTCTTGTGCCCGGCGTAGAACATAGGCAGGCACAGCGTGCCCAGGGGTGCCAGCAGCGCCAGCTGGCGCAGAATGTGCCAAGGGGTCTGCATGGTAGAATTTTTCAGTCGGTGCCAAAAGCCGGCTTGTTTGCCGGGTGTGGATGTGGTACGCATGATTTCACCTTCCATAATATATGTTTTTATTTTGTGCAGCGGGTTTGTGGCAAGCCAATACGGATGCGTTGGCAGGCAGATGGTATCCGCCCCCGCTGTACAGGCGGCGAGAAATTTGCTCACCCCACCATAGCGCCGATTTGCCAAAATCGGGCACACCATCCTACCTTGATTATATAAGAAGTTCAGCCGGGTGTCAACGGATAGAAAAATAAAAGGCCACGCCGGTTCGTACGGCGTAGCCAAATATGGACTTCTTGTTTTTAGAATTCCAGGCGCAGCTGGGGGTCCAGCCAACTGATTTGGGTGGCTTGGTGGATGGTGTCACCGGGCAGGCTGCCGCCCGGCAAAAGGGTTGCTATTCGTTTGAGTAGTCACTGGCTGTAAAACGCAAAAGCGTTCTACGGCTTTTGGTACGCTGGAAGGGATTCCTAAAATTGCGCAGTCGCTACGAAACAGCCCCCCGGACTGTTTCTTCCAAATTTGTTGCTCGCGGTGCTCGCCAAATTTGGAGCCTCCGCGTCGTCACAAGTTCCATATCGCTCCAAACCACTTTTGTTTGTACATAAGGCAAAGTGATTTGTCACTCATTCCACTGCTCCTCCGCTCAAAAACGGTCGTACGGTAGTGCGTCCGTTTTTTAGTATACGGTGTGCTGCGCACACCCTCTCAGGGTTCGAATCCATTGTGTATGGCATAAAAATAACAGGTAGATATCAAAAGATATCTACCTGTTATTGGTACGCTGGAAGGGATTCGAACCCCCGACCTTCTGGTTCGTAGCAGCTAAGATATGACTTAAATACAGCAAATATGGCTATTTTAAGCCGTTTCTGCTATACAAAATTTGCCCACAATTTCATATAAACCTCTATAATTAAATTGTTTATATTTTGCAAGTGGTCACAATTGTGGTCAAAAATGCGATTTACGAGTTTATTAAATTTTTATAAGAATTTTATATACAGATCCCGTAAATGATTTTGCAGATAATTTGAAACTAATATTTAATAACATTGAAAAATTCAATAACTAATGGTAAACCGCCTTTACGAACGATTATAAGAGTGGTTTTAAAATATTATATATTTAGAAGTTTGAACATTAGAAAACGGAATCAGAGTAACCGAAATGTATCCTCAAATACACCATTTTAAGCCGAATCCTAACTTTTTAGTTTCTAAAAGATTTTTCAATAAATAACTAGAAGGTTTTGATTTGTTGCAAACATCACTTTGTTGATGTATAATTAAAAGGAAAAGTTCGTTATAATTAATGCAGAAATACTAGTGAGGTATTACATATGCATATATGTACAGTTATAATTAATAATTTTAGATGTTATGAAAATAAAACCATATTCACATTTAAAAAGGTCTCAATGTATTAGTTGGTGAAAATGACTCAGGTAAAAGTGCACTAATTGATTCAATAAAATATGTTTTAGGAACTACTGATCAAAATTGGCAAAGAGTTAATATTTCTGACTATTCCAATGAAGATACATCAAAACCCATTAACATAACCATTATCTTTTCCGATTTAACATTAGACGAAAAAGCTACTTTTATGGAATGCCTTACATTAAAAAAAAGGCAAATACTATTTAATTCTTAATTGGGAAGCCAAATATTTAACGACTATAATGCCTAATAGAACAGTTATTAATTTATCTTGTGGTTTAAAAAAAATATTACTGCACCAAGCTCTGAGGCTAGAGAAAAACTTTAAGAACTACATATTTAAGACCTTTAAGAGATGCTGCTGCTCAGATGAAAGCAGGTAGAAATTCAAGACTATCACAAATTGTTAGTAGTATTCCAAATTTAAATGATGGAAAACCGTATGTTCCAGGTAAAGATATATCTAATTTATCACTTTCGGCTATTTTTGATCTTTCAAATGACTTATTGAAAAACAACAACAAAATAAAGGAAGTCAATGATTCTATCAATAATATAATGACAGGTCAAATGCTATTATCTAATGAGAATATTCAAACCGATATTTCAGTAAGTAACACAGATGCCATTGAAAATAAAAAAAATAAACAATCTTTTAGAAAAATTAGACTTAACTGTAATATCTAATAAAGGAAATATAGGCCTTGGAACCAGCAACCTAATGAGTATGGCTTGTGAACTATTATTAAATAACAAAAACAATAATTATAGTTCGTTTATGCTGATAGAAGAACCTGAAGCACATATACATGCACAAAGACAATTAAAACTCATAAAATCTATACAAGAACAATGCAACAAATCGGATGTAAATACTCAAGTTATTATGACCACCCATTCTCCGTTGCTCTCATCTGTTGTACACTTAAAAAACATTACAATAGTAAACAATAAACAACCATACTCATTATCTCCTAATAATACTAAATTAGAAGATAATGATTATAAATATCTTGAAAAATATTTAGATGCAACAAAAGCTAATATGTTTTTTTTGCAAGAGGTGTGATAATAGTAGAAGGACCAGCTGAGGCTCTCTTGTTTCCTACTATTGCTGAATTATTAGGATACGATTTCACTAACAATGGTGTATCTTTAGTTGATGTGCGAGGAATAGGTTTAAGCCGATACGCAAGGATTTTTCAAAGAACAGACGAAGAAAATCTTTTAAATGTACCAGTTGCTTGCGTTACAGATAGGGATATAATGCCTGATTGTGCTCCAAAAATATGTATTAACAAAGACTATTCTACATTAGATACATTTCCTAGTAAAAGCAAAAGAAGATGGAAAGTTGAGTCTGAAATAGATGATATTGATTCTTATATGGATGGTATACTATCTAGAGCAGATGGTCAAAATGTAAAAACTTTTATTTCTGATTACTGGACTCTCGAATATGATTTAGCATATTCAGGATTAGCAGAAGATATGATTATAGTAATTGAAAATTTGCTTGGCAAAAATGTTAACGCAATAAAAAGCGAGTATGATAAATATACAACTCCCGAAGAAAAAGCTTCATATATTTATTCGTTCTTCAGAAGGAATTTAATATCAAAAGCTGATTTTGCTCAATCATTTTCAGTGCATTTAGAAGAGAAATATGATAAATGCATTGAAACCTTTAAATCTAAATTGCCAAATTATATTGTAGATGCAATAAAATATGTTTCAACACCAATACAATAGATAGATTAATTATGAAGGATTTTAATATTTCAAAAATTGAAATAACCGATGAAGATATAAAATGGATACAAGAAATAATGCCAGAAATAGAATTCGATGACGACCGCATCAAAGCGTTAAAATCATTGGACTCTGTTGATATAAACGCATGTCCTGGCAGTGGAAAAACAACATTATTAGTATCAAAACTTGCCATTCTTGCTAACAAATGGCCTTATACAAATAAGGGAATATGTGTTTTGTCACATACAAATGTTGCGAGAGAAAGAAATACAAAATCGTTTAGGCGATTTAGCCATAGGCAAAAAATTGTTATCCTATCCTCATTTCATTGGAACATTTCAATCATACCTAGATACTTTTTTTTGCAATTCCATATTTAAAAAGCAATAAAAGCAATATAAAAATTGTTGACGATCAATATGTTTTATCAAAAAGGTGGAGCAGAATGAAATATAAAACATATCTAGAAAATAATAATTATGATCAGTATGTTTTTGATCCTGCAAAATTACCTTATGAACTAAATATAAAATGTGGTGCAAACACAAAAACATACAAAAGCATCGTAAAAATTGTGGAAGATTCAAGAAATATCGGAGAATATACATTTAATGAAATGAGATTATATGCAGCTCAATATATAGCAGAATATCCTGAAGTTTGTGAAATCGCTCGAAAAAGATTTCCAATCATATTTATTGATGAATCTCAAGATACCGAAAATTACATGTGGGAGATAATAACAAAAGTATATGTTGAAGGATCAAATACAGTTTGGCAATCGTTTGGAGATGTTAATCAAGCGATTTATAATGGATTTTCATCAAACGACAAAACAACTATATTTCCTAGAGAAAACCAAATATCAATTACTAACACCAAAAGATTGCCTAATTCGATTGCAAAATATACTGTTGCTATTAATAAATCTATTATGATTGGTCAATCAACAGAATTCATTAATAATAAAAACACAATTATTCTTTTCGACAAAAATAGTTCAAGTCAAGTAATTCATTGTTTTGCCGACATAATTTATGAAAATTTTTCCGATGACGATATTATTAAAAATCAAAGATTTGGTTGTCATGCCATAGGTTTAATACACAAGTTAAATAAAGATGATAACGATAATTTTGCAAAACGAGTAAGTAATTATTATGCTGATTATAATCCTAACCCAATAAAAATCCATCCCGAAAAACTGATAGATTTCTTTAATATTGGACAAAGTAATTTCATTGAAAGTGACAATCTTAGTGATAAAGTAGTTGCGTACTCTGATGGAATATTGACTTTAATTAAAAAATATCCTAATAATAATGATATTTATCCAACTGTAAATTTTCATGGAATAAATGGATTGAATAAGTATTTAAATTATCCTGAGAATTTTCGTAAATGGTTTTATGAAATTTTACATACAAACTATGATTCAATTGATTTGTGGAAAGCCCTGATTGAAAAATTATATAATGAATTAGGTGAAATTATTAATTGGAAAATGGCAGCTAGTGATGGCTTTTTAAACTGGACAAATAATCACACGAAAATAGCTCAGAATTCTTCTTGTATACAAAACACTATTTGCTTTAAAAGAGATGGCAGAATTGATTTGCCAATACACGTTGGAAGTATTCATTCTATCAAAGGTAGAACGCATTTAGCAACTTTAGTTTTGGAAACTAAATATAGAACATATAATATAAAATCAATAATCGAGTATTTATGCGGGGAATATAAAAAGCCTACTGTAACAAATGCCAATCGATTAAAATGTCAGTATGTAGCTATGACGAGAGCTAAGGGATTATTATGTATGGCTATACCAAAAAATAATGTTACACCTAACCAAAAAGAAAAGCTCAGCAAGTTAGGATGGGAAATAGTGGAAATTTAGATTTTTAAATGACAACATAAAAACCAGTTGCAGACACAAATCTGTAACTGGTTTTTATGTTGATTCTATTATAATATCATCTACATTCAATAATACTTTATTATCAAAACACTTTTTCTGTTTTATTTCTTAAATATAATTCTAATGGATATTACACTCATTTGCAAGTATTAAACATTTATAGTTTGGTTCTTGATTACATTATTTGAGTCTTATTTCGCTAGGCTTTTCTGTATTATATTCAGGATAATCCATTAATGGTTCTGAGGTTACAAAACGATATCCAACTACCCACTCCTCAGACCAATTCTCTGGCAGCAAAACCTGATCTGCACCACCCTCAAGAATAGTACCCGACAATAACTTGACAGGTGCAACAATTCCGATATTTAAAACCACATCTTTAGGAACAATTATCTTTTCCTCAATATATAAAGCATTTTTCCATTGAGGATTCAATGCAAGGCGCATCTTAACATCAATACGAGATTCAGCAAATTCAGTAGTCGCAAATGCTCCTAACTGTTTTGCTCCAGCTTGACCTGAAGGAGTTAATCCATAAACTCTATATAACACTATCTCATCCAAGGTTATATATGTGTTATATTCACGGCTCTTAAAACTACTGATTATACTTTCAGGCAAGTTCTGTTTTTCAATTTTCTTTATATTATTATCAAGTATAGTTTTAAATTTCTGATTTGTACTTCCAGATACAAAACCGAACCCAAGTTGCCTTAATTCTTCAAATGTCCAATGCATATATAACTCCATAAATACTTCTAATTAAAACAATCATATTATCTCAAAACTTTATCTCAAAACTATTTTAACAAATATATAATCTTAATTCAACAGAATGCTATATATGAACATAGTAGTTATATAGTGAACGGTAATATATAAACAAAATGAATTAAACAAAGTAAAAAAACTCAAATCATTAACATATCATATTAAAATCCAATAATTAATTAAAAGTTCTTAATAGATTGTCTTTGAAAAATTCTGCCTCATGTATCACTGACACAAACTCCAGTTGATGAAAACAAATCTCAAACTGATTCCCCTTTTAATATCTTGTAGCGATATCCTTTTAGATTTATATACTTCATAAATATGCTTTCTGTTTTCGTCATTTATTACACTATCACATATAAACATTCTTAACTCAAATAAAAATACAAACTCTCAATTACTTTTTACAATAATTTGAGAGCTTATTCTTTACTGAAAAAACAGTTAAAACACAAAAAAATCTCCGATACAAAATCATAGTTCTTTTAAAAATTTTTTTTTTTTAGAACATACTGCTCTTTTTTTTTTTGATTATTTTCAACCGTTCAACTACTATTCTTTGTATCTTAATTTTCTTTTCTATAGAAAGGTTGTTATTATATCTAGTAACTAAAAGCAAAATTGAAAAAGTTTTACTTTTCACTTCCTTGTATCCATTTATTATTTCTTTGTTCGTAGAAAACAAATTAATTATTTCGGAGATAATTAATTTGTTTCATATAATGTTCTAAAATCCCGCATGTCAAGCAACGAGCGATTATGCGGAATAAAACTAGATCTAGAAAATAATTTTATATGAAAAATAAGCCTAGAATATATATTCCCATTATAGAATAATGGTGGAAATTTGTAAACAAATCTTTTAATAGAATGTTTAATCTTTTCAATATTTATTTTTTCAGGAGAATATGCTTTTTTTATTGAACATAAATGATTAAACATTATATTTGTTTGATAGTTTGTTTCTTCATCAGATTGAGGTAATGATAATAAGAAGTCTGAAAAGCTTAATTCAAAATTTTCATATCTATTTAAACCATTTATACTTACATAACCAGCAACATTGAAAATTTTTTTTATTTGAATCATAACCATATAATAACCAATTATGATGCATATTAAAGACTTGATTTCTACCATTTAAAATAATATTATCTAATTTTAAAACTATAATAACATATCTATTATGGTTAATACTTTCGATAACAAAGTCGATGGGACAAGATAGTGGATAATGAAATTTTGTAATTTCTAAATTTGATTTCAAACTTAAATGATTCAAAAATCTAATTTGCCCTTTCCAAGGTTTATAAAAAAGTTCAATATAATTATTGAATATTATTCCTGTGCAATCGTGTCCATTAGACTCTAAAATCGACAAATAATCAGCAAGATATGGATATGAAGTTAATTTTACATTACATGTAAAGGGCAATAATCGTTTCATATTTCAACCTTTCATAATAAATATTTTCTAATAATACAATTTCCCTTATTGATACTGATTATATTTTAAACTTAAAATACCAAGTCCTAACATATATAATCAATATCGCCTAAAAAATATGCAAAATTGTTGGTTATTTACGATTTTGCATATTACAACAACATAATTGCAAACAAAATATAAATTACTTGCAAGTATACTATTATATAAATAAAGTTTTGAAGAAAACTGTAAAAAGTATAAAAAAGAATAGTTCTATACTTTAGCATTTTATTTAATAACTTAATCCATAGTTATTATTTTTACAATTTACTTAAAGTTGAAAGGTGTTAATAAATGAAAAGATATTCGCTTAATAACATACTAGTTCTATTAAAAGATTGGAAAAACATTGATTCTATTGGTCTATTCTTATCTATTTTCAAAATATTATTAATAATTGTAAAACCAGTATTAGTTGCTCTAATACCAAAAATTATTTTAGATTGCATAGAAAATGATTTTACAATAAATACATTATTATTAAGAATATTTATTTTGTCTATTTTTATTGTGATAACAAATTGGTTAGATCCTATTATATCAGAAAGAATAAATGTTACAGTATATAAATCTCAAAATTATTATAAAATTAAAATAATGAATATTTTATTATTCATGGATTATAAAGATCTTGAATCATCTACAGTGTCAAACTACCTGCACCATATAGATATCTTCAATTCAATTTCTTGCTTCAACTTTTGGAATCATATCCTATATTATTCTTTTTTCGAAAATACATCTTAATCTAATTATATTTATTTTTTTGTCAGTAATTATTGATTTATTTTTATTAAAATGGCTAAAAAAGCAAGAATTTATTAATGAAGAATAATACAGATGATATATGGTCTTATTTTAATTATTTATCAGATAAATCAATTGACATCTCTGTAGGAAAAGAATTAAGATTATATAATTTTGCTAATTGGTTTATCAATTTAAGTAAAGATTTATTGAATAATTTTATAACTTCAATTTATACTTATTCTAAGCAATCATTTATTGCTAATATTTTGCGTATTTCTATTGCATTAATAAGAGATTTGTTAATTCTTTATGCATTAATAAATAATGTTTCTAATGGATTTAATTCAATTTCTGATTTTGTATTTTATTTTGGTTTATTAACAGGATTTTCTACTTGGATTTTAGGAATATCACAATATTCAAATAATTTAAAACTGATTAGTAAACAATCAGATTCTCTTTTAAAATTTCTAAATACATATAAAGAAAATGATACTGGAAACACATCATCTTCTAACACAATTAATCAATTGGATTTAAGCCAAATTACAATAGAATTTAATAATGTATCATTTAAATATCCTGGTAATAATTCTTATACTCTAAAAAATATATCTTTTAAGATTAATAATGGAGAAAAACTTGCAATTGTAGGCGAAAATGGTTCAGGAAAATCGACTTGTATAAAACTATTATGTGGTTTTTATGAACCAACTGAAGGTGAGATATTATTCAATGGTAAAAATTTAAAAGATATAAATAAAAACAATGAATATTTCAATTTATTATCTGTTGTTTTTCAAGATTTTGGAATTTTACCCCTGTCTATTAAGGATAATATTACATTTGGCTTTGAAGAAAATAACAATCTATTAAAGGCATTAGAACAGTCTGGATTAGATAAAATAATTAATAAATTAAAATATAAAGAAGATACATATTTAATTAAAGAAATTAACGCTGAAGCTGTTAATTTATCTGGAGGAGAAATACAAAGACTTCTTCTGGCACGAGCCCTATATAAAAACTTCAAAATTTTAATTTTAGATGAACCAACTGCAGCATTAGATGCTATTGCTGAAGACGAACTTTATAAAAAAGTATTCAGAATTTTCCAAAGAAAAAATTTCTATATTTATTTCTCATAGACTTTCTTCTACAAAATTTTGCGATAGAATTCTATATCTTTCTAACGGAAAGATTGAAAGCATTGGAACTCATGAAGAATTGCTAAAGCACAGTATAAAATATAAACAAATGTATTATACACAGAGCAAATATTACAAATAAATATTTGATATAGGAGAAAAAAATGAAAGATTCTATCAATTTAATAAAAAAGGGTTTAAACGAGATACATAAATTTGACAATAAACTTTTGTTAATTAGTCTAATATCTGTAGTAAGTAATGTATGTTCAATAATGATTAATATATTTTTCTCTTCGTACATGATTTCGTTATTAGAAAATGGTTCACTTAAACAGATATTAATAAATTTACTAATACTTTCAATTGCAAATTCGTTGTTTTTATTAATACAAAAAACATTTGAGCAAATATTAGATGGAAGAAAAACAATATTACTAAACAAAGAACGATTAAAAATCAATAAAATTTTTTTCACAATTGAATATCAAAAACTTGAAAATCAAGAATTCCAATCACTACAACAAAAAATACATCGAAAATATCAGACGTTCCGGAAGCACATTATACAGATTGTGTTGTCAATTTGCAAACACTTTAAAAGGATTAATGTTAATAATAATATCAGTTATTTTCTTAATTTATATAGTTAATAAAAATATAATTAATATACATTTAACCAAATCAAGATTGCACATAATTTTTATTTTCATAGTTACAATTATAATATCAGTTATTACTATAGTAATTATAATGTCAAAATTAAACAAAAAAAGTTTAAACTAATGGATAAATGCTTACATTATGATTCAATATTTTCATATTTTTATAAATATGTCACTGACCCTAACAAAGGAAAAAGAAATACGGTTATTTAATGAACAAAACATTATACAAAAAACTGCATACAAAGAACTGGTAAATAAAGGAACATTATTAAGAAAAAAAACAGCCAAAATTTCTGGAACAACAGGGGCCTTAATTGCCTCAATTGGTGGCATTACATGTATTAGCATATATTCATTTGTAGGCACTTTTGCATTAGAAAGTAAAATGCCCTATGGGCAAATTGTTTTTTTTACTTGGTTATTTAATGCAAATTGTTTATGGAATTATGTATTTAGTAGAAGGAATTGGAAAGATTGATATAACTACAAAAACATTACCATATTATTTCAATATCATTCAATTTGAAAACGAAGAAATGAAAAATAAACAAATTAATATTCCTAATCAAGTTGATAGTATTAAATTTAAAAATGTTACATTTTATTATCCAAACACTACCAAGCCAGCAATAGATAACATTTCATTTCGTATAGAAAAAAATGATAATATTGCAATTATAGGAAAAAAACGGATCCGGAAAAACAACTATAATTAAACTGTTGTGTGGATTATATACAGATTATGAGGGAGAAATATTTATAAATGATATCAATATTAAATATCTTAACCCACATGATTATAAAAAATTATTTTCAATAATTTTTCAAGATTTTAATTTGTTCCATTTTAAAATATCCGAAAACATATCTACTGACGGAAACCCTGATTCTTTAAAAATCAATAATATACTAAAAGGCACTAACATTTTAGACTTTTTAAAAAATAATAATATAGATATAAACAACTATGTAGGAAAAGAAATTCATTCTACAGGAATAAACTTTTCAGGGGGACAAAAACAATCAATTGCTATTTCCCGCACACTTTACAAAAACTCTCAAATCATTATAATGGATGAGCCTACCGCTTCTCTGGATCCAATAGCTGAACAGGAATTGTATGATTATTTTTCTCAACTAACAGAAAATCGTTTATCATTTTTTATATCTCATCGCTTATCTTCTTGTAAATTCTGCGATAAAATTATTGTATTAGATAATGGTCGTTTAGTACAAATTGGTTCTCATAAAGAATTAATAAAACAAAATGGCATATACAACCAATTATGGAACGCACAGGCACAGTATTACAACTAATCATAACCTACGTTAGTTAAAAGCGGGGTGGCAGATAAAAGGTTACTGATCTAATCCAAGTTTTGCAGACATAACGTAACTAAATATGGAATATCAAATTCAAACAATGAACTGACATTTTTTCAAAAAAGATGTCAGCTCTACCTTGTTGGAATTTGAATGTCGTCACAGAAATAAGATAGATAAAATGAAAAAGGATGAAGAATAAATACTAGAAGTCATAGGTATATGCATCTGAATAAACATAATTCTGTACAAACACTAAAAAAAGAATATAATAATGATAAAAGTTTGATGTATCATGTGCTTTTTGGAAAATGCAGTGTTTATTCTCAATACTAAATAATATCTGGTTCTATTTAGAATACTGCAAATAGCTGACACTAAAAAAACAAATATGAATAAGATAGAATAATACATACTAAATTTCTACACAAGCAACATAGCAAATATAAAAAACAAGTAAAATCTTTTTTTCATATAGATTTATTTATAAAACACAATTAAACATTTATGCATTTTTTATAAACAAATTTGAAACAAAAACTGATATTGGCAAAATATTTGTAATAATAGTTATAAACATTTTGAAACAAAAAACATTTTAATAAGGAGGCACTTTGGAATTTTATAATTGTATTACGTCAAGGAAAAGTATTCGAAAATATATACCGAATAAAGATATAAAAAATACAGTAATTTCGCAAATATTACAAACAGCCAACTATACTCCCTCTTATAAAAATCTTCAACCATGGAAAATCCATGTTGTTAAAAACAAAAAAGAAAAAATTAACGAAATTTGCAAAAACAGCATTTATTATGAGTGGATGAAAAATGCTTCTGTTCTACTTGTAATATTTTTAGATGGTAATAAATCATTCGATAGATTAAAGGATTTGCAATCAATTGGCGCTTTAATACAAAACATTTTATTAACCAGCAACAATTTAGGATTAGGTTCTTGTTGGATTGGTGAAATACTAAATAAAAAAGATAATATCAAAAAGTTGCTTTGTGTGGAAAAACAATATGAACTAATGGCTATCATTACCATTGGATACAAAGATTTAACTGTGAATCCACATGTTAGAAAAAGGAAAAATAAAATGAATTTATTTTAGATTGGGATGAATAAATTTTAGTGATAGGTCTCTGATTATTTCACAAAACAATTAAAATAAATGATGAAAAGGAAATAAATATGTTCAAAGAGAAAGTTTTAGACTTAAAAAACAGCAAAGTTAAATGCTGCGATAGCGAAAAAGAACTGTCTTATTCAGAAATATGATAAGGCAACAAATATAAAAAGACTATTAAATGATTTAGCTATTAAAGGAGATAGGATTATTATTTTTATGGATAATTCTTTGGAAGTAATTGTCTCGCTAATTGCAATACTATCTTGCGATATGGTATGCGTTCCAATAAGTATAAATTCTCCAAATCAAATAATAGAAGAAAAAAATGCATATAGTAAATTCCAAAGTAGTTCTTTGTGACAATAACTCAATGGATAAATTAATAAATATAAATCATGACTTTGGAATAATCAATGTATCTTCAAATAAAATAACAAAACTTTATTCTAATCATATTAGTGAAGGAAACAATAATTCCTCTAGTAAAGAATTTCTTATCTTATTTACATCTGGAACAACTGCAAAATATAAAGCTGTTGTTCATACCGAATATTCAATAATGAGTAATATAGACTCTGTTTTTGAATATATGAAATTAGATAAAAATGATGATGTCTGCTTCATAAGTAAAGAATACTACCATTGTTCAACACTTATTTGTGAAATTTTATTATGTATTGTAAATAATATATCAATGTTTATATCAAGTACCAAATTACAATTCATAAAAAATTTGAATATTGCATCAAATAAACATTGCACAGTATTATTTTTGAATCCAACATTACTTAGAATTGTTTGTTTAATAAATAGTTCTATTACATATGATAGTTTTAATTTGATAATTTCTAGTGGAGATGTATTAAATTCTGAAGTGTACGATACGGTTCAAGATATTTTTCCGAATGCTGAATTATTAAATGTATATGGATTAACGGAAGCAGGTCCTAGAATTTGCGCACAAAGAAGGAACCGAAAATGTTCTAAAGGTTCTGTAGGATATCCAATAAAAGGGGTAAGTTTAAAATTATGTATTGAAAAAAATATAGAACAAAAAAATCAAATCACCTATTGGAGAACTTTTAATAAAATCAAATTCAATAATGTTAGGTTACTTAAATGATCCAAAATCGACATCTTTAAAAATAACTAATGGATGGTTAAGAACTGGAGATTTAGCATTTATTACTCCTGAGCACGAAGTATTCATTATCGGCAGAAAAGATGATATGATAATACGCAATTCACGAAATATTAATCCCAATTATATAGAAAACGAACTTATAAAACATCCAGATATTAATGATCTTATAGTATTTGGTTTTGACGATAAGATATATGGTAAAAAGATAATATGTATGTATGATAGCAAAATAACCCTAAAGGAATCAGAATTATATGAATTTTGTAAAACCAGACTAGAAAAATTTGAATTTCCACAGGAATTTATTAAATGTAATACCATTCCAAAAAATCTTATTGGAAAAAAAAATCAAGAGAAAGGGCAAGACAAATTTATGCAGAAAAATATCAGTGTCATTATTCCAATTAAAAATCAACAATCTGCGTTGATACAAACATTAAAAATGTTTAACAAACAAGTAAAAAGCCTTGCGATTTTGAAGTCATTGTAGTTAATGATGATCAGATTGATTTAAATGAAGTTCATCTAAAATTAATAGTAATGCCAAAATATTCATTAAGAATTGTGAATTCAGGTAAATGTAATGGTCGAGCAGCGGCTAGAAATACAGGTGTAAGATTATCAAACGGAGATATCATTGTTTTTTGTGATGCAGATAGAATACCAAACAAAGTTTTTTTAGAAGAACACTATAAAATTGTTTCAGAAAATGAAAATTATATTTCAATTGGCAATTCTAAAAACTATTATGGTCCTAAAGAAATACAATTTGAAATGTTAGAACAGTTTTCAAGAAATTCTCCATATTTTGAAAAGATAAAAGAAATAAGTCCTAAATCCCCTATTAACTGGGCTACATTGTTAATAGGAAATTCCGCCATGCACAAGAATTTATTTTTTAAATGTGGGTCTTTAAATCCTGTTTTTTTTAAAGAATGGGGATTTGAACATTTTGAGATGGGTATACGATTGCAGCAGTTAGGATGTTCTTTCATAATTAATACCAATGCGGTGAATTATCACTTAGTTCATTCGTTTGGAAACGAATACTATAAAGAAATGATGAATAAAAGTATTGATATTATGCATCAACTGCATACAGATATTAATTTTGCAGGATTATATGATTTTGTTAACAATAAAATCAGTGCTTCTGAATTTGAAAAAAAATTTTTTATTAACAATAGGAGGAATTATGAAAGTATTTGAAGAAATAAAAAACTATATTAAAGAAAATATGGAATGGATTAATTATAATAATATTCTTATAAATAGTCCATTAGATTCAATTGGATTTGATTCGTTATCACTAATGATGTTATTGGTATTTTTGGAAAATAAATACAATGTTGACACCAATATTGTAATTTTAGAAAATGATCAAATTAAAACTATAAAGGATATTATTGATATTTTGAATTTAGATAATTAAGCATCTCAAGAATTAGTCTATTGAAAGGTAAAACATAAATGATTTATCAAAAATATTTCAAATATAAATATTTAAGTTTTTTCACGGTGATTAATTGTGATGAAAATCAAGAAGATATAGTTGTTTTATTCCCGGATTCACACAAAACGGTTGTGATATAGATTATTTTATGAAAGAACTTTCTTTTAAACTTAACCTTGAAGGTTATGCTACTCTTATTTTTGAACCAATTGGACATGGAGATAGTTATGGTGACTTATCTGATTGGAATAAAAAGTAATACTATAGAATGTATAAAGATTATTGGAGACTACATAAATAACTGTTTTACTGGTAATAAATATTTAGTTTCCCGTGGAATATTCAGTAATTTGATTATAGATAACACAATATCTTTATATTTTAACAAAACTATTTCCATTAATCCCTTACGCGTAAACAATCCTCTCAGGTATTTTATAAAAAGATGAAACAGGGATAATACTTTTAGAGGATTTATTTCTAAATGAAAATTCAAAATATATATTAAGAATAATGGGGGCAAAAGATTGGAATTTAAAATGCCAATATATTAACTCCACATCATTTTTTGAAATATTGAATATTTCATATTCAATTAACAAAGATAAAATATAATTATTTGTACACTAGATGATACAAATGATCCTGCTTGCTTGACTGATATTAAAATAATTAACAATATGTCAGTTAAGGAACAAGCAGCCCACTCATTTATTCGTTCAGCAAATTGGCAAAACAATTTACAAAATTTCGTCATTAAACAAATAAAAAGGATTAATTATGAGAATTCCATTTCAGATAAAAAGGAATAAAAAGGATATACTTGGATTGATACACATTGCTGAAAAACAATATGAAACACCTTTAATCGTTGTAATGTGTTACGGAGCAAACGGCAATAGAGTCGAGGAAAAAAAGAATGGGTGTAAGATTTGGAAATGCTTGTGAAAAATCAGGTATAAATCTTGTTAGGTTTGATTTTACTAATGTTGGATTAAGTGAGGGGGATTTCTTTTTATAGTACTAAACAAGAAAGAATTAATGACACTATCGAAGTAATAAATCATGTTATAAGTTTTTTTTGATAAAAAAATTAAAATTTTTATTTTAGGTTTTTGCGATGGTGCTAATATTGCTGCGGGTGCTTTTAATAATATAAACATTGAAATAAATAAATTAATATTTTGGAATCCAAATATTCTATTCAATAAAGAAAATGATAAAAATGACGAAATTAATATCACATACATTTCAAAAATCAATAAGTATTGTATTGATTTCCAAGGTGTTTATATGAATTTTATGTTTTATAAAGATATTATACATAATCAACTTTTTGATTTTATTATAAATAATGAAGAATATTGTCATATTTTTTTAGCTTCAAATGATAATTCTTATATAAATTATAATAATATTTTAATTAAAAAACCTCAAAAAAAAATAAAGCATTTAGAAATAATTAACGGAGGAGGTCATTTGTTCTTTTCTACAGAAACTGAAAATATGTTATTTAAAAAAACAATAAACTGTATTTTAGAATGAACAAAATATGTATGGTTGATTTATCTTTAAGTGAAAATCTAAAAAAAAAAATTCCAATTAATATAAGATTTAAAATAATTAAGGAGCTCAGATATTGTAATAAATATCCCAAATACGATTCTATCCAGTTATATGAAAAAATTTCTCTTATTAACAAAGTTGATAAATCTAATATTTTTATTACTAATGGATCAGATGAAGCTATAGAAATAATATATTACCTATTTGCTTCAACATGTAATGAACATAATAATATTATAGTTACTAATAATTCTTATAATGGATATGAATATGCATCCAAACTTTTAATATTAATGTTATTAAATCAAATATACATATATTAGACAATAAATACTATGAAACCGATATAATTGAAAAAATCAATAATGGAACAAAATGTGTTTTTATTAGTAACCCCCATAATCCTTATGGAAAAATAATGAAGCCATCAGAGATAATTAGGATCTTAGATTTTACTTGTAATCATAATATTATTGTTGTAATTGATGAAGCATATTTTGATTTTATTGATGTAGAATATAAAAGTGCAGTTAGTTTTATAAAACTTATTCTAACTTAATTGTATTAAAGTCGTTTTCCAAATCATATTGTATGGCAGGATTAAGAATAGGTTATATTATATCACATGAGAATACAATAAAAAAACTATACCAATTAATTGGAAAAGTTATTCCTTTTAATGTAAATAGATTGGCAATAAAATGTGCGACTTTAAGTTTAGAACACAATAACACTTTTACTCATTACTGTAAAAAAAGCAATAATATAAAATATAAAACTTATCTTTTATTAGACCGATATAACTATGAATATATCAAAACTCAAACGAATTTTATTTTAATTAATTTACATGTTGATGTAAGCAGTATTTGTTTGATATTAGAACAGAAATATAATATAAAAGTTAAAGATGGTGTAATCTTTTCTTTGCCAACATATATAAGAATCGGTATAGGCAAATACAATGATATGAAAAAATTAATCAACACACTTAATACAATAAACGAAATATACAATGGAGTTTTTAATGGAAAAAACATTAATTATTTGGAATGATTTATCTATATTTGGATTAAATGGTAAAAGCCATAGATTCTATTATTGGAAAAATTGATAAATTTAAAATGGAAAATATTAATTATATATATATTAATTCTGAAACAACTTTTTGTTGGAAATCTTCAATTAGTAATCTACATAATGGTAATACCATTCTTATCGGAAGCAGACCTAATTATTGCTTTAACAATAATTTAAGAAATGCCCTAGAACTTAATCCACAAAGAACACATAATGAAAACGGATATACTGAAAATATAGATTTTACCAAAAAAGATACTAGCCAGTTAACTAAATTCGTTTTAAAAACAAAAAATAAAGAAATAAGGATAATTGAGGATATTATTATTACAGGGAAGACAATGGAAGCAATTTTAAAGACAATATATTCAACTGGTTATTCTGGAATTATTACGATTGATGTTTTTATATGTAATTCTGTTGCAAAAAATAATTTAATTTGTCAATTTAAAGATAAAAAATAAAGATTATTGAACATATCTTATCTGAAGGAATACCAATAAAAGAAATGACATGTATCTGTCTTTATGATTTTATGTATAATACACTTAATGGATTGCCATATTGTGAAAATATAGACCTTCTTAAAAAATACTTTAACAGAAGTTCTGAACTACAAAATCTCGCTAATATATTTAAAAAGGAAATAAAAATGAACTTAAGAACTAATAATTCCAAAACAAATTCATATGAATATGAAAATAATTATACAATCTTAGAGAGCAGACCAAGAATGTTGTTTTTAGAATTAACTAGAAAGTGCAACTTGTATGGTCGTATGTGTCGGCCATATAATTTATATAGAAATGATTGGGTTATGTCTGAAAAAACATTATTAAAAATAAAGCAACAACTTCTACCTTATGTGGAAGTAATAGACTTAAGAGGATTCGGAGAATCTTCTATGGATAAAAAGATTAGTAGATCTTGCTAAAGAGTTCAATTTAAATGGTGTTAAACTAGACTATATACCAATTTATGCACACAAACTAAAGAATACTGGAAAAATTTAATTAATACAAATATAAGTCTAGCAATATCAATTGAAACCTCAGATCCAATAAAATATTCTAAAATAAGAAGAGGTGGAAATTTCAAGGTTATGAGAGATAATTTAATATCTATAATGGATACATCACCAGAAACAATTCCATATTTTTTCTGTAGTTTTATCTAATAATAATTATAAAGATATTATTGGACTAATTGACTTTGCTTCAGAGGTTGGAATTAAACTCATAGAATTAAATCCAATTTCAAAATCTAATAAAAATGAAAAATTACCTAAATATGGTTTTGAAAAAACACAAAATAATATTCACAACGAATTAATAAAAATAAGTGATTACTCCATACATAAAGGTATTAATGTTAATATAGCCGCTAATTGCTTTAACGAAAATAATTTAAAAAATAAAAAGTGCATTCATCCGTGGTCTTATGTTTGTGTTAGATATGACGGCGAAATTGGTTTTTGTGATCATTTGATAAGAGATGATGCTTCAATGTTCGGTAATATTAATGAATACAGTTTTATGGAAATATGGAATAATACAAAATATCAAAAATTAAGAAAAGAACACATCAATGAAGATTTTTTGAAACTAAATAATTTGGGCTTAGAATGTTCATGGTGCAAAAACAATAGATATGCTAATTTTGAAACAAATTTTAACAATTTTTTTAAACAAATCACAATACAGGATTATATTAAAATGATGTGAGGAACATAATGAAAATAATGATGGTCTCAAGTGGTTTCTATCCTTATGAAGTTGGAGGAGTGGAAACATTCGTAAGCAAATTGTCAAAAAAACTAGAAAACTTAGATTTTGAAATTGTTGTAATTATTCCTTCTAATAAAAATTTGATTGTGAATGAAAAAACTATAAAGATTCGATATATTAAAATTAGAGAAATCAATGGTATTGATAATCATTTTACAAAAAAGATAAACAGATTATTACATATGTATAATATCTTTAATATAAGTTTATTTAAAAAATAATATTAGAGGAAGATCCAAATATAGTACATATACAGATGTTACGAACTTTTAGTTATTCTATATTTGAAGCAATTAAAAGTTTAAATATACCAACTATTGTAACCCTTCATGAACATTATTCACTTTGGAATTTTAACCCTTTTAAACCATTAGAATTATGTTACGAATACAAAATACCTTTAATTTGTAAAATTCTACGTACTTTTCAAAAAAAAAATCTACAAATTTTATAAAATATATAACTGCCCCAAGTGAGAATATAATTAACAATTATAAACTTTCCGGTTATTATATTAATTCTGAAAGCTATGTAATTCGGAATGCTATACCAATTAACAATAAAGAATTACTTAAAAATTTTGAAGTAAAAAAATCAATCTTATCAAAGAAAAAATTTAGAGATTTTTTATACATTGGACGATTAACTAGTGACAAAGGAATTGATATTTTGCTAGATGCATTTGAAATGGTAGATGCAAAAAATATTAGACTTCATATAGCTGGTACTGGATATCTTGAAGAAAAAATAAAAAAACATTCCATGTTAGATAAAAGAATAATTTATCATGGAAAAGTTTCTGGGGAAGATAAAAATAATTTGTTTTTTAACTGTGATGTTTTAATATTTCCTTCTGGAGAAAATGAAACATTTGGTTTGGTGTGTTTGGAGGCATTTTCATATGCAATGCCAATTATTGCATTTAATATTGCTGCAACAAGAAAATTCATTGAAAATAAAGGAAACGGCATACTGATAGAAAATGATGTTTATGCCTTAAAAAAGCCATAAAAAAATATATTCCATTTAATTCATGGAAACATCAAATGCAAAACTGTATTGAAACTCTTAATACATATGATTTCGATAAGTTTTCTGATAAATATGTACAGTTGTACAATAAATTAGTAAAGGAATAAAAAAGAAAAATGACTATAGTCTCTGTAATAATCAGTATTTATAATAATAAAAAAAATTAATTTAGAAATTTTGCAAGCTGTTATAGGTTCTTTTTTTAGAGCAAAGCGTAGAAACAGAAATTATCATCTCAGAACAGAATAAAATTGCCAATAAAAATATTATAAAACTATGTGATAAGTTAAAAATCAAATATATCCATTCCAAACCCAATTCAGATGGGTTATCTCTCAAATACAATATTGGCGGCATTAGAAACATAGGTGCATTAAACGCCAATAGTAAATATTTATATTTCACAGATGCTGATATTATATTAACAAACCCCCAATATTTCGAAACTCTGATTAATTATGTTAAAAAACACAAAAACACATTTTTAATAAGACCCTCGTTTAAAAGATTAGCAAAGAATGCTGTAATTCCTTTTGTTAATGATTATAATAAAAAAGGTATCCGTAAATTTTAATGAAACAAATCCATTCTGCTATTCCACATATAATAATATAAATTGTACAATTGAAGCATATTCGAATTATGAGTGTTTTAGACTAATTGATAATATTACATATGTTAGCTTGAAAAACACAAAAACTATTTGCAATGAATTTAATAGCAATTTCTATAATGATTGGAAATCAACAGTACATTATGGTGCCGTATTCTGTGAATTATCACAATTTAAAAAAGTACAAGGATATTCTGAATTATATAACAATTGGGGATTCGAAGATATTGACTTCCAATGGAAACTAAGTAACAATTTCAATTGTAGATTAATAGATTCACTTATTCTCAAATGCTCACTTCTACATTTAGAACATGATTCTAATGTAGATGACAAAATTTATATAGAAAACAAAAAAATATATGACAACAGGAAAAAGAATGGCTTTTTATTTGCATTAGATCAAGACAAATTAAATCACAATTCCATAATTAACCAATTCTATAAAAAGAAACTAAACAAAAGGAGGACGGCATTTTGAATATGTTGATAACAGGAACAAGTAAAGGAATAGGCTTAGAATTATATAATTATTTTAAAAGTAGTTATAATATAATTACAGTAAATAGATCAATAAATATAGGCACCTCAAATAATATAAAGTGTGACTTATCCAATTCTGATGATATAATAAAACTATGCGAAACAATATCTGATTTAGACATTGATATTGTTATAAATAATTCTGGTGGATCACAACCATTAAAATTCGAGTGTTTGGATTATAAAATTATTGAAAGTATATTAAATTTGAATTTTGTTGCCCCAACATTAATCATGAAATCTGTTCTGCCAAAACTAGTAAAAAAAGATTATGGACGAGTTATAAATATTTCTTCAATATCTGCCAAAGAAGCCACACCGTATTTACATATATATAGTGCTAGTAAAAGTGCATTAAATTCTGTAACTCAAAGTTGTGCTAAACAGTACTCAAACGATAATATAACTATTAATGCAATATGTCCAGGGATTATTTCTACAGAAAGCAGCATTACAGGAAGAAAAGCCATATCACAATTAAAAGGAGAATTACCAAATGTATACGAAAAGCAGATGCTTACCAATGCTAATCTAGAAAGCCTAATTTCGCCTATTGAAGTTGTGAAATACATTGAATTTCTTTTTTATCCCATAATGCAAAATCAATTTCTGGACAACTATTAAATATTTGTGGTAGTCTGATAATGAATTAGGAAGTGTTTAATATGTTTATAAATTTTAAATCTTATAAAATTGCCAACTATTTTTCTCATATATAATAAATAACGGTAAAATAGACTTAAGTGATTATTATCAAAAAATTATATAACAAAGAAGTTTATCCATATGTTTATCATACAAAAATGTTACAAATATCAATATTGATTAGTGGAAAAGGATATGTTATACTTAACAACAAGAAAATAAGAATAGGTAAAGGTTCTATAATCATTTTTGATAATAACACCATTCATAGTTTTAAATCACTTAGTAAATATATGGAATTTATACACATACATATTCCTAATAATGATAATTCTTACGATAGAATAGTGGTTAAATAAAATGAAAATAATAACGTTATACAAAAATATATTAAAAATGAACCATATAAATGTTGTAACTGGAGTTCCTGGTTCTTATATTATGCCATTATGGCAAGAATTAGATAGCACTTTTGATATTATTGTGGCAAAACATGAAAGCGGAGCTGTATTTATAGCAGATGGTTATTCAAGAATCAGCAAAGAAACTAGTATAGTTTTAACAACAGCTGGTCCCGGAATAACTAATGCTATTACCGGAATAGCTTCAGCATATCAAGATTCAATTCCATTGATAATAATATCTGGTATATCATCCTTAAAAGATAAGGGAAGGTTTCAAAATTTTGATAGTGATGATCGGGGTTTTAATCCAGTTAAACTTTTAAAAAACATAACAAAAAAAGTATTTTGCCCAAAAAACGCCAAGGAAGCTCTTGATGCAATTAACAATGCATTAGAAATCAGCCAAAATGGAAGAAAGGGACCAGTTCATATTTTGTTACCAATTGATTTACAGAATAATGAATTTGATGATAACGAATTTGTTTCAAACCATCCTGTTAATGTTAAAATTAATCAAGGAAATATTAATTCAACTATTTTAGATGAAATATACAAGTCTAAAAGACCAATGTTTCTAGCTGGATGGGGCGTAGAAATGTCATCAGCAGGAAACAAATTAATGGAATTATCAAAAAAACATAAAATACCTGTTGTTTCAACTTTAAAAGGCCTAACAGCCTGTAAGTATCAGAAAACTTTTTAGGAAGCATTGGTCATATATATAGTGACGAAACTATTAATAATATAAAAAAATATAATTGCGATTTATTAATTGCTCTAGGATCAAGTTTATCATTTAATTCATCTCCCCATTTAAAGAATTTATTTAATAACTGTAAAATAATACATGTCGACATTGATAATACACAAAAAAAACAAGTATTTCATTTCAAATTATTTTATTAATTTAGACATTAATGCCTTTTTAATAGAATTTTCAAAGCATATAAATAAAAAGATATAATACTCCAGAATGTTATTTTGAAAATGCAATAAAACCAAATGGAATATTTCCAAAATGCGTAAAACTACTTAATAATAAAAATATCATGGTGATTCCTGATGCAGGAAACCATTGGATTGATACTATATTTTTCTACCGTTTCAAGAATCCACAAAGTATCATAATTAATAATGGATTAGCTACAATGGGATATGCAATAGGAGCATCTATAGGGTGTGCTCTATATTATAAAAAAAAACAGGTAACAAGAAAAAAACAGTATGTATAACTGGGGATGGGTCATTTTTAATGTCAGGAAATGAAATAAAGACTGCTCTTGAAAACGATCTTAATTTGCTGTTAATAGCTGTAAATAATATGTCCTATGGAAGAGTGCGCCATTTTCAAAAAAGAAAATAATTTCTCTACAAAAACCAGTGATATTATAGACTTATCAATAAAAACCATGGCTGAGGGTCTAGGTATAAAATCGGTTTTATGCTATTCTGTAAATGATTTCAAAGAAGTCTTGAAATACGCTTTTAATTATAACAAACCAATGGTAATTGAGTTAATTATTTCTCAAGATGAATATCCATACTTTTTGGGACAATAATAAATGGGGTAAAAAAATGGAAAAATATTATGAACATGTAAATGAAATTCTAGTAACTTATAATGATAAATTCAAACAACAATTAATGAATGAATTAAGAGAATATAATATTGACATAGTCGAAAGCACTAATAAAATTATTAGGTATTCTTGTAAATCATTTGTTGATATTTTAAATCTTATTAAATCAAATGAACCAATTTTTTCTTCAGTACTATCAACCTGTATTATCTAAATTCGATATTAATAATCAAAATGAAATGAATTGTAGTATAAAAAAAATATGTGATTTCTTATCTTCTGACATTTCATATTGTGTACAAGTTATTTCCTATGACGATACATTAAATTTTAAAACAACACAAAATTTAAAATACTTAATTATAAATGAAATTCATAATCAAAATTTAAGTGTTTCCATTGGAAATGAAAACACTAGAATACTTGTTAGTATTATTAAAGGTATTGCTTATATTGGCGTATTAAATAATGATGACTGCATTAGTGATAGAATTGGAGGAATATTATATTATTCACATAAAAATACTATAAGCAGAGCAGAACTCAAGTTAGAAGAATGTTTTTCAAAGTATAATATTAATAATCCAACACAAGAAAAACATGCGCTTGATTTAGGTGCTTCTCCAGGCGGATGGACGCATTTTTTGTCAAAACACAATTATATAGTTGATTCGGTAGATCCAGCTAAACTTGATAAAAGATTATTATCTCTTAATTCAGTCACACATTATAAAATGACCGCACAAAATTTTCTAGAAAGCAAAAACAAAAATAAATCATATGAACTTATTGTAGATGATATGAAATTATCAGTACATGATACAGTTAATATTATATTGGATTTATTACCTTGTTTAAAATCAGGCGGGAACTTAATTTTAACATTAAAACTGGATAATAAAGGAATTACAAAACAAATCATATTTGCTAAAACAAAACTTGAAATATATTTTGAAAAAATACATATTAAGCATTTATATTATAATAGACATGAAGTAACATTATATGCGGAGAATTTTATGAAATGACTGTATTATTTATTTTTGCACATCCTGATGATATTGAATACTTTTTGTGGCGGAACAATTATGAAATTAATTAAAAAAAAAGAATGTACATATTAAATTGTGTTGTGCTACAGGGCAATATTCATCAATCAGATATAACGAATTATTAGAAGCAAGTAAACTAATGAATATTTTACCTGATATATTAGAAATTGAAGATGGGAAATTATTAAATAGTACAAAGAATAATGAAAAAGTATTTAACTATATAGTGAAATATAAGCCAAATATTGTTTTTACCCACAATATAAATGATTATCATCAGGATCACAAAAACTTAGTAAAAATAGTAGAAAATGCTGTAAGTTTTAAATGCCCTATAATTCAATCTGACACATTAAATGGACAAGATTTTCAGCCTGTTTATTTCAATAATATTACTACTAATATGAAAAACAAAATTGAATTGCTATCATATCACAAATCTCAAATAGATAAATTAGATTATATAACAATGACTCAAATTATCAATCAATTCCGTGGTTTACAATCTACGGGAAAAACAAATACATTTTGTGAAGCATTCGCTCCTTTAAGCAATTACCATATTAGTGAAGTAAATCAAATTATGAATTATTTATGTGAGGTTTGATGAAAAATAAACTATTTATTCTAGACATCGATGGTACTATTTGTAAAGATGGCATTCTTTCAAATAGTTTTTTAAATGAACTAAACGAACTAGTATCTAATGGATATAATATAACATTTGATACATCGAGAGCTCCAAATTTTGTAAATAAGTCATTAAATAATATCAATTTAAAACTGCCATTTATTAGTATTACCGGTGCTTTATTATCAACCAAGCATCATATATATAATTTTATACCTATAAATAAAGACCTAAAAGACCAACTAATAGATGTATTATGTAATAACAAAATAGTATTTATGTGTATATTTATAGAAAATAATAAATGTCGCTATTGCACCATTAACGAAAACTATTTTACAAAAAAAAACGCCAAATAAAAATTCTTTCATTAAGTGAATTAAAGCAGAGAGAAAATTGTATTGCTATATATTGTTATTGCTCCAATATTAATATATTTACTGAATCTAATATAAATTCAGTAAATTTTAATTCTTTTGAAAACTCAAAAATCATTCAAATAGTATCAAAAGATGCCAATAAAGGTTTATGGATTAATGAACTAAAAAAAAATAAGCAATACTGATACAATTATTTCTTTTGGTAATGACAAATATGATATAGAAATGTTAAATGAATCAAGCATAGCCTTTTCCGTTGGAAAACAATTAAAAAGCCACAAATATATTAATATTCCATTTGACAATGGAGATAATACATATAATGAAATCTTTACAATAAAAACCTCTCGATTCATCTATAGATGTTGAGAGGTTTTTACACTATGAAAAACAATTTGTATTCTATGTAAATTTAAACCATTATGTATATTTGCTCAACATTTATGTATATTCTATTTATTCATTTGACAAAGTTTGATATAATGCAAATAAATTATATATTTTTTTGTGGTGAACTATGAGAATTGTAATATGCGATGATAATCCAAGAGATAACCAAATAATAAAGCAATATGTCATTTCAAATTTTGATGAATATTCTGAAGGTGTAGTTGATAGCACTTATTCTGCAAGTGAGTTAATAAAATTCTGTCTAAAAAGAAGAACCAGATATTCTTTTTCTTGATATTGAACTTGGAGATATGAATGGAATAGAATTAGCAAAAGTTTTAAGGAATAAATTTCCTACACTTATTATTGTATATATAACTAATCATCCCAATTACGTATTTTCATCATTTGAAACGGAACCATTAAACTTTTTAACTAAACCTATAGACCGATTTCAGTTCAATAAAACATATCAAAGAATAATTAAAAAGTATACAGAAATACATAGATCTATACCAATCAAATGGCAAAATGACTCAGTTAACTTGGAAATAAAAGATATTTGCTATATAGAAGGATATAATAGACATTTAGTTTTTCGATTATATAACGGTGATAGTTATGAGGTTGTAGGAAAAAAATTGATGATATTTATAAAGCGCTTAAAATACATGGTTTTGTTAAATCACATCAGGGATATATAGTTAATATGCTGCACATTAAAGAATTCGGTGAAAGCGAGATATACATGAAAAATGGTGAAATTGTATTAATGAGTGTCCGCAAAAGATTAAAAACAAAAGAAACATACACAAATTATTTAAACAGGAGATTTTAATGATTATAAAATACATTTCTATTATTCTGGGAACAACATTTGAAATATATTGTATAAACAAATTTATTAATATATTTTCACCTCGTAAAGTAATCAATAAAAACGATAAATATAAATTTTATTTATTTTTTATATCAATAAGTATTTTCCGCATTTTAATTCCTTTGTTTTTTAACGGAATTCTTATTGCGTTAGGATTACTTATATCAGCATTTTTGTTTAATCAATTGTATGAATCAAAGCAATATGTAAAAATGATAATATCTATATCATTATCTGTTATGTATATATCTTCTGAATTACTGTTTGGCGGTCTTTTTTATGCTCATTTCCGGAGATAATCATCTAGAGGTCAATACGACTCCAGAAGCATATGCAATAGGAACTGCATTAACCAAATTCCTTGTATTCGTTATTATTTTGATTTTTGAATTCAAAAGAAAATCTATTGTTATATCAAATTTAACACCAACATATCTTACACTTTTAAGTGTACTGCCGATAACTACAATTACATTAAGTGTGTTAATGTATCAGATTATATTAGTAATAGATTCATCTGGAATAAAACTAACTTTTGTATTTGCTAATATGTTATTAATTTTATCTAATGCAATAACATTTGAAATAATTCGTGTTCAAAACAGATTAACAAAATCAGAATACGACTTAAAATTATTAAAAAATAGCATAGATGAACAGACTAAACATTATGAAGAACTTAAATCATCCCAAGAAGAAATAAGACAAATTCGTCATAATATGAGAAGTATATGTATAGGTGTAATTGCAGAGTTAAAAGTTGGTAAAATAAAAAATGCTATTGATCAATTACAGAGCAATATTGATGTCATAGAAAAATCAAGTAAAGTCATTGATACTGGTCATCCATCAATTGACTCTATAATTGAAAACAAATTGAACAGATGTGAAGAATTAAATATACATACAAATTTATCATATCAGTACAAAGAAACAATCAATATCAATGAAATTGAAATAGCAGTTATAATTGGTAACATTCTCGATAATGCTATTGAGGCTTGTCAGAAAATTACAAACAATAAAGAAATCTGGGGCTCCATAACAGTGGATAAACAAGATATTATAATTAATATTAGAAATACTGCTGTTAGTTCTAACAACCTCAAAACATCTAAGAATAACAAAAAATTACATGGTTATGGATTAAAGAGCATATCTCATATTGCAAAAAATATAAATGGGTATGCTAAATTTTTCTTTAGTGATAATATTTTTACATCATATGTAATATTAGAAAACTAACACTTTCGCATTTTTAATCAACGAATTTGACATAAAACTATAAATATATAAATTTAAGCACTATTGTATAGATAGTGCTTTTTAATTTTGGAGAAATTACAATGATTGAAACATTAGCTAAAAAAATAACAACTAAATTTATTGACAGTAATATAATTAAATCTGAAGAAAGGGAAATATATAATTACTGTTTTGAAACAACAATAGTTATGGGAATAAGCTATCTGATTTTTATAATTTTATCACTTTTTTTTAGGAATCACTCACTTCTTTAATTTTCTTACTATCGTTCGTTGGATATTTAGAAAAACCTGTGGAGGTTATCACGCCAAAAACTATTCGTTATGCAGTCTTATGTCATTATTTAGTTATTTATTTTTTAATATTAGTAGTAAAGGAAATAACTATATTATTTAACGCATCATATTTTTTATTAATTATCGGATTGCTGATTATATTAGCTTTATCTCCTATTCAAGATGATAATAAACCATTTACGGATAAACAGTACAAAAGATTTAAATTGATAAGTAAAGTCTTAGCTGCTATATTTATATTTGTGTTCACAATATTTGAATTAAGTGGAAAACACAATCTACTTATTAACAAGTATTATTTTTCCTTTTTTGTTATGGTATTGATTTAGTAGCTCTAGCCTTGCTTTTCAGCAAAATAGAAAGGAGATTGAAAAATGCAAAAAATTAAAAATTTCATTATGAAATTTGGAAGTTCTTTTGCTGCATTAGCTTTGATTGTTGGAATTTCAACAGCAAATTCGGCTTGCGATATAATATGGCATCAGCCAAAAGAACCCACAGCAATGAATAAATTCAAATTCTAGATTTTGATGGAAAGAGAGTTTCGGCTCTCTTTCTTGTTTTTATCGATTATCATTCATATTTTGTGCTACCCTAGTAGTATAGCAAACGGTAGTATATAAACAATATAAACTAAACAACAATTAAAACATTAATTTTTTTATTTTATCATATCAGAAACTGAAACATTAAATTTATTCGAAATGTTAATTAATTCACTTGTCGAAGTGAATCTTCTTCCTGACAAAATTGACTCCAACGTTTCTATATTCATTCCTAAAACTACAGCAAGATCATGTTTACTAAAATTGTTTTCCTTAATTATTAACAACAGTCTGTTAATAATATTCTGTTGAATAGTAGTTTTTACTTTTTTTTATTGAACGGTAAGAAAGTAAAGCTGTTTCATTTCCAAGAAGATTATATTTTAAAATACCATTTAGCCTCTCCTTAGAATTATCAAGAAGATTATTATTACTAATTTCATATAGCAAATCTTCATTTGTATATTTACTTTTGATAATCATTTCTGCTTTTATTCCATATAATTTAGCTAACAATAAAATAGATTCACATGGTATATTTGTACCAGCTTTTTCAAATACTGCATATTTGTATGAAGATATGTTTAAGAAAGCGGATACTTCCTTTTCGGTAAGATTTAATTTTTCTCGTATAAACTTTAGTTTTTGATTCATGACATTTGCCTCCAAGTTATTTTATAGTATCAAAGTGTTGTCAATATGTCAATAATTGCCATATTGACAACACAAGAAGAATGAAAAACGATTATACTATTAATTAAAGAAAAGAGGTGCTTATATTGGAAACAGATAATTACATTAAGGTAATCAAGAACTATAGAAAAGTAAACCACATATCACAAGAAAAATTTGCTGAAATAGTAGGTTATGATAAAAGCCATATAAGCCACATAGAAAATGGCAGCAGAGAACCAAGTGTAGATTTTTTGATACATTTTCTCTTGAATCAGGATTGTCTATTGATTACATTCTTGGACTTGAAACAGAGGCTGGTGTTCAATTGATAATCAATGAATACACTAAAAGAATTATGAAACTAGCACCCAAGGACAGACAATTAATATTTAATATAGCCGAACCATTGATAACCCGTTTAGAAAAGGATAGCAACAGATAATACAATAATATATAAGTTATTTAATATCGTAAACTAAAACTTCAAAAATGTTTATTTTTTTTTGAGTTTGATAACACTTCTGAATTTTAACTTAACGCTTTTGCAGTTTTACTTTTCGTTTTAGAACAGCAAATCTATGCTTATTTTCATGTATAGATTTGCTGTTTTTATTTTATCTTATTATGTAAATATAATTTGTAGAAGGAGTGTAGATGTACACTCCTTTTTTTCATTTGTGGCAGCAATTTATTGCGAGATACCCATAGACTTCGATTTTTAACAAAATAAAAAATCGGAGGAAATATGAAAAAAATATTAGAGATATATGATATCAGCAATGACTATCAGAATTATCAAGGGAATCCATATATTATTGTTATCAATGCAACATTTGAAATAAATAAAGCTGATATAAATAAAATATTAAATTCAAATTATACTGTTTTGACAAATAAAGAATGGATTGAATATACAAAAGCAATCATTAAATACAACAATAACGATGCAAAACATCGAATGAGACGAGAAAAGCCAATTGAATTTTTTTTCATCAAATAGATTCAAACAAATTCACTCACTTGAAATTAATCTTAATGATAACACGAATGTTGCAAAAGCAATTAATATGCTTTCACCTCAACCAAAAAGAAGATTCATAAAATATTATATTGATGGTAAAACATATAATGAAATTGCTATAGAAGAAGGAAAACATATTTCATCAATATATGAATCTATAAGTGGAGCAAGAAAAAAATTTTTAAAATATTTGGCTTTTTTTGAAAATACCCCCGAAAAATAAACCCCAGAAATTTCTATTTTATGAAAGGGTTTATTCCCTTTTATAAAACAGAATACCAATATTATAAATACGTTAGTTTGTATGAGGGGTATGAAATCGTTTCAGCATAAAGTATTACTGCGCCATGATCTGTTACAGGGAGCGAATAACAGTAATATCTTTTCCCTTTCAGTGGTGCGAAAGGGATTGCAATGAAAGTACAAACTTATAATGATACTTCCGCTATGGCAGCGGGTCGCTTGGATGGGACTGGTTAGATTCCAATGAGGATTACCAAATCCGTTTATAATATTCCTTTAAATCGGGACAGGAATAAATGATTTAAACAACAGTTTTGCATTTTATACAAGCAAAATGGAATTACTGCTATTTTATTACATTATATATATTATTCTGTTAAATACGGAGGCGATGATATGTTCACAGGACAAAAACATAAAGAAAGATTTTTGAATGAGATTGGAACACTAAAACAATCTAATTCGTATTTTAATAGGAAATTCTTATCAGCCTTATATACAATAACAAGTGATGACTTTTTATGGGAAGCTTCAAAAAAACTCAATAAAATATAATTACATAGATTTTAATCAAATAAATATAAGAGGCATTAGTGTTAATTCACATCAATTATGGCAATTCGCTAAAAGTATGATTTTAGGTGACGAAATGTTACTTGAAGATATAATTGATAGAGAATTATATAATGATAAGAACTTTAAAATAATTATTGATGCGATAAAAATAGCGAGAAAAGGGCTAAAATTAAACTAAATACAATGAAGGCGACTGAATTGAATCAGTCGCCTTTTATTATTTGGAGGTGTTAGTAATAAACGAATTCTTAAAACTAGAAAAAGAGGCAAAGCGATATAAAGGGCAATATCCCAATGGCGCTCGACTTGAACTTATCTCTATGGAGGATCCTCAAGCAGTTCCACCCGGCACAAGAGGTACGGTGCAATTTGTCGATGATGTCGGATCAATCCATATGAACTGGGATAACGGCAGAACATTGGCTCTTGTTCCTAAAGAAGATAGTTTTAGAAAACTTACGGAGCAGGAAATTGAGCAAGAGCAAAATGCTATGTGCGTAGAAGAAACTACAGACGATCTTGCTGATGAACAGTCTGATGGTCCTGTAATGAGTATGTGAGGTGATAAAATTAAATATAAGGCTGATGCCTTATGGGTATCAAATATCTTGATATGTTTTCCGGAATTGGTGGCTTTAGATCTGCACTTGACAGAGTCGGCGGATTTGAGTGCGTTGGCTTTTGCGAGATAGATGAAAAAGCCAAAGAGACATACGAGACAATATATGATACGAAAGGAGAATTGTATTTTAATGATGCACGAGAAATCAATCCAAATGCACTTCCCGATATCGACCTTATTTGCGGAGGATTCCCTTGCCAGAGCTTTTCTATTGCTGGAAAAAGAGGCGGATTTGAAGACACAAGAGGAACCTTGTTCTTTGAAATTGCCCGAATCGCTTCCGTTAAAAAACCTAAATATATGCTGCTTGAAAATGTACCCGGATTGCTTAACCACGACCAAGGCAGGACATTTCAAAAAATCATCAGTTCATTGGATGAATTGGGGTACGATGTCACATGGCAAGTGTATAACAGCAAAAATTTCGGAGTTCCCCAGTCAAGAAAGCGATTGTACATTGTCTGCTATTATCGAGAAAAAGTGCAAGGCGAAATATTTGCTTTCCCTGAAACAACTGCTTCAAATACTGTCCGATGCATCCGAGGAAGTGAAGGTGATAGAGTGTACTCCGTTGATGGTACATCAATTACTCTCACAAGCTCGGCAGGAGGATTTGGCGGAAAAACAGGACTCTACTTAATTCCTGTTATCAGCAACACAAAGCTTGGTTATCAATACGCCAAACCCGGTGATAGCATTGATATTGCATACTTAGGGCAAAAACAGAGGCGAGGTCGTGTAGGAAAGAATGAAGCACATACACTAACTACTACGCCGTCACAAACCTACTATTTCGTTGACATGAATGCTGATCCTAAACTCACTGAAATTGCAAGATGTATCACAGCAAGACAAAATGCAGGAGTAAGCAAGCATAAGGGCGAACATTCAGCGTTGCTTGTTTTAGTTGGTGAATTTAATGCGGATGAGTTTTCTGATATATATGCAAGACTTCACGAATTCGTGGAACTTGACGAAAAGGAGAACAAAATTGCATTGCTGATTATTGTTGCCGATACTCAATGCTTTGTTGGTTTTATTCGCAGACTTACTCCAAAGGAATGTTGGAGACTGCAAGGATTTTCCGATGAACAGTATTTGAAATCACGAGAGGCAGGATTCAGTGATTCCCAACAGTATAAGCAAGCAGGAAATGCGGTCACCGTAAATGTAGTTGAAGCACTTGCGAAGCGAATTAAAATAACTGATGAAAGAAACAAAGGAGGTTTAAATGGCTAACGATATACGAAACATTTTAACCATCAGTGGTAACCAAAAATTGATTGACGAAATGCTCAAAGCAATTCAGGTTGATGCGTTTGGCAGAGGTTCTATCGATTTTAAAAAAGGTTTTACCGATACCGAAAGATTTGGATATACCCGAAGGTTCAGATACTCGTGAGGGCATTGCTCTTGTTAAGGACTTTCTTGATAAGATACCAAACGAGGATTTAAGTCGTGAGGGTACTTTTGATGATTTCATGGAATATTTGAAGAAATATGCAAATAGTTTGACAGAAGATAAAAAGGAAATATGGAATTTAGGCATAGCAGCAGTTTCAAATATTCACTATTTTAACTCGGCTACTTGGTATGATTGGACAATTAAGAATTGGGGTACAACCTCGCTTGCATACAAATACCATAAAAGCGATAACCCTAACGAACTTAATTTTTTAACAGCTTGGAAACCGGCGAAAGGAATTATTGGTAATCTTTCAAAACATTATCCCGATTTGACATTCACAATCAAGTGGGCCGATGAGGATTTCGGAGAAAACTGTGGAACTGAAACATATCAAAACGGAAAAGTTGTTTCGAGAGAACTGCCCCATACAGATGTGTCAGCAGTTGATTTTGCGGCTGATATTTGGCAGATGAGTCCTGCTGAGCGAGGATTGGTTCTCAATTTATCGGGCAACAAATACATTTGCAGTAGTGTTGACGAATATTCCGTAGTTGAAATATTCGGAAAGCCCGGTCTTTTCGCAAATGAAAGATTAACCGAAGACGATGTTCCCAAAGGATTACATCTTTATCATTTGCGTTATGACGATGATAACTGTGAAATGCAAACGCTTGAGCGTAAAGTGACTGTTAATCATGCCGGTTCATTGGTAACAGCCGAAGAGATTGACTTTGGCAATAAAGAATACATTGAACTTACTGATGAAAGCGACTTGAGTTTTTTAGGTGTAGACAGTGATTTTGAACATTTGCTGTCCGGTGATATACCTACTTTCGATACTTTAGATGAATATATTAACAAGGATGGTGGTCTTACATATGATTAAGGAAATCAATGAGCAGGATTTGCTCAAAATGAAAGATAAAGAAGGCTTAATTCTTCAAGGTTGCGGTGGTGACCTTAATGATTGGCTTCAAGGAATTAACGAGGATTTCACAAAACGAAACATTCTTATGAATAATTCCAAATTTGAAGATATCTACTCGTTTAAGTCGGGTGAAATTACAAATCTTTTATTCCCACTTGATAATGCAGATGTCAATATTCCTAAGCTTGCCATGTGGCGAATCGGTACGCATGAGGTGTTTGGCGGTACTTGGTTATCAGATTATATAGACAACAGACTTTCTGATAAGGAAGAAGTTGTTAATAACGAAAACCAAGAAGTCATAAAACCGGATTGCGAGCTTATCGGTCAGGACAGCAATATCTTTAATCTTATGGGCATTGCGGCTCGTACTCTTAGAGAAAACGGTCTTGATGAGCAAGCAAAAGAGATGATTGACAAGGTTACAAACTCTGGAAGCTACAATGAGGCATTATTAGCTATCAGCGACTATGTTAATATTGTAGGTCCAGATGAAAGTGAAGATGAAGGGATGTGTATGGGATGAATAATCTGTTGTGTTTTTTGTTTTAGGCACAATGGTCGGCGGTTCTGTCGGAGTCGCTTTTATGTGTTGCTTTCAGCTTAATCGAATGAATAAACTCAATGAGCAAAATGCATCGCTGCAGGCTGAGTTAAACAAAAATGGTGATTGTAATGGAACCCTATGAAGCACTTGCTAATCGTGTGATTTCATTTACTGTTGAGGATTACAGGTGGGCACGAAAAAAATATTGCACCGATATCCAAATCCACAGACAAAATCGCAAAGAAAAAAAAAAAAGTGTGCTGCGGCAAGACGGTATATATACGATTTTCGTGTTTGTCACAAATCGGAATATTGGCATATTTTAACCGATGTTGATTTAGATTTGCTGTATAAAAGAGTTGTTGACGAATGTGATAAAAAATACGGAAAATATAACCCTGTGCCGAGACCATATAAAAACAAATAACACACAGAGCTTGCCCTAAATATTATGAACAGCTTTATGTCATGGGTAGGCGGAAAAAAGGCTCTGCGTGAAGAGATTGTTAAACGCCTACCCCTTAACTATGGTAGATATATTGAAGTGTTCGGAGGTGGCGGTTGGGTTTTGTTTCATAAAGAACCTGACAAATTCGAAGTGTATAACGACTTCAATCAAAATTTAGTAAATCTATATCGTTGCGTTAAGGAAAAGCCGGAAGAATTGATTAAATGGTTAGAGTTTTCACTTGACTCACGAGCAGATTTTGAATATATGACGAATCGCTTAAAAGACGATGATTTGTCTGATTGTCAGCGAGCAGCATATTATTATTCATTGATTCGATACAGTTATGCATCCGGTGTTGACAGCTTTGGAAGTCAACCACACGATATGTGGAAGAACTTTCCCCTAATTCGTGCTGCACACGCAAGACTCCGTAATACAATTATCGAAAACAAAGATTTTGAAAAACTGATAGGTCAGTATGACAGACCAATCAGCTTTTTTTTATTGTGACCCTCCGTATTACAATACCGAAGATTATTATGATGGTGGCGGATTCGGAAAGGACGATCACGAAAGACTTGCGAATACGCTTTGCAATATACACGGCAAGTTTCTTTTGTCATACAATGACTGTCCTGAAATCAGAGAACTATATCAAAGACCGGGAATTCTTATTGAAGGTATTACCCGAATTAACAATATTGCTCAACGATACGAGGGTGGCAAACAATATTCAGAACTTCTCATATCAAATTACGATACATCGGAACGAATGAAGTCATACTTCCAATTTTCCTTGTTTGATCGTGAGATTGATGTGGACAAGATTCTGTCTGAGAAAATAATTTACCGAGGAGGTTAAAGTTAAAAATGGATAAACAGTATAAGGTAATTGATGACCGAGGCAGATTAACTATACCCCGATCAGTTCGCTTTTTGACAGGCATTACTGCCAACAGCATTGTGAGTCTTACTTTTTCAAAAGACGAGATTATCATAAAGAAAGAAAAAATTTGTGATAACTGTCAAAATGAAAAGGAAGAAAAAAAGAAACCATTACCCTTGCAGAGTTCTTGAATCAACTACCAGAGGCGGAGCAGGATGCTGCTTTGATTCATTTACTCGTTGAGAGATCAAAGAAAAAAGGAGGATATGAAAATGTCGGACAAAATCCCTCTTTATCGCAGTTCTCTTAATACAGCACGACATTGTAATGAGGTTGACATTTGGCGTCAAAGTGACTTAGAAAATTCACGCTGTGCAACCGCTATTCATAATGCAATTGATTGCAACTTTGCCGATAATCACCTGAATACTGATTTCATGAAAAGCATTATTGACGAGTTCGGCTTTGACCGAGTTAGTTATATTCTTGCCTGTAATATAAAAAAAAGAGCCATGCAGGATGCCAGATATTCACAGGAAAACAAAAATTGGAGTGAGCTGATTGCTATCCCCGACAGCAATTTGCGAAATGAATATCTCATTAATAATCACCCTGTTCTAATCAATGCACTAATTGACAAAACTCGAATTGCATTTGATGAATTACATATGTTTTCGGCTGATGATTGCGAATCAATGGCAGGACAAGAACTTACCGGCAAGGTATTAGTTTTGAAACCATCTATTCTTGCGGATAAATACAAATCCCCTGACAATCAGTTGTTTTTAGCAACAGCCGGGTTTGGATGTTCTCCAAGTTCTCTTGGTCGAAGTATCTATGGTATCTTTCTAAAAGATAATGAATACACTTCATTCTATCGACAAGACTTTTGGGTATAGCAAGAGATGATGTGTTACCTAATTGGGCAAAAAGCAAATTAGAAACGCAGGAGTCTGAATCGTTGGAAACGGTTCAGCAAATGTAAGGAGGATATATGAGAGTAAAAATCTATCAAATCAACGCAGAAAAGGATGAGAATGCAAAACGCTTCTCACCATTTTCTTATGCTGAGGAACATGGCGGTGTAAATTCCGACATGTATAAACAAGTGTATTTTGGCGATTTGGATACAGATGATTTAGAGGGTGTGTTTGCAAAGCTTAATGAGAGTGATAAACCACCGCTTTATCAAGGTACCAGCTTATCAGTCAGTGATGTAGTTGAGGTGTTTGACAGTGAAGATTCAAATGCAGATAGCAAATGCTTCTATGTTGATTCTGTTGGATATAAAGAACTTGATAATTTCGATACTTCCCTCTGTGAAGATATGGATGGTGAAAGAGCTGTATATATCACGCCGCATCATACACCGCTTGTTCTTAATATGCATATCAATGATTACAAAGATCTCAGCGCCGCTGTCGGCGGTTTGATTGAACTGACACACCCATTTAATGATGAAGCTTGTGTTATCGGAAATGATGAGGCAAAGCTAATCGGCATGGATGGGAATCGAAAAATCGGACAAAGCATTTATGCCGGTCCTATTCTTATTGTCGGTGATAACGGTGATGAAAACTTTATACCGTTAACCGATAAACAGGCAGATTTTTATGCTGATAAATTCAAAGAAATCGAAAACATTTCAGAGAAAGAAGTGCAGTCAGATATGTATTGCACCTTTATTCCTTTGGAAATGAATTAAAGGAGGAATACTTATGGCAACTACAGTTGCAGCACGAATTGATCGTTTGAATAACGATGATAGCAAAACAAAGGCTTATGCTACTCTGACAATCAACGATGCTTTTGCAATCCACGGTGTTAGATTGATTCAAGGTAAAAACGGTCTTTTTGCATCAATGCCGTCAAGAACGGTAACAAATGAACAAGGCGAAACTGAATATGTTCCGTTTGCAAATCCAATCACCAAAGAAGCGTCGGATGCAGTAAGAACTTGTCTTGTGAATGCATATAACGAGGCGGTTGAAGCACAATCCGAGTTTAATGATATGTTGAATTCAGATATTGAAGAGGTTCCGGATGAGGAAGAACCGCTTACTCAATCCATGTAGTTTTTATTGTTGATATTGCTTAATTAGTTATATTGATATTCTATCAATACTACCAAATATTGTACTATGGTTCATATTCTACTTGATTTATGATATACTTTGAGTTAATGTACAGTTGAAAGGAGATAGATTTATATGACTAAAAAGCATTTATTAACTATATTATTTATTGTTTTATCGGCAATTATTATGGTGAGTTGCTCAAACACACAAGCAGTTGTTTCGGTAAAAAAGCACAACTACTTTACCCTCGGCAGAATCCACATCCGTAACTGAAAGCACTACGGTAAATACAACAGTTCAAAAGACGGACAATACTTCTGCTGAAAGCAGTATTTCTCAAGCAACAAAAACTACGAATACCAAAACAGCGAAAGCGAGTACCAATAAACCGACTTCACCAAATACTAAGGCTGATAAAGCGGTAAAAAACACTACTAAAACCGTTACCACAACTTCAAAAATAACCACTACATCAAAACAACCAACAACCCAAAAAGTAAGTCAATGCAGTAATAACAATAATCACTCAATGAAATGCGGCAATATGGGCAGATGGTTTGACAGCAAATCGGATGTTAAAGCATATGTTGATTCGGTAATGAAATCTTGGGCAGACAAATGGGAAAGCGGAGAAATATCCGATGATGAATATTTTGCTAACTGCCCACAAGGTTATGAATGCTGGAGTTGCGGTTACTGCGGTAAATGGACAGGCAATTTCAAATAACAATATCATAAATTTAATCTGAGAAGATGTAACAATCTTCTCTTTTTTTATGCCTAAAAACAGGCAGAAAGGAAAAGTTATGAAAGATAAATTCAAAAGTTTTGGCAAAAGAATTGTGGCGATCCTTTTGTCGGTATTAACAGTTACAATGATGTTTCCGTTAAGTGCTTTTGCAGCAACGGAAAACCTCGGTGCGGTGTCGGGTATGAAGAAACTTGATGTAAGCGTTTCAAAGCATTACGGACACGAAGTTCATACTACTAAAAAAGGCGGTACAACTTATCCTCTTTTCTGTATTGAATACGGCACAACCTCCGAGTTCGTCGTATCTTAAAGGCAAAAAGGCTATGGCAAGTGATAAGGCAATTAAAGCTGCAAAATGGATATTTGCAGGATATTACCTTGAACACGGCAACTCGATAGATTGGCAGGATATGGCATATTGCCAAAAGAAAGTGTGGTCAATCTTTGGTTCAGATACAAATTGGACTTTTAGTGACAGTGGCTATCAAACTTGGTGTGATAATGCAAAAAAAGCGTATGAGTAAACTTGATAAAAAGCCTTCGTTTAATAAAACAAATGTTGGTAGAGTTCTTCCCGGAGGAAGCCTTATTGTTACAGACACAAATAAAGTATTGTGTGATTATCCTGCCTTTACTAAAAAAGGTAACGGCTGGAGCATTATTCATAAAAAGAATTCTAATTCATTGACTGTTAAGGTTGATGAATCTTGTACAGCATCAAGTTTTAGAGTTTCTAACGGTGAATATTACAAAGACGGTACAGGCGATGACGATGAACTTTTGCTTTACTATCCATATGGAAGTGAATCATATCAAAAACTTATTTATTCGGCATATTATGACCCTGTTTCAATGGCGTTTTCAGGTTCAATAACTTCCGTCGGTGGAATGAAACTCATTAAGACATCCGAAGATGGAGTTATAAGTGGAATAAAATTCCATTTTACGGGTCCAAAAGATTTTTCAAAAACATTCACAACAGATGAAAACGGAGAAATACCACTTTCAGGATTAGCACCGGGAACATACACTATCACAGAGGAAAGTATGGATAGATATGTACCAAATCAGTCTAAGACAATTACTATTGCAAGTAATCAGTCAACTTCGGTAGCGTTTCATAACACACTTAAAAAATTTAGGGTCAATGTCACAAAGCAAGACTACGAAAAAGGTCACGCACAAGGTGATGCAAAATTAGGCGGTGCTGTTTATGGTTTGTATAAAGGCGATGAACTTATTGCACAATATACAACCGACAGTAACGGCTCTTTCACAACAGACTATTTCGTATGCGGTACTGACTGGACTGTTAGAGAAATCAGTCCAAGTGAAGGTTATCTTTTAAATGATACCGTGTACAGAGTCGGTGCGGATCCAAGGGATTACAACATTGAATATAACAACGCTCCTGATATGACAGTTATGGAACAAGTCATTAAAGGCAAAATCAGTATTATCAAACATACGGATGATGGTGAAACTCAAATTGAAACACCCGAAAAAGGTGCAGAGTTTCAAATCTATCTTAAATCATCAGGCTCATTTGTAAACGCCGATAAAGGCGAACGAGATACAATCGTCTGTGATCAGGATGGTTTTGCAAGCACAAAACTTTTGCCTTATGGTGTTTACACAGTCCATCAAACAAAGGGATGGGATGGCAGAGAAAAAATAACCGATTTTGATGTGTTTATCAATACCGATGGTAAGACATACAAATTCCTTATCAATAACAAGAACTTTGAATCGTATCTCAAGGTAGTTAAACTTGATAAGGAAACGGGTAACGAATCCCATACGAAGGTGCTGCTTTTGAAATCTACGATAGCAACAACCATAGAATTACAATGCAGTACACCTACCCTCAAGTGACATCAATTCATACCTTTTACACCAACAAAGAGGGATATTTAATCACACCTGAAAAATTGCCGTATGGTGATTATACTCTTAAAGAAGTACAAGCTCCGTATGGTTATGTTCTTGACGATACTCCTATTCCGTTTGTAATCTCACAGGAGAATGCTTCAACCGATACAGGCGTAACCGTAGTCAAGGTCAAAGCAAAGGATATGGCTCAAAAAGGCGTAATCAATATTACAAAAACAGGAGAGGTGTTCTCATCCGTTGAAGAAAATAACGGTGTGTATACTCCAAAATACAGCGTCGGTAATCTTAAAGGTGCGGTGTTTGAAGTCTATGCTGCTGAAGATATTACAACACTTGACGGTGGTGTGGCTAAAACAAAAGAACTTTATCTCGGTAAATATACTGTGATTGAAAAGACTGCACCTAACGGCTATGTTCATAACAGTACAAAATACGATGTAGAACTTACCTATGCAGGGCAGAATGTTTCTGTTACCTCAACCGACCTTTCGGTGTATAACGAAAGGCAAAAGGTTTCGGTTTCACTTAAAAAAATTATGGCAGAGGACAAAACATTCGGTATCGGCAATAACGGTGAAATTACTTATGTAAGATTCGGTATTTATGCCGATGAGGACATTAAAGCAAGCAACAGCGATGTTATTCCAAAAGATGCTCTTATCACTTTCGCAAATTGTGATAAAAATGGAAGCATTGTCTTTGATTGTGATTTGCCGGTAGGCTTTAAGTGGTACGCAAAAGAAATCGCAACCGATGCGCACTATATCTTATCTGATACAAAATATGAGTTTGATACCGAATATCAAGGTCAAGATGTCAAGGTTATCGATATTAAAGTCAATAACGGTGAGGTTATTAAAAAAACAATCTTATCTATGGTTCTGTTAAAGGCTTAAAAGTCGATAGAGAAACGCAGGAAGTAATCAAGGGTGCAACCTTTGGTTTGTTTAAATCGGACACTACCGAATTTACAGAAGATAAAGCAATTTTAACTGCCGTTACCGATGAAAACGGTATCTTCAACTTTAGCAACATTCCTTACGGTGAATACCTTATCAAAGAAATCAAACCTGCCGACGGCTATCTTGATATTGAAGATGTATTTACTGTAATAATCAAAGATAACGAGCAAGTGGTTGAACTTACTGCACTCAATGATAAAGTGCCAGAATTAAAAACAACGGCAACCGTCAATGGCAAAAAAGAAGTCATCGCAAAAGGCGAAATAACCATAAAAGATACTATTGAGTACAAGCATTTAGTACCTAATACCGAATATGTTATCAAAGGCACATTGATGGATAAATCCACAGGCAAACCGTTCAAAGTTAAAGGCAAAGAAATCACTTCTACCGTTAAGTTTGTACCCGATAAGGCAAACGGCAAAGTAGAAGTCACCTTTACTTTTGACGGTTCGGCTATTAAAAAGAATACCGAACTTGTAGTGTTTGAGACATTGTCTCGTGATAATGTTGAGATTGCTGTTCACGCTGATTTGAAGGATAAAGGACAAACTGTAACTATAGTCCCCCCTACCCCTAAAACTCCAAAAACAAGTGACAATAGAAATCTTGGCACATGGATTGGTCTTGGCGGTGTTGGATTGGGTGCCGGCGTTGCAGCACTCCTGCTTAAATTAAAAATGAAAAAAAAGATGAGGACGAATAATGAAACGAGTATATATTTGTGCTCCGCTTTCAGATAATCCAAATCAAGATGTGATTGAAGCTGTTCGTTTCGGCGAATATGCAATGAAGGAATGCTGTGCGGCTCCGGTCGTTCCGCATTTTCACATCTTAATGGTTAATCCAAAAAATGATAAAGAAACTGAGCAAAGAAAATTGGCTAATTTTAGTTTTTTATGGATGGTCGATGAACTTTGGGTATTCGGTGATTCTTGGACAGATGAAATGATGGAGGAAATATCAAGAGCTGAAATGCTCAAAATCCCGATCAAATATCATTCTGACAATAAAGTAAAATCAATTTTAAAAAATACGGAGGTATTCTAAATGAACAATGTTATAAATAAATTCACTAAAAAGCAATGGGCTGTTTTTGCCGTTGCACTTGTATGTGCATGTCTTTTTACCGCAACAACAGTCTATGCTGCCGGAGATGTTTCAACTGCAATTACAAGCACTTGGAATTCAGCGAAATCTCAAATTAAAACAGTTGTAAACAATGTCGTTTTTCCTGTTGTCGATACAATTCTCGCCGTTCTTTTCTTTGTTAAAATCGGCACAGCGTATTTTGATTACAGAAAACACGGTCAATTTGAATTTGCGGCTCCTGCTATTCTTTTTGCTTGTCTAATCTTTACGCTTACAGCTCCGCTCTATATTTGGGGAATTGTTGGTATGTAATAATATTACGAAACGGAATATATACTCGACAAATAAGCATCAAATATTTTAAATCAGAAAAAAATTTGCTATTATCAAACTATAAAAACATTGTAGAGGTAATAGCCAATGAAAGATGTATTAGATATTCTATATGATTCACAAATCAAAACCAATGCATATAATCGAAAAGTCAGTACCGAAATCAATACCATTAAGGCAAAAAAGATGATGCCGAATCAAAATTCTCCTGCGTCTTGTTGGAAAATCAAGAAATATGTTTCGATGATTTTATGGATACTATAGACGAGTGTTGTGACGATATGCAAAGAGCTATATTCAAAAAAGGTGTAGCTATTGGAATTTCAATTATGCAAGAAGTCATAAAACAGAATGAAAAAAGCAGTGATACTCCTTTAAGAAAACTTTTTGAAAATATGTAATGGTTTGTTTTTATATAGATGGTTGATTTATTTCAACCATCTTTTTTTTATTGGAGGTGATTATTATTTTTGATTGGTTAGGAGATATAATCTCCGGTATGGGTGATGCGATAGGAAATGCCTTTACGGGCATTTCCGATTCAATCATTGATGCCATTCTAAACAGATTTATTCAATGGCTTTTCAAGTCAATATATGATGGAATTGCTAATTTCTTTACGCAAATTTCAAATATGGGTACAGAGATTTTTGATTTGTCATGGGTACAAGCTGTTGTTAAATTGTTCTCTTTATTCGGTTGGAGCCTATTTGTAGTAGGTGTTGTTGTATCTGCATTTGATCTTGCAATCGAATATCAAACCGGCAGAGCAAATATTAAAACAACTGCACTTAATTGGATTAAAGGTTTTATGGCAGTTTCTTTATTTACAATTACGCCAATTGAGTTATACAAATTTTGTGTTTCTCTGCAAAATACATTTGCTAAAGACTTGGTAACGATAGCTGCAGGAGAGCAATATGTTTCTCTCGGTAGCCTTGCCACTAAAGTTCTTGTATCCTCATTTAATCCTGGCGGAGCTATGATTTCAGCAGGATTGTTTGAACTTGTTACGCTGATTGCATTAGGATTCTGTGTATTTAAGATTTTCTTTGATAATATCAAGCGTGGCGGAATACTTCTTATACAGCTTGCAGTCGGCAGTTTGTATATGTTTTCTATTCCGAGAGGTTATGGTGACGGATTTAATAATTGGGTGAAACAAGTATTTGCATTGTGCTTAACCGCCTTTTTACAAACTACACTTTTGTTCCTCGGTTTGCTTTCATGGAGTACAAATATGCTACTTGCTATTGGTATTATGATGAGTGCTGCTGAAGTTCCGAGAATAGCACAGCAATTTGGTTTGGATACTAGTGTAAAAGTTAATGTTATGAGTGCAGTTCATATGGGTACTTCTGCTGTTAACCTTGTTAAAGCAGTTGGTAAGTAATATTTATTGTTTTTAATATTGCAATATGTTATGATGAACATATCATAATAGAAAGTTGCAATAGTCATGAACAAATATAAAAATACAGAAAAAGAAAATGAATTTAATGTTGAAAAACTTGATGCTTCAATCAAAAGAGGTTTGCAAGATATTAAAAATTGTAAAGTATCACTTGCATCTAAAGTTTTCGATGATATAGAAAGGCAATATGGATTTTAATAATATATTAAACAGTTAACGCTCATCATTGATGGGCGTTATTATTTTATCCGAAATTCAGGAGGAAAAATGAAAAAACAATATATTTATCCGCAGAATATGAGAGCGTCTGCGACTTTGTGGCTGTGGTCATTAAAGGATTTTGTTGTAGTTATAATCGGCGCTTTGTTTTCAGCTATTGTATTGGCAACAACAAAACTAATGATTCCGGCTGTACTTGTCGGAACATATGCTCTTTTTATCAATCCGTGCGGACGGAACAACAATGCTTGATTTCATTAAATATGGAATCAAGTTTTTTATTTCAACACAACAATATTACGAATGGGATTTGAAAGACGAAACATTTCCCAAACAGAATAAAACAAAAGTAGGTGATGAAAATGGCAAAAAAGAAAAGTAAAAATACAGTTCAAGACCTTATTGGTATTGAAACATTTACAAAAAGAGGTATAAAAACAGCTCACGGTGAGCTTGTTTATTACCTTATCAGTCCAACGAATATTTCTGTTCTTTCAAAAGAAAATATCGAAATCAAAATATGGCATTTAATGCAAGTGCTATCGGCTCAGCCTAATATTGAAATCTCCTGCATTGATTCATGCGAAAGGTTTGATGATAATAAAAACTTTATGCTTGATCGACTGGCTAATGAGCAGAATTCAAGTGTTAGGAAATGTCTTGAAAAAGATATTGATTATCTTGATAACATTCAAATCGAAATGTCAACAGCTCGACAATTCATGATGGCTGTTCGTTTTAGAAAAGAAAAGGAAGAACAGAAATTCAATCAGATTAACCGAGTGGAAAAAAAGCAATTGCCGAACAAGGCTTTGAAGTTAAACGAATGGATAAAGATGATATTAAGCGCTTTCTTGCCATTTACTTCGGAGCTTCAATGCAGGGCGAATTGATTTCCGATGTTGACGGAGAGGATGGATTTGATGAAGAAAAACTCAAAAAGGCGGTGCTATAAAATGGTTCAATTATTTTTAACTATATTTATGATTGTTACATATGCATTAGCGGCTGCGATACTTACTTATGTGAGCATTTGCAGTATTGAAGATTCAAAGGATCAACAGCAATTTGAAACAATTGCTAAATCCATTGAGGAGCAAAACGAAGATGGAGACACAGACACCACAAATAAGGTTTATGATTTAATGCTCAAAAATAAGGATTGTGTCGGTTGGTTAAAGGTTGTGGATATGGATGTCAACTATCCGGTTATGTTAACCAAGCAAAATCCAGAGTTCTACTTGCGTCGAGATTTTAATAAAGAATATTCATATATGGGTACGCCATTTATGGATGCCAACTGTAATATCGGTATTTCAAAAAAATCTCATTATTTATGGTCATAATATGAAGAACGGTAGAATGTTTGCACCTCTTATGAAATTTAAGAATAAAGAGTGATTTGATAAACATCAAATCATTGAATTTATCACACCTAATGAAAAGGCAATTTATCATATTGTATGTGTTGCTAAAGTTAAGGCTGATGATTCATGGTATTCATTTATTGAGGATTCGGGTGAATCCCAGTACAATGAAAGAATTAAGGAGTTATACTCAAAATCGTTGTATCACTCAGATTATGAATTTGGTTACAATGATGAGTTCTTGACATTGTCCACTTGTGAGTATTCTCAAAATGACGGAAGGCTTATCGTTGTAGCTGTTAAGGAAGGAGCAAACAGTAATGTTTAAGAAAAAGAATAAAGAATTAAGCGAAGAAGAAAAGGAAGTAATTCGTACAAAATCATTTTTTGATATGATTCTGCCGTCTACAATAAAATTTTCAACAGACCATTATGTATGCGGTGACAGTTACAGATGTGTATGGGCAATCAAGGAATACCCGCCTACTACGGAAGAACTTGCTTTGTTTTCAACTCTTGCGGACAGAAACAATTTAACCATTCATTTGTATTCTCGTATGGTTGATGCTATTGAGCAAAGGAAAATCATACAAAATGCTACAAGAAAAAACAAACTTTCAACCGGTTCAAACGATGTTCAGGAAAACATTACAGCCGAGGGCAATCTTGAAGATGTTGTCAATTTGATAGCCGAACTTAGAAAGAATAAAGAGCCATTACTCCATTGTGCTGTCTTTTTTTTTGAATTAAAGGCTGACAGTATGCAAAAACTTCGTGAGTTGCAATCCGAAATTCAAATGGAACTTACAAGGTCAAAGATGTCTGTTGATAGGCTTACACTAAGACAAAAGGAAGGCTTTTTGACCGTGTTGCCTGTCGGATACAATATCTTTAGAGAACAGTTTGAGCGTGTACTCCCTGCAAGCTCGGTTGCAAATTTATATCCATTTAACTATTCGGGCAAGACGGATCCTAAAGGTTTATTTATCGGCAGAGATAAATACGGCACGAATATTCTTGTCGATTTTGACAGGCGTGCCGAAGATAAAACCAACTCAAACTGTTTGATTCTCGGCAACTCCGGTCAAGGCAAGTCATTCCTTTTGAAACTCATTCTTACAAATTTCAGAGAATCGGGAAAAAGAGTTATTTCACTTGATCCCGAAGCGGAATATGAAGAATTGACGAAGGCTCTCGGCGGTTGCTATATCGACTTCATGAGTGGCGAATATATTATCAACCCTCTTGAGCCCAAGTCCTTTGGTGATGCCGATAAAGAATACGATCAATTTACACCCGAAGCATTCCGCAGAGTAACAAGGTTAAGTCAGCATATTGCCTACTTGAAAGACTTCTTCAGAGCATATAAAGACTTCTCGGATGAACAACTTGATACATTGGAGATTATACTTTCTAAATTGTATCAAAATTTCGGTATAACCAACTATACCGATTATGACAAGCTAAAGCCAACAGATTATCCGATTATGGAAGATTTATATGCTCTGCTTGAAAAGGAATACAAGGGCTATCAGCATAATCAAAAAGAATATCTATCGTGAAGAAACATTACAAGAACTTTGTCTTGGACTTCATTCTATGTGTGTAGGTACGGAGTCAAAGTATTTCAACGGTCACACAAATATTATAGATGATACTTTCCTTTGCTTTGGTGTTAAAGGTTTAATGGATACCAATCGCAGACTTAAGGATGCAATGCTTTTTAATGTTCTTTCATATATGACAAATGAATTGCTTGGCAAAGGCAATACCGTAGCTGCTATTGATGAATTGTATCTATTCCTCACTAATATGACGGCTATTGAGTACATACGAAATGCATCAAAGCGTGTTCGTAAAAAAGAAAGCTCGGTTATCCTCGCTAGCCAGAATATTGATGACTTTTTAATTGAGGGCGTTAAGGAATATACAAAACCGCTTTTCTCAATTCCGACACATCAGTTTTTGTTTAATGCAGGAAGTGTTGAGCCAAAGGTATATATGGATGTACTGCAAATTGAAGAGTCTGAATTCGAGAGGATTCGTTATCCCGAACGAGGCACTTGTTTATTCCGTTGCGGTAATGAACGATACTTACTTCAAGTAATCGCACCTGAGTTTAAGCAAAAAATGTTTGGAAAGGCTGGCGGAAGGTGAAATAATTGTGGACATTCTTTTATAAAAAAGATATAATGATTGTAGAATAAATAATCGACAAATTAGAAATTAGGAGGTTGTTTATCTGTATGGATACACTGAAAATAAAAAAAAAGTGAACAAAGGTACAAACTTATCAGATAAACTAATCTGTTTTGTTGAAAATTTCTCATGGGAAGACGTAAAATACCATATGTTGGGTGAGCTCCAGACATGGACATTTACGGATTGGGAAACTCCATTTGCGGCAATAGTAAATGACCAGATTGTAGGAATAGCCTACATCCGGAAGGAAGACTATTATCCGTTACCTGAAATATATCCATGGGTATCAGGTATTTTTGTGGCGGAAGATTATCGTGGACATAGGATTAGCGAAAAACTGATTTTCTTTGCAAATGAGTACGCAAAGAAAAATGGATTTGATAAAACATATATTCCATCAATACATGTAGGATTATACGAAAAGTATGGATATCGTTATCTCAGGGATATTGTTAATTATGGTAATGGAACAGACAGATTGTATGTTAAAGAAATATGATATGAGGGTTCAACAACTTCTAATATGTTTCAAAAACAAAAAACTGAATTAATACAATATAATCCGATTGATTTCCTTAATGAATTTCAATCGGATTTTTCTATTTTAGGGGGTGAATCTATATGAGTGCAGAAGTTGCTGCTGTAAAGGCATTAGCCACAGTTGCATCGGATAAGCGTGGCAGAATCGCAATAGCAACTATTTTATGTTCAATAATAATGCTGTTCTTTCTGCCTTTGATTATGTATATGGGTGTCATGAGCAATCTCGGTGAAATGGAGATTGACACCGCTCAGACACAGCGGATGATAATGCAGAATATGTCAGCAGAAGAAAAAGCCAAGTTACAGCACATTGAGGATGTAATGACCGGTATATCAAAAGAATGTACAAAGCGAAAACTAAAAAGCATTGTAGGTAAAAAGGCACAGGCGGTTTACGCTTGTGCCTTTTATGATGTCGAGAAGTCTGATAATGATTTCATTTCAAAACTTGTTGATTGTTTTGAACAGGCAAAGGACGACAACGAACTACTTAATATGTTGAATTCTGCTTTCGGTACGAATATATCAGCCGAGGATTTCAGTCACTTAATGTCTGTAATTTCAAATACCGTTATCGATATTGATTTGAGTAACACCGATAAGAATAATCTTGATTTGGTTAAATGGGCACAAATGGCTTATGACAATAAATGGGGTTATGTTTGGGGTTCGCACGGCAATGTTTTAACAGCAAATGAACTTAAAAGACTTGAAAAAACATTCGGCTCTCATGTTACCGATAAAGAAGAATATATTAAGTCTCATTGGCTCGGAAGACGAACTTCTGACTGTGTTGGATTAATTAAAGGCTATGGTTGGTATGATGAGACAAGCGGAATTATTAAATACGGAACAAATGAGATGAAAGATGTAACTGCTGACGGTATGTTTAATGCTGCTGTTGAGAAAGGACCTATAAGTACCATGCCTGATATACCCGGTATAGCGGTATGGCATCAAGGACATATAGGTGTGTATATCGGAAACGGTTATGTGATTCACGCAGCAAATACATACGATGGTGTAATCAAAACTCCGATTACCTCAAGCGGTTGGACACATTGGCTTAAAGTTCCGTATATTAACTACATTGAAGAAACGGAGGCTGATTCAAATTGAATATTTCAAACGAAAGGCAAAACGAAATTCTCGGCAATGCTCTTGATTGGTTTTCAGAACATTATGAGCAAAAAAAGAATTGCTCAACATATTACACGATAAACTTGGAATGACTGATAGTGAGATCGATTTTTTGGGTTTGATTTTGATACCAATATTGAAGATGAAAAAGATCTCTCAATCGTCCATTTCCATAATGATGATGAAGATTATTGTTTGACAACTGATGCACCATTTTATCTTTGGGAAGCTGCTAATGCATATGTTAATACAATTAAGGATGTTAAAGATCGATGGAGTCTTGACAGTATTGCCGAAAACATTGCTGATGGAACAATGACAGATGAACGGATTTATCCGATACTTTGCAAGTCAATGACACCGGATGGAAACATTGTATCTGTGGTTGACTTTAATCTTTCGGACAATGAATTATTTATCAAGTACAACAGAGATGATTTTTGGTATAAGTTTCATCTTGATGATATTTGCGATGCATATAATCAAGCAACATCAACGCCGGGACTAAGTCAAATAATGCAAAAGCGAATGTTTCTCGAAACCATTGCTGAAAAGGATTTACAAATAAATCCGGATGAGACTAATGCTTTAGGCATTCCAAATATGTAAACGAAAAGCGGTATCAATCACGATACCGCTGATTTTTTATTAAGGAGGTATTATTTTGGTTATAAATACAGTTATGAGAAGAAAAGATTCGCAAGTCGATTTACAAAAATGTATGGTCGAAAAAGTAATTGAAATATCACAGGCGGAATTTTCGGCTTTGTGTAATGGCTTGCTTGAAGATAAGGATTACATATCAAAATATAAAGATCTTATGAGAATTGACAATAACGGTATAACGCATTGTCTGCTTGTTTTAGGTTCTGATACCGAAGACGGAATTCTCATAAACAGTGAAGGCTATAATTATGCTTGTTATTCAGCATATATTCCTAATATTAAGCAGAGCGTGACACTTGAACAATTCCCGGCTCTTGAATCATTCAATAAGCGAATGATTGATGTAACCAATAGCATAATGAACCAAGCAATTGCAAGCTGTGAAGAATCGGGCGATCCCGAATACAGAGTTGATATTAATAAATACAACCGAGTCGGAGAACCTGCCGTGCATCCTGCATTGATTGATGATATGCTTAGGGATTTAGGTAATATCGATGAAACAATTCTATACTCCGACAGTATTGACTTAATGCTTAACAGTAAAGCAATTGACATCCCTTTTGATTATTCCGATGAGGATTTTACAGACATTGAAATTTTATGTGCAAGACATGTGCTTTGGCTTTATGGCGGTGAAGGTGAAAAGATGAATTTAAACGGTAAGGCATTTTTGAATGTTGATTTTTCGGGTAAGGATTTGAATGGTGCTGATTTCGAGAATTGCAAGTTTTATCACTGTACTTTTGATAATGCATCGCTTGTTAACTGTAATCTGCAAAATGCGTTGTTCAGCAACTGCTCTCTGTATAATGTAACAGCTGAAGAAGCAGAATTGCAAAATGCACGATTCTTTTCTTGTAACCTTGCCAAAGCATTTTTCACACATAGTAATTTCAAGGAAGCCGTACTTAAAAGCTGTCAAACAACAAGTTCGAGTTTTATGAATTGCTGTATTGAAAATATTGCATTAGAGGAAACGGACTTACCTAATGATGAAATGTTTAACAGCGAATTAGATTGGATTAAAAATGACATTCCGGATTTTGAGCCGAATATGTGAGGTGGCAGTAATGGATAACTTGAATAAAAAGGCAAGGCTTATTGATGATTGGTCTTGGGTTCTATATGAAGATGGTTCGGGACACATTGAGAACTCAGAAGGCAAGCAATTTTGTAGTTTCGATTATACAACACAAGAGGTTAAGGACTTAAATAACCGATGGCAGTTTATGAATGAATATCCATACAGGACTCCGTGGGAAATGTTCAAGACCGATGTTGAAAATACGCTTGTTTCAAATGGTCTTGCTTCATATAACGATACTGTAAAATCAATTGCCAAGTTGGAAGAAAAGTTGAATATCAGCAAAGATTTTCGATTATTCAATGATAACCAATTTGTCGGTTGGAAATCATATTATGATTTGCCAAAAGTAGAAAAGGCATTATCGGATATGGAGGCTGCAATGAAAACTACAAACAGTTTTGATCTTTCAATTGCAGACAGATTATGCGATGTCTATCCTGTAAACGCTGTTTGTTCAATGCTTACCGACAGCCAAAAAAGAAATATTGATTTTGGGCGTAGAGTTTGAGCGTGATTTCGGCAATGATGTATCCGAAAACTTATATGGAATATATAAGGCAATAACTGATGAAAATACGATGATAAATGATACTCAACCTGAAATGACTATGTGAGGTGATATTATGAAAAATGCAATTGTAACAATACAATACGATGAAGAAAAATTAACTACACTAAATCTGTTTTTAAAAAAGAAAAATGTTGATTTGAATTCGGAAATGACTAAACATTTGGACTTATTATATAACAGATATGTGCCGTTGCAAGTTAAAGAATTTTTCAACATGAAGAACAATGATAAAATAATTAAAAATAAACAAGGAGACAAAAAATGAAGTACAAAGGTTTTAATGTGATTGTTTTTGTATCTACAAAAGTACAAAAATTTGATTATGATTCAAAAAAATATCAAATGTATAATGGCTTTAATTGTTTTATATATTCAAATTATGATGAAAATTGTTATACCCCATTAGATTGTTTTGATTTAGCGATTGGAATTGACATTAAAGAGAAAAAGTATTTTTGGGTTGAAGATTATATTAAAAATTATATTGATAATAAATTTGACGAATTAAAACAATTGGAAAAAAGAGTATTTTTAAATAAACATAATTGAATATATAATTAACAATTAGGGAGAAATAATTAGATGTCGTAATTTATGTGATTTAATTATATAGGATGATAAGAATGGATGATATTGCAAAAAAAATTGATTGCTCGTTGTTACAAAACCGATGAAGAAATAAATATTATTGATTTTGAGGAATTGTTCAATGACGAGATAATTGATAATTATTTGAATAAATTGATAGATGATTTGAATATGCAACAAGAGGTTAGAATGTGTGGTCTCTTAAAAAATTCAATATTTATTTGTTTACATAAATTTGATAATACAGGAGGAATTGTTGAATAAGAATTTTTATCAAATGCCAAACAATATATTTGCTTTTCATATGAATAAATATGAAATTGTTGTTTATTCGTACCTTGTGTGCTGTGCGGGGAAAAAAGAAAGAATGTTGGCCTAGTCTTACTACAATATCAAGGGTACTTGGAATATCAAGAGGCACAGTAGTAAAAGCAATTGACAAACTTGTACAACTGCGGTTAGTTGACAGAGTGCAAATCATGATGGAAAACAAAAACGGAATGATGGTTATGCGAAATAACCATTATTTTATTTTGCCATTTGAGGATGCTTGGCAATTATATATGAACAATGGTATTCATTATTGAACCCATAATAGTCGCATTTGAAACGGTAATATAACAATATGAAGTAAATAACAAATTATATAGCCTTGTAAGACGATGTTTGCGTACTTTTAATGAATGTAACGGTTGTGCCCGACAAAAGCAAAAAAGCCGCTTTTTGAGCCATTTGTTAAGATTTGATAATCCGCCGAATTGTTAGAGTTATATTCGTCTTATTCTGTGCAGGAATAAGTGACTGCGCTGTAAACACAGTCCCGATAAACATCGTCGAGCAATGCTCGCCGACTTGAGCTTTTATAATATGCGCTGTTTAAAATATATAAGAGCGTAGAAAAAAAGAAGAATTTCCAAATACAAGAATATAAAAATATACACTGTAAGGATGTGAAGACAATGATTAATAAAGATTTTCCATTTTCGGAAAAAAGCAGATATTCTTTATGGCTTTCAAATGATAATATTAAAATGGCTGATAAAATTTATTCACTTGATAATTGTAAAAGCAGATCCGAATTTGTTGATCGAGCTATTAGATTTTATTGCGGATATGTTGAAACAAATATTGCCCAAGATTATATTGCAGATGTTTTTACACAAACTGTATTTCCCAAATTGGATAATATGAAAAAAGTTTTAAACAAATCTATATATAATATGGCATTACAATTGTCAATGTTATCTCATTTTGAAGCAGCTTTATGTGATTATGAAGATGATGATTTGAAAAAACTTAGAGAAAAATGTATCGTAGATGTAAAGAAGTGCCAAGGGTTAATAAATTTTGAAAACATTGTTCAATATCAAAGAGGAAACGAATGAGTCAATTAATTGTAAAGTGGAGGTATATGAGCCATAGTTCTAAATCAAACATAAAAAATTTAGTGAAATATATTGCTAAAAGAGATGGTGTTGAATTTACCGATGAAAGTTGGCAAAATAAGAAAGTAACTGAATATCAAAAAAAAGTTGATTAAACAATTAATAAAAGACTTCCCTTCTGCAATTAATTCAGATGAATATAAATTGTATTTTGAAAAGCAAACAAGAGGTTTTGCTTCTGATTTGATTACACAAACACTTGATTACAATCTCGATATGGTTGCTAAAAGAGAAAATTATGTGAAATATATTGCTCACAGACCGGGCGTTGAAACTTATGGTAAACATGGATTGTTTTCTGATGTTGATAATTCCGTTGACAATCTTGAAAAAATTGCAAATGAAATTGCTGATCAAAATGATAATGTTCATACATTTATTATTTCACTTTCAAGAGATGATGCATGTAGATTGGGATATGATAATGCTGAGGCTTGGATGTCGTTAATAAGAGAAAATAAAATGAATTTTGCAAAAGCACTCAGTATATCATATTCAAATTTAAAATGGTATGGTGCTTTCCATAATGAGTCTTTTCATCCTCATATTCATCTTATAATGTATTCCAAACAACAAAAAGCCTTCATAACAAAAGAGAGTCTTGAAAAATTAAAAATGAATTTATCAAGGCAAATTTTTGCTGACGACAGAATTGAAATATATAAAGAGCAAAACAAAATAAGATCTCAAATGAGCGAAACCGTAAAAAATAAAATAGACCTTCTCATTTCTTCAATTAACAATAAAAATTTTCAAAATGATAATATTGAAAAAACATTAATAGGACTTTCAAAACAGTTTGAAAATTATAAGGGGAAGGCAGTATATGGTTACCTTCCGCAATCAATGAAAAAAGAAAATTGATTTTATCATTGAAGAACTTGAAAATGATAAGAACATCTTTGAATTATATAATTTATGGTGTGAATACAATGATGAAATAATAGGAATGTATCAACAGACGAAATCAAATTACATACCGTTATCTCAAAATAAAATTTTTAAACCATTGAAAAATATAATTATAAAAGAAGCACTGAATATTTGCAACAATCAAATAACTTTTGACGATGTTGTTGATGAAAATGATGAGCCGGCAGAAGCGAATGTTGTTGATAAATTCTTTTATGAGAACAATCCTGGTTTATATGAATATCAAGTTTCAAAAAATATCTTGATAATAATTCGAAAAATTATGATTCAAAAATCGGAATTGAAATTCTAAAAAAATCTGCAAATATGGGCTGTGTTCACTCTTTATATTTATTGGGAAAATACTATATGGATGGTGTTTTTCTAAAAAAGGATTTAAACAAAGCAGAAAAAACATTTATAAAAGCTGATAATATGAATAACTGCTATGCTCAATATAAGCTTTCAAAAATATATTTTGATTCTAACGGCGATTTATTTAATCCACAAAAAGGAATGGAGTTTTTATGCAAATCTGCTTCGAGCGGTTATAAATATGCTTTATATCAACTTGGAAAAATATATTATAATGGCGTATTTGTTGAAAAAGACATAAATAAGGCTATACAATATTTAATGGCAGCAGCCGAGAAAGATTGTGAATGTGCTGAAAAAAACTTCTTGAGTATATAAATAATAACAGCAAGGAATGGCAGAGCTACACTGCTATCCTTGCTGTGTTAAATGATTTATCTAAATTATTCAAGAAAGAATTTGATAATAAATACAAACTTTTTTATCATATTGATAGAAAAACACTTCAAAAAATTAATGAGAAGAAACAGGCTATGGGATTAAGAATATAATACAATTAAAAGAACTTAATAGTCCAACATATATTCTTTTTTCTTTTCAATCAAAGGTTTATTATTCTTAATAATTTCTTGACATTCTAAAAATGCCTGTCCATAAAAATTCAATTTTTGTTCTGCTGTTGGGTAAGAATATCTCGTGTTTGCAAAATCTGAAACTAATTCTCCCATTGAATTATTAACATTATCGATAGCTTTTCCATACTTTCTTCCAGATACAAGCTCATTATGCATTTCCTCAGTTATAGAAACACTTTGACATTTATCAATGTATTCATTTTTCTTTAACCAAAGTAAAAAAACATAAAATTCACAAATTGTATTCGTTCCCCCGCCACCAACATAGGCTCCAAAAGGAATATAATAACTATTAACAACATATTTTAATTCATTAAGTTTGAACACAATAATCAATTCAGAATTGTCATATTTTGATAAAGAATTTTTGTAAAAGGCAAAATATATCGTATCAATTTTATTGGATTTTATATAGTCTAATAGTTCTCTATCAACATGTAAGTGAATAGTTTCGAATATTTCATCATCTTCACCAAATTTTAACCAATCTTTTTTAATTCCGATTCTATTTGCAAAGTCATCTATAAACTTAAATGTTGGTTCCTTTGAAACTTTGTAATATTTTAACAATTCATTAGATGATGAATAACCTAGCTTATTACATAACCACTCAATATTGGCATTAGGAACGCAGTCTTTTATTTTATTAATTATGTAGTCTAATCTTAGTGAGAAATTTGTTTTATAATAATTATTTTTTATTTCATTAATGATATTGGTTCCATCTAATTGTTTTTGCAAATCATTTTTTATTATTTATACCATTGGGATTAATTAAAGACACAATATTCTGGCAATCATTGTAGGAATATCCGGTTCTTTGTGATAGTTCATCAGCTGTCAATTTTACACCTTTTTTTATTAAATCGTATAAAAAATCAGCAAATAGGCTTAATAAAATTTCATTTATCATATTTTACGCTCCTCTTTTCTTACTATATTAATAATACAAAAAACAATATATATTGTCAAATATATATTTAGGAGATGATAACATTATAAAAAATACAATACCGTTGATTATTGTTGTTACAGTGATGGGATTGGTTTTTCTTCTCATCACTGTTTTTTCATACATATACAGTTTGAACAGTATAAAAAGTAAAACGGTTGGTGACGGACAGCATGGCACAGCTCGCTTTGCGACAAAAAATGAAATAAGAAAAACATATAAGGAAATTCCGTTTGAAGTTGAATTATGGAGACAAGGCAAAAATCTTCCGGAAATTCAAGGTACGCTTGTAGGGCAAAAAACGATTGGGAAACGAACAAAAGCATTAATAGATGACGGAGATGTTCATACTTTAATGATTGGTGCTGCCGGAGTTGGTAAGACAGCATATTTTTTATATCCTAATTTAGAATTCGCATGTGCCTCAGGAATGAGTTTCATAACCTCGGATACTAAAGGTGATTTGTACAGAAACTATGGAGAAATTGCAAAAAAAAATACTATGGATATAATGTATCGGTTATTGATTTAAGAAATCCAACAAGATCAGATGGATTCAATCTTTTGTATCTGGTTAATAAGTATATGGATCTTTGGAAAGAAAATGAAGAAGAAATTTCTTACAAAGCTAAGGCTGAAAAATATGCAAAGATAACATCAAAGACAATTATATCGAGCGGCAGTGACACTTCTTCATATGGACAAAATGCATACTTTTATGATGCGGCAGAAGGTCTATTAACGGCATCAATTCTATTGGTATCTGAATTTTGTCCCAAAGGAACTCGTCATATAATAACTGTTTTTAAAATTATACAAGAACTATTGAAAAAGGAAGATTCAAGTAAGAAAAATGACTTCTCAAAAATAATGGATTTACTTCCGGATGAACATAAAGCAAAATGGTTTGCCGGAGCTGCGCTTAATACATCTGATCAATCAATGGCATCAGTTATATCAACAACGCTTTCAAGGTTAAATACATTTTTAGATAGTGAAATGGAATCAATACTTTGTTTTGATACTTCATTAGACGCAGAAAAATTTTGCAATACAAAATCAGCTGTATTTTTGGTTATGCCTGAAGAAGATTCAAGTAAATATTTTATGATTTCTTTAATTGTTCAACAATTATACAGAGAAATCTTATTGGTCGCAGATGAAAAAGGCGGGAAATTAGACAACAGGGTTATGATGTATCTTGATGAAATGGGAACAATACCGAAAATTGAATCGGCAGAAATGATGTTTTCGGCTTCAAGATCAAGGAGAGTATCAATAGTTGCAATAATACAATCATTTGCCCAGCTAAATCAAAATTATGGAGAAAATGGTGCAGAAATTATAACTGATAATACGCAATTGACTATATTCGGAGGCTTTGCGCCTAATTCTAAATCTGCTGAAATTTTATCAAAAGCAATGGGAAATAGAACGGTTATGTCAGGGTCAATAAGTAAGAGTAAAAACGACCCTTCGCAATCATTACAAATGATTGAAAGACCACTTATGACGCCTGATGAATTGAAATCAATGCCTAAAGGACAATTTATTGTAATGAAAACGGGCTCAAATCAATGATTTCAAAATTGAAACTTTTTTCAAATGGGGTATAAAATTCAATGATACATATAAGCTTACTGAAAGAGAAAAAGAAAAAATAAAATATTCAAATAAGAATGAATTAAAACAAGAAATATTAAAAAGATATCCAAAACCTGACAGATTAAATAAAACCGTTAATAACAGTGATACACCATATAGTTATACACAAAAGACTAGAAGAGCACCAAGGTTTGATAATTATTAAAACGTTTATGCATTTTTAAGTAACAATAATATCCGTCAACCTAAAGTTAAAATTATTTATGTTAGAATAGAGTATATAAGTAAATGGAGGTCGCATAATGGATAAAATAAAAAATTTTTTTGAAAATGTTATTTCGGCTTTTGAATTTGTTTTTGTAATATTATTGCTAATTTTCGGATATCCCTTTTATAAAAAAACACTAAAAGAAATATGGAAACTAATAATTAATCATGAACAGTAAGAGGAGGCAGATAAATGCCTCCTCTTTTTTAGAAAGTAGGTGATAAAAATATATAACAATTTTGAAGAAGTTCCAGTCTTTATGACTGTTCCACAAGCAGCAGAAGTTTTGGGCATTTCGGCAGTCAGTTTATATAAATTAATTCAAAATGATAAAAGCTTTCCTGTAATTAGTATAGGAAGAAGAAAGACTATCCCTAAAGAGCAACTGAAAGTTTGGATTAACAGTAATTGTAAACGATAGTTTGTAATGGTTTTGTATACTTAATATGCTGGATAAATGACCTTCTTTGTGATATTGTGGTCTTGAAAAAAAAAGAAAGGGGAATCAATGGCTAAAAGAAATAATGGTATGGGAACACTAAGAAAACGAAAAGACGGCAGATGGGAAGGTAGGTTTAATGCTGGAGTAGATAAAAATGGTAAAAAACAAGTAAAATATATACTTGCTAAAACCAAGACCGAATGTAATGAAAAATTGGAGAAAGCAATTAAAGAGTATGAAGAAGCACAGCTGATTTTAAATCGCTGTGCTTTTCTTAATAATGCTAATCCAACACTTGAGGAATGGTATGAAATATGGATGGAATCATTCTGCAAAGCAAGTGTAAAAGAATATACAGCAAACGGATATAAGCAATATTTTAATGCTAAGATAATACCAAAAATAGGCAATATTAACATTAAAAATTTAACTACAGTTGTATGTCAACAATTTCTAATGGACTTGTATCAAAACGGAAGAATAAGAAATACTAAATCGAAAGGTAACGGATTGTCGGTAAAAACAGTCAAAGATATTAAAATTGCACTGCAAACTTGTTTGCAAAAGCGGTGGATGAGGAACTTATACCAACTAATCCTTGTAAGAAAGTTCAGTTACCAAAGGACGAACCCAAAGAAATGCAAACACTGAAAGCAAATGAACTTGCGGCATTTTTGCAAGAAACAAAGGTTTCCGGTTGCTATGAATTTTATCTGCTTGAAATCACAACAGGCTTACGACTTGGTGAAATACTTGCACTGACTTGGGATGATCTTGATATGAAAAACAAAACTATATCCGTAAACAAGCAAGTGCAGAGAATCAAAAGTGAACTTAAAGCGACGACTCCTAAAACAGCGGCGTCAATTAGAAAAATCAGTATATGTGACGAGTGCTTAAATCAATTAATTATTTTAAGGAGCAGACAACGACTGAATACAAAACTGATCTTTCCGTCACCAATTACAAATGGCTACAGAGATCCATCATCAATAACACGAAAATTGCACCGAATGCAAAAACGGGCAGGTGTACCGCAAATACGTTTTCATGATTTACGACACAGCTTCGCAACCTTATCGCTTGAACAAGGAATGGATATTAAAACAATATCACATATGCTTGGTCACACCGATGCAGGTTTTACAATGAATACTTATATGCATGTGACAGATGCAATGCAACAAACGGTTGCAAATGCTATGGGAAATCTAGTCGCAGAAAAAGAAAATGAAAAACGCATAAAAATAATACAGTACACAGCATAAAACAGAGAAACAGGCAGTCTTGATGTAAAAATCAAGACTGCCTGTTTTTTCTTTGAAAAGCGATGTGGTCAAATTGTGGTCATGTAGATTATTTTTACAATGAATATGTTGTAAATATTAACAAAAAAAAAGCAAATATGGAGATTTTAATTTTCGGATAAAAACTTTATTTATTATTTGATTCATAAATTCAATTTGAAAGATTATAAAAAGTAAAAAGTCCCGAAAACGCAGTGTTTACGGGACTTTTTGGTACGCCGGAAGGGACTCGAACCCCCGACCTACTGGTTCGTAGCCAGTCACTCTATCCAGCTGAGCTACCAGCGCATACCAATAAAAATATATCAACTTATTCAGTTGTTAACAAAATATCCACAAGTCGACCTTGTGTTTCGTAGCCAGACACTCTATCCAACTGAGCTACCAGCGCATATGCAAAAGCACTACTGCGCTTTTGCTCAAATAATATAGCACATCGCATTGCAAAATGCAAGCCTTTTAGGTGATATTTTTTAAATAATCTTCTAAAAGGTCGGCGGCCAGGGCGCATAATTCGGCGCAGGGACGCTTTTTGTAGTAGCCATCCGTGCGGGGTTCCGCCTGGGGCGTGGGTTTCACATTCGGGTCCAGTCCCAGGAGCACCCGGCACACCAGGGAGCCGGTCTCCGCCTGAAAGCCCTTTGCCACCTGCTGCACCATGGCGTAGACCTCGCTTTTCGGCCGATCACCGTAGAGGGCAGACAGTACAAAAGTCACGCCGGAGATGGTGCCGCACACTTCACGCATACGACCCATACCGCCGCCAAAGCCTATGGTGAGCCGGGCGATGGTGTCCGGGTCCATACCTATCTTATCTTGGAACGCCAAAGCCACTGCTTGGCTGCAATTATAGCCGGACTTGAAGTTTTGCCGAGCCAGATCGCCTTTGGTCATCAGTCCGTACCTCCGGGCATGACCTCCGGCGCCGTTTCCACAAACTTGGCGGAGATGGTCATATCCTTGCTGCCTACGGTAAAGGAATAAGTGGAGTCGGTGGATTGCAGTTCGCCGTTCATATACCAGCCGTCAAAGTCATAGCCGTCTCTGGGGGTGGCGGTGAGGGTCACATTGTCGCCCTCCTCGTATTTGCCGCTTCCGGTGACGCTGCCGCCGCCCTGGGTGCGTACATTTACCCGCACGCTGCTGTCTTGGGTAGTGGTCGTCTGTTTTTTGGTGGTGGTCTCTTTCTTCGTGGTGGTCTCCGTGGGCTTCTCGGTGGTGGTTTCCGCCGGCTTCTCGGTGACATAATTGTTATTGGTATAGTCCCGGTCGTCGCTAACAGGGACAGAGACGGAGGTGTCCGGCGCCGTGGTGGTTTCCTTGTCGTGATGGCCGGAGGCCACGGCGATGATGATACCCACCACCACGGCAATGAGCACCACGCACAGCACGATAATGATGATCATGCTCTGCTTATTCTTTTGCTGCAACTTTTTATCTTCCTCCGGGTTCGGCCGGGGGGCAGGTGCAGGTGCGCCGCCGGGTGTTGTGCCGGCAGGCTGCTGATCTGCTTGCGCGCTCAGCTCATTTTCATCATATAGGGGGAACCGCATACTTCGCAGATATAGCGGCTGTCGTCGTTTTCCGCTCCGCAATTTTTACATCTCATATCTGAAACCTCGCTTGTTGATTTTCGCTTGATGAACAGGGGCGAAAAAATGCCCCCATCTACACGAAAAGTATAGCACACTGCCGTGCAAATCGCAATAAATATGTTAAAAATACAGGCGATATGAAAAATTAAACACTAATTTTGTAAATGGGGCTTGACTTTTTGGTAAATTTAATATAAATTTTATATGTACGTTTTTGTAAAACGGATTTCGACTTTTGAAAGGGGAAACTATACGTATGAAGAAATACGCATTCAAGGGCCTCGGTTTGGTGCTTGCAGTTGCACTGATCGTTGGCTGCTTTGCCGGTTGTGCAAAGATCAACTATGTAACCGACGGCGCGATCCAGGCAATCAATGAGGTGAAGGACGGCAGTTGGAAGACCAAGGGTCAGAAAGACGCTGCTACCAGTGAAGCGGATTATGATAAGCCCGTTATTGAGGAATTCAAGGCCGGTACTTACGGCGGCGTTGAGTTTAAGGATGTGGCCGCTGTTGCCGATTATTACAAGCAGGCTTACGACTACACCAAGACCTTGACCGCCCAGTATAAGGACGATAAAGGCCAGACGCAGACCTACTACAAGATGCTTTGCGAAGAGGATCTGGATGTACATGACATTGCCATTGACGGCAGCGTGAATAAGACCATCAATAACATGGTTCCCGGTATCGTAAAGCCCATTTACAAGCCCGGTTTGAACGGTCTGGTTCCCTCCACCAACAGAGATCCTAAGCTGGATACGGACGAGTGGGACGGCAAGGGCGAGTCCCTGCAGACCAGCCGCCTGGTGGCTGATGATCTGGTGACTGCCAATGTGAAGGACAATGGCGACGGCACCATCACCCTGCAGATGCAGCCCAAGTATGTAAACATGAGTGCACCCGGTAAGGACGCACAGGGTCATATGTTCCAGTCTTTGGGCGCCATTGATTCCACCGTGGACAGCATCACCGTACTGTCTTGGTCCGAGGGCACTACTGCCGATAACTGCAAGGTGCATTACTACGGCGGTACCGCTACCGTGACCATCGACACCAAGACCAAGGAGATCACCAAGGCCGATTATGTGATGGAAGCTCACGTGGTTGTATCTCACGCTTGCATCGCTGTAATCCGTGATAAGAACGCCACCGTAGATTGTACCATGAAGTGGTCTGCACCTGCCAGCGAAAAGTACATGCAGGAAAAAAGGGTGTTACCAGGGCGTAAACACCTGTTCCGATTTTACAAAAAGCAAAGGAATTCCGCACCTCCGGGTGCGGAATTTTTGTTTTCGGGGCGGCATAAACATAGGCCGATCGTCACGGCGTGTGGGTTGGGATAAATTCACTGCGGATTTATGTTGCTTTGACGGCGGTTATCCTGTATAATGAAGTGGAACGCACCCTCAGGGGCGTATCCCTTATATTAAGGAGAATAGAATGAGCGAAAGAATACCAAATTATAATTATGATGCAGACGAGGTACTGAATGATTTTAAGTCCAAGTTTGCCTGGCCCAAGCGAGATGAAGTGCAGGCGGTGGTCAAACCGGGCAAAATGCCCTTGCGGCTGCTGCTGTGCGCCCTGATCACTGCGGTGGTGGGCGGCATTGCCTATTATATGATGCTGCCGGCACTGAATGTGCACGACACCCAGTTGTATCTGTTTTTGATCTTGTTGGTGGTGGTATTTGCCGGGTCCTTTTTCCTGGTGTGCCGGGCCAACAAGAAGGCGGAGCGTCTGGAATATGTGAAGAAAAAGACCCTGATACCGGTGGTCATTGTGGCGGTGATCGCTGTGGTGATGCTGGTGGGTTTCCTGGTAGGTGCCACCATCTTCCGTGCTTCCGCTTACAGCGATCTAATGACGGTGCAGAACAGCGACTTTGACCGGGATTTCTCCGACATTAGCTATGATGAGGTGCCCCGGATCGACGCCTCTCGGGCCAAGACCCTGGCGGACCAGCAGTTGGGCTCTCTGTCTCAGTACAAGAGCCAGTATGTGGTTGCGGACGCCACCACGCAGATCAACTACCGGGGCGTGCCCTGCCGTGTAGCAAGCCTGCAATATGCGGATGTATTCAAGTGGGTCAACAATACCAAAAACGGCTTGCCCGCGTATATTCTGATTGATGTGGTGAGCCAAAAGGTTACTGTGGTCAACTGCGTGGAAAAAATTCGGCAGCGGTATCCAGTATTCCCCGGCGGAGTATTTTAACGAGAAGTTGATTCGTCACCTGCGGTTCCAGTACCCGACCAAGCTGCTGGATACCCCCAATTTTGAGATTGACGAGAGCGGTCACCCCTATTGGGTGACGGCGTCCCTGACCAAGAAAATTGGTCTGTTTGGCGGTACGGATGTGCAGGGCGCCATAGTAACGGACGCGCTCAGCGGCGAAAGCAAGTATTATCCCATTGACACCGTGCGCAAGGACAAGAGCCTGAACTGGATTGATGTGGTGTATAGTGACCAGCTGCTGATCGAGCAGTACAACTATTACGGCAAGCTGAAGAAGGGCTTTTGGAACTCGATTATTTTCCAGAACGATGTGAATGTGGCCTCCAGCGGCAACGGCTATATTGCCATGGACGATGATGTGTGGGTGTACACCGGCATCACATCTTCTAAGACGGACACCTCCAACTTCGGCTTTATCCTGGCAACCAGCGCACCAAGGAGGTGCGGTATTACCAAAACGGCGGTGCCATTGAAACCTCTGCTATGGAGTCTGCTCAGGATGCGGTGCAGAACTTTGGTTATGCAGCCACATTCCCCCATTTTGCTGGATATTGAGGGTCAGCCCTCCTACTTTATGAGTCTGTACGGCGACACCAACACCGTCAAGGGCTATGCGTTAGTCAGCCTGGAGGATAAGACGGTGGTAGGCACCGGTCTGATTGATACCAACAGCGACGCCAAGGCGTTGAATACGGCGGTGGAGAACTATATCAACGCCATGAAGGACAAGGGCTGGATCGCCAAGACAGTGAACGCAGCGGATTATGTAAAGGACGAGGCGGAGATTGCCACTGCCGGCGGAGAACAGACCGGCGGTGCGGCGGAGCCGTCTGCTAAGCCGTCTGCGCCTACGGACAGCAAAACGATCACCGGCAAGATCACGGACATTAAGTCCTCGGTAAACGACGGCAACACCGTTTATTACTTGCAGGTGGACGGCGTGTATTACTATATCCGGGTCACCGATTGTATGCAGGTGCTGCTGCTGCAAAAGGGCGACACGGTAGAGATTACGCCACAGGGTGACGCTAAGGACGGCTTTGCCCAAGCTGCCGCAGTGAAAGCAAAAGAACAAACAAAAATCCCCTGCGTGCCGCTTGGCATACAGGGGATTTGATTGCCTGACAGGCCACAGAACGGTCTGTCAGGCATTTTTATTTGATTTCCGTAAAGGGTGACGGCTTGGCTAAAAACGCCTTCAGCGCGTCCATTTGTTCCATGGCATTGCGGTAGCCGGTTTGATAAATTTGCTCCAGCTTGTCTGTGTTGCGCTCTAAGGTGGGGCAGTGCAGCGGATGGTCCGGTGCAATCACAAAGGCATCGCCTCGGCCTTGGGCGTCCCACACGGCTTCCAGTTGGCGGTTGTATATTTTATACCGGTTCAGTATCGCCCGGGTCATCAGCGGATATTTGCGGAATATACGGCGAATCAGGCGCGCATGACCCATAGGCTGCTTTTGATAATTTCGATCTTGCGTAAGCACCACTACTGCCTTTTGGCACCCGTCCTCGTAGGCGTGAGCCAGGGGAATGGAGTCGGTGACCCCGCCGTCAAAGTACCGGTCTTTGCCCAGCACAACCCCCCTTGGTGGCGCCGGGCAGGGCGCAGCTGGCCCGCAGAATGGGGCAGCCCCGTTTGTGGAAGTCCTTGGGATACATATATTCCGCCTTGCCGGTAAGGGCGTTGGTGACCACCACGCACAAGGTGGTGTTCGCCCGGTCATAAGCCTCTTGGTCCAAGGGGGGGGACAAATCGTAGCTTAATTCCCCAAACAACCACTCGCCGTTTAAGAATTCGCCGTTCTTTATCATGTTTTCCAGGCTCATAAAGCGTTTGTCGCCGCTGTACTGAATGGAAATATCATGTTGACGACCCCGGCATTTGCCGATGTAAGACACAGCATTGCAGCTGCCCGCCGACACGCCGATCACATAAGGGAAGGTGATCCCCTGATCCATAAAGGCGTCCAGCACGCCGCTGGTGTAAATGGCACGGTTGCCGCCGCCCTCCAGCACCAATCCGCAGGAATACATAGAATACCTCCAAAAAAGTTAGGGGACGGCGAAAGCCATCCCCTCATTGCATTGTGTTTTGCTTATTTGGCAGCCTTTTTAGCAGGTGCCTTTTTCTTAGGTGCGCTCTTTTTGGCGGGCGCCTTTTTCTCAGCCGGCTCTGCCTTTTCCTGCACCTGGGTGTCTGCAGCGGCAGTCTCTACGATCTCCAGATCGTTATCGCACTCGAAGAAGTCGCTGTCGTCGAAATACTCTGCCTCTTTGGGAGCAGTCAGCTTCTGAATCGCAAGATATACGGCAACGGCCACGCCTGCAATGGCAACGATGGCACTAATGACTTTCAGGATCGTTTTGAAATTCATAATAATGAACCCCCTTATAAAATCTGTTTCTATTATAAATGGATTTGGCGGCAAAGTCAAGCGCCAAAACAGCAGAAAGATGTCTACTTTCGCAAAAGCCGCGGCCGGTGACAAAAAAAGAACGCTCCCTGCAAATGCAGGAAGCGAAAATTCGATAGAAACCGAGTGTCTGCGCTTATGCGCGGTTCAGTTTGCTGACCAAATTGCTCTTTTTTGCGGGCTGCGGTGTTCTTGTGCAGCAGATTCTTGGCAGCGGCCTGGTCGATCTTCTTGCAGGCAAACTGCACAGCCTGGGTCTTGTCCTCAGCGTTGGCATCAATAGCGGCATTTGCCTTCTTGATGGCGGTCTTGAGGGCGGTGTTGCGGGCCTTGTTGTTGGCGGCCTTTACAGCGTTGACCTTGACTCTCTTTTTAGCAGACTTAATGTTGGGCATGGTTTTCACTCCTTTAGCGGTGGATTAGGTAGAAGGGCATAGCCCCGTTTTCTTTTTAATGCCTAAACATCATAGCACACGCAAATCTAAAATGCAAGTATTTTTTTTCTTTTTGGACATACTTTTATTGAAAAACTATAAAAATCAGGTGAAAAATATGGAAAATCGCACAGATTTGGCACTGGAAAGCTATGAAAATCAGCAAAAACTGTGCTGCCCGGCGTAAAAAGTGCGGGAACAGGATGGCATTTCCGTGGTGGAAGTGCTGGACGCCCGAGGCGAAAAAGCCCTGGGAAAACCGGTGGGCAAGTATATCACCTACCGGGTGTCGCCCATGGCGCAGGAGACCCAACTGTTTGATGGGCGGCTGGAGCGGATCGCCGATCTGCTGCGGGGGCTGCTGCCGGATCACCCCACCGGGGTATTGGTTGCCGGGGTGGGAAACACCGCCATCACTGCGGATGCGTTGGGGCCGGAGACCAACCGCTATGTGTTGGCCACCCGTCACATTGCCGGAGAACTGCGCCGGGCGCTGGGACCACTGACGGATGTGTCTACCGTTACCACCGGGGTGGTGGGCAATACCGGTATGGAGAGCGCCGAGGTGGTGGCGGGTATGGTTCACACGGTGCACCCGGACTGCGTGCTTGTGGTGGACGCGCTGGCGGCATCGTCGGCGGATCGGCTGGGCACCACGGTGCAGCTGTCAAATGCAGGCATTGCCCCCGGCTCCGGGGTGGGCAATCATCGGCGGGAGATCAGTGCCCGGGCTGGGCGTGCCGGTGGTGGCACTGGGTATTCCCACGGTGGTCAGCAGTCGGGTGTTGGGCGGTACGGCGGAGGAGATGTATGTGACCCCCAGAGAGATCGACCAGCTGATCAACCGGGGTGCCAAGCTGCTTGGTATGTCCATCAATGTGTGCCTCCAGCGGCACTTGCAGCCCCGGGATCTGTACACGCTGGTGGGATAATCCGGCGCCGGCGTGCATATTCTTATATGAGAATAGAAGCAGGACGAAGCCAAAGGAGCTGGATATGAAAAAAGAACGGGCGGCCTTCTTTTGCAATATTGCGGCGGCGGTATTGGTCACGGCGGTGCTGGTGAGCGCGGCACCCCGGATCTCTGCCGTCGGCGCGGTGGGTCAGCGGGTGGCGGCGGTGTTTTCGCCCACCTATTTCAGCAACAAAATAAATACAGAATTTTCTACTATAAAATCGGCGCAAACGACGCATACTAAGACTACCGCGACCCGGGAGGCTCAGGCAATGCACCCCATTTCAGGGAAGGACAGCGACCCTTATGCGCACATTACCGAGACCCCGGCAGATGTGGCTAAGTTGATGCAGCAAGAGAAAAAGTGATCGGCAGCCAAAAGCAAGTGGGCAAAACCAGCGAGGAGAGTTACCAGGGCGGGGGGACGATCTTGTCTTTCGGTTCGCTGGCAATTCAGAGCAAGATCCCCGCTTCGTTTTATCGTCCGGACATAGAGGCACTCCTTAAACAGAAGGCGGCCCTGTCCGTGCCCAACGCGGCCAAGCCGACGGTGCTGATCTATCACAGCCACACCACAGAGGGCTACACCCTCCTGGACGCGGGTTATTATACCAAGTCCACCGACCTGCGCAGCGACAGCAGTACCCAAAATATGGTGCGGGTCGGGGACGAACTTTGCGCGTATCTGGAAAGGTGCGGGATCGGCGTGGTGCACGACCGCACCACCCATGACAAGGACTACTCCGGCGCCTACGATCACTCCCGCAAGACGGTGGCGGGGTATTTGGAGAAGTACCCGTCCATAGAGATCACTATTGATGTGCACCGGGACGATATTACATACGATAATAAGACCAAGGTGAAGCCCACCGCCAAGATCAAGGGAAAAAAGGCCGCCCGGATGATGATCATTGCCGGGTGCGAATACAATCGGGTCAAGAACTTTCCGGATTGGGAATATAATCTGCGCTTTGACCTGGCAGTGCAGCAGCAAGTGGAGAAACAGTACCCGGGGCTGATGCGCCCCATTCTCTTTCCGAGCGTAAGTATAATATGGATATGACCCGCAATTCCTTTTTTGCTGGAGGTGGGCACGGACGGCAAGACCCTGGACGAAGCCTGCTATTCCGCTCGGCTGTTTGCCACCGCCTTGGCTCAGGTCATCCAGGATTATGAAAAATAAGGAGCCGTTATGAAGAAACACCCAACCCCATTTTGCTTCTGCTGTGCACGATACTGTTGATCGGCGGCACGGCAGTGGCCTACTGCAACACACGCAGCTTCGGTTTTGAGCCGGACGCCAAGTGGATCACTTATAATGACGGGGGCTTTACCGTGTATGACTTTCGGGTAGAATACCGGCAGTTGGCAGAAGGGTGGCAAAGTTTTTCAAATTTTTTTCCAAAGAAAAGTCAAACCTGTTTTTATGATAAAATGGAATTCTGATTGGCGCGCACGGCGAATACCGTGCGCTTTTCTCTGCTGTATATAATGTATATAAATAATAAAGGATTTGGAGAAACGCTCGGCAGAGTGTGAAAGAACTTGAAAAAACTTGAAAAAAGTGTTGACTTTTGCCTTGCACTTTGGTATTATAGCTAAGCGCTCGAGAGAAGAGCGGCCGGCCGAAAGGCTGGTTAAGGACCTTGAAAATTAAACAACGACGAGAAAGTAAGGAACCCGATAAGATTCTAAAAGAGTTTTATCAGTACTGCGTATCGAGAGATACGAACACAGTAATTTTGAACGTTAGAGTTTGAAATGAGAGAAGCTCAGATTTTTAAGATTTGATTGGTACACTCGCAAGAGTGTGTTAATACAATAGTTTTAAGAGTTTGATCCTGGCTCAGGACGAACGCTGGCGGCGTGCTTAACACATGCAAGTCGAACGAAGCTTGATTACGGATTCTTCGGATGAAGTATGATATGACTGAGTGGCGGACGGGTGAGTAACGCGTGAGTAACCTGCCCTTCAGAGGGGGATAGCGTTTGGAAACGAACGGTAATACCGCATAATGTATTTTGACCGCATGATCGAAATACCAAAGATTTATCGCTGAAGGATGGACTCGCGTCTGATTAGGTAGTTGGTGAGGTAACGGCCCACCAAGCCGACGATCAGTAGCCGGTCTGAGAGGATGAACGGCCACACTGGAACTGAGACACGGTCCAGACTCCTACGGGAGGCAGCAGTGGGGAATATTGCACAATGGGCGCAAGCCTGATGCAGCAACGCCGCGTGAAGGAAGACGGTTTTCGGATTGTAAACTTCTGTTCTTAGTGAAGAATAATGACGGTAGCTAAGGAGCAAGCCACGGCTAACTACGTGCCAGCAGCCGCGGTAATACGTAGGTGGCAAGCGTTGTCCGGAATTATTGGGCGTAAAGCGCGCGCAGGCGGGTGATCAAGTCAGCTGTGAAAACTACGGGCTTAACCCGTAGACTGCAGTTGAAACTGTTCATCTTGAGTGAAGTAGAGGTTGGCGGAATTCCGAGTGTAGCGGTGAAATGCGTAGATATTCGGAGGAACACCGGTGGCGAAGGCGGCCAACTGGGCTTTAACTGACGCTGAGGCTCGAAAGTGTGGGGGCAAACAGGATTAGATACCCTGGCAGTCCACACTGTAAACGATGATTGCTAGGTGTGGGGGGTCTGACCCCTTCCGTGCCGGAGCTAACGCATAAGCAATCCACCTGGGGAGTACGACCGCAAGGTTGAAACTCAAAGGAATTGACGGGGACCCGCACAAGCAGTGGATTATGTGGTTTAATTCGAAGCAACGCGAAGAACCTTACCAGCACTTGACATCCAACTAACGAAATAGAGATATATTAGGTGCCCTTCGGGGAAAGTTGAGACAGGTGGTGCATGGTTGTCGTCAGCTCGTGTCGTGAGATGTTGGGTTAAGTCCCGCAACGAGCGCAACCCTCGCCATTAGTTGCTACGCAAGAGCACTCTAATGGGACCGCTACCGACAAGGTGGAGGAAGGTGGGGACGACGTCAAATCATCATGCCCCTTATGTGCTGGGCTACACACGTAATACAATGGCCATCAACAGAGAGAAGCAATACCGCGAGGTGGAGCAAAACTTCAAAAATGGTCTCAGTTCGGACTGCAGGCTGCAACCCGCCTGCACGAAGTTGGAATTGCTAGTAATCGTGGATCAGCATGCCACGGTGCGTTCCCGGGTCTTGTACACACCGCCCGTCACACCATGGGAGCCGGTAACACCCGAAGTCAGTAGTCTAACCGCAAGGAGGACGCTGCCGAAGGTGGGATTGGCGACTGGGGTGAAGTCGTAACAAGGTAGCCGTATCGGAAGGTGCGGCTGGATCACCTCCTTTCTATGGAGAACAAAGTGTCGAAAAGACGCTTGTATCCAAGGTCAGATCGAGTTTCCGACTTGTCGTTGTTTAATTTTGAAGGCCCTTAGGGGTTTTCAACCCGAGATATGGGGGTATAGCTCAGCTGGGAGAGCACCTGCTTTGCAAGCAGGGGGGTCAGCGGTTCGATCCCGCTTATCTCCACCACAGGTTTGGGAAAACCGAATACCGATTCGCTTTAGTGATTCGCGAGAGTGAATCAAAAACATGGGCTTGTAGCTCAGGTGGTTAGAGCGCACGCCTGATAAGCGTGAGGTCGGAGGTTCGAGTCCTCTCAAGCCCACCATGTACCTTGAAAACTGAATACAGGTAAATGTGAAATGGAAACAACGAGATAATGTAACAAATATCCAATTGATTTTTTTGAAATGGGTAAACACTACAATATAGTCGAGTTGAGAAATTAACAAGAACCAAAGGACACATAATTCTGACAAAGGTCAAGCTAATAAGGGCGCAAGGGGAATGCCTTGGCATTGGAAGCCGATGAAGGACGTAGCGATCTACGAAAAGCCCCGGGGAGGCGAAAGCAGCCATCGATCCGAGGATATCCGAATGGGGAAACCCGGCGGAGCAATACTCCGTCATCCTTTTGTGAATCCATAGCAACTGGAAGGGAACCGCCTGAACTGAAACATCTAAGTAGGGCGAGGAAGAGAAATCAACCGAGATTCCGCTAGTAGTGGCGAGCGAACGCGGAAGAGGCCAAACCAAGAGTAGTAATACTTTTGGGGTTTTGGACAGCGTACGGTATTAACTGCGGTTAGTAGAATGAAATGGGAAGTTCAACCACAGAGCGTGATAGTCGCGTACACGAAAACTAAAGTTAGCCAGCTGGATCCAGAGTACCGCCGGACACGTGAAACCCGGTGGGAAGACGGGGGACCACCCTCCAAGCCTAAATACTCTCCAATGACCGATAGTGTATAGTACTGTGAAGGAAAGGTGAAAAGAACCCCTGGCGGGGAGTGAAATAGAACCTGAAACCTTGTGCCTACAAGCACATAGAGCGCGTCAATGCGTGATATGGTACCTTTTGTAGAATGGTCCGGCGAGTGAATGTCACTGGCAAGGTTAAGCTCTTAAGGAGTGCAGCCGAAGCGAAAGCGAGTCTGAAATGGGCGTTTTTAGTCAGTGGTATTCGACCCGAAACCGGGTGACCTAGCCATGAGCAGGCTGAAGTGGAGGTAAAACTCCATGGAGGGCCGAACCCACTCCCGTTGAAATGGTAGGGGATGACTTGTGGCTAGCGGAGAAATTCCAATCGAACCCGGAGATAGCTGGTTCTCTCCGAAATAGCTTTTAGGGCTAGCCTCAATTAACATTACCGCAGGTAAAGCACTGAATGAGCTAGGGGGCGAAAGCTTACTGAACTCTATCAAACTCAGAATGGCGGATAATGAATGATTGGGAGTCACACTACGTGAGATAAGTTTCGTGGTGGAAAGGGAAACAGCCCAGACCCACAGCTAAGGTCCCAAAGTACAGTTAAGTGGAAAAGGATGTGAAATTGCGCAGACAACCAGGATGTTGGCTCAGAAGCAGCCACTCATTCAAAGAGTGCGTAATAGCTCACTGGTCGAGTGATTTTGCGCCGAAAATTTAACGGGGCTAAACTGTACACCGAAGCTTGGGAATATACATTTGTATGTTGGTAGGAGAGCGTTGTGTAAGGGGTGAAGTCGTAGCGAAAGCGGCGGTGGACTTTACACAAGTGAGAATGCCGGAATGAGTAGCGAGAATTATGTGAGAATCATAATGGCCGAAAGACTAAGGTTTTAGAAGGAAGGTTCGTCCGCTTCTAGTTAGCCGGGAGCTAAGGCGAGGCCGAGAGGCGTAGTCGATGCACATACGGTTGAGATTCCGTAGCTACCTTGCATTTAAGCGAAGGGACACATTTGAAGGGCATGACCCGGGCGTTGGTTGACCCGGGCGTAAGGGACCGAAAATAAGTAGGGAAGCATGCTTGGATGGTGGCGAGAAAAGCTTCGTGTATATAAGCAGGGTACCCGTACTGCAAACCGACACAGGTAGTCAGGAAGAGGATTCTAAGGCCATCGGGAGAAGCGTTGTTAAGGAACTCGGCAAATTGACCCCGTAACTTCGGAATAAGGGGTGCTCACGCGAGTGAGCCGCAGTGAATAGGTCCAGGCAACTGTTTATCAAAAACACAGCTCTCTGCTAAATCGTAAGATGACGTATAGGGGGTGATGCCTGCCCGGTGCTGGAAGGTTAATTGATGGGGTGCAAGCTCCTGATCGAAGTCCCAGTAAACGGCGGCCGTAACTATAACGGTCCTAAGGTAGCGAAATTCCTTGTCGGGTAAGTTCCGACCCGCACGAATGGTGTAATGATCTGGACACTGTCTCAACAACGCACCCGGCGAAATTGTAGTACCGGTGAAGATGCCGGTTACCCGCGGCAAGACGGAAAGACCCCATGGAGCTTCACTGTAGCCTGATATTGGGTCTCGGTATTTTATGTACAGGATAGGCGGGAGACTTGGAAACCAGCACGCCAGTGTTGGCGGAGTCACCCTTGGGATACCGCTCTTAAAGTATTGAGATTCTAACCTGCAGCCATGAATCGGGCTGGGGGACATTGTCAGGTGGGCAGTTTGACTGGGGCGGTCGCCTCCAAAAAGAGTAACGGAGGCGTTCAAAGGTTCACTCAGCATGGACGGAAACCATGCCTTAGAGTGCAAACGCATAAGTGAGCCTAACTGCGAGACTGACGGGTCGAGCAGTAACGAAAGTTGGAGTTAGTGATCCGGCGGTATGTGAGTGGAAATGCCGTCGCTCAACGGATAAAAAGCTACCCTGGGGATAACAGGCTGATCTCCCCCAAGAGTCCACATCGACGGGGAGGTTTGGCACCTCGATGTCGGCTCATCACATCCTGGGGCTGAATTCGGTCCCAAGGGTTCGGCTGTTCGCCGATTAAAGTGGTACGCGAGCTGGGTTCAGAACGTCGTGAGACAGTTCGGTCCCTATCTGTCGTGGGCGTAGGATATTTGAAGGGCGCTGTTCCTAGTACGAGAGGACCGGAATGGACGCACCGCTGGTGTCTCGGTTGTCATGCCAATGGCACGGCCGAACAGCTATGTGCGGATGGGATAAACGCTGAAAGCATCTAAGCGTGAAGCCCTCCCTAAGATAAGATATCCCACTGTTTACAGTTAAGACCCCTTATGGACTATGAGGTTGATAGGCTGCGTGTGTAAGTATGGTGACATATTTAGCTAGGCAGTACTAATAGGTCGAGGGCTTGACCTTAACAAGTTAGATTATGTGTCAGGCAATTGTTAGAGTTCCTACGCTTTATCTGTATTTAGTTTTCAGGGTATATGCCTTGAATGATGTGAGCTATGCACCATTAGCTCAGTTGGCTAGAGCACCTGACTCTTAATCAGGGTGTCCAGGGTTCGAGTCCCTGATGGTGTACCATCAGTGGCCCGTTGGTCAAGCGGTTAAGACATCGCCCTCTCACGGCGAAAACAGGAGTTCGATTCTCCTACGGGTCACCATTTTGACCTTAGGTATTGCCAACAGGTCATTTCTTCAAATACTGTGACTTTATCATCACAGTCAGTCGGTGCTTATTACGATGAGGGTCCACCCGTTCCCATCCCGAACACGGTAGTTAAGCTCATTCGTGCCGAAGATACTTGGCGGGCGACTGCCTGGAAAAATAGGTCTGTGCCGACATAAAAGTCCCCGATTTTTATCGGGGACTGAAACATTCCTCAATAGCTCAGTTGGTAGAGCATGCGGCTGTTAACCGCAGGGTCGTTGGTTCGAGTCCAACTTGGGAGCCAAAGAAAGCCGATACGCTTATGCGTATCGGCTTTTCTTTCGCTATTTTATTGACTCGAACCAACGACAAGCTGCTCCAAATTTGTTTGCAAATTTGGTAGAAACAGTCCGGTGGGCTGTTTCGTAGCAGGTTGCACAGCCTTTGGTGGTTGATTTTTACAGTTATTAACGGAGATAGAGTGGGCCGATGTTGGCATCGGCCCCTACATTTTTATGTTTTTTATTGAACATGATTATTAAAAAGCGGGCGGATAATATCCGCCCCTACGATTTTCTCATGGGGGCCCAGAAAAGGCGTAAGCCTTTTTGGGGAGAGGAGACATTACGGAATGCGCGCGGGGTGGATTTTGTTAGAAATCCGCCACAAGCAATATGGAGTCCATGTCGACGAGGTAGGGGCGGCAATCTGCCGCCCGAAAGTTATAGAAACATAATTCTTCTGCCAACAGTACCATAATCCGGACGGTTGGTTGTCAACTGTGCTATTTCTGTTACATTTATTCCAAAATATCCAGGTTATAATCGCTAAGGAGTTCGTTAACTTCCATTAAGCCGGCTCCTTTATGTAGGCAATAGATGAATATGCTGTCCCGCGGGTTGCGGGCATACAGGTCACAAGCGCCGGCGATCTTCAACAGCTTGCGGGTTTCCAATACATTCAGTCCCATACCGATGGCAAGGGCAATCATCTTGTCTCGGGACGGGTGGGTCTTGTTGCCGTTGAAAATCTGGTAGGCATAGTTCTTATCCATATTGCTGCGCTTGATGACATCGCTTTTCCGCAGTCCTTTTTCGTTAAGCAGCAGTTCCAGGTATTCAGCTAAGGACGCGAATTCCAGTTCGTCGATTTCTTCCGTAAAATACGCATGTATGGACTTTTTCTGTTTTAGTATCTCCATTAACTCTTCGGTGGTTTTTTTCATCATCTTCTCCTTATTTTGGCAAAAATCGCCAAATACCCTTGCATTTATGATATAATAGTAACACTTTAAAACAAGGTAATTTTTTATGTATTATGAAATTTTAAAAGAAATGAACCCGCACATGAAGCTGGCCATAGCCGACGGCAGCTTGTATGTGCTGAAGGAAATCGGACTGGAAGATACGGAAATGTATCAAAAAAGCTGATCCGCCTGGATTGCAAGAACATTGTGCGCTTTTACGATACAGTGGCACAGGACGGACGCTTTTATGCGGTAGAGGAATTCATCAACGGCGGCAGTACCCTGCGGGCGTATATGGAGCGCCGGGGTCCGCTAAGCGATTTGGAAACCAAGAATATAGCGCTCCAGATCTGTAATGGGCTGAAGCAGGTACACAAGCTGGGTATTGTTCACCGGGATATTAACCCAAACAATATTATGCTGGCGGCGGACGGCACGGTGAAGATTATCGACTTTGGCATTAGCCGCACCGTCAAGCGCAATCAGAGCTGCGATACGGAGATCCTGGGCACCCAGGGCTTTACCGCACCGGAGCAATTCGGCTTTCACCAAACCGGACCAAAAGCGGATATTTACTCCATGGGCGTGCTGATCAATGTGATGGCTACCGGCTGTCTGCCGGGTGTGAAGTTGGTGAACGGCTGGCTGTCTGAGATCGTTTTGAAATGCACCCAGATTGATGAAACCAATCGGTACAGAAATATGGACGATCTGATCCTGGACTTGGAGCGGCGCAGCAAGCTTCAGCGGCTTTTGCGCACCGTTCCCGGCTTTCGCAAGGGGATCTGGTGGCACCAGTTGATTGCCGTCTTGTATTATTTCGCCCTGCTGTTTTTCCTGATTGTTGCGATGTCGACTGCACATTCTCTGTTGGACGCTCTGTGCACCTTTGGCTTTTTCTTCTTCGGTTATGCCGTGCCGGTGCCGATCCTGACCAACTACCTGGACTGGACCCATCGGATCGCCCGGTTGCAAAATAAGACCAAATCCCAACGCATTTGGATCCAAATCAGCCTGTCTGCCCTGGCTCAGGTACTGTCTGTGCTTTGTATTATAGCATCGCCGGCCACCTGAATGTTGTGCTGGCAGCACACCAAATCCCCTTTTTGCTGTTGTATAATGAGACCATCAAAGTAAAGGGGGTTTGCGAAATGGCAAACGATGCAGAGGTGCAACTGGCTGTTGACCAGGCAATGAAAGATCAAAAGAAACAGAAACGAAAGAAGAAGCTGATTATCTTTGGGGTGATCCTGGCGGTGATCGTGGTGATCATCGTGGTCGCCAATCGGCCAAAGGACTACAACTTTGACCAACCGGCAGCACGAGTAACGGTAGACACGGTAATGACGGACTTCAAAAACGACGCCGCCAACGCCAGCGAAAAATACTCGGACAAGGTGATCGCCGTTACCGGTCAGGTGGGCACCATTCAGGACGAATATGTGACCCTGCGGGCTTATGATGACGACCTGTGGCTGTATAATGTGAATGTCTACATGGAGAACAATCAGGACCTGAAGAAGTTTAAGGTAGGCGACACGGTGACCATTGAGGGCGTGTGCGACGATACGGACCTGTTTGGTGATGTGGATGTGAAAAAGTGCGTGATCGCCGACCAGTTTGCCACCGTGCCGGACTATGACGGCGCCCAAAAGGTGAAAATCAACGATTTTGTAAAGCGCTACAAGGAAAACCAGGTGAAAGCCGACGAAAAAAAGTACAAGGGCAAGACCGTGCAGTTCACCGCCAAGGTGACCCATGTGGCAGATGAGTACGCCGTGGTGGAGCCGTTCAATGCGGATGTGTGGGACTGGGATTGCGATGTGCAGATCTGCTTTGAGGATATGGACGACCTGAAGAAAGTGACCGAGGGCAAGACGGTCACTATCGTTGGTGAGTGCTACGGCCAGGCGGATATGTATACCGCCAAAATCTGCCGCGCCATTGTGAAGAAATAAGCGGTTCGTCGAATTCGCCATACAATCTAAGATACACCGTTCAAAGGCTCCCCTTAATGTAAGGGGTGACTCCCCGCAGTGCGGGGAGATGTGGCGCAGCGACAGGTTGCCGCCCGCCATTTAGAAAAAATGATAGGCATACAAAGAAAGGCACAGCCATACGGCTGTGCCTTTTTGCTATGCGTATGCAGTTGGGGGTAGGAAGCGCTACACCACAAAACAGGGAACCGTTCCTTATTTTACTGTTTTATACCCTGTTTTATTTTAGTAAAAGCTCTTGACAAAACACTTGCGATAATGTTTAATAAGATTAGATAATTATTTCAAATAATTGCCATTGATTAATTGCTTTTACAACACTATCGATTGTTGAAACTATGGAAAATATTTTGATTAAATTTAAGCCCAAAAAAACAGCAATGAAAAGTTCATAGATAATATAATGGAAGATTGCGAGCAATACAGAACGGATTTAATTCGTTATTGACATCAATTTTTTGAGTATCAATATGAGTATGCAGAGGATTGTACTCAAGAGGTCTGCAAAGTTTTGTATGATAATTTATCACGTGGAAATGAAATCAGGAATTATAAATCCTGGCTCTATAAAGTTGTGTTGAATTATAACAACAAAGCTGTGAAAGATGAAATAAAAAGAAACAAGATAGACTTTTTAGATAACGAAGAAAAGGATCAAGTATTAAATAATCGCCTTTCTTGTGAACCTGATTTTGTAGAAAATATGGTTGGTGATAAAACTATAGAAGAAAGGATGATGATAATTCTATCTTCTCTAATAAAAGATGAACAGTATTTATATTTTGCTCATTATCATGAAAAATGATTTTCAATCAATTGAAGCATTAAATATTTACAATATCATTTCGGAATTGGACTTAAATACAGATGCACAAGAAACAATTTGTATTCTTAAAAATATTATTGAAATAAATGACTATGTTGAAGAAGAAAAAAATTGCTGATGCTACAGCAGGTTTTAATATGTTTGATCATATAGGTGGTTTGTTCTCTGAAGAACTATCATTAAATGGTGGAGTTCAGCCTTTATGGGGGGCAGGAGTTCATAGGGACTACTACATCACTTGCTAAATCCTATTTCAGTGCTGCGGTTGCTGAAAAAATAGGAAAATACAACAGAGAAGTTGATATAAAATATAGTTCAGGTTGGGGTGCTATAACCGGTTCTGCCAATCAGTATATTCATTTCAATGAATATGCTTCAGGAAGTGATGACAGCAGAGATTATGCTGCATCTGCATGGTTTGTTGCGAGCGAGTTGGCGTGGAAAAGGGCAAAAAGAAAATGCTTATATGTATCTAGGCTATGCTCTTCATCCGTTACAGGATAAAGAAGCACACGGACAAATCGGCAGAGGAAAATCAACACCGCAACACTTAGTATCTTATACGAAAGGTGATAATATTACCCACGCAGATGATAAAACCGGCTGGGAATGGACAGACAGCAAAAGAAATAAATTAAAATCTGTTTCCGGAAGCAAAAAAAGATATAACGCAGCTGTATCGGTAACAAAAACATGGCTTGCAAAATATAAAACCATTTTAACAAATGCTAATTTCAATACTATGTAAGGGGCGTCTTTATGAAAAAATTTTTATCAGGCTTAAAACTTGTTTGGGCATATTGGATTTCGGCTCTTACAGTTGAATTGTTTTTTTTCGTGCCTCAAGATATTGGAGCTGGTACCTATCATAGAAAGAGATATTATAATAGGCATAATTTTTATAGGAATGTATGTATATTCATCAACAATTGTTGTTGCCTGTGACGGAATAAAGAAAAGTAAAATCGCTATATCTGTATTGTCAGTTCAGTTTATCATTGCGACGCTGATGTCAGGATTTGGTCGGAACAATATTATTTACATTATAAGCACACCAATATCTATGGGAAACTATGTTTTTTATGAGAATTGTAATAAATATGAACCGGCGAGAACTATTGAATATTTCGTGCTTTCTTTACTTGTGACCTATGTGCCGATTTTTATCGGCAATGCCATTCACTCAGCAATAGACAAAAAATTAAAGCAGTCTAGCTGATACATAAAAAATAAGTTTTGTAAAACCGAGAACCGTCCCCTGCAAAAAACAGGGGACGGTTCTCGGCTTTTGGGATTTACTGTTTTGCGTCTTGCTGCTTGTCCAGGTCAAACATTTCTTCCATAGTGTGCCAACCCAGCACGGCGCACTTCACTCTGGCGGGCATGTGGGCCACATCTTGCAGCGCCGCTGCTTCGTCCAGCTCCTCCATTTCCTCCTCGGTAATGGAGTCTTTGATCATCTTTAGGAACAGCTCTGCCAGGTGCAGGGCATCTTCTTTCTTTTCGCCGATGATCAGGTCCAGCATAATATCCGCCGAGGCCTGAGAGATGGCGCAGCCGTCGCCTACAAAGGCGCCGTCGGTGATCACGCCGTCCTCCACTTTCAGCTTTAGCACAATGTCGTCGCCGCAGCTGGGGTTGACCCCCTCCAGCACCAAGTTGGCGTCTGCCAAATCGTGCTTGTGCTCCGGGTGCAGGTTGTGCTCCGTTAAGATCTGGTTATAAAAATTTCTATTCTCCATAGCCCATTTGCCTCCTTAGGGACGCCACCGCGTCTAAAAATCGCTGTACTTCTTCTTCTGTATTGTAGAAGAACAGGCTGGCGCGGGCGGTGGACGGGGTGCCCAGGTGCTGCATTAGCGGCTGGGCACAATGGTGCCCGGCACGAATGGCCACATCGGCCGCGTCCAAAATGGCGCTGATGTCGTGGGGGTGCACGCCGTCAACGGTAAAGGTCAAAATGCCGCAGTGCTCCTCTGCCTTTTCCGCGCCGATCACATGCACATACGGCATGGCACGCAACCCTTGCAGGGCAAAATCCGTCAGCGCTACCTCCTGGGCATGCAGCTTGTCCCACCCAATGGCGGTCAGGTAGTCAATGGCGGCGGCCAGACCCACCGCACCGGCAGCGTTCACCGTGCCGGCTTCAAATTTATGGGGCAGGGGGCGTAAGTCACCTTGTCCCTTGTTACATACTCGATCATCTCGCCGCCGGATAAGAAAGGCGGCATTTCTTCTAACAATTCTTCCTTGCCATACAGCACGCCGATGCCCATTGGGCCCATTAGCTTGTGGCCGGAAAAGGCCACAAAATCCACGCCCAGCGCCTGCACATCAATCGGCATGTGGGGGGCGCTTTGAGCAGCGTCCATCACCACCACGGCACCGTGCTTGTGGGCCAGGTCAATGATGGTGTCCATTGGATTGGTGCGGCCAAATACATTGGACACCTGCGCCACAGCCACCAGAGCGGTTTTGTCTGTGATCTTCGCTTCCAGCTCCGCCATAGGCAGGCTGCCGTCCGGCGTACATTCCAGATAGCGCAGGGTGGCGCCGGTTTGCCGGGCAACCATCCGCCAGGGCAGCATATTGGAGTGGTGCTCCGCAATGCTCACCACGATCTCGTCCTCCGGGCCGATTCGGTGCAGGCCGTAGCTGTATGCCACCAGGTTCAGGCTCTCTGTGGCGTTGCGGGTAAAGATAATTTCGCTGTCGCTTTTGGCGTTCAGAAAACGGCGCACCGTCCCTCGGGCGGCGGCGTGTAGCGTCCATACCCAGTTGGTACAGACCCCGCAGGGGTTGGCGTTGTGGGTCTCGTAAAATTTGCGCTGGGCGTCCAGCACGCAGTCCGGGCGCTGGCTGGTGGCAGCGTTATCCAGGTAGGCCACCTTGCTCTCCCGCAACAGGGGGAAGTCCGCCCGGTAATTCATAATTTCTTGCTGGGTCATTGGGCATTCTCCTCCAAATAACGGTGTACCCGATCGGTGAGCCCCGGGTCGTTTGCCTTGGCGCAAAGCGCCTCCAGCTTGGAGCGGGTGATCAGCAGCTCGGCTTCTGCCCGGCTCAGCCCTCTGGAATTCATATAAAACAGAATGTCCTCGTCCAGCTGGCCGATGCTGGCTCCGTGGTTGCCCTCTACATCTTCCTCGGCGCACAGGATCAGGGGGATGGTACGGTTCACTACATCTTCGCCCAGCAGCAACACATCTTCCTTTTCGTCGCCCTTAGAGCCGGCGGCGCCCTTTTTGAAAGTCAATGGTGCCCCGGAACAGCTTGGCGCTGCGGTCTTGCAGCACCCCGTCTGCGTTCATATTGCTTACGGTGCGGCGCCCGGTTTGCAGGGCGTCATAGTTAAAGTCAAAGGTGTGATCCCCGGTGCCCAGGTAGCCGATGTCTGCCGTAAAGCGGCTGTCGTCTCCGTCCAGGTGGGTCTTGCACCCGGCGTAGGTGGCTTTGCCGCCCAAAAACAACTGCACCAGCTGAAAGTCTGCACCGGCACCGCAGTGGGCGCCAATGTTGTTGACCACCGTGCAGTCCGTGCCCGGCAGACTCAGCTGCACCAGTCGCACTTTCGCACCGGGGGCCAGTTCTACCCGGGTCTCCAGGGCCAGGCAGGGGGCGTCCGCCGTGCTTTGCAGGTCCATCACCACAGTCAAGTGGCTGTTTGCTTCTGCGGTCAGCTCTACTCGGCGGGCGTTCTTGGCGCCGTCGGCGCACAGGGTCAGCCGGGCGGTGGTGTCGGTATTTGCTTTGGTATTTTCTTTTGTCATACTGCTACCTCCCATCAGCCAATGCTGCCTTTCATCTCTAAGCGAATTAAGTTATTCATTTCAACGGCGTATTCCAGCGGCAGTTCCTTGGACACATCGTCTGCAAAGCCGCTGACGATCATGGCGCGGGCCTCTTCCTCGCTAAGCCCGCGGGACATGAGATAAAATACCGCGTCGTCGCTGATTCGGCCGATTTTGGCCTCGTGGCCCACATCCGCGTCACGGGTGCGAATATCCATGGCAGGAATGGTGTCTGACCGGGAAATATCGTCCAGCATCAGGGACTGGCAAGACACGGTGGACTTGCTGCCCGGTGCGGTCTTTTGCACCTGTACGCTGCTGCGGAAGGTGCTGATGCCCCCGTCCTTGGAAATGGAGCGGGCGTTCATCACAGAGGTGGTCTCCGGCGCAGCGTGAACCACTTTAACGCCGGTGTCCAGGTTCTGCCCCGCCCCGGCAAAGGTAATGCCGGTGTACTCCATGCGGGCGCCCTTGCCCTTTAGAATACTCATGGGGTACAGGTAAGACACATGGGAGCCAAAGGAGCCGGACACCCACTCAATGGTGCCCCCCTCCTCTACCAGCGCCCGCTTGGTGTTCAGGTTGTACATATTCTTGGACCAGTTCTCAATGGTAGAGTAGCGCAGCTTGGCGTTCTTGCCAACGAACAGCTCCACGCACCCGGCGTGCAGGTTGGCTACATTGTACTTGGGTGCGGAGCAGCCCTCGATAAAGTGCAGGTACGCCCCCTCGTCTACGATGATCAGCGTGTGCTCAAACTGGCCGGCGCCCGGCGCATTCAGCCGAAAGTAGGATTGCAGCGGAATGGTTACGGACACCCCCGGCGGCACATACACAAAGGAACCGCCGGACCAAACGGCGCCGTGCAGGGCGGCGAATTTGTGGTCCGTGGGTTTTACCAGCTTCATAAAGTGCTTTTGGATCATCTCCGCATAAGGGCCGTGCATAGCGCTTTCCAGGTCTGTATAGACTACGCCCTGGGCGGCCACTTCCTCTCGCACATTGTGGTACACCAGCTCGGAGTCATGCTGGGCGCCCACACCGGCAAGGGACTTGCGCTCTGCCTGGGGAATGCCCAGGCGCTCAAATGTATCTTTAATATCTTTGGGTACATCGGACCACTTGGCGCTCATTTTGGTGTTGGGGCGCACATAGGTTACGATGTTGTCCATATCCAGTCCGTCAATGGGCGGGCCCCACTGGGGCACCCGGCTCTCATTGTAAACTTGCAGGGACTGGAGCCGAAACAGCTGCATCCATGCCGGATCGTTCTTCTCATCGCTGATCTTCTGTACGATCTCCGGGGTCAGACCCGCTTGCAGCTTGTAGGCATCTTTTTTCGTCGTCTTTTATGTCATAGACCGTGCGGTCAATGTCTGCCACATAGGTTTTTTTTCTTCCACAGGGAACACCTCTTTTTACGCCTGCTCGTAGGCTTCAAACCCACGGGCGTTGATCTCGTCCACCAGAGAGCCGTCGCCGGTCTTTACGATCCGTCCGTTGACTAAAATATGGGTGTAATCCACATGCAGGCTCTCCAAAATACGGGTGGAGTGGGTGATGATCAGCAGGGCGCCTTTTTTGCTCTTTTTGATAGGCTTCCACGCCACGAGATACGGTGCGCACCGCGTCCACATCCAGACCGGAGTCCGTCTCGTCTAGGATCGCCAGACTGGGGCGCAGCAACAGCATTTGCAGAATTTCCGCTTTTTTCTTCTCGCCGCCGGAGAAGCCCACATTTAGGTCCCGATCGCCGTAGGCCGGGTCCATTTGCAGCAGCTTTGCCGCCTCATTAAACTGTTTTTCAAAGGCAAACAGCTTCACCCGCTTGCCGGTGCGCTGCGCCAGGGTGCTACGCACAAAGCTTTTCAGCGACAGGCACATGGGTCTCGCCCTCGTTTACCTGTAAATTCACGCCGTGCAGGATCTCTTTATCCTCTACGGCAACGGTCAAATTCTCAATATCCAGTAAGTGCTGGGACATGGTTTTGAACTTCCTTTCCGTGCACAAAAACCGTGCTTTTACTATTTTCTGCATAATAATATAATCCGTATTTCCTACTCTGTCAATAGGAATTAAAAAAAACTTGGGTTGCTTCGTACAAAAAGGCACAAAAACAAGGGGGCAAAATTGTCTATTTTATACATATATAATGCAGGGGCTTTTTACGCCCAGTCCACCCGGCGGCGCCGTTGTAGCAGATCAAGCGCAAATACCACAGCGCCTGCCAGCAGCAGCGCTGTCAGCGTGGTGCTGCCGATACCGGGGCGGGGCAGGGTCTCCGATATATTGGAGAACACCGCCGCCGGTTGAGGAAACAGGCGCAGCAGCCCCCGGCAGTAGCCGTCTGCCAAAAGTGCAGCCCCGGCGCGGCAGGCCAAAAAGGTCGGGTAGGGCAGCCCGAACCGCCCGGCCCAGCCCAGCAGCTGTAAGTGCACGCACAGCCCGCCAAAGGCCAGGAATGCCGCCGTTTGGGTCAAGGTGTAGCCGGTGCCGGTACACAGCCCGGCGGTGATCTCTACCAGCGGCAGCAGCCATTTGGGCACCGGCACCACAGCGCACAGAGCGGAGAAGAGAATGATGCAGGCAGAAAGGTGCAGCAGACTCTCCATGGCGCCTTTGGCGGCAGCGGGCAGCGCTTCTCCCGCAGACAAGGGCGCGGGCAGGCGGTACTTCTTTGGCAGCGGGCGGGTCGCTGAGGGGAACAGTCACCGCCGCCACCGTTAGGTTTGCCAATATATTGGCGGTCAGCAGCAGCCACCCGGCAGTGCCGCTATGGAGCACTGCCGTGCCCACAGCTGTGCAGATAAAGCCCACTCCGCCGCACACATTAAAGCACAGCATACGCCGGGCGGTGGCGCGGTCGATCACGCCCCGATCCAGCAGTTCCCCGGTGAGCACCGCGCCGGTGGGATAGCCGCCGATTTGGCCAAACAGCAGCGCTCCGGCAGCCTGGGGCGGTAGGCGCAGTGCCTTTGCCGGTAAGGTCAGCGCCCGGCTGAGCAGTACCCCCGCCCGGGTGTTTTGGATCATTAAGAACAGCATTAGCAGCGGCAGCAGACTGGGCAGCACGGTGTTCTCTGCCAGCGCCAGCCCGGCCTTGGCACCCGCCCGTGCCGGTGCGGCAAACACCAGCAGAATCGCCGCTGCCGCCAGCAGCAGTGCCAGCAGGGGCAGCGCTTTTTGGTTCTCTTTTTTTTCATATCATCACCAATAATTCCTATGCATAGTATGTGCAGGTGATACAATGGAGCACATGCCAAAAGAGAAAAAAAGGGCAAAAAATCGTCGGGCGTGCCCCTTGCCCGGGGACGAAAGCCAGCTGCCGGTGCATTACAGCGCCGGGGGAGCCGCGGCTGGAGATCATCGGCGATCGGGTGCTGGTGGACGGGCTGCGCCGGGTGCTTAGTTACACCTCGGAGCGCCTGGTGCTGCAAGTGGGCAAGCGCCGGGTGACCCTGGTGGGGGCGGATCTTTGCATGCTGGATTATTCGCCTTTGGGCGTGCAGGTGATCGGTACGCTGTTGGCTGTGGAGTTCGGCGACCTATGACCCGATTGTACTGGTATCTTCGCGGGTATGTGCAGTTTGTATTTACAGGCGGGTTTGCAGAGGATTTTATCAATGCGTTGGGGGAGCTGGGCATTACGCTGCCTGGCTTGCAGCGACAGGGGGAGCGACCTGCGCGGTGTGTGCAGTGTGGGGACTTATATGCAGCTGCACAAGGCGGCGCGGCAGGCCGGCGGCCGGGTGCGTATTACTGCCCGGCGAGGGCTGCCTTTTTTTCTCCGACGACTGCGGGGGCGTTGGGGATTGCCGATTGGGGCGGTGGCTTTTGCGCTGGTGCTGTGTGTGCTCAGCGGGTTTATTTGGGATGTGCAGGTGGTGGGCAATAACCGAGTGGGCACCGGCACGCTGGAGACGTATTTGGCGCAGAATGGCGTGGCCGTGGGCAAGCCTTGGCAGGGGGCGGCGCGCAGTCGGCTGAACTATCGACTGCTGCGGGATTTTCCGGATCTGGCCTGGGCGCATATCAACAAGGTGGGCGCCAACGCCCGGCTGGAGGTGGCAGAGCGGGTAGATACCCCTAAGACGAAAAGCGACAAGGAACAGAGCCAATGGGGCGCTGCCCGGCGAGAACTGCGCTGTACCGTCAATCGGTTGCAGGTACACCGGGTGCAAACCGGGCGGCAGGTGTGCCGCGGGGTGTATTTTACGGCTTGACGCTGGTGCCCATGGGTAAGGACGCACCGCCTATGACGGAGGTAACGGAGCAGCGCCGTCTGCTGCGCCTAAACGGTCGGGCGTTGCCTATGGGCAGCGTCACGCGCACCCGCACCGCTTACCGCCGCGTGGAGCAACGCCTAACGGTGCAGGCGGCCACGGCGCTGGCTAAGGCGGCACTGGAGGAAAAACGGGCGCAGGAGCTGCCGGGCGCCACCATCATCAACGCCTATGTAACGGTGGAGGTGACCCCGGATACGGTCACGGCCGTAGGCGCCTACACCGTGCAGGTGCAAAGCCTGCAAACCGATCGAGATCGGGCATGAAAACCGGCGGAAAAACTTGCCGATTTGGCCGTTATTTTTCATTTTTGGAAATTTGCCAAATTACGCAGCGGATACTTGCAAGCGCGCCACCCTTGTGATAGAATAAAAGCGCAAAAATCTATGAAACAGGAGGCGATGCTATGCAGATGACATTCCGCTGGTTTGGCAAGGAAAAGGACACGGTCTCTCTGGAGCAGATCCGTCAGATCCCCGGCGTGACCGGAGTAGTGCCTGCCTTGCACGACCTGCCCGCCGGTGCACCGTGGACCATGGACCGAGTACAGGCCATGTATGACGAGATCACTGCTGCCGGGCTGACCATGGAGTGCATTGAGAGCGTCAATGTGCACGAGGATATTAAGATCGGACTGCCCAGCCGGGATCGGTATATTGAGAATTACAAAACCTCGATTCGCAATCTGTCCAAGGTTGGGGTCAAGGTGATCTGTTACAACTTTATGCCGGTGTTTGACTGGACCCGCACGGACCTGTATATGCCCCTGCCGGACGGTTCTACCTGCCTGAGCTATGACGGCAAGCAGGTGGAGGGCAAGTCCCCGGAGGATATGTTCCGTGAGATCGACGACAATTCTAACGGTTACGCCATGCCCGGCTGGGAGCCGGAGCGCATGGGCGAGATCAAAGAGCTGTTCACAAAGTATAAAGATGTGACCGCCGAGGATCTGTGGGCCAACTTAAAGTATTTCTTAGAGGCGATTATGCCCGTTTGTGAGGCATGCGATGTGAAGATGGCCATTCACCCGGACGATCCGCCATGGGGCATCTTTTGGCCTGCCGCGGATTATTACGGACAAGGCGGCGGTAGAGCGGCTGCTGACCATGGTGCCCAGCAAGTATAACGGCTTGACCCTGTGCACCGGTTCTCTGGGCGCCAGTCCCAAGAACGATATGGTGGAAATCATCCACGCTGCCGGGGATCGCATTTACTTTGCCCACCTGCGCAATGTGGCGATCAATGACCGCTGGTTTAACGAGACGGCACATGAGAGCGCCTACGGCTCTTTGGATATGTATGAGATTGTAAAGGCCCTGCAAGAGGAGGGCTTTGACGGCTATGTGCGCCCGGACCATGGGCGTATGATCTGGGGCGAAGTCGCCCGACCCGGCTATGGTCTGTTTGACCGGGCACTGGGTGTGTCTTACCTGAACGGCTTGTGGGAAGCGGTAGAAAAATCCCGCAGGGCGTAAATAGAGAGGAAGTAGAAACCATGTTTAATCACGAGAACTTAAAGGGCCGCGTGGCCGTGGTCACCGGTGGCGGCGGCGTGCTGTGCGGCGGCTTTGCCAAAACCTTGGCGGCGCAGGGCTGCAAGGTGGCTGTGCTGGATCTGAACGAAGCGGCTGCCCAGGCAGTGGCCGACGAGATCAACGCCAACGGTGGACAGGCGATTGCCGTGGGCTGCAATGTGTTGGAGCCGGCGTCTATGCGCGCCGCGCGGGATGTGATTGCCGAGAAGCTGGGCACCTGTGACATTCTGTTAAACGGTGCCGGCGGCAACAACCCCAAGGGCACCACCACCAAGGAGACTTTGGAAAAGATTGATCTGGCTCAGCAGGATCCGGAGGTCAAGACCTTCTTCGATCTGGATCCCCAGGGCATCAGCTTTGTATTTAATTTGAACTTTTTAGGCACCCTGATCCCCACGCAGATCTTTGCCAAGGATATGGCAGAGAAGGGCAAGGGCTGCATTGTGATGGTTACCTCTATGAATGCGTTTCGTCCGCTGACCAAAATTCCGGCGTACAGCGCTGCGAAGGCTGCGGTAAAGAACTTTACCGAGTGGATGGCCGTGCACTTTGCGGATATGGGTATTCGCGTCAACGCCATTGCGCCGGGCTTTTTCTCCACCAAGCAGAATGCGACTCTGCTGTGGAACCCGGACGGCACCCCCACTGCCCGTACCGGCAAGATTTTGGCTGCTACGCCGATGAATCGCTTTGGCGAGCCGGAGGAGCTGGCCGGCACGCTGCTGTTCCTTTGTGACGAGGCGTACAGCGGCTTTATTACCGGCGTGAACATTCCGGTGGACGGCGGCTTTAACGCCTATTCCGGTGTGTGATTGAAAAAAGTCCCCGAGTATTCGGGGATTTTTTGGGTGTGTGCACCCCTTTTGCGCAGACTATTTGTATAGAAAATTTGTAAAGCCTTTTATGGACAAGGACTTTTTGCTGGATACCCCAACGGCCCGGCACCTGTACCACGACCTGTGAGGCTGCCCATTTGTGACTATCACTGCCATTTAAGTCCCAAGGAGATCTATGAGAACGCCCAGCCTACGGATCACCGCCCTGGGCGTCCGGCGATATAGAGTGGCGGGCTATGCGCTCCTGCGGTGTGGACGAGCGGTACTGCACCGGCGACGCCAGCCCCAGAGAGAAGTTCCAATTTGCCTCTGCCGCCATCGGCAACCCGCTGTATCACTGGGCGCATATAGAATTGCCAATGCGGCCATCGCTGCCGCCACGGCAGATTTCGCCCCCAATGCGCACGCTGATTTTCGCCCCCGCACACTGATAAAAGAGCAAGGTCAAAGTGCTGTGCACCACCGACGACCCGGCGGACGACCTGGCGTATCACAAGAAGATCGCGGCCCTGCCGGACTTTGACTGCAAGGTGTTGCCCACCTTCCGCCCGGATAAGGCACTGAACATTCAGGCACCGGACTTTGCGGACTATATGGGCGCTTTGGCTGCCGCTGCGGGTATGGAAATTCATACGGTGGACGATGTGATCGCCGCCCTGCGCAGTCGGGCAGAATACTTCCATTCTGTGGGCTGCCGGGTGTCTGATCAGGCCTTTGATGTGCCGCCCTACGCCCCCGCTGCACCGGAGCAGGTGCAGGCTGTCTTTGCCAAGGCACTGGCCGGGGCGCCGGTGACGGAGCAGGAGGCGCAGATTTATAAAACCCCGGTGCTGCTGGCACTGGGTAAGCTGTACCATGAGCTGCACTGGACCATGGAAGTGCACATCGGTGCCATGCGCAACAACAACAGCCGAATGTTCCGCGCCCTGGGGCCGGACACCGGTTTTGACTCGGTAGACGACGGTCGGGTGGCACGGCCCCTGTCTCGCCTGCTGGACGCTATGGACAGCACGGACAGCCTGCCCAAGACCATCCTGTTCAACCTGAACGACAAGGACAACACGGTGCTGGCTACCATGCTGGGTAACTTCCAGTCTACGGAGGCGGCGTCTAAAATTCAGTATGGACCGGCTTGGTGGTTCCTGGACACCATGGACGGTATGACCGCCCAGCTAAAGAGTCTGGGTAACCTGGGCGTGCTGGGCAAGTTTGTGGGTATGGAGACGGACTCCCGCTCCTTTACTTCCTACGGTCGCCACGCCTACTTCCGCCGCATTCTTTGCGCCCTGATCGGTCGCTGGGTGGAGCAAGGCTGGTACGCCAATGACGACGCGGTGCTGAAAGAGATCGTACAGGGCATTAGCTACAATAACGCCATTGCCTATTTTGATTTTGCATAAGGAGAGATAAAAATGGATTTGAAATTAAGACCCAAGGAAGAATGTAAGTTCGACGAGATTTCGTTGGGCGAGATCATGCTGCGCTTGGACCCGGGCGAGGGACGGATCAAGACTTCCCGCACCTTCCGTGCCTGGGAGGGCGGCGGCGAGTATAATGTGGCCCGCGGGCTGCGCCGCTGCTTTGGAATGCGCACCGGCGTGGTTACTGCTTTTGCAGAGAATGAGGTGGGTTACCTGTTGGAGGATCTGATCCTCCAGGGCGGGGTAGATACCTCCCTGATCCGCTGGGTGCCCTTTGACGGCATTGGCCGCAGTGTGCGCAACGGACTGAACTTTGTAGAGCGGGGCTACGGCATTCGAGGCGCTGTCAGCACCTCTGACCGGGGCAACACCGCCATTTCTCAGTTAAAGCCCGGCGATGTGGATTGGGATTATATCTTTGGCACCCTGGGTGTGCGCTGGTTGCACACCGGCGGGATTTACGCCGCTTTGTCGGAGAATTCCGCTGCCGTGGTGCTGGAGGCAGTAAAGGCTGCCAAGAAGTACGGCACCGTGGTGTCTTACGACTTGAATTACCGTGCCTCTCTGTGGAAGGGCATCGGCGGCCAGGAAAAGGCCCAGGAAGTGAACAAGGAGATCGCCAAGTATATTGATGTCATGATCGGCAATGAAGAGGACTTTACCGCTTGCCTTGGTTTGGAGGTTGAGGGCAACGACAAGGACTTGAAGAGCCTGAATATGGACGGCTATTACAAGATGATCCAGGCCGCCACCAAGGCGTACCCCAACTTTAAGGTGATCGCCACCACTCTGCGTACTGTAAAGACCGCCACCGTCAATGATTGGAAAGCCATTTGCTGGGCAGACGGCCAGATCTACAAGTCCATGGAGTTCCCGGGATTGGAAATTCTGGATCGTGTTGGCGGCGGCGATAGCTTTGCCTCCGGCTTGATCTACGGTTTGATGACCTTTGGCGACGCCCAGCAGGCGGTGAACTACGGCGTGGTTCACGGCGCATTGGCTATGACCACCCCGGGGATACCAGCATGGCATCTCTCAAAGAGGTAGAGGCTAAAGTCCATGGCGCAGGCGCCAGAGTGCAGAGATAAGTAAAGATAACATACCGGCGTGCAGCGCTCTTTGAGGGATGCACGAGTGTCCAAATCTGCACGGCAGATTTGGCAGCAAGCTCCGGGGAGCCTTGCGCAACTGAGTGGGTGTATTGTCTGACCTTAACAGCAGCGTGACCGTCCGTAGTCCATGGTGCAGGTGCCAGAGTGCAGAGATAAGTAAAGATAACATACCGGCGTGCAACGCGCTTTGAGGGATGCCGCCGAAAGGGTTAGCGTATAAAATTGAAAAAATAAGCCCCGCAGCGGGCTTTGGAGGTATTGTATGTCTAAAGAAGCAGTTTTGAACAAAATTAAAGATGTTGGGATCGTGGCTGTGATCCGTGCGGAGTCTGTGGAGCAGGCTGCCAAGATAACAGACGCTTGCGTGGCCGGTGGCGTGACCACCGTGGAGCTGTGCTTCACCGTGCCCAATGCGGACCAGCTGATTTCCCAGATGGTAAAGAAGTACGAGGGTACGGATGTGACCATCGGCGCCGGTACGGTGCTGGACCCGGCCACTGCCCGGATCGCCATTCTCAACGGCGCCCAGTATATTGTGTCTCCCCACTTTGACCCGGAGATCATCGCTGTGTGCAACATTTATGATGTGCCGGCTATGGCAGGTGTGGGCACGGCGACCGAGGCCATTGCCGCTATGCGCTGCGGTGCCAGCGTGCTGAAGGTGTTCCCCGGCGATGTGCTTGGTCCCAAGTTCATTAAGTCCCTGCGCGGCCCGGTGCCCTATGCCCAGTGCATGCCCTCCGGCGGCGTGGATGTGGACAATGTAGGCGATTGGATTAAGGCAGGCGCCATTGCTGTTGGTGCCGGTTCTTCCCTGACCGCCGGTGCCAAGACCGGGGATTATGCCAAGATCACCGAGACCGGCAAGAAGTTTATTGAGAACATCAAAAAGCCAGAGCGTAAGCGATAACAAACAGAAAATACCCCCGACTGGGTACAGATTTTGTACACAGTCGGGGGCTTTTTTATAACCAATTTGCCTCCCTTGCAAAGGGAGGTGGCAATGCCGTAGGCATTGACGGAGGGATTGCACTGTTATTCGTTCGCCGCAAGGAGAAAACTTTACTTCTTTCGCACCAGGGTCACGCAGAAGTCGTTATAATTCTTTACGGTGTATTCTTGCTGTCGGGTTTTATCCAGCTGGGGCACGGTGCCAAAGAAAATGTAGCAGTCGCCGGTTAAGTCGCGATTTTCCTCCACCTGCACATAGCGCCAGCTGCCGTCCTTGGTTACCGGGCGCAGGCGGGGCGCCACATCCGGGTTACCGGCACTCAGCCCGCCACGGGCGCGCAGCTCCGGCTCCAGTGGGGTCATTTGGTTGATTTTGTCGTCCGCATAAAAGCGCAGGAATACGCTCTCTCGCTCTCTAAAGTACGGGTCCTGGCTGTCTACCAGCAGAATTTCGCTGCTGCCGCTGTCTCTGGCGGCGGTCAGCGCCTGTTCAAAGCTTTTGCCGTACAGGGCACTGTTGTGGGTGGCAAAGTTGCCAAAGGCAAAGCCGGTGAGTGCCAGGGACACGACGGCCAGCCCGGCCAGCAGGCGGGGCACCGCCGGGGAGGAAAAGCTCTCCAGCAGCCAGCACACCCCAAAGGCGGCCAAAATATGCAGCAGCGGATAAAAGGCTGCGTAGCGGTACATGGCGTTGGAGGCGTAGCTGACCACAATGGCGTACACCAAAAAGGCGCCTAAAAAGCTGCCGATCACCACACGGGCGGTGGTGGCTTTGGCAAAGTCCGTATCGGCCTTGCGGTGCTTCTTGGGCCACAAAAACAGCAGCAGACCCGCCAGTGCCAGCAGCCCTGCCACTGTGTGGCCAAAGGGATAGTTGCTTACATTGCCGCTGAGGGTGGGATAGCGGGCGCTTTGGAGCAGCATTAAATCCGGTACCAGGATATTGTACAGCACGCCGCCCAGGTTGGAGAATGCTCGCTGAAAGACAGCGCCGGCAGTCCCGGCAGAGCCAAAGATGGTGGTGCTGTTGCCTCTGGCGTAGCTGTCCATAGCCGTGATGGACAGCCCCAGGAAGTTGCAGTCCTTCAGCAGACCCGCCTGCACCAGTCCTAAGAGCAGAAACGGCAGAGCACACACAGCCAATATGGCTACGGACCACAGGGCGTAACGGAATTTCATTTTCTTTTTTGATCAGCAGAGATAGATACAGGATCACCAGCAGTACCGGGATCAGAATGGCTGCCGCCATATAGGCGTACAGCCCCAGGGCGAAGCAGGCCATGGATAGGGTGTAAAACAGCAGCCGTGCCTTAGGCTTTTCCACCGCGTGTACCAAAAAGTACAGGGCAAACAGCAGCACAAAGGGCAGGTAGGCGCAGTCCAGGGTCCAGGCAGATTGATACAGCCGCCACGGCTCGATCGCTGTCAGCAGAAGGACGGTATTTTGTACCGTGTACTGCCCGGGAAACAGCAGTCGCACCAGCCCTTTTAGGGCGAACAGACCGGCAAAGGCGGTCAGCGCCAAGGGCAGCCGAGCAATCCAAATTTGGTTGCCAAACAGGCGGATAAACGCCGCTGCCAGGTAGGTGGCCAGGGAGGACTGGCCGCCGTACAGCCAGGTGTCAAAATACACCGGCATACGCTGGCCGAAAATGTCTGTGCCTTCCCGCGCCAAACTGCGGGCGTTGAGTACCAGCATAGCCTCGTCCACATGCACATCGCCGTTGATCAGGTAAAGTATAAAAAAGAGGACCTGCAACACGGCGCCCAGCAGGATCAGCCCATTGGCTGTGCCGGGCGCAGACAGTGCGCGGGTCAACGCCCCCTTGCGGGGGGCAGAAGAAGCGGTTTGCATAAGCGTTCGTTCCTTAGGATTTGGTGTGTTCGTCCAGGGTCAGGTAGTAGGCGGGCATAAATTCTTTCCGGAAGTAGGCTACCTCCGGCAGGTCAATGGCTTCCACTTTGGCCTCCTGGGCACGCAGAGCCATCTCAAACTCCCGGTTGCCCATACGGTCCTCCTCAATGCACTTGATCAGTGCGCTGATTTTGTCCGCCGCCTTCACCAGCTGCCACAGTTCTTTGTCCGCCGGGTCGGGGTGAAAGCAAGGGTCGTAATCCGGTCGAAATTCCTCCGGCAGCATGGCCAGCAAACGATCCCCCGCCGTGGCCTCGATCTCTTTATAGGCACGGCGAATGGTGTCGTTATAATATTTTACCGGGGTCGGCATATCGCCGGTGATCACCTCGGTGGTGTCGTGGTACAGCGCCAGCAGCGCGCACCGCTCCGCGTTGTAGCTGCGGCCGAATTTCTTGTTGCCGATCAGCGCCAGCGCATGGGCAATCACCGCTACGGTGTGCGAGTGCTCGGCAATGTTTTCCTTGCCGGTATTGTTCATCAGTGCCCAACGGTCAATCAGCTTCATGCGCTCTACCATGGCAAAGAAGTTGCTGCTCATGCGTCCGCCTCCGGCAGGGGCATACCCAGCTCCTCCAGCTGTACGGCGTCGATCTCTGCTGGGCAGCCGCTCATCAGCTCGCTGGCGTTCTGCACCTTGGGGAATGCGGTCACATCCCGCAGGGAGTCTGCACCACAGATGAGCATAGCCAGTCGATCCAGCCCAATGCCCATACCGCCGTGGGGCGGTGCGGCGTATTGATAGGCCTCTACCAGGAAGCCGAATTTGGCGTCGATCTCCTCCTTGCTCAGCCCCAGAAGTTCAAACATTTTGTTTTGCAGCTGGCAGTCGGTGATACGCATGGAGCCGGAGGACAGCTCAATGCCGTTGAGAACCAGGTCAAAGGCCTTGGCACGCACCCGAGCCTTGTCCGTATCCAGGTACGGCAGGCACTCCTCCATAGGCATGGTGAAGGGGTGGTGCATGGCAATCCATTCGCCGGTTTCCTCGTCCTGTTCAAAGAAGGGCATTTCTGTGATCCACAGGAAGTTCCATTTGCCCTTGGGAATGATGTCCAGCTCCTTGGCCACCATCAGGCGCAGAGCGCCCAGAATAGGCAGTGCCTTGGAGGTTTTGTCAGAGATGATAAAGACGCAGTCGCCTTTTTCTGCCCCCAGCTGGGTGAGCAGAGCGTCCAGCTGGCCCGCTTTTAAGAATTTGTTAAAGGAGCAGGTGGGGGTCTCGTCTGCCCAGCGCACATAGGCCAGGCCACCGGCGCCGATCCCGCGGGCATGCTCTGTTAATTTGTCAATCTTCTTACGAGTATAGGCAGCGGCGGCGTTCTTTGCTACAATGCAACGCACGGTGCCACCGGCGGCAATGGCGTTTTGGAACACCACAAAGTCCGTTCCCTTGGCCCAGTCGGTGATGTCCTCAATGCACATATCGAATCGGGTGTCCGGCTTGTCGGAGCCGTAGCGAGCCATGGCGTCCGCATAGGTCATGCGAGGCAGGGGAGCGGCAATGTCCACGCTTACGGTCTGTGCCATCAGGGTCTGAATAAAGCCTTCGGCCATCTGCATAATGTCCTCGCAGTCCACAAAGCTCATTTCCAAGTCGATTTGGGTAAACTCCGGCTGCCGGTCGGCGCGCAGGTCCTCATCTCTAAAGCAGCGGGCCAGCTGAATGTAACGGTCCAGCCCGGCGATCATGCACAGCTGTTTGTAGATCTGGGGGCTTTGGGGCAGGGCATAGAACTTGCCCTTGTGTACCCGGGACGGCACCACATAGTCCCGGGCGCCCTCCGGGGTGGATTTGATCAGCATGGGGTCTCGATCTCTACAAAATCGTGGCCATAGAAGTATTCCCGGGCAATCTTGGCGATTTTGTGGCGCATGAGCAGGTTCCGGGTGAGCCGCTCGTTGCGCAGGTGCAGGTAGCGGTATTTCAGCGTGGTCTCGTCGCCGACTTTATCTGCGTTGGCGATTTCAAAGGGCGGGGTCTGCGCCTTGGAAAGCACGCGCAGGTCTGTGACCGCCAGCTCAATCTCGCCGGTTTTCAGCTCTTTGTTGACGCTCTCCCGCTTTTGCAGGGTGCCGGTGGCAGCCAGCACATACTCGCTGCGTACGCTCTGCGCCTTGGCAAAGATCTCTCGATCTGTGGCGTCGTTAAAGCTCAGCTGCAAAATACCGGTGCGGTCCCGCAGGTCAATAAAGATCAGGTTGCCCAGGTCCCGCTGGCGCTGTGCCCAGCCGTAAACGGTCACTTCCTGCCCGATCTGCTCGGCGGTGAAGTTGCCGCAGTAGTCTGTTCGTTTCATTCCCGTTAAAGTATCCATTATTCCGTTTCTCCTGTTTGAAAAAGGCTTGTAAAGTCAAAGGCTTCGCCGTTGATCTCCAGATCTGCCAGCTGCGCCTGCATGCTGACACTGTAAAATCCGTTGACAAAGGTAGAAAGCGCTACTTCCGTTTCCTCCCCGGTGTCCATAGCTTTCAGCTGCACCCGGTCGGTATCCACTTCGTTGTCGCCCAGCACCACGGTGTAGCGGGCGCCCAGCTTGTTGGCATATTTCATTTGGGCACGCAGGGAGCGCTGGTTCAGATCCATCAGCACCGCAAAGCCCTCGCCGCGCATATCCCCGGCCAGCTCCAGCGCCTTGCCGGTGGCCTTGTCGCCCAGGGCGATGATAAACAGGTCTGCTTTTTCCGGCTCCGGATAAGCGCAGCCCTGTGCCTCCATCAGCAGTTGCAGCCGCTCCAGTCCAAGGGCGAAGCCCAGGGACGGGGTCTTTTGGCCGCCCAGTTCGTCAATCAGGCCGGCCGCCGCACACGGTGCCTTGGGCACCAATGGAGTCGGACACGAATTCAAATACCGTCTTGGTGTAATAGTCCAGCCCGCGGACAATGCGGGGGTTTACGGTGTAGTCGATATTTTGCGCTTTTAAGTAAGACTGTACTTTATCAAAGTGTTCCCGGCACTCGTCGCACAGATAGTCGGTCACTGCCGGGGCGTCCTTGGCGATCTCCTGACATACCGGGCTTTTGCAGTCCAAAATGCGCATGGGGTTGCGCTCCAAGCGGCCCTGGCAGGTGTCGCACAGTTCGTCTTTGCGGGCAGCAAAGTAGCTGCGCAGGGCGTCATAATACTTGGCACGGCAAGTGGGGCAGCCGATGGAGTTGATCTCCAATCGCAGTCCGGTGACCCCCAGCCGGTCAAAGACCGCGGAAGCCAGGGCGATTAGTTCAGCGTCTGCCAGGGGGGATTGGGTGCCGAAGCACTCCACGCCGAATTGGTGGAACTCCCGCAGGCGACCGGCCTGAGGCTTCTCGTACCGGTAGCAGCTGACCAGATAATAGACCTTTTGGGGCAGAGCTTCGTTGCACAGCCCGTTCTCCAGGAATGCCCGGGCAGCACCGGCAGTGCCCTCCGGGCGCAGGGTAATGGAGCGGCCGCCCTTGTCGTCAAAGGTGTACATCTCTTTTTGTACCACATCGGTGGTGTCACCCACGCCCCGCTGGAACAGCTCCGTGTGCTCAAACACAGGGGTACGGATCTCTTTGTATCCAAAGTCGGCGGCCGTTTCCCGAGCCGTGGCTTCAATATACTGGATTTTGTAGGCGTCCTGGGGCAGCACGTCCTTGGTGCCCTTAATCGCTTTGGTAATCAGTGCCATAGTTCTTTCTCCGTTCGTGTAATACCAGCAAAATCGGGTGAGCTGGCTCACCCGTTGCGTTTTTAGTGATTGTATTTGGGGTTGACGATCTCTCGCCATTCAAAGTCGCCCCGCTCCACGCCGCGGATCAGCGCCTCTGCCGTGGCAATGTTGGTGGCAAAGGGAATGTTGTGCACATCACACAGACGCAGCAGGTCGTTGTCATTGGGTTCATGGGGTTTGGCGGTCAGCGGATCTCTAAAGAAGATCAGCAGGTCAATCTCGTTGCAGGCAATACGGCTGGCGATCTGCTGGCCGCCGCCTTGGCTGCCGCCTAAAAAGCAGTTGATCTTTAGACCGGTGGCCTCTGCCACCAGCTTGCCGGTGGTGCCGGTGGCACACACCTCGTGGCGGCTGATAATGCCACAGTAGGCAATGCAAAACTGCACCAGCAGTTCTTTTTTGGCGTCATGTGCAATCAGTGCAATATTCATAATGCTCCTCCGTTTCTCTCAGGTTGGTCAGGTGGTTAGGTGCGCCGGGGCGCTGTAGGATCAGCCGTTTCTATGATAAACGGCGGTTGTTTTTTTGTTTTACGGTTCATCATACCATATTTTGGCGCTTTATTCAACAAAAAATACAGGTCAGTTCTTTGATTGGTTTTTTCGTCCGTATTGTTCTGATACCAGTATTTGATGATGGAAGAGGTGATCTCTGCGGTGGAAGTACCGCTGCCTGCCAGCTCAACCACGGAGGCCACGGAGATCTCCGGATTGTCATAGGGGGCAAAGGTGATCAGAAAGCCGTTGTTTTTCTTCACACCGTTGACGAACACCTGCGATGTACCGGTTTTGGCGGCGACTTCGGTGCGCAGCTGGTTGAAGATTAGCGAGGGTGCACCTTGCGTTGCCACCAGGCGCATACCGCTCTTAACGGCAGTAAGGGTGGATTTGTGCAGATCCAGGCTCTCCTCTATCTTGGGCTGGGTCTCGGTGACCGTGCCGCTGCTGTTGTCAATCAGGCTCTGTACCAGGTGCAGCTGGTAGCGGGTGCCGCCGTTGGCCACAGTGGCGCAGTAGTTACTCAACTGTAAGGGCGTAAACAGGTTGTCAGACTGGCCGATACCTGCCTGAATAGTATCACCGCTTTGCCACACCGCCGGCAGCTTCACGCTCCTCCGGCCCGGCCAGGGTACCGGCAGACTCGGCGATCTCCACGCCGGTCTTTTGTCCCAGGCCAAAGGCACTGGCGTACTCGTTCATCTTGGTAATGCCCAGGCGCTTGGCGCAATTGTAAAAGAAGATGTTACAGCTGTCGCGCAGGGCGGTCTCCACATTCTCGCCGCCGTGGGCGTTTTTGTTCAGGCACTGGAAGGTCTGGTCATAATAGCGGAACAGACCGCCGCAGTTGAAGATGGTGCTGCGGGTGATGGCGCCCTCCTCCAGGGAGGCCACTGCCATCATGGGCTTAAAGGTAGAGCCGGGGGCGTAGGTACCCAGGGCAAAGCGGCTCCACAAGGGCCGCCGCCGGTTGGTGGCCAGCTGCTCGTATTTGTCATAGTAATCCGCCAGGTCGAAGGTGGGATAACTGGCGGATGCCAGTACCGCACCGGTGTTTACATCCTGCACCACCACGGCGCCGGCAGAATTGTAGATCCGTTTTGTCGCAGACCTTTTTTAGCTCTTTTTGGGCCAGGGCTTGCAGGTCACGGTCACTGGTCAGTACCACCGTGTTGCCCTGTACCGGGGCTTTGGTGATCTCCTCGGTCACATGGCCGTCTTTGTCTACGGTAATGGTCTTTTCGCCGGGGGTGCCCCGCAGCGCACTCTCCATGGCGCTTTCAATCCCGCTTTCGCCGATCTGGTCGTGAATACCGTAGCCTTTGCCTTTCAGCTGGGCGTACTCCTCTGCGTTGATTTTGCGTACGGTACCCAGAATGTGGGGCGCCAGGGTGGAGTCCGTATATTCCCGGTGGGTCACCACCTGTACATCGGCACCCAGGTAACGGTCCTTGTCCTCTTTAATGGCGGCTACCGTCTCGCTGCTCACCTCGTCGGCGATCACTACCGGGGTGCTAATGGAGAATTGCAGCCGGGTCAGCTCGTAGCGCAGGTTGTCCACCATAGCGTCATAGCAGTTTTGTGCTGTGGCGTAGGGTTGCAGGTTGAACATATCCGCACTTTTCATAGTGGCAATGTCTGTCTTTTTACCGGAAAAGACGATTTTGCCGCTTTTCAGCTTTAAGGGCAGGTTTTGCGTGTATTCCTCGCCGTTTTTCTGAAACAGCGCAATGAGATTTTGCAAAATGGCGTTGCGCTTGTCGTTTTCCGTAGCGGCAGGGAAGTAGGCAGCGTCCAGGATAATGGAGTTGGTCTCTCGGTTGGTGACCAGGGCGTTGCCGTTGCGGTCCACGATCTCGCCTCGGGCGGCCTCAATGGCGACCTTGTAGGTCTTGACCGTATTGTTTTGAGCGGCGTAGTATTCGTGATCCCGAACCTGGATTTTATATAGCGTGGCAGAGAAGCCGATGATCATCACTGCCACCAGCAGCAGGGCAATGACCGAACGGGTGCTTTTGTATCGACTTTGCATCGGCTTTTCTCCTTTCGTTTTTTTATAGGATGCCCGTTATTGCAGGGCCTTGCGGTTCAGCCGCTGGCGCAGGGGCCGCAGCAGGAACCAAAGAATGGGGGCAACCACCGCTGTGTACAGGGCACAGGGTAGGTAAAAGGTGAACAGGGTGTTTGTGCCGCCGTCCACGCCCTTAATGAGAATAAAGCACAGCCAGTACAGCAGACCGTACAGGAAGGGCGCCGGCAGAGCAAACAGCATGTGGGTCACAAAGGTGCTGCGAATATAGCGCTCCATCACGGTGGACACGCCAAAGCACAGCAGCATAAAGAACAGGGCGTTGAACCCGGCGGATTTGGCCGCGTGCAGGTCCCACACGCACCCGGCAAACAGTCCCAGCAGTGCGGCGGGCAGCTCCCGCTCGCCCATGACCAGCAACAGGGTCACCGGCAGCAGCAAAAAGCAGCGGGCGCTGCCAATTTGCCAAAACAGGCCGGGGGTATTCTGCAACAGGCCGGCGACGGCGATCCAGGCAGTCGGTAATATTGGCAATATCCGTGCCGGGCTTGACAATGGCATAGGTACTGATGTTGGTGGTCTCGTCCGCCACCTCCTCCACCGTGCCAATGATCAGGCCCTTGGGCAGTTTAGAGCTGATGCCTGCGCTGGCAATGATGGAGCCGTAGGTAATGTCCGTAGAGGTGCTCAGGTTCTCAAACTTGCAGCAGCCGTCCGCCGCCAGCTTGGCGTCGCCGGTTACATAGCTGACCTCGCCGGAGTTGATGTCGTAGGCAGAGACGGAAAAGTCCGGGTCCAGCACCGTGGTGACGATGCTGTAAGTGGGATAGGCTTTCTTCACAATGCCGATCAAATAACGGCCGTAAAGCACCGCATCGTTCTCCTTGACGCCGTTGACGGCGCCTTTGCTGATGGTAAAGCTGAGATACGGATCTGCGCTGTCCCGGCCTACCACATCGGCAGCCACATACTGAAAACCGCTGTTCTCGTCTTTCAGCTCCAGTGCCTCTTTGTACTCCTCATTTTGGCTCTTGATATTTTTATAATCCGCCAGCTGCTCCTGCATTTCGCCCAGTTGGCGTTGCAGCTCGTCAATTTTCTTTTCGTATTCGGTATTGCCCTTGGCGTTACCGGAGAGGGTGGCCAGCCCGTCGCTGATCTTCTCCGCAGCCCAGTGGGCGGGGGCAAAGACGGTACCCAGTACGCCGCTTTGGGCGGTCTCGCCGTGGCCGGTGGCTGCCGCAATGAGCATACCCAGCACCAGGAGTGCTGCCAGTATGCCTACGGTCTTCACCGGGCGGCTTTTCCAAAATGCTTTCATTATCTCGCCCTTCTCAGTTTGATGGAGGTGCCGATAGCCACGCAGTCGGTGGGGGCGTCCGGAATGTGAATTTTGATTTTCGTTTCCTGCTCGATCAGGTCCGCCAGCCCCCGCAGGGTGCTGGAGCCGCCGGTCAGGTAAATGCCCCGGTCCATAATGTCCGCTGCCAGCTCCGGCAGGGTCACCTCCAGGGTCTCCTTAATGGCACGGATGATCTCCTGCACCGGCTCGGTCAAGATTTCCCGTACCTGGGCGCTGGTGATCTCCATGGCGCCGGGCAGGCCGTTCGTCAGGTTGCGTCCCCGCACTTCCATAGCGCCCTCGCCGTCATAGGGTGCGGCAGAGCCGATCTTCAGTTTAATCTCCTCCGCCATGGGCTCGCCGATAAGCAGGTTGTGGTGCTTTTTGATATAGTCGATGATGGCCTCGTCCATGGCCTCGCCGCCTACTTTAATGCTCTTGCAGGCTGCAATGCCACCCAGGCTCAGCACCGCCACATCGGTGGTACCGCCGCCGATGTCTACGATCATGGAGCCGGTAGGCTCATATACCGGCAGACCGGCGCCCAGCGCCGCAGCCATGGGCTCGTCGATCAGCTCCACATCCTGCGCGCCGGCGCGCGTACCGCGTCCTCCACGGCACGGCGCTCTACCTCGGTGACTCCGGAGGGCACGCTGATGACCACCCGGGTCTTGGAAAACATGGAGCGCTTGTCCGAGCGGAAAATAAAGCTGTGAAGCATATCCGCGGTCATATCAAAGTCGGCGATGACGCCGTTTTTCAGCGGTCGCACGGCCACAATGGAGCCGGGGGTGCGGCCGATCATCTGCTTGGCCTGGGTGCCGGTGGCAACCACCCGCTTGGTCTTTACATCTACGGCTACCACGCTGGGCTCCCGCACAATAATGCGGCCCTTGCGGTCGCAGATCATGGGGTGGCAGTACCCAAGTCGATACCGATATCTCTTGACAAAATCATATGTATTCTCTCACTTTCAAAAACAGGGGCAGTGCCGCCGCCCGCTGTATAAACTTTCAGCGATAATATTATATATTAAATATAAAGGGAACACAACACCCAAATGCCAAAAAATCGAAAATTCATAACTTGGTCATTTTTCGGGTCGGTGTCGGTGGGTGCTGCCGCATTTTTGGCAAAAAAAGACCGCCGCTCCGGCGTGCCGAGGCGACGGCTTTTTCACTTGTTTTTATACCTGCTCGCGGGCAACCAAATTGATCTGGTTGGAGTAGACGGTTTGCAGCTTGCCGTTTTGGTCGTAGTAATTTACATACCCTCTGGCCGCCCAGTTGTAGCGGTTGGAGAGTTTCTTTATATTCACCACATAGGTCTCCTCCAGGCTGTCTGTATTGAAGTTGCTGGCCAGCATTTTGTTGTTTAGCAGCAGGGTAAAGTCGGTGGGGTCAAAGTCGGCGGCGTCTTTGTAGTAGAACGCTACGCCCACGGACTGAATATCCAGGTAGTCCGGCCACCCGGCGGCCATCACAAAGGAGCCAACATTGTTCTTTTCGTCCAGTTTGTAGTACAGATCCAGCACCGGTACCCCGTCCTTAGCCGGGGAGGGGGTGGGCAGGGAGGCACTGTCCGCCGTGTAGGTAGGCAGCAGGGTCACATTTTGGCCGCTGCGCAGCTTTTCCAGCACGGTGCGTTCGTCACAATCCCAGCCGGTGGCGGTGTAGCCGTAGCGATAGGGCACCTCCGGCAGCAGATCTGCCAGACTGTCCGTTGCCGCCCATTCCGCCGTGGTGCGGGTAACGGTGGCGCTGATCCAGCCGCTTTCGGTGGCAAAGGTCAGGGTGGAACTGCCGGTCTTTACGCACACCGCTTGCAGCTGCGCATTGGTGGTGGCGGTAAAGTGGTAGGTGGTGTTGCGGCTCATATAGCGGTGATTGATCTTGTCGTACCAACCCACAAAGGTGTAGCCGTCATAGGGCAGTGCCACCAGGGTTACGTCGGCACCCTTTAAGGGCTTGTAGCCGCCACAGCCGCCGGTTTGATCGCCTACTGTGGCGGCGCAGGTGCCGTTCAGGGCGGTGACGGTCAGGTCAAAGTACGGCGCCAGTTTATAAATGGCAGTAAGCACCGCCGTGGTGCCTGCGTCGATCTGTGCCTGGGTCACATCGCCAGTCAGGTAGGGGGTGTAGGTGTCCACTTCCTTTTTGCAGGGCAGCGAGGCTCTCGGCCGAATACTGCGCCTCGTTGCAGGCGACAGCCAGGGACAACGCCGCGAATCACTGTTTTGCTCTTAAAGGTGATCTTTTGGTCCGCGCCCCGCACATAGCTTAGGTACACGGTATTGTTCACCGGGCAGGCGGTGAGGGTAGACACCGGGCTGTCAATGCGTTCGCCCTCCTGGGTAAAGGTGCCGTTGTCGTAGCGGTACAGCAGCAGGTTGCCGCTCTCCGTATTGGGGCTGGCCACCAGGTACAGGGCGCCGCCCAGGGTGGTCCATGCGGTTTCGCCGCAGGTGATGCCGCTGTCCGGACCGAGTGTCCAGTTGCTACCGTCATAGATGGCGGTTTGCAGGGTGGAGCCGCCCAAAGACAGGTACAGCTTGCCGCCGCTGCTGATCACATCGTAAAAGTTGCCCTTTACCGTATCGTCAGAGAATTTTTCAAAAGCAGTGCCGCTCCATTTGAGTGCGGTGATCACGCTGTTACCGGAGCGATACAGCAGGCAGGGACCGCCGAAGTCCACCAGCCCGATAAAAGTCCGCAGAGCCGATGGTGCTGCGGGTTTTGCCGGTGCTGTCGTCCTTGTAAGGCAGGTAGGCGTGGCTCACATCCAGTATCTCGTTGCCGGTGTAGCCCGGTTGGCCGGACTGGGGCCGGAACACATAAATGCCCGTGTAGCCCCGCAGGTTGGTCAGCCCGTCCACATTCAGGTTCACTCGGTAAACAATCACCCCGGTGCCGCCGATGCGGCAGTCCAGGGAGTCCTGCTCCGTGTAGTTAATGGGGCTTTTTGCGGTATTCTACCACAAAGATTTCATGGTCGTTTAAGGGCGATTTCAGGATAAAGGCCTGGTTGCCGTCAGCGTTGGCCTGGTCATCCAGGGTTAGGGTGCTGTTTTGGGTTACCGTATCTATGTGGATCCAGTGGGTAAAATACATCCGCTCGTAGGCCAAGGGGTACTGGGGCGAGCCGGGGATTACTCCGCCCATTACGGACCAGCTGTACACCGGCCGGTCGTTGCCGGAATTGCGGTACAGGTCCGGGTAGCCAAAGGTGTGCAGGTACTCGTGAGCCAGCAGACTGCTGCCCTCGGAGCGCAGTCGGTCGGTGCCAAACACATTGTAGCCGACCAACGGCTTGTTATTGATCTTGGCAGAGCCGGAGTAGTCGCTTTTGTGGGCTACCAGTGTGGCAGAGGAGGAGGCCTTGCTGGACTGGCTGGCCTTTAGAATCACCATCACATTGTCTACATAGCCGTCCCCGTCCAGATCCACGGCTTTGTCTGCAATAGATGGCATTTGACGGATCAGACTCTCTATGATTTGGGTGTCCAAATTTTGAACCAGGGCGTCGCTTTCCTTCACCGGTACTTGCAGGGCGTGCACCGTGGTGCCGTCGTACTGGGGAATGGTGTTTTTCATTTGCAGCTGACCGTAGGAAATGCTGTTCAGATAGTTCTTCAGCGAGCGGCCAAAGCTGCCGTCGATATAGCCTACCAGTTCCCCGGCGTATTGGTCAAAATAGGCGTCTGCCGCCGTCTGCGTGTCGTCTGCAAAGTAGCCGAACAGCACAATGTTGGCCTTGTTGACCGTTTTGTTGCCGGTGGTCTTGGCCTGGGCACTGATGGGTAGTGCCGTGCATAGCAGAATCATGGTCAGCAGCAGCGCCAAACCCCGCTTGATCTTGTTCATTTTTTGCACCCCTTCGCGCCAAAAAATGGCGTAATTTCTACCCGAATCATACCATATTTTCTATTGTCAAGTCAATGCGCTTTTAGTGTTGACAAAAAACAGGCACCGGAATTTCCAGTGCCTGTTTATGTGCAGTGCGAATGTGGGCTTTGAGTCCTGTAAATGAAAAAAAGACGGCGTAAACAAACGCCGTCTTGGTGGTTGCGGATGTAGGACCGATATTGCGCACTCGCTACGAAACAGTCCCCCGGACTGTTTCTCCCAAATTTGCTGCTCGTTACACTCGCCAAATTTGGAGCCTCCTCGTCGTCACAAGTTCCATATCGCTCCAAACCACTTTTGTTTATGCGTAAGGCGAAAGTGATTTGTCGCTTATTCCACTGTTCCTCCTCTCCCCAAAAAGGCTTTCGCCTTTCCGGGGACCCCGATGTAGGTTCGAGTCCAAATAAATAATAAAAGACAAACACCGTTTGGTGTCTGTTTTAGTGTCTTTGTACAGCATATTTGATACAATGTGACCACCTGTCCAAATATGCGACTATTGTTTAAGTCGTGATTTTCATTTTCACAGTTATCTATTGCACTTGTACTACTTTCGGATTGAGCTTTGACACGCTTCTTCCTCCCGTGAAGCCCACCGCCCAAATAGTGACACATCGAAAATCGAATACGACACCGCAGACGGCGTTCTCTTTTCCCTTTGGGGAGATCAGGACGCCGTTTTTGCACCCAAAACCAAGAAAGGAGGCAACCGCCTATGTATTTTACTTCCGGCAGTGACCGGGCCTTTGAACAGCTCATGCAGACAAGGCCGGGCGCAGACCACTTTGACAACGGCGAGGCCGGAGCGCCGGAGGATTGCGGAACTTGCCGATTTTACCGCCCGCACTGGAAGTATCAGTTTTGCGTCTACGCAGAATGTCCTTACCAGCCGGGCAAGCTCACCGCCCTTGACAGCGCGGTGAAATTTCAAGTGAAAGGAGTGGACGATGAGATGGCAGTTTTTCGAGTGGAGAAAAACCGGGGCTACACGGTGATGTCCAATCACCATCTGCGAAATAAGGACTTATCCCTGAAAGCCAAGGGCCTGCTGTCGCAAATGCTGTCCTTGCCGGAGGATTGGGATTTTACGCTGAAAGGCTTGTCCCTTATCAACCGGGAGCAGATCGACGCGATCCGGGCAGCAGTCCGAGAGTTGGAACAGGCCGGGTATATCGTCCGTTCCCGTGAGAGAGACGGCCAGGGGCGGCTTCGTGGGGCGGATTACATCATTTACGAGCAGCCCCAGCTAGCGCCGGATTCACCTACGTTGGAAAATCCAACATTGGAAAAACCAACACAGGAAAAGCCTACGCAGGGAAATCCAACGCAATTAAATAAAGATAGATCAAGTAAAGACAAATCAATTACGGATGGATTAAATACCGATTCCATTCCTATCCTTTCCCCTCCCTCTCCTTTGGGGGAAACAGCGGCTGCGCCGCCGGAACGGAAAGGAACGGGAGCGAAGTCGCAGAGCGACATAGCGGTTTATCGGGAAATCATCAAGGATAACATCGAGTATGAACACCTTTGCCAGTACGCCAAGGGGATTGACCGGGATATGCTGGACGAGATTGTGGACTTGCTGGTGGAAACCGTATGCAGCGCCCGAAAGACCATCCGCATTGCCGGAGATGATTATCCGGCGGATCTGGTGAAGTCCAAACTGATGAAGCTAAACAGCTCTCACATGGAGTTTGTCTTTGACTGTATCAGCAAAAACACCACGGAAATCCGAAATATCAAGAAATATCTGCTGGCGGTTCTGTTCAACGCCCCCAGCACCATCAACGGCTATTACACGGCACTGGTGGCCCACGATATGAACACCGGCAAAATCTGAAAAAGGAGGACAGCCCTATGAAACAGGGGACTTTGATTTTTGACGAGCAGGCAGACCACTATGACATCCGTTTTGACCTGGCGGACTACTACGGCGGCCTGCACTGCGGAGAAACTTTTGATGTGATGGTGGGCGGCAGATGGAGGCCCACCCGCATGGAAATGGCCGAGAACTGGTATCTGGTAGGAATCCATGCCGACGACCTCTCCGGCCTGCGGGTGCGTATCTAAGCCGTGCCGCCTACCTGCTTTGACTTTCCAAAGGAGGGATAGCAGTTGCAGGAAGAAGTCGAACAGAAAACCATAGCGTTAGCGGTTAAGACGGGCAAGCTCACCGCCCAAGTGCTGCAAGCGGCCATCCGAAAATATCTGGCCGCCCGGCAGAAAGGGACGGGCAAGACCCGTCACGGACAGCAGAGCTTACGGCAGCTCAAAAAGGACGGTTCCGCCCTGTCCAACATTGAGATCACCGATGCCAACATTGGCTTATTTCAGCCCTGCGCCAAGAAATACGGCATTGATTTTACCTTGCGGAAAGACCGCACCACTCATCCGCCCCGGTATATCGTGATTTTCAAATCCAAGCAGGCGGACAATCTGGAACAGGCATTCAAGGAGTTTACGGCCAAGAAGCTCAAACAGCAGGAACGCCCCTCCATCCGAAAGACCCTTGCCGTCCTGAAAGAAAAGGCAGCGGCCAGAAGCAGCCAGCAGGCCAAGGAGAAAATCAAGGAAAGGGGGCTGTCACGATGAAGCCGGAAATGAAAAAGCTGATAATTGCCAACCTGCCCTATCTACTGTTCGTTTACCTGTTCGGCAAGCTGGGACAGACCTACCGGCTGGCGGCTGGGGCGGACTTGTCGGAAAAGTTATTGCACCTTGCGGACGGCTTTTCCTTTGCCTTTGAAAGCATCTCCCCCAGCTTCCGCCTGTTCGATCTGGCGGTGGGTGTGGCAGGTGCGGTGGCACTGCGGCTGATGGTGTACTGCAAGAGCAAGAACGCCAAGAAATATCGCCGGGGCGTCGAGTACGGCAGCGCCCGTTGGAGTGCATAATTTTAAGTGTAAATGACACATACATGGACGCACAGGAGGTTATGCACATGACTGACGAGGACAGGGACGGCGGCGAGAGCAACAGCATACAGAACCAAAAAATATTTTTGGAGAACTATGCCAGAGGGCAGCACCTAACCAATATCCGGCACTACATCGACGATGACGAAAGCGGCAGGTTTTTTGACCGTTCCGCCTACTCCCGCATGATGGACGATGTGGAAAACGGAAAAATCGGTGTCTGCATTATGAAAGACCTTACCCGCTGGGGGCGCGACTATCTCCAAGTTGGCAACGCGATGGAGATATTCAGACGGAACAATGTGCGCTTTATCGCGGTCAACAACGGCATTGACAGCGAGAAGCCCGACACATTGGAGTTTGCGCCCTTTATCAATATCATGTCGGAGTGGTACGCAAAGGACATCAGCAAGAAAGTGAAAACGGGCATTAAGACCAAAGGCATGAGTGGAAAGCCGATTGTCACCGAAGCCCCTTACGGCTATGTCAAAGACCCGGACAACAAGGATTTTTGGATAATCGACGAGGAAGCCGCTGAGGTTGTCCGTTTGATTTTTCGTCTGTTTATCGGCGGGAAAAACCGCAACCAAATCGCCGTGCATCTGAAAAACGAGCAAATCCCTACCCCCACTTTCTATATGAAAGACCGAGGGCGGGGAACGTGTAAAAATAAGACGCTCAACGAGGATAACCGCTGCAAGTGGAACAAAGCCACCTTGACCAATATCCTCACACGGCAGGAGTATTGCGGCGATGTAGTCAACTTCAAGACCACAAAGCATTTCCGGGACAAGCACAACCACTATGTAGACCGGAGCCAATGGCACATCACAGAAAATGTGCATGAGCCGATTATCAGCCGCAGCGATTTTGAAACCGTACAGCGGATTTTGGAAAACGCACCTGTCAGACGCCCCAACGGGGACGGGGAAATCCACCCTCTGTCCGGCTTACTTTTCTGTAAAGACTGCGGCGCAAAAATGCACATCCGTATTGATTACAGATACGGCAGCAAGCGGCACGTTGCTTTTTGCAGCGAGTACCACAAGGGAAAAGCCAAGAACCCCAAGTGCCATTCCCCGCACATCATGGACGCGGACTTGCTCATGCAGACCATCGCGGAAGTGCTGAAGAAAATCGAGGACTATTCTATCAGCAACCGGGCGGAGTTTGAAGCCTTAGTGAAAAAGAACCTTGCCATGCAGCAGACCGACCAGACCAAGAAGCAGCAGAAGCGTATTCCACAAATCACGACGCGCCTTGAACAAATTGACAAGGTGATGAATAAGCTCTACGAGGACAACGCCCTCGGCACGATCCCGCAAGACCGCTATGAGCAGATGTCGCAGAAGTATTCGGAAGAATACTATGCGCTGAAAGCGGAGCTTGCCACGCTCCAAGAGCAGCTATCCGCTTATGAGAACGCGGGAGGACGGGCGCAGAGGTTTTTGAAGCTGACGGAACGTCATGCTGCCTTTACCCCCGCCATTCTCAACGAGTTTATCAGCCGGATTGAAGTGCATGAGCGCGACCAGAAAAGGGCGAGATACGCAATCCAGCACATCAGCATATATTTCAATTATATCGGCAAGTTTGAGAATGAAGTGACACAGCTTGCGGAACCGACCGAGCAGGAAATCCGGCAAATGCGGGAGGAAATCGAAGAAGCCAAAAAGGAAAAGAGCCGCGCATACCACCGGCAGTATTCAAGGGAGTACCGGGCGCGAAACCTTGAAAAGCAGCGGGAGTATGACCGTATCAAGGCGCGGGAATACCGGGCGAAGAAAAAGGCGCAGGCAGCCGCCGCACAGCCCGCACAGTAAAACAGAATAACCGTCAACCAAGAGGGATTTTCCGAGTTACGGGAAATCCCTCTTTTGCACCCGGAGAAAGGAGCCGCCTATGGCAGAACAGACCCCCGACAATATCATCACGACCCAGAGGAACGGGCAGACCATTGTTGCGGAGTTATTTTTCAATCACAGCAGCACAGAAACATTCCGCGACAAGCTGCTCAAACTGGTGCTTGCCGACAGCTCGCGTTTATCCGCGTCTGACGGTCAAGAGCCGGAAAAAACAGAAATCTTGCGATAACAGCCGCCCCGACGATACACTTCCTGTCCGGGCGATTTCTATTTGAAAATCCTCATTTTCCCCAAGTCAAGAGCCGGGAAAAACACCCGAAAAATGCCCCTATTGCGTAACAGGGGCACAGAAAGGAGCTTACATGAGAACAGGGCTTACGAAGCAGGAAAAGACCACCGATATATGGTTTGACGAGAAAGACCCGCTTATCCATATCCGCACCCACAACACCGACCTAAAGAAGCGGCTTGCCGCCTACGCCGACAGCACCCCGACCAGTGCCGCCAGACCGACGCAGACCCCGAAACGGGCTGCATGGAGTTTGAGCGATATGCCAGAGAAAACAGCACTACAAACTTGTTGAAATAATGTGGATTTGTTCATATTCTTGTGCTATACTTTTCTCAAAGGCACAGAATGGCAGATATAAATTCGTGGGAGAAAAAATATGAAGAAGCATAGAAAATGTAAAAAGATAATAGCTTTTGTAACAGTGTTGTTTATAGCATTTGTTGCAGTAATTGGGCTACACAAAACAGGGATTTATCGTTTTGATTTCTTAAAGGACATCTATAAAAAATTGATTTTCAACTAAGTACGAACGAGCTTAACATTCCGCAGGACGCTCTTTCATTTTCTGTTTATGATATTGAACAGGAGGAATATTTATTTTACGAGGGCGATAGACAACTTGCCCACAGTAGCAAGTTTGGCAAAACTATTTTCCATTGATTATGCTTTGGGAAAAGTAGATTTGGAAGATATTGTTGAAGTAAATCAAGAGGTATTAGAACTTGTTCCGGCGGGTTCATCTTTAGCAAATCTGTATGCTGGGGAATACACAGTTAAACAAATCATGGAGGCTATGCTTGTTCCTTCCGGAAATGACGCAGCCTATGCGTTGGCATATCATATCGCTAAAACGAATTAGGCGAAGGTTATACAGCAACGGAATATATAGATTATTTCATGACAGAACTTAGTGAGTATTTAATCGAAGCAGGCTATTCCAAAACAAATTTATATAATGACCCAAGTGGCGCGTCTATGCAAGCTGACTCTCATTTAGATGACATTAACCGCGTAGCGTTGAAGCTCCTTAACTACGATTTTGTTAAAGAATGTATTGGAAAAAGCGAATTTTCAATTCAAACTCCGCAAGGTGAATTTACATGGAAAAATACAAATGAATTTTTTAGATGAAAATTCACCGTACTATAATGCAAATGTTAAAGGAATGAAAAAACAGGAACAATGGCATCTTCCTATAACATTGTTGTTATGTATGAAAAAGATGGAAAAGCATATTTAATTACCTGTTTAGCGGCACACTCAAATGAGGGGAGATATAAAGCGGTACAGTCTGCTATCAACACGATTATTGAATAATGATGATGAAATATCCCGTTTAAGTAAAGTGAAAACAATAAGGGTAAGATAAAACAGCACACAATAAAACTTAATACCCACCCAAAAGGGCAGCCGAGAAATCGACTGTCCTTTTTCTACGCCGACAGGCAGAAAGGAGCGACCAACTATGACAAAGCCAAGAGAGAAAACCTGCGAAGAACTGCAAGCCGAGATTGAGGACGGAAAGAAGAAAATCCGGCAGTTCGAGAACCGGGAAAAGATGTTACGTCAGAAGTTATCCAAAGAGGAACGCAGAACGCGCAGCCACCGCCTTATTGTCCGGGGCGCGGTCTTTGAAAGCATTGTGCCGGAAGCAAAGAACATGACCGACGAGGAAGCCACAGACCTGCTTAGGCTTGCACTGACGGGCGAGCCAGCGCGGGAATATCTGAAAAAACGAGCAGAGGGAGCGACAAGCTGAAAATCCCTTAGGAACTAAGGGCGCACTTATACACCCTTGCGGGCGTGTGCGCTCTGCCGAGGGCTTATCTCCGCACAGGGAACTTTCCCCGCGCTCCGATATGGCGGCTTTGCCGCAACAAGGGGCTGCACCCCTTGCGCCGCTTCGCGGCTATCCCTGCACACCCGCAAAAACAGTACACCCGCCGTTGGCGTCTGTACCATTTTTGCGGGTTTTATTATCCTATCCGGGAGGTGATACCCATAGCCATTTACCATTGGAACATCGGCATTGTGAGCCGAGGAAAAGGCAAATCAGCCGTTGCCGCAGCCGCCTACCGAAGCGGCGAAAAGCTGACAAACGAGTGGGACGGAATGACCCACGACTACACCCGCAAAGGCGGCGTTGTCCATACCGAAATCATGCTGCCGCCCCATGCCCCGCCCTCTTTCTCTGACCGTTCAACCTTGTGGAACAGCGTGGAGCTTTACGAGAAAGCCGGGAACGCCCAGCTTGCGCGTGAGATTGACGCGGCTCTCCCCATAGAATTATCCAGAGAGGAACAGATCCGGCTTGTCCGGGAATACTGTTCCTCTCAATTTGTTTCCAGAGGAATGTGCGTTGATTATGCCATTCACGACACCGACAGCGGCAATCCCCATTGTCATATCATGCTGACTATGCGCCCCCTTGACGAGCGCGGCACATGGACAGCGAAATCCAAAAAGGAATATGACCTTGATGAAAACGGCGAGCGTATCCGCTTGCCAAGCGGCAGATACAAGACGCACAAAGTTGACCTTACAGGCTGGAACGACAAGGACAACACCCTCTTGTGGCGCAAGGCATGGGCTGACTTTACCAACGACTTTTTGGAGAGGAACGGAAGCCCGGAGCGTATCGACCACCGCAGCAACGCCGAGCGCGGCATTGACGAGATACCCACCGTCCATATGGGCGTAGCCGCCTGTCAAATGGAGAAGAAAGGTGTAGCCACCGAGAAAGGCGAACTGAACCGAAATATCCAAAAGGCAAACCGCCTTATCCGGGAAATCCGGGCGCAGATTGGGAAGCTCAAAGAATGGATTGCCGACCTGTTCAAAGCGCGGGAAACCGCCCCAGAACAGCCGCCGCAATCTCCCAACCTCGCAAATCTGTTGATGAAGTATTTGAGCGTTCAGAGAGAAAAGAGCCGGAAGTATTCACAGCGTTGGCAACAACAGCACGCAGCCGATGAACTGAAAACCATAGCGGCAGCGGTCAACTATCTTTCCGAGCATGGCATCTCTAATCTTGATGAACTGGACGCTTCTCTTTCCTCTGTCAGTGATAAAGCCTATTCAATCCGGGAGGGAATGAAAACCGCCGAGCAGCGCATGAAAGAACTGCAAAAACTCATGGAGCAAGGCAGAAATTATCAGACCTACAAGCCCATACAGGACGAGTACCGGCAAATCCGCTGGAAAGGAAAACAGGAGAAGTTTGCGGAAGCCCGCCGCGCCGAGCTTACCCTATGGGACGCGGCAAACCGCTATCTCCATGCCCATTTGCCGGAGGGCGTGAAAACCCTGCCGATCTCCGCGTGGGAGAAAGAATATACCGCCCTCAAAGCACAGCGGGAAGCGGAATATGAAACGCTGAAAGATACCCGCGCCGAGGTTGCCGAGCTTCAAAAAATCCGTAGGTGCGTGGATATTGCACTCCGCGCCGACCAACCGGAGCAGACGCAGAGCCGCGCCAAGCGACACGAACAGGAGCGATAAGGAAAAAAGGACGGGCAAGCCATTTTGCTTGTCCGCCCTAAATGCTTTCTGATAAACTGGAATTTGCCTTTTAGTTATCTGCCATTTTCTTTAATTCCATATGTAATACACAAGCAAATACTACTTCAATAATACATGCAGCAGCAGCAACCGTCGTGCCATTTAATGTGCATCCTAAAATCAAGGAAATAACCGGAATTGAAATTGCAACAACTGTATATCCCTTTGATTTATACAACCATGAATATGGAAACAAATGTGCTCCAAACACCATGGCGTATACCATAATCATCTTTTCCGGAACCGCACTAAACACCCACATAACGATTAATAAATAAATCATTTGATTTAAGGTAAAAATGAAGCCTAACTGTCCTAACGGGTTTTCTTTTGAAAAGATATCCACCTTTATTAGTTTACCAATTATCCAGGACAGCGGTAATAATGGGCATGAACAGCAAAATACCAATAAATTTTTCATATTCATATTGATATCCAAAATTGATACAAGCAATATCAGCAGCCATATAATCACTGATGTCATGATAAACGGTAATCCTTTTTTCTGCTGAATTGCAATTTCTTTTCTTAATTCATTCACAATTTTCTCCTCCACAAATACCGATTTGTCGATTTCATTATACTCAAAACCTATGAACAATTCAACCACAGAAAGCGAGGTATCAACCATGTATTACACCCAAGAACAAATAGACCGCGCCAACCAAGCCGACCTTGTTTCTTTCCTGCAATCACAGGGAGAGCGGCTTATCCGCGCCGGAAACGAATACCGCTGGAAGCGGCACGACAGCCTGACAATCCGGGGAAACAAATGGTACAGGCACAGCCAGAGCAAGGGCGGCGGCCCCGTTGATTTTGTCATGGAGTTTTTCAGCAAGAGCTTTACCGAAGCTGTTGAACTTCTCACAGGCGAGAAAGGAGCCGCCCTACCGCCGGACAGACCAAGCCCCGCGCCCCTCTCTGACTTCCGGCTACCACCCCGGAACACCGACAACCGAACAGCGAGGAACTACCTCACAGCCGCCCGCCGCATTGATGAAGATGTGACGGGCTTTTTCTTTGCCAGCGGCGATATTTACGAGGACGCAGCCCACCACAACGCCGTATTTGTGGGGCGGGACGAGGACGGAATACCGCGCTACGCCCACAGCAAGGGAACGGCGGGAAACTTCCGGCTTGATGTGAAAGGCAGCGACAAAGCCTTTAACTTCTGCTACCGGGGCGAGGGCGAAAGATTGTTTGTTTTTGAAGCCCCCATTGACCTGTTATCTTTCCTCTGCCTGTTCAAAAAGGACTGGCAAAAGCAAAGCTATCTGGCGTTGGGCGGCGTGGGCGAGAAAGCCCTTTTGCGTTTCCTTTCTGACCGTCCGAACATCAAGACAGTTTACCTCTGCCTTGA